>Ga0335075_10000007_pt1 | contig 562562 bp, 510 predicted proteins | sample Lox_Sample_24_FD_206723 | JGI IMG/M metagenome (GOLD analysis project Ga0335075, IMG submission 206723) | Soil microbial communities from Loxahatchee National Wildlife Refuge, Florida, United States - Lox_Sample_2.4 | ecosystem: Environmental > Terrestrial > Soil > Wetlands | place: USA...
GAATCTCCATGGCCACCGCCGGCCCGCTCGATTGCAGCACCGAGTCGAGCGACTCGAGCCACTCCTGGATCTCCGTGTCGTCCAGCCCCTGCAAACGCGATACGGCCGTTTCGTTGCTCATGGTTTCCGCCAACCATTATACGACTCCGCGCCCGCTTGGGTTTGCGCGCGGATAGGATTTTCATCGTGTGATGCCGCGAAATTGCTATCGGTTGTCGTTGCTGGTTGAGGAGCCGCTGCGGAGATCGCTCCCCGAGAAATCCGCCACGGGACCCGGAAATAACAACGGGTAGCTTGCCACTATCGCGGCGCCGCGAGCTACCAATGTTTGTATCCGGTCGATTCGCGTCTTGAATGCTCCACTCCGGCACAGTCCGCGCCCGTCAAGCGGATGATTGCAGGTTTCGGCGAACGGCGATTAATCCGCCTTGCTATCCCAGCCGGTTTTGGCTCCGAAAGGGAGCGCGATGGAGATTCCTTCGATCTGGCGGATCTTCCCGCTTTCGATCTTAAAGAATTCGGCCATCTCAACGCTCGACGGATGCGTCACGACCGGCGGCATCGGCACTTTGCCGACCCCTTTCACGTTTGCGTACAGCACTTTTCCCGGATGATTGAACATGAAGACGCCGAAGACAATTCCGATCTTTTCGTCCACCACCAGGTAACGCCGCGGAGTGATCGAGTGAATGTAACTCCAGACGCCGGTGTTCATGTTGTCGCGAATGTTCATCGCGTCGGGCCGGAAAGAGTTGAGATCGAACCACCCCTTCGCTGTCGGGTTGTTGGTGTCCTGATATCCGTCGAGGATGCGGTTGCACTGCAGATCGAAAGGCACCGAGTTCCCCGATGAGTGCAGGATGCCGTCGAAATACGAGTTCGCCACCTTCACCATTTCCTCCCGCGGGATTCTCTGGGAGGGTTCGAGCGGGCGCAACCACACCGGATTGGGCTGCCCGAATTTTTCAAGAGCCTGCGCCTCATTCGCGTTGCGGTGGACGACCGTTTCGATCTCGGTGATTTTGCCGTCGACGACCTTCAGGCGCGCGAGGAGAAGCGCAGGCGTGCCGTTTTCGCGAATCGACGCTTCGATTCCCACCTGGCCGTCGTGCGGATCGGCGAAATAGAGCTTGTATGTTCCCATGCCGCTGATCGTGCCCCAGAGCGCGTCGCCGAGCTTGAGCGGAATCGTATTCTCGGTGAACCGCACGTGATCCGAGATCGGCGCCTGCGAAGGATCGTGCGCAACGAGAGCCTTAAGGTAGCGATCCATTACGCCCGTGAGGCAAGCGTAGTCGCAGGAGGACGCCGCCGCGGCCGCCTGATTCGGGCTGTCGGCCGCCGCACGACCGCGCAGCGCAAACGCGCACAGCATGGCTACCGCCAGGCCCAAGACGACTCCGAGTCTCGTTCGCATGTCCAAACTCCTCTGTTGTGTTTCGTCTGTTGCGTTTCGTCCGCGACCGGGCGGGGCAAACGCGCGGATGGTAACACAGAGATCGCGGGCGAGTGCGCGTCTTTCTGGAGATGACCGGGCCGAGCGGCGGCGGGTTTGTGGGAGCAATCGATCGCCGTGAGGAGAAGGCTTCTCTCCCCAACGGCGAGCGATTCGGTCCGCTGATTACTGTTTGTCGGGCGCCGGAGCGTTTGACGCGGGAGGGTTCGCCGGCGGCGGACCCGTTCGTACGTGGTAGCCCGCCGGAACGTGCGTGAGCGTGTGCACGTAACGCAGCTTGCCGTGATTCAGGCGAAAGAGGTGCGCGTCCGGTATTCCGCCCACTCCGAAAGTGCAAAACCCGACCACCGCTCCGATCGTCGGGTCCACGATGAAGCGCCGTGCCACGATGTTCACGCCCGCCGGAACTCCGACCGTGCAACTATCGGTGGGAAGCCCCTTGCCCGTGTGAGCCCCGCCTTCAGTCCGGTTGCACGGTTCTCCCCATGGAACCAGATCGAGTTTCTTCTCGAGGAACGCATCGAAATAGGCGTTGGCCGCGGCCACCAGAGTTTCGCGCGTGTCGCGCTGGTCCGGCGGAATCTCTCCCCAATCCTCGCTGGGGGACCATTTGTAATAGTTGTCGGCGTTAAACAGCCAGTCGCCCTTCTGGGTCACCATCGACTCGATCTCCACGATCTTGTCGTGATTCACGCGCAGCCGCGTGCCCAGCACGTACGGATGCGCCGGGTCCGTCACGATCACCTCCGTGTACGTCTGGCAGGTCACCGGATCGATCAGCGTGCGATGGAAATCGATCTTCATCGGCTTTTGAATCACGCCGGTTTTGATGTCGACGATTTGCATGTTTTCGATATACGCCACGCTCGTCGCCAGCGGCATGCCGGATGTATCGCCCTTCGTTTGAGCCTCGAGGTACAAATTCGTAGCGGCCTGCAGTCCCTCTCGCGTGCACGACACTTGCGCGAAAGCCGCGGCCGGGGTCACCAGCACGGCCGCCAGCACGATCCATTTGCAAAGAGTACGACTCATAGCGCCCCCCATTTTGTTGGTGATTTGCGAGCGAGAGTCTATCACCGAATCATGGCCTTTGGACGGGCGCCGGGGGCCGTGAGTTTCGAGCCGTTACCGATTTCTCCGGATCGGATGATATAGATGTAAACGATGGCGCGCCCGGGAGGATTCGAACCTCTGACCTTGTGCTTCGGAGGCACACGCTCTATCCATCTGAGCTACGGGCGCGCAGCGACGTTCACGATGCGTGTGTCTGGAAGCGCGAAGGAACGTCCAGCGTCGATTCTACCTTGCCCAGCGCGGGCGGGCAAAGCAATCCGGCGCAAACGTCTCCGCGTGCGCGGCGCAACCCGCCCCCGATCGCATGGGCGCGCCGCGACTCGAATGGTATAATTCCGCGGCTCACACGCCATGAACGAGTTCTTGTCCCACTGGATCGAAATCGCCGAGACGCGCGGCCTGCGCATTCTCGTCATCGTGCTCCTCGCGGTGATTTTGGCGCGCATCCTCAAGGCCGTCACCACGCGCCTCGTGCAAATCTCGAAGGGACCCGCGCGCGTCGCCCAGCTCCGCGAGCAGCAGACCCGCACGATGGCCGGCCTGCTCTATAGCGTGGGTGTTTCGGTGATCGTCGCCGTGGCGATCCTCACGGCCCTGCCGGAATTCGGGTTCAACGTGACCCCGGTGGCCGCGGCCGCCGCGGTGGCCAGCCTTGCTTTCGGCTTCGGCGCGCAGACGCTCGTCAAGGATCTGATCAACGGATTCTTCATCGTCTTCGAGGACCAATACGTCGTCGGCGACCTGATTCAGCTCAATGGCGAAATCGGCCGCGTGGAATATCTCACGCTGCGCCGCACCGTCCTCCGCAACGCCGCCGGCGCCATGGTCACGATCCCGAATTCGCTCGTCGGCCAGGTGGCCAACCTGAATCGCGATTGGTCGCAGGCGTTCATCGACGTGACCGTGCCCTCGGACGAGGAGATCGGGCGCGCCTTGGTCGAGCTCGAAAAAATCGCCAACGAGTTCCGCAACGACGCCAACTGGTCGCCCGCGCTCATCGACGGCCCGCGCGTGCTCGGCGTTGAATCCATGTCCATCGACGGCACCCTGCTGCGGCTGCAGATTCGCACCGTGCTCAACCGCAAGGACGACGTGTCGCGCGAGCTTCGCCGCCGCATCAAGCTGGCCTTCGAGGGTTCGCAGATTCCGCTGGCGAATGTCCACAAGGTCGAATTGCAGGGCCGGCCGGCGCCGGTCGAACCATCCTGACGCGCCGAAATGATTTCCAATTCGGTTTGTATCCCAGCTTGCACGAGGAGGAAACGATGGGCGAAGTGACGCACGAACAGGTCAACCTGATGTTGAAGCTGTACGACATGCGGCGCGAGCCGCTGATGCGCGAGGCCCGCAGTTGGTACGGCGCGAAATTCCGCCCTGCGTCGTTCGAGGAAATGTCGAAGATCGCGCCGATGGGCAGCAAGGAGAATGCGTTTGCCCGCATGGTGATCTCCTACTGGGGAATGGTGGCGAGCATCGTGAATCGCGGCTTGATCGACGAGGACTTCTTCTTCGAAAACAGCGGCGAGCAATGGATGGTCTGGGAACGCATGAAGCCGATCATCGAGGGATGGCGCGCCGCCTACGGCAATCCGCATCTGCACGAGAATTTGCAGAAGCACGTCGAAAAGCTCGAGACGTGGCGCAGCAAACACGCGCCCGGCATGGCGGACGCGATGCGCAGGATGATGTCCGCGCCGCCGAAACCCGCCGCGAAGGCCAAAGGCAAGGGGAAGTAACCCGGCCCGCTCAACAAATCCCGATCTTGCGCGACGCGGGGCCCGATTTCTCGCGGCCCCGTTTTGCTGTGTATACTTCTCGGCATGCAGACAAGCCGCGCTCCCGAATCCGTGATGAAAGACCCGCTCACCTGGCTGTATCCCCCGATCGAGCCCTACAACACCGGCCGGTTGCGGGTCTCGCCCGTACACGAAATCTATTTCGAGGAAAGCGGGAATCCCGCTGGCAAGCCGGTGGTGTTTCTGCACGGCGGACCCGGCGGCGGCTCGGAGCCCAAGCAGCGGCGATTCTTTCATCCGGCGAAATACCGTGTCGTCCTCTTCGACCAGCGCGGCTGCGGAAAAAGCACGCCGCACGCGTTGCTCGAAGCCAACACCACGTGGGACCTCGTCGGCGACATCGAGAAAATTCGCGCGCACCTCGCCATCGAGCGCTGGCAGGTCTTCGGCGGCTCCTGGGGTTCCACTCTCGCTCTCGCGTACGCGGAGACGCACCCGGATCGCGTCACCGAGCTCGTCCTGCGCGGCATCTTTCTGCTGCGCCGGCAGGAGATCGAATGGTTCTATCAGCGCGGCACGTCCGCGCTGTTTCCCGATGCGTGGGAACCTTACGTTTCGCACATTCCGGAGGCCGAACGCTCCGATCTGCTTGCGGCCTACTATCGCCGCCTCACCAGCGAAGATTCCGCGGTACGGCTTGCCGCCGCCAAGATCTGGAGCCGCTGGGAGGGCGCCACTTCGAAGCTTCTGCCCGATGCGGATTTCACCGCCCATTACGAAGAGGACGGATTCGCCCTCGCCTTCGCGCGCATCGAGGCCCACTATTTCGTCAACAAGGGGTTTCTGCGCAGCGACGCGCAGCTGCTCGAAGATGCCGCCCGGATTCGCCAAATCCCCGGCGTGATCGTCCAGGGACGCTACGACGTCGTGTGCCCCATGGAAAGTGCCTGGGCGCTCCATCGCGCGTGGCCCGAGGCGGAACTCATCATCACGCCCGATAGCGGCCACAGCGGCTTCGAAGCGCCCAACAGCCGCGCCCTCGTCGCCGCCACCGATAAATTCGCAGGCTAGACCGGCGGCGAATCTTTCGTGAATCTTGGTTTCGGTTCGATCCGATCAGCGGCGGCGCGGAATAATTTTTTGGAGGCGCGGGTGGGAATCGAATCCGTCCCATTGACGCATCTATTGAATTTACAGGATTTAGCTTGATATCGAATTCAAAGGAATTGTACGGAATTGGCGGTGCCCGTACAATTTCGTACAAGGAATCCCTACGACTTCGGTTTTTCGAGAGGTGTTTCTTGGGGGGCGGAAGGTTGATCCGTTTCCGAGAACGCCTCCAACCCCGGTTTGCTACCGAGTTCTAGTTGGGCAGGGAATCTCTCGGCAATTTCCTTGCGGCCCACAGTCAACACGGCAGGTTTGCAAAGAATTTCTCGGATCACAAGTTGTCCAAACAGGCGACTCGTGCAAGCGGCTTGAGCTAAAATGGCAGTATCGGAGGTAGCCGCAACGACATGTTCTGCGATGCCAACCGCACCAGCGTCACACGCCATCAGAATCGCCTGAACGCATAGGCTCATGCTTCCACCAAAAATATTTAGGGCTTCCCCAATCAGGCTAAGGTCCTGACCTAAGTTTCCGCCTTGTTTGTACGACAGCGGCGTTATCGGATCGAACGGCATGTGCGCCTTGATGATTGGAACCCCAGCTACTCTGAAGAGGGCTTCGTTCGCCTCGTCGATAGCAACGCTCAAAACGGTCTTGTCAGGATTAGTAAAACGTTTGCCAACCGGAAATGTGACAGCGACAAGTCTAATGCTTTTGTATTCGTCTAAAGAACAAAACTCCTCAAGCGCGATTCGAACGCCTTCACCGCGAGCAGTGAAGATAACGAGCTTCGATATGTTCTGTTGCTTTGCAGCCTGAAACGCGACTTTGAGGCACTCGCGCATGTTTTCCCGACCTTCTTGAAGGAAGTAGGTAGTCGGGAAGTTGAACTGTTTAGGCGTCATATGATCCTAAAACGCAAGACCTGCTGTAGCGGCTCTCCGCTTTGGCGATGTCGAAGCACCGACCGCAGGAACGTAAACATGTCGATGTCCACTAAAACTAATCCTTGAATGTTCGCTTGGGGGATATGCGGCTCCGGTGCTTCGTAGTGGAGATGTGGTTCCCGTCGCCCAGACCCGGCTTTTCTCGAACAGGTGTCGATCCGTATGTCAACCGGGTCGGTATTCGCAAACACCGGTATTCCTAGAGGATCGACTTCTGGATTGCCGGATGACGTGAATCGCACCAATGGGCCGTAATGAAAGGCAAATCTGACTCGTTGACTCGTTCCAATCATTCCGGGCATCGGATCGTGCTGCTCCCATATGCGCGCGTACTTGTTGTCCGACGTGAAATGAATAGCCCAGCGGAATACCCACTGCGTAAGTCTCGGATTGATCGCTCCGGGCGCAACGAGTTCACGACAGTCAAAAGGTAAAGCGAAATTTTCTTGCTCCGACTTCAGCCATCTCGCGAACTCTAGATAATCCACGAGATTATGTTCTCAACCTCTTATTATGCCGCGAGAAGAAGTTGGTCTTCCGGCGTCGGAGATTTCGATGCTCGTACCTTGAGCTGCGCGAGATAATCGCTGGTTACCTCGTTGTTGACCCGCAGGAGTTCGGAACGCAGGGATACGTAAGCCTCCCATTTGAAGATGTCATCTTCCTCAATATCCGGGAGAGATTCTTCCCCGCCTGAAACAAAGCTAGCGGTGGAAATTCCGTACTTTTGCTCTAGCCCCTGAATCAGGTTGTCCAGCTCTGGAAGCCCGAGATAAAGTTCCTGCATGACCATAATAGTTTCTCCTAGTCGGAACAACAGAGCGGTTGGCTGGTTATCATACCCCGGCTAGCCCATTGCCAGTCAAGCGATTAGGTCCGGCCCCGCCCGACATCCATTAGACTCATGGAACCACAGAAAGGTGTCTTCCAATGCGTTGACGCAACGAGCTGCTGTCCATAGAGTTAAGTGCCGCACGATGGCGACGGAGTTGGTTTGCCGCCGATTCCAGCCATGATTCCGGGGAATAATTTCGAAGACAGCTTCCGAGGAATAACATTCCTATTGTCGCCGATGCTCCTTGTGATGCGCAAGTCCTTTTCCGTGTTGGCAAATCTCTCCAAGGAAAGACGCTACTTCAGCGCGAGTACGGCGCTACCATAACGGCCATCATTAGGCAGAAAGCGAGACTACACCATGACCGATCAAGCACCGACCGGGCCGGATAGCGTCGTACGGGTTCTCCTATCAATCGCAGTTCTCTTGCTTCTAGTGATCGCGGGAATGATGGCATTTCAAAGCCTGACCGGACCAAGCGAAACGTGGTCCTATACGATCATCGCACCGAAGGACGAAAACCTTATTACGGACTTGAATCGAGCTGGCGCATTGGGGTGGGAAGTGGTATCCGCGCGTCGAGCAACGAACGGCGAGGGAGACAACACAACTGCTTCCTATGAGCTAATCCTGAAGCGTCGCGGCACAACACCGCCAGCGGCGGGCGAGCCTATTTCCCCGAAGTGAACTCTGTGGCAGCACAAACCCAAATGACCGATCTGAGCGGCATCGCGTTTCGTCAATCCGAGAATATCGGCGCGCTCCGTGAGCGTCTATCTAAGAATGTCTGAGGATGAGTTGCTCGCGTTCGGATGGCAGATGCACGAATTGGTTTATCCACTGCGATACGGTTTCGACGGCAAGCCCGTAGTGTCTTTGTTCTCGATTCAACTGGACGAAGCGCGGAAGGAATGGCGTCGAAGGCTCAAAATAAAGGATGCGTCCAGAAATAATGAATGACCGTGAGCACAAACCAAATGGCACCGACAAGAATCCCTACGGAAATAACTGCCAGTACGAGGAACTTCAGTGCTCCGACTAAGCGTTCTCTGTGAGCTTGCCGTTTGTGCTCTAGCTCTCTAACGGCGCGGGCTTCCCGCTCGGCCTCAGCTCGCTCACTTGCTATCTTGGCAGCAATGCCCTGCGTGATGCCTCCTTGGGAAAGCCATGACTGGAATTCCTCATTGGAGAAGGCACCGCCGGGTTCGCTCTCTATTAGTCGCTGTAGTTGCTGTTTGGCCTGCGTTTTCCCCGCAAGTGTCTCATCGTATTGCTTGCGCCGTTCGGGATCACTGAGCCACCAATACGCGCGAAACGTTTCTTTGGATGGGCCGACTTGCTTGCGACGTTCAAAGGCTGATTCAATCTCAGCCTGACTCGCTTCTCTAGGCACTCCTAACGTTTCGTAGTGATTCATCGCGGGAGCCGTCTCGCCTCGCGCTACTTCAAGCCGATCCGCAGAAGAACGAACACAAGGACGAAGCACACCACCAGTAGCGCCAACTCTGCGATGCCGACCGCCATAGTTTTGCGGTGTATCCGCTCAATGCGCCGACTGCGTTCAAAATATTCTCTCATCTGATCGCCCCGGATCAGTCGATATCCTCTCTCGCGATACGCCGTATCTTGCTCGCGAGGTCCTGCCACCTCAACTCGAATTCGATTGAATCAAATCTTCTCTCTTCGGGATTAGCGGGCGGACTGAACGCGCCGGGGAGCATCGCTAGTTCCTGCATCTGATTCCAGTCTTCCTTTATTTTGTGTTTCCTTAACGCCTCATCAATGAAGAGCCTGTCCTCCAAGACTTTCGATGCACTTCGTAGCGCGGCAAGAGTCTCACGAGTTATCGAAACACGCTCTGCCGCTGCCTGCTGCATCCCATCCGCCATCTGTGCGGCCCACTCTGCGGACGACTCCTGTCGTCCAAGAACGCCCGAAACCGCCCTCCTTGGAATGTAGGTTCGTTCTTTCAAAGACTTAATTTCCTGCACACAAGTTCCCAAAACGTCGAGTAGACTTCGATATTCGTCTTTCTTATTTTCGGCTTCTAACTGCTTGCGTTGCCAGTGCCACGCGGCAAACGGCGTGAGGAGTGCTCCGATAACCACGCCGACCAAGGGGCCGACCACACTCCATATCGTGCCCCACGGAAGGTCGCGCTGCGCGGAATCCCCGTGTGAGACAAGAGGAATCATCGCGCGGCTTTCCTTCTCTTGCGTGCTTTCTGTTTCGTTGTCTCAGTGTGCCGGTCGAAACATTCCTGACACGCCTTCATGCCGTTCGGCAACGCCAGACCCGGCACAAACCGGCGCTTGTTGCACATGTGGCATAGCGACGGGTCGAGCATGACACCGCGGGGCGGCTGGTAGTTGATTTTCGGCAACGGATACAGACCGGGTTTGATGTTATCGTTATTAAGCCCAGTATGGCTACTCCGCCTCAACCGTTGCCGTCAATCGTATACGCCGTCTATTGCGGCCCTATCGACCAAGCCGCCGTTCAAAAAATCACCCAAGGATTAAGCCGAGCTACGACAGAAAGCGTCAAAGAAGTGCATGTGATGTTCCAGTCTCTAGGTGGGGGAGTTGGAGACGGAATCGCTTTGTACAACTTCTTCAGAGCATTCACAGTTGATTTGACTCTCTACAATGTCGGAAATATCTCCTCCATTGCTCTAGTTTCGTATCTAGGTGCCAAGCGAAGGAGGACAAACACATTTGCAACTTTCATGACTCATCGAACCACAAGTCCGGCCATAGCTTTGGAGGGTGGCAAGCTCAAAGCCATGACCGAGAGCGTTGTCCTCGATGACCAAAGAACCGAAGCCATTCTCAGAAAGCACATCACTATGCCCGAAGATAAATGGGCGGCTCTCGAAACTGGCCTTTGGCTTACGGCGGCAGAAGCGGTCAAATTTGGTATAGCGGACGAAATTGCAGAATTTGCTCCGCCAGTTGGGAGCAAAATATTTTTCTTTTGATTTTAGGCGTGAAAACATCGTTTTCTTGTTCCATCCAATCAGTATTCCTAAATTTCGTATAAATCGCTGCGGCTCACTTGGCTTATCGGCACATAGGCTGAAAAACTGTAGTTCGGTCGGGACCGAAGCCAAGGGATGAGCCTTCTACTTCTTATTCATCCACGACGGATCGCGGTAGACCCTCGGCTACTTTTTCTTACCCATCCAACTCGGGTCTTTGTAAATCTGACTGACGTTTCCCTGCGCGTCAATTTCAAACAACCCTTCGCGACTGGCAACGAGGATCGGCTTCTTTAGCTGCTTGGCGATTGCGATGTCGGCTGGCGAGGGTCGCTGCGAAGTATTTGGCAGAGGCGGATGGGTATGTAGCAGGATCGCAGTGTCATCGTTGGGATGCTGTTCGAGAGAGCCGCCGGTCTCATCCTTGGCGACGCTGTTCTTGGATACCGGAGAGACCTTTCCTTCTTTGCTGACAGTGAAACCCGCCTCGGTGTGTCCGTATTTGCTGCCCGTCGCTTGAGGCGAAAACATCGCCGCTGAAGCGTCCATTAGGGTTTCATCCCATGCCTGCTTCGCCGCCTTCTTGAACCGGGGTTGGTTCTCGATAGCTCCCTGTTCGGTGATGTCCGAACGATTCACGTCGTTTGGAATAACGGGGGCGTTTTCAGATTCCTCGATGGTGGGCGCAGCGGGTTCGGCGTAGGCAGGGTGCGCCATGATAGCAGCGTGAAAATCCGCCATTGGTGTGTCCCGCGGGACGGCGACATTGCCGATCTTCGGAATAATGAAAACCCGGTGTGTATCTGGTGAAACTGTCTGATCTGGCATGAACTGCTCCTTGGAGTGCCAACAGGCACAATAAAACGACGGACGGCAACACGAGTCCTCCGGCAAAGCGCCGAAGGAATGGCCGTCAGCGATTGGTTTTTAGTTTTCGGGATTACCGCAAGCGCATCATTGGATGGATTCTTGCGGCTAACTTCGCAACATCGTAGGTCCGGTGATCTTTCTTCACACCGAGATGCGCCAAGCGACTCGCGATCTCGTCGCCCACCGGCTCGCTGCTCATCGGATGGGGAAGCATTATCACATCCTTATGAGCCTCGACTTCATCTTGACGGCTTAGATGACTGAATGCGGGTTTTACGAAGATCGTCCCGTCCGGCAACTCGAACCAGTGCGTCGGAGGCACAAGATGATTCTGCGTGAATTGCGAGTAGGTCTCTTTCGGCATGATGTAGAACATATTTATTTTCTCCTTATACGTTGAGCGGGTTCAGACCGTAGGGCAGGCCCGGAATCTGCCAGCCTCCCGCCAATCCTCCGCCGTTTCCAGACGATGTGGTCGAAGCCGTGAATCCGATCTGCCCCGCCGACAGCGGATAATTCGCTTGTTGGAACTGGTAGAGAACCACGGCTGGACTCGGGGTCTGCCAAGCTATCGCCGGGCTGCCCGAGGCTCCCCCGATGGTGTGGCTGGTGTTCAGGATGTAGTTCGTTCCCGGTGTTCCTGTGTACGTCCCGGTGTTGGTTCCAGTCGAGCTTGAGTCGGCTGCGCTTGTGCCGCTGGTCTCATCCAGCTTCCAATACGAAGTTGGGCTGTCACCCTCGACCACGGAAGCGTAGGCCGCCGGACCTGTGCTGGTCATGGCGTTGTAGTGGTTGGCGACTTGCGTTGCTGTCAGCACGGTGCCGCGATATACGGCGACGTGGGCGAGCGTAGCATGTAGATATACGGGACCACTCAAGAAGCCACCGGTCCCAATGCGCCAATATCCGGTGTAGGAACTTGGCGCGGTCAGGGCTGTGACGCTATGAGCCACGCCATCAATGTAGAACTGGCTCAATGAACCGCTAGTCGGGTAAGTCCAGACTAAGTGGTGCCACATCGAGATGGCCGGGGCTAGCGCGTCCACGTATTCGGTGGTGCTGTTGTAGAGGTAGGTGTAGCTTCCCGAGCCACCATACGCATATCCCGGTCCCAAGTTCGACGTGCTCGGAGTTCCCGTCTTGACGCTGTTCGACTCAATGATTTCGCCGCCTCCGGTGCTATAGAAGTACACCCAACACTCGATGCTGAAGTCAGAGAGACCGCTTGTGGCGAAGGAATTGGTTGTCGTGATTTGTCCCGCCGTGCCGTCGAGATAAACGCCTGCTATGGAAATCAGCCCCGACACGTCGGACTGCGTGACGAACTCGATGCTGCTGCCGTTGTAATACGGGAAGAAGCTGTATGTGGTGCTGGCGTTCAGCCCTGTAATAGTCTGCGATCCGTTCGTTACATTTATTGTGGTGCCGTCCACAAGATTGATGGAGAAACTATTCCAAGAAATCGTGATGGATGAACTCGTGCTCGTGTAAGAGAACGGGCTAGAGACTATCGGCGAGATACTGCCTGTTGGCGGGATGCTGGAAAGCGATTGCGATCCTACAATCGTCCAGTACGTCGAAGTCGTGCTAGGCGTCTCGTTCGTATTTGCGACGATGCAGGTGTAAACATTGCCGTTGTAGACCACTTGGTTCCCCACGATGTACGCGGTAAGTGGCGACCATGTTCCCAGCAAGATCGCGGAGGTTCCGACGAGGGTCCAATACGTTGTGTTCGGCGGTTGCTGGTTCGTGTTCGCCAAGATACAGATGTAATAAGAGCCGTTCAGGCTGACTTGGTTTCCAGCGACGTACGCCGTTATAGCGGACCACGCGCCGAGGTATTGCTCCGTGGCCGGACTTGAAACGAGTTGCCAGTATGTCGGTGAGATATCCGGCTCTTCGTTCGTGTTAGCCAAGAGACAGGTGTAGTAACTCCCACCGTAAGTAACTTGATTTCCCGGCTGGTAAGCCGCCGTATTGTTCCAAGCCCCGATAAAAAGATTGTTCTCGGCAAGAGCCAATGCGGTATTGGCCGTGGACTGCGCGGCAGCAGCGGCAGTCGCTACAGGCGCGACTTGTGCCGCAGCTTGCGAAGCTCCAGCGGCGCCAACTGCCGGCGCGGTTCCAGGTTGCGGAGCGAAGATCCGGTACTGATTTATCCCTGGTCGAACCCAGTTCTGAAGCTGGTCGGGATTCGTGGACACCGATCCCGGAGGACCCGCCGCAAGATTGTTGTTAATACGGAACGGCCGGTTTGGGTCGGCAACGAGAGAAGGCATCGGCGGTGCCGCATTCGGAGTCACGGGTACGAGCTTTTCTAAATTTGCTGGCGGAATTTTCGACCGCTTAAAGTTGTTGCTTGGCATCTGATTACTCCCCCTGATCGGGCATTGACGGAGGTGGAGCGGCCGGCGAGCTCGGATTCATAGGCGCTGGAACAGCGTCGAAATTTCCCGAGCCACCACGCACAAAGAGCGCCATCTTGTCGGGATCGCGTTCGTCGTTACTGGCAGTGGGCTCCGAAGGCTCCGAGCTAACAACACGGCCGAGCGTTTTGGTCGGGTCCTCGGTGACTTCGCGATGATGCGCGGAGCCACGAGCCCGGAGGGGTTCCACATGTTTAACTTCAACGTGCTTAGACTTCTTTGACTTGTGCTTCATTTGTTTCTCCTTTAGGGAAGTGTTGCTTCCCGAATCGCTTGGCGCAAAGCGTCGAAAACTCAAAATTTAACGCCGCGGCTCGTTGTGAGGGGAGTTAGGTCCTCTGGGTCTTGCCGCGACGATTCAGTGAAGACCCGCACATTTTTCCAACACGCGCATGAGTCGCGCGCCGGAAACTCAATCATCTTCGATTTCTTCGTCCTCTTCGATTGCGGATTCTTCGAATTCTTCCGAAAGCTCTTCTTGGTCGTCGTCTGATTCTTCAGATGGTTCCTCGATCTTTACCGTGGGCTCGGCTCGCTGTTCCGCGAGAATTTGGGCGATTCTCTTCTTATTCTTTTTGAGCGGGTCCGATTCTGTCGGATGCACAGCACAGAGGCAGAGCGAGCACGGCGCCACACTTGAATCTGACGGCCGGTAAACAGAATGCGGGCATCTATTTATCAAACTCTCGAACTGCCCCGGACTAAAATTCTGAGGGTGTGCCACAAAGCCTCCTGTGTGTCTTGACACGAAGACTTATGCCGAATGTGCGGCAAGCTAAATGCAATGTGCGCCCGTAGACGTAGCCTGTCTTTGTGTTCATTGTTAATCTTTCTGCGGGGATCTCGGTGGCGGGGACGATTCGCTCGATCTCCTGGCCTTTGATTCGCTGATGAACTCATCCGAAAGGACAATTCAATGAGTGCTGAACCAATCAAGGTGTGGTGTGTGACGTGCCCTAAGTGCGGGGAAACAGTTGATCTCGGAGTTTGCGTACAGCCTGACGGACCTTCGCCCGCGATGTGGGCATCTCACGAAGCACGATGCACGTATTGCGAAAAAGTATTTTCTTGGCAGCCTGACGAACTTCGTACTGAGTTGAGGCCAAATCTGTAGGCTTTACGGTTTCAAGAATCATAACTACTCCTTTGTGACGTTGCATCGGTTCGTCAGTTGTCGTGATCCGCTGAAGCTTCGCGAATCCGATTGAATTCCTCTTCGTTTCGAGCGGTACATTTTTCTTTGCACCACGGTGAACAAAACTCGCCGGCCAAGATCGGTGGTAGAGTTGCGGACGCTACGCAACCGGGATTGAGACAATGGGCACCGCGCAAGAAACGTATGCCGATAAGTTCAATTTCGTCTGCCAAACGATCGACCCGATGATTTGGCTTGTGGTCTTGGCTATTGAGGAGAATTTCTTTCAACTCGTTTAAATTTTTGAGGGCTCGATACACAAACGGGAAGTAGTCGGCCATTTTAGGCGTTCCTCCGAATACGTCGCAATGGAACACTGCGGAGGTGATCGGATAGGAGAGACGACGGCTCGGACTTTCCCAATTGCAACGCGGGACAAACATCTGCTAGCCGAGTAGTGGCGGTCGGAATATCTTCGCCCTCCGGTGGGACAGACGACCAATCAAATTCATCGGCGGATTGATGAACGATCTCGATAAATGTGGTCGCCCAACAACCGAAGCCCTTCAATGGTGGTTTTACGCCACACCGAATAACCATTCCGACGCGAAGCTTTTTAGGCGCGGTTCGTTGATCGATAAAAAGTTTTCCGCCGCCTATCATCCTGGCGGCAAAGCCCTCGCCGATGACTTCACAATACTCGCGCCTCGTTCTATAGTCCCCCACCTCCTTAAACGGGCGAACTATGTTGACTGCTTGTTTTATGACTTTTTTGTTCGCGGTAATGTGATCTGGGCCAGTCTCAAAGACGACGGGCTCTCCGACGACGAGATAAGAGCGGCCCAAAAAATCCCTCTCAATCGCTTGCGGCCGCGCGCGATACCAACAATCTGTGACATCTTCCGTGATTATCCCTTTATAGAAACCCTCGGGCGTCTTCTCCCACGGTGATGACAGTTCCATTCACGAATGCTGCTCCTGATTGAAGCAAAATGTGTGCTGTTCCGGCGCCGGATTGGCGACGGATTGGTGCGAGCTACTTCTTGGCGCTTGTTCCGAGGGCCAAACCGCAGGCAAACGCTCCGATCAATCCGAGATGCGCGGGATCGGTAATTCCCGAGAGCGCGGCCGTCAAGCCGGCGATCTGCGGATCGTGCGGGGTTATCGGAGATTTTTCGCGGGCTTCAAGCTTGGCAAGCCGCCGCTTGTTTTCGCGTTCGAGCTTCGCCATAAGTTCAGGAGACTTCGGCTTTTTGATCTTGGACCTCGCCATCAGACTCTCCCTGCCTCGATCGCCTGCTCGTACAGCGCGAAATATTTCAGATCACTCTGACACTTACGCTTGAAATCGGACATTGACAGTCGGCCATTAAAATCCGCAATGACCGTATCAACAGTGATCTCATTCGCCGGCGTTACAACCACGGTTGGCCGGTTCATCGTCAGCAGTGCGTCCAACTGCGCTTGACCGGCCGTAGACATGGGGCGAATCGTCGAAATGGCACCTCGGTTGAATAGCCTCGCAAATGCCAGTTCAACGACTGTCTGGATGTCATTTGCGTCTTCGCATGTTTTAATAAGGCCGACTCCCTCAGTGCGAGCCCACGAGGTGATTGCGTCGAAGACTGCATCCGTATCGAAACTCAACAGCATCTCGCGAAAATCGTTAGTAAAATTTGCGAAGGCTTGCTCGCCCGCGTTAGCTGCAATCATCACACACCCCCTCTTTTGACTTCGATACCGCGGTCAACGGCAATCGAACCGCCGCGAATCAAGCCTTCGGCCTTTGCAAGAAGATCGTCGTACTCCGCTCGCGTAACGAAACGGCCACCATTGATCCTGATGCGCCCACCCCGAAATGCCGATGGCGTAGTGGCGGAAGCTGGCGCATTATTGAACCAGTCCGCGAAATCCGCGATCTCTCGGCTGGCTTCAGACGCTTGTTTCTGAACTTCGGGGAGCTGGGTTGCTTTGTCGAATGCCGCACGGTACTCAGGAGATGAGGCGCGCTTCTGCTTTATCTCAAGGGTAGAAGTTTGATCGGCCAAATCGTCTGAAACTTCCTTAGCGACCTGGGAAATGAATTGCCCTTTATCGTCACGCGGGCGTTCAACTGTTGATGCGTTTGGCTTATGAACGCTCGTGAGGCTTGGGTGTTTGATCCTGACGAGATCTCCAATCACCTCTTCAATCCGCCAAACGAGAAAGGCACCTGGATGCTGGACGCCGCCGCGGATCTCCCCGGTGATTCCAAATCGACGCGCGAACTCACGCTGAAAGGCGTCCGTGAATTCTTGCGTCAACTCAAAGTTCGTGCGGAAGTTCTGCCCGACCGCTGTCTTGAAAAACTCAGGCCAGATTGTCTCGCGAATGAAATCCGCAATTTCCTCTTCGGAGGAATGGCGTGCGGGCTCACCCGTTAGTACATCGAGATTCTGACAGAGCTGTACGTCGCATAAATAAACCATTGTTGAAATCCTTTCGTGGCCCACGGGGCGGAAATTTCTACGGATGCTCTTTGGTGTATTTTACGAAAGCATCGGCAAGATTCTTGTGCTTCTGTTCGAGACGAAAAAATGCTTGTGCAAAGGCAGCGATATCGATATTACCGAAGGCGTAGCCCGAGGCGACGTTGAAGCGCCAAGGCTCTTCCTGCGGCGTTTCCGGGATTTGCAAAGGCTCCATCGGAGCCGTCGAAGCGGGAGCGGGCACCACGATGGCGTTCTTGCCTCGCACGATGTTAACACTGCGCAAATATCCGCCCTGATCGAAGCCTGTCACAAGATCGCCAACATCGACGCTATCGGGAGGCGCCAGCCAAACAAAATCCGTTAGCTTTCCTTCCCACGAGGAGCCGTCTGTGACGTGAACGGTAACATATTTTACGATCACATCTTCTGTGCCGGTTTCCTTTCCGTAGCGATCGAAAAGTTGCTTCTTGGTCACATGGCTTTCGATCTTCGAGCCAACGTTCATCACTTTGTAGGTCTGCATCACCTTCCTCCAATGCCCGGTTGCTGCGAGGCGTACCACGCGGCAAATCCTGGGTCCTTCTTCACGCGGTCTTTCAGGTCGGCTACAGAAGCGTTCCGCTCCCACTCGATGTAGGCCGCGGCCTGCGCGACGAACTTCGAGTGTGTCAACGGTGCGCGACGTTCGGGCAGTTGTCCCGTGAAAGCGTCGCCGTGTCTTAAAACCTTAACGGGCTCCGTCATTAGATTTCCCTCTGCGCGACAAGTCTCTCAACGGCGCGCTGGAAAAACAGATTCCGTGCATAGAGCTCGGCGCGTTGTGTCGGCGGTATTGCCTGATATGCGGCTGCCGTCAAATTCCGATATGGATCACTGTCCACAAATCGACCGGCTGCGAGATCTTCTTTCGCGAGTAGGTCGTAGGTTTTTCGGAACTCGGGGTCCCGGCGATATCGGCGCATCGACTCGCCCGCAGGAAGTTTTTCAATCTCTGCTCTGACGCTTGGTGCAACGTAGTCGGGATTTGTCGTCAATGCGCCTTCAGCCAGAAGTTGCTTGAAAGCGATTTCGAAATAATCTGAAGAAGGCAGATTTAATCCGAAGGTTTCGATCGCGCGCTTCATGATCGCCTCGCCGTTTTCGGACGAAGCGTAGGGTCCGAACGTCTCGCCAGCTCTCGCCACGAAGGTGTTGTACCCTGCTAGAACGCGAGCATCGTTTGCTTGCCGTGCTGTTGCCATCTCTTAACCCCTTCTGCCCGGTGTGATTTCCGGCTCCGTAAAATCGCTACATCGATGTGGCGGCGGCAAAGAGGTGCCCGCGGCGTTGCGACAGACGCGACAAACCATCTTTCTGGGCTGAACTTCAATCGGAGTAGCTCCTGCCACAAAGAATCCTTCGAGACGATCATTCAACGCTTTGGCCGCACTTATCTTTTCAAGGGCTTGGTAATAACTACCCCCCGGCCCCTCGGTCTCCATCATCACGAAGAACTCTTTGGTCTCGGGTTTTGAACCGTCGAATCGAGGTGCCGTCAAACGAATCTCAAAGTAGAGTTCACGACAAAAGGGTTCTTCCCAAAAGTGGACCTCGCCTTGTGAATGCTCGTACTGCTTCAACATCTCGCCACACATGAACTCTGGCGGGCAGACAGCGCGAAGGCTAGGGCAAGCGTCAATATACGATCGGTTTTCTTGACGCAAAACCCACGAACTATCGCGAGCCGGCAGACCGTGCGGAAACCTTCGGGATTTCCATTCCTGGTAAGCGCTGACGTAGCGAGGATTCAACATCCGGTTCTCAAGAAACGCTTCAGCTCTCCCAAGAAGTGAACCATCGTCGTTACATGGATGGATGCCCACGAACAGTCGGCGAGGATCGTTGATGGCATCGGGTATTCCAAAAGCCGCCAGATCTTCCAACTTGTCGTAGTAGAGCCATTTTTGCGGGATCGGCTCTGCATCCCAATGCTTATTCAAATCGGCGAGTTCCTCCGCGCGAGTTCGGGGCCGCGGTGCCGGCTTTTCAACAACCGGCTCAATCATCTCGACTCTCGGACGGGGATCAGCTTCGCCATCGAGAACACGCTGGACTTCATCGTCCACGAGCGCGGCGGGTTGAACCGCCTTTTTTGGAGCCGGTCTATACGACTTGCTCGGGTTGAAGGTCGGTGCTGACATTGGCTTTCTCCTGAATCGGTTCCGCTGCAACGACTCTGCCGTTGGACGTTTCTGTGACTCGGAACGGGGTGCCATCTTGGAAGACGACATCGCCGACTTTGATTCTCGCGAGTAAAGAGTTTTTCCGACCCGCTTCGCCGATCGCAACATCACGAAGCAGTTTGACGGCTGCATCGCGGATTTCGTCCGACATCTGAGAATCACCGATTAGGCGATTGCAGAGCCGGCGAGCGTGGCCCGTTGTTCTGCGCGAAAACTCACCCGTCTCAAGAAGCCTGCGCGCCGCGCGGAGACGCGTCAGCGGAGATTCGGTTTCATCCTGGACAACAACAAGGTATTTCTTCAATTTAACTTGGCGTTTTGTTGCTGGCATCAGTCGTCGTCTCCTCTATATCCTTGGCGGCGTTGGGGTCGTCTGAAACATCGTTCTTCACGTTTCCGAAAATCCAGCCTGCTTTCGTCTTACGAACCTTTAGTTTCTCCGCGATGCTTTGAACCCTGCGCTTAGATATGCCGAGTGCTTCCGCGACTTGTCTGAGGGAATAATCGCGATGTTCGTCCACGATGCGGACGAACTGACCGTTAATTTCCTGGGTCTCTACGCCCGGTTCAAGCAGAAGAAAGTCACCAGTCGTATCAATACAACTGACAATCTCGTTATCCTTTTTAACGGTGGCCGCAATCGCGAAAGGCCGCGGGGCCGTGAAATCGGGGGCCTTCAGGCAAAGGACTTCAAGCGTGAGTGGCCCGTTGCCCTCCTCATAGAGAACGTCGTTCCTCCGCAGGCCGTAGACGCACTGAGCCATCGCTCCTAGGTCGCCCGTTCCTCGGAGAACGTTTTCCAACGTAAAGCCCATTTTTATGACATCCTTGCGGGAGTGCTGAATTCCGCCGATACCACGTGCTCCTGCGGCTCTCAAACCAAGAAGATCGTTAACAAACACCTTATTCGCGGTTGCTGAATTCTCATCGTCCGATTTGTTAAACCTGATGCTTGTGTCCAGTATCACGACTGGCCGAAGGTGCTGGACTGCGGCAATCACGGCGGGATCATTCAAAGGGAGCGTTACTCCCTCCGTAATAGTCCTGCACAGAAACAACTTTTCATCATCCGGTATTCCAAACCGCTCGCATCGCGCTCGAAATGAAGGTCCAGACAACTCGGGGATCAGATAAAGCACAGGGACTATCTCAGGCACGGTGAACTGCCCCAAGAAAGGCTTTCCAGTCGTCAACGCTTTCGCAAGAGACAAACCAAAGAATGTCTTACCGACTCCCGAAAGACCGCCTATCATAAAGATACCTTCAGGCAGAAGATCCTTAATGAGCATCCGGGTGCCGCCCGTTTGCAATTTCCCTACAGAGCGAAATTGTGACCGCCAATCACTATCGGCTTGTGTCGTTGCTTCAACGGCGGCTGTGCTGGTTGAGGGCGCCGCGGATTGTGCTTTCTCAAATGACTTGACGGCTTGTTCGATCGTCCTCGTGCGGTAATCACTTCTTGATTCCCATTTGTCGCGGTAAAGAGACGAGGCGCGGAATTCTTCGTCGATCTTTTCGGCATCGCCTTTATGCTTGAATGCCAACAGAGTTGCGAGGCTGAGATCTGCCTCGCTTTGACTTTGAAAAGTAAGAGTGTTGCCGCGCCTATCGCCGATCTCAAACGGGTTATTCATGGAGAAAATCTCGCCATGCATCAGAAGTTCGATCTTCGAGGTAATAGTGGTGCCGGTCTGTTCGACCTGGACCGATTGTTTCGGTTCCGTCTTTGCTGGAGACTCTTTAGGTGATTCCTTAACGTCAACGAAATCGCCGCGGAGCATCTTCGCGTACACATCCGTGATGTCCTGCGTTCCTACGGTCTTCGACGTTCCTGGTATGTGCCGGCCGCTGACCGTGAAATACCGGACGCCATCTTCGCGACCTATGCCGCCGTAAATCTCAATGCCCTTGCGGCAAGCCTTTCCAGGCTTAGCGGCGCGAACAATTCCATGAACGCCCGTTCCAGAGAAACTGGCTTCCCAATAAGCGTTGGGCACGCTGCGAATGATTTCCGCGGCCCACAATGCAACAGTTCCGTCTTCTGCGATGCAATCATCGATGTCGATTCCCAAGAATCCATCGCCGAGATAAAAGCCTAGACCGTCGTAATCAGCGGCGACAGGCTTAGCCACGTCAAATGCGACACCGTTGTCCCAGCCATTCGCCGCTTTGCCTGAAACAGCATTGTGGGGGACCTTTTTGCGCTGGACACACCAACGCGGAGCCGCCTTCATCTCCGCCGGAATGTTTTCATAAAGGTCCGTGGGAAGCAGATCTTCGAAAGATTCCGTATCGATAATGTTGGAAGCCATTACCGCACCTCGGCATCGACTGCGGGGGCAGATGCTAGAGGCTCCGCGCGTCGAACGAAAACTAGATTAAACGCCTCGGTGAAACCGGGTTTTCGTTTGGATGGGCGAAGGGAGAAGTAATAGAGATCATCAATCTTTGGCAACATGCGAGCCCCGTTTGGAAGGGGCTGCACGTCTTTTATGTGAAAGTAGATTTCCTGCTCATTGGCATCGGCCAAAAAGCCGAAGCCTTTCGAATTGTAATAAAGGATGCTACCGAGTTGCTGTTCCACGAACTGCCTCCTGTTTTCTGCTGCTCAAGCCACCTACCTTTCGTCTCGCGCTACGCGGTCCGTCCGCTACGAGCACTTCGCTTATGTGATAGGGTAATTACGCGCCCTTCGTGTTTGATATACGCTTGGGTTAGAACGATCGAGCGTGATCTACCATCCCCCTCGATCGGGATTGCCAAACGTGTAGGTCCGAAGGCTTTGAGAGGTGCGCTATGATCCACTTCATAGCGTCTCTGCTGTTGCTGCACCGCATTGAGGTGCAAATACAATGGAGCAAGAACGGCCGATTTACACTACGCATCGGATGACAAATCCTCTCCGTAGTGTTCCGAACCGCATGGAGCGAATTGCTCCCTTCGGAACGGGATCGGCCTTTCACTCACCTTAAATGATTCCGTACCCCGCCAATCGACACCACAAATCCTGCCGAACTTCCTCAGTGATCGCGCCCACAAGTGAGGCGTCTTCGGGCTCCACGACGCTAACAACCGAGAAAGGATCTTCGTTAACTTCGGACACGTAGACCCATTCACCATCATCTTGCATAACGTATCCGAGATTCGTTTTCACCGCGGGGTGCCGAGTGATCCTGATGCCTTCGCCAAATTTGTAAGTTGCTGCGACCGCCAATGCTTCCACGCCAACCATGTGCCTGTCGTCCTCTCGTGAATCATTGTGTTGCCTCCGTCGCCCGTAATCCACGAGAGATGGGTGTGTTTGCTCTTCGGTTTTAAACTTGTTCCGCGGCCATCGTTTTTCCGCTCTTAAGGTTGTCGCTAATTTGGAGAAGCAACTCCGCGCGAAGTCCTCTAATTGCTACTTCGATAGCAATAGCGGCAAACGCAATTTCGGATTTCTCGCCGAAGTGCTCGGCGAACAGTCTACGATTGCGCTGCGCCATTTCTAATTCATCCCCCAACCCCATGTGAACTTCCCAGAGGCTTCCGGGATCTAGCAGCTCTTCGTTGATTTCATGCATTCGAGTCGTCTCCCTTGACTTCGACCAAGCGACTTGTCTGACCGAGTAAGTGAGTCACGTGGTCGAGAAGTCCTTCTCGCGATAGCCCTGCTTGTGCTGCTAGCTCGTCGAGCGATTCACCGCGACTAAAGGAGTGAAGTAGCGCCGCGTCTCGCTCACTGAGCGGCGCCGGTGGATTCAATCTTTCCTCACGCAGATCCGTGAGAAGTCTCCGAATGCTGCGAATGTCGGACCAATCGATCGGTACACCGGCCGCGCGCTCTTTTAACAGGAGCAAATCATCGACGATTTTTCGAACAGGTTTGAATTCCACGTAGGACATGCTGCGGGTGCCGTTTGCCGCCCTCGACAGTAGTGTTTCGTCGGTATCAGCAAGCCGGGAGATCGACTTCCGGGGCGCCTGTAGCTTCTCGATGTCATCGAAAAGGACACGCTGTTCTTCCGTTGGTTCGTACGGCATGGACATCTCCTGATGCGAAATCCGCAATCATTGCAACAACAGCAAAAGACGTGGGGCAAAAAGAAAGAGGGCCTCCGTAACGAAGGCCCTCCCAAGGAATAGGACGAAAGCAGCGACTGGCATCGCTAGAAAGAGCGTGTGCTCCTCCCAATACGGTGGCAGAAAGGTGACATTTTGGGGGTTTCGCTGGAAAGATGCGCCCTAACCCACGGAAAACATTAGCTATTAGATCAAAGAGACGATTTTTCAGGCCGGGTTGATTTTCGATCGATAAAGGTCCGTGACGGCATCCCACGCGAATTTGACTCTACCTTGGTCGTAATCATCGAACTCAAGCTTAGGATCGGCCGGGGTCCCAAACATTTCTAAACCCTGATTCGCGACGCGAACGCGATAACGCTTGAGGGCGTTCGTCGTGCGCCACAATCTAAGTCTAAACAGGTCCGGATCGCTCAACGTGGCTTTACTTGTCTTTCCAACGCGAAAGTAAAACCATAGACAGACGTACGCCTTCAGTGCTCGCGCGAACGGTTTCAAGGATTGCGGATTTTCCATATCGAAAGCGTGCAGAGCGTCGTCGGATATGAGTCGCGAAACGAAAAACTTCAACCTTTGATCGCTGAAGACCCATGCGGTCTCAGGAGTGGGTTCGCGCGGAATATCGGTGTACGCAAGACTGGCACTCAGGACTCCGGTGCTGAAACCTTTCGGCATTGACTGCGCTACAGCTCCAATACTGACAGGAGCCACGGTGCCGGATTTTGCTTTGGCATCAACATTGAAATCCGATTCGACTACGCCACCTTGCTTGTGAAGGTCCGCGGTTTGCGCACCTTCGGCATCCATTCCGGATTGACGAACGTGTACGGAAGACGCCATGTTGCCATAAATGGCTGGATCCGTTCCGCGATCCCATCGCGTATTTCGGTCGCCGGTTAGGCGAAGGCGGAATTGATAACGCTGGAACCTCACGGGTCCACTATTACGTCCACGGGCACGGCTTGAGACAAGCACGGGCTGATCGTCGCCGGCCTCCCAACCCTCTTCTTCAAGATAGGAACGCCAGTCTTGCTCAGACGCCCGTTTCTTTTTATCCACGAGTTGCTGTTCGACAAGCTCCGTCACGATACCGTTCTGCGGCGCGGATTGAGATGCAACGGGTTTGTCCGCTGTAGCGAATGATGATCCGATGAGACCGCTGAATGCGCGTTTTGCGGGAGTCTTACGCTGGAGGAGTTTTGGTGCTGGGGAGGTATTCATTGATCTATTCCTTCTCGCCTGCCAGGGCGATGTGTGGCTGCACCACACGAAATTTTTACTGGGCGTTTTGACGGATTTCAAAAGCCCCCGGTTTTGCTATCACCAAGGGCCTGTCTTCGGCGGGACGCCGAATAAGGCAGGGGGTGCAAGTTGGCCGCTCACGATTTGCGTTGCTGAAATCGCCGGCCAGAATTCGCGCGTTACATTTCTGCCGCTCTTGCTGTGAACCGGCTCTTCCGGCCCACGCGGCGAGATGGCTCTTTCCTTCTGTAACACGCGAATAGCAAAGAGAGTATAGTCCCTCATTAGATATGATGCCGCGGCCGTCGTAATTGGTTGCCTAGACACGATGGCCGACCTTTCCCCCTGGACGCGCTTCGAAACGGGCTCCCTAACTGATGTTCCGGTTGCCGAACGAAATGGGCGAACACGCTTTTTATCGGGATCGGCTATACCCCTGGCCTTCAGTTCGAGATTCGAGCCCCAGCAGGCCGGCCACGTGGGGGCCAGGACGGCGGGCGTGGGCCGCGGGAGGAATAGCCTTGGGGACAGACTGAGACTCGGCGTGTCGAGATTATAACAAGCTCTTTTAACCAGTACAGGAGCAGTACGGGAACTAAGGCGGGTCATGGGTATGCGAAAGCGGTCAATTTTAATAAAACTGACCACAAGTGTACCGTACCCATAAATCGTACCGTACCTCTCTCTAGAGAGAGATCGGTACGTACGATTATATGTGGGAATCGTACGCCGTACGACTCCGTACGAACCGGTCCGTACCGCGGTACGATATTTTAAGGGTAGCTTTGGGCGCCAGCCGTCCCTTATATTTTCGGTGCGGAATTACCCTTCCACGTGGATCTTACGATCGGCCTCGAACTGCCACCCGATGTGCCAGCCGTCCGCGAAGGGGTAATCGTGAGAGTGACCAGCAGAAGGGACTCCGGTTCGGAGCCGCCCGTTTTCTAGAAATTTTTTCCTCTCAGACCGTGGGATGGCCTTGCCTCTCAGTGATTCTAAAGGGGTTACGGCGCCGTCGATCCCCGGAGTAACATCTCGACAAGACGCGAGCGGGGCGAGCCTCCCTCAAACCGGACTAAACGGAGCGCGAATCGACCAAGACGGCTAAACTGACCAACGTAGGCGGGACGCAAGTGCTTATTCCTCAGCGCGTTACGGAACCGCCTCGGTCCTTGCCGTCCTTGCGCCATTCCGAAATCAATAGACCATTGATTCCGGCGATCAGTCTAACACACTGAGACACACGTTAGCAGACTTTAACACACTCGACCAACATCGAAAGGTCGAAATCGTAAAGTTAAGCCGAAGCGATCGAGAGAAAGCGGCGCCACTAACGCGGTAAAAGCCCTCTGGAAGCCTTGCAGGTCGTGCGCGAATCCCTGCGAAATCGCGCGAGGTCGGCCTGGATCGTCTGCGAGCCCCTTCGATTCACGCACGATAAAACACGAAAATATCGCTTGACACACTATACCACACTATGCCACACTTCACCATACTATAGAACGCGGACGCGAACGGTTGGCGCCGTTCACGCCCGCTAATCACAGATCACAAAGGAGTGTGAAAAGTGACTAACACACAAGTATCAACGTTTCCCACGCAAGGCAAGAACGTCTACGAAATCGTAACCGACAAAATCATTAAGCAGTTAGAAGCGGGCGCCGCTCCCTGGCGTCGTCCGTGGACATCGCAACCCGCAATGAACCTCATATCCCAAAAAGAATATCGGGGTCTGAACACGTTTTTGCTGGGTTCGCAAGGTTACGGTTCACGTTTTTGGCTCACCTACAATCAAGCCGCGAAGCTCGGCGGACACGTCAAGGCCGGCGAGAAGTCCTCACTGGTGGTCTTTTGGAATATCGGCGAAGAGAAAATTCGCAAGATGTCGGATGGGACCGAGCGCAAGTCTAAACCTATCCTGCTTCGCTATTACAGTGTTTTCAATCTTCAGCAAACCGAAGGCATCGCGGAGAAGCTCGGTTTGGACAAGCAACCCGCGATAATCCCTAGCTTAGACGAATGCGAAGCGATTGCGGCCGGAATGCCAAAGCCTCCCGCACGCGAACAATCCGACAAAGCGTGGTATCGGCCCGGAAACGACACGGTAGGGATGCCGAGCCGTTCGCTTTTCAATTCTCCCGAAGCCTACTACGCCACACTCTTTCACGAATTGACGCATTCCACGGGACACGCTTCGCGCCTATCCCGTGACGGCATCATGGAGCGTCACTCATTCGGCGACGCTGATTATTCCCGCGAGGAACTAATCGCCGAAATGGGTTCTGCAATGCTGTGCGGCGTCACTGGCATTGCACCCGCCGTGCTCGACAACTCCGCGGCATACCTCGCCAACTGGATCCAAGTCTTGAAAGGCGATTCAAAGCTGCTCGTTACGGCCGCATCTGCGGCACAAAAAGCAGCGGATTTTATTCGCGGTATCTCGAAACCGACTTCGGAAACCGAGTAACGACAAATTTGTAGAGCGCCTAGCGGCGCAAGGAGAAAACATGTTCACACCTTGGGGTAACTCAGACTCAGAGACACGATACGAACGCGGATTGACTTGGGTCGGGACGCCATCGCACGGCGGGTTTCTCGTGGGCAAAGCATACGCGAAACAACACCTAACCCCGGCGGCGCAAGCGGTAGGCCAGTCTTTCGGGCAGTACCTCGCCTATGAAGAAGATTGCGACGCCGCGGTTATCCTCTACGAATTACCGAAAACACGCGAGGGTTTCTCAAATGTTTTGGATGCCGAGTTGATCGAATCTCTTTCGCGGTGGCATCCCGAATACCTCGCTGCACGTGGCCTAGCGCCAACCGCAGAGCCAATCAAGATTCCCAACGGAATATAGGCGCTTGCGGGGAGCCTCGCGCGAGGGTGCGCGGGGTTTCACGGAATCGCTTGATTCCAGACAGGAGAACAAGTGTCTACCCTATTCGGCAACATGCAATCGCAAGAGATGTTAACGTTTCCAGAATCGCTCACAGAAGCCTACAAGCCTCGCAGCATCGGCGAGTTTGTCGGGCTCGGCCAGCAAAAGACCATGCTGGAAAAATTAGCGAAGCAGCCCCGCCCTTGTGGGTTGCGGTTTCTAGGTGGTCCGGGAACAGGCAAGACTACGATGGCTTTTGCCTTTGGCCGCGCGGTCAATGCGGAGGTTCACCACATCCCATCCGCAGAATGCAATCTGGAAACGCTACAGCGGGTCTCGGCCATGTGCCATCGCGTGCCATACGATTTCCAATGCGGCGAGTCTCGCGCGTGGCACGTGGTGATTATCGACGAAGCAGATTGCATGTCCGATGCCGCGCAGAAGTATCTTTTGAGCAAGCTTGACGGGTCGGACGCTTGCCCATCCACAATCTGGATTCTCACGTGCAACGCGGATGATCGTTTCGAGGATCGCTTCCTCTCGCGTCTTATCAAGCTTCCCAAGTTCAACGGCTATAGCGCGGGAAAGGATGTACGGGATTTGCTCGCCCGCATCTGGTCCGAGCGTGCCAATGGTGCGCCAGAACCAGACTTCGCGCGGATTCCCACGGGAAACGTTCGAGAGGCTTTGCAAGCCTTAGAGGTTGAATTGCTTTCAGCGTAGCGTCGAACGCGGAGTCCGGCCCCATCCCGGTCTTAATATGTTCAGGTCTCGCAGCAATGGAGGCTAATCCCGAGTGTGGTACTGTGTGGTATACTGTGGTTGGAGGGTTTGATGGCGAAACCGAAGGATAAGGCTGAAAAAGCGCGCCGCGTGAACATCTATATCAGCGCGGAACTAGACGAGAGACTCAACCGCTATTGCGACGCGAATCACGGCGTAGCTCGCAGCCGGGTAATCGAGGATGTGTTGACCGAATATCTTGACCGTGAGGAGAAGAAGAAAAAATGACTCAGCCTGTCACATTCAATCAGGCCGGTCGTGATTGGCTTGTGTCTCTGCCGACAACGATCAGGCGCAACGGACGGCCGCTGTCTGCCAATACGCGGCGCATCTACGCCGGAAATCTTGCGCGGCTGACGGGGCGTATCGGACGCGAGCCCCTGCCGATCACAAATCGAGTCCTCCGCGATTACGTAGCGTGGATGCGCAGCGAGCAATATAGCGCGTCGCAGATTGCGGGTGATGTCGTGGTCGCGAAACTCGTGTGCGAGAGCATCCGCAACGAGAACGGCGACTGTCTTTACCCGCTGAAGCTGAATCACGAGTTCATCGTAACACCCATCGTGAATCCCGATGAGCAAGACGCGCCGGTTGCCACACGTGAAGACGTGGAGCGCGCCCTGGCGGTGCCCGAAGTCGCTGGCATAGTTGCGATTGCTGCGGGCGGCGGACTCCGCATCTCGGAGATTCTTGCTCTTAAAGTCGGCGACGACGGCGTAGCCGATGGGTGGGACCCGGACAACGCAGCGATCCACATACGCCAAACACTGAAGACACCAAGCGCAGCGCGCACGGTCTATATCTGTGAAGAACTGAACAGGTGGCTGCGCGGCTTTACGCGTCACCTCGCGCCTGGCTCTCCGATGTTCTCCACATCGCTCAGCGAGCTATACCGCTTACTTGCGAAGTCGAGCCTGCTTCCGTGTCACTCATATCGCCGATTCTTTGCGACCCATCGAGACGAAAACGCCATGAACGAACAGGTTCTCAAGAGTCTTATGGGCCACAAGAAGAAGCGGGACACCACCGACCGTTACAAAGGCACGGCCTCAAGAATAAATTTCGTCCGCACCGAGGTTGAACGGTGCGGCCTAGGCTTCACGCTTCCGATCGTACAGCGTACCGAAACGTCGGTCGAAGAGCGGGAATTGGTAACAGCTTGAGCACCTCTGGCGCAATCGCTCTCTTCCTCTGCTTCGCCGCCTTCGTCAAGATATGGGCGGATCAGGACAATCTTCGCGCTGAGAAACGAAAGCGGGCGCTGCGTTTAGGCCGAAGACACGGACGGATGCGGAAGTTGGCGGCAGGAGGATGCAACGCGCTAAGGTGATCGAATGACAGTCCACCACTGCCTTTTCATAGAGTCGATCGGGAGTAAAGTGCGTCGCGTTTCGGTGGGACGCTACACCTTGACGTTCAACCCGCGGCTCGGTTCCTCTTGGATTCCTGCGCTGGGCCTTTTCATCGAGGCGCAACCGAATCCGCGCAAGGTTGTTGAACCCTTAACTTGGGATGTCATCATAGTTCGGCGGAAGGCTTAAAGTGGAAAACGGCGTGACGATTATTCCGGCCGGCACCATGACGAAGATCAAATCTTCGCAGATGGAATCTGCTGAGTGGGCACCGTGGCGGATTTCACAAAGCCAGTTCCGTTACCGGCCTGTCGGGATCGTCGAACTCGGAGACATTGACGCGATGAGCGTGGATTACGATTCGATCTTGGCGAGGCTCGAATGAGTGCGAGCCACTTCATTGTCGTAGGCGCTGACGACCGGGATTCTCCGTGTCTGGGATATCGTCCCTGAACAATTGAACCTGTAATGCCCCGCGTGATAAGGTCCACCCACCAGGAGCCTCACTCTTATGTCGATCGGCCTCGGCATATTTGCCTCAGTCGTTCTTATCCTCGCCGTTTATCACCGTGGGTTCCGCAAGGTATTGCTCTGGACGGCGGCTGCAATGTGGAAAGCGGATCGGGAAGCATCGCGCGCCAAGGCCAAGGACGATGCAGCAAAACAAGCGGGGATCGTTCGCTGCATGTCTCGCCTCGGAACGCCGTGGGCCGCGAACGCGCCGCCAACTCTTCCCGCAAGTTACTTCGACAATTTACAGGCTTGCAGTGTCGCGCCTGACGACTATGATCCTTTCGCCGAATTCGGAGGTCACATCGATTGGTTTTCGGTGCTAAATTCCCTGCCCAAGGGTTATACGCTCGATCAGTCGAATCACGTCGTGCCCGTGATCGACTGGTCCAAATACGCCACGGCTCCTTGCTCTGACAGTTTGCCTTTGGGTTTTGTTGCTGACCAGCCTTGTGTTCTGAGTAGTAGAGTGATCCACGGATTTAGGCGGGAGATGTGCATTGGCACGATTCAACCCAACGGCAACTGCGTAACGGAGTTGCCCGCGAGTGCCTTGAAGGCTTTCCGGGGTTCGTATTCCATTCAAATTTGCCCCTACGGACTTCCCATTAACGCCGCAGGGGACTGCCCGTCATGGAAAAACGTTGACGTAGACGCAGCGCGAGCGAAACTGTTGGCTTACCGCAAGCAGTGATCCGGCACCTATGATTTCTTCCCAGCAATTGCCTCGATAAGTTCGCGGTCGAAGGTATCGCAAAACGACCTGCGCAGCGCTTGCGTAATGGCGCTCAAGAGCAAGAACACGAGGCCGGTAGTCGTGAGCATGGGCAGTCCGAAGTCTTGGGCCAAACGAGCGATCAAACCGGCCAAGGCAGCGTTCGTAAGATGCTCAGCCTTGCCGTTGCAGAGAATTTTGCGCAGCTCCTTCAAAAGTCGAGTCAGAAAGTTTCTGCCCCACAGCCGCATGAGGCGGGCCAGAATCACTTGAGGGTCTTCCGGGACGGCAGAGTCGTGCGCAATGATTTGAAGTCCCTTCGCATGAGCTTCGCGGAGCGTTGCGCCTACGATTGTCAGAAGTCGATCTTCGGGGCTGATTTGAAGATTCACATAGTCAGGGATGTAATGTTGGGTGTCGCGTTTGACGTGCTGCCACCGATCGTAGACCCGCTGATCGAAGGGGGTTGAGGGAGTAAGGAAGCTCGCAAGAAATCGGTCGGCTGGATTGTCGCTTCGTTCGAGCTGTTCGGGCAGCTCTGAGAACTGCGCCGGATCAAACAGTTGGAATTCGGGCTGGGGCATCGGGCCTCCTCTTAGGACGGCGGAAGTATAAACTTACCACGTGGCTTTCCAACGCAAATTGATCGGCCCGAACACCGCACACATGGTGATTTGTCGGTAATGCATGACATATAATCTGGCCGATGTTTCCGACCGAACCAATTCGTCGATATATACAACTTTCCTTTGCCAAGAAGAACGACGAAACTGCGACGGCCTACGCACATGATGTCTCGCAAATTCGGCTAAAGATGTCACCGAATTCCGGCATGTACTTCCAGGCAATCATGAATGCCGGCGTCCGTGTGCAGAAGGCGAAGGTCGATGCCTGGATCGAGATAGTGCGCGCGGCTTGCCGTGAAGCCAACAGACCCGTAGATAATGAAGTCAGAAATTATATGCTCGGCGAAATCCACAACATGTGCGAGGCCGGTAAAGGGCACGTCGCGCACGCGTTGGCAAATCAAGTTACGCAAAGCGGGATGAAGGTTCCCGACAACCTTCTGCCATCTTTAGTGGCGCAGGCAAACGATCGGGTCGCCGCAATTGAGACCACAATAAGGCGAGATTTCAAGATCGAAGAACTGAGAGAAGATGTAAATCAGAGAGGCGGAACGGCAGCGCATCCCCTCGACGGGACATCGCCACCTCCCACACAGGTGCCGACTCCGGTCGTGCAGGAGACTACCCGCAACGCCGAGCATTCAAAATTAACCCGAGGCGAGAAGATTGCTTTGTGGGTCGGAATTCCTCCGATCTTAATCGCGTTGGTGGCTCTGGTAGTGATGGTCGCAATCCCTGAAACTCGCTTGTGGCTCAAATTAGACAGGCCGCCCAAAGCCACGCAGCCAATCACCAGCCCAACGCAAGCGCCTCCGACATTTCCGCCGGTCCTACTGAGACACACTCCCGATAAACGAAGATGCTTGGATAATCGCGTTACCGGACATGTTCCTTCCTAGTACCCGCTACCTCAGCCGCTCGTCCTGGCTGATCGCCCGTAAATGGTCACCTTCCCGTCAATGGTACATCGGAGCTGGGATGGTGGATGGACGGGCATACGCTCTCAGTCTGTAATGGGTCAATAACGTCTGATAGAATCGCCGCACTTCACTTCGAGTGAGAGAGACAGGAGCTTAATGCAAGGCACCGTAGGCCCGGCCAACATAATTGCTGCCGCCCTCGTGATGCAATTCTGCCTTTCGGCAATTCTTACGGTCGGAACTGTTTGGATTAGGCGCCAGGAAAGCAATCAATTCCAGTTCTATATCGACTCTCCAGACATCGGCCGCTACGCATCGATCTTGCTCGTGTTCGCTCTGATTACCATTGGACTCTTGGTCTTTTCCGATCAGTTTTCGGATCTCTGGCGACCCATGTCGGGCGCCGTCAACTTCTCAATCATACGTTGGTCGCACGCCCTCTTTATTGTCTTCACCCTGAATATCATTTGCACAGCAGTTCTCGTTTACCTGAGTGGCGGGAGCTACCGGAGCCCGTTTACGCCCGTCTTCTTTATCCTGCCGGCGATGGCGTTCTTCCTGCGGGAATCGATGCACCGAGTCGTTTTTTACAGCGCGGCAATTGGACTTGTGTTCTTGGTGACAATTGGAACGCCGGACAGAGATCCTGAACATCAGATCGTTCCTACGGGTGCTTATCTCTTTGTTTCACTCGCCTGCTTGGCCCTGTCGGTGGTCATCGGGTACCTGACCCGACCGATATAGCGGGCTAAGCTCATTCTCCCGTCATTTTGGGAGTTCCACTTTCTCGATGAGCTCGACGATTTGTGGATGCTTCGGGTTGTCGTTGAATCGGACTCGGTATCCGTTTTGGCTGTGCAGATGTAGTGCTCCCCTCTAAAACTGGACACCTCAATTAGGTAGACTCAGGGCCTCCAAACAGGAGGCAACATGGGCAGGAAACCACGCGTAGATCGGTCCCCGGAAGAGAAGTGGCAGATCGTGCAGGAAGGCATCAAGAGCGGGAACGTCTCGGAGACGTGTCGGCGTCACGGGATCGCTCCGAATCTGTTTTATCGCTGGAGAGATGAAGCGGAACAGGGAGCGAAGGCAGCGCTTGGGGGGAGAAGCGCTGCCGCGGCCGAAACCGAGAAGGACCATCGCATCCGACAGCTGGAACGAACGCTGGGGCGGAAATCGCTGGAGATCGAAATCCTAAAAAACGTCGTGGGGGAGTGAGCTGCGGTGCAGTTCATTCCCAGGCGCGGGAGATGGTGACGCAGGGTTATACGGCCACGTTGGTAGCAGCGACGCTAACCATCAGCCGGTCGAGTCTCTACTACCGGAAGAAGCCGCGAGGCAGCCGGGCCGATCGGCAGTACGACGAACAGATCGTCGTGGCGTGCGGGGAAAAACCCGCGTATGGATATCGCCGCGTGACTTGGTGGCTGCGAAGAAAAGAAAACCTGCCGGTGAATCGTAAACGTGTCCTGCGGGTGATGCGAGAACGTGGGTTGCTGGTGCGCTCACGTCGTCTACGCGCACGAAGGAAGAAAGAGTGGGGCCGGGTGGAAGCAGCCGAGCCGAATCAGATCTGGCAGTCGGACATGACCAAGATCTGGGCAGGGCCGGCGGTAGGCTGGGCGTACCTGGTGTGCGTAATCGACTGTTGCACGCGGGAAATCGTGGGCTGGAATCTCTCACACCGTTGCCGAACCGAAGATGCACTGGCTGCGGTCGAGCAAGCCGTCCTGGCACGGCTGCCCGAGGGCAGCCGTGAAGCCAACGTGACGCTGACCACCGACAACGGAACGCAGTTCACTTCTTCCCGGTTCATCGAGACTCTGAACCGGCTTAGCATCACGCATCGGAGGACGGCGTATCATCACCCGGAAGGCAACAGCTACATCGAACGGTTCCACCGCAGCTTGAAAGAAGAGGAAGTCTGGACGGCGGAGTATCGCAGCTTGCAAGAAGCGCGATCCTCGATCGCGCGTTGGATCGAGGAGTACAATCACGACCGGCCTCATCGCGGAGTCCAAAATCGCACTCCGCACGAGGCCTTCTTGGCTTTTGCAACTGACCTAAACTCGGAGCCCCTGACTGTCTAAATTAGCCGGGAGCACTACAGCAGATCTCCTGTAGTCAGCTCTGGAGAAGCATAGGCGTAGCAGCTCCCGGCGTACGCGTGGCCGTCCTCAGAGAGTACGTCGAACCGAATCTTCCATTTTCCGTTCTTCATCTTTTTCTTGCGGTAGGGCCGAATCATCGCGGACTGTCCCGCTGCCTGGAATCGAGTGGCCGCTCCTTTGACCATCGAACGAGTGATCCAGCCCGGTTCATAACCGCTGTCAACGTATGTGCCGCCACGTTTTGCTGCGGCTTTGGCGTCCTGATGAACCCGAAGCAAGATTGGTGAGCTTTTGTCGTGCATCCAAACGAAATCTACCCGTACTCTGGCTCGGGCTTCGAGGCGCAGAAACTCTTTCCATAAATCCCAATTCTCCATTGGCTCGCCTTCACGGTTGTCCCCACCGTGTTTCCTCCACTCGTGTGCGGACAAAGCGCCGTTCTTTACGTATAGGGAGTCGGTGACGATTTGGACGCGACCCACGTTAGGCCACGGTCCCGATTCGCAAAACCACCCAAGAGAGTGGATGCAGGCAAGAAGCTCCATTCGATTATTAGTGCTCGCTACGTATCCGAGAGCAAAAAGTAGCTCCTCTTCACGGCAAAGATGGTCCGGGAATTCGGCGCGAGCGGCACAGCCCGAAGGTCCACCGGGGTTCCGAAAGCACGAGCCGTCCGTATAGATGTGGATTGCGTGCGGATCGAGTAAACCGCCAAAGTCCATTTACGGACCAATGTACCGCATTGCTAGCCTTCTTGACCCCACGCTTATTTTCGAGATAGGTTAACTGCCTCTAGGCGGCAGTCGTGAACACCGAACCCGAGCCCTGCGACGAATTCAAAGAACAACACAGATGATCTTTGCGGCTTGGGTAGCTCACGTGAATGTCGGAAGTGTCTCGAATTGGCGCGGTACTTTGAGCGCGAATCACAGAAGAACATGTTTGCATGGGCCACACAGGAATTAGGTTCTCTGGCGACTTCGGCGTTGGAATGGACCACAACGAGATTCCGTCTCGGGCCACGCCTCCGGTTATACTCACAGACGAGGAGAACCGGACATGATTATCGGCGATAGGTTGCGAGAACTTCGGGAACAGAAACAGTTGTCACAAGGGGACATCGAGAAGCGCACAGGATTGCTACGTTGTTATATCTCGCGCGTCGAGAACGGGCACACTGTCCCGGCGATTGAAACGCTTGAGAAGCTGGCGCGAGCGATGGAAGTCCCGCTTTACCAACTTTTCTACGACGGCGAGGAGCCTCCGAAGGTTCCGAACCTCCCAAAACGCAAAACGGCAGACGACATCGCCTGGGGAAACTCTGGCAAAGACGCCAAGGTGCTGGCGCAGTTCCGTAGGCTCCTTGCGAAGACGGATGACAAGAACCAGAGAATTCTCCTGTATATGGCGCAGAAGATGGCCAGAACCAGCCGCGCGAAGGCCTGACTTCCAGCAGAGTCTTGTTTCATCCGCCGATTACGGACGTGTGTCACCCTGAGTGCTACAATTCGTCGAAAGGGGGCACTGTATGGCGACACCAGAATCGAAGTCAGAAGTGATCTACCAGTCAGGCACCAATGAGGCTTTGGGAGCGGGTTGGGACGTAATGCAGGTGGTCTATCGCAATAATGACGACGGACAGATGCGGACGCGCAATTCTTTCGTTATCGCCCGCGACCTCGGCGGGAAAATTATTCGAAAGACAGACATTTTGCTCGACCGTTGGGAAGTGGTCAACGACGAGGAGACGCTGCGCAGTTTTGAACACTGTTTCGACGAGCGGGACAGGCTCAGGATTGAAAAGCCCGAGAGTGTTCAGTATGTTGGTGCAGCCGAGAATCCCTGCAAGTGCGGCCATGCATTCGCTACGCACACTAAGCATGTCCACGGCGCGAATGAAATGAGAGTGGACGAGGCGCTCCTACCCGAGAAGCGATATGACATCTTTTCCGATAAGCCCGGAGGGGAATCCGGTTGCACTGAATGCCCCTGCCGTCAGTGGGTACCCGCTAGCTACTAGGGTTGACTTTGGCTGTAAGTCTTAGCACCCGAGAATCGGACCATTCGGCAACTTCTCATGATCCGCACCTACGAATTCGACGACGTGGTGCTCTCACCAAAGCGCTTCCGGTTTTCATGTGCTTCGGACTCTCTCGGTAAAGAAGTATCGTCGGAAACTGATTGAGAAACAGAATGGCGTCTGTCCTGTGTGCAACGACGCGACTCGCCCACTGGACGACAAGGCGCAAGTTGACCACATCATTTCGGTCAAGACGTTCGCCGACGATCTGACCATCCCGCTCACTGAAGCCTATCTCCGGTGTCACGCGCCCGATAATCTTCGCGCCGTCCATCGAGAGTGCAACAACGCCCGGAATCGCAACGCCCAAGTTCTCAAAGCATAGGATCGCGGACGCCCGCCAACCCGCCTTCCGCCGTCCGTTTCTTCTTCGCTTTTCATTCTCTTTACTAGCCGTGATACACTATCTCATCCGATAACAGACGACTCGCGATTTGCTGAGGTCAAGAGTGTCGAGCGCGCTGAAAGTATTTCTACTATGCTTGGTGATTCTTGGCGGGACCGTCTCGCTACAATCTCAGGACGAAGAAAAACGCTTAGAGCGAGTTGCTAACGATGTCAGTTTCGCAGTCCTATCAGTCTGGTACACCCCACCTGGCCCCCAAATAAATATGCAGGTCGTCGGCACCGCGTTTCTTGTGACGCCTGACGGCTACTTCGTCACTGCGGCGCACGTCTTGCAATGGTACAATCCGAAATCAGCGCAAATGACGGTTGGCATACGCGAGAGAAGCGATAACATCAGCGGCTCATGGTTTGATGTAATCGAAAAAGATGAGAAGCACGACATAGCACTCTGCAAAACCACGCTTCCCTTGGGACAGTTTTCTAAACTCATAACCAAGAATCCCGGTCTCGAATTTCCCATTGCGTCCGTTCAAGTTTCGGACGCTCAACCAGTCACTGGCGAGTTCGTTGCTATCGCCGGTTTTCCTCTCGGTTCGTGGAACCCCACAATTCAATTCGGAACCGTTGCTGCTGTCAGAACGGTCAGTCCCAATGTCGGCCGGGTTCCGGCGGGACAGCGTGATCTGCTTCAAATCAGCGTATCGGGCAATAAGGGTAACAGCGGCTCCCCGGTTATTGATTTGGACACCGAAAAAGTCATAGGGGTAATCGTCCAAGCGGAACCGGCGCCGCTTTACACCCCATCTGATGAAGGACTCCCGTTCGCGCAGAGTTCCGGTATCCTGCTGGCAGTCCCGGCGACGTGGGTGCAAGATTTGCTACAACGAAATCATGTTCAAAGTGTTTCACGACACCCACCGAAGGGCCACACGAGCTACTATCCGCCTCCGAGCAAATGAAATCAGACGATGAAAACGACAAGAAGAAACAGGCGGACAACGCCAAGGAAAGCTGATGCAATTCCTAGCCGTAAGATCGGATCGCCCTGTACCGCTTGAGTATAAGGATACTTACGTCCACAAGCTCGATGTGGAATGCTACAAATGCGGCAGAGTCACTTATCAACTGTATGCGCCGATTCTCGAAACGGAAGCTGACCAAGTGCAGGCTCAGGGCGAATGGTTGAATGCACACTTACCGAAAGTTTGCCCCGACCATCCTGATTGGTTTCTGACGGCCGACCGACCCAAAGGATAGCCGTGACGGCTTCGTGCGAACCAAACACGAGTGATCTCGCCGCGTCAAAGGCATGTACTCAATCGGGAGCGTTTGCCCTTCTGCTGGCGGCGTTTCTTATCGTCCTGATTCCATACTGGTCGGATCGTCCGAGGCAGATCGCGCTAGCCCATTACATTACTTATCGAGAGAATCTTGCAGAGAAGATTAATTCGTTAGATACCGACGACGGCTGGCAAAGGTTCATTGCCACTCATAATCGTGATTCCGTCGAATCGTCGATGTCTCTAAGCGCCTTATCGAAGGTGCTCGTTGCCGCGCAATCAGGCGTAGTTACTCAGCCCGTTCACCCGACGGAATCAGTTCAACCGCAACCGTCGGTACAGTCCAATAGGGCTGGCGTCCCCAACCCGCCCACCAATCTTCAAGCCAGTTATGCCGAATCAATCGGTACGATCTATTCCATCGTCGATCTGCTTGACAAGCTGAATGATCCAAAGACGCTGACTGATAGCATGAGGGAATCAAACTATTTTGCGTTCTCGATAATGAAGTGGGGCAATAAACGAAATGTATTGATGGCTCACAATCGGTACGAGCATTCCTGTAGTGACAAGCCTTTCGTAGTGCCGACACTAGCGCCGGGGGCCGCCGTGCCGGATTACTATGCACCGCTGCTGAACAGAGAGACGATGTTGGATTGCCTTACTCTCGCGGACACGCGCGAGCTATCGGCTTTTGAAATGCCTTCTTTCCCGAATCCGTTTCAAGGAGACGGTCGAATTCAAAAGGAATTGGATATTCGCCCCGGTGCCCTCCCTGCCGATCTATTCACGGCAAGTCTTTGCGTACAGTTCTTGCTGGCCTTTACTCTTCTTTATTTCAGCGTCTTTGCTCGTGAGGCAGCGCTCTCCGATAATTTCCCCGCAAACGGAACTATATTCGCAGCATTCAGTCGCTCACGGGGTACATTGCTCTCCATGCTTCTAGCTCTGTTCGCGCCGCTTGTCGCGTCGATAGTAATGTCCATCGTGTCCCGGCGGGCGTGGTTGGTGCTAGTAAACGTACTGATACTTGCCGCGGAACTCTTCGCTTATCGAGCGCTTCAAACGAAGTCGTATTTCAGCACTCTTTATCAGAGGTGCGTTTGACCAATCCACTCTCGATGAACAACGAACAGACCCACCCAACTGAGGCGATACTCAAATCCTTCCTCAAATATCAGCTTTGTCTGATGCGGATTGCGTTCGGTGATTTCAAATGGTGGGTGGATTTCATTATTGCTTCGGTGATAGCCGCACTTTCTACAGCCGCGCAGGTATATTGGCAAATCGTTCCTGCTAATCAGCGTCGAGCCTATTGGTTCAGCGTTCTTGGACCGTATGCACTGATCTTCGGTTTGCATCTAGCTTGGAAAAGATTCGTCGCGCCTTGGAAGCTGGACAACAACCGACAAACCAAAATTGGCGCACAGGCGGAAGCCCTAGAACTAAACGAGGCGAGAGTTCAGGAACTCGCAAAATGGCCGGTCGATCATCCGACCATAAGGTTCTTGGAATGGGCGCAAAACCCGCAGCAAAACAGTTACAACCAGCGCGGTTTTTTGTTGAAGAATGACGGGGGAGCGGCGCTAGAAGTCAGGGTTGAAGAATTCGCGGTTGGCTCTCAGAAGTGGGGCGGGGAGAGTCTATCGGGGATAGGACGGGAAGAAACTAAGTTCGCACTTGTATGGTGGGCGGCAGGAAATCCTTTTCAAAAGTTCGATTTGCTGTCTTCTGTGCAAAACCAGACAGCTTCGCAGACTGGCTTTTTGCTCGCTCCAGATATGAGTGTATCCGTGTCCGTCATATATCGGGACGCGCATGATAACTGGTACCGCAGTCAAGCCGACCTGACCTATATACGAAGCCAATATCGGCTACATTTCGGCTCCACGAGAATCGAGAAGCTTCCTAATGCTCCATCGCAGCCGCTAACATTTCCGTTACGATAACAGCCCTCTATCTTCCGACCGGAGCAAGCTCGTGGTAGCCGTTCGCCTTCGTGACGGCTTCATCCAAGCCCTTCTGACGTTCTGCTACCCAAGCCGAATAATGCTTGGTGACGATCCGCTCAGAGTTGCCTAGCAGGCTCGCCACGATTCCAGCGGGCGTACCGTTCTTCAGTAGTTCGACCGCGAACGTATGACGGAAACGGTGCGGGTGCGCCTTCGCGATTTTTGCCTTGTCGAAAACCGGCTTCAGCCGGTGATTGCGCCACAAATCGGTTACGGATTCGAGCTTCGATGATCCGTTCCAAAAGAAGTATTCAGAACTCGCTTTCTTGATTTTCCGCAACCCGTCCGCCGCTACGTCAGGCAAAAGAACTTTGACGGGTGCGCCTGTCTTTACCGTGCGCAAAACCAGATGATTTCCTTGGAGACTGTCGGCCTTTAATGTACAAACGTCGCTGATCCGCAATCCTGAAAAACGCATCACCAAGACAAACGTGTAAATCTGCGGTCCGGCTGCTTTCGCGTGCTTCAGAATCTTGGTCATTTCGTCGGCGCTAAAAGGTATCTTCTGGCCGTCATCGACTTTGATCTTGCCGAGTCCTTGTGCTGGATTGTCGGGAACCCATTTACGAGCCAAAGCAAACCGAAAGATGCCCCGGAGCCGTTCTTGCTTCTTGGATTTCGATAGCGGCGCGTCTTTCCACGTATTGCGAAATTCCTCCAAGCTCTCTAGGTCAAAGTCGCTCGGATACCGAAAGCCTTTTTCCTCGGCGAATTCGCTCAACTGCTCGAACATGGCTTTGTATTTGCGGATTGTTTCGGGGCTTCGATTCTCCGTTTTGGCGTTCTGGATGAATTGATCTCGCCATTCCTCGATGGTCTTCAGAGCGACAACGGGCTTAGGACGTAGGCCGGTTGTCTCTATTTCGCGCATCACGTCGAGAGCCTTATTCCAGTCGCGCGAGTCCAGCGGCTCCCGGATATACGTTCCGTCGGGCTTCGATCCGCGAATCCAAATCGGACACGGACGCCTCCGATTGGTGCATTGTTGCGTATCCCTAGAGCTGCACTTCGCCGGATTGTGTCTGCGATAGATCGTCAGCATGACAACCGCCGTTTAACGCGCTGTGCAACTTCGGGCGGAATTCGCAGAACGACATAAGGCCGCTTTCGCTTCCTGTAGAAATCTTCGTCTTTGAGCTTGATAACTCCCGGCTCGTTGCGGAACATCTCCCGGACCGTGGCAACGGAGAGATTCCATTCTTTCGCAAGTTCGGTAACGGTGTAATTGGTCGTGCGCGTCGTCGGAGTTGCTGAAGTATGCGCCCGTTCGGCGGCTGGCCGACCGGGTGTTGCGGTTATCGACGGTTTCGGACTGGAAATCTCTCGGACAGTGCCGTCGCCGTCGAAAAGCAGGTCTTCACGAAACCAAGGTGCGACAGGCTTCTTCTTTTTCGGCATGGCATCCCCTGAACAAACTGTGTTCAATTACCGTACAAAAATTGGGGGATGTCAATAAAATAGCGGTTTTATGGGGTAATTCTTTGGAGGCGCGGGTGGGAATCGAACCCACGAATGAAGGTTTTGCAGACCTCTCCCTTCCCACTTGGGTACCGCGCCTCGGACGCACAGTATAGCGAAAGAAGGCCTGCGTTTCAGCACGTGGACGCCTCTCGAAAGCCATCGGCGGCTTTTCCCGGAACGCGCTTCGCGCTACAGTGAATGGCGATGACTTTTCTTCCGTGGCTCATCGTAGCCATCCTGGCGGCGGTCGCGATCGGCGCCGTCGTGTGGGCCGCCGGGCGAAATTCCGAGGCGCAACTATCCGCCGTGCGCCAGGAAATGCAGAATTCGCTCGCCACGCAGAGCCAGGCGGTGACGTCGCAGATCAATGCGCAGCTCGGCCAGCTCGCCCAGTCCGTGACGCAGCAGCTCGGCCAGGTCCGCCAGGAATTGCAGACGGGCGTTGCCGCCACCGGCCAGCTTACCAGCGACGCTCAGCGCGAGGTCTCGCGGCGCCTCGAAGCTTCGACCGACATGCTGATGCAGATGACCCAGCGCATCGGCGAGATGCAGCAGACCAGCCAGGATCTCTCGAAGACCACTTCCACTCTGCAGGCCATCCTCAGCGGCGTGAAAACGCGCGGCGCGCTCGGCGAGACGATGCTCGACAACCTGCTCTCCGACGCGCTGCCGAAGAGCGCCTACGCCCTGCAACACCGCTTCGCTTCCACTGGAAGCATCGTCGACGCGATCGTCCGCAGCGGCGACCGCGTGCTCTGCATCGATTCGAAGTTTCCGCTCGAAGCCTACCGCAGGCTCGTGGACGCCGGCGACGATGCGCGGCGCGATTTTTCCCTCGCCGTGCGCAAGCATGCCGATTCGATCGCCGAGAAATACATCCTGCCTCACGAGCACACCTTCGACTACGCGCTGATGTTCGTGCCGTCCGAAGGCGTCTATTACGAGCTCTTGCTCACGCAGGACTCCAAATACGGGCGCCTCGACGAATACTGCCGGGCCAAGCGCGTGCTGCCGGTTTCACCGAACGTGCTCTGCGCGTTCGTCAGCGCCGTCGCCATCAGCCTTCAGGGACAGAAATTCGAGGAAAACGCGCGGCACCTTTTCGCGGGGCTGGCCGGACTCAAAAAGCAGATCGAAATCTTCGGCGGCTTGTACGAGAAGCTCGGCAATCATCTTCGTCACGCGCAGCAAAGCTACGAAGACGCCGACGCCCGCCTCACCCGCGTCACCAATTCCGTCGAGCAGATGTCGCAGGGCGCGCTGCCGCAGGCGGAGCCGGTGCAGCAGGTGCTGCTGCCCCCGTCGGACGAATAGCGCCGCAAGACTCCCTCGTTCGCCCGTACAAAAGGACCAGCCCCCAGCTCGCCGCACCCAAGGGTTCGCGCCAGGTTGCCGCACAAAAGGGTTCGCCCCAGGTCGCCGCACAAAGAGGATTTGCCTGTAGGGGCGCTGCTCGCTGCGCCCCTTCGAAGCCACGCATGTCCCCAAACTGGCCCGACCAAGCGAGCACCTTAGCCGCTCCTCCGATCATCCTCGGCCGCTGGTCATTTTCCCGTGACGGGATTCTTATAGTGAAAGGGTGGAACGAAAACATCCGGGTAAAGCTTGTAGTCGACGGTGGTGGGGCGATCGGGCGGGAAACCCTTGATGGGCGGCGGCGCGGGCAGACCGCCTTGATCCCAACCCTTGTAGTAGTCGACATAGTAGGTCATGTAGTAGTGCAGCTTTTGAATCTTCCACACGCCGTCTTCCTTGACGTATTCGTTCTCGTAGACTCCGCCGCCCCACTGCGCCGCGCGATGCAACATGCCGAATTGCTCGAAGGCGCGCCAGCGGCCCTGGGCGGTCTTGCCGTCGGGCGCGATCGTGATCATCGGCTGGAGCTGCATGTGATTAAAGAGCACGCCGTACTTGAGGTCCGGCAACGTGTGAAGGTAGGCGCGCACGCGGTCCTGACCGGCGTAGACGCCGCGCAAGCCGATTTCGAGCGTGCCGTCTTTCGCGAAAAGATCGGCGACCTGGTCCCACTGGCATTTGTCGCCGTAGTAGCCGTAGGCGGCCTGGAGATTGGAGATGGCGACGTAATCCTGCGCGGCCTGAGCCTGCGCCTGGAGCGCGGCGACTTGCGTTTTCAGCGCGTCGATTTCGGACGAGCGGTCCTTTTTTTCGCCGCCCGCGAGCGCGGCTCCTACCAGAACGAAGAACAATACGGCGAACAAACCCAGCAGCGATTGTACTTTCATATCGGCGATGCCTCCCCCGGTTTGTAAGACTGGCCGTTGACGAAGGGGAGGGTAGCACGGAAGGCAGTGGCGAGTGGCAAGCGGCAAGCTAGAGAATCTGGCGGATAGCCTGTGCGTGGCGGGCTGGCGGCCGCATAAACACCGAGTGCACGGAGAAATTCATTGAGGACAGGAAGAATTCAAAAGAAAAGCATCCACCCACGCGGTTCGCGTGAAACGGATCCTTCTGCCGGCTAAACCAAAGCTCCGGCCCCAGGACGACGATCCTGGTGGGTCGTCATTTTGCAGCGACGATCGGAGAGACTTTGCCCCAGCTTCCGGTGAAAACAAAGGATGAGGCGGGCTTGCGGGATCGCGGCGCGTTTTCGCGTTCGCGCAACTGATCCGGTAGGCTTGCGGGATCGCCGGGATAGCCGATCGCGAAGCCGGCCACCGCTTCGTAGTCCGCCGGGATCGAGAATATCTGGCGTGCTTTATCGGGGATGATGCCGGCCATCTGGTGGACCTGCAAGCCGAGCGCGGTCGCCTGCAGCGCGAGATTCGCGGCGGCCTGGCCGACATCGTGGAACGCATGGCGATTCTGCGAACCGTCGTGCGGCATCTTGTGCCCGGCGACGCTCAGAGCCACGACCGGCGCGTTCTTGGCCCAGCCCTGGTTGAATTCGACGAAGCTGTCGAGAACCTTCTTGTAGTCTTCGGGATCGTCTTTCGTGGCGACGATGAAATACCACGGCTGCGCGTTGTAGGACGACGACGCCCAGCGGGCCGCTTCGAACAGGCTGCGTAGTTTCTCGGGCTCGATCGAGCGCGAGTCAAAGGCGCGCGGGCTCCAGCGATGGCTGATCAAGTCATGGATTACGGTGTCGGCGGGCGCGGGTCTCTTGTGGTCGTGCATGGTTCCTCCTGGGTTTTCTATTCGGATGTGCGAAGCATTTAACCACAAATCAGATGAAGGAAGCGCCGCCGACGATTCCGCGGGCGGCGGGCGATTTCGGTTACGCCGACTTGGGCGCGCGCGCTGCATCGACCGAAAATCCTCCAGGCCCAAACGCGGCGAGGAGCAACAAGCCGCCCATGATCGCGACGTTCTTCTCGAAGTGGAGCATGTTGTCCTGGTGAGCGGCTCCCTGCATGGCCCAGAAATTGTGAAAGATGAGCGTCGTGGGAATCAGGTACAGGAAGACGATCCACGCGGCGAATCGCGTGAAGAGACCGAACAGGATGGCCAGGCCGCCGAGGAGCTCAATCAACATTGCAATCGCCAGCGCGACGGCGGGCAGCGGGATGTGCTTCGACGCCACGAAACCCTGCTCCATCGAGAAGCCACCGATCTTGCCGACGCCTGCGATGATGAAAACCAAGCTCAAGAGAATTCGTCCGATCAAGGGCACGATGCCGCCTGAAGAGGTCGCCATGCGGGTCTCCTTTCAAGTTGTCGGTGGCGTGCGAACGCCCGACTGATTGCGGGTCCCAAACCAGGTGGAAGCTATCACAGATGCGGCCCGGGGAGGGAGTCCCCGGGTGGCGGGCTACGCCAAGTCGAAGAGGAGGACCTCGGATGGCTCCTGCGCCTCGACTTTGAGGTTGGCTTCGTCCGAAACAGCGGCGCCGTCGCCGGCCTTCAACTCGGTGCCGTTGAGCTTCACCTTGCCACGCGCGACCTGCACCCACGCGCCGCGGCCAGGCCCGAGCGCGTGTTGCGCATTGGCACCCTCGTCCAGGCGCGCGATATAAAGGTTCGCGTCCTGGCGAATCGTGACCGGCGCCTTCGGTCCCGCGACGTGACCAAATTGATTGCGGAGGTCGGCATCTGCAAACGAAAGCTGCTCGTATTCGGGATCGAGGCCACGACGCTCCGGGAGCAGCCATATCTGCAGAAGATGAACCGGGTCGTTCGGCGACGGATTGAATTCGCTGTGCAGAACGCCGCGACCGGCCGTCATGTGCTGCAGCTCGCCAGGGCGGATTACGCCGTGGCCGCCCGTGTTGTCACGATGCTCGAGCGCGCCCTCGAGAATCCAGGTGAGTATCTCCATGTCGCGATGGGGGTGGGTGGGGAAGCCGCCGCCCGGCGCGACCAGGTCCTCGTTGATCACGCGGAGCGAACGAAACTGCACGTGGTCGGGGTCGTAATACTGGTCGAAGGAAAAGGTGAAACGGCTGTCGAGCCACGAGAGTTTGTTGCGCCCGCGCTCGTCGCTGGGCCGAATGTGGATCATAGGTTATCTCCTGGTTATGTGCGATTGGATGCACGAGGCGACAGGAAGATTCGATGCGGCGGGGGTGCGCAGAGCAGCGGGCCGGCGGCGGGCGTCAGGGTTTCTGCGCCGGACGAATATTCACTTCGCTGATAAAACTTTGCGGCGCCTGCGTGACGATGGTCTCGACGGCGTGCGCGACGTCTTCGGGCTGCAGCATCTTGCTGGTGTCTTTGCCGGCGTGGGGCGAAAAGTCAGTTGCCACGGACCCGGGCAGCACGGCGCTTACGCGAATCCCGTGCGCCCGCAAGTCCTCGGCCGCGCACTGGGTAAGGCCAAGAAGTCCCCATTTCGAAGCGCAGTAGATGGCGCCGCCGGCGAACGCGCTTTTCCCGGAGAGCGAACCGATGTTGATGATGTGACCGCCGCGGCGCTGGATCATTCCCGGGGCGACGGCTTTGGTCAGCAGGAACACCGCCTTCAAATTGGTGTCCAATATAGAGTCCCAGTCCGCTTCGGACGCTTCGTGTATGGGGGCGAGAACCCCGATGCCCGCGTTGTTGACGAGAATCTCGATCGCGCCGAGCGACTGCTCGGTGGAGCGCACGAGCGAAGCGATGTCGTTTGCGTTGCGCACGTCGGCGGGAATGGGCACAACGTTCGCACCGGTATTCTTGAGCGAGGCCGCCGCTTTCTCGAGCCGCTCCGGATTGCGCGCGCACAGCGCGACCTTGGCGCCGAGACCGGCGAGACTGCGAGCGATGGCGAAGCCGATGCCGCGGCTGGCGCCGGTTACGAGAGCGACTTTACCTTCGGTCGATGGTGCAGCGCGCATGGGCGATCTCCTTCGAGGCGACCTGTTGAGGCGTCGCCTCATCGTAACACGCAGGCTTTTCTTGCCGTGGGCGTTCGAGAAATGCCAGACTTGGATTGGGGAGCGGTTTTAGGCTTGCGTGGGACGGGATGCTTTCCCTATAATCCCGTCGATTTCTGTAGCTTGCGAGTTGGTGCCGCAGAGAGTTGGTCCAGAAGCCGGCCAGTCGCCCTAAATGATCCAGGAGGCAGGGACGTGATCATGCGAAAGTATCTCAGCGCAACCGCACTTATTCTGGCGTGTCTTGCATGGGCGTCGATTGGCGCGCGCCCGGCTACGGCGCAGGCGGCACAAAGCTCGCAGCCGACGTACACGATGCAGGAGTACAACTCTTTCCAGGCTTGCCAGGCCGAGAAGGATCCTGTGTCGAAGATGAACTGCCTGGACGGATACATGACCAAGTATCCGAACTCGACGTTGCTGAAGTACATCGGCCCGCTCTACGTGCAAGTATGCGGCCAGTACGCCCAGGCCAAGGATTACGAGCACGCCATCTCGTGCGCGGACCGGATTCTCGGCCTCGGCGACAAGATGGACGTCACGGTGCAGTTGCAAGCGATCCAGCTCCGAATCCAGGCTTTCTCCGCTTCGTTCAACGCCTCGGCCGCCGACGCCAACGCACAATTAACGAAGGAACGCGACGATGCCGCGCTCGCGGTGCAATTGCTGCCGAAGCTGCCCAAACCCGACAAAGTCACGGACGAGCAGTTCGACGCGCAGAAGAAGCAGATCGCGGCATTCTTCAACAGCGCGATTGCGGCGGCTGACTTCCAGCTGAAGGACTACCCGGGCGCCATCGCGGCCTACAAGGTGGTGCTGGCGAACACGCCGACCGATGCGCTCGCCGAATATCGGCTCGGCCTGGCGTACATGGCGCTGACGCCGCCCCAGCCGCTCGACGGGATGTGGGCCGTGGCGCGGGCGATCGACCTGAAGGTGCCGGACGCGGATAAAGTGAAGGATTATCTGCGAAAGACAATGATCAACTACGAGCAGCCGACGTGCGACAGCCTGATCGACGGCCAACTGAACGAACTCCTGCAGCTCGCACAGAACACGCCGGAGCGTCCCGCGACATACTCAATCCCCGCCGCAGCCGATCTCCTGAAGATCGCTCAATCGAGCACGATCGTGACCGTGCTGCAAGACCTCAGCGGGGGCGGCGACAAGGCGACGATGACGTGGCTCGCCATTTGCGGGGCGGAGTTTCCGGAGGTAGTGGGCAAGATCATCGACGTGCAAAAGTCGGACGCCTACGTCGACTTCATGGTGTATTTCGGCGCGACGCAAGCCGACGTGGAAGCCGCGACGACCGCGAACATGGACGTGAAGGTTTGGATCGCGCCCAACCCCAACGCGCCCGCGGGCGGCGCTTCGGAGATCCCGCCGCAGCCGGATGTGGTCCGGCTGGATAAGGGCGATCCGATTCGTTTTTCGGGGACGCTGGTGGCCTACGATCCTTCGCCGTTCATGCTGCATTGGGACAAAGTGAAGGTCGATCCGACGATCATTCCGGAAAAGGGCAAGGCTCCTACGCACCGGAAACCGGGAAGATAAGCGAAAGCGAATCGCGCCGTTTTCGAGGCCGGTCCGGCAACGGGCCGGCCTTCTTTTTTTGGAGAAGGCGAAGGAAGCTAGCGGCGGCCGACGTGGTTGAGCTTGTACTCGCCTACTTTACGGCTCAGGGTATTGCGGTGGATCCCCAGGGATTTTGCAGCGCGAGACTGGTTGCCGTTGGCACGTTCGAGGGCGCGCTTGATGAATTTCTTCTCGAACTCAGTGACCGCCTCTTCCAGCAGAATGCCGCGCTCGACCATCATGCCGACCAGCAACTCCAATTGCTCTTTCACGTATGCACGCTCCGCGCTGCGCCCTGAAGAAGAAGCTTGCCCCTGAGCTAATCGAGTGCATGGCCGGTGATGCGCTGGTACGATTCCCGGTATTTGTCTCGCGTGTTGGCAACGACGTCCGGGGGTAATGCGGGAGCCGGCGGCTGCTTGTTCCAGCCGATGCGCTCGAGGTAGTCGCGGACGTACTGCTTGTCGAACGAGGGCTGCGCCTTGCCGGGAGCATACTGGTCGGCGGGCCAGAAGCGCGAGGAATCGGGCGTGAGAGCCTCGTCGATCCAAATGAGCTCGCCATTGAGCAGCCCGAATTCGAACTTCGTGTCGGCAATGATGATGCCGCGCTCGGCAGCGTGTTCGGCGGCGCGTTTGTAGAGCGTGAGGCTCGTCTCGCGGAGTTTTTCCGCGAGCGGGCGGCCGATGCGCGAGGCGGTCTCTTCGAAGGAAATGTTTTCGTCGTGGCCGGTGGTCGCCTTCGTGGAAGGCGTAAAGATCGGCTCCGGCAGTTTGTCCGAGTCGCGGAGGCCGGCGGGCAACGGGATGCCGCAGATGCCGCCTGTCCGCATATAGTCTTTCAGCCCCGATCCGGAAATGTATCCACGGACGACGCACTCGATGGGGACCGGGTCGGTGCGGCGGACGAGCATGGCGCGGCCGTTCAACTCCTTGGCATACGGAGCGAGCTCGCCGGTGAAATCCTTCACGGCGAGGACGTGATGCGGCACGACATGGGCCAGCTTTTCAAACCAGAACATCGAAAGCTGCGTCAACACGCGTCCCTTATCGGGAATCGGCGTCGGCAGAACGACGTCGAAAGCGGAAAGACGGTCGGTAGCGACGATCAGCAGGCGATCGCCGAGATCGTAAATGTCGCGGACCTTGCCCCGGCCGTGGAGCTTGAGCCCCGGAAAATTTGTTTGCGAAACAACGGCGTGCATTTGAGAAGAAGCCACGTGATTTCTTTCCTCGGTTCTGGGAGGCGGCCATTCTAGCGCAGCGTGAAAGGATGTCAACGCCTAAGACATGCTATTCCGCATCCGAAATCGCGATGCTTCGGCGCGCGAAATTCGCGATGGCGGGCAGCGCCTCCCGCGGAATCGTTTGCAGCAAGAGGTGCGGGGCATCGAACTCAGCGAGCTCCGCATCCGGCCTGACCTTTTTGATGTATTCACCCGCGGCGCGGGGTACAACGCGGTCGCGTGTCGCACGAAGGTACAGTATCGGCGCAGCAACGCGGCGAAGATCGTCCGAGACGTCGACGCGCGCAACGAATTCCAGCCGAGACTTCAGCGTGTTTGCGGAAACGAGCGCTCGAACTTCGGCGAGTTGCGCCCGGAGATGCGGCGCGTCAAACCTGCCGAACAGATTGCGGTGCTGAATGAAAGCCGGCACACGCGCGGGCGGAAGGGGCTTGAGCGCCGCTGTAGCCAGCGAAAGCAAAGGATGCGGGCTCCGCGCAAACGTGCAGCACAAAATCAGGCCGCGAAGGCCCGGCGGCTGAGAAGCCGCAATCGAGATTGCGATCGGCCCGGAAAAAGATTCGCCGAGAAGGAGAAAGGGGCGGTTTCGCGGCAGCGCCTCGCGAGCAAGATCTCCAAGTTCGGGATAGCCGAGTTTCGGGTCGTTCGGATACTTGACGACAACGGACTCGAATTCGCGCTGCATTGCGACCGTGAAATCGGTAAAGAGCACGCCGGTGCCGTCCATCCCGGGCAGCAGGACCAGCGTCAACATGCGGAGAATCCTCGACCCGCTCGATTTGCTCAGGACGCCGGTGCCGACCGTTCGCTAGGCGGCGTTGCTGGCCGCGGCCGCGGGCGCCGTTGCCGCTGCGTCCTCTTCCCATTTCACGGAGACGAGCTTGGAGACGCCGGGCTCCTGCATGGTGACGCCATAGAGGACCGATCCCATTTCCATCGTGCGGCGATTGTGCGTGACAACGATGAACTGGGTCTCGCCGCACATATCGGCGAGCATGCGATTGAAGCGGCCAACGTTGGCTTCGTCGAGCGGCGCGTCGACTTCGTCGAGAATGCAGAACGGGCTGGGGCGATAGCGGAACACGGCGATCAGCAGCGCGAGCGCCGTGAGAGCTTTCTCGCCGCCGGAAAGCAGGAGGATATTCTGGAGGCGCTTGCCGGGCGGCTGGGCGACGATGTCGATGCCCGCTTCGCCCGAGCTGTCGGGCTCGCTGAGGCGCATCTCGCCGTGGCCGCCGCCGAAGAGCGATTGGAAAGCGACCGCGAAGCTCGCGTTGATGAACTGGAAGGCCTCGTCGAATTTCTTGCGCGAGACTTCGTCGAGCTCGGTGATGGTGAGCTGCGTATTCTGGATCGACTGGACGAGATCGTCGCGTTCGCGGCGAAGGAATGAATCCCGCTCCTCGCATTCCCGGAATTCCTCGAGAGCCATCATATTGACGGGGCCCATGGCTTCGACGCGCGCCTTCATCTCGTTGTAATTCGTTTCCGCGGCGATCAAGTCCTCGCCGACGAGTTGCTGCTCCTGCTGCGCGATCAGCTCTTCGGGCTGGGCGTTGAGCTCGGCGACGCAGGTCTGGCGGAGGTAGTCGCGGTCCGCGTCGTTGCGCGCTTTTTCGATCTGGCGCTGGCTGCGCTCGGCGCGGAGTTCGTCGAGCGATTGCCGGCGGCCGCGCAGCGAGTCTTCGATCTGCGTAGTGCGCGTGCGCGCCAGCTCCCATTCGCCTTCGAGCGCGGCCTTCTGTTCCTCGAGGCGGAGTTTTTCCTTGCGGAGTTCCTCGGCTTGTTGGGCGATCTGCGCACAGGAGCCTTCGATAGCGGCCTGCTCCTGGAGCAGCGCGGTGTGCTGCTGCTGCAGGGAGTTCACGCGTTCGGTCGCCTGCGCCTTTTCTTCGGAGAGGCGCGCTTCGAGAGCTTCGGCGCTCGAAAGACGCTCGGCGATCGCCGCGAGTTCCTCGCGGCGCGCGACCACCTGTTCCTGGAGCCCCTGAAAATCGCGGCGCAGATTGGCGATGGCTTCCGCCGCGGCGGCGCTTTCGGCTTCGGCAGCAGCGCGCGACTGGACCGCTTCCGCATGCCGCTGACGCGCTTGTTCGGCGCGGGCACGGGCGGCTTCGGCGTCGGCGCGGAGCCGCGAAATTTCTTCGCGTTCGGCGGCGAATTGGTGGCTCGCACGCTGCGAGTCGTTGCGCGCCTGATCGCGCTGGTGGCTGGCGGCGACCACGGACTTCTCGGCCTCCATCTGCTCGGCGACGGCGGCGGCGATCCGCGCTTCGGCGGCCGCGATGCGCTCTTCGAGCTGGCTCAACTCGCGCTGCTGCTGGGCGACGGACTGCTCGAGGCGCGCGGCTTCCGTCTCGTGCTGGCGAAGTTCGCGCTTGAGCGCCAGCGGGCCCGCTTCGCTCTTGCGCCCGCCGGACACGGTGCGGCCGTGATAACAGGTGCCCTCGGGCGTGAGGAAATAATTGTGGGGATGGTCGCCGGCCATCAACTCGGCAACCGCGGCCGACTCGACGAGGTACGCGGCGCGAAGCCTCTTGAGGAAATGCTTCGCCGCCGGACCGAGAGGCTCGCGAAATTCGACAAGTTTATCGAGGCGCGCGATGAAATTGCCGGGCATGGATGTGGCGCCTTCGGGTTCCGAACGGTCAATTTCGAGCCCGGCCGTGGAATCGACGAAAAAGGTGGCGCGGCCGCCGACTTCATCGCGAAGCAGAGCCACGCCGGCGCGCGCCTGATCGAAGGATTCGACGACCACGTATTCGAGCTCGTCGCGAAGAAACTGCTCGATGGCGGCTTCATGCTCTTCGCTCACTTCGGTGTAATCGGCAAGCAGGCCGACGGCGCGGAAGCCCGAGCGCGCAGGATCGGAAGACGATGAGGCGCCGGCATTGAAGAGCTTCTGGACAGCATCGGCGGTGTAAGCGCGTTCGCGCAGAATCTGTTCGAGCGACGCGTGGCGCGCGCGTTCAGCCGACAATTCCTGACGCGTGCGCTCGAGTTGCTGGCTGGTCTCCTGCTGCGCGTGGCGGAGGCTTCCGAGATTCGCCTGCGCCTCGCGCACGGCCTCGCCCGCGTGCTGCGCTTGCCGGGAGGCGAGCGAGAAAGTCCCTTCTGCGCCGGAAAGTCGAGCTTCCAGCGCCAGGCATTCCTGCTCGATGGCGAGAAGAGAGGAGGCGCGCGCCGCTTCGGCAGCGGTGTGACGCGCGGCGGCCTCCTCGGCCTGCAGCGATTCGGCCTGCTGGCGGGCCGATTCCTCGACGAGACGGCCGGCGAGCCCACGCAGTTCCTCCACGCGCGTTTCGAGGCGGCCCTGTTCGGCGGCGCGGGTGGAAACGCTCTCGGAGGCTTCGCGCAGACTCGCTTCGAGCAGCGCGGACTGGCCGCGGAGCGCGGCGACGGATTCCTTCTGCACGTCCATGCGCGCGGCAAGATCGAGCGCCTGCCGCGAGGCCTGGTCGATTTCCAGAGCGAGGCGCTCGGCGCGCGAGACGAGCTGCGCGGACTGCTCGCGATTGAAGGTGATGCGGTTTTCGGCGCGGTCGAGGTCGAGCGCCGTCTGCCCGAGAAGATTGTGCGTCTGGCGCAGCTCGGCATCGAGCTCGTACGTGCGGCCGCTGAGGCGCTCCTGCTCGGCCTCAAGTTCGTGGACCGACTTCGATTCGCGCTCTTCGGCGGCCTCCATCTCGCGCAGGAGGGTCTCGAGGCGCGCCGCTTCGATATCGAGATGCTCGGCTTTGCTGGCCAGCACGATGCGAAGCAGACCGCGCATCTGCTCGCGGAGCTCGGCATAACGCCGGGCCTTCGACGCCTGGCGCTTGAGCGAAGCGAGCTGCTTTTCGACTTCGACGAGGATGTCGTTCACCCGCGAGAGATTGATCTTCGAGGCTTCGAGCTTCGCTTCCGCGAGGCGCCGCTTGGTCTTGTACATGGTGATTCCGGCGGCTTCTTCGATGATGGCGCGGCGGTCCATGGGCTTCGAATTGAGGATCTGGCCGATGCGGCCTTGCTCGATGATGGCGTAGCTGTCGGGCCCGAGGCCGACGCCCATGAAGATTTCCTGCACGTCGCGCAGACGGGCGACGCGGCCGTTGATGATGTACTCGCTCTGGCCCGAGCGATAGAGCCTGCGGCCCACCACGATTTCGCCGGGACGCAGGGAGATCGCGGGCTTTTCGGCTGCGCGCTTTTTGCGGGGCTTGATGCTGCTGGATGGCGCGAGTTGGTCTGCCGGCGCATCGGTCGAGTCCCCGGAATGCTGGCCCTCGGCGGGCGGGACCTGGTCTTGCGGGTCGCCCGTCTCGGCGGGTGGGAGCGGGTTTGCATCCGCATTCGCGTCGGCATCCATCTGCCCATCGATCACTTTGGCGACGGCTTCAGAAAGCTCCGGATCCACAAGCGTGAGCGTGACTTCGGCGAGGCCGAGAGGCGGGCGCTTCGCAGTACCGTTGAAGATGCAGTCGGACATGCGCTCCGCGCGGAGCATCTTGTGGCTCTGCTCGCCCAGAACCCAGGAGACGGCGTCCACCACGTTCGATTTGCCGCAGCCGTTGGGGCCAACGATGCAGGTGATGCCGCTGCCACTGAAGGTGATCGGCGTCTTCTCGAAGAATGATTTGAAGCCCAGCAGTTCGACTTTACGAAGTTTTAGCACCCAGCCCTCGCACAGTTTGCTCCTTGCGCGTCAACGTCGGAAGGAGCTTCGGTTCAGTTTTTTGTCGGAAGTCTTCGGGACAAAAACGTTCGGAGGGTCGATGGTCGATGCCCTGCCGCCTGGCGCTTTCGGATCGGCGGTTACGGGAATACACGCTAACACGGCGGAACAGGAGTGTAAAGCGCACTTTTGGCGGTTTTCGCGTCGAATGCCGCGCTTAAATCAGGCGATGATGTACCAGGGGACGTTGATCAGGACGATCCGCTGGCTGCCGTGCAGCAGGATCAGCGCCTTCAGGAGTTCAGCGCGCTGATTGTGCAAAGGGTAGTGATACCAGTGCTTTTCGACGAGTTCGGGCACGATCACCGCGATCTGGCGGCCCGGATTGTCCCTCTCGACCTCCAGGACGTAGTCGAGAATCGGCCTCAGGACCAGCCGGTAAGGCGAGGTCAGGGTGACGAGTTCGGGCGGGTTCCGTCCAGCCTTTTTGAGCGGCTCGCCGACCACCTCGGGCCATTGCGCTCGGAGGGAGTTCGTCTCGGTCTCGGTGGCGACGTGCACGGGGCGGATGTCGCTCGAGAGGGTCAAGCCAAATTCGAGTGCGCGTTGGGCCACCTTGCCCCAGTCCTGAATGGGAACGACGACGATCGGCGGGCCGAGAGAGCCGACGTCGAGGGGCGACGTGCTGCAGGTCTCGATGGCCACCTCTCTGTAGTGGCGGCGCACCCAGAGCATCAGTGCCACCATCGCTGCGATCAGCAGCACACTCACCCAGGCGCCGGACTTGAACTTCGCGACGAGGACAACCAGGAGAGTGGCGCCGGTGACGAGGGCGCCCAGACCATTGATCAGCATGTTGCGCAAGTAGCCTCGACCGCGATTTCTCCACCAGTGCCCCACCATGCCGGCCTGGGAGAGAGTGAAGGCCAGGAACGCTCCGATCGCAAAGAGCGGGATGAGGCGGTCGGTGACTCCTCCAAATACGATCAGCAGAATGGCGGCCAGCACGAACAAGACGATGATGCCCTGCGAATAGACGAGCCGGCGCCCGCGAAAGCCGAAGGAATGCGGGAGGAAATCGTTCTGCGCCACCATCTTGCAGAGGCGCGGGAAATCGGCGAAGGCGGTGTTGGCCGAAAGAGACAGAATGACGAGCACCGAGCCTACCGTCACGTAGTAAAACCAATTACGGCCGATCACGGCCGCCACCAGCATCGAGAGGACGCTCTGGTAGCCGGGCTTTCCGGGGTCGGTGGCCGTGATTTGATAGGCGCGGACGAGGTAGGCGATGCCCGCGAGCATCACGATCAGCAATCCGATGATCACGGTGAGAGTTTTCTGCGCGTTGTCGACCGTCGGCTCCCGGAAGGCGCGAACGCCGTTGCTGACGGCCTCGACGCCGGTCATCGCGGTGCAGCCATTCGCGAATGCCTGCAGCAAAATCCACGTGCCGGCAGCCGCCAACACCGGCGCGGGATGCGGCGGGAGAACCACGGCCGCCACCGGATGACCGGCAGCCAGGACGGTCTTGAACAAGCCGATCACGATGGCGATCAGCAGCGACCCCACGAACAGATACGTGGGCACCATGAAGAAAACGCCGGCTTCGCGGAGCCCGCGCAGATTCACGATCATGATGACCAGCAGAATCGCGAGACAGATCAGCAGCGTGTGAGGCTGCAACTTCGGGGCGGCCGAAACCAGCGCGCCAACGCCCGCCGAGATGCCGACGGCGACCACGAGAATGTAGTCGATCATGAGCGCGGCAGCGGCGAGCAATCCCGGATAGGTGCCGAGATTCTCGGTCGCGACCGTGTAGGACCCGCCCCCGCCGGGATACGCCGCAATCGTTTGCCGGTAGGACAAGAAGACAATCGCCAGCAGCACGATGATGCTGGCGCTGATCGGCACGATATACGCCACGCCCGCCGCACCGAGCGGGATCAACAGCGTGAGCGCCGCTTCCGGGCCGTACGCGGCAGAGCTGAGCGCGTCCAAGCCGAAAATCGGAATGCCCGCGGGAGCGCCGATCTGCTCGGCACGCTCGTCCCAATTAGCCAGGGGCTTTCCGATGAGTATGTCGAGAACGGACATGCCACCTCCGGACGATGTGAGCGCATCAGGGTAATCGGGAAGCCGAAAGATTGGAACCAGAAAACAGCCGCGCCGCCTGATTTCTCATTCCATTCACATTGGGACTTCCGGCGGATTGACTTGTGCCGGGTCGGCAGCCTAGGATGGCGCGCACCCGGAGGCATGCTTGGCATCACCCAGCTCACCAGGACTGCGCCGGATTTCACTGTCGGTACTCATTTTAGGAGCGATTCTCGCGCTGACCCTGGCGGGTCTGCAGCCGCCCTCGCCGAGGCCCGCGAACGCCCCTCCGAGCGAGTTTTCGGCCGATCGTGCGATCGCCGTTTTGCAGCGGATTTTGGGCAGCGATCAACCGCACCCGCTCGGCACTCCAGCGGTGGACGCGGTGCGGGACCGGATCGTCGCCGAGCTCACTAAAATCGGGTACCAGCCCCAAATTCAGACCGCCTTTGCCTGCGGTGATTTCGGGACCTGCGGGACCGTAAACAACGTCCTGGCGCGACTGGACGGAACGGACACGAGCTCGAGCGACGCGGTGTTGCTCGCCGCGCACTACGACTCGGTGCCGGCGGGACCGGGCGACTCGGATGATGGCGTGGGCGTAGCCGCCGCGATCGAGATCGCGCGAGCGCTGAAGTCGATGCCGGCACCGCGGCATTCCGTGATTTTCCTGCTCGACGAGGGCGAGGAAGCGGGGCTGCTCGGGGCGCGCGCGTTCGTCGATTCGCACCCATGGGCAAAGGACGTGCGGGCGGCCGTGAATCTCGATGCGCGCGGCACGTCCGGGCCGAGCCTGCTCTTTGAAACGGGCGGCGCGAACGAGTGGGCCGTGCGGCTGTTCGCAGAGCACGCGGTGCGCCCCGCGACCAGCTCGATCTTCTATACCGTTTACCGCAATCTGCCAAACGACACCGACTTCACAGTCTTCCGGGACGCGGGATACCAGGGTCTGAACTTCGCCTTTATCGGCGACGAAGTGCACTACCACACCCCGCTCGATAATTCGGCGAACGTGACGCCCGAGAGCGTCCAGGATCACGGCGAGAACGCGCTGCCCTCCGTTGTGGCGCTCGCAAACGCCGACCTTTCGAATATTCCGCGCGGCGACGCCGTCTTTTTCGATCTCTTCGGGCGCGTCACCATCCGTTGGCCGGCGAAACGGTCATTGCTTTTCGCAGCTCTGTCGGCGCTACTGATCTTCGCGCAACTCGGATGGCTGATCCGCGTGAAGAGGCTTGCGCCGCGCGATTTTCTCGTGGGCTGCGTCGGCTGGATCGTGACGATCGCGGTGACGGGCGCTCTTGCGATCATTCTGCGCCAGGCGCTGCGCTTCGCCGGATCGACGCCGGTGAACTGGATCGCGCACCCGCTGTCTTTCGAGATCGCGTTCTGGGCGCTGGGCGTGGCGGTCGTCTTCGCGAACGGAGTATTCTTCGCGCGTCGCGCGGGCTTCTGGGGGTTGTGGGGCGGCGTGTGGTTTTGGTGGGCGGCGCTCGCGGTCGTGATGTCGTGGAAAGCGCCGGGGCTTTCGTACGTGCTGCTGGCGCCCGCGGGTGTCGCGGCGCTTGCCGCGTTGCCGGCCACGCTTTCGCGTTCGGACAACAACGCGAGTTTGCTCTCTGATATCGCCGCCGTCTTGCCGCTGGCGACCGCGGCGATCGTCGGATTTGCACCCACGAGCCTGCTCTATGATGCGCTCGGCAACCGGAGCCTCCCGATCATCGCGATCACGGTGGGATTGCTGCTGACACCCATCGCGCCGCTTTGCGAGGATCTCCTGGCGGTGGGCGGAGTCCGCTCTTTTGCGTTCCTCTGGCTGCCGATTCTCGCGGGGGGGCTGGCGACGGTCGGCGCGGTGGTCCTGCCACCCTATTCGTCGAAAGCGCCTGAGCGCGTGAATATCGAGTACTGGCGCGACGCGGACTCGGGGAAAGCGCAATGGATCGTCGAACCCGCCTCGGGCCATCTGCCCGAGCCGCTGCGCCTGGCCGCACAGTTCCATCGAGCCGCCGGGCGCGCGCTGCCGTGGCTCTCGTCTGCGGCGTTCTTTACCGACGCCCCGAGCTTGGACGTGAGCGCTCCGACCTTCACGATTCAGGAGTCGGGACAGGCGAACGGGAGGCACGCATATCAGGCGCTGCTGAGGTCCGAGCGCGGCGCGCCCTCGGCCGCCGTGTTTTTCCCGCCGGACGCGGACGTGCAGGACGTGCGCGTGGGCGGACAGCGGCTGCGGCCCGAATCCTTCGCTGTTCGGCAGTATTACAACAGTTGGTCCATGTACCGCTGCGACGCGATGCCGCCGGACGGAGTCGAAATCGATTTTTCGCTTCCGGTCGGCAAGCCCGTGGAAGTTTCGGCGGCGGACGAAAGCTACGGACTCCCGACCGATGGCGAATTTCTGCTGAACGCGCGCCCGCTCAAGGCGGCGCCATCGCAAGAGGGTGACCTGACGATCGTCACGCGCCGCGTTCAGCTTCTACCCTGATTTCGGGCTGCCCCGCCAGCACGCTGCCTTCAACTTTTCGGCGGCCTCCCGTTAGAGCGACGGAGGTCAACACCAGCACAATGGGATCGATCGGGTGGCGGTAGCGCAGCGACGCGTGCGTGACGTAATACACCAGCGGAAACGCAACGATGAAGGCGGATGCGGGGAACGCGGAAGGGTTGCGCCTGACGAATAAGATTACGATTCCCGCGGCGGCGCCGATGGCCGTGAGAAAGCTCAGCACCAGAACCGCCTGAAGCCACGGCTCCGCGCCGCTGAAGTCCTGCAGCGGACGAAAAGATCCCAGCCAGAAGGACAAGAATCGCCAGCGCGTGAGGCGCAACTCCAGGCGCTTGTGCGCGTCGATAAACTGGGTCGCCAGATCCCACTTTTTCCGCATGAAAGCGGTTTCGCCGAGCCGCGCATAGAGCCGCGATTCCTCGTAGGGCGTCACGCGCGCGTTCACGTCGGGCGAGCGGTCGTCGAACACGCGATTATTTCCGAGCCAAAGCTCGAACGCGAAGTTCGATCGCAGCGGAATCAGCCGGTGGAATTGCACGTAATTCCGGACGGTCCACGGAACGCAACACAAGAACGCGACGCCCAACGCCAGCGCGGGATTCACGAACGAGCCGCGCGCCCTGTCCTCGCGCCACCTGCGCCAGGCCAGCCAGCCGAAAAGGAATGGCAGCACCGCACCGAGCGACGGATTCGTGAGCAACGAGAAACCCCAGAGAAAGCCGTACGCGTACCAGCCGCGGGTGCGCCGCGAACCGGCGATGGCGAGAGTGGCCCACAGAATCGTTGCTGCAAGCAGCGCCGAAAGAGCCGTGTCCCAGATCCATTGATATGGAATCACGATCGCATTGGGAAAAAGCGCCCACATCCACGCGGCGAGGCTCGCCGCCGCTGGGCTGGCGATCCGCTTCGTCGCGAAATAGATGGGAACGCAGGTCGCCGCGGAAAAAAGCAGATTGAGCGCGGCGGCCGCGTAGAACGCGTGCGGCGTGAATATTCCGAAGATCCGGAAAATTCCGGCGACGATCAGCGGATATACGGGAGCGAGCCAGGCGGTGGCGCCGGTGCCTGCGCGCGTCGGCGAGCTGAAGCCTTTGCCGGTGGCGAGCGCCATGCCGATGTTGCCGGCCTCCTGCGCGAACGACACGGACGCGAGCGCATCGGCGGGCGTGCCGCGCACTTGCTCGTAGGCGTAGCCGAAGCGGCATGCAGTCGCGACTGCGACGATGAGCCACAGGGAAGTCGCGGCGGCGATGATTTTATTTTTTCGCAAGAGACTCAATCGCTCCGTCAATGCGCCAGGCGACACGATTGTAAGCGCGTCGGCCGCTCGATCGCAGCGGCGTGCGTGACATTTGTCCCTGCGGAGCGGCGCGAAACGCCCGCTTTTATGGGCGTTTTTTTGCACAGGCATCCACACATTTCCACAGCAGCCTGACGAAAAAGCTCTTGCCAACTTTTCGCGCCGCTCTTACTATGCGCCCAGATTGATCGAGAAGAAAACTTCTCGACTCAATTCTAAGAGGCGGCACGGGTCACACCGAGTCGGCCTCAACCGAATTGAGTCGGGAAGGAAGCTTCGCAATCCGATGCAGGGGAGACGGTGAGGCTCACGCCTCATTTCAGTTTCCTGTGAAATTGGATCCGGGAGCGGGCTTCGCAGCGGAGTTCACGGCGGCGCGGGTAAAACCGGGCCGGCGCTGGGCGCAAGCGGAAGCAACAACTTTGCGGTGAGCTCAAGAGCGCGGCACGGGTAACACCGGGTCGTAATCGCGAGATGAACTAGCAAGTGCAGCTTCACGACTCAATTTACGAAGAGCGGCCAGGGTAAAACCAGGCTGCCTCGGGCTAAGTTGAATCGCGAAGCGGAACTTCGCGACTCAATCCAACGAGGGCGACGCGGGTCAAACCGAGTCGCCCTCATTTTTTTGCGCCGCCTCGCGCTTCCTCTTTTATCGAGTGGGAGCCTGCTCGACTGCGTTGCCTGGCCTGTTCACCAGAATCACCACGCTGGCGAGGCCGCCAAGCCGGAGCTGATCAATCACCGGCCTTACGTCGCCAGTCCGCGCCCTCGAATCCACCGCGAGATAGACTTCCTTCCTGGCGCCCGCGCGCAGGGCGTCTCGTATCAGGCTGGGAAGCTCCCCGGGAGCAATCTGGACGTCGCGGAAGTAGACCTGTCCGTCCCGCAGGATCGTGATTTGCATCGCATCCTCGCGCACAGCACCGGGCTGCAGGGTTGCGGTTGCCGCGTAGGGCAGATTCGGCCGGATGCCACGAGGGCGCGGCGGCACGAGCATAAAGAAAATCAGCAGCGATAGCGAGATGCTGAGGAGACCGACAAGATTGATGTCCGGACGGACCGCGGACCTTCGGCTCGCGATTCGAATTTCGGCTGCGTGGCTGGGTGAATGCATGCGTGCACCTCGCTGCGGCGGTAGGCCGGGCCGCGGCGGAACGGCCGCAGTCTTCCGATCGTTGTCAGAGCCCGCGGCCGGGCTTCGGTCTATTGGACCCCGATGACCTGCAAAGGTGCCCGGTCCGAGGGGGCGTGCTATCCTCCGGGCGAGACGAAAGCCAGGAGGAAGAACGATGGACCCCAAATCGGCGGCGCGCGAACGTTTTGAATCTTCGCGAAACAAACTGATCGATCTCAGTCACCGCATCCACGCGCATCCTGAGTTGGGCTTCGAGGAAGAAAAGTCTTCCACGTGGTTGTGCGAGTCGCTCGCCGATGCAGGCTTTTCGGTTGACAAGGGGATCTGCGATCTGCCGACGGCGTTTCGCGCCCGCGCCGGCTCGGGTCCGCTGCACATCGGCATCTGCGCAGAATATGACTCGCTGCCCGGCATCGGCCACGCCTGCGGCCACAACATCATCGCGGCGTCCGCGGTTGGCGCGGCGCTCGCCGCCGCGAAAGTGGCGGACGAGGTGGGCCTGACGATCAGCGTGATCGGCACGCCCGCCGAAGAAGTGGGCAACGCGGGCGGCAAGATTCTTCTGCTCGAGCGCGGCGGCTTCCGGGGCATTCACGCATCGATGATGGTGCATCCGGCACCCTTCGACATGCTGCGCTCGAAAATCATCGCGGCTTCGATGTTTGAGGTGCATTACACCGGGAAGGAGTCGCACGCTTCGGCCTTTCCGGAGCTTGGCGTGAACGCAGCCGACGCGCTGACCGTAGCGCAGACGGCAATCGGGTTGCTGCGGCAACACATTCGTTCGACCGATCGCATCCACGGCATCGTCACGAACGGCGGCGTGGCGCCCAATGTGGTCCCGGCCCACACCTCGGCCAAGTACATCGCTCGATCGGAGTCGCTGGCGCAACTCGCCGAATTGCGCCCCAAGGTCTTCCGTTGCTTCGAGGCGGGAGCCCTTGCCACAGGCTCCAAGCTGACCATCACCGGCGGCGATAAACCCTACGCCGAGATGCTCCACAACAACGATATGGCGGACCTCTACCGCAGGAACTCGGAGGCGCTGGGACGCCCGTTCCCGAATCTGGGCGAATGGGAGACGCGGCCGAGCGGCTCGACGGACATGGGCAACGTATCGCTGGAGATGCCGTCAATTCACCCGATGATCGGGATCAACTCGCTTCCGGCGGTGAACCACCAGCCGGAGTTTACGGCGCACTGCGTGACAGCGGACGCGGATAAGGCCCTGATCGACGGGGCCTTAGCTATGGCGTGGACGTGCATTGACTTAGCGACGGCCCCCGAGGTAAGGGCGCGCCTAATGGCTCGGCCGTAACGACGAAACGGTCCCGGCCAGCCTCGTGCGGACAGATCTTCGGTGCAATCTTCTGAACCACATTCCGTGTGGCGGGCGCGGGCGCACGGGTTCGCGGCGTGACTTTCTCTCGGGCATTTTGCAGATCGGCCGGCGGCAGGCAGATCCACTCTCCTACATGAAGCACGTTGGGATTCAAGACCTGGTCGTTCAGAGCAGCGAGCTCTCGCCAGCGGGCGCCGCGCCCCAGGTAACGTCTCGCGAGCATCCAGAGTGAGTCGCCCGGCTGTACGGTAACGATGCCGGGCACGCCCGGATCGAAGGCGCGTGCGCGGACCAGACGATGCCGGCGTGTCGTCGATTTCGCGGAGCGGGACACGACGAGCTTCGATTCGCTCTCGCGGCGCGCGGCCTCGTTCGGCGCGTCAGGCGCGCCGGCGACGCCAGTCTCGGACGAACGCGGCGCAAAGCTCGAACGCTTTTCGGCCGCAGCCTCGCGCGCGGAAACTTCGCGTTCGCGCACCAGTCGAAGGATGGCTTGCAGGGGAGTCGGCGCCGGTTCGGCCGTGACACTCGCAGACGGCGCCACAACGGCAGAACCCGGAGCGATGGCAGCGGCGGAAACGATCGCCGCGGCTCGATGCGAAACGGGCGCCCCGGAATTTGTCGCGAGCGGGGCGGAAACAGAAGGCGCTGCCGCCACGTTCACGGCTGGCGCCGGCGACGCACTCGCGGCGGACGCCGCTGGGGCAGAAGGCGGAGCTTGCGCGACCTGCGTGTTCGGATTTGCCGCGGCTGTTCGCGCGGCGACTACGCGCGCCTGATCTTCGGGAACGAGTATGTGCTGCCGCTGGAGATCGTCGTTGGTGTAAACGTGTTCGGCCGGCAATGGATGTTCTTGCCTGCGCGCACGTTCCTGCCGCGCGATTTCGCCGAGATCCTGTGAGAAGCTTGCGGCGGCGCAGACGAAAATCAGCGACACCAACACGCCGCTTTGTACGCTCCTGCACGAATGACGCAAAATTCGCATGTATCCCAAGCGACGACGTGAATTCAATCGCACTGCCTAGCGGACCCGAGATAAGCAAACTATAGACAAGGCGCGGGATAACGGCGGGAAATCGAGCTTGCATGTGTCGTATTGCCTAAGGATCGCTTCGACCGCGGCCGGCGCCGGATTCGCGCGCCGAAGGCGGTTGAGGCCGCACGATCGGTTTGCCGCGGGGCGAGGCCTCGGATAGAATGGCCCTTTTGTGCAGGGGTGCGGATGCCCGACATACAGCTCTACAACACGCTTTCGAACAGCGTCGAGCCGCTGAAGCCGGTTCATCCGGGCGAGGTGCGCATCTACACCTGCGGGCCGACGGTCTACGCGTTCGCGCACATCGGGAATTTCCGCACCTTCATGTTTCAGGACATTCTGCGGCGCTTCCTGCACTCGCAAGGATATCGCGTGATGCAGGTGATGAACGTGACCGACGTCGACGATCGGATTATCCAGGCGTCCACCGCCGCGGGAGTGGGAATCCGCGAGTACACCGAAAAATACATCCAGGCTTTCCTCGAGGATATCGACGCGCTGCATATCCAGATGCCCGAAGAACTGGTGCGCGCGACCGACCATATCGACGACATGGTGGCGCTGATCGAAAAACTGCAGAAAAAGGGGCTCACTTACGCGAGCGATGGCTCGATCTACTATCGGATCGCCAAGTTTCCGGCCTACGGCAAGCTATCGAAGATCGACATCACCGGCATGCAGGCGGGCGCGCGAGTGGACGTGGACCAATACGAAAAGGACGACGCGCGCGATTTCGCGCTCTGGAAAGCGCCCAAGCCCGGCGAACATTTCTGGGAGACGCCGATCGGCCCCGGCCGCCCGGGGTGGCACATCGAATGCTCGGCGATGGCGATGAAATATCTGGGAGACACGCTCGATATCCACACCGGCGGCGTCGACCTCGCTTTTCCGCACCACGAAAACGAAATCGCACAGAGCGAAGCGGCCACCGGCAGGCCCTTCGTCCGGCACTGGATGCACGCGGAGCACCTGATTATCGACGGCCAGAAGATGTCGAAATCGCTCGGCAACTTCTACACCTTGCGCGATCTTTTCGCGAAGGGGCAGAAGCCCTCGACGATCCGTTTCCTGCTGCTCTCGGTTCCGTACCGCCGGCAGCTGAATTTCACCGAGGACGGGCTCACGCAGGCGCGCAATTCCGTCGAGCGGCTGCGGAATTTCGTGGCGCGGCTGAAGAACACGCAATTCCCGGCGGGATCCAATGCCGAGACGGTGAAACGCATCGAATCGGCCGAAATCGCGTTCGATGCGGGACTCGCGGACGACATCAATACGGCGGTGGCGCTCGCCGCGGTGTTCGACCTGGTCCGCGACGTCAACACCGCGATCGACCGCGGCGCGTTCCTGCAGCAGGACGCCGTACGCGCGCTTGTCGCGATGGAGAAATTCGACGCGATCCTCTCCCTGCTTGCGGATGACGATGACGAAAAGCTGACCCGTCTCGGCTTCACTCCCGTAAAGCCGCGTATGGCTGCCGAGCAGGTCGACGCGCTGATCGAGGAACGCAACGCGGCCAAGCGCCGCCGCGACTTCCAGCGCGCCGATGCCATTCGCCAGCAACTGGTGGATTCTGGTATCATCGTGGAAGATACGAAAGACGGTTCGGTTCGCTGGAAGTACAAATGAGCTTCTCCGCACAATTCGCTCTTTCACTCCATAGTTGGCCCTCGCACGACCGCCCGAACCTCTTCGGCGTCGACTAACACCCTTCTCCTGCTGCAACGCCCGGTACGCGTCCGCTTTTCCGATTCACGCGACCACCTCATAGGAAATGAGTCCCGGGAGGAGACCATGCAGATCGCCGAAATGAAGTTGCCGCAGCTCATCACCGAGCTGCCCGGCCCCAAGGCCAAGCAGATTGTGGAGCGCGACCACGCCACCGTGTCGCCCTCGTATACGCGCGACTACCCGCTCGTCGCCAAGACCGGTCGCGGCGCGATGGTCGAAGACGTGGACGGCAACACGTTTCTCGATTTCGCGGCCGGTATCGCGGTGGTCGCCACCGGGCACTGCCATCCGCGTGTCGTAGCCGCTATCCAGAAGCAGGCCGCTGAACTCATCCACATGTCGTGCACCGATTTCTACTATTCGGGAATGGTGGACCTCGCCGAGAAACTCGCGTCGATCGCCCCCGGCAAGGAACCCAAGCGCGTCTATTTCGGTAACTCCGGTACGGAGGCGATCGAAGCCGCGATGAAGCTCGCGCGCTACCATACGGGGCGCGACAAATTCATCGCTTTCCACGGCTGCTTCCACGGTCGCACGATGGGTTCGCTTTCGCTTACCGCCAGCAAGGCTGTACAGCGCAAGCGATTCGGCGCGCTGGTCGCCGGCGTGTTTCACACGCCGTACCCGAACACCTACCGCGGAGCCGGTGGCGGGCGTCCGGAAAACGCGACGGCCGACGCGCTGGCGTGCATTGAAGAGGAACTTTTCAAGCGGCTCGTCGATCCGTCGGAAGTCGCCGCGATTTTCGTCGAGCCGATCCAGGGTGAAGGCGGCTATCTGCCCGCGCCGGCCGAATTCCTGCAAGCCCTGGAGCGCATCTGCCGGCATCACGGCATTCTGCTCGTGGCCGACGAAGTGCAGTCCGGCATGGGCCGCACGGGCAAGTGGTGGGCCGTAGATCATGCCGGCGTCGTGCCGGACATGATCTGCACGGCGAAGGGCATCGCCTCGGGTATGCCGCTCAGCGCCGTCATCGCGAAAGCCGATGTAATGGACTGGAAGCCCGGCGCGCACGCTTCGACGTTCGGCGGCAATCCGGTATCGATCGCCGCGGCTCTCGCCACCATGGAGCTGCTCGGGGGCGGCCTGATCGCTAATGCCGCGCGCGTAGGCGAATTCGTGACGAAGCGCCTCGCCGATTGGCGCGAGCGACACAAGTGCGTGGGCGACATCCGCGGCAAGGGCCTGATGATCGGCGTCGAGCTCGTTCGCGACCAGAAGACGAAGGAGCGCGCGCCGATGCTGCGCAATCGGGTGCTCGAATCGGCGTTCCGCAAGGGATTGCTCGTCCTGGGCGCCGGCGAAAACACGCTGCGCCTCGCGCCGCCGCTCTTGATCGACGAAGAGCAGGCCGACTTCGCCATCCGCACCCTCGACGCTTGCATTTCGGAGGCGGAAAGAACATCGTAGCCGCGTCTTCCGGGTCCATGTGCTGAAGAGGCTTGTCGCCGACCTCCGTGGAGGCAAGCGAGAGGTCCGATGCTTTCGCGTCTGATGTTTGCCATCGTCGACCGCCGGGCCAGTAAGGGGCTCGCCGAACCTGACACGGACGCCGATGCCGCCTCGCCGCCGCCCTCCGCGAAAATCCGCGCGCGCCGCACCGGCATTCGCGGCGAGACGTACGCCTACTGGTATCTCCGCCGCCACGGCTACATCGTCGTCGCGCGCAACTACATGCGCTCGGGCGTCAAAGGCGAAATCGACATGGTCGGCTACGACGGCCCGGTGCTCGCATTCGTCGAAGTGAAGACGCGCGCCGCTGCGCAGCCCGGCAAGATCGCGCCACCCAGCCCCGAGGATGCCGTGAACGAGGAGAAGCGCCGCCATCTCGCGCGCATGGCACGGCAATTCCTGCGCGCTCGCCGCATCGACTCACCTTCTTATCGCTTCGACGTGCTCGCCATCGAAACGCGCCCCGGTGCGCGCCCCGAAGTACGGCTGCACAAAGGCGCCTTCGCGCCCTCCGTGCAATAGACGCGCTGCGCCTTCGATTTCTTCAATCGTTTACGGCGGCCGGCCCGCAGCCGATATAGAATAGCCGCACGGACAAGAGCAGCGTGGCAGCCAGTAACCGGCGATCGAAGGTTACGGGAGGAAAGCTTTGCCGGAGCTCCGCAGGGACCCGATCACAGGCCGCTGGGTGATCATCTCCACGAATCGTGGAAAGCGTCCGTCGGACTTCGTGCGCGAGAGCGTGCAGATCAAGGGCGTCGGGATGTGCCCGTTTTGCCCAGGGAACGAGGGCAAGACGCCTTCTGAAGTGCTCGCCTATGGGCGCAATGGCACGGGCCGCGACACGCCGGGATGGTCGCTGCGCGTCGTGCCGAATAAATTTCCCGCGCTCGGCATCGAGGGAGGGCTCGACCGCGAGGGCGAGGGCCTGTTCGACCGCATGAACGGCATCGGCGCGCACGAGGTGATCATCGAGACGCCCGATCACCGCAACACGCTCGCCACGATGCCCCAACGCGCCGTCGAAGAAACGCTATGGGCGTATCGCGATCGCATCCTCGACCTGAAGAACGACCGCCGCTTCCGCTACATCCTTCTCTTCAAGAATCACGGCGAGCCCGCCGGCGCCACGCTCGAGCACACGCACTCGCAGCTGATCGCGCTGCCGATCGTTCCCAAGCGCGTGCGCGAGGAAGTGGATAATTCGCGCCACTATTACGACGAAAAAGAGCGGTGCATCTTCTGCGACATGATCCGCCAGGAGATGGAGACCGAATCGCGCGTCATCCTGAGCACGGACCATTTCATCGCGCTCGCGCCCTACGCGCCGCGCTTTCCCTTTGAGACGTGGATCCTGCCGCGCCAGCACAGCTCGTCGTTCGAAAACATGCCCACGCCGAATTACGGCAATCTGGCGCAGGTGCTCCGCGATTTCCTCGGCCGCCTGGACGCGGCGCTGGCTTTCCCGTCGTACAACTTCGTGGTGCACACGTCGCCGATCGGCGAGGAAGTGAACGATCATTACCACTGGCACATCGAGATGATGCCGAAGCTGACGAAGGTGGCGGGATTCGAGTGGGGCACGGGCTTCTACATCAATCCGACGCCGCCGGAGGAAGCCGCGCGGTTCCTCCGCGAGGCGCGGTGACGTAGCCATACGAGAAGCCGCTCAAAACAAAGGTAAAGAGCACAGACAGGATTGTCTGTGCCACGGCCCGGCTAGGATTGCTTCAATTTCTTCCGCGCGGACACAAAGAGCGAAACCGCCAGGGCCACAAACAATCCAACTCCGAGCCACTGGCTTTGGCTCGCGTGCGGCATGTATTTCTCGCCTACCGCGAAAAAGCTCTCCGACCACGGCACGTGCAGCGCGACGGCCAACCAGTGGGGCACATGCTTGCTCAGTTCCGGGTCTTGCAGCAGGTTGATGACGATCGCGAGCAGCCCGAACACGCCCCCCGCCGCGATCAATCCGCTCGCGTAGAGCGATCCCGGGCTCACTTCGCTCTCCGCGCCTTCTTTTTTCTCCATGCCCTGCTCGGCCAGCCACCGGACCAGGCCGCCCGCGAACATCGCCATCGTGGTCCCGATCGAAATATAGGTGCCCACCGCGAACGGCAGAGAACGGATTCCCAAAAGCTCGATCGCGATCACCAGAAACACGCCGAGAAACACCAGCCGCCAGGGCAGCCGCCGGTTCAAGATGCCGCTGATGACCGTGGCCATCAGCCGGGCCTGCGGCGCCGCCGCCTTCGCGCTTCCGATCCCCTGCTCCCACTGGATTTCGATCTCACGCGTCGAGCGGTCGTAGAGATACTTGCCGTCGGGAATCACGCTCGAGCCGATGGCATTCACAAGCTCGTACGTCTTGCCCTCGTGCGGATAGTTCTGGTCCTGCAACTGGACGCCCACGGGCAGATGATCGATATCGAGCGGAATCTGGATGGGCTTGTAGCTCGCGAGGCCCACGTTCATCAGAATCAACGTGCCGCCGATGGCGAGCGAAGAAACCAGCACGCCGATCACGAGTGCGACCTGCTGCTTCGCGGGCGTCGCGCCCACGAGAAACCCCGTTTTCAGATCCTGCGACGTAGCCCCCGCGATCGCCGCCGCGATGCATACGACGCCGCCGATGGTGAGCGCCAGCACCGCGTAGGCGTTCGCGGTCCAGTGGATCACGAGGAATACCGCGCAGGTGGCCATCAACGTCGCAATCGTCATGCCGCTGATCGGATTGGAAGAATTGCCGATCAATCCGCTGATCCGCGACGCGACTGTCACGAAAAGGAATCCGAATACGATGATGAAGAGCGCCGCCATGAGGTTGGCAAAGGAACCGGTTTGCGTTCCCGGCACCGGCTTGAACCGCAGGAACGCCCAAATCATCGCCATGATCAGAGTCGATCCGCCGATCACGATGCGCATCGAAAGGTCGCGCTCCGTCCGGCTGGCCGCGGGCATGGCTTCCTGCTTCGCGCGGACGTCTTTCAGCCCGGCGCCGAGCGCCGATACGATTGTGGGCATCGTCTTGATCAGCGTGATGAGCCCCGACGCGGCCACGGCGCCCGCCCCCATCGGCCGGATGTACGTGGCCCAAAGCTGGTCGGGATTCATCTGGGGGATCGGCATCGTGCTGGGATAGAGAGCCGCTCCCGGCGCGAGCGACCCGAAGAAGCGAATGGCCGGCATCATCACCAGCCACGAAATCACGCCGCCGGCGAAAAGCGTCCCGGCCACGCGCGGCCCGATGATGTAGCCCACGCCGAGGTACTCGGATGTGATCGTGCAGCGAGCCGACGCTCCCGGCAGCCACCCGGGCTGGTAATCGGGCTGGCTCGGCCAAAGCCCGAGCGTGTTCATGCAAAAGGTGTATACACCGCCGAGGCCGAGGCCCCAGAAGACGCGCCCTGCGAACGACCCGCCGCGCTCCCCGGCCACGAGCACGTCCGCGCAGGCCGTGCCCTCGGGGAACGTGAGGTTGCCGTGCTCCTTCACGATCAATTGCCGCCGCAGCGGAATCATGAACAGCACCCCGAGAGTCCCGCCGAGCAGCGCCAGGTAGAAGACGCGCCAGTATTCGGTGTTGAGCGAGAAGCCCAGGAAAATCAGAGCGGGCATCGTGAAGATCACGCCGGCGGCGGCCGATTCCCCCGCCGACCCCGTCGTCTGCACGATGTTGTTCTCGAGGATCGTCGAGCGGCCGAAGGCCCGCAGGATGCTGATGGAAAGCACCGCGATGGGAATCGAAGCCGAGACCGTGAGCCCGGCTCGCAACCCGACGTACACCGAGACAGCCCCAAACAGGACGCCAAACAGCGCGCCCAAGACGATCGCTCGAAGCGTGAATTCGCGCGGGCTCTCCTCGGGGCCCACGTAAGGGCGGAACTCGCCCGGCGGCGCAGTCGAGCTCCAAGGGTTGGTCGCCAATGTGGTTGCGTCTCCCTCCGCGATGCCTGCCGGGCCCACGACCGGCCCGACGCTTGGCCTTATGCGGATTCGGCACGGTAGCACCAGACCCGGATGCAGGGCAAGGCACAACACTCGAAATCGGTACCAACGGGCGAGTGAACTCCCCTCGCGGACTGTGGTAATCTCCGCCCCTCGAATTACGCAATCATCACTACAACAACTTTGAAGGTGCCCGCGTGATACGGAAGAACGCAATTGCGGCTCTGGCTTGCTCTTTCGCTCTTTTGTGCGCGCCGTCGCTTCCGGCAAAGCAGCAGACCTGGGTGGAGGTGCGGAGCCCGCACTTCATCATCGTGAGCAACGCCAGCGAAAAAGAAGCGCGCGACACCGCCATTCGCTTCGAGCAGATACGCACCTTCTTCCGCCAGATGATGACCATCGCTCAAAGCTTCCCGAGCCCCACGATCACCATTCTCGCCGTCAAGGACGAAAACTCCCTTCGCGATCTCCTGCCCGAATACTGGGCCAAGGGACGCGGGCACGTCGCCGGCATCTTTTTCAATCGCTTCTATCAGTTCTACGCGGCGGTGCAGCTCGACGCGGGCGGCGATAATCCTTACCAGACGATCTACCACGAGTATTACCACTCGCTGACGATCCCCTACTTCCCGAATCTGCCGCTGTGGCTCGCCGAGGGGCTCGCCGAGTTTTTCGGGAATAGCCGTATCGACGAGAAGCAGGCCTACGCTGGCCAACCCGATGCCGGCCTGATCCAGGTGCTCCAGCAAAACCGGTTGATTCCTCTGAACGTGCTGCTCAACGTCGATCACAGCTCGCCCTATTACAACGAGCAAAACAAGATGTCGGAGTTCTACGCCGAGTCGTGGGCGCTCGCGCACTACCTGATGATGGGGGACAACGCCAGCCACCGGCAGATGCTTGTGACGTACCTCTCGGCGCTCGATCACGGCGCGACCCAGGATCAGGCCGCGGCGCAGGCTTTCGGCGACCTTCACAAGCTGGAATCAACGCTCCGAGACTACGCCCAGAACGACCGCTACTATCAACTCGTCACGCCGGCACCGCCCAAGCCTTCCCAAACCGATTTGCAGGTGCGCGTATTGTCCGAAGCGGAAGTCGACGCCGAGAAGGGCGGCTTTGAGGCGACGCGAGGCGCGGTGCAGTTGTCGGAACCGTTGCTGCAGGAGGCGATCCGGCTGGATCCGAATCTGGCGCTGGCACGCCGCAACGCCGCTCTGCAGGACCTGTTTGAAGGCAAATCCGCCGACGCTCTGGATGCCGCCACGCAAGCCGTGAGCCTCGATCCCAAGGACACGCTCACGCTTTACATCCATGCGTACTTGACGCTGCAGGCGAGCGGCATGCGAACCGAGGATCCGAAGATCGAGGCCGACCTTCGGCAGTGCGTCGCGCAGAGCCCGGATTTCGCCCCTCCCTATGCGTTACTCGGGATGTCGCTCGCTTCGGAGGAAAGCACGCTTCCCGAGGCGTTCACGGACGGGCAAAAAGCGGTGACGCTCGAGCCCGGCACGGCGGCCTTTCAGCTCACCCTGGCGCAAATCCTCATGCGCATGCGGCGATTCGACGAAGCCCGCATGGTGGCGGCCCGCGCCGAGGCGAATGCCCCCGATCCCCAGGATCGCAGCGAGGCGGACCAGGTGATTTCGATGATCGACCAGATGCAGAGCTTCGCGACCCGCAGTCGCCCCGCCGACTCGGGCGACTCGGGGACTCCGGCGAGTGTGCCAGAGCTGCGACATCGGGAAGAATCCGCCGCGCCGCCCGATTCGCCGGAGACCGCAACTCCTCCGTCGGAGAGCGGCGGCGCCCAGCAGGTTACCGGCGTGGTGACCCAGCTCGCGTGTAATCCCGCCATGCGCTTGACGGTGAACGCGCCGGACGGCGTCTACGACCTGTACACCGTCCCCGGACAGCAAACCCGTTTTGAGGCGACTTCGCGGCCGCCGGCGGGATTCAATCCTTGCTCTTCGCTCAAGGGGCTGCGCGTCACCGTGCAGTACGTCCCGGACGCCGGGAAGCCGCACAAGGGAGTGGTCCAGATGCTTAATATCCTGAGCTGGACGCCGTAAGACGAAGGGCCGCGGAGCGTCGAGCGAGCCACCCAGCGCCAGTACCCGGGGGCACCACCGAGGGCGAAGGCGAACTTTGGTTTGTACTTCCCCCGGCAACACGGCCCAATCGGGTTATTGACAGCTGAGTGAATTCCGCGATAGCTTTGCAGCCAATTCACTGCTTGGAACACCGCGCATGTGTGCGCGAAATGAGACGAAAGGCCAAGGGACTTGGAATGAACCCAACCCATCGAAGTGTCTTGGGCGTTGCTTTCGCATGTGTGCTGTTGCTTTCCGCGGCGCGTTCGCTCTCCGCCACCGAAGGCTGGCTGCCAGTCCCTCCCGAGGATCTGGCCATGAAGGACAATCCGAAACAGCCGGGCGCGGACGCCATGATCCTCTACCGCGAGCTTACGGACGACGCGTCGAAGGCCTCGGCTTCGGGCGACACGCTCGAAGAATACGAGCGCATCAAGATCTTCACGCAGGAAGGGACGAAGTACGGGCACATCGAGATTCCCTTCAGCAAGGCGTACCAGAACGTGGTCTATATCACCGGGCGCACCATCAAGCCGGACGGCACCGTCATCAAGTTCGACGGCCAAGCGCTCGAAACCACGGTCGTGAAGTCGGGCGACGTGAGCTTGCAGGAAAAAACCTTCACGCTTCCCGACGTGACGCCGGGCTGCATCGTCGAATACAAATACCAGCTGGCTGGTCAGCCCGGGTGGGCTCACTCGCACGAATGGATCGTATCCCAACCGATTTACACACGCGAAGCGCGGTTCAGCTATAACCCGGATACCGGCTACATGAACGGCCTGCACCCGATGACGCGCTGGTATCAACTCCCGCCCGATGCCGCTCCCAAGCTCCAGATCAACGGCACGTACCTGATGCTGGTGCACGATATCCCGGGCGTTGTCGAAGAACCGTTGATGCCGCCGAAGACGCCGATCGAGGCGCGCGTGGAATTCTATTATCAGAATCCGGATGCCCCACCAGCCACGGACCCCTCCGACAAATACTGGGGCCACTACGCGAAGAAGTGGGATGGCGAACTCGAACACTTCATCGACAAGAAGAATGCCCTCAACGACGAACTCGCGAAGATCGTCAGCCCGGGCGACTCGGATGAAGCGAAGCTCCACAAGATCTACGCCCGCGTGCAGCAGATTCGTAACCTGAATTTCGAAGACGAAAAAATGAAGAAGGAAAACAAGGACGAGAACCTGAAGCCCAACTCGAATGTCGAGGACGTGCTCAAGCACGGCTACGGCTATGGGACCGAAATCAACTACCTGTTCGTCGGCCTTGCCCGCGCCGCGGGTTACGATGCGACCGAAGTCTACGTCACGCCGCGCAACCAGGACCTGTTTCAAGCGAACCAGAACGATGTGGCACAAATCTCCGACGAGCTGACGTGGGTGCACGCGGGGTCCAAGGAGTATTACCTTGATCCCTCTGCCCGGTATTTCCCCTTCGGCCTGCTGCCGTGGTACGAAACCGAAACCGGTGGAATCCGCGTCGACAAGCACGGCGCCACCATCGTGACCACCCCGGCTCCCGACTCGGCCCAGGCCTCGATCGTGCGCACGGGCGACCTCGACGTGAAAGAGGACGGCTCGGTGTCGGGCACGATTCAAATCGACTATACGGGGCAGCGCGCCGCGCTGATCCGCGAGGAAAGGCGCAGGGAAGACGACACGGCCCGGACCAAGGGGCTCGAGGATGCAATCAAGTCGTGGCTGCCGTCGTCGGCCGAATTCAAGATCACGAAGATGACGAACTGGGACAACAACGAGCTTCCCATCCACATCGAGGGCACGCTGACGATTCCGTCGTTCGCGAGCACCGCCGCCCAGCGAATGTTGATGCCGGTCGAAATGTTTCAACCGACCGAGGCCCGCTCGTTCGCCGTCGAAAAGCGGGTGAACGCCGTCTATTTCCACTTCCCGTACGAAGAGACGGACGACATTCGCTTCCACATGCTGGCGAGCTTCAAGGCCGGAAGCGTGCCTCCGGGACGGACGGCGGACCTGGGTGCGGTGTCGTATCAGATTTCGGCGGTGGCGCAAAACAACACCATCGAGGTGAAGCGGCACCTCGCCGAAAAAGGAATCCTCTTCACGAATAAGGAATATTCCGTGCTGCGGCAGTTTTTCGAACTGGTGAAATCGAATGACGATGCCCAAATGCTGCTCGAAAGTACCGCGTCGGCTGTTAACAAGTAGCACTCTTGCGGTGCTGTCGTTCGCGGCGTTGGGTTCTTTTGCGCCGCGGGCATCCGCGGGCGATTCCGCGCCGGACTGGCTGCGCGCCGCGGCGCAAGAAAAACTGCCCGCGTACGACAGCGACACCGACGCCGTCATCCTGCTCGACGAAACGCAGACCACCGTCCACGACAACGGCGAGATCGACACGCTTCACCGGCAAGCAATCCGCCTGCTGCGGAATGAGGCCCGGCGCGAATACGGCGGCATCGACGTCGATTTCGACAAGGACACGAAAATCGCCTACATGAAGGCGTGGACGATCGAGTCGAACGGCCACGAAATCGCCGTCGGCGAAAAAGACGCCGTCGAACACGGCTATCTGGACGATCTCGAATACAGGGACCTGAGGGGCAAGGCGCTGCAGTTCCCCGAGGCGAATCCAGGCAACGTCGTCGGATTCGAATACGTTCAGCGGCAGCGACCGTACGTTTTCGAGAGCGATTGGTCGTTTCAGGACCGCCTGCCCGTCGTGGACGCGCGTTTCGAGCTTCAGATGCCCCCCGGCTGGGAATTGCAGACGCAGTGGTTCAACTATCCCGAACAGCAGCCGCAGACTTCGGGGACCAATCAGTACGTCTGGGAAGTGAAGAACCTCCCCGGCGTTGAAATCGAGCCGGACATGCCGCCGTGGAGGGCGGTGGCCGGCTGGGCGGGCGTGAAATATTTTCCACGCGATCCCGCGATGCGCGCCAAGTCCTCCGGGTCGTGGCAGGACATCGGGCTCTGGTACAACGGGCTTACGCAAGCCACGCGCGACTCTTCGCCCGCGATCCAGCAGAAGGTGGCGGAGCTGACCGCGGGCATCTCCGATCCGGTCCGGAAAATACGGGCGCTGACCGAATACGTGCAGCGCAACATCCGCTATTTCGCCATCGAAATCGGCATCGGCGGATGGCAGCCTCATCCGGCGGCCGAGATTTTTGCGCACCAATTCGGCGACTGCAAAGACAAGGCCACGCTGCTGAGCACCATGCTGCATGAGATTGGAATCGAGTCGTATTACATGGCCGTGGACGACGAGCGCGGCGTGATCCACCCGAACTATCCCTCGATTTACATGAATCACATGATCCTGGCGATCCGGCTGCCGGACACCGTCCAGGACGCCGCACTGTATGCCACCATCAACGATCCGAAGCTCGGCCGGCTGCTGATTTTCGATCCCACCAACGAGCATGTGCCGCTCGGATACCTGCCGTGGTATCTGCAGTACAGCTATGGGCTGCTGATGGCGCCCGACGGAGGGCGCCTGATGGCGCTGCCGCTTCTGCCGTCAAGCACGAACCGGCTGTTGCGCACCGCGAAGTTCGATCTCACTCCCGCAGGCGATCTTTCGGGCGAGATCCAGGAGCTCGAATGGGGCGGGCCTGCGGCACAAGAGCGCGAGGAGTTCCTCGACGCGCAGCCCTCGAAACGCGCCGAAGTATTCGATCACTTCCTCGCGAACTTCCTGAACAACTTCACGCTCACGGGAGCGTCGCTCGGAAATCTCACCCAGGAAGATCAGAACCTGGCGCTCGACTACAAGTTCGTCTCACCGGGGTACGCCAGCGCGGCGGGTGACCTGCTGTTCGTGCGGCCGCGCGTGGTCGGCGACGAGGGCACGGGGATCCTGCGGCTCTTCACCGAGCAGAAGCCGCGCAAATACCCCATCCAGCTCGAGGAAGCGACGCGGCAGGACGATCTGTTCGACATCACGGTGCCGAAGGGATACGTGGTGGACGGGCTGCCGAAGCCGGTCGAGGCGAGTTGCGCCTACGCGACGTACAAGAGCGAGACGACGTACGCGGACGGAGTGCTGCACTACAGGCGAAGTTTCGAAGTGAAAGACGTGATGGTTCCGATCGACAAGCTGCCGGAGATGCGTGCATTCCTGCAGCAGATGGCGGCGGACCAAACAGCGGCGGCCGTGCTGAAGAAGACGGCGACGCCGTAGCGGGCGTCGCGCCCCGGGCGGTTCGCGTCAGGACTTGCCGCTCAAGCGGTCGCGGACGCGATCGCTGAGCACTTTGCCGTCGACGGCCTTGCCTTCCAGCCGCGTGCGCGCGGCCTTGATCACCGCTCCCATTTGCTTGAGCGAGTCCGCGCCCGCCTCGACGATGGCCTCTTCGATCGCGCGATGGACTTCGTGATCCGTGGGAGCGGCGGGCAGGTATTCCTCGATGATCAGGATTTCCTTGGCTTCCTTGTCGGCGAGGTCCTTGCGGCCGCCCTGCGTGAACTGATGCACCGATTCGCGGCGCTGCTTGACGAGGGTCTGCAGGACCTGCAGGGATTCCATATCGTCGAGCGGGCGGACCTTCTCGATTTCCTTGTTCTTTAGGGCGCTCTTCATCATGCGCAGCACGCTCAGCCGCAGCTCGTCTTTTGCCTTCATGGCGGCGGTCAGATCGCTTTGAATTCGTTCGAGATATCCCATTTGTCGTGTGGTCCCTCGCCTGGTCTAAAAAGAATATCACACGTTGGATTTGCCCGCGCGCGCAAGCGAGCCGGCGGAATTGACAGGGCCGCGACCGCCCGATAACCTTGTGACCCCATGAAAATCATCGTTGCAGACAAGATCAGTGAACGCGGAATCGCGCTTTTGCGGGACGCGGGATGGAACGTCGTGACGCCGACGGCCGCGGCACTGCCGAGCGAAATCGCCGACGCGGACGCGCTGGTGGTGCGCAGCGCGACGAAGGTAACACCGGCGCTGCTCGAAAAGGCGTCGCGGCTGCGCGTGATCGGCCGCGCCGGAGTGGGCGTCGACAACGTGGACGTGGAGGCGGCCACGCGCCGCGGCGTGCTGGTGATGAACACGCCGGGCGGAAACTCGGTGAGCGTGGCGGAACATACACTGGCGCTGATGCTGGGCCTGGCGCGCGCCGTGCCGCAGGCCAACGCATCGATCCATTCGGGCAAATGGGAGAAATCGGCATTTTCGGGCACGGAGCTTCGCGGGAAGACGATGGGGCTCGTGGGCCTGGGCCGGGTCGGCACGGAAGTGGCGCGCCGCGCCCGGGCGCTCGAGATGAAAGTGCTGGCGTACGACCCTTTCGTGACGCCCGCGGCCGCGGCGGCTGTGGAAGTGGAGCTGGTGCCGCTCGATGACCTGCTGCGGCGCTCGGACGTGATCTCGCTCCACACGTCACTGAGCGCGCAGACGGAAAAACTGATCGACGCGGCGGCGCTGGCCAAGATGAAGAAGGGAGTGCGGCTGGTAAATTGCGCGCGCGGCGAATTGATCGACGAGGCCGCGCTGGCCGAAGCGCTGAAGTCCGGGCACGTGGCGGGAGCCGGGCTCGACACGTTCGCGCAAGAGCCGCCGAAAAGCTCGCCGCTGGTGGGGCTGCCGAACGTGATCGCGACGCCGCACATCGCGGGCTCGACCGCGGAAGCGCAGGAAGAAGTGGGGACGGCAATCGCGCAGCAGATTCGGGATTTTCTGGCGGAAGGATCGATCCGCAACGCGGTGAACATGCCGGCGCTCTCGCCGGACCAGTACCGGCGCCTGCGGCCATATCTCGAACTGGGCGAGCGGCTGGGATCGTTCGTGGCGCAGGCCGCGCCGTCGCGGAGCTTCACGCGCGTCCGCGTGCAGTATTCGGGCGAGCCGGCGGAAATCGGCTCGCACGTGATCACCAGGTCGGTGCTGGTGGGCGCGCTGAATGCGGTGACGGACGACAAGGTAAATCTTGTGAACGTGTCGGAGGAAGCGGCGGCGCGAGGGATCGTGGTGCAGGAAACGACGCGGCCGCGGGAACGCGGATATCCGAACACGATCGAAGTGTCGATCTTCGACGGAGGGCCGGAATTCTCACTCGAAGGCACCGTCGCGCAGGACGGCTCGCCGCGCATACTGGCGCTCGATGGGATCGCGCTCGAGTCTCCGCTCGAGGGCACGTTGCTGCTCTCGCGCAACGTCGACGTGCCCGGCGTGATCGGGCGGATCGGGACGGCGCTCGGCAATCTGGGCATCAACATCTCGACGTTTGCGTTGGGACGGCGCGCGCCGGCGGGGGGCGCGGAGGCGCTGGCGCTGGTTGGGCTCGACGGAAACGTGAGCGCGTCGGTGGTACAGGAAGTGCTCGGGCTGCCATCGGTGACGGCGGCGCGGCTGGTGCGGCTGCCGGGCGCGTCCCAAGCCTCGACTGCAACGCAATCGTGATACCGGCGAAGGATCGTGGCGTGCCGCGAAGGCGCGAAAAAATCGCGCCGGCGGGGTGCCGTAGCCGCGTCGATTAGAATGAGCAGCGATCCAGTCTTTTCAGCAAGTTTCGCCGATTCCGAATCGCAGGATCGCGATTAGAAATCGAGCCGCGAAATTGCCGGGCCTGCGGCGACCTGCGTTTTCGGGCGCCCCGTCGTCTACCTTTGCCTCATTCATCGCGTTCCGCTCCTCGCTTCAAAGCTGGCACCAAACAAAGCGCACAATCATTGTGTTGAGGACGGCATCGCCCGAAACGCGGAACGAAAGCGGCGCAACCGGGGTCAGTGCGGGGGCGGCTGCGAAGAAGCAGAGACGATGATGAGAGAAATGATGAAGAACAAGACGACGGAGACGATGGCGAATTTCGTGTCGGTGGACTCGCGCGGCCGGGGCCTTCGACCGAGCAGCCGCAGGACGAAGTCGCCGATGCGCTCGATGGCGTGGTCGGTGAGTAGCGCGACGACCATCGCCACAAGGATGACGCCGAAGATCAAGTTGATGCGGCCGACGGGTGTGGCGACCTCGCCGCGGAGCGCCTGGGAAAGAAGCTCGAAGAGTTCCTTCAACGCTCCTCCGGAATCAGCGGAACAGCAGGTAGGCTCCCATGCAGAAAAGCCCGAGCGCTTCGACGACGAAGAAAGAGAGCAGGGCCGAGCTGATGTTGACGGTGCGGCGGTCAAACCGCGAGCCGAAGGAGACGCCGTCGTCCAGGGGGCCATTGGTGCGCGCAACGCTCATAGTATTCTCTGATACCTTGCTTCTTCTATAGACGCTGGGCAGCGCAAAGTCAAGAGAGGAGCGGGGAACGAAGCGGATGGGCGCTCGTGATGCGCGTGGCGGGCGCACCGGGGCGACGGCGCGCCAAGAAAGAGGAAACGCGAACGGGGCGTCTGCTTTGCGGGAAGGGCGCCGAGCGGCTACAATGCAGAGGCAAGCTGCATCTAAACACTAGAGAACATATCGAGCGGAAGAAACGGGCCAATCGGGACCTGCCGCGGGCGGCAGGCGGGGATTGGCACTCCGAAGGACGCGGCGAAGACACGACATGGACGTTGAGAAGGTCATAGACGGCGTAGTCGCGAAATTCATCGGGACGAAGCACGAGCGCGACGTAAAGCGGATCTCGCCGATGGTGGCGGAGATCAACGAGCTCGAGCCCGAGATGAAGGAACTCACCGACGCGCAGATCGCAGAGCGCGGCACGGCGCTGCGTCGCGAAGTGGCCGAACGGCTCGAGGGTGCGAACCCCGACGATCCCGACGGCAACAATAACCCCGACTACAAGCGGAAACTCCAGGAGGCGCTCGAACCGGCGATCGCGCCCGCCTTTGCGCTGACGCGCGAAGCGGGCCGCCGCACGCTGGGGATGCGGCATTTCGACGTGCAGATGATCGGCGGAATCGTGCTGCACGAAGGAAAAATCGCGGAAATGAAGACGGGCGAAGGAAAGACGCTCGTCGCGACGCTGCCGGCCTATTTGAATTCCCTGGCCGGAAGGGGCGTGCACATCGTGACCGTGAATGACTACCTGGCGCGGCGCGATGCGGAGTGGATGAGCCCGATCTACAAAATGCTGGGGCTGACGGTGGGCGTGATCGTCCACGATCTGGATGACATGCAGCGGCGTGCGGCGTACGCGGCGGACATCACCTACGGCACGAACAACGAATTCGGATTCGACTACCTGCGCGACAACATGAAGTACGATCTCGCGCAGTGCGTGCAGCGCGGGCACCAGTTCGCGATCGTCGACGAAGTGGACTCGATTTTGATCGACGAGGCGCGGACGCCGCTGATCATTTCGGGCCCGGCCGAGGAATCCACCGACAAATACTACCGGATCGACAAGATTATCCCGAAGCTGATCGTCGAGATGGATTACACGCTCGACGAGAAGATGCGGACGGCGACCCTGACGGAAGAAGGCGTGTCGAAATGCGAGCGCCTGCTGAACCTCGGCAACCTCTACGATCCGCAAAACATGGAGATCATCCACCACGTCTACCAGGGGCTGCGCGCGCATACGCTCTTCGAGAAGGATGTGGACTACGTGGTGAAGGACGGCGAGGTGGTGATCGTCGACGAATTCACGGGACGGCAAATGCCGGGGCGCCGCTGGTCCGACGGGCTGCACCAGGCGGTCGAAGCGAAAGAAGGCGTGAAGATCGAGCGGGAGAACCAGACGCTCGCCACGATCACGTTCCAGAATTATTTCCGGATGTACAAGAAGCTTTCGGGCATGACCGGCACGGCGGAAACCGAGGCGCCGGAATTCCACAAGATCTATGGGCTCGACGTGGTGGCCATCCCGACGAACCGGCCGCTGATCCGCGTGGAGGCGCCGGACGTGGTCTACCGGACCGAACGCGAGAAATTCGAAGCGGCGGTGAACGGAATCATCCAGGAAGACGGCTCGAAGAGCGGCGGCGTGCGGCAGTACTACGAGAGCGGACAGCCGGTGCTGATCGGCAGCATCTCGATCGAGAAATCGGAAAAAATCGCCGAGCATTTGAAGAAGGCGGGCATCCCGCACCAGGTGCTGAACGCGAAGCAGCACGAGCGCGAGGCGAAGATCATCTCGCAAGCGGGACGCAGAGGCGCGGTAACGGTCTCGACGAACATGGCAGGGCGCGGCACGGACATCCTGCTGGGCGGGAATCCGGAGCTGATGACGCGCGAGCATTTCCTGAAGAACAAGATCGCCATGCCCTACGCGCCGGCCGGGTCCGTGATCGGAATGCAGGCCGGAACGGAAACGGCGCAGCAGGCCGATGCTGCAGCGGCCGCGGCCGCAGGTGCGGGAGCAACATCGGGCCCGGCGACGTCCGACGGAAAGAACGGCGCGAGCGCGGCGGGATCGAACGGGGCGGCGCCTCCGTCGATGGTGCTGTTCCAGCAGGAAGGCAAGATTTTCCAGGTCCCCGCGGATCAGTGGAAGCCGGTGTACGACGAGTTCGCGGCACAATGCAAGATCGAGCACGACGAAGTGGTAGCGATGGGCGGGCTCCACATCCTCGGAACCGAGCGGCACGAGGCGCGGCGCATCGACAACCAGCTTCGAGGACGCGCCGGGCGGCAAGGCGACCCGGGCTCGTCGCGCTTTTTCCTTTCGCTCGAAGACGACCTGCTCCGGATCTTCGGCGGCGAGAAGGTCAAGGCCATGATGCACTGGCTGGGGATGACGGAAGGCGTGCCGATCGAATCGAAAATGATCAGCAAGAGGATCGAACACGCCCAGGAAAGCGTGGAAGCGCAGAACTTCGAAGCGCGGAAACACCTGCTCGAATACGACGACGTGATGAACAAGCAGCGCGAGACGGTGTACTCGCTGCGGCGGTCGTTTCTCGAAGGGCGGGACCAGAAAGAGTTCGTGCTCGAGCGGGCGGAAGCGATCGCGCAATCGCTGGTCGAAACCTACTGCCCGCGCGACCAGCATCCGGACCAGTGGAACCTGACGCAACTCGGGAACGAGTTGCTCAACCAGTTCGGGATGGATCTGAAGGCGGCGATTCCCGATATCGAAAATCTGAACCACGACCAACTGGCGGACGAATTGATGGAAAAAGTCCGCGAACGGTACGAGGAAAAGGAAAAGCTGTTCGGCGAGCAGACGCTGCGCTGGCTCGAACGCCACATCCTGCTGGATATCGTCGACGGACAATGGAAGGACCACCTGCTGACGCTCGACCACCTGAAGGAAGGAATCGGTCTGCGGGGCTACGGACAGAAAGACCCGCTGGTGGAGTTCAAGCGCGAGGCGTTCACGCTTTTCGAAGACATGATGGACCGGATCGACACGGAGGCGGTGCGGTTTCTGTTTCTGGTTCGGCCCGCCGAGCCGGGGCAAGTGCGACCCGCGGCCGGAGCGGCGCCGCAAACGCCGAACCGTCCGAGCCCGGCCACGCAGCCGGGGGGCGAATCGGCCACACCGGATTCGGCCATCGCGCGGCAGATTCAGCAGAAGCAACAGCGTCAACAGAGGAACCTGCAATTTCAGACCGGGCCCGCGCAGGCCGAGCCGCCGAAGCCGGTGCGGGCGGCGGCAAAGGTCGGGCGGAACGATCCCTGCCCGTGCGGTTCAGGGAAGAAATACAAGAAGTGCCACGGCGCCACGGTCTAGGCCCACCCTCGGCAAGCACGTGAATTCGGTCCGCGAATCCACGTTTATCCTTTGGAGCGAATTCCCGGAGAGCGGCTTGTTCCCCTGATTTTCAGATGCTAGCCTCGGCATGTCTATTTTCCTGAGCGCGAAGCGAGGCTGGGGTGGCCTCGCGCGAGTGCTCGAGGACCCGCAGGAACGAAGCGATACAGGAGAGCGCGATGAAACGTTGGGCGCTATGGTGTGGGGTGATGTTGCTGACGGCCGTGGGGGCAACCGCGCAGGAAGCGCCGAAAGTGGAAGTGTTCGGCGGCTACTCGTTCGTGCACGCGACCGTGAGCGGGACGAGTTTCACCGCGAACATGAATGGGGGGAGCGCCGCGGTTTCGTATAACCCGGTGAACTGGCTGGGCCTGGTGGCGGAGGTCGGCGGGTATCACGGTGGACAAAACTCGCAGGGAGTGGGCGTGAACGGCGAGGTTTACACGTTCCTGTTCGGGCCGAAGACGACCTTTCGGCTGGGACGGTTTACGCCGTTCGTGCAGACGCTTTTCGGGGGGGCGCACGCTTCGACGGGTAGCGTGTACGGGTCGTCAACGGGTTTCGCGATGGCCACGGGCGGAGGGCTCGACTGCAACCTAACGCAGCACGTCGGCGTGCGGATCGTGGAGGCGGACTACGTGTTGACGACGCTCAACGACACGTTCAACAACCGGCAGAACAACGCGAGGATTTCGGCGGGAGTCGTATTCCGCTGGTAAGCTCGCACGTGGGGCGATATTTCGGGGCCGCCGATCGAAGCCGATCGACGGCCTCTTTTCATTTGGCGTCGCGCGAGGCGCATGGGAGCGGCCCGCGCGGGATCCTTTCATCCTTCGCTTGCGGCCAAACTCAACTGTTGGTAGGCTCTCGGCACGGACCTCGGAGTGAATCGAGGTTGTGGGGTTTTTGCCATGAGCGTTCCCGCCCCAGGTGGCTGCCGACGGGAATCGTGCGCGAATGCGATTCCAACCGCGCTCGCGACCGAACGGCTGTGCCTCGATCATTTTCTCGACGAAGCATTCCTGCGCACGGACCACATGCTGAGCCGCTGCCGCGAAGGACGGGCGATGAGTCCGGGAGACGTGGAGTGGCTGCTGGCGGACGCGCTGGCAGTGGTGAAAAACCTGGAAGAAGGAGCCGGCGAACCGAATCCGGAGCAGCGCGACCGGATGCTCGAGCTGCTGCTCATCCTGGCAAACCTGCACGAATACGTGGCGCATCATTCGGTGAGGCTGCACCGTCCCGCCTGAGAGCCGCGCCCCCTGGTTGCGTTTCTCCTAATGTTTCGGCGCGAAAGCGTCAATAGCAACGAGGCGTTCGACGCTTGCATTCCGCCTGCCGGACATTCAATCTGAAGATGCGAGTTACCGCACCGCAGAATGCCTGTCGACCAGAAGATCGATCCGTTCAAGCCGCAAGCACCGGCCATTCCGGGTGTGCCCGCCGCGACCGCAAAGAGCGAAAAGGCGGAGAGGCCGGAGGCGGAGGCAAAGCGCCCTGCTTCAGCGGGGCCGGCATCAGGCGGGCGCGAGGGCCTGGCCAAAATGATCGGCGTAGGCGTGGGAATCCTGGTGGTGCTGGCGGCGGGGGCGGCGTTTCTGCGTCCGGGGCATACTCCGGCGGCGAAACCGAACCTCGATTCGGCGCCGGCGGCGATGGTTCCGACGACGGCTGAGCCGGCGAAAACCGATGCGGCAGAGAAACTGATGATCGGACCCGGGATCGTGGCGACGACGGCGGAGCTGGCGAGGCCGTGGTCATCGCGGGAGTTTTTGTTTCGGGGACCGTTTTCGGCTGATCCGGTGCCGGCGATGGTGGTGCGCCTGCCCGGGGGACAGCTCTGGGGATTTTCGCTGCGCGAGCCATTTGGCGAATGCGAGCTGCAGTACGTGACCGATTTGAACGAGCTCGAAACGCGATACTCATTCCATGCCGAGCATCCGATGGTGGTCAATCCTTGCACGCGGGCGATATTCGATTTGACGCGGTACGGCGGGGGCGCTCCAGACGGCGGATTGGTACGCGGCGATATCGTGCAAGGGAGCGCGGTGCGGCCGCCGATGGCGATTGAGGTGCGAACGAGCGGCAAGGATATTATCGCGGTGCGCAGCGAATAGAGTTTATTCAGGATTGGTTTTGAAAGCGCCGCTGTCTCGTGAAGACTTTTCCGACGAGGCAGCGGCGCTTTCGCGTTTGGGGCAGTCTCTCGCGGCTAATCCGAGGCGACCAACTGCTCGACGGAACGAGCCACCATCACGGGCTGGCTGGTGGCGGGGTCGACCAGGATGAATCCGACGACGCGGATCGGGAGAGGCTGCGATCCGCTCAGCGCGGAGAGTCCGCTGAGATTGATGAAGTTCGTCGAGTTCGTGGTGAGAATGGTGAGCGGACTTGGCAGCAGGATGCCGGCCGTCCAGTTGTCGTTCAACTGAAAGCTCCCCGCATTGCCGGACTGCACGACGGTGCTGCCGGGAACCCACGTGCCCTGCTGGCCCTGCCGGCGGAGAATCACGCGATGAACGGTGAGAGTCGACACGCCGTTGGTCGTGGTGAGCGAGCCGCCGACATCGACAACCTGCCCGGCGGCGAGCGCCGAATTATTGAAGAGCAGGGTGGTGATCGGGTTGTTGATGTTGGCGATTTTGTAGACCTCGTTGCCGGTCAGCCCGAGCGTTTCGATCTGACCATCCTGGATTCCGGAGATGTCGGGCAGTTCGTAGCGCACGTAGAGGTCCGCTTGCGTGGCCGGGCCGGAGGGCGGGCGAATGCTGGTGAAGAGGCCGCCGAGGACGAATTTGTCGCTCGAGACGACCTCGAGTTCGGACGCGTCGATATCGTGGGATACGGGATCGAGCTGGCCGGAGATTTCCACGATCGTGTTCGTGGTGAACGAGCTCACGGGAATGCTCGGGTCGTCGAGGATGGTGCTGGCATTGGTCTGCACGGTCCACTGCCGGCCTTTCGGGCCCTGGACGGTGAAGGTGTTGTCGCCGGTGACGCCGACGACGCCGGCGTGGAAATCGTCAATCGAGACGTTGGCGTCGGTGGCGTTCAGCAACTGCATGTTGAAGACCGGGTTCACGGTGCCGGTCACCTGGCCGTTCTGGTCGGTCTGCAAGGACTGCCGCAGATCGAATTCCATGCGCAGGCCGACGAGATCGGCGGCGTTGAGCACGAAGGGATTCGCGAAATTCACGGTGACGCTCGATTGCGTGAGTGTGCCGTCGATGGTGTTGATCGCAGGCGGATTTTGCGTGGTGTCGATGAATCCGATCACCGGGCTGGCGATGGTGACCGTGGCGGAGGAATAGGTGCCGGGCGGCACGGCGTTGAGATCGAGCAACTGGTGCAGGCCGCTGAGTTGCGCGAAGTCGACGACCTGCGGCGTGGTGAGCACGGGCACGTTGGTCGTGCCGTTGTTAATGGTGACGCCGGTGACCATGATCTGGCAGGAGACGACGCTCGGAAGCGGAGCGTCCGTGCCGACCGTGAAGACGGAAGCTTGATCGTTGCCGCCGGTATTGGAGCCCGAAGTTGATCCGCCACAGCTCGACAGGCCGAATGCGGCGAGAAGCGCGATGAACACACCCGTAGCTTTCATTTTCCACATGATGATTCTCCTTCACCCCTTATGAGCGATGACTGCCAGGACCGAAACACCCGGTTCAACTGCTGCGGGTAGAACCCAGGAGCATCGAAAAAGTTGCGGGCGCAGGGAGCGGTGAACCGGCGGCAGCGGCGCGGAAGGGCGAACTCGGTCAGCCGCCCTTCGATTCATTCTTTCGCCCGCGCAAAATCAAAAATCGACTGGATGGGTTTTCGGGCGAATGCTACGCTAACGCCACGCGTGCGAACGACGATCGCGCGTGTTCCGAGGACTCCGCCGATGAAGTTTCCGGGGTTTCTGCTGCTTTTGGCAGGCTGGGGGATCGTGTTGGCCGCGCTCGCGCTGCTGGGCGGGAGCGCGTCGCGCGCCGCATTCGTGCTGGCGGGGATCGGTGTGGAGATTCTGGGGCTGATCGTGGTGATTCGCGCGCATCCGGCTCCGCGAGGTGAAGACGAGTGACGCCTGAGAGCGGGCCGATTCTTTCCGATCTTTCCGCGGCGGTGTGCCTGATTTTCATTTTTCTCGTGCCGCTGGCGGGCGCGGGGCTGGCCCTGATCAATACGGGACTCGGGCGCGCGCGAAGCGCGGCGCACCTGATGATGTCGTCGTTGTGCGCCGCGTCGATCGCGGCAGTGGTGTATTTCGTGTGGGGATTCGCGCTGCAGGGATTCGCGGGCGGCCCGGCGCACGTCGTGACGTTGGGCGGGAAACAGTGGAGCTGGATCGCGGCGCAACCTCTTTTCCTGCGGCATCTGACCTTGAACGGATCGCCCGGGTCGCTCGTGGCGCTGCTGGGAATGATGACCGTGGGCCTGGCGGCGCTGATACCGCTGGGCAGCGGCGCCGATCGCTGGCGGCTGAGCGCGACGTGCGCGTCCACGGCGCTGCTGGCCGGAGTGACCTATCCCGTTTTCGCGCACTGGGCGTGGGGCGGCGGATGGCTGGCGCAGCTCGGGGAGAATTACGGGCTCGGCCGCGGGTTCGTGGACGCCGGAGGATCGGGAACGATTCAGGCAGTCGGAGGGCTGACGGCGCTTTCGATCGCGTGGATTCTGGGGCCGCGCCGCGGCAAGTACACCACGGAAGCCATGCCGACGGCGATTCCCGGGCACAATTCGACGTTCGTCGTGCTCGGCTGCTTTCTCGCGATGGCGGGCTGGTGGGGACTCAACTCGGCGGGCGCAGTGCTTTTCGCGGGCGCCGGGCCGGGCGAGGCCGTCCTGGTCGCGATCAATACCACGCTCTGCGCGGCTGCTTCGGCGCTGATGGCGGCGGTGATCACGGGGGTGCGCTTCAGCAAACCCGACCTTTCGTTGACCGCGAACGGATGGATCGGCGGACTCGCGGCGAGCAGCGCGGCATGCGTTTTCGTCCGGCCGCCAGAAGCGGCAGCCATCGGGATGGTGGCGGGAACGCTGGTGACGTTTTCGGTGGAGTGGTTCGAGCTGCGGATGTGGGTGGACGATCCTGGCGGAGCGATTTCAGCGCATGCGATGGGCGGGCTTTGGGGCGTGCTCGCCGTGGGAGTGATCGCTCGCGTGCCCCCGGCGGGGCCGCATTCCACCGGAGACAGTCCCGGACAATGGCTCGCACAAGTGGTAGGACTGGCAACGCTGATCGGATTCGTGCTGCCGCTGGCGTATGGACTGAACTGGGTCTTGAATCGCGTGCATCCGCAACGCGTGGTCGCCGAGGGCGAACGCCAAGGAATGGACCTGCATGAGCTCGGCGCCGGCGCCTATCCGGAGTTCATGACGCACGGCGACGATTTCTCTCAGCGGTAAACAAGACGCCGCGCCCCGCAAAATTTCGCGCGCGATTCTACCGTTCGGGCAGATTGAAGCGGATGCCGAAGCGAGCGGTGATGGGAAGGCCTAGCTCGGGCCCGCCGTTCAGAGAGAAAAGATAGCCGCGGTCGAGCAGATTTTCCGCGGCGAAATAGAGCTGCACGCCCTCGCCGATCGAGCGGGACGCCATCGCATCGAGAAGGAAATACCCTCCCATCAGGAACTGATTGTTGGTCGAGTCGTATTGCTTGCCCACCATGCGCCCATCGAAAGAAACCGTGAGAATGCGCGGATTGGCGTAGACCGCCTGAAACGTGAGGTCGTGGTGCGGCACCTGCGCGACCCAGGTATTGGCGAGCGAGGGAGTGATGCCGGGGGCGGCCAGGATCTTGGCGTCGACGTATTGGTAGCCCGTCGAAAGCTGGATGTGGCGCGTGATATTGGCGACGCTATCGATTTCGAATCCGGGCGCCGCCGTGCGGCCGAGATTCTCGCGAAGCTGCGTGCTGCCGCTCGAAGCGAGCGTGCAGTCAGGCGTGGTGTTCGTGCACGGTACGTTTGAAACGGGATTGATGACCTGATTGTAGAAAAACGAGCCGCGCAACTCGAGACGCTGATTGAAGGTGTGGACGTCGACGCCCGATTCGACGCCCGTGAGACGCTCGGCCCTCAGATTCGCATTGGCATCGGTGGTCGTGGTGCCCTGGCGGAACGAGCGATAGAGCTCGTTGAGGGTGGGAGCGCGAAAGGCGCGATAGACCGATGCGGACCAGGAAACGTGGCTGTTGAACTGGTGCAAAAGCGTGGCGCGCGGATCGAAGACGTCGTAGGAGCGATCGGCGTAGGAGAGCGTCGAGGGGGGCGGCGGCGAAGTGAAGGGCATGGTGTAGAGCGAGGCGTCGAAGTTGGTCCAGTGATCGTAACGCCCGCTCAGAGAGAGCAGCCAGGTGGGAGCGAGCTGAATGATGTCCTCGCCGAAGACGCCGACCGTGCGCTGGTGCCCGCCCGCCGAAGTGTCCTTCTTCGCGGAGAAGAGCACTTCGTCGCTGCGGCCGATCTCTTCGTGCTCATCGACGCCGGCCACGAGCGTTTGGCGCTTGCCGGCCGAGCGCGTCCAGACGGCGGAAAAGCCGATGCCCTCGGCCGGGACGGTTTGCTTGTCGGTAGGCGTTTCGCTGTTGCGCCCGGCACCGACGGAAGAAAAGCCCTGATGATAAGTCTCGAAGTCTCCGTAGGAACGCAATGTTAGCGAACCAACGACGCCGAGATTCAGATTCGCGCCGAGCACGCCCTGCCCCATGCGGATGCTGTTGGTCTGATAGGGTGTGCCGTTGTTGCGCGAATCGTCGAAATAGAGGCCGCGCGCGAAAATTTGGTCCTGGCCGTTCGAGCCGAACTTGCGGCCGATCGTGAGATCGGCGGTGCCGTGCTCGGAATTGGCCATGGTGTCGATCGATCCGCGGTCCTGCGCGGGAACCAGGTAGTAGCCGTCGGTATGAAATACCTCGCCGCCGAATGTCGAAAACCAGCCGTCCTTTTCGCCGCCCGCCCACACGGAAAGATCGGGCGTGTTCTGGTTGCCGTACGAGGCGTCGATCGAGAGACCGGCCGGCGTGGGGGGACGCGTCAGAAACTGAATGACGCCGGAGAGGGCTTCGCTGCCATAGAGGCTGGAGGCGCCCTCCTGCGCGACCTCAACGCTGGCAATGGACGCCGATGGGACGCGATCCCAGTAGACCCACGAGCCGAATGGGTCGTTGAGAGGAACGCCATCCTCGAGGACCAGCGCGCGGCTTGAGCCGCTTCCGCTGCCTAGCCCGCGCAGAGACACGCCGAGCGTGGTTGGGTTCGCGATGCGGCTGCTGGAACGACGAAACAGGCTGAATCCCGGAACCTGGCGCAACGCGTCGTCTAGCGTGAGCGCGGGAGTCTCCTGCAAATCCTGGCGCGTGAGCTCGATATCGCTGACGGGCGAATCGCTGAGTCGCGTGGCGGTACGCGCGGCCGTGACGATTACTTGCTGATTGACGGCGAGCGGCTGGAGAGAAACCGTGAGATGCGTTGGCGCGCCGGCGACCGCCGTCCACTTCTGACCGACCTGCTGAAAGCCTTTCGCAGTGACGGTGACGGTGCCGGAATCGGACGTGACGTGGTCGAAAGAGAATGCTCCGGATGCGTCGGTGACCGTCTGCGCCGAATAGGAGCCCGCCTGCAACTGCACTTGAGCGCCTGGAACGGCGGCGCCGCTGGAATCCTGGACAACGCCCTGAACAGTCAGGCCTTGTGCCCGCGCCACATCAGCGCCAACCAGCGCCAAAAAAGCGCAGAGGACGCAGCTGCGCGCGATAGCTAGAGCGCGGGCCGTACGCCGCGCGGAAACACCCAGCCGTGGGCCGGCGGGCACAGCTCGCTGCAATTGTACTGATTTCATGGGGATGCATTATAGCTTGAGGATGTGCGGCTTATGGAAGCGCAGATTTAGGGCCTCGGGAAAGGCAGGCGCGGATGTGTTATCTTGGCCGGGAAGTCCTCTCACCCTCAGGAGGGCAGAAATGGCACTGTCGCCGTCGACGATGCGCCGGAGCGACCGCGTCTCGTTGACCCTATTGCTCGAGGTTTCCGGCAAGGACAGCCAAGGACAGGAATTCAAGGAGCCCGCGCGGACGCTGCTGATCAACCGGACTGGCGCGGTGATCGTGTTTCCGCGGGAACTCGTGCCCGAGCAAAGGGTCCACGTGCGGCGGCAGGCGCCGACGGAAGCGCACCGCGAAACGGACGTGCGGGTGGTGAACCAATTCGGGCACCAGCGCGACGGATACCTTTATGGAGTCGAGATCGAAGACCCGTCCACGGACTTGTGGGGCGTCGAATTCCCGCCTGTGGCGGAATCGGCGGAGGCGGTGGCGCGGATGCTGCTCGAGTGCAACTACTGCCGGAGCCGCGAGGTGGTCTACCTGAACGAGCTGGAGCTGCGCGGGTTTGAGACGAATCGCGGCATCGCCCGCCATTGCAAAGCCTGCCGCGTGCCGAGCATCTGGACGCAGGCGCCGCATGAGGACGAGAAGAAACTGAATGCGCGCGCGGCGCGCGGAAAGAAAACCGGCGACGGCGACGGAGTTCCGCCGGAGGGCGAGCAGCGTGAGAGGCAGCGCATGCGCCTGAAAACGCGCCTCACGGCCTGCATCCGGCAGCAAGGCGCCGACGACGAGCTGGCCGTCTGCGAGGATATTTCGCCCGTCGGGATGTGTTTTCGGAGCAAGCGGCGCTACGACGCGGATGCGTCGATCGAAGTGGCAGTTCCGTATTCGCCGGATGCGGCGAATATTTTTTTACCGGCGCGAATCGTGTATTCGGAAGAGATGCCGAAGGCGGGACTATTCCGGCACGGGACTGAATACCGGCGCATCGGGCCGCGCGCTCAGTAAAGAAACTCTGAGTCGTTCCCCAAGAGGACAGCCTACCGGTTATAGGACTCAGTCCTTAGCGAACTATCCGACGGAAACGGGAGCGCGCTCACGCGTGCGGCGCGCGTGGTATTGCATGGCGATGTTCAGGTGGACGTTTCCCGCGGGAGTCTCGAAGCAGAGAACCGTCGCTTCCGAGTCTTGTCCCGCTTTGGCGCACTGTTCCTCAGTGAGGTGCGAGGGCGGAAACACTTTGAATTGAAACCCGCGATCGTTGAGCTGCGTGACGGCGTTGCCGATCACCATGTTGGCGAGTTCGCAGACGGCTTCGTGAACGAGCGGATCCGATGAATCGACTTCGGCTCCGCTGAGATAGCCGGCGACCTGAGCGGCAGCGCGGGGCTCCATATCGAGAACGATGCGGCCCTCGATCTGCCCTTTGAAGGTGACGACGGCCGCAAGACCCTTGCGGCGGTAGCCCTCCTCTTCCATATCGAGATCGACGATTTTGGCGGGCGCCTTCATCATCACGGCCAGGACGGAATCCAGCGAGCCGATGAAGGGCTGAATCAGATCCATTCTCATCGCGAGTTCTCCCCTGCGCCGACGGCCGAGGTGACGCCGTCGTCGTTGAGCACGTAGCGGATAATTTCGTAGAGGGCGTCGGGCTTGACGGGTTTCTGGACGAAATGGCGCGCGCCCTTTTGCAGAGCGGCCAGAATGTTGTCCTGATAGCCGACGGACGACACCATGACGACGCGGGCATCGGGATGTTCCTGGACGATGCGCTCGACCGCCTCGATCCCCTCCATCTGGGGCATGGTGATGTCCATGAGGACGATATCGGGCATCGTGCGGGCATATTCGGTGATGGCGGTGCAGCCGTCACCCGCTTCACCCGCCAGCTGGCCGCCGAAGGACTCGATCATCTTCGCGAGACTCTTGCGGGCAAAGACCGAGTCGTCCACGATGAGATAACGGACGGGCTGCTGATCTTTCTTTCGTGTCAAAGGCTCGAATTGCTTCATGGCGTTCTCCTTCGCGAAGACCCTATTTCATCGGATTCTTTTGTTGCGGAAGTTGCGACCGGCTCGTCCGCCGGGCGTTCGGACATGCATTTCGCCTGGATGATGCTGGCGAGAGCGGGAAGAGAAACGACGCGCGAGGCAAAACCGCGGTCGATGGCGGAGCGAGGCATGCTGTCGACGATGCACGTGTCGGGACTTTGAGCGATCGTAAAGCCGCCGGCAGCCTGAATGGCTCCGAGACCGGCGGCGCCGTCCTCGCCCATCCCGGTCATGAGGACAGCGATGGATTTGGCGCCAAACTCCTGCGCGACGGAATTGAAAAGCACGTCGACCGACGGGCGGTGGCCGTTGACGCGCGGCTGATCGACCAGGATCGCGACATCGCCGTGTTCCATGCGGCGCACCTTGATATGGCGATTGCCGGGACAGATCAGGGCGCGGCCGGCAAGCAAGAGATCGCCCGACTGAGCTTCCTTGACTTCGAGCGACGAGGATTCGTCGAGGCGGCGCGCGAACATCTCGGTGAAACCTTCGGGCATGTGTTGCACCACCACCAGGCAGCCGGGAAAATCCTCCGGAAGCTGCGAGAAAAGATACTGGAGCGCGTTGGGGCCGCCGGTGGAGATTCCGACGGCGACGATGCGCGAGGGCCAGCGCGGCTTGGTCGAGAACGGGCGCGGCTCTTTGTGCTTCGGCGTCGGAACCGTGAGGATCACCTTGGGGGCGCCTGACGATGCGGCCACTTTGATCTTGAGCGCGAGTTCGGAGGCGATCTGACGCAGGCGGCCGAGGGCGGCGTCCTGCGGCTTGGTGACGAAATCGAAAGCCCCCAGCGAAAGGGCCTTGAGCGTGAGCGACGCTCCTTCTTCCGTGTGGGCGCTGACCACGATCACGGGGACACGATGCTTGCCCGTGATCTTGCGCAGCATCTCCAGGCCGTCCATGCGCGGCATCTCGAGATCGAGGGTGACGACGTGCGGATGTAGTTCCTCGATCTTGCGAAGACCGATCAGGCCATCCATCGCGGTGCCCACGATTTCGATCGACGGGTCGTCCGCCAGCGCTTGGGGTATCAGCTTGCGCATGAGCGCGGAATCGTCGACCACCAGGACGCGGACCTTTTGGCTCATGCGATTGCCCCCACCGCCGGGATTCGCGAGAGGTGCGAAATCACCGCCGGAACGTTCAGGATCAGCACGACCGTGCCATCGCCCAGAATCGACGCGCCGCTGACGAGCGGCGACGTGACAAGTTGATCTTCGAGCGGCTTGATCACCAATTCTTCCTCGCCCATGAGGCTATCGACCGCGAGGCCGAAGCGGCGGCCTCCGCTCCCGATGACGATCACAAAGACGCGCTTGGCGCGTTCGCTGACGACCCGCGGCCCGAGCTTATCGAGGCGCACGAGCGTGAGGACCTGCTCGCGCAACTGGAAGACCTCGTGATTATCGACGCGATGGATTTCGCCCTCGATGATGCGGGTGATTTCGGCCACAGACGCGAGCGGCACGGCGTACAGACGTCCATGGACCCGGAACAGGAGTGCCTGAATGCTCGCGAGGGTGAGCGGAACGAGCAGGCGGAACGTGGTGCCCTTGCCCGGCTCGGTTTCGATTTCGACCGAGCCTTTGAGTTCGTCGAGGGCGGTCTTCACGACGTCGAGGCCGACGCCGCGGCCGGAGATTTCGGTAATCTCGTCGGCGGTACTGAGCCCCGGCGCGAAGACCAGCTGCAAGGCTTCCGTTTCGTTCAATCGCCGCGTGTCTTCGGCGGAGATGATTCCCTGCTGGATGGCCCGGCGAACGATCTTTTCGCGATTGAGGCCGCGGCCGTCGTCCGAAATTTCGATCACGACCTGATCGCCATCGTGAAAGGCATTGAGGCGAATCGTCCCGCGAGGGTCCTTGCCGGCGGCCTGTCGCTCCGCCGCCGGTTCGATGCCATGGTCGGCGGCATTGCGGACCATGTGGGCGAGCGGTTCGGCGAGCGCATCGAGAATGCCCTTGTCGAGATCGGTGTTCTGACCGGCGATCTCGACGCCGACGTCCTTGTTCCGGAGCTTGGCTACGTCGCGAACGATGCGCGGAAAGCGGCGGAAGAGCTGCTCGACGGGCACCATACGGATCTTCATGACGGATTTCTGCAATTCGCCGAGTACGCGCGACTGGAACGAAAGGGCGTCCGAGAATTTCACCTGAAGCGGATCCTTCACGTGGCGGCGCTCGAACTCCGCGAGCGCGCGTTGCAACATCGATTTGCCGATGATCATCTCGCCGACCAGATTCATGACGGTATCGATGCGGCCGGCGTCCACGCGCAGCGTGTTTTCCGTGGTGGCGTGCGCGAGGCCGGACGGGAGTCCCGGCTCGTGGGCGTCGTCCTCGAGCAGCGAAGCGGCTTCGCCGCGCCCGGGCTTGATTCCGGCCGCGACGGCGGCAGCCTCCGATTCGAGAAGGATATCGAGCAAGTCACGCGTAACCGGCTGCGGAGCGGGAATGCGCTCGGCGGAAACATTCGCGACAACCGAGGGCACCATGCAGCGGCCGCGAATCCAGTCGACGGACATCGGACTCGACACGGCCGCCTCGATCAACCGAACCTGTTCGTTGGCGGCGCTTTTTTCGGGGCGAATCGCGAGAATTTTTCCCGCCGCTTCTAGGGCTTTGCGGCCGAGTTCGAAAGCGGCGGCCGGCAGCGGAGTCTCGGGATCGACATGCAGGGCGAGGTTGTACACGGTTTCGCCGCGGCCGAAGGCTTCGGTGATCAGCAGGCGCTCGTACTCGTTCCATTCAAATTTGGCCTGAGACGCCGGGTCCTGCGATTTCGGCGCGGGCACGTCGAGGAGACGCGCGATGCGCTCGCGCAGGGCGTCGCCCGCGGGAGGCTGCAGCTTGTTGCGGTACGCCGCGAGCATCTCGTGAAATGTGTCCGCGGCGGTCAGAACGACCTCGGCGATGGTGGCGGCGTTCTGCTCGGCCAGCTCCGGCGTCAGGACGTCCTCGAGTTCATGGGCGAGTTCGCTGAGCTGGCGGAAACCGCAAGCGGCGGAATCGCCTTTCAACGTGTGCACGGCACGACGAACGTGGCGAAGCTGTTCCTTGTCGCGCGGCTGCTCTTCAAGCGCGAGACCCGCTTCGTTCATGCTTTGGAGAATTTCCTCCGCGCTCTCGAAAAAGAGCTCGCGAAGCTCCGCAGCGTGTTCGTCGGAAGGAAAGTTCACTGCGGCCCCTCGATCCGCTGGTACACGGTGGCGTTGTTCTGATGAATCATGTGGAAACGTGTGGTGAGTCCGAAAAGGCTCTCGGCGTGCCCGACGAAGAGATAGCCTTCGGGATTCAGGCAGTGATGGAACTTGTTGATCAGGCGCTTCTGCTCGGCTTCGTCGAAATAGATCATCACGTTGCGGCAGAAGATCACGTCGTTGTGCTGCGGCAGATATTCGGCCTTGAGATTGTGGAAGTCGAACTGGACGAGGCTTTTGAGCGCCGGTTTCACGGCGTATTTGTCCGCGATCTTGTCGAAGTAGCGCAGCCGGCAGGTGTAATCCACGTTCTCCATCTGGGATTCGCTGTAAAGGCCCTGCTGTGCGGTGACGAGCGCCGAATAATTGATGTCCGACGCAAGAATCTCCACCTTCCACGGGGGCGGGATCAGCGGCTTCGGAGTCGGCATTTCGAACGGCAACGGATTCCGGAGATAGTAATAGGCGAGCGCGTCGCAAACCATGATGGCGAGCGTGTAGGGCTCCTGGCCGGTGGAGCAGCCGGCGCTCCAGATGCGCAAAGTCCAGTCCCGCCGCTCCTGCTTGCGCCTGAGAAGATCCTCGAGAGTGACTTTCTGGAAGAGATCGAGCTGGGGACGGATGCGGAAGAAGCTCGTCTCATTGACCGTGAGATTCTCGAGGAGTGCGGCCAGCTCCTGCTTGCCTTCGCGGCTGGTGAGCAGGCGATAGTAGTTGTAAAACGTGTCCATCTGACAGGCTTTGAGGCGGCGTTGCAGGCGGTCGCGGAGGAAATGAGTGCGGCGCTCGTCGAAATACATGCCGCATTCCTGATACACAAGCGTCTGCAAAAGCTTCAATTCGGGTTCGGTGAGCTGCACCTGCGTAGTGAGTGTGGTGGACATTCGTCCCTCGTTACCGCTCGGGCCCGTTCGGACCCCTACATATTGCTCGCCACGCCGTCTCCGACAGGAACCGCGGCGATGGCTTCGGCGGCGTCGTCCAAGCGACGGAGCTCGCCGCGCTGCAGAATGCGGCCGAGGTCGAGTAAGATCACCAGCCGCCCGTTCAATTTGCCGACCCCGGTGATGTAATTGAGCTCGCCTTCCTGAAAGACGTTGTGCGGCGCCTCGATCTCCGAGGGGGGGATGCGCAGCACTTCGGACGCCGAGTGGACGATCAAGCCGATCACGCGGGATTCGAGCTCGACGACCACGATGCGATTCTTTTTGTTGGCTTCGAAAGCCTTGTCGCCAAAACGCTTCCGCAAGTCCACGATCGGGATGATCCGGCCGCGGAGATTGATGACGCCCTCGATGTAGTCCGGCGCATTGGGGACGGACGTGATCTCCGGGACGCGCACGATTTCCCGGACGATGGAGATCGGGAGCCCGAAAGTCTCGCGCCCGATGCGAAAACCGACGACCTGGAGTTCTTTTTGCATCGCGTGCGTCTCGATCCTCAGGACCGCACCAGTTCCGCGTAATCCGCAGGCGCATGGGAATGACGGTCCGGCGAAGACATGCGGCGGTGCGCCTGGCGACGGTTGTCCCCGTGACTCTCTTCGAGCGAGAAGCGATCCATCGAGTCGAGCAGCACGCGCGAGAGCTTCGACATCTGCTCGGCGGTCGCAGCGAGTTCCGTGGAGCTCGAGGTCGATTGCTGTACGAGCTCGCGCATGCGTTCCATGGCGCGCACGACGGCTTGCGCGCCGGAGGCCTGTTCCTCGACGGAGGAATTGATCTCCTGCGTGATTTCGGTGAGCCGGCTGGTTGCTTTGGCGATCTGCGAGGAGCCGTTCGATTGCTCCATCGTGGCGGCACCGATTTCCTGCGAGAACTTGTAAACCTCGGACACGACGTCGGAGATTTTGTCGAGCGCCACGCTGAGGTCCTTGTTCAGGAGAAGTCCTTCCTGAACCATGGTCGTGCTCTTTTCCATATTCTCGACCGCCTCGCGGGCTTCCTTCTGAATGCCCTGGATGAGCTCCGAGATTTCCTTGGTCGACTGCGTGGATTTCTCGGCGAGTTTGCGGACTTCCTCGGCGACGACGGCGAAACCGAGACCGTGTTCGCCGGCGCGAGCGGCTTCGATCGCGGCGTTGAGCGCGAGGAGGTTGGTCTGCTCGGCCAGATCGTCGATTACCTCGATGATCTTGCCGATGTCGTCGGCGCGGCGGCCGAGCACGTCGATGATCTCCGCGGAGGCCTGGATCGCCTGGCTGGTGCGGTTGAGGCCCGTGGTGGCCTTATTCATGGTGACCATGCCGGTCTGCGCCTCTTCCCGCGAACGGTGCGAAATATCGACGAGCATCTTCGCGGTATCCGCCACGCGCTGGATCGACGTGACCATCTGGTCGATCGAAGCGGATGTTTCGGAAACGCTCGAGGCCTGGACCTGCGTATTCTTGACCACGTTTTGCACGTTGATGCTCATCTCGTGCATGGTGCTGGTCACTTCGTCGATGGCGGATGCGGCTTGCACGCTGACTTTGGCGGATTCGTCGGATGCGGCGGCCATTTGGCCGGCGCCGCTCGCCACCTGGGAAGCGCTGTCGCGCACCTGGCGAACGAGATCGCGGAGGCCATGCGTCATGCGCGTGAAGGCTTTCGCCATCGTGTCCTGCTGCGAGCGCGGCTGGACGGAGACGGATAGTTCGCCTTCGGCGATCGCGGCCGAGACGGATGCCATCTCCTTGAGGTGAATGATCATTTTGTTGAAATTCTCGGCGAGCACGCCGACTTCGTCGGCGCGATGGAGGTCGATGGACTGGTCGAGGTCGCCGGAATCTCCGATCTTGCGCGCGACTTCGATGAGGTGATACAGCGGCTCCTTGATCGATTTGGCCGTGTAGAACGCGATACCGCCGCCGAGCATCAACGCCAGGAGCGTGCCGAGCGTCGTCATGATTCCGCTCCAGAGATTGGCAGCGGTGGAGGAAGCATTCGAGTCTTCGTAGGCCTTGCTGACTTCCTGCTTCGCCTGATCGAGAACCGCGGTGGATTTATTCACCCACGAGGCGGGGTCGTGCTGCAGGTAGCTGATCTGGAGATCGGCGACCGTCGCATCGCCGCTATCCACTTGATGCCTCTTGGAGATCAGGTCCTTGGCGAAGCTCTGCGCCCACTGGTTTTCGTTGTCTTCCACCTGCGAAAGAGCGGAACGCAGATTGGGGTCGTTCACTCTCATCTCGGCCTGCTTCAACGTCGCTTGAAGATCGTTGATCCCCTTGTTGGTCTTGCCCTCGTCGCGCAGGTCGCCGCTCAACAGGTAGTTGCTGAGCGAGATGCGGTTCTCGAGGACGCGATAACGGACATCCGCAATCGTTTGCACGTCATCGAACGTGGCCTTCACAGCGTCCCGCGTGCTGGACTGGCGGATCACGGCGACGATATTGATTACGAACAAAAAGAGGATGATCGCCAAAATGGCGCCAAACCCCACGTATAGCTTCTTGCCGATCGTCATGTTGAAAAGCCTCCGCTCCCCACCCGCCGAGCCCCCGCTCGCGATGCTTCGTTAATCTTGACCGCTGAATTCGAACTCGATGACTTCCGTGGTGTCCTTCGGAGCCGGCTCGAAGCGCCATTTCTTGACGGCGTCGAGCGCGGCGTTGACCAGCAGCGGGCTGCCGCCGATCACCTTGGTGTTCATCACGTGTCCATCCGCGGCAATCGTGGTTTCGATCTTCACCTTGCCCGTTACGTTCATTTGCTTGGCCAGCGCGGGATATTCCGGCGCGACCTTGACGCGCACCTTGCGTTTCAGGGTGTCGGTCGACGCGTCCTGCGCCTTTCCCTTCGGCGGCAGGAGAATCGAGCCGCCGAGAATCAACACGAGCCCGGCGCCCATGACCCAAAACCGAAGCCCGGTCCTCGGCGCTGCCGTTGATTCACTGGTGTTGCCGAACATCGAATGCAACTTCCTGCCGATCGTCATCTCAGAAAACCTCCGCCCACCCGCGAAGCCATACTTTCCCCCGGCTCGCTATTCAGGCTTGTCAAAGTCGAAGACAAACGTCTCCGTCGTGTCCCGTGGACCCGGCTCGAACCGCCACTGTTTCATCGCGTCGAGCGCGGCATTCACCAACAGCGGGCTGCCGCCGACCACTTTCGTGCTCAGCACACGCCCATCGGCCCCGATCGTCGTTTGAAGTTTGACCCTGCCCATCACGTGCATTTCTTTGGCGAGCTCCGGATAGACGGGCATGACGTTGTGTTCGACCCTGCGCCTGGTTCCGTCCGTCGCTTCCTGGGCGTTTGCCTTTGGCGCCACCAGAGCCGATCCCGCCAAAGCCGCTGCCAGCAACAGTCCCGCCGTTGCGATACGTGCCTTCATGGCCTTTGTCCCTTCCCCAAGAACGAGAGAACTCCGGCCGGGGAAAATGCACGGGGAGTGCCAGGAGGTATAGGGGGATGCGGGCGTTATGTGATTGGGTAATAGTCTCCGCAAGAAACAGATGCTGCTGGAGTTACGCCAACCACGGTTTTGGCTTCCTGAATCCCGCGATGCCGGAGTTGTCTCACGGGTCAATGCCGGGGAGCCCGCCGGTCTCAGGTTGCGACGAAACCGAGTGGCGCTTAGAGCAACGGGGCGGGGCGCGTTTCTTGACTCAAAATGAGATGAGGCCGTAACGTCTCACTGTATAGGCGCGGCGCGCGCAACCCCTATCCTCATGCGTGCACTGAGACATATCCGGGAAATACCTGCGCGTGTCGATGGCTCGCTCGAGAGCCTGTTGACGCGGTTCTCCACTACCACGCTGGAACTCAATCCTTCGCTAGGCCTGGCCGAATTCTCGAGGCGCCTTACTTGCCGCGCGGCGGAGATGATGGCGGCGCGGGCGGCGGTACTGGCGGTAAGCCAGGGCGGCGAGGGCGGGTGGGAAATCTCTTCGCGCGCGGGCATCCACGATGCGTGGGAACCGTCAGTCGAGCCGGGACTTGCGGACGCTCTTGGCAAGCTGGCGGCGGATTCCGGGACCTCGCTGCAGATAGGGAACGCCTCGAAACTTCTGGGCAAACAGATCGCGATGGCTCTGGGTTGGAGCGAGGTCATGTTGCTCCGGCTGGCGGGGAGCGCGGGAGAGGTTTTGGGTGTGCTGTGCCTTGCCGACGTGGAGCGCGAAATCTCGCAAGCCGAGCGGCTCCTGCTCGAAGTGCTGGCGGGGCATGCGTCCGTCGCCCTCGAGAATGTTCGGCTCTTCTCGCGAGTCGAGCGTTCGCGGAAGCAGTGGGTGGAGGATATCGACGCAATTTCGGATTTTATTGTGGTTCACGACAAGAAGGGGCGCGTCCTGCGGCTCAATCGGGTGCTCGCCGATCTCCTGGGGACGCACCCGGCCGAATCGGTGGGTAAGGACGTGGGCAAACTCGGGCTGCTCGATTCGCCCGTCGAGCCGGGGCGCTGCCCCTTTTGCCGCCGGCGCGAGGCCGCGCACGAGGAATTCGTCCACACGGCAGGCGACCGCACCTACCTCATCTCCGCCTCGCGCATTCACGGGGGCGACGCGGAAGAAGTGCGCACGATTCACGTGCTCAAGGACATCACGGACCGCCGCGAGGCGGAACGCCGCTATCGGCGCGAAAGGGACTTCAATCGCAACATTCTGAACAACACGCAGAGCATGATCCTGGTGCTCGACACCGCCAAGCTGGTGAGCTACGCGAACCGCCGGTGCTTCGAAGCCGGATACCGGGAGGAAGACCTGCTGGGGCACGCGTTCGCGGACATGGTTGCGCCCGCGCGGCGCGCGATTCTCGAAGAGGCGCTCGAGAGAACGCTGCAGGGAGGGTCGGTCGAACATCTGGAAGTGCCCGCGCTTCGCGGCAACGGCGCACCGGGAAAATTTTCGATCAGCTTGAGTCCCATGCGGGATGAGAAGGGCGACATCAACAGCATCGTCGCCGTGATGACGGACGTGACCGACGCCGCCGACCTGCAGGCGAAGCTGATGCACACGGAAAAGATGGCGGCGCTCGGGCAGCTCGTCTCGGGAGTGGCGCACGAGGTGAATAATCCGCTGGCAGCCATCGTCGGCTTCACGGATCTGCTGCTCGAGAACGCGGGCGTCCCGGAAGACGCGAAGAGCGAACTCAAGGTGATCCTGCAAGAAGCGCAGCGCACGCGCACGATCGTCCGGAATCTTCTGAGCTTCGCGAGAGAGATGCCGGCCCAGCGCGAGCCTTTGCAGGTGAATTCGGTCGTTCAGCAGACGCTGAAGCTTCGCGCGTACGATCTGTCGAATCGCGGCGTGGAAACCGCCGAGCGCTATCAGGACGATTTGCCGCTCACGGTGGGCGATCCGAACCAGTTGCAGCAGGTGTTCCTGAACATCGTGAACAACGCGTACGACGCGCTGCAGGAAGTGAACCGTCCCGGAAAGATCGAAATCAGCACGCGGCACGGGAAGGGACAGATCGAGATCGCTTTCCGCGACAACGGGCCGGGAATTTCGCATCCGGACCGTATTTTCGATCCGTTCTTCACGACCAAGGAAGTGGGAAAGGGCACGGGCCTCGGCCTGAGCATCTGCTACGGGATCGTTCGCGCGCATCGAGGAGAGATCGTCGCGCGGAATAATCCCGATGGAGTCGGCTGCACGTTCCTCGTGCGGCTGCCCGTATCGACGCACGTGGCTCAAGAACTGCCCGTGTGAACAACGCCGACAAGGAAAACATGAAAGAAGAAGCGCGGCTTCGTTTTTTGATCGTGGACGACGAGCAAAGCATTCGCCGGCTCTGCATGACCGTTGGACAGGGATTGAATTTCGCGTGTGCCGAGGCCGAAACGGCCGAAGCTGCGCTTGAATGCCTCGAGACAGCGCCTCCGGACGTGGTGGTGACGGACCTGAAGCTGCCGAGCCTTTCGGGCACCGACCTGCTGCGCAAAATCAAGAAAGCCCTGCCGCGCACCGAGGTGGCGATCATGACCGGCCACGGCTCGATCGAATCGGCCGTCGACGCGATGAAACAAGGTGCGTACGATTACATCGAGAAGCCTTTTCGCGTCGAGAGGCTGCGCCAACTGCTGCAGCGCATGGGAGAAAAGGTGCGGCTGGTGGCCGAGAATCAGTTTTTGCGCGAGCGCGTGAATACGGAAACGCAAATGGAGGGCATCATCGGCACGTCGGCCAAGATTCAGGACGTGCTGCGGATGGTCTCGCGCCTAAAAGACACCCGCACGCCCGTGCTGATCGCGGGGGAAAGCGGGACGGGCAAAGAACTCGTCGCGCGTGCGATCCACTTTCGAGGACCGCTGGCGGAAATGCCGTTCATCGCTGTGGATTGCGGCGCACTCGTGCCCACGCTGATGGAGAGCGAACTCTTCGGTCACGAGAAGGGCGCATTTACCGGCGCGGTGAAATCGAAGCCCGGACTCTTCCAGGCCGCGAATGGCGGCTCGATCTTTCTCGACGAAATCGGCGAACTTCCCCTCGAAATGCAGGCCAAGCTGCTGCGAGTGCTGCAGGAGAAGGAGGTGCGGCCGGTCGGCCGGAACGACAGCGTGCCGGTGGATGTGCGGGTGATCGCCGCCACCAATCGCGATCTCGAAGCAGCTTATCGTGCAGGCACGTTCCGCAAAGATCTCTATTTCCGCCTCAACGTCGTGACCGTCAATCTGCCGCCGCTGAGGGAGCGGCGTTCGGATATACCGCAACTCGTTCACTGCTTTCTCGAGCGCTATGCGCCAGGACAGAACACCCAGATCGATCCCTCCGCCATGAGGAGCCTTCTGCAATACGACTGGCCGGGCAACGTCCGCGAACTCGAAAATTGCATCGCGAGGGCAATCGCGCTGGGGGCGCACCGCATGATCGACGTGACAGACCTGCCGCCGACGATTGGTACGGTGAAGGAATCCGATCTGACGCGCGAGGACGCCACCGAGCTTTCAACCACGGCGTTGGCCGATCTCGAGCGCATGACGATCCTGCGGGTCTTCGAGCAGGCGGGCGGAGATAAGGCCCTCGCCGGAAGGATGCTCGGCATCAGCCGCGCGACGCTCTATCGAAAGCTAAAGCGGTACAACATTGCGCTGCGTTCTTCGCAGAAGCAGTTCGTCGAGACGATTTCTTAGAAATTTGAGACGAGCCCGGGCCCGAAGCCGTGAGGACCGTTTCGGCGCAGACTTGAGACGCAATTGTGTCAGCCTGAGACAGCGCGGAGAGACCGTCGCGCCGTCTTCTACGGTAAGTCACGCTTAGCGAAACACTTCTGGCGACGCGCCCCGCGAAATCTTTGGCTGCAGTCGTGCAGTTCCCTCCTGGACGTTTTTCGATCCGTCGACGTGTAGCTGAACGATTCAACCTGGGGGACCCTTGCCGCGCGACACCGTAGTTGATTCGTTGCCGATCGAGCAGACGTGCGTGGAGAAACTGGCGCAACTGTTTCCGGGGGCGTCGGCGATTCGAATTCCCGTACGGGTCACAACCGCGGGAGCCGGGCGGCGACATTTGCAGGAACAGACTGTGATCGAATTCGGAACGGCGCACGAGGTGTTGTTTTCCTCGTCGCTGCCGCTCGAGTTCGAGGACCGAGTGAGACTGGTGAACTCCGATGGCTCGTTTGACGCGCGCGCGACGGTGGTCGCCGTGCGATACCACGGAGGGGGTAAGGCCGTGGCGGCACGCTTCGTGAGCGAGGTTGGAAACTGGATCATAAAACCATGACACCCAAAACTACTGGCACGACCATGCCACCGCCCCGCAAGCCGGATGTCTCCGGCGCGGGCGGTCCGGCCGATCTCGCGGCGCAGTGGGCCGAAGCGCGCGCCGTTTATCCGATCTACGCGGCGCTCGCGACGCAATTCAACCTGGCGCTGCTGCCTTTTCCCGCGGGCGAGCTTCCGCCGGCGCGGCCGACGAGAAGCGCCTTCGACAACATGCTGGCGTGGCTCGCCGGCGTCGACGAACGCGTGCTGGCCTATCAAATCCGGCAGGTGCCGCCGGAAACGCTGAACGCCAGCGAGGAAGCGCTTCGGTCGCTGATTCACCGCCAACTGCGAAAGCCCGACAAAACCGACGCGGACCGGGACAAGATCGACCTGCTGCTGGTCCAATATTTCGCGATGTGTGCGCCGGAGCAGCTCTACAGCAAGGACATCACGCTGTCCGACGTTGCGGAGGTACTCCGGCCGGTGCTCGCGGAGGCGGACCCGACGCCTCTTGAATGGTGCGAGCCTCTTGAGAACATCCTGGCGAAGGTCGCCTCCTGCCACAGCCTGCGCGATCTCATGGAGGCGGGGCTCGTCGAACAGGGACGCATGCTGAAGGATTCCGCCGGGTGCATGTTCTACGATCCGGCGGCGCTGGTGGCGTTTTGCCGATTCAGTTTCTTGGTGCGTCGCGCGTTCATCCGGATGTTGCACGCGGATTTGCAGGCAATCCGGGAGACGATCAGCGGTCTCGAAAAGCTCGGTGTGAAGACGATCGATTGCCGCCGCGCGGGTTTTTCAGCCGCCGAAACGACGATCCAGCTCCGTTTTTTCTGCGAGAACTGGCGCCAGCCGTTTCAAAAGGACTACACCGAAAATTCAGTGAGTCATGCGTTTGAGCAGTTGCTGGCTCTCCGCGCCGACCTCGAAGACGCGCTCGAACGGTCGCAAAAGCCGGCGAAGAAAGCGGCTCCGGCGTCGAAAGGCAAAGCGGGCGCCGCGCCGTTGACGCACGCAGACGTCTCCGCAGCGGCTCCGATCATGTTCGAGGGATTTTTCGCGGACGAGTCCACGGAGAGTGCCGAACCGGAACCCGCGGCCGAGGTGGAACCCGAAGCGCAGACGGTGTCGCACGCGGCGCCGCAGAATAACCGGCCGATGCCGGCTCCGCCCGCGAAGAAAGCCTCCGCGGAGGCGCCGCCGAAGCGCGTTGCACCGTCTAAACCCGAGGCCAAGGCCGTCGAGGCCCCGGCCGCGCCGGTCGTGGTGCCGTCTCCGTCTCTCGAACCGATGGACGCGGAGAAGTGCCTCGAAGCGATCTGGGAGCAGTTGATCGCCGCGCCGCCCTCCCGCGGCCGTTCGATGTCGACCGTCGTGCTGCAGGACACGAAGGTATTGCTCTCTTCGTGGGAAGTTGCGGCGTTCGTCAGCGAGGACGGACCGGAGTCGGAAGACTTGCGGCGCGCGGTGGTGGCGCGCGCTCTGCTCGCAGTGGCAAGCGACCGGCGCAAGCGCTCCGGAGATGAAACTGCGCTGAACGCGGCGCTCGAACTCGCGCGCAATGAGGTTTCCTATTTCCACGGGCGCGTCGAGCAGGCGAAACGCTCGAAGAACACCGAAGCGGCCGTAAATCTGGGGATCAGCACGAAGCGGCTCCTCTCCTTCATGGAAGAAGCCGAAAAGCTCAAGTCTTGAGCCGCCGCCCGGCCGGGAAAAAGAAGCAATGCCGCACCTGAATGACGCCAGCGTACTCATCGTTTCCGACGACACGGAATTCGCGCGCGCCGTCGTGGGACATTGGCAGGCCGCGCCGATCGTGCCGGAAATCACGATCGTCACGAGCGACGTCTGGCGGCCGGGAACCGAATCGAAATACGATCTCGTGATCGTGGGTCCGGTGCACAGCGTGAGCGTCTCTACGATTCTCACGGCGCTGAACTCGTTGACCGCGACGGCGGCCGCCTACGTGGCCGACGCGGGCGAGACTCTACCGATTCTCCAGCGCGAATATCCGCACTTGCTGGTCGTTCCGCGCCATGACCACTGGGCGCGCACCTTGCTGCTGGTATCGATCGAAGCGCTGCGGCGCGTGGAAGCGGTGGGACGCGCGCAACGCGCGGAACATCTTGCGCTCGCGAGCCAGCGCCACGCCACTCTCGGCCGCTACATGATTGAAATGCGGCCGAGCATAAACAATGCGCTGACGTCCGTTCTCGGCAATGCGGATCTGCTGCTGCTCGAACCCGGCCGCGCCTCCGCCGAAAGCCGCGAGCAGATTCACGCCATCCACACGATGGCGCTCCGTCTGAACGAAGTGATGCAGCGTTTCTCATCCTTAATCACCGAGATGCAGGCGGGTGAGACGGAATCTCACGCTGAGACGAAGACGCTGCCGCAGCCCCTCGCCGGTCGCCTGTAAGACGAAGTGCGTCGCCTTTAAACTCCCTGAAATAAGCAGGTTGCAAATACGCAGCATACCGCCGAAAGCCGCCCGCTGTGGCTGCCGAGTTGCATTTCTATCTCGGGGAAGATTTCAGCGTGGAGGTGCGCCAGTGGTGAAGAAGGTTCTGGTGGTGGACGACTCGCAGGCGGAGATCCGGCTGCTGCAGTCGGTGCTTCAGCAGGGGGGCTTTCATTCGGTCGCTCTGTCGGACCCGACCAAGATTGAAGAGACGATCGAAGAGGAGCGGCCGAACGTGATCCTGCTCGACGTCGTGATGCCGCAGCGCAATGGTTTCCAGGTGTGCCGCGACCTGAAGAGCCAGGAGCACTATTCGCAGATTCCGGTGATTCTGGTGACTTCGAAAACGACCCCAAGCGACCGCTATTGGGGGGAGCAACAAGGAGCAAACGGCTACGTCGCGAAGCCTTTCACGCCGGATGAGCTGCTGAGCGCGGTGAGGAGATTCGCCTGATGCCGGTTGACCCCGAGAACGTGGGGCTGGTCGGACTCGAGGGCGGCGATTTCCCCGACGGCGAGGCGCTGCCGGAAGAGCGGCGTCCCGAGCGCCAATACTGCGTCTTTCGCGCCGGGCGCGAGCGATTTTGCCTGTCGGTGCTCGAGGTGGAGGAAGTGGTCGACTGGCCGATCGTGACGCGGATTCCGCTCGCGCCGTCGTTCCTGATGGGCGTCTTCAATCTGCGCGGCACGATCGTGCCGCTCATGGATATCGCGTTCACGGAAGGGCGGCGCCCTGGACTCCTGCCGAAGCATGTGGTGGTGGCGGCGATCGAAGGCGACGCGAATCGCGAGGATCTGCGGCTCGGTATCGCCGCGGACGAAGTGGTAGGGACCTATTCGGCGACGGAGGAGGCGCTGCTCGATCAGGCGCCCGCGGAGGTGCCGCACTGCCGCGCGATGCTGCGGCACGACGATCGCCTGGCGCTGGTGATCGACCTGCGCCGCCTGACCGATGTTTTCCCGGTGCCCGTGATTTGAGCCGGCGCGAAAGCAAATTCGCCGGGAGCAAGTTTAGGGGGAGGAAGTCATGAAATCTCGCTTGAGCACCACAATCTGGATGCTGGCTCTCTGGGCCACGATCGCGTTCTTCGGGGTCCTCGGGCTGGCCTATCACGCCGGGAAGGAGTCGGGCGGCCTGGCGCTGACGGACCTCGGGTCCCTCCCGGGCGGCGCGAGTGGACCGCTGCTCGCGGCGGTGGGTCTCGCTCTCGCCGGCGCGCTCTCCGTTGTTTTCGTGTTGAGCAGCCGCGTGCTGAAACCGCTCGGCACCCTGGCGAGCTTTTCGGAGCGACTCGTGGCAGGCGACTCACGGGCGCGCGCGGAGGTCGGCGGCGACGACGAATTCGCGTTCATCGCCGAGAATCTGAATCGCAGCGCCGCCAAAGTGACGCAAGCGATGACCAACCAGCAGGCCCAGGAGTCCTTGCAGCGCAGCATCACCGATCTCCTCAATACGATTAACCAGGTGGCCCGCGGCGACCTGACGATCCGAGGCAAGGTGACCAACGACGCGCTCGGCAATGTGGTCGACTCCGTGAACTTCATGCTCGACAACTTCACGAAGGTCCTCGAGCGCGTTCGCAAGGCCGCCATCGATGTGAGTACGAGCGCCAACCAGATTCTCGAAGCCGCCGACGATATGACGGCGGGCGCCACGCAACAGGACCAGGAAATCACCAACACGTCGTCAGCGGTGGAAGAGCTGACCGTCTCCATGAAACAGGTGTCGAACAACGCCGAGGCCAGCGCCGAAGCCGCCCGCCGCGCGCTCGACGCCGCCGAGCAGGGCAACCGGGCCGTGAGCGACACGCTCGAAGGCATGCAGCGGATTCGGGCTTCCGTGCAGGCGACCGCGAAAAAGATCAAGTCGCTCGGCGACCGTTCGCTGGAAATTTCGGAAATCATCAACGTGATCAACGACATCACCGAGCAGACCAACCTGCTCGCGCTCAACGCCGCGATCGAAGCGGCGCGCGCCGGCGAAGCAGGCCGCGGTTTCGCGGTCGTCGCCGACGAAGTCCGCAAACTCGCCGAACACTCCCGCAGCGCGACGAAAGACATTGCCGCGCTCATCAAGGCGATTCAGGCCGAGACGAACGAAGCGGTCGTCGTGATGGAAGAGGGCACGCGCGAGGTGGAAGTCGGCGCGGGCCTCGCCGATCAGGCCGGCAAGGCTCTCGAAGCCATTTCGAGCGTCGTGCGGCAGTCCGCCGAACTCGTGCAGGAAATCTCGCTCGCCTCGAAGCAGCAGGTGCGCGGCACGGAAGGCGTCGCCAACGCGATGCAGATCATCTCGGGCATCACGCGGCAAACCACCCAGGGAGCGCGTTCGACCGCTTCCACGGTCGGAAACATGGTGAAGCTCTCGGAGCAACTCAACGAGGCCCTGGCGCAGTTCCGTTCGCAATCGGGCCGCAGCACGGAGACGGCGCAAGCTTCCCACGGAGCGAGTTCCTCGCCGGACGACACCCGGCCGGTTGCGCCGGTAGGAGCGAATCGCTAACGGCAAACTCCGCGAGCCGGCAGACTTTCGCCGCAGCTGAACGCCGACCATGAAAACGCATCCAGTCACGACCGCGCATCTGGCCGAATCCGAGCTTGACGAGATTCGCGCGCTGATCGAACAGCGCTCGGCGATCCTGTTCGATTCCTCGCGCGAACGGTTCTTCTCGACTCGCATTCGCGAATACGTGGATGAAAAAGGTCTCGCGGGCGGAATTGACTTGCTCCGACTGGTGCGCGGATCGAGCATCGAGTACGAAGCGCTGCTCGAGCGGCTGTTGACCCAGGAAACTTCCTTTTTCCGCTACCCAGCGGTCTTCTCGGCGCTCGAAAAGACGATTCTTCCGGAGCTGCAGGAACGGAAATTCTGGCAGAACCCCCGCACGCTTCGCATCTGGAGCGCCGGGTGTTCGACGGGCGAGGAGCCGTACTCGATCGCGGTGACGCTCTGCGAATCGCTGAAATTTGCCGAGGCTTGGGACATGGAGATCCTCGCCACGGACATCAGCCGGCGCGCCTTGCGCCACGCGGAGCGGGGAGTCTATTCGAAGCGCAGCCTGCAGGACGAACCCGAGGCGCGCGTGGAGACCTATTTCACGTCGACGAAACACGGGCTGCATGTGCGGCCGCGCATCCGCCGGATGATCTCGTTCGCGCAGATGAACCTCGCGGAGTCGGTCTACGTCGGCAAGTTCGACTGCATCTTCTGCATGAATGTCCTGATGTATTTCTCGGGCGAGCGGCGGCTTGCCATCCTTCGCCGGTTTTACGACGCGCTCGAGCCCGGAGGGTATTTCCTCCTCGGGCACGCGGAAACGCTCACGAACTGTCCCGTTGCGTTCGAACCGGTGGTCCTCGGCGACTGCCGCCTCTACCGCAAACCGGTGGCCGCTGCGACCGAAGTTCGTCGCACCGCTACCGTGAAGGGAGGAACGCAGTGAACGGCCCGAATCAGGAATCGGTCGAGCTGTTCCTGCAGGAGGCGTCCGAGAACCTCCAGTACCTGCGGGAATACGCCGGACTGCTGCAGGAGCCCTCGACCAAGCCCGCCGATCTTGAAAAGCTGTACATCGCGGCGCACACGCTGGCCGGAACGTCGGCAAGCTACGGCTTTCCGCAGTTCTCCGAAGTCGCCGCGAAGATGGCGCACATCTTTCACTACGCGATGAACGCCACACTGACGCCCGACATGCACGGGCCGCTCACGGAATTTTTGTCGGACGCGATTTCGGTCCTTGAATTCGATCTCCTGCAGATCAGCTCCAACGGCATCGAGACCGCGGACGACATTGCGGCGTTCAAGACGCGGTACGCTTTCGCATTCCCGGCGGCGCCTTCGGCCGAAGCCGCGGCTGAGTCCGCAGCCGAGGACGTCGGATTCGGGGAACCTGTTCCGGAAGTGTTCGCCGCCCCGTCGCTCGCGCAGAATCTGCCCGAAGATGCCGAGGTGCCGGACGAGGTGCTGGAATTTTTCATTCCGGAAGCGGAAGAGCATCTCCAGGCGGTGACCGAATGCCTGCTGGCGCTCGAGGGAAATCCGAACGCGGATGACATTCATCGGCTGTTCCGCTCGATCCATACGGTGAAGGGTTCGGCGGCGCAGGTAGGGCTGCACCGGCTGTCCGCCGTGGCACACCGCGTGGAGGATCTGATCGGCCAGCTTCGCGACGGCGCGTTGCAGCCCAGCGCCGAGATTGTGGACCTCTGCCTGCAATCGGTGGATGTGCTGCGCAAGTTCCTGAACCGGCAGTGGGCGGGCGAAGCCGAGATGGCCGAGACGGTAGATCCGTTGCTCATGCGGATCGGCGAGCTCGCGCCGGAAGAAATCGAGGAAGAAACGGCCGAAACGCACGCCGCGCCTTCGGCGGCGCAACGCTCCCCCGCGGAGGCGCCGGCGCCTGCCCCGGCTTCGCGGCCGGCCGGAGCGCAGCCTCTGCCGCAAGCGAAGTCCGTGCGTATTTCGCTCGAGCGGCTCGACCGCATGATGAACGCGGTCGGCGAACTCGTGATCAACCGTACGCGCATGCTGGGCCGGCTCTCCGAACTCGGCAAACTCGTGGAGGTGCTCACGTTCTCGAAGAGCCGCCTCGCCGGCAAGGTTTCCGAGTTTCAGGAGAAGCACGAATTCACGCGCATCGCTTCGACGCTCGTACCCGGCAGTCAGGCGCCGCAGATGGATACGTTCCGCCCGCGCACGCCGGCTCGCGCGCCCATCATGTCCACCGATCTCCTCGAATTCAGCGAGCTCGAAATGGACCGTTACGACGACGTGAATATCCTCTCGCGCTCGCTCACGGAAATTTCGGCGGACGTTTCCGAAGTCCTCACCCAGCTCGAAGGCTTCATGGGACGCGTGGATACGGACATCGACGAATTCACGAAGCTCGCGCACCACTTGCAAGACGAAATCACGGCCGCGCGCATGGTGCCCATCGGCAACCTCTATACGCGGCTGTCGCGAACCGTGCGCGACGCGGCGCAGAGCAGCGGCAAGCCCGTTGACCTGGCGCTCGAGGGCGCGGAAACCGAACTCGACAACAACATCATTCAGCACATCTCCGACCCCCTGATTCACCTGGTGCGAAACGCCGTGGCGCACGGAATCGAGGATCCGGAACAGCGGCGCCGCGCCGGAAAGCCCGAAAAAGGGCGCGTCTCGGTGCGCGCGTATCATCGCGGCAACCATATTTTCATCGAGGTCGAGGACGACGGACGCGGAATCGATTACGAGCGCGTTCGCCAGGGCGTGGTCGCTTCGGGGGCGGTCTCGCCCGTGGCCGCCGCCGAGCTCACCGAACGCGAACTTCGCGAATTCCTCTTCCGCCCCGGCTTTTCCACGGCTTCCTCGACTTCGGAACTCGCGGGCCGCGGGGTCGGACTCGACGTGGTGCGCGCGAACGTCCATGCGCTGAACGGCGAGATCGAGGTTCGCTCCGAAAAAGGTCACGGGGCATGCTTCACGGTAAAAGTGCCCCTCACGCTGATCATCTCGCAGGCGCTATTCGTCCGCTGCGGCACTTCCGTATTCGCGCTGCCGCTCGCGGTCGTCGAAGAAATCCGTCGCCTGAGGCCCGCCGAAATCGAAGATGTTGGCGGCAAGCTCCTCACGCGCGTCCGCGACGTGGTCACCGAAGTCGTGCGTCTCGACTTGCAGCTGGCCCTGCCGCCGCTCGAGCCGCTGAACGGCTACTTCCACATGGTGATCGTGAAGGTCGCGGGCAAACACGTCGGCGTGGTCGTCGAAGAGGTGCTCGGCAAAGACGAAATCGTGATCAAGAATCTCGGCGACTATCTGCGCAGGGTCAAGCTTTTCCCCGGCACGACGATCGCCTCCGATGGAAGTCTCATCCTGCTGATCGACCTGAATCGCCTGGTTGCAGCGGATACGGCGGAACGCCACGCGCTTCCCGCGTCTTCGCCGGCGGCGCGCGTTTTCGCTCCCGGCGCGGAGGCCGTGGCCGCGGGCAGCATTCCGTCCGAAGCCGTGGACGCGATCGAAAACGACCGCGTCGTGGTGGTCGCGGACGACTCAATCAGCGTGCGCAAATTTGTGGGGCGCATGCTGGAGAAGGCGGGCTACCGGGTGAAGCTCGCATCCGACGGCCTGGAAGCCTCGGAAATCGTTGCGCAGGTAGGCTGCCACCTTGTGATCACCGACCTCGAGATGCCGCGCATGAACGGCTACGAATTGATGGCCCATCTCCGGCAGGACCCGGTGACCCGGCGCATCCCCGTCCTGGTGGTGACGTCGCGCGCCGGCGCGAAGCATCGCGACCGCGCGATGAAAGAGGGAGCCTCCGCCTTCCTTACCAAACCCGTGCAGGAAGATCAGTTGATTGCAACCGTCGAAGGGCTGATCGGTTCCGAAACACCGAAAGGGCGTCCGGCCGCGGGAGCGCCGCTGCGCCAGAGCTGACATGATGAACGCGTCCGAGAAAAAAATCCGGGTGCTCGTGGTGGACGATTCGGCATTCATGTGCAAAGTCCTCCAGGAGATCATCAACTCCGACCCGCAGCTCGAAGTGGTCGGTCAGGGGCGCGACGGACGCGACGGCGTCGCTCTCGCCGATTCGTTGCGGCCCGACGTGATCACCATGGACATCAACATGCCGCACGTCGACGGGCTGCAGGCAACCGAACTGATCATGTCGCAGCATCCTCGCCCGATCGTAATCGTCAGCTCGGAATCGCGCGAGGGAGCCGCCAGCACGCTGAAGGCGCTCGAGCTGGGGGCGATCGATTTCGTGCCGAAGCCTTCGAGTGGAATCGACCTCGACATGAAGGCGGTCCGCGAGGATCTGAATCGCAAGCTGAAACTGGCCGCGAAGGTCCGCGTCGTCCGCACGGCGACGCGTTCAAAGCTGCCAATGCCGCACGCTCCGCTCTCGGCCGCCGCGAAAATCGCCAATAGCGCCGCGCTGGCGCAGACCAACGGCAAATTTCCGATGGTCGCGATCGCTGCCTCCACCGGCGGGCCGGCGGCAGTCACGCGCGTGGTTTCCGGGCTGCCCAAGGATTTTGCCGCGGCCGTGTTTCTCGTGTTGCACATGCCGGCGGCGTTCACGAAGCAGTTCACGATCCAGCTCGGCGAAGTGGCATCCCTGCCGGTGAAGGAGGCCGAGGCCGGCGAAACGCCTCAGCCGGGCGTGATCTATCTCTGCCCGGGATCGCATCATCTGCAGCTCGCGTCCAACGGGAAAATCCTTCTCGATCCGGGTCCGCGGATCGACGGATACCGCCCGTGCGCCGATGTCGCGCTCGATACGATCGCGGCGTACGCGCGTTCGCTAACCGTTGCGGTGGTTTTGACCGGCATGGGCGCGGACGCAGCCAAGGGCGTGAAGACGGTGAAAGCGGCCGGAGGCGCCGTGCTCGCGCAGGACGAAGCCACCTCCACAATTTTCGGCATGCCCGCCGAAGCCATCAAGACGGGCGCGGTCGACGAAGTTCTCGCTCTCGACGAAATCGCCCCGGCCATCGAGAAGCGCGTGGCGAAGCTCGCGCGCCTCGTTCCCGCAGGTGCGCGATGACCCCCGCGACCCAACGCAACGAAGGACCCGCTCGCCGCGGCAGGACCGAGCCCGTGATCCTTTTCTGGGTGGCCAATCAGATGCTCGCCATCGCCGCCGAATCAGTGCAGGAAATCCGCAGTACGGACAGCCTGGCGGGCGCGGCAAACGAAATCGAGCAGCAAGCGGTGCCGAAAGTGCGCCACGTCCTGGAGTGGGGACGCCGCACTTGCTACGTCGTGAACGCCGGGATGCACTTCGGCCTGCCGGTCACGCGGCCCACGCTCGTGCTGATCCTCAGGCGCATGCGAGTTGCCGTGCTCGTCGATCGTATCGACCGGATGGAAGTGATTCCAGCGGTGTACGCCTTGCCCCAGGCCTTCGCGGGAGACGAGCGCCGCTGGTATCGCGGCCTGGCTTATGTCGACGATTCCGTGATCCCGGTGGTCGAACCTTCGGGCTTTTTGTCGGCTGAAGACTTTGTGGCGCTCGATCGCGCGATCAAGCCGCTCGCGCCGCAACAGGAAATCGAAGGAGCCGTACGCGCATGACGCAGGGCGACAACACGAGTCTGAATTCGTTCGTTCTGTTGCGTATCGGCGCGCACCGGTTCGCGCTGCCCGCCGGAATCGTCGCCGAGCTCGCGCCGCCGGTGAAGCTGCACAAATTTCCGCATACGTCGAGTTCGCTTGCCGGCGTGATTATTCGGCGACGCCGCATTTTGCCCGTCTACGACGCGGGTTCGCTGCTGCTCGGCAAAGAGGCGCACGGACAACAGTTCTACCTTGTGGCTCGCTGCGCGGGAGAAGGCAAGGAACTGAGCGCGATACCCGTGAGCGGCGAATGCGAGATGGCCACCGGCGAGATTCTTCCCGTGGAAACCGGCCGCCCGGCCCACATCGCGGGAACGATCGCGATCGGCGACGACTCGGTGGACGTGCTCGATCTCGCAGCGCTGATTGCGTCGGCGCCCGGGAAAACCGGCGGGCTGGCAGGGGCGGAGAGACAGCCATGAGCGCGCCCGCAAATCTTCCCCGGGTGCTGCTGATCGATAGCAACGTCTATTTCGCGAAACGTCTGGGCGACGCTCTGAAGCAGCAGGGTTTCGACGTGATTCCGAGCGCGCAGGCTGCATACGCGCTCACCATGCTCGAGTGGAACACTCCCGCCGCGATCCTCTGCGCCACAAATCTGCGCGAAATGGGCGCGCTCGATATGGCGCCGATCCTGCGCGCCGACCCCAAGACCGCCGCGATCCCGTTGATCGCGATCGGGAGCGGCGGCGACCAGGCGCAGCTCGAGGCCTACCGCGCCGGCTGCGACGATTTCGTCGACCGGCGGCGGCAACCCTCCGAGATCGCCGCGCACGTGCGCAATCTGCTCGTAAGCCGTCAGGATGGCTTTCAACCCACGCAGATGCTTTCTACCGCCGACACCGCCCTGAGCGGCAGCCTTTCGCATCTCGATCTTCCCGGAGTGATCCAGATGCTCGGGCAGGCGCACCAGACGGGCGCGCTGCACATCAACGGCGTCGATACCGACGGCATCATCTTTTTCGAGGGCGGCGAGATCGTTCACGCCGAAAGCGGGCCGCTTTTCGGCGACGAGGCGGTGACGCAGATCGTGAAAACGTGCCAGTGTGCGGCGAGCGGCGTGTACAAGTTCGTGTACGGAGCCACCGCGGCGCAGCGGACCGTGCTGCGCTCGGCCACCGACCTGCTCCTCGATGCCATGCGCGAATTCGACGAAAACGAGCGCGACGGCGCGGATGAGAATTCCGAGCACGTCGAAAAGGAGTCGTCATGAGCGAAACCGAGACTCTCACGGCCGCCCGGACCCCGACCGTCTACTTCATCGACGACAGCGCCACGATGCGCGAAGTCATCAAGATCGCCTTCCGCAAGGAGAACATACAGGTGATCACATGCCCGGATGCGGCTTCCGCGATCGCGCAGTTTGGCCAGACGGCCCCCGACGCCGTGATCACGGACGTGATCATGCCGGATAAGGACGGCTACGAGGTCTGCCAATTCGTCAAGCAGCACGAACGGTTCGCGCAAACCCCGGTCATCCTGATGTCGGGCGTCGTGAATCGCACGGTCGCCGAGAAAGCGACCGCCGTGAAGGCGGACGAACTCATTCGCAAGCCTTTTCAACCGCGCGACCTGATTGCCCGCGTGAAGGGTCTGCTTCATCTCAGTCCAGCGGCTCCTCCCAAGGAAGAAATCACACCGAGCGAGCCCGATGCGAGCCGCCCGGCGAATTCATTGGCGGGACTTTTCTCGGGCGGCCCGGCGACGACTCCGGCCGCCCCTCCCGTGGCGTTGCGTCCTGCGACTGCGCCACAGGCCGGAAGCGCGCCGCCCCGGAACTCCGGCTTGCCCCCAGCGGCTGTCCCGCCGAGGGCCCCGGCACCCGCAAACGCCGACCTCCAGCGCCTGCGTAATGAAGTCATGCGGCTCGAGCTTTTGGTGAAGAAGCTGCAGGCCGAGCTGGAAGCGCAGCATCAATATTGTGCGGCTCTCGAGGCTCACTTCAAGAACCTACAGGAAGCCTAAACTCCAAGGCCGGCGCAGCGGCCGGGCCGGTGAGAAGCGTTACTCCTTTGAAAAGCGGTATTTGTCGCGCCCTTGACCCGTACTGGTACGCGTATTAACTTGGGAATACCTCTCAAGGCGGGCGTGGGCGCAATGTTGGGGATGGGTCGGAGGCCTTATGGGGCGTCGTGGAGAGCCACGCATCGCCGTTACTTTTCCGGTCGTTGTACGAGGTGCCGATTCGCGTGGGACGCCGTTCACTCTGACGGCCGAAACACGCGACATCAGTTGCTCGGGCGCTTGCCTCAAGGGCCTCAGCGGGATCATCGTTTCCGGCAAAAAGGTCGAGGTCGAGTACGGCGACCAGAGGGCGTGGTTCCGCGTTCAGTGGGCTGGCGCCACCGGTAGTTCGAAAGCCGGGCAGGCCGGACTTCGTTGTCTCGAGCCGGGAAAGTATATCTGGGGCATTCCGCCGAAGGAGTGGGAAGCGGACTCCTTCGATCCGCAGCGCCCTGAAACCGTGCTGCGGCACACGGCACCAGCTGCGACGGCGTCGCCATCGGACACCGGGCCGTGGAATGGCCGCGAGCGGCGCCAATTCGTCCGGCACCCTTGCCGGATGGCCGCGCAAATCGTCCTTCAAAATGGCTCGCTGCGCATGACGGCCACCGTCACCGATATTTCGCTCGGCGGCTGCTACGTGGAAATGCTCTCGCCGCTGCCGGTGGACACCTTCGTCGACATCGCCATCAGCCCGGACGATACCACGCTCCAGCTTTCGGGCCGGGTACGCTCGTCGCAGACGAACTTCGGCATGGGCGTGTCGTTCACCGGGATGCGACCTCAGGATTTCGAAGTGCTGCGGAAGCTGGCGCCGCCCACCGTAGAGGCTCTTGAATCACCGAAGCCCGCGCCGGCCGCTCCGCCACCCGCTCCTGTGAAGGAAGCGCGTGCATCAGCGCCGGGCGAGTTTGACTCGGTCGATTTGCCGACGACGCCGGAGGCGCTCGCCGCCGCTGTACGCGTGCTGATCAGGAAGGGCGTTCTGACGCGCGCCGACGTGATGGAGGAGCTCGAAAAGCTCAAAGTGACGCACTCGTGAGAGGCGGCGCCGCCGTTCAGTCCAACCCGCTCGATCGCAGGAACTCGCGCGCCACGTCTTCAATGTCTCGATTTTCTCCCGCCACCTCGTAATTCATTTTCCGCATTTCCGCGTCTGAGATTTTGCCGGCCAGATCCTCGATCGCCGTACGCACTTCGGGGTAACGCATCAAAGTGTCGGCTCGTGCGATCGGGACGGCTTGATACGGCGGGAAATAGTGTTTGTCGTCTTCGAGGATCACCAGATCGCGTGCGCCGATCAGTCCGTCCGTCGAATTGCCCGCAACGAGGTCTACTTCCTTGTCGAGCAGCGCGCGGTATAGCAGACCCAGATCCAATATTTTCGGCGGACCGTCGAAATGCAGGCCGTATGTCTTCACGAGGCCGGGATACCCGTCGGGCCGCTCCATGAACTCGTATCCGAAGCCCGCCCGCCAGTGAGGAGCGTACGGAACGGCATCGGAAATGGTTTTCAGATGCAGGCGGCGCGCGTCTTCGCCGCGAATCACCAGAGCGAACGTGTTGTTGAATCCCAGTGAGGGAAGCACGTCGAAATCGAAGCGCCGCTTGTACTCGCTCTGCACGCGCGAAAAGACCGTTTCCGGATCGCTCTCGATCGGGTCGTGCAGGATCGCGGTGAGCGCGGTGCCGGTGTATTCGACGTAGGCGTCGATGCGTCCCGCCAGCATGGCCTGCTGGCAGATGAACGTGCCGGCGAGATAGAAGCGGCGCTCGACGTGCAGGTGCGTGCGCGCCTCGACGTGTTGCGCCAGAATTTCCCCGAGTAGCGCCTGCTCCGGAAAATTCTTCGAGCCGATCACGACGGTGTTGCGGGGCCGCGGTTCGCAGCCGCACGCCGCCCCAACCACTGCCAGGATCAAAAGCGCTGCGAGGCGTCTCATCGCGGGCTTATCGGGCGGGTCGCAGCCAGCGTTCGAGAACGCTGAGAAAAAAGTCCGCCGCCAAGGCGAGCAGGGCCGCCGGAATGGCTCCCGCGAGGATCAGGGAATTGTTCACCATCGCGAGGCCGCGGAATATGTATTCACCGAGCCCGCCCGCTCCCACGGCGGCCGCGATCGTGGCGATGCCGATCGTCAGCACGGTTGCGACCCGCACCCCGGCCAGCACCGTGGAAAGCGAAAGCGGCAGCTCGACCTTGAAAAGAATCTGGCGTTCCGTCATGCCCATGCCGCGGGCGGCTTCTCGCACGGCGGGATCGACGCTCGCGATCCCGGCGGCCGTATTGCGAATGATGGGCAGCAGCGCGTAGAGCGCGAGCGCCGCAATGGCCAGGCGCGCGGCGCGGTCGCCGAGCCACGGAACCGGAAGCAAAAACCCGAAAAGCGCGAGGCTCGGAATCGTTTCGGCGATGTTCGCGCCACCCAGGATGGCCTTCGAAAGCCAGGGCCTCCTCGCGACGAGGATCCCGAGCGGGACGCCGATCGCCACGGCGATCAGCATGGCGATGCCGACGAGCCAGATATGCTCGACCGTGGCCTGCAGGATTTCGTCCGGATGCCGCTCGAAGTATTGAACGACGTTCATGTGCCCCTCTCGAATTCGTCCAGGCGCCGGAGTTGCTCCCGGTAGGCCGCGGCCACCGGCTCGCTCGAGGCCATGAATTCGCGCGGCGAATAGATGCCGCGGATTTCGCCGGCCTCGAACAACGCGATCCGGGAGCCGAGAAGAAGCGCTTCGCTCGTGTCGTGAGTCACGATCACGATCGTCTTGCCAAGCCGCTTCTGCACGGCCTGAAATTCCTCGCGCACCTCCGCCCGCGTGAGCGGATCGAGCGCGCCGAACGGCTCGTCCATCAGCAAAATCGGCGGGTCCGCCGCGAGCGCTCTCGCCACGCCCACGCGCTGGCGCTGCCCGCCGGAAAGCTCGTGCGGATAGCGATCGAGGTACCGCGCGGGATCGAGGCCCACCAGCGCGAGCAGCTCCTCCACGCGCGCGCGGACATGCGGCGCCGACTTTCGCTCCAGCCGCGGCACGAGTGCGACGTTTTCCGCCACGGTGTAATGCGGGAAGAGGCCCGTCTCCTGGATCACGTAGCCGATGTGGCGCCGCAATTCGATCGGGTTCCACGCGAGCGTCGCGCGCCCGTCGACTTGCAACTCGCCGGCGGTCGGCTCGAGCAGGCGATTGATGAGCTTCAGCGCCGTGGTCTTGCCCGCGCCGCTGCGGCCGAGCAACACCAGCGTCTCGCCTCGCTGCACCGTAAGGTTGATGTCGCGCAGCAACACCTGCCCGCTGGGCAGGGTGTAGTGGACGCCGCGGAAGGCGATGACGCCGTCGTTGGCCTCCTCAGCGAGGCGAGCCTTCGCGCCGTCGCTCACCGGCGCGAGTCGCTTTCGAGGAATTTGCGGATGTCGCCCAACACACGAGCCATCATCGCCTCGGTGAGTCTCCCGGTGAACGTATTCTGCTGGCTGGGGTGATAGCAAGCGAAGAGATGCGGGAGGCCGGCGCCGACCTCGTAGCTGGCGCCGTGCCGAAAAGGATAGGCCGCGGCACTCTTGATCGCGCCGCGCTCTTTGAGTAGCCCGAGATAAACGCGCATCGCAATTCCACCGAGGGCAAGCAGCGCACGCGGGTGAAGAAGTTCGAGTTCCTTCTCGAAATAGGGACGGCAGTTCGCCTCTTCCGAAGGCAAAGGTTTGTTGGCGGGCGGCGCGCAACGCACGGCCGCGGCCACGAACACATTCTTGAGCTTTAGTCCGTCGTCGCGACTCTCCGACCTGGCTTGGCTGGCAAATCCGGTCTCGTAGAGCGCCTTGAAGAGGAAGTCTCCGGACCGGTCGCCCGTGAAAACGCGCCCTGTGCGGTTGCCGCCGTGCGCCGCAGGCGCAAGTCCCAGCACAAGCAGCTCGGCCCGCCGGTCGCCGAACCCCGGGACCGGCTTGCCCCAGTATGTCCAGCCGCTGAACGAGCGCCGCTTCTCCCGCGCCACCTTCTCCCGGTACGCGACCAGCCGCGGGCACTTGCGGCACCGGATGATCTTCGCCTCCAGCTGATCCAGCAAGCTCATGGCCGCGCTAAGGGTAACATCGTCGAGCGGCTTGCATGAATGAGGTTCTCTCGGTATACCCCTGATGGCACTTTTGGACGAATCTCCTGGCGGCCCAAAGTCGTCTTAGTAATGTGCAAAACTCGGGGACGGGACGGCTGCCCGCTGTGCGCGGCCGTTCGCGGCGAAAGGCAGAGGCTCGGTGAGCGAAGCTCCGGAAAAAGTGGTCCTCGTGGAAGCGGATTTGGCTGGCCGCAGCGCGCTCGAGTTGGTTCTGCGGGGAGCGGGCTTCGACGTCTCGGCATTTCAAACTGCGCGCGAGGGCCTGGAGGCCGCTCGCCAGCTCTCCCCGGACATTCTTCTGTTGAACGCCCTTTCCGCCGTCGCGACGAACGCGTCTCCCTCCGAGCCGGGTTCGCTTCACGCGCACGACGTGGTCGCGGCGATTCGCGGCTCCGCCGCCACTGAACAGGTCCGCGTGGTTCTGCTCGTGGGCTCGACGGCCGAAGAGCGTGCCGCCGCGCTCGATCTCGGGGCCGACGACGCCCTTTCGCAGCCCTTCGACCCGACCGAGCTTCTCGCGCGGATTCGGGCGCAGGTGCGTGCCCACCGCACCGACAACAAACTCCTCGCCAGGGCCCGCCTCGCCGAAGAGGGCCAGCAGATGGCCCAAACTGCCTTTCAGGCGCTGGCGGTCACCGAAAAGATGGCCAACGACGCCACTTCGCTCGATCGCCGGCTGAAAATCGGCGTCGGAGCGGCCTTCGCCATCGCCCTGTTGATGGCGGGAACGTACTTTCTTTTCGCCCACAGCGCCAAGAAGGACGTCCAGCGCACCAACGCCACCATCACTCGCCTCGAGCACGGAATCGTCAACCAGCAGGACATGCTCGCCGAGGTCCGCCGCCTCCACGACGCGCAGAACGGCGGCCCGAGCGTCGCGGAGGGCAAGGACGAGCTGCAGAAGCACGCCGCCGACCTCAGAGCCCAGATGGCCAATTCGGCCGATGGCCAGGCGGCAGAGCTGCAAAAAGAATTGGACGAAACGAACGCGCGGCTAAAACGCCTCGAAAGAGAAGACGACGCGGCGAACACCTTCATCGCCAAGGACGTCCAGAGCGTCTGCCTGCTCCACGTCACCGTCAGTTTTCGCAGCCAGGACACCAATCAGCGCTTGCGCTACGTGGGACTGAATCCCCAAGGCGAGCCGATCCAGGACAGCGACGGCAATCCGCTGCTGACGCTCGAAGGAAATGGTCCCGAAGTGACCGTGGACGTCTTCGGCACCGGCTTCACGGTGGGCTCCGAAGGGCGCATCATTACCAATCGCCACGTCGCCGAGCCCTGGTGGAATAACGACGAGCTCAGCGCCGTGACCAGCCAGGGCTTTCAGCCCCAAATCTCCTCGATTCGCGCCTACTTCCCCGGCGATCCGCGCGCATTTCACGCCGAGATCCAGGACATCTCCAAGGATGCCGATCTCGCGACGATGCAAGTCAACATGCTGGACCTCAAGCGCGCCGCCCTTTCGATCGATTCCGCCAAGGGCGCCACGACCGCCGGCGACCCCGTGATTCTGATGGGCTACGCCACCGGCCTTGCCGCGATTCTCGCCCGCACCGATGAAAAAACGGCGCAGCAGATCCTGACCCAGAGCGGCGGCGACGTCTCGCAGGTTCTCGATGCCCTCGCCCATCGCGACCTCATTCATCCGCTGATCACCCAGGGTCACATCGGCGACATCCTGCCCGATAAGATCGTCTTCGACGCGCAGACCACCTCCGGCGGTTCGGGCGGCCCGCTCTTCAATCAGGACGGCAAGGTGATCGGGGTCACCTACGCCATATTGAAAGGCTTCGGCGGCTCGAATTTCGGGATTCCCATCCGGTTCTCGGAGCCGCTCCTCTCCACGGCGCTCGCGCACACCTCAAATTGACACGTCTGGACCGCCCCGTTAGCATGGTCCGAGCAACCTCCAATCGGGCTAAAATCGGGTTGTGACGCGCGCAGGCGGGCGTGTCCAAGCAGAAGAAATGGAAACGATTTCACGCGAGAGGACCATCCTCGACCGGATCGTCGAGGCGCGCCGCGAATCCATCGCGCACAGGAAGCGTGTGTTGCCCGACGTTGCCTTGAAGCTGGCCGTCGGCAAGATGGATGCCGCGCGCGATTTTCCCGGAGCTCTCTCCCGCAACGGTTTCAACGTGATCGCGGAAATCAAGAAAGCATCGCCCTCTCGCGGCGTGATCCGCGCGGACTACGCGCCTGCCGATCTCGCTCCGAAGCTCGAGGCCGCCGGCGCGGCGGCATTATCCGTCCTCACCGAAGAAGAGTTCTTCTCGGGCGCGCTCGCCGATCTGAAAGCGGCCCGGAAGGCCGTCGAGATCCCCGTGCTGCGCAAGGATTTCATCATCGATCCCTGGCAGGTGTGGGAGGCGCGGGCCGCGGGCGCCGACTCTTTTTTGCTGATCGCGGCGATCCTTGGCGATCAGCTCCTGCGCGAACTCCTGCAACTGGGACGCTCGCTCGGCATGGAGCCGCTCGTCGAAGTGCACACGCTGGCCGAACTCGGACGCGCGACTGCCTCGGGCGCGCGCATTATCGGCGTGAACAACCGCGACCTCCGGAATTTCAACGTGCGCCTAGAAACATCTCTCGAGCTCGCGGAGGCAATCCCGGAAGAGTGCATCGCCGTCAGCGAGTCCGGCTTGCGCACGCACGCCGACTTGGCGCGGCTCCGCGAAGCCGGTTTCGACGCGTTCCTGATCGGCGAACATCTGATGAAGGATCCGGACCCCGCCGCGCCGCTGCGCTCCCTGCTCGCAGCTGGACCGGCGCCCGGCGCCTGAAGCCCATGGCTAAAGTGAAAGTGAAAATCTGCGGCATCACCAATTGGGTCGACGCGCGGCGGGCCGTCGCGGAGGGCGCCGAACTCCTGGGCTTCAATTTCTACGCGCGGAGCCCGCGATACGTCGATCCCGCAAAGGCCAAAAGGATTGTGCGACGCCTCCCGAAAGAAACGCTGGTTGTCGGCGTGTTCGTGAATGAAAGCGAACACAAGATGCTGGAAATCGCGCGGGCGGTCGGGCTCGACGCGCTGCAACTCCACGGCGACGAAACGCCCGCGATGGTGGCGCGGCTCAAGCGCTCGTTTCCGGTGATCAAGGCGATCCGGGTGAAGACCGCTTCGGTGGTGGGGCAGATGGGAAAATTCAAGCAGGCGACGGCTCTTTTGCTCGACGGATTCGACGCCCGCCGTCGCGGCGGCACCGGCAACACATTCGACTGGGAAGTCGCGCGGCGTGCGAAAAAGCACGGCCGCATTTTTCTCGCCGGCGGTTTGACGCCCGAAAACGTCGGCGTGGCGATCCGCACCGCCCGGCCGTACGCTGTCGACATCTGTAGCGGCGTCGAGGCGCGCCCGGGAAAAAAAGATCCGGCCCGCATGAAACACTTGATGCGCGCGGCGCGAGACGCCCAGCGGAACGCGCAGAAACCGAAGAGGTCGGCATGAACGCCATCGCGCAGGTGGTGCCGGACACGCGAGGGCGTTACGGCCCCTACGGCGGAAGATACGTTCCTGAAACGCTGGTGGCGCCCCTCGAGGAGCTCGAGCAAGCCTACGCCGCCGCCTGCGCCGACCCCGCTTTCCGGGCGCAGCTCGACGATCTGCTCGCCAATTTTGCCGGGCGTCCCACGCCGCTGCAGTTCGCTTCACGATTGACCGAACATCTGGGCGGAGCCTGCATTTACCTGAAACGCGAAGACCTGCTCCACACGGGCGCGCACAAGATCAACAATTGCCTCGGGCAGGGTTTGCTGGCGGTGCGCATGGGGAAGACGCGCGTGATCGCGGAAACCGGCGCCGGGCAGCATGGCGTCGCCACCGCGACCGTGGCCGCACGCCTCGGCCTGAGCTGCACCGTGTACATGGGCACCGAGGACATGGAGCGCCAGCGGCTCAACGTGGACCGCATGCGCCTTCTGGGCGCCGAGGTGATCGGCGTCGATGCGGGCAGCCGCACACTGAAAGACGCGATCAACGAAGCGATGCGCGACTGGGTCACCAACGTCCGCACATCGCATTACCTCCTCGGCTCCGTGCTTGGCGCGCACCCCTATCCGCAAATCGTGCGCGATTTTCAGAAAATTATCGGTGAGGAAGCGCGCGCCCAGATTCTCGCCGCCGAGGGACGCCTTCCCGATCACCTCTTCGCCTGCGTGGGCGGTGGATCGAATGCCATTGGCCTCTTTCACGCGTTCCTGGGCGATGCCAACGTCAAGATGGTAGGCGTCGAAGGAGGCGGGCGAGGAAACACGCTCGGCCAGCATGCCGCGCGCCTCGCCGCCGCATCGGGCTTCGCCGGAGCGCGGCCGGGAGTGCTTCAGGGTACGTACACCTACGTTCTACAGACCGCCGACGGCCAGATCGCCACGACGCATTCGATTTCGGCCGGCCTCGATTACCCTGCGATCGGTCCCGAACACGCTTGGCTCGCGGATCAGGGCCGCGCCGAATATACGGCGGTCAGTGACGACGCCGCGATCGAAGCGGCCCGCACGCTGGCGCGCCGCGAAGGCATCATTCCGGCGCTCGAATCCTCGCACGCCATCGCGGAGCTGATCGTGCGAGCGCCTAAAATGAAGAAGGACGAGCTCGTCATTCTCAATGTCTCCGGCCGCGGCGACAAAGACATGGAAACGCTTGCCCGCTATGTCTGAGGCCGCCATTCCGAAGTCGCCACCGCCGTCATCGAGCAAAGAGTCCGCTGGAAAGTACGCGCGCTCGAGCCTGGGCCGAATCGGCGCGCGATTCGCCAAGCTTGGTGGCGCCGGCGAAATGGGTCTCGTTGCCTATATCACGGCCGGCGACCCCTCGCTCGATGCCACCGTGAAAATCGTGGTCGCGGCCGCGGAAGCCGGCGCGGACGTGATCGAGCTCGGCGTGCCCTTCAGCGATCCGGTCGCGGACGGACCTACGATCCAGCGTGCCAGCGAACGCGCCCTACGCGCCGGTGCCAGCCTCAGCGGCGTCCTGGATGTCGTGAAGCGAATTCGCGCGAAGAGCGAAGTGCCGCTGATCCTGTTCAGCTACTACAACCCGATTTTGCAGATGGGCGTCGAAAAGTTCGCCGCCGCTGCCGCCGGCGCGGGTGCCGACGGCGCGCTCGCCACCGACCTCACTCCCGAGGAGGCGTCCGACTATCGCGCAGCGATGCAGGCTCATGGCCTCGACACGATTTTTCTCGCCGCGCCCACCTCCACCGATGCGCGCCTTGCGAAAATCACCGAAGTTTCGAGCGGCTTCCTCTACCTCATTTCGCGCACCGGCGTGACCGGCGAGCGCACCTCCCTCCCCGAGGATCTTCCGGGGCTCGCGCGCCGCGTCCGGCGCTTCACCAGGCTGCCTCTCGCCGTGGGATTCGGCATTTCGCAGCCGTCGCACGTATCCGTGCTCGGCGGGATTGCCGATGCGGCCGTGGTCGGCTCGGCGCTGATGTCCGAAATCGAAAAATCGACGAGCGGCGACGACGCGGCTGCCCGAGTGGCCGCCAGAATCCGCGCCCTGAAAGGCGCGGCTCGCAGCGGCGTGAGCCGCAGGGGCGTCGAGCAGGAGTAACGCGCGAAAGCACATCCCCGGAATGTTCGCGAACTTGTAGTAAACTGAACCATTCCTTCCGCTGCAATCACGACTTCGAGGAGATCGGATGGACAAGCGCGTGGCAAATGCCGAAGCAGTGATCGGCCGCGTCAAAGACGGCGCGACGATCCTGATCGGCGCCTTCGGCACGTGCGGCGTGCCCGAGAATCTGATTCGCGCGCTCGTCAAGCAGGCGACCAGGAACCTCACGGTCGCCTCCAATAATCCCGGCATCGACGGCTACGGCATCGGGCTCCTCCTCGAAAATCGCCAGGTCAGGAAGCTGATCGCAAGCTACGTGGGCAGCAACAAGTTCTTCGAGAAGCTCGCCCTCAACAACGAAATCGAGATGGAATTGAACCCGCAAGGCACTCTTGCCGAGCGGATGCGCGCCGCCGGCGCCGGCATACCCGCGTTCTTCACTCCGACCGGATATGGCACGATGGTGGCGGAAGGGAAAGAAGTGCGCGACTTCAACGGCCGCCCGCACGTGCTCGTTCCCGCGCTACGCGGCGATTTTGCGTTCGTGAAGGCGTGGAAGGGCGACCGCTGGGGTAATCTGGTCTACCGGAAGACGGCGCGCAACTTCAATCCCGTGGTCGCCACTGCCGCCGATTATGTCGTCGCGGAGGTCGAGCAGCTCGTCGAGCTCGGCGAACTCGATCCGGATGCGGTTCACACGCCGGGAATTTTCGTGGACGCCATTTTCGAAGGCGCGAGCTACCTGAAACCGATGGAGCCCGGACCGAAGCGCAAGCGCGAGGCAGCCTGATGGCGCAACCGGTGGACAAACGAGAGATCATCGCCCGCCGCGTGGCGCGCGAGATGCGCGACGGCTACTACGTCAATCTCGGCATCGGTATCCCGACCCTCATTCCGAATTATCTGCCGCCGGGTGTGGAAGTGATCATGCAATCGGAAAACGGGATGCTCGGCATCGGCCCGTATCCCTACGAGGGCGAAGAGGACCGCGATCTCATCAATGCCGGTAAAGAACCTGTAACCGAGATTCCCGGCTGCTGCTATTTCTCGAGCGCCGATTCTTTCGCCATGATTCGCGGCGGGCATATCGACGTGAGCGTGCTAGGCGCGCTACAGGTCGACGAGAAGGGCAATCTCGCCAACTGGGCCGTGCCGGGGAAAATGCTGAAGGGCATGGGCGGCGCCATGGACCTCGTGGCCGGCACGAAGCGCGTGATCATCGCGATGGAGCACGCGACGAAAGACGGCGGACCGAAAATCATGAAAACCTGCACGCTGCCCCTCACGGGCGTCGCCGTGGTGGACTTGATCGTCACCGAGCTGGCGGTGATTCAGGTGACGCCGAAAGGCCTGGTGTTGCGCGAAGTCGCGCCCGGCGTGGCGCCCGAGGACGTGCAGAAGCTGACCGAGGCCAGGCTGCAGCTCGCGCCGGACCTGCATACGATTTCCGTCTGATTCGAATTTCTTGGGAGGGGCGATGGAGCCGCACTCGATTGTCGTCGTGAGCCTGCATAGCCCGAAGGAACGGCTCTGGGGCGAACTCGTGGAGATTTCGAGCGCGGGCGTCACGCTGCGGGGAATCGACCTCGGCTCGTTCGACGATTTCATCCTTCAGGTTCTGCATCCCGAGGGCGATCGCATCGGCCTGCCGACCTTGTTCTTCCCGATGTTGCGGATCGAGCGGATCGCGCTCGATGAGGCGCGCGGTTCGATCCCGTCGCTCGCGGAAATGTTCGAGAAAAAAGTAGGCCGTTCGCTGGCGGACTACCTCGCGCAGTTCGCCTGACGGGAAATCTCCCTGCCGACTCGCGTTTCGCGAACGCAGACCGATGATGCCAATACGCAACCGAATCCTGACCGTCCCCAACCAGCTCACGTTTCTCCGCCTGGCGTTCCTTCCCTTTTTCATCATCGCGATCAAATATGACCGCTACGACTGGGCCCTCGGAATTCTGGTGCTCGCCGGTATGAGCGACGGCCTCGACGGTTTTCTCGCCCGCGGATTGAATCAGCGGACTCCGCTCGGCGCGTATCTCGATCCGATCGCCGATAAGCTGCTGCTCTCGTCGTCCTATTTCGTCCTCGCGCTCAAGGGGAAAATCGGCTGGTGGCTGGCGATTCTGGTGCTGGGGCGCGACGTGCTGATTCTGGTCGCCTGCGCGGTGATCCTGCTCACCGTCGGCTATCGCCCGTTCCCGCCGAGCATCTGGGGCAAAGCGACTACCTTCTTCGAGATTTCGCTCGTCACGCTGGTGCTGTTGCTGGCTGTCTGGGAAAACGAGCCGTTGCATCTTCTGCGGGAGACGTGCGCTTACTGCGTGGCCGCGTTCGTGGTGATTTCGGGAATTCACTACAGCATCGTGGTCGCGCGCCAACTGAACGCCGAGGAACCTCAGGCGGGCGCAGCCGCGAAATAAACTCCACGCCCTGTTCGCTCCGGCTACTTCCCGAGCGCGCTCAGTCCCGCCATCACGAAGCTCGCCACCACCACCAGCGCCGCGCCCCATCCCATCGCGTACGCCTGCTTGCGCTCTTCCGGCGACGCCGGCGGCCGGTCGGCCATCAGCTTTCCCAATGCGAATCCCGACACAAACCCGCCAAGGTGCGCCCAGTTGTCGACGCCCGGAAACAGGAATCCCCAAACCACGATGTAGATCAGCCAGCGCAAAATCTGGTTGCGCAGCATCTGCATCCCCATGCTCCGCCGCCCGGTGGTGACCGCCAGCATGATCCCGATCAGCCCCAGCAAGCCGCCCGACGCCCCCACGCTGAACTTCCCCATGAAGCTGCTGAGAACGTAGCCGCAGATGCCCGTGAAGACGAAAATGAACGTGAAGCGCGCCGATCCGTACAGCTCCTCGATCTGCGGGCCGATATCCATCAGCACCCACATGTTGAAAAGGATGTGCAAAATGCTCGCGTGCAGGAAAATGGCCGTCACGAGCCGCCACGGTTGCAACCGATCGATCCCCAACGGCAACGACGCGCCAAGCCGAATGAGCACGTTGCCGTCGATCCCGCCGAAATCCAGCAGGCCCGCGAGTCCGCCGGGCATGGCGACGCCCCCGGTCTTTTCGAACGTGGCCAGGAAACTCGCGGCGAAGATCACGCAGCAGACGGTCAGGATGGCGTAGGTCGCCGGAGACGCGGCCGGCAGCAGCTTGCCAAGTCCGCGGCTCGCCGCAGCCAGCGAAAACGTCACGTTCGCCCCGCACTGCGGACACCGCGTCGCCACCGAGCCCACCAGGCTGCCGCACGACGGGCAAATTTTCGGTCGCGGCTGTGAGCCTCCGAAAAATCCACTCATGTCCTGTTTTCCGTTCCTGTCCGCCGAGACGATGGGACCACGCGCTGCCGCGCGGCCCTTTGCCTGCTTCCTTGCGGGAACGCGAACGCGTTCTTATAATACCGAACTTGAGTGCAAACAAGTGAACTGGGAACCTGCGTGAAATCCTCCCCCGCGCGGACGCTCCTTCTCCGGCGGCTGATCTTGTTGTCCGCATTCGCTCTCTTTCTCGCCGGTTGCGCTCATCACACGTACGCGCCGCAAGCGCCCGCTCCCGCTCCGCTGCCGCAGCCTTCCGCGCCTCCGTCTGCTCCGCCGCCCGCCGAAACGCAACCCCCGATTCCTGGCCAATACGTCGAGGAAGGTGTGGCCTCGTGGTACGGCGTGCCATTCGACGGGCACCGCACCTCCGACGGCGAGATTTACGACATGCACGCCTTCACGGCCGCGCATCGCACCCTGCCCTTCGGCTCGATCGTCCGCGTCACCAATCTCCGCAACGGCCTGCAAACCGAGGTTCGCATCAACGATCGCGGCCCCTTCGTCGCCAACCGCGTCATCGATCTTTCCCTTTCGGCGGCGCAGGCCATCCAGATGGTCGGCCCGGGAACGGCGCCCGTGCGGCTCGAAGTGATTTCCGGCCCGAACCCGACGCAAGGGTACTTTGGGGTTCAGGTCGGCGCTTTCGCGAATCGGGAAAATGCCGATCGTCTCGAGGCGCAGCTGGCCGCGCGCTACTCGTCGGTAAGCGTCGCGACCTACGACTCGCCGAATGGCGTCTTCTTCCGCGTGCGCGTGGGTCGATTGCCCACCGAGGAAGCCGCTCGGCAACTTGCGGCTCAACTGCACGCCAACGATCGATTCACCACCTTCGTCGTGCGTCTCGATAACTGATGCTGCTCTGAGGTTCGCCACGTTTTACAATAGGATCATGGCGCCTGGGGCGGCGCCGCGCTGCACCGTTTCAATGTGGTGTTGCATGGCTATGGTCCGATCGATTCGTTTACAACTCGGCGGTTCGATGCGGCTGGCGGTTTATCTCGCGGCGTCCTTGCTCGCGATGGAGCTCGCCGCGCCTCCTCGCCTCGATGCGCAGGCTCCTTCCACTCCGCTCACCACCTGGAGCGTCACCGTCGTATTGCCCCCGCGGATCGTCGCCGGGCGCCCTGCCACTCTCGCGGCTCTTGGCGTGGACGGAAGGCTCGCCTCCGGCGTGAAGCTCCAGGTGGGGGATCAGCAAGTCACGACCGATCGCACAGGCCGGGCGCTTTTCAGCGCGCCCGCCTCCGCCGGCTACATCCTTGCGAAAGCCTCGGGCGGTTCCTTTGCGGCGCTCGTCGATGCGCCGCAGGATGACCCCTCCGCGGCGATCTCCGTGGCCCCGGTGATTTCGCTGCACGATCAATTCTCCATCTGCGGCACGTCGCTCAGCCCGGACGCCGACGGCAATCTCGTGAAAATCAACGGCCAGATGAGCCTCGTGCTCGCCGCGTCGCCCGAATGCATCGTCGCGTTGCCCGGACCGAAGGTCGAGCCCGGCCCCGCCACGATTACCGTTACGACCGACAGCGCGCAATTCACCGCAAAGACATCTGTGGTCGCGCTCGCCTTCGAAGCCCCGAATCCGGCAATCCAGCCCGGAAAAAAGGGCGATCTTGCGGTTCGCGCGCAGGGATCGCAGGAGCGGCTGCGGCTCATGGTCGACAACGAGACTCCCGGCGTGCTTCGTTTCCTGCGCGGTGAGAGGCAGGAAGTGGTGACGAGCGGCGGCGACGACAACACCGCCTTGATCAAAGTACAGGCCGCGGCCTCCGGCACGTTCTCCTTTCACGCCCGCGTGATGGGCACTCCCGACCCCCGCGTCGCGCTCCGCTACTTGCAGGCCGCGCAACTCCTCGCGCCGAAAGATACGCAGCGCGAAATCCTGAAGCTGATCGATCGCCTCGACCGGCATCCGCGGGATTCTCAGCAAGTGGCGCTGCAACTCGACCAGATTCGCGCGGCCACGATCGAGGGAGACCTCCGCACGTTGCTCGATGCTGCCCGCGCCGAACTCTAGGAACGTCCCGGCAAATCAGAAATCGACTTCAAGAACGGCTTCGGCCAACCCCATGGACGCGCGTCGATTGGAACCGCACTGATCGGTGCTTAGTGGCTGGCTGTTCGTCCGCTAACCATTAACCGCTACCCACTCGCCACCAGCCGCTGTCTCTGTGTTACCCTCCGTGCGGCAAGGCCGCGCCTTGCTGGATGCGGGAGGCATCGATGAAAATGCAATCTCTACTCGTGGTTTGCGGCGTAGCGCTTTTTATCGTGGTGGGAGTGGCATTGGCCGGAGGAAGCGAAAATAAAAAAGACCTCGCTTCCGAAGTGGAAACTCTGAAAACACAGGTGGCCGCCCTGCAAAAGCAGGCGCAGGCCTCGCAGGACTACATCGCGATCTCGAATCTGCAGACCGCCTACGGCTACTACGTCGATAAATGCAAATGGGACGAAGCCGCCGACCTTTTCGCCAAGGACAGCACCCTCGAAATCGGTCTGCGCGGTGTCTACGTCGGCCAGGACCGCGTGCGCGCCTATCTCCACAAGCTGCCTGACCTGAAATACGGCACGCTCTTCAATCACATGCAGCTGCAGCCGAAAATCGATATCGCACCCGACGGCCTCACCGCCGAGGCCCGCTGGCGCGCCATCATGCAGGTCGGCATCCTGCACCGCTCCGCACAGTGGGGTGAGGCTACCTACGAGAACAAGTACGTGAAGGAAAACGGCATCTGGAAGATCAAGAGCCTGCATGCCTACTTCACGTATTACGCCAACTACTACAAGGGCTGGGACCAGGGAGGCGATCCGCCGCCGGGACCGATCGCCGGTTTCCCCCCGGATCGTCCGCCCACCGAAGTGTACAAGCTCTATCCGGACGTCTACGTTCCGCCGTACCACTACAAGAATCCGGTAACAGGCAAGTAAGTTACTCCGGGGCGTCGTCCCGAGGCGGCGCCCCTCGATTTTTTGCGGTATGGCCGCCGAAATCATTCCAAGGAGAAGCGATGAATCGCAATCGATTCGAAGGCAAGATCGCGCTGGTCACCGGCGGAAACAGCGGCATCGGCCTCGCTGCCGCGAAAGGTTTCGCCGCCGAGGGCGCGAAGGTCGCAATTACCGGTCGCGATCCCAAGACGCTCGAGGCCGCGGCGCGCGAAATCGGTGAAAGCACGCTCGCCCTCCGCTGCGACACGCGCGACCTGAATCAAATCGATTCCGTGATGGCCGCGATCGGGCAAAAGCACGGCCGCCTCGACGTCCTCTTCGCCAACGCCGGCGTCGCCGACATTCAGGCCTTCGACAAAATCACCGAAGAGCAATACGACTACGTGATGGACATCAATCTCAAGGGAACGTTCTTCACCGTCCAAAAAGCGGTGCCTCTGATGCCGCCGGGTTCGGCGATCGTGCTGAACTCGTCCAACGCCTCGACGCGCGCCTTCGCCGAAGCCTCCGTGTATTGCGCGAGCAAGGCCGGTCTCGTCTCGCTCGGCCGCACCCTGGCCGCGGCTCTGGTCACAAAAGGCATTCGCGTCAACGTCTGCAGCCCCGGCCCCATCGACACACCCATCGCTTGGCGCATGCCCAGCGTCTCCAAAGAACAGATCGCCGGCTTCAAGGAATTTCTCAAAGGCACCACGCTGCGCAAGCAGATCGGCACGCCCGAAGAAGCCGTCGCTCCCGTTTTGTTCCTCGCATCGCCCGAAGCCTCCAACATCATCGGCATCGACGTGGTCGTCGACGGCGGCGCCAACGTCGTCTGAATACACCAGTGACTCTCGCCCAGGCTGATTGCACGATCCAGGGTTTTCAACTGGGATATACCTAGGAGAAGCCAATGGCGACGCTATACGTCGAGAATGTTCCGGACGAGGTTTACGAAGCCCTGCGGGCGGGTGCTCGCTCTCGCCGCAGGTCGATTGCGGCTGAAGTCTTAGCCTTGCTTGAGGAGAATTGTCCGACGGAAAAGGAACTGAGGGCTCGTCGTGCGCTGTTTCGCAAGGCCCAGCGCATGCGTGCGCAGAAGCCGCGCGGAAGAGGTCCCTTTCGATCGACCGAGGAGATGCAGCGCGAGGATCGGAACCGGTGAAGTCCCTGGTAATCGATTCGAGCGTAGCCGCGAAGTGGTTCCTTCCTGCTTCGGCGGATCCGTTCGCCTCTCAGGCGGTGGATATCTTTCATCGCTTCGCTGCCGGTCAATTGAACGTGATCGTCCCGGAACTGTTCTGGGCCGAGCTCGGCAGCGTTTTCTGGAAAGCCGTTCGGCAGTCTCGCTGCACGAAAGCGGCCGCTGAGTTTGCCCTCCGGTCTCTGAAAGAGACGCGTGTGAGAACCGTGCCGTCTCTCGTGGTTGTGGAGAGCGCGTTTGACATTGCCGTGCGGTTCGAGCGTTCGATGTACGACGCACTCTACGTTGCGCTGGCCTCCGTTTCGCGGACGACGTTCGTGACTGCGGACGAGCGTTTGGTCAACGCGCTTGCGACTCACTTCCCTGTGCGCTGGCTCGGCGCCGTCGATCTCTCCTGGCGCTGATCTTCTTCCTTTCATTCAAACTGCGCTATAATCCCGCCACTACGACCCGGCACCGGCCGGCATCTTTACCCATTTCGTCCACTACAACAGGTCAAGTAGCAGCACGCGCGCAGCGCAAGGAGCTCCCGATGGGTGAATACGCGGTGGGACAAAAGCTCGGCGACTACGAAATTCTCGGCGTCCTCGGCGCCGGCGGCATGGGCAAGGTCTACAAGGTCCGCAACACCATCTCCGACCGTGTGGAGGCCATGAAGATCCTCCTGCCGAATCTCGCGGACCAAAAAGAGCTCGCCGACCGCTTCCTGCGCGAAATCAAGCTGCTCGCCAGCCTCAACCACCCGAATATCGCGGCGCTTCGCACGGCGCTCACGCTCGATAACCAGCTCGTGATGATCATGGAGTATGTCGACGGCGTGACGCTCGCCTCGCGCCTGCAGCAGGGCCCCGTGCCCGTCGCCGACGCGGTCTACTACATCGATCAGGTGCTCGCCGCGCTGGTCTACGCGCATCAGATGAATGTCGTCCATCGCGACATCAAGCCCGGCAACATGATGCTCACGCCGCAAGGCGTCGTGAAGCTGATGGACTTCGGCATCGCCCGGCCGGGCAACGAAGCCGGAATGACCATCACCGGCACCACTCTCGGCTCGCTCAACTACATGTCGCCCGAGCAGGTGAAGGGCGAGTCGGTCGACGCGCGCTCGGACCTCTACTCCGTCGGGCTCTCCCTCTACGAAATTCTGACCGGCCGCTTGCCCTTCCGCGGCGAGAGCGGCTACTCGCTGATGGTCGCGCAACTCCAACAGGCTCCCGAGCCGCCGATCGTTTTGCGTCCCGACCTCCCGAAGCCGCTCAACGACATCATTCTCATGGTTCTCGCGAAGGAACCCGAGAAGCGCTTCCAGTCCGCCACCGCGTTTCGCAACGCGCTGAAGACGGCGCTGCCGCAGGCCGCCGCTCCCGGAGTTGGTGCGGGCCGTTCCGGAGTGCCTTCAGCGACTACAATTTTCATGGATCCGACAGCGGCCGGCGCCGCCGCTCCTCCGCCCGCGCCCGCTTATCAGGCTACGCGGCCCGCCACCGCCGTTGCGGCGGCAGCTTCCGCTTCCCAGGTCGCCCCTCCGCCCGCGGCGCCGAAAAGCCATCGAGGCGTATGGATGGCCCTCGGCGGAATCCTTGTCGTGGCGATGCTGGCGGGCGCAGCGGTCTACGTTCCGCGGCGTGCGAAGACGCAAGCAAACGCAACCTCTTCGAACACGTCGACGTCCTCCGCTCCCGCCGCCGCACCCGCGCCGCCACCACCTGCTCCGGCGCCCGATCCGCAGGCCGCCGCCAAAGCGGCCGAGCAGCAAGCTGCCGCCGCGAAGGCCGCTGCTGATGCGGCTGCGGCGAAAGCGGCCGCCGATGCCGCCGCCCAGCAGGCTGCGGCGCAAGCTGCCGCCGAAGCAGCAGCAAAGGCTGCGGCACTCAAGGAAGCGCAGGCGCAAGCCGACCAGATCAGCAGTCGCGCCGCTGCGATCGGCGCCAGCCTGGACACTCTGCAGCACCAGCAGGCAGCCCAAGGCTACGGGCTCCGCGGAGACATGGTCGCTGCCCGCCAGCGCATGCAAACCAACCTCGCGCACGCCGAGGCGGCCTTGCAGCAGCAGGACGGCGCAACCGCCAAGGAGTACCTCGACAAAGCCGAAGCCGATGCCGAGACCCTCGAGCATTTCCTCGGCCGCTAGAGCCGAAGCCAACCATCTCACGTAGCGCCGGCGTCCCGCCGTCTCTTGGGGCGGTTGGCCGCCATCCTCGGTTTTGTGAGGGGACTTGCGTTTGGTTTACGATATTCTCAAATACGCAAGAGGCGCCGCGCTCGTTTCGCAACATTCTTCTCGCCAACCAGCGCTCGCGCCAACCCAGCGAATCTAACCAGCGCCGGAGGCGCGGCAGAAGTTAGCCCGGCCCGGAAGGGCTGGGAGAAAAGCCAATGGGACAATCGAGCGCCGTAGGTGCGACACACTCCGCGCCTATCGCGGCACTCAAATCCGCAACACGCGCAACGGCGGCTCCGCCAGATACATCTCCTCCACCAGCCCCGCTCTCCTCTCGAGCACGTTTCGCTGGTTGAACGAGCCCTTGTCCGTAATCTCGCCCGCGTCGAGCGACGGCGCCTCCTCGCAAAGAATCGCCCGCACGACGCGGTTCGAACTGCCCGTCGATTCTGCCGCCAGCGATTGCAGCCGCGATTGAAACTCCGCGCGCACGGCCTCCTTCTTCAAGAGTGCGCCCGCCGGCGCCCCCGCCGCGCCGTCGATACACAGCGCCGCGCACGCATCGAGATCGGGGAAAATCAGCGCGGCGATGAAGTCGCGATCGTGTCCCGCGATCACCACGTCGCGCACCAACGGCGCAAAGTGCCCCAGGAATTTCGCGCGCAGCGGGCCCAGGCTCACCCACGTCCCGTTTGCCAGCTTGAAATCCTCGTTCAGTCGCCCGTCGAAAAGCAGCCCCTCGTTCACGTCTTCCGGATCGATAAACCGCACCGCGTCGCCGAACCTGTAGAATCCTTCCTCGTCGAACACTTTCTCGGTGAGCTGCGGTTGCCGCCAGTAGCCCGGCGTGATGTTCGGCCCGCGCACGCGCGCCTCGAGCTTCGCCCCGTGCGGCACCAGTTTCAGCTCCACGCCCGGCACCGGCAACCCGATCGTGCCCGCCCGGTCCGTCTCCCACGAAGTCTGAATCGACATGGGCGACGTCTCCGTCGAGCCCAGGCCCGTCGCCATGATCACCCGCTCGCCGCACGTCGCGGCCGCGAGCTCCCGGTACGCGTCCCACACCGGCTGCGACAATCCCGCGCCTGCGTAGAACATCAATCCCAGCCGCCGGAAAAAGCTCTCGCGCAGCTCGCGATCCGCCCGCAGAAACGGCAGCAGATCCTCGTACCCCTTCGGTACGTTGAAGTACACGTTCGTCGGAATCTCGCGCAGGTTGCGTACCGTTTTTTCGATCGCCCCCGATCCCGGTTTGCCGTCGTCGATATAAAACGTGCCGCCGTTGTACAGCGCGATCCCCACGTCGTGGTTCCCGCCGAACGTGTGATTCCACGGCAGCCAGTCGACGATCACCGGCGGATCGTCTTCGAGAAACCCGAACACCTGCGCGATCATCTGCTGGTTGCTGCAGATCATCCGGTGCGTATTCGTCACGGCCTTGGGCATTGCGGTTGAGCCCGACGTGAAGAGAAATTTCGCGGCGTCGTCGGGCTCGATCCGCTCGTGCGCCGTTTCCACTTCGTGCGTCGGCTCGGTGGAGAGCAGTTGTGCGAAGAGCGTCGCGTTGCGCCGCGCGGGAGGCGCGCTCGCGGCGACCACCTCCGTTTCGCCGCCCGCCACAGCCTCGATCGCCCGCCCGTAGTGCCCGCCGTGCGACACGAAGATCAGCCCGGGCGTAAGAATCTCCATGCAATGCCGCAGCTTGCCGAAATCCTTCGACACCAGCGAATATGCCGGCGAAATCGGCGCAACCGGAATCCCTACGTGCTGCCCGGCGTACGTCAGCAAAAAGTGCTCGAGGTCGTTTTCGGAGAGAATCGCCACGGGACGTTCGGCCGAAAGCCCGCGATCGAGCAGCGCCTGCCCCAGCCTTCGCACCGCGTCGAACGCCTGCGCGTACGTCAGCGTTCGCCACTGCTGATCGGCGCCGCGTTTCGCGATGCAGATTGTTCCCGGCGCAACGCGGGCCCAGTGCGCGATCCGGTCCGTCAGCACCTTGGGATAGGGCTGCAGTCGCTCATCGGGCTTGATCAGCCACACGCCCCCGTCGCGGGCGTGCAGCGTCGCCCCCGACGTGCGCATCCGCACGCGCCGCACTCCGCCGGCCCGTTTGGACTCGCTCGCCATATCGTCCCTGTCATTCATGCGCGCCGCACATTTTCACACACTTCGAGTCCGCTAAATTCAGCCGCCTGGAAAGTCTCCGCGCGCGGGAAATTTTACTGGCCCAATTCCTTCCGGACGATCCGCGTGCCCTCCACCATCGCGCGGAGCTTTGCAAACGCGACGTCGCGCGGCAGGTGAAAGAGCCCGCAGTCCGGCAAAATGAAAATTTTCTCCGGCGGCAGCACTTTGACGGCTTTCCGGATGCGTTCCGCTACCATGTCCGCCGTCTCGATCGCCTGGTCCTTCACGTCGATCACGCCCACGCCCAGGTCGAACGGCGCCTTGAATTCCTGGAACAGGTCGAGGTCCTCGCCGCCTCGCCGCGCGAATTCCAGCGTCAACTGGTCCACCTTCGCCTCGAGAATCCGCGGAAATAGATACCGGTACGTTCCTTCCCACGAAGGCTTGCCGTATCGGTTCCCGTAGCAGATGTGCAGCGACGTCTTGGCCTTCACGCCGTCGAGCAGCACGTTCGTCACAGCCACGCCCCACGTCAAATCCTCCGGAAAGCCCGAGTAATACGGCTCGTCGATTTGAATGTACGTCGCGCCCGCCTTCACCAGTTCCTTCAGCTCCATATTCAGCACGCGCGCGATGTCGGTCGCCAGCGCTTCCTCGCTCGGATAGTGCTTGTTGCGCACTCTCTTGGTCAGCGAGTGCGGCCCGGTGATCCCGATCTTCGTTTGCCGCTCCGTGTTCGCCAGAAGGAACTTGAAATCCTCCACCAGCCCCAGCGACGCCATCGGAATCTTGCCGATCACCTCGCTGTCGTAAAAGTCGTAGTAAAACTTCTTCGACGACCGGTCGATCTGGATTCCCGGCAGCCGTTCGACGAAATAGTCGATCATGTTGTCGCGCCGGAGCTCGCCGTCGGTCACCACGTCCAGCCCCGCGATCTCCTGATCCTTGATGGCCGCCTTCACCACCGTGTCGTGAATCTCGTCGAGGTCGTGCCGCGTGATCCGCCGCGCGAAATATTCGGTCTTCAGCCGCTCCAGCCATCCCGGCATCGAGTAGCTGCCCACCATCGTCGTGGGAAGAATAGGAAGCTTCATCAAGTTACTCCCGTCGTGTCGTGTGCAGCACCGATGTCTTCGAGCCCGCCCGGTAGCGGAACGGTGCGAAGTGCAGGTTGTAGCCCGCGCGCTCCGCTACCTCTCGCAGCAGCGCCCCGTTCACCCAGTTGACGATCGACCCGTCCAGCTTCCCCGGCCCGTGGAATCCCATCTTGTACTCCGCCAGATCGGTCACGAAAATATCCTGCACCTCGAGATATCCCTGCGGATGCAGCAGCGGCAGCGTGTTGCGAAAGCTGTCGAGCGCCCCCGAGCTCAGATGAAAACGCAGATCGTTCGGCGCCTCGCGCAGAATATCCTCCATCTGCGGCAGGCTCAGTCCCGCCGGAAACGAAAGTTCCGGTAGATCCTCGATTCCCACCAGCCGCTCCTCGAGACGCATCGCCTTCCACGTATCCTGCCACAGCGCGATCCCGCGTTGCCGGTCCGCCAGGCACTCGGGCCCGATGTCGAGCAGCCGCCCGATCACTTTTGCCAGATCGGACACCGGAATTTCCGCCGCCCCCGCGATTTGAAACGCCTCGGCCGCCGGAATGTACGCGCGTACGTGCACCCAATAGAGCCGGTTGTCGCGCCAGACCAGCTCTTCGTCCGGCAGGTTGTCGTACATATTCGTCGAGTGAACGTGCAGGATCTTGTGGCGCAGAAAAGAAAGCGTCTTGATCGGGTCGAGTGCGTCGAGCGCGATGAAGCTGCAAAGATCGATGTGCGCCTGCACCGGCGGACGGCTTCGCTCGAGCGTCGCCAGCGAATAGTCTCCCAGCAGGAACCGCAGCCGCGGATAGTAGTTCGCGCCGCGCTCGCGATCCGCTTCGAGAAAGCGGTGCAGCCACAGCCCGGCGCGCGTTCCCGTCCCCACGCCGATTTCCAGCAGGAAAACTTCCGCCGGCAGTTGGTTCTTCCGGTCGAGCCCGTTCAGCAGCTGCCAGAATTCCTCCACCGATTCGGCAATCGCCTCGGGACGGTGCCCGTCCGACGCGCCGCCGGGCAGCGCCGCTTCGTACCCTCTTCCCGTCGTCCGTTCCCAATCTTTCAGCCGCTGCCAGTACAGCCGGTTGAACTGCCACACGATGCTCGAGCGGAACGACTGGAATTCCTCGAGGTAGAGCCGCCCGCTCTGCGCCGCCTGCCCCCGCCGCTCGATCGCGCGCTGCAGGCAATCGCGCATCCCGCCGGCGGGCACCTGCCGCGAGTCGATGTGCACCTCCATCACGGACGCGCTCCCGCCCTGCCCGCGCACGCTCTCGGTCACCGTGATCGCTTCGCGAAAATTCTGTTTGTACTGGAGCCAATCCAGGTAAATCTGCAGTCGCGCGAATTCGCCCGGCCCGAGATGTTTTTCCTCGAGCAGCGCGAGCACCGCCGCGACCGTTTCCTCGGTTCCCGCCAGCGCGGCATCGCGGCGAGTGTGGTTCAGGTGCAGAATCATGGGCGCCTACCAAACGGGCGCCCGCATTATCCCCAATTTACCCGCGCTTCGTTCCCTATTTTTTCGCGAGGGTGTTGCATGCGGGACGGAAGCACAGACTCTTCAGGCGGATGCCTCCGCTCGAACACAAAAGCCTCCGCTCGGCCACAAGAGCCTCAACTCGAACGCAAAAGCCTGCGCTCGGCCACGTCTTCAATTTCCCGCCCGATGTTCCGAGCGCGGTACGCGCGCCAGAAGCACCACTCGTCAGCGCCGGAGGCGCGACAGAAGTTAGCCCCGCCCGGAAGGGCGGGGAAGCCATGCCGTAAAACGCACGAGCGCCGTAGGCGCGGCACAGACCGGGCGCACCTAGGAGCACGCCGCAACGAGCAGGGCGGGGAACCAGGCTCGTCGCCACGCACTGCTCACCACTCACCAATCACCAAAAATCAGTGCCACACTCGCCGCGCCACATCCACCACCAGCTTCAACTTCGCCCACTGCTCGTCTTCGCTCAGCAGGTTCCCCTCTGCCGTCGACGCAAACCCGCACTGCGGGCTCACCGCCATATTCTCCAGCGGAAAATACTTCGCCGCTTCCTTGATCCGCTTCACGATCTCGTCTGACTTTTCAAGCTGCGCCTTTTTCGTCGTGATCAACCCCAGCACCACCACCTTGTCCTTCGGCACCAGCCGCAGCGGCTCAAACGTCCCCGCCCGCTCGTCGTCATACTCCAGCAGGAACCGGTCGACGCGCAGCGACCCGAATAACTTTTCCGCGATCGCGTCGTAGCCACCCTCCGCGTACCAATGGCTGCGATTGTTTCCGCGGCAGAGGTGAATTGCCACCGTCACGCCCGGCCGGCGCGCCGCATCGAAGCAGGCATTGTCCGCCGCGATCGCTTCGTCGAGCGCCTCTTCCGGATCCTGTCCCATCTCCCGCTTGATCCACTCGCGCCACTTCGGATCGAGATAATAGCTGTAGCGCGGAGCATCGATCTGAATGTACTTCACGCCCTCGGCGGCCAGCTGCGCCATGTCCTGCTTCATGATTTCGACGATATCCCACAGCAACTCGGAGTGGTTCTCGTACACTTTGTCCGTCACGCCGCGCTTGAACGCGATTGCCGGAAACTGCGTCGCGCTCGGCAACGGCACCTTGATGTCGCCCGGGCTATGCAGCTTGAGGAACGGCATCTCCCGCTCCGTCAGCGGGTGCATCCGCCGCAGCCTCCGGTTGACCACGCCCGTCACCGACGCCACCTTCGGCTTCTCGTGCGACGCGTCCCAATCCCGCGCGATCGCGTCCTCCATGTCGAAGCCATCGACCGCGTCCGTCAGCTCGCTCATGAAATTCCGCCGCCGCATTTCGCCGTCCGTGAATATCTGGAACCCCAGCGACTTCTGCTTCGTCAGCGCCTTCAAAATGCATTGATCCTCGATCTTTCTGAGGGGAGTGCCGCTTTTGCGCGCCGCCAGCAAATCCGCCGGCCTCAGAAAACTTCCTACATGATCCGCTCTGTACGGTACTGGCATTGGTTCGTTTCTCCCTGGTCGTTCGATTTTGCCGGATTCGTTTCGTTGATTTGACGTGAAGGGTGAGTCGCGGCTCCCAGTTTACCCTGCTTGCCCTGCCGCAAGAAGTGAACGCGGTGAAACGCTCCCGCCGCCTTCTCAGCCGGCCGGGCGTTCACTCGCTGAGAATCTTCCGCCGAATGCGCCGGGCCTAACGTCCATTCCTGCCCGCCCGCCGGTCTCCGAGGCTTGCCGAAATCTTCGCGGCCGTTTGTTTCGTCAGCGCGATCTTCTGCGCCAGCTCTTTGCCGCGGAAGCGCGGCGTCGGTCCCGCCATTCCCACGGCTGCAATCACGCGTCCTTCGCGCGACCTCACTGGAGCAGCGATTCCCGTCAACCCCCGCTCCGTCTCCTCCCGGTCCATGGCGTAGCCGCGCTCCACCACCTCCCGAAGATACTTTTTCACCTCGGGCAGGCTCGTCATCGTCGACGAGGTGTACCGCGTCAATGGCGCCCCTCCCAGGATCCCGTTCAGCTCATCCTCCGGCAGATACGCCAGCGCCGCCTTCGCCACCGCCGTGCAATGGGCAGGGAACCGCGACCCGATAGGCGTCGACACCATGATCACAGTATCTCGCGAGTCGGCCCGGTCGAGACATACCACTCCGCCCGGCCCCGGCACAGCGAGGCTCACGCTTTCGTGCGACGCCCGCGAAAGCTCCAGCAGGAACCGGTGCGCCTCGGTCCGCAGCGTCCGCGACTCCACCGCCCGAGTCCCTAAATCATGCAGCTTCAGCCCCAACCGGTAGCGGTCGCCCTCGGGATTCCGCTCGATCAGCTCGAACTTCTCCATCGCGTTCAGCAGCCGGTGCACGGTGGTCTTGTTCAGCCCGAGCCCCGCCGCCAGTTGCGTCACGCCCATCTCCGGACCGTGATCGCCCATGTACAGCAGAATGCGCAGCGCCTTCTGCAATGACTTGCTCGACCCTGCCTCGCCGCTCATTCGCCTGTTCCTCGATGTTAAGACCATCGGCACTCGTCCTCGCCCTCGTTATTCGGATTCGTTCCGGCGGCGCAATAGCGCCCGCAATGCGGCAATCCGGAGCGACGCTCTCGCCCGCTGCGTGTCGTTGGACAGGATACCAATCTGAAAGGGCGTTTCACAATATGAAACGGGAAGAATTTCGCCTGCGGATTACCGCTTGAGTCCGTTTTCGAGCTTCCGGGTGCCCCATCCTCGGTGTGCGAGGGTGGGGCCTTTCACAACAAACACCGCGTAAGCGAAAAGCGGGCCGCCTCTCGACGGCCCGCCTCGCCTCCAACCGATCGCGCTTCGACGGCCCGTTACTTTACGTGCGCCGCCGTCCGCCACCCTTCGGCGTACGTCTCGCGCGCCACCTTCGAGTAAGGCACCGGGCTCACTACCGCGCGGATTTCTTTCTGCTTGTGGCGCTCGACCGTCGGCTTCTTCGTGCCCCCGTTCGGTTCGCCCCACACCAGCGTGAGTTCCGTGCCGATCTCCACGTCGTGGTCCACCACCCCGAGCGACAGCACCGACCGCTCGTTGTAGCTGTATCCCGCGAACATCGACAGGCCCACCGTCTTCCCGCCCTTGCCCACCAGCTTGTCGTACGACGCCGAGGCGTAGTTCGAAATCGGCAGGTCGATGAACTTGTACGGCTCACCCGGCTCCAGCAGCGATTTGTACACGTCCGCCACGTCCTCCGCGTTCCACGCGAACGTCACTTTTTTCCGCTGCGTGCTCTGGTCGATCTTTTCCAGCGCCTCCCGGCCGATGAAGTCGTGGTCGAACTTCACGAAGATGCCGTATCCAAGCTCGTACGGCGTCGTGTAGTAGTCCTCGATGTTGTTCGAGACGAAGCTTCCCGCCAGCGATCCCGTCGCTTCGTAGCTGTTCGCCGGCAGCCATTCCCGGTACGCCTTCAGCTTGTCGCCCGTGTAGATGGCCGGCAGTGGCGAAGGAATCCAGCCCGATTCGCAGGTGTTCGAAGCGTACGCGCGCGAGCCGACTTCCCGCATGCCGAAGTCCTTGCCCGCCGCCACGATCGCCGCGCGGATTTCGTCGCGTTCCTCGTACGGTCCCCAGATCTCCAGGCCCGGTGCGCCCGCCATCCCGTGACGCAGCGCCCGCACCGTCTTCCCATTGATCTTGATCTCGCCCATGTTGAAGAACTTGATCTCGGGGAACGGTCCGCCGTTCAGCTTCTCGATGATCTGCTTCGCGTTCGGCCCCTGGATCTGATACCGGTAAACGGTCCGGTTCACCGCCCGCCCGCCCGGGTTCGAGGGCGACCGGTCGTCGCGCGTGATCTTCACGTCGTACCCGCCCGTCTTGCCGTGGAACTCGAGCCAGTTCGCCGCCGGCGCCCGCCCCACGTACACCAGGCTGTTCGGCGCAAGGTGAAACAAAATTCCGTCGCCGATCACGTACCCGTACGGCGTGCACGGCGCGAACTGCTTCGCGCGATTCACCGGAAAGTTCGCGAAGCTGTTCGTCGCCAGGTGCGACAGCAGCTTCAGCGCGTCCGGCCCTTCCACGTACAAATTCGCCATGTGGTGCGATTGATCGAACAGCACCGCCGTCTCGCGCCACGCCCTCTGCTCGTCCCGCCAGTTCGAGTATTCGGAGGGAACCACTGGGTACACGTACGCTCCGATTTGCGAATTGCGGAGCAGTTCCACCGTATTTCCCCCGCTCTTCAGAACCTCTTCCAGATTCTTACCGCTCATGTTCCCCCCTCCTCATCATGATGGATGCTTTCGATTGGGCCCACAGCGGGGCCAGAGGCGAAAAATGCATCGGATACGCTACTCAAACTCCGGGGCATTTGCAACTGGAGGCTGGCCAACGTCTCTGCGGTGACTTGGTCTCGTTCCCGCGCCAGTGCGCCTTGAAACCCTATGGTAGCAGTTCGCTGTTCCGTCGTCCTGCGCGCCCCGTTTTCGCGGCTGGCGCGCCCTTCTCGGCGGCCGAAAGACCTTCCCTTCGACGCCGGGGAATTGTAGTGAATTTTCCCGTCCGATTCAATATGAAAACTCGTTTCACATTGTAAAACAGACAAGCAAACGAAAACGCGCGCCGATCGAAGCGAAGCCTTTCGGGCCTCCGCGGCGATTTCCCAGGCGTAGCGCCGGCGTCCTCGCCGGCCGTTCCGGCGCCCGCCTCAGCAGCCCGGCAGCCACATCCGGGCGCATTCGCTTGTTGTGAGTGGGTCAGTGTGAATCAAGGTGAATCAAGCTGACCCACGAATCGCCCGTAGGGGCGCATGCTTGCTGCGCCCCTTCGAAGCCACGCATCCACCCCAACGAGCCTGACCGGCGAAGGCTTCCCGCGGTAAGGGGTTAATCCAAGTCGGCTTCAGCCGCGGGCTTGGGCTGTGAGGCATCGCCTGTAGGGGCGCATGCTTGCTGCGCCCCTTCGAAGCCACGCATCCGCCCCAACGAGCCTGACCGGACGTTTCAGGGGCCTCCTGCAAATCACGCCGAACCGGACTCCGCCGCCAGCTTCGGCGCCCGCCTCACCTCGCCGCCCATCGCCGCCCGGCGCCACGCCTTCCGTGCCGGCCGCTCGAGCAAGAGATAGAAGAGAATCGAAAGAAAAATGCTGCCGAGCACGCACAGCACGTACACCGCGGGATTTGCCACGTCGCCCTTCACCGAAATCCCTCCCCGCAGCCACGTCCGATACGAACCCGGCTCCAGAAATCCGTGCAACAGATACAGTGCGTAGCTCGCGTCTCCCAGCAGGATTGCGAACCGGTTCTCCAGCAGCGGCGTCACCACGGTCTTTCCGCTCGCCAGGGCGAAAATGATCGCGGCGAGCGCCGGAACAAACAGCAGGTATTCCTGCGTGGCCCCCATGATCGGACCAAATCCATTCCACGGCAGAAACTTCATCACCGCCACCGCCGCGCCGCACCCCGCAAAAAAGAGAAGATTCGCGTAGCGCGCGCTCCCCAGCACCGACCCGCGGCGCAGAATCAAGAGCCCCAGGCACATTCCGAGCACGAACTCGCCCAAGCGTAGCGGCGGAAACACCAGCACCACGTCGCGAAGTCGTTGCGCCAGGGCAGAAGTCTCGTCGAGCGGATGCCTGGAATGAAAGTAGTAGGCGAATAGTCCCGCCGCGCCGAAAAACGCCGCCGCCTGTGCCGCCCACGTCGTCGCCATCGCCGCCACCAGCGAACGCGTCGACTTCAGATTCCTCGCGAGGACCCACAAAATAAACGGAAATACCAGATAGAACGACAGCTCGCACGAAATGCTCCATGCCTGCCCGTTCCATCGAAAAAGATTGTCCGCCGAAGGCCAATAGACCTGCCAGCACAGCAACCCTGCCATCCACGTCACGAACGGATGTTCTCCCTGGTAGGGCTTCCAGAAAAAGAACAGAAACAATATCGTCGCGATCAGCCACGTTGCCACATGCAATGGAACGATCCGCGCCATGCGAAGATTCATGAACCCGGACCAACCGACCGACCTGCTTCGGATCGCCTCGTAGTAGCTGTAGGTCAGCACCAGTCCGCTCAAGATGAAGAAAAACGACACCGCCTGTTGCCCCCACGAAAAAAAGAATCCGGGAAGGGGCTTCACCCGCCCGAAGTGAAACAACACCACCAGCAGCGCGGCCACGAATCGCGCCCCAGTGAGGCAGGGCAACTGCCCACTCGTCGCACCATTTGCCTTGCCCGAGCCTTGGCCCGCCTTGCGATTTCGAGACAACCATCCCTGCGAAAGATTCCCAAGCGTCATGAGAGCTGGCCTTTTGAGACCAGCGCTTGCGCCGCCCGCCCGGGCGCGCAGACACATCTGGTCTCGCTATGCGTCGCTGGCAATCGCTCGGCATTCGGTAGGAACCAACGCGGGCCCGCGGGAGCCTTCAGCGGTCAAAGTCAGGAGAATGAGGTCCCGAGCCTTCGCGGTTTCTGCTGGCGCCGAAAGACGGATCGGCCAGTCGAGGGCTTACGAAAGGACAAGCTCAGTGGGAGGCGCGCGGCCAAGCGGGGAACGTGAGAGGAAGTTGCGGATGAAGCGTAAATCAGCAGTACGAATTCTCGTCGTGCAAAACCCGGGATCGGGCAAGGTTCCCGACCGGGACTCGATCTCAAAGCGCGACTGCGGAGGCAATCCTTGCGCGCCGTTCCTCCGCGCGGAGTAGACCGCGCTGAACGCCGTGGACCCCGTGACGGCCGCCGGGAAATCGCTTGGCTCGGCTTGCGAGAAGCTTCCGTGCCCGTCGTTCAGCAGAACCGCGACCGGCCGCCCGAAGTACGCCGACGAAATGACCAGGTCGACCGCGTTGTCGCCGTTGACGTCCCGCGCCTCGATCGCCAGGCCGCCAAGGGGCCCGCTGATCTCAATCGCGTGCGTCCCGGTAGAACTCAGCTGCAGCTGGATTTGATACCTGACGCCGTCGGCGACCCTCGCGCCCGTCTCCACATTCGCTAAGTCCGGGCGGTTGTCTCCGTCCAGGTCCGCGGCCGCGAATGGCAGGCGGGGCCCGAAAATGGGCCCGAGAGATCTAGCCGGTGGGGTCTGCGGTAGTTGGTCGGTGGCCGGGGCGCCTGCATACCAACCCAGCAGCAGCAGGCAAATCAACCATCCGACGGGCCGCAGGGTGGCCTTGATCGATGTGCAACGCCCAGCTCTGGGATTCCGGGTGCCTGAGGGCATGGCGCAATATACCTTAGTATTGTCCTAAAGCTAGAAGCAAAGGCCATGCCAGAAGGGAATTGGGGCCCGATCATCTCGTAACTGCTGTAGATATTGCGGTTAAATCCGATCTACGGAACTGTCGGCGCACGAAGCAAGGGACTCTGCGAGGGCCGCGCGTTCCCCTTTGTCCTTCTTTTTTCCTTTCCCATTCGCCTTTCGCGGTGCTTGGTGCCTCCGTGACCGGCCCTCAGCTCCGCATCTTCACCTTCGACAGCCCGAAGCTCTCCAGCGTCCGCAGAATCTCCCGGTGGCCGAAGGCCGCCGCCGGCGACGCATAACCCACCTGCCGCGGCGCCGAGTGCACGAGCGTATGCGCCCCGAACGCCTGCAGCAGCCCCGTCTGTTTGTAGCAGCACGTGCCGTGCAACGTGCACTCGATCGTCTCCGTCATTCCGCGCCCCACGATCACGTCCACCGTCCGCTGCGTCCGCGCATTTTCGCGCGGCGGCGTGGCGCCCTGCACCGCGTTCGCCATCTCCGCGAGCTTCTTCTCCTGCTCCGCCTTCGGCAGCGGACGAATCGCTTCCTCGAAATGTTTCTCCGTTGCCAGCACGCCTTCCATGATCTGCCGGGTCAGCAGCCCGCCGAACGATTTCACATTCGCCGCCTGCGGATGGTCCTTGTACCAGACCGGATGCGGAAATCCCCCCCAGCTCAATGCCAGTTGCGTGCGGATGTAGCCCGGCACGATCGCTTCGTATCCCACCGCCCGCGGCCACGCCTTGTACGCATTCTGCTCGAGGTAAAATCCGTCCGTCTGGATCACCGCGAAAATCGTCTGCGTCGAACCGAACGTCGGCATCCCGTCGAACATCGTCAGGATTTCCAGCGTGTCGATATTCGCCGATTCGAGGCACAGCCGCGCCGCTGCATCGCTCGGCGCCGACATGAACGCCATCGCCGCCACGATCGCCAGCCCCTTCGCCGCGAATTTCGCGCTCCATTTCTCCTCGAGCTCCCGATGCCACGCCTGCTCGCCCGCGATATCCAGATAGTGGCAGCCCGCCTTCAGGCACGCCTCGATCACCGCCGGCCCGTGGTAAATGAACGGCCCCACGTTGTTGCACACCACCTTGGCGCCCGAAAACAGTTTCGCCAGCTCATCGACCGACGATCCGGTCTGCGCCACCTCGTAATCCGCCGTTTCGATTCCTGGTACGCGACTCATTACGTCCTTGATCTTCTTCGCGTCTCGTCCCGCTGCCACGAACGGCACGTTGTACTCGCGCAGATATTCCGCCGTGAGCCGTCCCGAAAACCCGCTCGCGCCGTACACCACCACTGGTCTCTTCGAATTGGACATGGTTCTCTCCCGGTCCGCCGCCGGCATCATAACAAAGCTGCGCGCGACCGCTCCGTCCTTCGTGCTCCGTTTGCTTTTTCGCGCACTCCTGGCTTCGCCCTCGGCTCTTCCTCTCGCCGCTGGCCAAGTCCGCCATTTTAGGCTAAAGTCCCTTTCCAGCTAGTAGGCACCTTTTCCTCTCCTGGTATCTGGATTTATTCTCTAGTGTCGCGACCAGCACGAAGGAGGATACGTGTACGAGTTTGATTGTCCCGTGAAACTCACCGCCGAAATCATCGGCGGCAAGTGGAAGCCCTTGATCCTGTTTCATCTCGAGCATGGCACGCGCCGCTTCAGCGAGCTTCAGCGCCTCATTCCCGTCAGCACCAAGAAGATGCTCACCAAGCATCTGCGCGAGCTTGAACGCGACGGCGTGATCCGCCGCAACGTTTTCGCCGAGGTTCCGCCCCGCGTCGAGTACTCGCTCACCAAGCACGGCCAGAGCCTTCGCCCCATCCTCGTCCTGATGTCCAATTGGGGCAAGAAGCATCGCGCCCGCTACGGTCGCTCGAACGGAAACGGCAGAGCCTGATCGAAACATTCCCGGGCCCGCCGTTCTCGGCGCCCCCTTTCGTTCTTGCGCTCACGTCCGATCCAAGGCGCTGCCGGAACTCTCCGTTCCGGCCGTTCGCCTTCCGGGTGTAGACTTTCGCTCTCAGCGCGGCGAGACTTCAGGCGGCGATGACACGAAATTCCAGGGGGAAGATTCCATGCACAACACGGTTGAGACCCGCGACGACAAACAATTGATCAACGGCGAGTGGACCTCTGCCGCCGACGGCAAATTCTACGACAAGAAAAATCCATACACCGGTGGAGTCGCCTCCCATGTGCCCGCCGGCAAGCGCGAAGACGCGCGCCGCGCCATCGACGCCGCGGCCGCCGCGTTTCCCGCGTGGAGCGCCACCCCGCCCGCCGTCCGTCGCAGCCTGTTCCTCAAAGCCGCCGATGTCCTTGAGCGCCGCATGCCCGAGATCGCCAAGATCACGGCCGAAGAGACCGGCCAGACCTTCGGCTGGGGCATGTTTAACTGCATCTTCGCCGTCAGCATCTTGCGCGAGGGCGCGGCACAAGCCTACGGCCTGATCGGTCAGGTCATTCCCACCGACTTGCCCGATACCACCGCCCTCGCCGTCCGCCAGCCCGTCGGCGTGGTTGTCGGCATCGCCCCGTGGAACGCGCCCACGATTCTCGGCATGCGCGCCGTCGCGCTGCCCATCGCTTACGGCAATACCGTCGTTCTGAAAGCCTCCGAGGAATCCCCCGGCACGCACCTCGCCATCGGCTCCGTATTCGAAGAGGCCGGCTTCCCCAAGGGCGTCCTCAACGTGATCACCAACGCCCCCGCGGACGCCGCCGAAGTCGTCGACGAACTCATCGCCAATCCGAAAACGCGCCGCCTCAGCTTCACCGGTTCGACGAAAATCGGCCGCCTCATCGCCGAAAGCGCCGGCCGCCACCTCAAGCGCGTCGTCCTCGAGCTCGGCGGCAAAGCGCCCATGGTCGTTCTCGGCGATGCCGATGTCGACGCCGCCGTTTCCGCCGCGAATTTTGGCGCATTCATGAATCAGGGACAGATCTGCATGTCCACCGAGCGCATCATTGTCGACAGGTCCATCGCCGACGAATTCGCCAGGAAGCTCGCCGCCAAAGGCTCCGCTCTCAAAGTCGGCGATCCGATGGCGCCCGACACGCAAATCGGCGCGATGATCGGTCCCGCTGCGATCGACCGCGTGCAGTCGCTCGTCGACGATGCCGTCGCCAAAGGCGCGAAAATTCTCTGCGGCGGCAAGGCGCAAGGCCCGTGCTATCCCCCCACCGTCGTGTACGCCGTCACGCCCGCCATGCGCATCTACCACGAAGAATCGTTCGGCCCGGCAAAGCCCGTCGTTGTCGCCAACGATGCCGAAGACGCTCTGCGCATCGCCAACGACACTCCTTACGGCCTCTCCAGCGCCGTCTTCACCCGCGACGTCGCCAAGGGACTCAAATTCGCCGAGCGCCTTCAGTTCGGCATTTCCCACATCAATGGCGCCACCGTTCACGACGAACCCCAGATGCCCTTCGGCGGCATGAAAGACAGCGGCTACGGTAAATTCGGCGGCAGCGCCGGCCTCGAGGAATTCACCGAGACGCGCTGGATCACGATTCGTCGCTCGCCAACTCCGTATCCAATCTGACCTGGGAACGCCAATCTCCGGATTGGCGCTTTTCCGCGGGGCGCCGCACGCTCAGGCTCGGGGCTCTTGGTGGATGCGCGAATGCTCGACGGTTTACACGTGGAAGCTTGAGGCTTCAGCCTCGCGAAAAAGCTGCGGACGGCGATCCGGCTTTAGCCGCGGGGTTCTCCTTGCCAGGCCGCCTGATCGGCGGCAGAAAGGATCGGACCATGGAAATCAAACGCGCAGGCTCGCAGCCATCCTCCAAACCACCCGCCGAGTATTTCACCGGCACGGTGCGCGTCGATCCTCTGTTTCAGCCCAACACTCCCGCCCGCGTGATCGGCGTGGCCGTCACCTTCGAGCCCGGCGCTCGCACCGCCTGGCACTCGCATCCGCTCGGCCAGACGCTCATCGTCACCGCCGGCTGCGGCCGCACGCAGCGCTGGGGCGGCCCCATCGAGGAAATTCGCCCCGGTGACGTCGTCTCGATCGCGCCCGGCGAAAAGCACTGGCACGGCGCCGCTCCCACCACCGCCATGACCCACATCGCCATCCAGGAGCAGCTCGATGGCAAAGTCGCCGACTGGATGGAAAAAGTCACCGACGAGCAATATCACCCCTGAACGAAAACAAGCGCACCTCGAATCGCCTCGTGCCGGAAGTGCGTCGCCTCCAGCTCCCCGCTCCTAGCTCACAACCGGCCTCCGTCTTCTGATTCGCCCCTCCAGCCGCTCCATCTCCAACGTCGCCTTCTCCCTCAACAGTTCTGTCTCCTCCACCATCCGGATCTCCTGCACGAACTTCAGCACGTCTCCCTCGCGGAGTTTCTCGCAAATCCGCACCAGCGACTCCTGCTCCTGCGCGCGCAACGCCCGCATCAGCGCTCTCACCAGCTTCGACTGGTTCGGCAGCACATTCCCCATGAATTTCTTCCCTGCTTTCGTCAATCCGATCACGCAGATTCGCCGTCCCAGTCGCGGCTCTTCCTTCCGCGACACCGCCCGGTGCATTCGCTTGAACTCTGCCGGTGGCAGCGTCACGGATCGGCGTCCCAGCCATCCTCGCCTCTCCAGGCGATTCACGGTCCTCCGAATGCCCGGCCGTCTGACCTGTCGCCTCTCCGCCACGGTCGTCAGCGGCAAAGCTCCCTCCCGATTCAAAATCTCCATCACGCGGAACTCCCCCATCGTAAGGTCAAAGGAATCAAGGGGTCCCCGCAGTTCGCCCTTGATCCAATCCGCTGTGTCGATCAGGGTCGTGAACGCTCGAAACGCCCGCTGCATTTTCTCCCGGTGAGGCTCGTAACGCTGCATCGTGCGAATTCCTTTCAAAATTGGCTGTTCCGGCGCCCTGAGCCCGGTTTTACGGGGCCGCTGGGGGTCTCACGGATACCTCTGGCGCAACGCAAAAGTACGCGCGATCGCGAATCAAGAAAATCCGCACTTCTACGTCCGTGTAATGCCCTTGGGTCTGAGTGGCACAGACAATCCTGTCTGTGCTCCTGGGTGATTTCAGGTTCGATGCCCCACCCTTCCCCCCGCTTGCATCCGGCCCAGCGCGGGCGTAGCATACCCGCTGCCTGGCGCTGACGCGCCGGGCGGGCCGCTGCGAGGCTAAGGGTTTGGCTTCGCCGGTCTCCCTCTCCGCAGGTTTTGCATCCTACGGTGGTATGCGAATGATTTCGCAGCCCAGCATTGACTGCACGAATTCGAACCGGCCGTTCGCGACTCCACCCGTCGCGCTTCGCCGGTCCGCCCACACAACGTTATTCAAAATTCCGAGCGATTGCAGGATTCGCAAAGCAAGATCGTCCCGACGAAGAACTAGAGGAGGAAAGTGATGGCTACCGCTACCCAGACGATTCCGATCGACCAGAACGTGCAAAGCTACGTTTCGAAGCCTCGCCAGATGCTCATCAACGGAAAGTGGGTGAACTCCGCTTCCGGCAAGACATTTCCGACGTATAACCCGGCCACCGGCGACGTCCTCGCGCAGATCGCCGAGGGCAACAGCGAAGACGTCAACCGCGCCGTAGCCGCGGCCCGCGCCGCCTTCGAAAAAGGCCCTTGGCGCAACATGCTTCCCAACGAGCGCGGCCGCCTGATCTGGAAGCTCGGCGACCTGCTCGAAAAGCACAACGAAGAATTCGCGCAGCTCGAATCGCTCGACAACGGCAAGCCGGTCACCGTGGCGCGCGTCGCGGACGTCCCGCTCGCCGCCGATCTTTTCCGCTACATGGCGGGCTGGGCGACCAAAATCGAGGGCAACACGATCCCGATCTCCGCGCACGGCGCGAAATTCCTTGCGTACACGTTGCGCGAGCCCGTCGGCGTGGTCGGACAGATCATCCCGTGGAATTTCCCGCTGCTGATGGCGGCGTGGAAGCTCGGCCCGGCCCTCGCGACCGGATGCTGCGTCGTGCTGAAACCCGCCGAGCAGACACCGCTCACGGCGCTCCGGCTCGGCGAGCTCATTCAGGAAGCGGGGATTCCGGAAGGAGTCGTCAACATCGTCACCGGCTACGGCGAAACGGCCGGAGCGCCGATCGCCGCCCATCCGGACGTCGACAAGATCGCCTTCACCGGTTCGACCGAAGTGGGCAAGCTGATCGTGAAGGCGGCCGCCGGCAACCTGAAGAAGGTGTCGCTCGAGCTCGGCGGCAAGTCGCCCAACATCGTTTTCGAGGACGCCGATCTCGAAAACACGATCCAGGGGGCCGCGATGGCCATCTTCTTCAACCATGGCCAGTGCTGCTGCGCCGGGTCGCGCCTCTACGTCGAACAGAAAGAATTCGACAAGGTCGTCGACGGCGTTTCGCAGATCGCTTCGAAGATCAAGGTGGGACCGGGCATGGAGTCGACGACCGACATGGGGCCGCTCGTTTCCGAGGAGCAGCTCAATCGCGTCTGCGGCTACCTCGAATCGGGATACTCGGAGGGCGCAAAGGCTACCACCGGCGGCAGCCGCCAGGGCGAGAAGGGCTACTTCGTCAAGCCGACCGTCCTCGTCAACACGAACGAAAACATGAAGGTGGTGCGCGAGGAGATTTTCGGGCCCGTCGTCACCGCCATTCCTTTCAAGGATATCGACGACCTTATCGCCAAGGCCAACAACACGGAATACGGATTGGCCGCCGGCGTCTGGACGCGCGACATCAAGAAAGCGCATCGCACCGCCGCCGCTCTCCGCGCCGGCACCGTCTGGGTCAATTGCTACAACGTGTTCGACGCGGCCCTTCCGTTTGGAGGTTATAAGCAATCAGGATGGGGCCGCGAAATGGGACACGAGGTGCTGGAGATGTACACGGAAGTGAAATCGGTGTGCACTCCGATTTCGTGATTCGCGTCACGATTGACTGCCGCGCAGTCGTAGGGGCGGGTTTGAACCCGCCCCTATGTTTTTTCCCGCGTGGAGTTCGCGGCCGTGAGTGGCCTGAGTTTCACGGCGCACCAAAAGAGGTAAAATAATCCGCAGAGGGCCCGATGGGATCGCAGACCATTCGAAATTTCATGAAGCAGCAGGGATTCGCCGACGAGCCATCGGCGCTCTGCGATATGCATTTCGCCGGACTGTATTTTCAGCCGCGCATCGTGGGAAGCCTGATCGTGGTGGGCATCGCGCTCAACGTCGCGGGTTACCGCGCAGGCGCGGCGTCGCCGATTCACTGGGCGATGTGGCTTTTCTTCGCGCTGTCGGCGGTGCTCTGGTGGAACGTCCTCGCGCCCGCCCTGAACCCCTTCGAAATGTTTTACAACCGCGCGTTCGCGCGGCCGAAGGGCCGCTCGCCGCTCGTTCCCGCGCCGGGCCCACGGCGATTCGCGCAGGCGGTCGCGGCGGCTTTCACTTTGATCGTCGGCCTCGCGCTGATGAGCGGATGGATGGTCACCGCATTTGTCTTCGAGGCGTTTCTGGTGGCGGCGTTCTCGATGCTGCTTTTCGGCAAGTTCTGCCTCGGCGCCTATATTTTTCTGCTTTTGCGCGGGCAAGTGTCGCTCGCGAATTCCACTCTTCCCTGGGCGCACTCCTGATCGGAGAGCTGTTTCAGAGTCTTCCTACTGCTTCGGCAGCGGTACCGCGTGCATGTGAAATTCGCCCGGATCCTGCCCGCGCAGCGAGGCATCCTGCATGTAGTTCAGCTTGCCTTCGACGACCCACGCCATGCCCTTCGTCGCCGTCACGCCCGGGGTGCTCGGCATCCCATCTTTCAGAACTGTGATGTTGACCGTGTTGAGGCCGGCTCCGCTAAACGACACGACCGACATCGTCCCGGAATTCTCCGCCAGCAGAAGACGCTGCTTGCCGATCGCGCGCATGCCGTCGGGCCGGTCGAGCTTGCGCGGCAGCATCATATCGACGATCTGAGTCGCCTTGCCGTCGGCGCCAAGTGTGACGCGCAGGATCTTCCCCTGCGTCACGCTGTTCACATACAGCGTGTCTTTGTCGCCGAAGGCGAGCCCGTCCGCTCCCGCCAGCAGCGGGTCCTTGGCCGCCACTTCGAGCGATGTCGCGCCGCGCTTCAGCATCAGAACGCTCCCCTGGCCCGTGTCCGTCACGTAAGCGGTGCCGTCCGAACCGACGGCGACATCGTTGCAGAACCCGCCCGTGCCGGGGAACGTGTACGTGTTCTTGAACATGCCCGTCTTCAAGTCAAAGGTGCGCACGGCCGGCGGTGTCCCGCCGGGTTCGAGAGCATTCGAGCAGACCCACAGGAGCTTGTTCTTCTCATCGGCGTACACGCCGAAGACGCTGGCCGCGAGGCCGCCCGTTCCGGGCTTGATCCACTCTTCGGCCGTCGTCTGTCCCGGCGCGATGCGCATCACATTGCCGTGGCCCACGCTGCCGACGATCAGCGTGCCGTCGGGAGTCGAGGTAATGCTTTCGGGAAACACGCGCGTGCCTGGCAGCGTGATTTCGGTAACTGCATCGCCGGCGTGCGCGGCGATTGCCATGGCGAGTGTCGCCGCGATCGCCAGCACCAGAATCCTTGCGCCGCCCATCACTCGTGTCATCGGATCTCCGTTTCGCAGGTTGGCTGCGCTAAGATGAGGCCGAGCACAGACTGTACCACAACTGTACTTTTACGTATTCGATGTGCAGCTATACTCGTCTGGATTCGCATGGCTGGCACGGATGCGAAGAGGGTGCGGGCGGCAGAATGCTTGACACTGGCATCCGTGCCCGGTATGGATACTCGCGACCGGAGGCGATCATGACTTCAGCGACCGCACACAAAGCCGCTTTGAGGAACCCGATTCCGGTGCGCAATCCGCGCACCGGCGAAATCGATATGCACGTCACGCCGGCATCCGCCGAGGAGATCGCGGCGATCTGCGCGCGGCTGCGGCAGGCGCAGGACCCTTGGGGGCGCGCGCCCGTCGCGCATCGCATCGAGGTGATGCAGAAATGGGCTGCGAGGATCGAGGCGCACAAGGAAGCGCTGATCGCTGCCGAGTCGATCGATACGGGCGGAGGACAGATTTCGCGCGTAGCGCCCGACATGGTGCTCGGCAGCATCCGCCGCGCAGCCGCGATGGCGCCCGCGATTTTCGAGCAGGCGCGGCGATCGGGTAGCGCGCCGGGCCTGCCGCAGATCCTGTGCGACACGAACCTGCGTCCCTACCCGCTCGCGGGAATTATCGGGCCGTGGAACGCGCCGCTGATGCTCTCGACGCTGCACGCCATCCCCGCGCTCTTCGCGGGCTGCGCGGCGATCGTCAAGCCAAGCGAAGTGACGCCGCGCTTCGTGGCGCCCATGATGGAAACAATTCTGGAGGTGCCCGAGCTAGCGAACGTGCTGATCTACGTGGTGGGAGACGGGCAGACGGGCGAGGCCATCGTCGAAAACGCCGACATCGTCAATTTCACCGGGAGCGTGCCCAACGGGCGAAAAGTGGCGGAGGCATGCGCGCGGCGGTTCATCCCCGCGATTCTCGAGCTAGGCGGCAAGGACCCGGTGATCATCACGGAGAATGCGGATCTCGATCGCGCGGCGAAAGCCGTATTGCGCGGCGCCGCGTCGAGCACCGGGCAAGTGTGCTTTTCGATCGAGCGCATTTACGTGCATGAAAACGCGCACGACGCTTTCGTCGAGCGGCTGGTGCAGGAGGCGGAGCGAGTCGAATTGACCTATCCCGATCCGAACCGCGGGCAGATCGGCCCGTTTACCTCGGGGCGGCAGGCCGAGATCGTGGACGATCATTTCGACGATGCGGTAGCCAAGGGCGCTGTGATCCGCACGGGCGGCAAAAGCGAAAATCTGGGCGGCGGCCTGTACATGCGTCCCACGGTGCTGACCGGCGTGACCCACGAAATGAAAATCATGAGGGACGAAACATTTGGGCCGGTAATGCCGGTGATGAAATTCCGCACGGTGGAAGAAGCGGTGCGGCTGGCCAACGACACCTATTACGGCCTTTCGGCGGCGGTGATCGCCGGAACGAAGACGAAGCACGGCGCATCGGCGACCGGCTCGACGCCGGAATGGTGAGTTTGCAGGACACGTTCCTGACGTTCGCGGGCTTTGCCTTCGGGCTGCAAGCGGACTCGTTCCGGTTTTCGGGAATGGGCAGCCGCGCCGGAATCATGGCGCACCTGCGAAGGCAGGGCGTGGTGCTGAACACCGGCGAGCCCGCGTGCCTGATCGCCGAGAGCTTACAGGCGGTTGGCTAAGAGCAGTCACCGAATCTCCGGGCGAGGACGGCGTGTCACTTTCTCCTGTTTGTGACATCTGCTATAATTCTGTCAGGAGCGGAGATGAAAACGAAAACTCGCATGCGGGTGAACGAAAATGGCCGGGTCGTCATCCCTGCTTCCTTCCGCAAGGCCCTCGGCATCGAAATTGGCGACGAGGTAATCCTGCGAATCGAGAGGGACGAGTTGCGCATCACCACGCTGAAGCGCCGGCTCGAAAGGGCCCAGCGTCTGGTCCGCAAGCACGTGAAGGCGGGCACGTCGCTTGTTGACGAACTCCTAGCCGAGCGTCGAGAGGCCGCGCGAAATGAGCAGCATCGTTCTTGATGCTTCGGCTTTGCTCGCAATCTTGAACCAAGAGGCCGGAGCCGACAAGCTGACACCCGAGCTCTTAAACGTAGCTGCCAGCAGCACGGTGAATTTGGCCGAGGTCCAAGCGAAGCTGGTCGATCGGGGTGTTCGTCCGGAAGATGCCTGGGAAGCGACCCTCAGCCCAATCCGTGAAGCCGTGAACTTCACGCCGGAGCACGCTCGGATTGCCGGCGATCTGGTTGAGCAGACCCGCGCGCATGGTTTGTCACTGGGAGATCGGGCGTGTTTGGCGCTAGGACTCGCGCTGAAAGCGCCGGTATATACGGCGGATCGATCCTGGAAAAACCTGAAGTTGGGCGTTCGAATTCACGTGATTCGCTGAGACCGGGGACACGCAGTGTGTTTAGTTCGCGGCGCGGTCGCTCGTCGTCCGAGGATTGTCGTGCCGCTGGTAATTCCCGACTTTCGGCAGGCAGGTTAAGACCAGAGCGGCGACGAAGCCGGCGAGCGCGAGTAGATCGCCCATGGTCCTCTCGCTGGGCGCGTGGAAAAAGTCAGCGTGGAGCCGTGTGAGCCCTCCAACCACCGCGATCAGCCAAGCCATCCGAAGTTTTGTGGCGCGAGACATCGGACGGATGCTACCACAACGGAGCCCCATAAGGCCCCTGCCTGTATCCAAGCGCCTTGACATGACGATATAAAGCATATTAAACCGTTTATCCGCGCTGCGCGCATTGCGCCGTTTGCGGAAGTCGCCAGCAGCGTGATGGCAAGGGCCCACAGTGATTGTCTTCGAGCACCGGTTTGAAAGCTTTGACACGCGGGGGAACGACTGCTACATCGACGGGTTCGCGGAGCGCCTGGACCGGCTGATCGTCGAGGGCTGGAAAATGCTTGAACCGACGCGCGATCCGATTGCGGCGGGCTGGTGGCGCGTGGAGCTGCTCAAAGAAACGCGCCCCGAAAGCATTCCGTCGCGACTCTAAGAATTGGGGAGACCTGCCGTGCGTCCGCGCGGCGGGTCGAACGAAACTTGCGCCGTACCGAGGGGAATACCATGAAACGTGCGATGAGTCTTGTTGTCGTGTTTTTCTGCGCGGCGGCTGTTTTTCTCTTCACGGGACATACGCAACTGGCCGGTCCCGCGGGGCTGCCGGCGGGCCAGGGCTGCTCGAGCGATGATACCGGGCTGAAATTGCCGAAGGGATTCTGCGCGACGATTTTCGCCGATGGCATTGGCCACGCGCGGGAGATGGTCGTCGCTCCCAACGGCGTGGTGTACGTGAATACGTGGTCGGGCCGCTACTACGGCAATACGCCGCCGCACGCCGGCGGATTCCTCGTGGCGCTACAGGACAAGAGCGGCTCGGGGAGAGCCGATGCGATCGAGCGCTTCGGCGACACGCCGGAGATGGGCGGGGCGGGAGGCTCGGGCATCGCGCTCTATAAGGACGCGATCTACGCGGAGATCAACGATCGCATCGCGAAGTATCCGCTCGGCGGGGAGATCGCGCCGAAGGTAAAGGGGATCACGGTCGTTTCCGGACTGCCGCTGACGGGCGATCATCCCATGCATCCGTTCATCATCGACGCGTCGGGAAATATCTATGTGGATGACGCGACGCCGACGAATGCGTGCCAGTCGAAGAATCGCGTGCCGCAATCGCCGGGCGAGAATCCCTGCACGGAGCTCGAGACGCGCGGCGGCATCTGGCGCTACGACGCGAACAAGACCGACCAGGCGTTTTCTCCCGCGGAGCGCTATGCGACCGGCATTCGCAACGCCGAGGGTCTGGCATTCGATTCCGCCGGCAATCTCTTCTCGACGCAGCACGGGCGCGATCAACTGCATGCGAACTGGCCGCAATTCTATAAGCCGGATCAGGAGGCCACGCTGCCGGCGGAAGAGTTGCTGCTGATCAAGAAGGGCGGCGATTACGGCTGGCCGGAGTGCTACTACGATTCGTTCGTGCAGAAGCTGGTGCTCGCGCCGGAATACGGTGGCGACGGCAAGAAGATCGGAATTTGCGCCGAAAAGACGGCTCCGGTGGCCGCGTTTCCCGCGCACTGGGCGCCGAACGGCATGGCGCACTACGACAAGACGCAATTCCCCGCGCGCTATCGCGACGGGATGTTCATCGCGTTCCACGGCTCGTGGGACCGCGCGCCGTATCCGCAGGGAGGGTACAACGTGGTGTTTCAGCCGCTGTCGGGCGTGCGCGCTTCGGCGCCGTGCGAGATATTCGCGGACGGCTTCGCGGGAGCGACGAAATCGCCGCAGGGCGCGGCGCATCGGCCGAGCGGCCTGGCCGTGGGTCCCGACGGCGCGCTGTATATTTCGGACGACGTGACTGGGCGAATCTACCGGGTGACGTATAGCGGCGGGCCGTTTGACGCGTCGAGCATCACGCCGTGCCCGAGCCTGACTGCTCCCGCGGGCAAGATCGTGGCCGCGCCCGTAAGGCCGCCGGAAGGCCTGCATCCAAACGCGGGACGCGAAGGTGCGAGCGCGACCGGCCCGGTTCCCCGCGGCGCGACTCCGGCGATGGTGGCGCTCGGCAACAGGATCTATCACGGGCAGGAGGGCGGAGCATCGTGCACCGGCTGCCATGGTGACAACGCGAAGGGCACGCCGCTCGGTCCCGACTTGACCGACAAGACTTGGCTCTGGAGCAACGGCAGCTACCCCGGCATCGCGAAAACGATCACAGACGGCGTGCCGCAGCCGAAGAATTATCGAAGTCCGATGCCTCCGATGGGCGGGACGCAACTCACGCACGCACAAGTGAATGCACTGGCCGCCTATATTTGGAGTATAAGTCATACCGGAGGTGCAACCGCCTCCCACTAAAACTGCGCATTCATGGAGGAAGCATGAGGAATGTCGTTCGGATGATTCTGGGGGCGGCGCTGATTTTCAGCGCAAGTTTCGTGGCACGCGCGGCGCAGGCTCCGCCGCCGTCCGCGCCCCCGCCGTCGTTGCTGATGACGAGCACGGCGTTCGCGGACATGGCGCGGATTCCCACGCAATACACCTGCGCGGCGACGTACCCGCCGCCGAGCGGGCCTCGCAATATATCGACCGGCGTATCGCCGGAAATGGGCTGGACGAACGTTCCGAAAGGCACGGTAAGCCTGGTCCTGATCCTGCACGATCCGGACGCACGAGTGCCAAAGGCTCCCACCGACGTGACGCACTGGATCATTTTCAACATTCCCTCAGACGCGAGGGCGCTGGGGACGCAGATTCCGTCCGGGCCCTTGCCGGGCGGCATCCTGCAGGGAAACAACATCACAGGGAAGGACGGCTACCAGGGGCCTTGCGCGCCTCCGGGAGCGCCGCACCATTACACGTTTGAACTGCTGGCGCTCGACGAAAAACTCGACCTGCCCGAAGGCGCCACGCGCGAGCAGATCGAAGATGCGGTGAAGGGACACGTGCTGGGCAGCGCCGTGTATATCGGACTATTCAACCGCTAAGGTTTGGGTCTAATATGACGCGCCTGGGGACCATACGGAAAGAGAGGAAAAATGGCTACCGCAACACAGTCGATTCCTGTTGCTGAGAATGTGAGCAAGTACGTCGCGAAAACGCGGCAGATGCTGATCAACGGAAAGTGGGTGAACGCCGCGTCGGGAAAGACGTTCCCGACCTACAACCCGGCCACCGGCGAAGTGCTGGCGCACGTTGCCGAAGGCGATAAGGAAGATATCGACCGCGCGGTAGCGGCGGCGCGGGCGGCGTTCGAGAAAGGCGCGTGGCGCGACATTACGCCGTCCGAACGCGGACGCTTGATCTGGAAGCTCGCCGACCTGCTCGAGAAGCACGCCGAGGAATTCGCGCAGCTCGAATGTCTCGATCAGGGGAAGCCGCTGGCGCTCGCGCGCGTCGCGGATATTCCGGTTTCGATCGACCAGTTGCGCTACTACGCGGGATGGGCGACGAAAGTCGAAGGCAGCACGATCCCGATTTCCGCGCACGGCGCGAAGTTCCTGGCGTACACGCTGCGCGAGCCGGTCGGCGTGGTCGGGCAAATCATCCCGTGGAACTTCCCGATGATCATGGCCACCTTGAAGCTGGCGCCTGCGCTGGCGACAGGCTGCACCGTGGTGCTGAAACCTGCCGAACAGACTCCGCTGACGGCGTTGATGCTGGGCGAGTTGATCCAGGAAGCCGGCATTCCCGATGGCGTGGTCAATATCGTCACCGGCTACGGCGAAACGGCCGGCGCGGCTCTCGCGGCGCATCCCGACGTCGACAAAGTGGCGTTCACCGGATCGACCGAAGTGGGCAAGCTGATCGTGAAGGCGGCGGTCGGCAATTTGAAGAAGGTATCGCTCGAGCTCGGCGGAAAATCGCCGAACATCGTGTTCCAGGATGCGGAGATCGAAAGCGCGATTCCCGGCGCGGCGAACGCAATCTTCTTCAACCAGGGACAAGTGTGCTGCGCGGGCTCGCGACTCTACGTCGAGGACAAGCAATTCGACAAGGTCGTCGACGGCGTTTCGCAGATCGCGTCAAAGCTGCGCGTAGGCCCGGGAATGGAGTCCACCAGCGACATGGGGCCGCTCGTCTCCGAAGAGCAGATGAACCGGGTATGCAGCTACCTCGAGTCGGGCGTCGCCGAGGGCGCCAAGGCCGTCACCGGCGGCAGCCGTCACGGCGAGAAGGGCTACTTCGTGAAGCCGACGGTGCTCGTCAACACGAACGAGAAGATGAAGGTGGTCCGCGAGGAAATTTTCGGCCCGGTGGTGACCGTGATGCCGTTCAAGGATGTCGACGACCTGATCGCCAAGGCCAACAATACTCCGTTCGGTTTGGCGGCGGCGGTCTGGACGCGCGACATCAAAAAAGCGCACAGGACCGCGGCGGCGCTTCGCGCGGGCACGGTCTGGGTCAATTGCTACGGCGTCCTCGACTCGGCGATGCCCTTCGGCGGATACAAACAGTCCGGCTGGGGCCGCGAGATGGGGAAGGAAATGCTGGAGCTCTACACGCAAGTGAAGTCCGTCTGCACGCCGATCTCGTAGCGGCGATCATCGGATCTCACGAATCGACGAGCCGCGCTGAACTGCGGAGACTTGGCCGTGGTTCAGCGCGGCTTTCCTTTGCATGCGCCCGATTCCAGCGGCGAAATGATCGAGAAGCGGGGAGAGAAGAGTGAGCGAGCAGCCGAGAGACTGGCCGTGGCCGGACTCCCTTGACGCGGTGATTGCCGCGGCCAAGCATCACAAGGTACTTTTCGAGAATGAGAGGGTCCGCGTGCTCGAAGTGCGCATCGCGCCGGGCGAGATCACCGGCGTGCACACGCACCGCTGGCCTTGCGCGATGTACGTCGCGAAGCAGAGCGACTTCCTCCGGCGCGACGGTGACGGCAACCTGCTCTTCGACAGCCGCACCGTGGGACCGCCGCCTACCGAGCCCGTGGTCCAGTGGGTAGGGCCGCTGCCGCCGCACTCGGTTGAGAACGTGGGCAGCGTCGAGATACTCCTCATAACGACCGAACTGAAGCAGGGCTAGGGCACGCGGCCGTGAAGGGCTGCCGCTTTTCGTCGACGAGAAATGGCGCCGGGAACTGCCGTCTTTTGAGTCGCTTCCGCGGCAATCCACGGTATACTCGAAGCCCCCTGCCCTTCGTTGTCAGTTGCGAATCATAGGCGAAGCCTGCGCGTTGGCGCGGACTTGGGCCTATGCTATAAGTAAAACGCTACCCAACTCTGAGGAAATCGTGCCGTTTATTAACTTTCCCGCTCGCGAGATTAACTGCAAGCTTGTGTACTACGGTCCCGGCCTTGGCGGGAAGACTGCGAATTTGCAGTGGATATACGAACATACCGGCACCAGCCAGAAGGGCAAGATGGTCTCCTTGGCCACCGAGACCGACCGTACGCTTTTCTTCGATTTTCTCCCGCTCGACTTGGGCACGGTGCGCGGATTCAAGACCCGTTTCCACCTCTATACCGTTCCGGGACAGGTTTTCTACGAGGCTAGCCGCAGGCTGATCCTGAAAGGCGCAGATGGCGTCGTGTTCGTGGCGGACTCGCAGGAAGAGCGGCTGGACGCGAACCTCGAAACGCTCGATAACCTCCGCGAGCACCTGCGCGACCATAAGCTCGATTTCGACACGATTCCTTACGTCCTGCAGATGAATAAGCGCGATTTGCCAAATGTCTTGCCGACCGACGAATTGAAGAAGCAGCTCAACGTGAAGGGCGAGCCTGCTCTGGAGGCTGTCGCGGTGACGGGGCAGGGCGTCTTCGACACGTTGAAAGAAGTCGCGAAGCTGGTGCTGGCCGATCTGAAGAAAAATTCCTAGCGCTCGTGCGCTGTCGTCCCGGCGGCGCAGCTGATCCTCGAAATTCTTTCGTCCATCCGAATTTCCATTCCGCTGAATCCGCGGGACGCCTGGTCTACTCACATACTGAGGGGGAAACGGCTCATGCCGCTCGATGCGAAGCAGGACCGCTGCCTGGCTTACGGGATTTTTCGGCTGGCTCTGGGCATCAATATTCTCATTCACGGACTTGGTCGGATCTTTGGTCCCGGGCCGGCCGGGTTCGCGTCGAAGACGGCAGAGATGTTTGCGACAACGCCTTTGCCGCACTGGGCGGTATACGGATTCCTGTTCGCCGTGCCTTTTATCGAAGCTGCGCTGGGCGCGCTCCTTACGCTGGGCCTCTTCACTCGATGGGCGCTCGTAGGGGGCGGCCTTTTGATGATCTGCCTGATTTTCGGCACGGCCATGCGGAGCGATTGGAATACGGTGGGGATCCAGATGATCTACTCGATCACCTATTTTCTGCTGCTGATGTATCGTCGCTACGACGCGTGGTCGGTGGACCGGCTCTTTGCGCGATTCGGCGCGCGGGCGTGATCGGTCAACGCTGGGCGCGGGAGAGGAATCCGGAGGCAAGCTGGAAGGCTTTTTCGGCGCCGCGCGACACTCCGCGTGAGAGCGCCAATTGCAGGCCGGTGGGCGGCGTGGAAGAAAACGCCGGAGCGGGGAGCGCCGAGCCGAGCCCGCAGGCCGAGTGTACGGCGAGGTCGGCGTAAAGTTCGAGGAACGACGCGGCGACGCGTTCCCAACGATAATTCTCGGACGTTCGCAACGCGTTCCCTACGCGGCGATTCCTCTCGGGCGTGTCTTCCACCGCGCGCGCGACGGCCTCCGCAAAATTCCCGACGGTGGGCGGCACGACCCAGGCGTTGTCCGCATTCGCGTAGGACGTGACTCCTCCGCGATCCGGCGCCACCAGCGGCAGGCCCGAGGCCATCGCTTCGAGCGGGGCGATGCCAAACGGTTCGTGCGGGTTCGGGTGAACGAAAACGTCGGCATTGGCGAAGATGTCGGCCAGTTCCTCCACGCTCTTGATGTGACCGAGAAACGCGGCTCGCCCCGGCGCGTGCTTCGCGCAATATGCTTCCCACCGGCCGCGTTCGATACCATTGCCCGCGACGAGCAGGCGATAGTCCCGGGACGCGCTGCCCCTTAGCCGGGCGATGAGTTCGAACAACAGCGAGAGATGCTTTTCCGGCGCCAGGCGTCCCGCGTAGAGGATCAGCACACTGTCGCGGTGTGCTCCCGCTCGTTCGAGCAGCCGCCCTCGCGCGACGGGTGACCGCCGACGCGGCGAAAAGCGTTCGAGGTCGACGCCCATCGGTGCGATCCAGATGCTTCGGCTCACCATTTGGCCGTGCGAGGCGGCGCGCAATTCCCCGGCTGTGTACTCGGAATTCGCGACGTGATGATCGAAAAATGGAAAATAGACCCATTTCATGTATGCGGCGCAGAAAGCGCGCGCGAAAGGGACGCGGCCGACGTAGGTGCGGAAGTTGTCGTCCATTCGCTCGCAGGTGAGGCCCACGACCACGGGGCGGAAATCGATCGCCGGCAGAAGGCCTTTCCGGAGCAGCGCTCCGAGATAGTTGAGCGTGTACTTGTCACAGACTTCGACGAGATCGGGCCGCTCGGCCGCAAGGATTCGCTGCACGCGACTGCCCGGCGCGAGGTATTGCGAAGGGTAGATCGTGCGATAGTCGCGGTTGAAGCGGGCCCGCGGGGCCTTGACGTAGTAAATTTTCGCGAAGTCGCCCACGTATTCCACGCCGTCGTTCTCTCCCGGCACGACCAGGCGAATGCGATGTCCGCGCCGGTTCGCGGCGGAAATCAGCGCGCGATAAAACGTAGCGATCCCGCCGGAAGTCTCATGCCAGGAATTCGTGAGATGCAGCGTCGTGAGCGGCATTCGCCTCCTGTTATGCGATTTTTCCCTTGCGGCTCCATGAGCGCGGTCCGGAAATCACGAAAGAGAATATCAATCGAGGCAGGCGGCGAACATCCGAACCAAAGCTGCCGCCTTCGCCGCCGACCAGCAGCGCGCCCCGGCGCATCGCGTACCAATTGAAGAGCGCGGATATCGCGCTGACGCCGATCGAGATGAATTCGGCGAGCTTCAAGTGCGGGGTGCCATGAAGGCGATGGAGCAGGAATTCAAAGACCTGGAAAACGGCCGGGATGGCGGCGGTTATGAAGAGCAGCGTGAGCCATTCGGGCTGCGCGTCGCGCAGGTTCTGCACGATCGCTCCGTAAAATCCGGCGGTGATGGCGCAAAACAGGCACTCGGTGAGCACGGCCGAGGCGCTCGCGCGAAAGCCGCGGCGAATCGTGACGCCGAGAAAAATCGGCGCCCGCAACACGATGCTCAGCACGGCCGCCTTCCAATTCCAGAGCAAGAGGAGGCGCTGGGGGCGCCGCACAAGATCGAGCAGGACTTCGGAGAAAGCGGGGCCGGGAGCGGGACGTCCTTCGCGGGTTTGGACGGGCGATTGCGCCAACCCCGCCAGTATAGGGCACGGGCGTTCGCTCGCCCGGTTAACAAATCGTGAAAAGTCATTAACGCGCGCCTTCGAGTAACTCGTGATTTTTAAGCCCACGAATGAAGAAAATTGCGCGTGCGTAACCTTCCGGCCGCATCGGGCGTGCGACATTGGCCGCGCACGACCAACCGAATCGACTCGGAGGGCCATTTTGCAGAGCCAACTTACGTGTCTTTGGAAAGAGCCCGGCGCCGTGAAGGCCTACCGCGCGGCGGTTTCCTTGCACGGCCACACGAACCACTCGAAGGAAAAGCTGGCGTTCATCGGCGAGTTTGCCGCGCGCAATCCGATCCTGCGGGCCGCCATGGCGACGCAGGAGCGCGAGGCGATGGTGAAGTCCGCGATCAAGGTGGATTTCGTGAGGGCTTACTGGACTCCGCCGCTGCCCGCCCTCGCGGCTTTCGAGCTGGAGCGCGATCAGATCGAAAACGTTCTCGGACTGGCGAGCATGGTTTCGCTTTCGGACCACGACTCGATCGAGGCGCCGACGCGATTGCGCGTGGTGCCTGAGTCGCGGGACGTCCCCATATCGGTCGAGTGGACGATTCCGTACAGCGACACGAAGTTCCACATGGGAATTCACAATCTGCCCGCCGGCCGGGCCGAGGCGATCATGGCGGATTTCGCGGAGTACACCGCAAATCCTTCGGAGCCGCGCCTGCGGGAACTCTTCGAAATGCTCCACGCGATGCCGGAGGTACTCATCGTCTTGAATCATCCGATGTGGGATATCGGCGGCGTAGGGAAGCAGCGGCACGCCTACGTTCTCGGCGACTTCATCGCCAGGCTCGGCATGTTCGTTCACGCCCTCGAACTGGGCGGTTTCCGAAGCTGGGAGGAAAATCGCGCGGTGGTGAACTTCGCGAACCGGTGGAATCAGATCGTGATCGGCGGCGGCGACCGGCACGGCACCGAGCCGAGCGCGATCCTGAACCTGACGAACGGCGGAACGTTCGCGGAATTCGTCGACGAGGTGCGCCGCCAGCGAAGATGCCACGTCCTCTTCATGCCGCAATACGCAGAACCCATCGTCCTCCGCATGTTGCAGTCCTTCGTGGATATCGTTCGGGAGTATCCGGATTATCCGGAGTCTTCACGGCGCTGGGACGAACGCGTGTTTCATCCCGACAAACACGGCGAGCTCCAGCAGCTTTCGACACTGTGGGACGCACCGCCGCCGTTCATCCAGATTTTTCTCGCGAGCGTGCGTATGCTGGAGGTAGACGCCGTCCGGCAGACCGCGCAGAAGGTGTTCGCCAAACCCGAACATGAAATGCATTTCGCCCTCGACCGCGGGCTGGAGGCCAGATCGCAATGGAAAAAAATCTACGGGTCGCGTTCTTTCCAGATACCTACGACGAAATCGACGGTGTGGCGAACACGAGCCGGCAGTTTGAGGCGTTCGCGCGAAAGCGCGGATTCCCCTTCCTGACGATCTGCGGCGGGACCGAAAACCGGTCGGACGCGGACGGGTCCGCCGTGCGAATCACGCGGAGGCGGGGGCGCATCGGCTTTGCGCTCGACAAGAAGCACGACTACGATCTCGCCTTCTGGCGCCACTACAACCACGCCGCGGAGGCCGTCCGGAAGTTCGATCCGGATATCGTACACATCACGGGGCCGAGCGACGCGGGGCAGCTCGGGGCGCTCGTGGCGCACCGGCTGGGAATTCCGTTGGCCGCTTCCTGGCACACAAACATCCACCAATACGCCGAGCAGCGCGCGTCCGCATTGCTCGATTTTTTTCCACCGCCGCAGCGCGAACAAGTGGGTTGGCTGATCCGCGAGTCCGCGCTCAAGGCGACGCTACGTTTTTATAAGATCCCGAAGTTGCTCTTCGCTCCCAATCCCGAGCTGATGAAGATGCTCGAGCGGGGAACGGGAAAACCGGTGTATTCCATGCAGCGCGGAGTGGACACGGAACTCTTCTCGCCGAAACGCCGCGACCGCACGGGCCCGCCATTCATCATAGGCTACGTGGGACGCCTGACCGTCGAGAAGAACATTCGTTTTCTGGCGGACCTCGAACGAGCCCTGCGAGAATCCGGATTCGACGGCTTTCGGTTCTCGATCGTGGGTCAGGGCGCCGAAGAAGGGTGGCTCAAGGCAAACCTGCGCCAGGCCGATTTCGCAGGTGTGCTGCACGGAGAGAATCTGGCCCGGGCGTACGCCAACATGGACGTCTTTGCGTTTCCCTCGCACACGGATACGTTCGGGAACGTGGTGCTTGAGGCGTTGGCGTCCGGCGTGCCGGCCATCGTCACGGATCGCGGAGGGCCGCAATTCGTGGTGCGGCACGGTGAGACGGGCTTCGTCACGCAATCCCCGAGCGAATTTGCGCCGTACGTTCGGCATCTGGTCGCTGACCCGAATCGGCTCCAGGCCATGCGGGAAGCCGCGCGTTCGTGCGCGCTCCGGGCCTCGTGGGACGCGATCTTCGAGGGCGTTTACGCCGACTACCGGCGTGAGCTGCGCGATGGCGCGCTGCGCCGCGGGGGTGCTCGCCTCGGCCAGGAGACAACGGTTGCAAGCGCCGCGTCTCGGATAAGTTAAAATTGCGAGGCTGGCAGGTTCAGCACGTGCCATGGAGGAACCGAATGCGCATCCGCAGGGTTCTATTCTCTTTGCTCGTATCCGGTGTTTTTTCAGCTTTGCTGCTGCACGTGCCGGCAGCCCGGGCGCGGCAAGGCGATTCTCCGGCGGCGGCTGCCGTCGAGGCGCAGCAGGCGCCGCTGCCGGTCGATCAGGTGGTCGCCCAGCTCGTCCAACGCAACCGCGAAAGGGAAGAGGCGCTGCGGAAATTCGAAGGGATGCGCGTGTATAGCGTGCAATACACGGGCTTTTTCGGCGCGCACAGCGCGGAGATGACGGTCGACGTTCACTACGTCTCGCCGGACAACAAGCAGTTCACCATCGTCTCGCAGTCCGGATCGAAGTTCATCGTCGACCACGTGCTCAAGGGCCTGTTGGACGGCGAAAAGGAAGCGGCCAACGCCGAGAACAAGAAGCGCACGGCGCTCAATGCCGATAATTACGATTTCTCGCTCGCGGGCATGGATTCTTCCGACGGAACGCCACAGTACATCCTCGAGGTAAAACCTAAGAAAGACAGCAAGTTCGTCTATCGCGGCAAGATCTGGGTCGATGGCAAGGACTTCGCCGTGACGCGAATCCAGGCCGAGCCGGCCAAGAGCCCTTCCTTCTGGGTGAAGAAGAGCGAAGTGAACCACCGCTACGAGAAGGTCGCAGGCTTCTGGCTGCCCCAGGAGAACAAGACTGAGAGTTGGATACGCCTGGGAGGCAAAGCAGTGCTCTCGATCGAGTACCAGGACTATAAAATCACGGATCCCGCACCAGCTCAGAGCGTTTCGACGTCGCCGAAGCCGACGGTGCCCAGCCTGTAGCCCTTGAGCATCTCTGATGTGGGAGAGAGAGCGTCACGTAAGGCAAACAATATCAGCTAGATACTGGAAGATTGCCTGCCTGGAAAATAAAACGGGAGGCGAAAGCCTAAGCTTCCACCTCCCGGGGTGGGTGGGGTTTGTTGCCGGTTACACCCAGTAGGAATTTTGGTGTTCCGCGCCTGGATGCTCCGGCAAACCGGTGTTTAAACCGGTGCCACGTATGCACCACGCTTATCACACGCGCGAAAGACGTGTCAACTCTATTCGTGCGGTATCAGACGGTGGCGCCGGTCGAGCGCTTCGCGAACCTTGCAGGCCAAGTCGCGCGGGGAATATGGCTTCTGAAGCACCGGCAGGCCCTGTTCCTGCACCTTCTGCAGCATGGCGATGTCGGGGCTGTAGCCGGTGGCAAAGACGATCGGCAGATCGGGCTTTCGCTTCGAGATCCGCGTGTAAGCGTCAGGCCCGCTTAGCTTTGGCAGCACCACGTCGAGCAGCGCCAGATCGATTTCTTCGCGATGCGCCTCGAACTGCGCGACCGCTTCCTCGCCGTCCACCGCGAGCAGCACCTTATATCCAAGATTTACCAGGGTTTCGTATGCCAGTTGCCGCAGGCCCTCGTGATCCTCGGCGACGAGGAGGGTCTCGGACCCACCGTCCATGGGCCTGCCTCCCTCGACCGACGACGGCCGCGCTTCGGCCACGGTGCTGACCGGCAAATACACGCGAAACGTACTCCCGGCCTTCGGCTGCGAAATCACGTGCAGGAAGCCCCCGTGCTGGCGGATGATCCCGTACACGGTTGCCAGGCCAAGTCCCGTGCCTTTTCCCATCTCCTTCGTGGTGAAGAACGGCTCGAAGATGCGATCGAGCGTGGCGGCGTCCATTCCCGTGCCGGTATCGGTGACCGCGAGCATGATGTATTCGCCCGGATGCGCAAGCGGCTGAAGAATGCAGAATTCCTCGTCGATGGTCACGTTGGACGTGTCGACCGAGAGCGCCCCGCCGTTCGGCATCGCGTCGCGCGCGTTGATGCAGAGGTTCATGAGCACCTGCTCGACCTGCACCGGGTCGGCCCGCACGACCGCGAGGTCGGGCGCGAGATTCGCGTTCACCGAGATATTGCTGCCGATCACCTTCTCGAGCAGGCTCAGCGTTTCGATCACCGCCTGATTCATGTCGATATTGCGGGGCTCGAGAATCTGCCGGCGTGCGAACGCCAGCAGTTGGCGGGTAAGCGCCGCGGCACGATCCGCCTGCTGGCGCACCTTTTCGAAGTAGCGGCGTAGGCGCGGGGCGGCGTGCGTCTCCTCGACCCCCATATCTGCCCAGCCGATGATCGCTCCGATCATGTTATTGAAATCGTGGGCGATGCCGCCGGCGAGCTGCCCGATGGCTTCGAATTTCTGCGCCTGGACGAGTTGCTTTTCGAGAGCGATGTGCTCGGTCACGTCCTCAACGATCACCTCGACGTGGGGCTTCCCGGCTTCGCTTCCGCTGGCCTGCCAGCCGTTGAGGCGCACCGTGATGGGCTTCGAGTCCTTGCGCAGCCACGCCACCGTGGCGTGAACGCGGCCCGCCAGCAGATATTCCCCGTGCACCTTCTCGCGATCCGCGGGATTCGCATAGAGCGCGCGCGAGTTGCCGAGCGCGAGGAGTTCGGGAACCGAATCGTAACCCAGCATTCGCGCCAGCGCCGGATTCGCGTCGAGTAGATTGCCCTCGTGGCTCACCCAATAGATTCCGTACGTCGAGTTGTTCACCAGCCCGCGATACCTGGCTTCGCTCTCGCGCAGGTCCTTTTCCGCCTGCTTGCGTTTGCTGATGTCCACGATACTTCCGCGAATCAGCGAGCCGCTTTCAGACGGCAAGAGCACCAGGTTGATTTCGCAGGGAATCTCCTCCCCTCGGGCGTTGCGGTGCATCCACTCGAAGCCGAACGTATGCCCCAGCGATGCCAGGCCGAGATTGCGCTTCACGGCTGTGACCGAGCTCTCTCCATCCGGTTGGCGTTCGGGGCTCAGGTCCGCCGGAGAGCGCTGCAAGAGTTCCGCGCGGCCGAGGCCGAAGAGCCGCAGTGCGTTTTCGTTGCAATCGATGAATTTCCCGGTGGTCCCGTCGACGACCACGATCGCCTCGGGCGCGTTTTCCACGAGAATGCGGTAGCGCTCCTCGCTTTCTCTCAGCGCGCGCACCGCGGCGATTTCCGCGTCGCGAAGCGATCTTTCTTCCTGGGCCCGCCGGATCGCCACCGGCAAGCGAGCCATCTGGTGCTTCAGGATGTAGTCGGTGACGCCGGATTTTATGCAGTCCACCGCCAGCTCATCGCCCAGCGTCCCGCTGAGGAGGATCAGGGGCGTGCGCGGCTGAATCTCCGCCACGATCGAGACGGCGTCGATTCCCGTCCACCCCTTCATCCGATAGTCCGAGAGCACCACGTCGAAATCCCTCTCGCGCAGTTGCTCGACGAAGTCGGCGCGCGTGTTCGTGGTGAGCGCCTCGAAATCCAGGTCCGACTTCCGGAGGTGCCGCAGGCAGAGCTCGATGTCGTCCTTGTCGTCGTCGACGATCAGCAGGCGCACTCGCGCCTTAGGATTCGGCGCGTCCTGCTTGGGGAGAAACTCGGACATCGGATCCTCGGTTCGGGGGTGCACTATTCGGCCGTGAACGCCGTGCCCGGCGCCTGGTTATTCAGTAGAAGCCAGTACATGCCGAGCTGCCGCACGACGTCCTGAAACTCGGCGAAGTTGACGGGTTTCTGAATGTAGCTGTTCACGCCCAGCTTGTAGCTCTTCACGAGGTCCGTCTCCTCCTTCGAAGAGGTAAGCACGATCATCGGAATCGCCTTCGTGCGCGGATCGCGCTTCACTTCTTCGAGCACCTGCAAGCCGTCGATTTTGGGCAGCTTGAGATCGAGCAGCACGAGACGCGGAGCCGCGCCGAAGTTCCGCGCCGAGAAAGTCCCGCGGCAGAAGAGGAAATCGAGAGCCTCGGCTCCGTCGCGCACCAGTTGGATTTCGTTGGCGAGCTTGCTCCTCTTCAGCGCGTGCACCGTGAGCTCGGCGTCGGACGGATTGTCCTCGACCAGCAGAATTTCAACGATCTTGCTTTCGGGCAAGGGTCACCTCGCTTTCGGGATCCGCCGCCGGCCCTGCCTGCGGCCCGAGCGTGAAGAAAAACGTGGCGCCGCGATCGGGCTCTGATTCGGCCCAGACGTCGCCGCCGTGGCGCCTGAAGATCCGCTGCACCGTGGCCAGTCCGACGCCCGTCCCTTCGAATTCCTCCTGCCGGTGCAGGCGCTGAAACACACCGAATAGCTTGTCGGCGTATTTCGGGTCGAATCCGACGCCGTTGTCGCGAACGAAATACGCGGCCGCGCCGCGGCTTTCGCATTCGCCGATCTCGATCACCGCTTTCTCGCGCGTGCGCGTGAATTTCGCGGCGTTCGACAGTAGATTGGACAGCGCGATTTTCGCGAGACCTCGATCGCAGTCGGCATAGGCGAGGGGCTCGATCATCCATTCGATGTCGCGTTCCGATGTGTCGGGCGGAAGCTCCGCGATCGCCTCCCGGACGATTTCTTCGAGCGGCACTCTCTGCTTCACGATTTCGCGGCGGCCGATCCGCGCCAGATTGAGGAGGTCGTCGACCAGCCGCCCCATGTGGTTCGCGGCATCCACGACGCGGTCGAGGTAGCGAATCCCGTCCGGGGAAAGCCCGCCGGCATGTTCCTCCCTGAGGATGCGAGCGAACCCGTCAATGTGCCGCAAAGGCGCGCGGAGGTCGTGCGAAACCGAATAGCTGAAGGACTCGAGCTCCTTGTTGACGACCTTCAACTCGGACACTCTCTCCTTCAGCGCCGCATTGAGCGTTCGAATCTGCTCGTCGGCATGGCGACGCTCGCTCACGTTGCGAATCGCGCTGGAAATCAGAACCCCGCCCCGTGTCTTGATCGGGCTCAAGCTGATTTCCACCGGGAACTCCGTCCCGTCCTTGCGGCGTCCCAGAAGTTCGAGCCCGGCGCCCATTTCCCGCGTGCGCGGCGAGTCCGAATAGTCGCGACGATGCTGGGCGTGATGGCGGTGAAAGCGTGCAGGCATCAGCAACTCCACCGGATTTCCGATCAACTCCTCGCGCGAATAGCCGAAAAGCCGCTCCGTCTGCGCGTTGACGAGCTGCACTTTGCCTTCGCCGTCCACGATCACGATCGCGTCGGGTGCCGACTCCAGAAAGCTGCGGAACTTGTCCTCCTCCTCCCGGCGGAGCGTGACGTCGCGATTGGATTCGAGGACGGAAACGGGCTTCCCATTGGCGTCCGAGCGCAAGGCCCAGCGGCTAGCGACGATAATCATTGTCCCGTCCCGACGCCGGTGAATCAGTTCGCCCTCCCACAATCCCTTCGCCACAACTTGGGCTTCGATCCGGGCGAGAGGCTCGGGAAAGACCGTCTTCAGCAATTCGTGCGAAACGGAGCCGCGCGCCTCGACCTTGCTCCATCCGTAAAGCTGCTCCGCCGCCCGATTCCAATAGATGATTTTCTCCTGCATGTCCCTTACGAAGATCGCGTCGTGAGTAAGCTCCAGGAGTTCCGCCTGCTCGCGGTAGCTCGCTTCCCGGATGCGAAGGTCGAGCTCCACGTCGCGCCTCTTCTGCATCTCCTCCTCGAGCGCGGCGTTCGCCTTGATCCACTCGCTCGGGTCGGGAAGGTCAACTGCCTGCGGAACGATGCGCACCAGCAGCACCGCGGTGCAGACCGATGCGGCTGCCGTAATCGCTTTGATAACGCCGGACAGCCAGTAGTCGCCATGCCAGAGATTCCAGACTTCCATCAGGTGCGTCGTTCCGCAGGCAATGATGAAGACGCCGAACAGCCCAAACATCCAACTGAAAGGAACGTTGCGGCGCTTGCGAACGAACCAGAGCAGAATCAGCGGGATCGCAAAGTAGGAGGCCGCGATCAGCGAATCGGAGATCACGTGCAGGTAGATCAGCCGCGCGTTCCACAGGTAGCACATGCCGTGCGGCATGAAACCGTCCGAGCCGAACAACCTGTGCAGGATTTCCACGCTTTCCCCGTCGCACGCCTTCGACGCAGAAGCTCAGCCCCGGTGAATCCCCGCTGCAGCAAGACGAGCTTCCACACGTTGCTCAAAGCATGCTCGGGAAACATCGGCATGTAGCGGGAAAGAGTGAGCCGGGTTAACCAGCTGTACCGATGTGGAACCGGCCGGAAACCGGCGTTCAGCTGCGATGTTCGGGAGGGATATAGCTTCGCAGATCGTGCCCCAGATAGACCTGCCGCGGGCGCATGATCTTCTGTTCGGGGTCGAGCAGCATCTCTTCCCACTGGGCGATCCACCCGGAGGTCCGCGGAATGGCGAATAGCACCGGGAACATGGTGACGGGGAAGCCCATGGCCTGATAGATGAGGCCCGTGTAGAAATCGACGTTGGGATAGAGGCGGCGCGTGACGAAATAATCGTCTTCGAGGGCGATCCGCTCGCATTCGAGCGCGATGTCGATCAGCGGATTCCGCCCCATCACGTCGAAGACTTCATAGGCGATGCGCTTCACGATCCGGGCGCGGGGATCGTAGTTCTTGTAGACGCGATGGCCGAACCCCATCAGGAGCTTTTCGCCCGCCTTCACGCTCTTCACGTAGGCCGGCACGTTGTTCACCGACCCGATCTCGACCAACATGCGCAGCACCTGCTCGTTCGCGCCGCCGTGCAGCGGACCGTAGAGCGCCGCCGTGGCCGCCGCTGTCGCCGAATAGGGATCGACGTGCGAGCTGCCGACCCCGCGCATGGCCGTCGACGAGCAATTCTGTTCGTGATCGGCGTGCAGGATGAACAGGATGTCGAGCGCGCGCTCAAGCGTCGGATTCGGGCGATACTGCAACTCGGTGGTGCGGAAAAGCATGTTCAGGAAATTCCCCGCGTAGCTCAGGTCGTTGTCCGGATAGACGAACGGCATGCCCAGGCTGTGCCGGTAGGAGAATGCCGCGAGCGTCGGCATCTTGCCGATCAGGCGGTACGTCTGCTTGCGCCGCGATTCGGGATTGAAAATGTCTTTCGCGTCCGGATAGAACGTCGAGAGCGCCGCCACGGTCGAGATCAGCATGCCCATCGGATGGGCGTCGTAGTGAAATCCATCGAGGAACTTCTTGATGCTCTCGTGGATGAACGTGTGATGCGTGATGTGGTAACTCCAATCGCGCAACTGCGGCTGCGTGGGCAGCTCGCCGTGGAGAATCAGGTAAGCCGTCTCCGGATACGTGCTCTTTTCCGCCAGTTCCTCGATCGAATAGCCCCGGTACCGAAGGATGCCCTTGTCGCCGTCGATGAAAGTGATTTTGCTGGTGCAGGTCGCCGTGTTGGTGCAGGCCGGGTCGTAGCTCATCATTCCGAAATCGGGGTCGGCAATCTTGATCTTGCGAAGGTCGATGGCGCGAATCGTGTCGTTCTTGATCGGCACTTCGTATTGGCGGCCGTTGCGATTATCGGTGATCGTGAGGGTATCGCGGCGAGAGTCGGCGGACGTCGACCCAGACTTGGTCGGATTCATTTCCTGGCCCTTTCCAGCAGTAAGAGACGAGGATTGCGACATACGCTTACACTGTACACCAAAAACTAACAGAGACGAATGGGTTTGCGCGAAGAATCACGTTAGAAGCGATCGGGGGGGCGCCATACGGCAGCGTATGGCGATGCTTCCGCCTTCATCCTCTCCCCACCGGCGCCGCCGGCGGCAGCACTTGCTCGATCGATCCCAGTTCGCACCGGTTCCTTCCTCGATCCTTCGCGCAATACAATGCCTGATCCGCCAGGTAAAGCAGCGCGTGGATCTCCGGCGGCTCATGACCCTTGCTCGCGGCCACGCCACAGCTCACCGTGATGCTGATCGGACCGCATGTGGTATCGATCGCCGCGCTTTCGATCCTCTTCCGTATGCGCTCGGCGAGCGACAAGGTGCCGGGGGCATCCGAAAGCGGAGCGACCACGAGAAACTCCTCGCCGCCGTACCGCCCTACCGTGTCGTATGGGCGCACGCAGCCCGCGATGCGTTCGGCGACTGTCTTCAGCACGACGTCGCCGGCCAGGTGCCCGCAGCCGTCGTTCACGCGCTTGAAGTGATCCACATCGATCAGCACCACGCCAAAAGGACTTCCCTCGCGGACTTGTCGCGAACGCTCCCGGTTCACCGCTTCGAGCACGGTGGCCCGGTTGGCGATTCCGGTGAGCGCGTCGTGCGTGGCCTTGAACCGCAGCTCTTCGCGCGCGGCGATCAGGCTGCGCTGCAAATCGAGGATTCTCAGTCCCACGCGAAGCCTGGCGCGAAGCTCATCGGCGTCGAGTGGTTTTGTGAGGTAATCGTCGGCTCCCGATTCGAAGCCGTTCGCCATGTCCGTTCGCCGGCTGCGCGAGGTGACCAGCAGGATGTAGACGTACGGCCTGTCGGAAATCGCGCGAATTCGTTCGCAGATTTCGGGCCCCTCCGCGCCCGGCATCATCCAGTCGAGCACCGCCAGTTCGGGAGCGTCGGGCCCCTCGAGGATGCGCAGTGCCGCGAGGCCGTCGCTGACCGAGACGACGTCATAGCCCCACTTGATGAGCAACGTCTGCAGCATCGAGCGGGCGACGGGATCGTCGTCTGCGACGAGGACACGGGTCGAGTTTGAGTTTCCTTCCGTCATCGATGAGCCAGTGCTTCAATTCGCGGGATGCGCCTCTTTCTGCGAAACAGCTTCGAGCTCGGGCAGCAGGCGATCGATCTCCTGCTGCATCTTCTCGATCAATTCGGCGCAGCTCGCGAGATCGCCGGATGCCGCGGTTTTCTCGATGCGGAACGCCGCCTGCGACACCGCTACCGCGCCGAGGTTGGCGGACGCTCCTTTCACCGTGTGCGCGAGGCGTTCGAGCAGGCGCGCGTCGCCCGCGGAATGGGCCTGGCGAATCGCATCCATGTTCGACGCACACTCGGCGATAAAAATCGAGACGATCTCTTCCAGCAGCTCGCGATCGCCTTCGATCCGAGCCAGGGCGTCGTCGAGATCGAACACCGGCGCAGCGCCTTCCTGCTCCGGCGCAACGATCGTGGCGGCCGCCGCCACGGGTTGCGGTGAAGGCGCCGCCGGCGCCGGCGCGTCGACGCGGACCTTGAGGGCGCGTTCGATGGCCGCGAAAAGATCGGAAGTTCGAATCGGCTTCGATACATAATCGTCCGCGCCGACGGCCAGGCATTTTTCGCGGTCGCCTTTCATGGCGTGCGCCGTGAGCGCGATGATCGGTATGTGCGAGTTGGAAATCTTCTCCCTGCCGCGGATCGAGCGAATGGCTTCGAAACCGTCCATCACGGGCATCTGCACGTCCATCAGAACCACGTCGACTTTCTCGCGATCGAGTGCGGCGATCGCCTCTTGTCCGTTCTCGGTCGGGATCACCGTATGGCCGCGCTTCTGCAAAAGCGCAACGGCCAGCTTCTGGTTGACGGGATTGTCCTCCGCCAGGAGGATGCGCAACGCAACCGCCGCTGGCGCCGGCGACGCGACCGCGATCTTTTTCGTGGCCTCCGTCACGGACGCCTGAGGGAGCGTCGCCAGAATCGCGTCGAGGAGATCGGACGGCTGCACCGGCTTCATCAGGTACGCGGAGATCGAAAGCTGGCGGCATCGCGGAGCCTCATTGGATTGCGCTCCCGAGCTCAGCATGATTATCGGAAGCGCGCTGAAGAGAGGATTCTGCCGGATTTCCTGCGTGAGCGTGCATCCGTCCATTTGCGGCATCTGCATGTCGCTGATCAACAGGCGGAAGGGCCGTCCATCCTCGTGGGCGCGTGTGAGCGCTGAGAGGGCCGCTGTGCCGGTCTCGCTGCCTTCGGACCTCATTCCCCAGGCAGTGAGCATTTCCACCAGGATGCGTCGATTGGTGTGGTTGTCGTCGACCACCAGAACCGGCAGGTCGTGGATCAGCTCCGGATCGGCGAAGGCTTTGGGCTGCGGAACGCTGTTCGCCCATCCGAAACGGCACGTGAAGTGAAACGTGCTGCCGTGCCCGATTTCGCTCTCGAGCCAGATTCTTCCGCCCATCAACGCAACGAGCCGCGAGGTGATCGCCAGCCCCAGGCCCGTGCCGCCGTATTTGCGCGTGGCCGAAGTATCGGCCTGGGTGAAGGCTTCGAACACCATTTGCTGCTTCTCCCGCGGGATTCCGATTCCCGTGTCGCGCACCTGGAAGTGCAAGGATATGCCCTTCTCGTCCGTCGACTCTTTTTCGACCGACACTACGATTTCGCCGTGTTCCGTGAATTTCACCGAGTTGCCCACCAGGTTGACGAGAATCTGCCGCAGGCGCCCCGTGTCGCCGTTCAAATATTCGGGCACGTCCGCCGCCACGCGCCACGCCAGTTCCAGGTGCTTCTGATGAGCCCGAAACGCGAGCGCCTTCATCGTCTCGCCGATCGTTTGCTCGAAGTCGAAGTCGGTCATATCGAGATCGAGCTTGCCCGCCTCGATCTTCGAGAAGTCGAGGATGTCGTTGACCACGGTGAGCAGCGAATTCGCCGACGTCCTCACCATGCCCAGGTAGTCGCGCTGTTCGGTGGTCAGTTGCGTGTCGAGGGCGAGTTCGGTCATGCCGATGATGCCGTTCATCGGCGTGCGAATCTCGTGGCTCATGTTGGCGAGGAATTCGCTCTTCGCGCGGCTCGCGGCTTCGGCGGCGTTCTTGGCGCGCAAGAGAGCCTCCTCGGCGCGCTTCCGTTCGGTAATATCCTGATACAGCAGCACCGCCCCGGTAACCCGGCCGTCGGCGATCAGCGGCACCGAATAGGCCTCCACGTCGACCAGGCTTCCGTCGCTGCGCCGGCGGCGCGTCACCAGGCGCGTCGTCTCTCCCTGCCAAAGCCGCCTGACGTTTGCGTCGATTTCCTTCTCCACTTCGGGTGCGGAGAGCAAAGACGCGATTTGCTGTCCGACGATCCCTTCCTTCGTGAACTGGAACAATCGTTCGAACGCCGGATTGCACATCTGCACCGCGTGATTGTTGTCGATCGCCACGATCCCGACCGGCGTGTTCTCGATCAGGGAATTCAGGAAGTTCGTGCGCTCCGCCAGCCATTTTTCCGCTTGCTCGCGCTCGACGACCTGCGTCAGGAGTTCCTTCGTCCGCTCATCGACCCGCAGCTCCAGCTGGTCGTGCGCGGACTGCAGCGCGTGGTCGCGATGCTCGATCTGCGCGAGCATCTCGTTGAAGCGGTCGACGAGCGAGCCGACCTCGTCGTCTCCCCACTTCGTCGCCCGCGTGGTGTAGTCCCTCTCCTGCGACACGGCGGCCGCGGTTCGCGCGAGCTCGAGGATCGGCGCGGAAATCACGCGCTGCAGTCGCGACGCCAGCAGATACGCCACGGCGAGCCCGGCGAGAATCACGATGTTCAGGATTCCCAGAAAATTTCTGGCCTGGGCGTACAACACGTCGAGGTCCGAGCTTACGTAGATCGTGCCGATGCGTTCGCCGTTCAGCTGGATCGGCTGGAAGACGGTCACCTCGTGCGCCGAGATCTCCGTCCCGTCCGGGCCCGGGCGGCGCGGCGCGCCGTGGGAGCGCGCACTCCCGCTCCCGCGCTCATATTCCGCGAACAGGTTTCCATCGCCGGAATAGACGCCCGCCGAAATCACGTGCGTTTGACCGGCGAGCGAATTCAACGCTTCGCGGGCCGAGCGCGCGTCGCCGAAGGAAAGCGCCGCCGTGGTGTTCAGCGCCGTGATGCGCGCGGTCGACGCCAGGTCGGTCGCAATGCCCTTGCGCAGCGCCGAAAGGTCGTAGAGCGCCAGCGCGCTGCACGCCAGCAGGATCGATACACCGCAAGTCACCAGAACGATCGCCGTCAGCTTCTTCCGAATCGAGAGATCGCGATAGGAACGCATAGCTAGTTTTTCCCGCTTTCTGTAGGGCCGTGCACGATGGTGGCCAGCGCGAGGAGCTTCGAGCTGATCCGCAGGCCCGCATCATCGGCGGCTGCCGGATTGATCGCGAAGCGTATACGGCTGTCCTGCACGCTCAGCTCGATCGTGCCGCCGCGCGCGGCGAACCCGTCGAAATCTCCCACCGTCAGCGCGTTCGCGCCTTTGAACGCGTCGAGCACTTCGGTTAGGCGGCGTTTTTCGGAAGCGCTGACGAATACGATCTGGCAGCGCCGCGCCGCTGCCGCTTCCTTGTCGCGCTGGATGACTACCGGGTGATCCGCCACCACCTTGCCCTGCAAGGCGTCGTCGATCAGCGATCCGAAGGGGTCGTCCCCCAGGATGCAAATCGCGAAAGGGGATTGAGGGCTGGAGTAGGCCTTCGGCGGCCAGTCGATGAATTTCGCGAAGTTGTAAACGAACGCAGCCTTGAGCTGATACTCGCTCGGATTGCTCTGCGCCGCGTGCGCCGGCATCCTCGCCGCGAGCAGCAGGACGCCGGCCGCCGCCAGCACGAGCCCGAAGCGTTGCACGCGCACCCCGCCCGCGAGACGCGCTTCCACACTCGCGGTGCGCCGCCCGGCGATGGCGCGTTTCGGTCTCCGGCCGGCTCCCGTTCGGAAAGTCCGGTTGTGGGCCTTCAGAACTTCCATGTGACCTTGATGTATCCGCTGCGCTTGATTAGCGTCGTTCGCGCGCTGTTGGTCGCGTCCACGAACTCGGCGTGAAGGCCCTGCGCGAGATTCTGTCCCACGATGCTCAGCGACCCGCTTTCGCTGAACTTCCACGAAAGTTGCGTGTCCACGCGCGTGTACGACGGCTCGACGGGAGAAGTGAGCCGCCCCACGAAGTAAGCCGACGTGTCCCACGTGAGCCCGAGCGGCAATTCGACGCGCGAGCGAAGCTGTGCCGAGTCGTCCGGGCTCGATCCCTCGGCCTCGGCCACGGACGTCGTGTCGTGGCTCGTCGGCTGCAGGTGCATGTCAATTTCCTCGAATGCGTAGCCCGGATTGAGCGTCCACCGATTCGTCACTTTCCACGTGCTCGAGACTTCCAGTCCATGCGTCTCGCCGTACATCAGATTCTCGAAAATCGTGGGCACCACGATGTGCGGCGGCGCGGGCGTTGCCTCGAAGAAGTCCGGCGCGGGTTCGTCCGTTTCCTGGTGATCGTAGTCGTTGTAATACGACGCAAAATCGATCGAGAACTTCTTCCCGATCACCCGCCGGTAGCCGAATTCGTAGGCCACCAGGCTTTCATCGTTGATCTTCGGATTCCCGAACACGGACACCAGAAACGGTGTCGGGTCGTTCGGAACGAAAAAGCTCGCCACGTTCGCGCGGAAATTCGTGTCGATCTCCGCCGGCGACCGCACCGCGTCCGACACCGCCGCCCACGCCGTCTGCTTCGGAGTCGGCGTCCAAGCGATTCGCGCGCTCGGCATTACGTTGAAGCCGGTGTAGAAATTGTGCTCGAGTCTCGCACCGAGGGTCAGGTAGAGCATGTCGCGCCGTAGGGCGATATCGTCCTGGATGAACGCGCCGTACACCTGGTGGTGGATATGCGATGGAGTGAAAGACGTGAAAAGCGTTCCGTGAAAGTCCGCATCGCTGTCGAGGAACGACGCTCCCCAGATCACGTCGTTTCGCTCCTTCCACGCGAAGTGATGCGAGAAATCTAGAGTCAACGTCCCGCGATCGTCGCCCACGGAGTCTGTGCGCTTGTATCGGCTGTAGGAAACCTGCAGCGACGTGCCCGCAGTATCCGAGATCGTGTGCGACCAGCTCCCCTGGATGTATCCGCCGGTCGCATTCACCAGCAGTTCGGCCGGAAGGGGAGCCGGCGTGGTGACGGTCGGAAACACGAAGGTCGGATCGCCGAGACGCATCGAATACAAATCACCTTGGAAACTGAACGAGTCGCGCGACGACACGGTCGTATCCGCCCGGAAGCCGCCTCTCAGCGCGTGCCAGCCGTCTCCGCCGTCGCCACCCCCGAGCGCGGGCAGATGATCGTCGTCGAAATATTTCGCGAAGACGCGGTAATCGGTTTTCTTGCCCAGGCTGCCGCCGAATTGCGCGAGTCCGAACCCCTGATCGACGTTCCCGCCGCCCGCCGTGACGAGCGCGCCCTTCGTATCAGAAGCCTTTTTCGTGATGATGTTGATCACGCCATTCACCGCGTTCGTGCCCCAGATCGAGCCTCCCGGGCCGCGAATCACCTCGATGCGATCGATGTCCTCCAGGGGAATGTCGAGAGACTCCCAATAAACGCCGCCAAAACTCGGCGTGTACACGCTGCGCCCGTCCACCATCACGAACAGTTCGTTGCCGAAGCGCGCGTTGAATCCGCGCGCCGTGATCGCCCACGCGTTTCCATCGATCGACGCGACGTCCATGCCCGGCACCATCCGCAGCAGGTCGGGAATATTCGTCGCACCGGACCGCCGGATGTCCTCCTGCGTGATCACGAAGATCGCCGAGGCCGCGCGCGAAATCGGCTGTTCCGTTTTAGAGACGGAAACGACCTTTACGTTCATCAGGTCCTCGAGACTCTGATTCGCGAGATCGGCTGTCTTCAGTTGCGCCGCCGCGGGCCGAGCGAAAAGCATTAGCGAAACGAGCAGGGCCGCCGACGCATGTTTCACCGTGATCCCGCGGAAAGAAAAATCGCGAAGCTTTCGCCTCACAGAGGTGCCTTCCGCCCGGAGTTGTTCCCCCACTTTTTCACCTCGGCGCCCTTTGCATCGCCCGCGCACAATGGCCCGTTTATGGAATATCGGCAGAAACCCCGCTTCGTGCAGAGACCTACCCGCTCCCCCAGATTGCAGACGAAGCGCCAAAGAGGAATTAACAGCCGCCGGAAAACTCTTTTGGATTCAGCGGGCTGCGAGTGAGCCATCGCGGCACAGGGCGCCGCGCGCCTGCCCGCGTGGCTCACTTCCGGAAGTTTGCGCCGCTCTGAAACGCTCGCCCGATCGCCTTCGCACCACTCCACCGCAAAATCACCGACTTGCTTCCGAGCAGCCATTTCCCGTATGGTGTGGACGACAATTCCCCGAGAGACGCGATGAAACGCATACTGGTAATCGAAGACGATAAAGACATCGTCGAGCTGTTGAGGTACAACCTCGAGAAAGACGGCTTTCAGGTCACCACGAGTGCGGAAGGCGCCACAGGCCTCGCCCAAATCCGCAAGGCTCCCCCCGATTTACTGATTCTCGATCTGATGTTGCCGAAACTTTCAGGCCTTGAAATCTGCAAAGAGGTTCGCAAGGACGTGAGCCTGAATCGCCTTCCGATCCTGATCCTGACGGCGAAGGGCGAGGAAGCGGATCGCGTTGTCGGACTGGAGCTGGGCGCCGACGACTACGTGACGAAACCTTTCAGCCCGCGCGAACTCGTGGCGCGCGTCAAAGCCCTGCTGCGCCGCTCCGAGCCCGGCACACCCTCCGAAAAGCCCATCGAAGTCGGCCCGCTGCACATTGATCCGGCCGCGTATCGAGTCACGCGCGGCGGTCGTTCCGTGCCGATGAGCACGCTCGAATTTCGGCTGCTCTATTTCCTGGCGGCGCGGCCCAATCGCGTTTTCACGCGCGATCAGCTGCTCGACGGCGTCTGGGGCACCGAACGCTTCGTCACGCCCCGCAGCGTCGATGTCTACGTCCGCCGCCTGCGCGAAAAGATCGAAGCGGATCCCCAGCATCCCGCGTACATGAAGACGATCCGCGGCGCCGGATATCTCTTCGAGACCCGTGCGAGCTAGGCTTTTCTGGAAACTCGGGCTGAGTTATCTCGCCCTGCTGCTTGGCACTTTCCTCGCCTTTGGCGTTTACTCCTCGCACGTTCTCCGTCGCGATTACGTACGCTCCGCCACCGGCGCGCTTGCCTCGCTTACGAATCTGGCCGAGGCGCGCCCTCCCCGCCTCGACGATGCCGCTGACCTTCGCGCGTGGACTGCATGGGTCGCGTCGAGCGGCGCCCGCGTTACCGTGATCGCGCGGAATGGAGACGTGCTCGCCGATTCCGCCCACGATCCCGAGACCATGGAAGATCACGCCGCGCGCCCCGAGATCCAGCAGGCGTTTTCCTCCGGCGAGGGAGAATCCGTGCGTCACAGTACGACCCTCGGTATCGACTTCGTCTACCGGGCTGTCCGCTATCAGCCATCCTCGGGCCCGCCGGTCGTCCTGCGTCTCGCTCTGCCCCTCGCGCAGATCGACGCTTCGGTCGCCGAGATGCAACGTCGGCTGCTCGGCGCCTCCCTGGCCATCCTGGTGCTCGTCGCGGCGATTTCGCTCGTCTCCTTCCGGATGTTCGCGGCGCGCATCGAGCGTCTCAAGCGCTTTTCGAAGCGGCTCGCCGTCGGAGACTTTCATCCCTTGCCCGCCGGCCGCCGCCGCGACGAGCTCTCCGAATTGGCGGACGCGCTCAACGACACGGCAGCGTCGATGGACCGCACCATCCGCTCGATCAGCGGCGAGCGCAATCGCTCGAGCGCGATCCTCCGAAGCATGGTCGAAGGAGTCGCCGTTGTCGACGCGCAGGAGCGGATCGTCTTCTCCAACCGCGCTTTCTCGGAAATCCTCAACCTCGACGCGTCGGCCATCGAGGGACGGCCCTTGATCGAAGTCGTGCGCAATACCGCGCTGCTCGGGTTGATTCGCCGGGCGCTGAACGGCGAGGAGGGCCTGCAGACCGATATCGCCATCGGCATCGTCCAGCAACAGACGTTTGCCATCACCGCCACGCCCGTGCAAGCGCTCGAAGCGAGCTCCGCGGGCGTCTTCGTCGCGCCCGCCGTTCCGGAGAGGCCTTCAGGCGCGGTCGTGGTGCTGCACGACGTCACCGAATTGCGCCGCCTCGAACGCGTGCGGCAGGATTTCGTCGCCAACGTTTCCCACGAATTCAAGACGCCTCTCACGGCCATTCAAGGTTTCGCCGAAACTCTCCTCTCCGGCGCCATGGACGACTCGCGCAGCAACCGGCGCTTCCTCGAAATCATTCGTGACCACGCCGTCAGGCTCGCCCGCCTTACCAACGACTTGCTGAAGCTCGCGCGCATCGAGGCAGGGAAGCTCGAGGTCGAATTCTTTCCCGTGCAACTCATGGAAGTAATCGAGCGCTCCGCCGAGACCACGCTTCTCAAGGCGAGCCGGAAACAGATCACCCTCGATGTGGACGTGCCGCCGGACCTGCCGATGGTGCGCGGCGATGCCAGTCTGCTGCGCGATGTGCTGCAAAACCTTGTCGACAACGCCATTCAGTACACGCCCGAAGGCGGCCGCATCCGGGTGAGCGCCGGCGTGGCCCCGCGCGAGGTCGTGATCTGCGTCGCCGACACCGGCATCGGGATTCCTCTCGCCGACCAGGAGCGAATTTTCGAGCGCTTCTACCGCGTCGACGCCGCCCGCTCGCGCGAAGCCGGCGGAACGGGACTCGGCCTCTCGATCGCCAAGCACATCGTCGAGGCCCACAGCGGGCGTCTCTGGGTCGAGAGCGAGGTCGGGCGCGGCTCGAAATTCTTTTTCTCCGTTCCGCTCGCCGCCTAGTTCGCCCGAAGGCCGCTGTCTTCGAACATTCATTTCCGCTTCATCCCCTTGCAACCCTCCGTAGCGATCCTGCAAAAGGAAATATAGATTCGGCGGCCCAGTCCCAGGGGGGAATAATTCCGTGACGATAACAAGCATGGCGACTTCGGAAAGCGTCTTTCAGAGCGTCCTGATGAATTATCTGGTTTCGCAGGCCCGCACGGTGGAATCGTCGGTGAGCCGCGCTCTCATGGCGCTGCTCGATCGCAACGAGCGCCTCGCAAGCGAAGTGTTCCTTACCGAGCCCCGCATCAACGAAATGGAGATCGTCATCGACGAACACGCCGTCCGCCTGCTGCGCCAGGGCAACCTTCACGACACCGACATCCGCCTCATCGTGGCGACTCTCAAGATCAACAACGATCTCGAGCGCATGGGCGATCTCGCCGTCAATCTGAGCGAGCGCGCCATTTCTCTTGCGGCCATGGGCAATGTCGAATCCCCCCTCGAACTCGAACCCATGACCGGCGCCGTCCGCGCCATGGTCTCCAAGTGTCTCGGCGCTCTGATCTACCAGAACGTCGACCTCGCGACGCAAGTCCTCGAGAGCGACGACGTGGTCGACCAGTTCCGCGATCGCGTGTTCGATGCGCTGCTCGCCGGCATCGCCGAGAACTCCGCGCAGGCCGCCCCGAATCTCCAATTCGTCCTCGCCTCGCGGCATCTCGAGCGCATCGCCGATCACGCCACGAATATCGCCGAGGATGTGCTTTTCTGGGTTCGCGGGCTCGAAGTGCGGCACGGCAGAGCGCGACAACTCGAAGCAACGGCAGGAGATTCAGCCGCTGCAAACGTATAGTCATCGAGTTTTCACATTCCAATCATCGGATGTTCAACGATCGGTTCTAGGCTGCTCCCCGACCGGTTGGCTGCTCAACGGGGGATGACCGGCTACGAGTTTCATTGAAGTTCTGGCGCATGGCGACCTGCGCTGGAAGCACCACCCCCTTGGTTCGCCTACTAGGGGCGCGGTCTGATCCACCCCCCGAGACCGCGCCCCACCCTTTCCAAGTCGAAAGGTGCATTCATCTCTAATTCTTGCGGGTGTAACAGAGCTGTAACAACTCTGAAACGATAATGACGGAGGCGACTGCGACATATGCGAAAGTTTCTCGTTAGCCTGCTTGCTTTGTGTGCACTTACGTTCACGGCCCAGGCGCAATCCGGTACCGTGCTCCTCAACGCAGCCGGTGCCACCTTCCCGGCTCCCATCTACCTGAAATGGTTCGACGTGTACCACACCGCGCATCCCAACGTGCAGATCAATTACCAGGCGATCGGTTCGGGTGCCGGTATTCGGCAGGTCTTGGCCGGCACCGTCGATTTCGGCGCGTCGGATGGCCCGATGACCGATGAGCAGTTGGCTCAATCGAAGGTGAAGATTCTCCACTTCCCGACGGTTCTCGGCGCTGTCGTGCCGACGTATAACATTCCCGGCGTTACCGCGAGCTTGAATTTCACGCAGAAGGCCCTCGCGGGAATCTATCTCGGGCAGATCACCAAGTGGAACGATCCCGAGATCACCAAGGCGAACCCCGGAGTGAAGCTGCCGGGCGACGACATCGTCGTCGTTCACCGTTCCGACGGTAGCGGCACCACTTACATTTTCACCGACTTCCTTTCGAAGGTCAGCGACGAGTGGAAGAGCAAGGTCGGCAAGGCCACGTCGGTCAACTGGCCCGTAGGTCTCGGCGGCAAGGGCAACGAAGGCGTCTCCGGTCTCGTCAAGCAAACTCCGGACGCCATCGGCTACATCGAACTCATTTACGCGCTTCAGAACAACATCACGTACGGAGCGGTCCAGAATGCGGCCGGCAAGTTCCTCAAGGCCGATCTGAACGGCGTGACCGCGGCCGCCGCGGGTGCGGTGAAAGACATGCCGGCGGACTTCCGCGTTTCGATCACCGATGCTCCGGGCGCGGCTGCGTATCCCATCTCGAGCTTCACCTGGCTCTTGATCCCTGCGCAGATTCAGGACGCGGCCAAGCGCGATGCGATCAAGGCTTTCCTCAAGTGGATGATGACGGATGGCCAGGGCTACAACGAAGGACTTTCCTACGCGAAGCTTCCGAAGCCCGTTGTAGTGAAGGAAATGAAGCAGCTCGCGCTGGTGCAGTAAGCTCAACCGTAGGCTCGACTGAGAATGGCAACAACCGCAACCTCGATGGATCGCGCGGTCCCGCCTGAGGCGGGACCGCGATCTTTTGTCCATCGGCTGCGCCACGGCGATGAAGTCGCGCACGTCCTGACGCTGATGTTCGCGGCACTCATCCTTCTGGTCACCTCGCTTCTCGTTTTCATCCTGTGGGAGAAATCGCACCTTTCCCGCGCCCAGTTCGGCTGGAGTTTCCTGTGGACCAGCGTCTGGGATCCGGTTTTCGGCCACTTTGGCGCGCTTCCTTTCATTTACGGCACGCTCGTCACGTCCGTCGTTTCGCTGGCGATTGCCGTCCCGCTCGGCCTCGCGGCGGCCATCTTCCTCGCCGAGCTGGCGCCGCGCACGTTGAGCGATTACATCGCGTTTCTCATCGACCTGCTCGCGGCCGTCCCCAGCGTGATCTATGGTTTGTTCGGCATTTTCATCGTCGTACCGCTGATGCGCACCACGATTGGTCCGGCCCTCAAACATACGCTGGGTTTTCTCCCGATTTTCAGCGGTCCGAATTACGGCGTCGGCTTCCTCACCGCCGGCATCGTGCTCGCCATCATGATCGTGCCGTTCATCATTTCCGTTTCCCGCGAGGTGCTGCTCACCGTTCCGCGCGACCAGCGCGAAGCCGCGATGGGGCTCGGCGCCACGCGCTGGGAAGCCACGTGGAAAGTCGTGGTGCCCTGGGCGCGCACCGGCGTAATGGGCTCGATCTTTCTCGCCTTGGCCCGCGCGCTCGGCGAGACGATGGCGGTCACCATGGTGATCGGCAACGATCCGAAGATCGTCGCTTCGCTCTTCGCGCCGGGCTATACGATCGCCGCCGTGATCGCCAACGAGTTCACGGAAGCGACCGGCGATCTCTACCTGAGCGCGCTGATCGAACTCGGCCTCGTCCTGTTTCTCATGACGTTCATCCTCAATGGCCTCGCCCGCCTTTTGATCCTGGCCACTGAGCGCGGAGGAGGACGTCCCTCGTGAACCGGGCCCGCATCATCTGGCGCAAGTCGCTGAACATCGTGATGCTCAGCCTCACGGGCGTCGCGGCCTTCGGCGTGGTGGCGGTTCTGTTCCTGATCCTCGGATACTTCATCTACAACGGAGGCCATTCGCTGAACTGGGCCTTCTTCACGCAGTTGCCGAAGCCGACGGGGGAAACCGGCGGCGGCATGGCCAACGCGATCGTCGGCAGCCTGAAACTCCTGTTCCTTTCCGCGCTGTTCGGTTTGCCCGTGGGTCTGATGGCCGGGATCTATCTGGCCGAATTCGGCGGGAAAACTTTCGCGTACATCATTCGCTACACGGTCGACTTGCTCAACGGCGTCCCCTCGATCGTGATCGGCATCTTCGCCTACGCGCTGGCGGTTCAGCCCGTGAAGCACTTTTCGACGGTGGCCGGAGGATTTGCGCTGGGCATCATGGTCATCCCGATCACGGTCCGCGCTTCCGAGGAATTTCTGCGGGCCATCCCCAACAGCCTGCGCGAGGGCGCGATGGCGCTGGGCGCGAGCAAGTGGAAGACGATTGCAAGCGTGATCCTGCCGGCCGCGAGCGGCGGAATCATCACCGGCATGCTGCTCTCTCTCGCTCGTGTGGCGGGCGAGACCGCGCCGCTGCTCTTCACGGCGCTCGGCAATCAATACTGGAGTCCCGGCTGGTCGCAGCCCACTTCCGCGCTTCCGCTGATGATTTACGAGTATGCGATTTCTGCGTACGATGACTTGCACCGCCAGGCCTGGGCGGCGGGTTTGGTCCTGCTGGGCCTGGTTCTCTTGGCAAATCTGGGTTGCCGGCTGGTGATGAATCGCCGGGGAGTTCGAGGAGTCTGACATGGCTTCTGCTGCGCAAGGAAATGATCCAACGGCCGCGCGGATCACGCCTAAGGTGGAGAAAGTGGAATCGAGCGAACATTCGGCAACGGCTTCAAAGAAGGACGCGCCGGTGCGGTTTCAGATTTCCCATCTCAACTTCTTCTACGGCCCGAAGCAGGCCGTCTTCGATGTGAACCTGAGCATTCCCGCGAAGAAGGTGACTGCGCTGATCGGGCCGTCGGGATGCGGCAAGTCCACGTTTCTCCGGACGCTGAACCGCATGAACGAAACGATCCGGCACAGCCGCGTCGTGGGCGACATCCGCCTCGACGGCCAGGACATCCTGCAGATGGACGTGGTGGCCCTGCGTCGGCGCGTCGGCATGGTGTTCCAGCGGCCGAATCCCTTCCCGAAATCGATTTACGACAACGTCGCGTACGGCCTGCGGATCAACGGATATAAAGGACGCCTCGACGATCTCGTGGAGCACAGCCTTCGCCGCGCGGCGCTGTGGGAAGAAGTGAAGGACTACCTCCACAAGTCCGCGTTCGCGCTTTCGGGCGGTCAACAGCAGCGGCTCTGCATCGCGCGCGCCCTGGCCGTCGATCCGGAAGTGCTGTTGCTCGACGAGCCGTGCTCGGCGCTCGATCCGGTGACCACGGCGAAGATCGAAGAGCTGATGTTCCATCTAAAAGACAGCTGCACCATGGCGATCGTGACGCATAATATGCAGCAAGCCGCCCGCGCCAGCGACTTCACGGCGTTCATGCTCGATGGAAAGCTCATCGAGCACAGCGAGACTTCGAAGCTCTTCACGACGCCGCACGATCCCCGTACCGAGGCCTACATCACCGGACGCTTTGGATGATGCGCCGGAAGGGCCACTGCTCCGCAAGAATTGAGGGACCATGGAACGCCATTTCGAACACGACCTCGAAGAACTGAAGAGACGCATCCTGTGGATGGGCAGCCTCGTCGAGCGCGCCGTGCACCAGGCGGTGCATGCGGTGCTCGACGCCGAAGAACCGCTGGCCGAAGCGGTGCTTTCCGAGGAAGACGCCATCAACGAGATGCAGATCGAGATCGACGAGCGCGTGCAGCGGCTGCTGGCGCTGCAGGCTCCGATGGCCGTGGACCTGCGCTTCCTGCTGGCGGTGTCGCGCATCAATGGCGACCTCGAACGCATCGGCGACCAGGCCGTGAACATCGCGCACTCCGCCATGCGCGTCCTGCGGCATCCGCAAGTGAAGCCCTACGTGGATTTGCCGCGGATGAGCGAGCTGGCCGAAGGCATGGTCCGCGACAGCCTGAACGCGCTGGTTCGCGGCGACCAGGATCTGGCGCAGAGCGTGCTGCAGCGTGACGATCAGGTTGACCGGCTGCGCGATCAGCTCTTCCGTGAGCTGCTCACCTACATGATGGAAAATTCCTCCGTCGTCTTCTCGGCGTTCGAGCTGGTGATGGTCGCCAAGAACCTCGAACGCATCGGCGACCACGCCACCAATATCGCCGAAGACGTCATCTACTTCGTCGCCGGCCGCGACGTCCGCCATCCGGCCCTGGATCGCCGCTAACAACAAACAGCGTAGCGGTCTCCGCCGTTTCGGCCCGCCTGCCGGCGAAGATTGCTGATTCTTGGGCGGGTGGATACCACGTCAGTCTGAATTCGTAGCTGTCCCTGAGCGGCGGGTGATCAACTGAAACAGCCCGTACGTCGCTATGAAGAAAATCGTGAAATTCAGGACCATAGCAAGGATCAGATATCCCGTCGGATAATCCGAATGAATTCCGTCCGGAAATATAAGAGCGGCACCGAGCAGCCCGACAACCGGATAGAACTCAGATGCCGCCGCGACCAACAGGGCTGATACCCACGCAGAAATCTTCCAGAGGGTTTTTCTCTTCACGCCGTATGCTCCCACGTCTAGAGCATGCGGGCCACTTCTAGTTTGCCGGACTTGATCGATGCGCGGCCGCACAATTCGAAGCTGGCCTGCCACCGCGGAATGGGCCGGCGTGACGCTCCCAGTAATCTCGTGTAAAATCTCTATCCCATGACAAATACGACTGCGAGTGCGCCTAGCGTTGCCGAGATGTTGAAGGGTTTTTCGATCGAGCTGAATCCGGGCGATGCCAAGGTGATGGACGCGGCCCCGGGGCGGCTGGAGCCGGGCACCGAAGTGTTCCTGACGTGGATTCCCGGCACCAATCCGATGGAGACGATCGCGCCGGCAGGCAAGCTGCGCAAGGCGGGGCTCTTCCCGACGCCGCACATCGGCGCGCGCCACGTGGAAAGCGCGGCACAGCTCGAACAGTTTGCGTCGCGGCTGGCGGCGGAGGGAGTGGATCGCGTCCTTATTATAGGTGGCGACCGCGACAAGCCGGCCGGCCCGTTCGATTCCAGTCTGGCCGTGATGCAGAGCGGCATTTTGCAGAAGGCCGGGATCACGCGGATCAATATCGGCGCGTTTCCCGAGGGCAATCCCGCGATTCCGGACGAGTTGCTGATCCCCGCTCTGCCCGCGAAGGTGAACTTCGCGAAAAGCAACGGCTTGCAGACCACCATCGTGACGCAATTCTGCTTCGACGCTGAGCCGATTCTCAAATGGCTGCAGAAAATCCGCGCGCAAGGCATCGATTTGCCGATTCGCGTGGGTCTCGCCGGACCAGCGAGCATCATTTCGCTCACGCGCTACGCGATCAAGTGCGGAGTGGGCAATTCGATCAAGGTGCTCACGGAAAAGCCGGCGTTCGCGAAGCTGCTCGTAGATAAAGGACCCGAACCCATCATCCGCGACGTCGCGGCCGGAATCGGTCCCGCGGAGGGAGGGAAGTTGCCGCTCGGGATCACCGGGCTGCACTTCTTCGTTTTCGGCGGCTTCAATAAGACCGTCGACTGGATTCAAGCCCAGCGCGCTCAATAGCTTGCCGTCCGATTTGCCCCGGGAACGCAGGGCCGATTTTGCGCGGCGTTGCGCCCGGATTCTGGGTTAGAATCGCCCACCAATGGCCTCCGGCGGGGAGAAAGCGGTCACAGCAATCTATCCCGGGTCATTCGATCCGGTAACGAACGGGCACCTCGACCTGATCTCGCGAGGCGCGATGATCTTCGACCGCCTGGTGGTGGCGGTGGCGCGCAACGCGGAGAAAGAGCCGCTGTTCGACGTGAAGGAGCGCGTCGAGATCCTCGAGACGGTCACCTTCGACTGCAAAAACGTGGAGGTGGACAGCTTCGACGGCCTGCTCGTCGATTTCGCGCGCGAGCGCCACGGCACCGTGATCCTCCGGGGTATCCGCGCGGTGTCCGATTACGAGTACGAACTGCAGATGGCCATGATGAACCGCAAGATCGAGCCCGCGCTGGAAACCGTCTTCATGCTGCCTGGCGAGGCGTACGGTTATTTGAGCTCGCGCCTCGTGAAAGAGCTCGCCCGTTTCGACGGCCTGCCGAAAGGGCTTGTGCCGCCGATCGTCGAAGAGCGCCTCAAAGCCAAATTCAAATAAAATTGATAAAATAGATTGGACCGGAATTCTTCGAAAGGGACCAATATGGCTTCTAGTGTCAAAACAGAAGAGACTTTTCAGCTTTCAGACCGTGTGAACCGCATCGCCGCGTCGCCCACCATGATGGTGGTGCAGGCCGCCGACCAATTGAAATCCAAGGGCGTGGACGTGGCCGATTTCGGAGCGGGCGAACCGGACTTTCCGACTCCGGAACATATCAAGCGCGCGGCGATCAAGGCTCTCGAGGAAAACCGCACCAAGTACACGCCGGTGCCGGGCATCGGGCCGCTGCGGCAGGCGATCTGCGACTGGCACGCGAAGGAGCTTGGCTCGTCGTATCAGTCGCCCGAATGCGTGGTGACGGTGGGCGGGAAGCAGGCGATTTTCAACGCGGTGTGCTCGCTCGTCAATCCGGGCGACGAGGTGGTGATCGCCGCGCCCTACTGGGTCAGCTATCCCGACATCGTGAAATACGCGGGCGGCGTCCCGGTGATCGTCGAAACGAGCGCCCAGGACAATTTCATCATGCGTGCGGCGGACGTGGAGAAGGCCATTACGCCGCGAACCCGGATCGTGATCGCGAATTCGCCGAGCAATCCGACGGGCGGCGTGATTCCCCCGGACGAGCTGCGCAAGATTCTGGCCGTGTGCGAGCGAAAAGGCGTGTGGCTGATGTCGGACGAGTGCTACTCGCACTTCACGTACGGAGACGCCAAGCCGTATTCGATCGCGAGCGTGGCGGGTTCGAAGAACGGAATCATCATCATCGGGTCGATGTCGAAGACGTTCGCGATGACCGGCTGGCGCGTGGGCTACGCGCTCGCGCCGCAACCGCTGATCGCGGCGATGACCAAGCTGCAGAGCCAGTCGACGTCGAACCCGACGTCGATCGCGCAGTATGCGGCTCTGGCGGCGATGACCGGACCGATGGATTCCGTGCCGGTGATGCTCGCCGAGTATGCGAAGCGCCGCGAGCGCATCCTCGCCGGCCTGCGGGCGATTCCGGGTGTGACGTGCACGGCGCCGCAGGGCGCGTTTTACGTCTTCCCGAACGTCTCCGGCTGCTTCAACGCCGAAATGCCCAGCGCGGCGGCCGTGGCAAAGCTGCTGCTGGAACGCGAGCATGTGGCCCTCGTGCCGGGAGAAGGATTCGGCGCGCCGGGCTACCTCCGCTTGTCGTACGCGACCTCGATCGAGCGCATCGACGAGGGCCTGCGGCGGATGAGCCGGTTCTTCGGCCGAAAGAACTAATTCCCGTGAATTCACGCTTCGAGCCGCGTGTGGAGATTTGCCCCGCGCGGCTCGAGCCTGTCTTCAGCAAACGCCCCTGGGGCGTGCGTTCGCTCGCCCCGTTTTTCCCCGAAATGTCGAATCTGGCGGAGCCCGTCGGCGAGGCTTGGATGACCGGCGACGAATGCCGCTTCGCGAATGGACCCTTTGTAGGGATGAAGCTCCGCGACGCATGGTCCGCCATGCCGGCCGAATGGACCGGCACGCGGATCGACCGCGCGGCCGCATTTCCGCTGCTGGTGAAATTCATATTCGCCGCCGAAAAGCTGTCGGTGCAGGTGCATCCGGACGACCGGTATGCGTCGCGTTACGAAGCCAAGGCGGGAGGCCGCGGCAAGACGGAAATGTGGTACGCGGTGCGCGCCGAGCCCGGCGCCGAAGTGTTGCTCGGCATGAAGCCGGAAGTGACGTTCGACGAATTCAAGGGCGCGATCGCGGATGGCACGGCGGAGCGTTGCCTCGAACGAGTGCCGCTGAGCGCGGGCGAGGCCGTCTTCGTGAGCGCCGGATCGGCGCATACGATCGGGCCCGGATTCGTGCTGTGCGAGGTACAGCAGCAGTCGGATCTGACTTATCGCGTGTTCGATTACAACCGGCGCGACGCGCAGGGGCGCCCGCGCGAGCTGCACATCGAAAAGGCGCTCGAGGTGATGCGCTTCGGCAAGCAGACCTGCGGCCGGCTCGAACCGGCACGCGTGGAGCGCGACGGCGTCAGCGAAAGCTACTTCGTCGCGTGCAAGCATTTCGCGACGGAGCGGTGGGATTTCGGCGCGCGAGCGCGGGCGGCGAGTTCGCCCGAACATTTCGACGTGGCGATCGTCCTCGAGGGAAGCGGGACGATTCGCTGGGCCGGCAAGAATGCCGAGTACGCGCCGGCACAGGTTTGGATGATCCCGGCGGCGCTCGGAGAGTACGAGTTCGCGGCGCGGGAGCGCACGTCGCTGTTGCGCACGTACGTGCCGGGCGATCTGGCCGAATTGAAGCACACCCTCTCGGCGCGAGGCGTCGCCGAAGCCGCGCTCGCCGCACTTTTACGGTGGTGACCGCGGCCGAACTCGGGCGGCTGCGCGTGGTGCTGGTGAGCACGCGGAACCCGCTCAATATCGGCGCAGCGGCACGCGCGATGAGCAACTTCGGCATTTCGAATCTGCGCCTGGTGCGGCCGTACGACCCGGGATTCCGCGAGGCGAAATCGGCGGTGGGCGCGGCTGGTCTCCTGAAGAATGCGGAACAATATGACTCGGTTGCCGAGGCGGTGGCCGACTGCTCGCTTGTCGTTGCGACGAGCGCGGCGCGGCGGCGCAACCTCCAGCATGAGGTCCGGCGGCTCGAGGACGGCGCGCGGCTGATCCGCCGGCGGCTGAAGTCGAGTCGCGTGGCGATCCTCTTCGGCTCCGAAAAATCCGGGCTCTCCAACGAGGAAATGAGCCATGCCGATTGGCTGATGCGGATTCCCACGAGTCAGCAGAATTTTTCGATGAATCTGGGGCAGGCGGTCGCGGTGTGTCTCTACGAGCTGATCCGCGAGGCGAAAACGCCGCAGCAACCGGAAAAAGGGCCGAAGGCCACGGCCGATGAAATCGAACGGATCACGCAGATGCTGCTGCAGGCGTTGCATGCCAGCGGCTACGTCGGGCGGCGACGCGTGGCGGACATCGATGAGCGGATGCGACGCCTGGTGAAGCGGCTCCATGTGCCGGTGCGGGACACCGTGCTCTGGTTCGGCATTCTGCACCAGATCGTGTGGAAGCTGCGCGAAGGCGGCCCCGCCGCCGACAACACCACGAACGATTGAGCCGGGAAACACAGCACTCTGCGAAGACCGTAGGCATGAAACGCCGCATCCTTTACTATAGCGATCTGTGAAACCTCCCAGGAAAAGAAGCGCGAAGCAGGGAAAGATGCCGGCGTCGGCCGTCCTGCTGGCCGGAGGACGCGGCACGCGATTCTGGCCGCGCAGCCGCATGCGCACGCCGAAACAGCTGCTGAATATCACCGGCGGCGAAACGATGCTGCGCGAGACGGCCATGCGGCTCGAGCCGCTGATCCCGTCGTGCGATCTGTGGGTGGTGACGAACGTGGAGCAGGCGGCGGCGGTGCGGCGCGAGCTGCGCGACGTGCCGGCATCGCACGTGCTGGCCGAGCCCGTGGGACGCAACACCGCGGCGGCGATCGGCCTCGCCGCGATCCACCTGGCGCACGAGCGCGTCGACGGCGTGATGGCGGTGCTGCCCTCCGATCACCATATTCTCGACGGGAAGGCTTATCGCGGGCTGGTGTCCGCGGCGATCGAGCTGGCGCGCACGCCGGGAAACCTCGTCGTGCTGGGCATTCCGCCATCGCGCCCCGATAGCGGCTTCGGCTACATCGAGAGCGCGAAAATTGCGGCGCGGCCGCGGGGGCTGCCCGCGTTGGCCGTGAAGCGCTTCACCGAAAAGCCCGAGCTGTCGCTGGCGCGGAAGTACGTCGCGTCCGGGAAATATTTCTGGAACGCGGGGATGTTTTTCTGGCGCGTGTCGACGTTTCTCGACGCGCTGCACCGGTTTTTGCCGAAGACGCACGCGGGGCTGGTCGAACTCGGCAAGACGATCGGCACGCCGCGGTACCCCTCGGCGTTGCGGCGCATCTATCCGCAGCTCGAAAATATTTCGGTGGACTACGCGATCATGGAGCCGGCGACGCGGCCGGGCAGCGTCACGCCGGTCTTCATGATTCCGGCGAAGGTCGGCTGGAGCGACATCGGCTCGTGGGCGGCCGTGTACGAGCTGCTGATGGGCGGGCGCGGCGCGAACGTCTCCGCGGGACACCACTTCGCGCTCGACGCCGAGGGAAGCTATTTCTGGAGCCCGCGAAAATTCGTCGCGGCGATCGGGGTTCGCGACCTGGTGCTGGTCGAAACCGACGACGCGTTGCTGGTGTGCGCGCGCGACCGCTCCCAGGACGTGGGCAAGATCGTCAAATGGCTCGAGGAACAGAAGGCGAAGCATCTGCTGTAGGCGGGAAACAGGGGACCGAGAGTGTCGAAGCCAAACGAAGCAGCGGGCGCGGCGCCGGAAATAAAATTCGGCACGGACGGCTGGCGAGCCGTGATCGCGGAAGACTTCACGTATGAGAACGTGCGGAAGGTGGCGCACGCCATCGCGCGTTACGTCGTGAGGGCGGAAAAGCCGGGCAGCGGAGTGGTGATCGGGTTCGACACGCGCTTCGGCTCGGAGAATTTCGCGCGCGTGGCGGCGGATGCGGTGGCCGCCACCGGCACGCCCGTATGGCTGGCGCAGGAAGCATGTCCCACGCCCGCGGTATCGCTGATGGTGCGCCTGCGCGGAGCGGCGGGCGGGATTCAGATTACGGCGAGCCACAATCCGTATCGGTGGAACGGCATGAAGTTCAAAGCGAGCTACGGCAGCTCGGCATCGCCGGCCATCGTCGCGCAGGTGGAAGCCGAACTTGCGAAGGTGTTGAGCGAAGGAATGCCGGCGCTGCCGCCGCGCAAGGAACTCGTGCAATCGCTCGACGTGCGCACGCCGTATCTCGAGACGCTCGACAAGCTGGTCGATTGGGACCGGCTGAAATCGTCCACATTCCGCTACGTGATCGACCCGATGCACGGCGCGGGGCGCGGCCTGTTGCGCGAACTCTTCCGGCGGCACGGCATCGAAGCCGGAGAAATTCGCGGCACGCGCGACCCGCTGTTCGGCGGCGTGAATCCGGAGCCGATCGAGCCGCACGTGGAAGCGTTGCGGCGAGCGGTGATCGAGGGAGGCTACGACGCCGGGCTGGCGCTCGATGGAGACGCCGACCGCATCGGCGCGATCGACCGCGACGGCACGTTCATCACGCCTCACCAGATCTTTTCGATTCTTCTGTGGCACCTCGCCGGGACGCGCAACCTGACGGGAGACGTCGCCAAGACGTTTTCGACCACCAAGATGATCGACAAGATTTCGGGGAAGTTCGGCCGGAAGGTGTGGGAGACGCCGATCGGCTTCAAATACATTTGCGATCGGATGCTCGAGGGCGACATCGTCGTGGGGGGCGAGGAGAGCGGAGGCATCGGCACGAAGCTCTACCTGCCCGAGCGCGACGCCACGGTGAGCGCGCTGCTGTTGGCCGAAGTGATGGCGTGGCACGGCAAGCGGCTCGGCGAACTCGTCGCCATGCTGCACCAGGAATTCGGAGAACACCATTACGGCCGCGTGGATTTGACGCTGCGCGACGGGCAAAAGGAAAAAGCGATCGCCCGCTTCTCGGATTCGAAATTCGACAAGCTGCTCGATTGGCCGGTGGTGCGGCGAGAGGACCTGGACGGCATCAAGGTCTATCTCGGCGAAATCGGCTGGGTGATGGTACGCGCCTCGGGCACCGAGCGGATGCTCCGCGTCTATTCCGAGACCACGCGGCCCGAAACCACGAAGAAAGTGCTCGCCGAAGTGGCGGCGCTGGTGCAGAAGCTCTAGCGGCTATCCCCTGCGTCCGGCTCGAGGCTTTTGTACACGGCATCGAGAATCCCATTCAGAAAAGCAGGGGCCTCGGCGGAGGAAAACTTTTTCGCCAGCTCGATCGCCTCGTCGATCACCACTTTGGCGGGTGCGGTGCCCGAACGAAATTCCGAAATAGCCAATCGCAGGATATTGCGGTCGACGGCCGCGAGGCGTTCGAGGCGCCAGTTGGCGGCGAGTTTTTCGATGAACTCGTCGCTGGCTTCGGCGCGGGCGACGGCGCCTTCGAACAGCTGATTCGCGAACTCTCGGGTGGAATCGGACGCGGGCGCAGACTTCCAGAAAAGCTGTTCGACGCGCTTGGGCGCCTGGCGCGCCATGTCCCATTCGAAGAGCATCTGCAGGGCGTACTCGCGTGCCTTGTGACGGAGAGCCATGCTAGCGGGGCCGCGCACGCGAGGGCCGCGCGAGCGCCGCGGAGGTTTTGGAAATCTTGCGAGAAAGGCTGGCCATTTCGACCGCGGCGAGTCCCGAATCGTATCCCTTGTTGCCGCCTTTCAGTCCCGCGCGATCGATGGCTTGCTCCAGGGTGTCGCAAGTGAGCACGCAGAAGATCATGGGCACGCCGGTATCGAGTTGGGCGAGTTGGATGCCTCGCGCCGTCTCGGATGCGACGTAGTCGTAGTGCGAGGTCTCGCCGCGCAGCACGCAGCCGATGCAGATCAGCGAATCGAAACGCCGGGTTCCGGCGAGTTTCTTGGCGGCCACCGGGAGTTCGAACGATCCCGGAATCCCGACGATCTCGATCTGATCGTCCGCCGCGCCGCTCTGCCTGAGGGCTTCGAGCGCGCCCGCGAGCAGGCGGTCGGTGATGAAGCTGTTGAAGCGGCTCACGACGATGCCGAAGCGCAGCCCTTCGGCGTTGAATTCGCCGCGCACTCGACCTGGTTTTCCCGTATTCGCCATCAATTGCCGCCTGTGAACGGAAGTGGACTGCAGGAGCCGCCAAAGAAGGATGTCACGGAGTGGCTACAGGCACAAGCGCGTTGCCGCCGTTTTGAAAGGCTTGATCGAGGCCGGCTTCGGCCCGGTTGATCCATTCCGTGACGCGGTCCTCTGTATCGTCGCCCGGGCGGGAAGACGCTTCCGCCACGACCGCGCTCACGCTGAGGCTTTGCGAACCCCAGGAAGGATTCACGGTACCCGCCACCTGGACGAGTTTCTCGGCCAGGAGCCGCGCGTTTTCAATCGATGTATCGGGCAGGATGAAAGCGAGCGACCACGCCGTGTATTTCACCGCGATATCCGTCTGCCGGACGGTCGAGGAAAGCGCGCGCGCGAGCTGCTCGATGTACTGGTCTACGGCCGCGTCGCCATGCTGGCGCAGGAGCTCGCCGCCGTGGTCGACGTGCAGGATGATGAGCGAGAGGCGGGTGTTCTGCGATTTGGCTCGGTTTGACTCGACCAGCAGGCAATCCACGTAAGCGCCGCGACCCAGCAAGCCGGTTTTTTCGTCGGCCACCGCGAGCGAACGCACCAGCGAGCGCAGGCGCGTGTGGTTGACGGAAAGCACGAGCTGGTCGCCGACCGCCTGGAGGAAAAAGCTTTCGTTCGGCTTCCATTTTCTGGCGAATTTGTCGGCGACGAGCAGAATGCCGGACTGCGCGCCCGCCTCTTTGTCCTGCAGCACGACGGCGAGCGCCGATTCGGCGCCGAGTTCGCGAAGCACGGGAGCCGTCGACGTGGTGAGCTGGATGCCGCCGAGCTCATCGGGCGCAATCTTGGAGACGAGTGACGCGATGGCCGGAAGGTGCGCCCCGCCGGCCACCGGAAGGCCCGGAGCGGAATATTCGGCGGTCAGTTGAGACGCATCTCCGGTGGAGCCCAGCGTGACGAGACAACGGGAAACGCCGAGATATTTGCCCACCTCCGCGGCCGTAGCCGAAAGGACCTCGCGCGGAGTCGACTGGCGGTGCATCAAGCGGTTGATTTCCGCAATCGTCGAAAGATCGCGGTGCGTTTCGGCAGGCGAAAAAGACGCCGAAGGCGGAGCCGCGGCGGGCGGCGGCTCTACGGCGAACGGCGGAGGCGCGGCCGGAGCGGTGGCAACGGGAGCAGGAGGAGGCGGCGGAGGCAGCGGTGGGGGAGCTTTCCGGGGCGCGCCTTTCGGCCACCAGTTGGCGCGCTCGTAAAGAGTGCGCAGCCGCTCGTTTTTTTCTTCTTCGCCCGGGAAAAGTTCGCCGATGCGGGCAAGGCGCTCCACCGCCTTCGTGTGCAGCGAATACTGCAAGAAAATCTCGACCTGCACGATGAGATCCTCGAGGGCCTGCTGCGCGCGCACTTCCTCGGATACGGGCGCCGTTGCCGCAGCCACGTCCGAGCCCGCGCCGGCGAAGCCCGCGCCGCTGTGGCTTGAGACGGTCGCCGCCTTGGCGGCACGCGCCAGAATATTCTGCAGGAACACCGGATCGGCTTTTCCCTCGAGATGCGCGATCCGCTCCTGGTTGCGGTAGTCGTACGGATCGATGTCGACCAGGCGGTCGAGTATCTCGCAGGCGTCCGGCACGCGCTCGGCCGCCAGATAGAGGTCGAAGAGGCGGACCAGAGCGTCGAAGTATTTCGTTTCGCGATTCAGCTCTTCGTAGAGATGAGCCACCGTCTCGGCCAGCGCGAGCGACTTCGGGTAACTCGCCGCCAGCCGCTCGATTTGCGAGACGAGCTCGGCTTCCCGCCGCGCTCCGTACATCCATTCCTTGGTTTGCGCGAGGAGCGAAGCCGCCTTCGGATCCTGTCCCGTGCGCAGGTAGGCCGCCGCGAGTTCGAAAAGCTTCCCGAAATTCTCGGGCTTCTGGCGGTAATAGGCCTCGAAGATATCGCGAGCGCGATCGAGGCGATTGGTGCGCAACAGGGCCTCGCCGAAAAGCGCGAGAAACGCCGTGTCCTTTTCATTCGGCGAAAGAGGATCGAGCAGCGCAACGGCGCCTTCGGCGTCGTTCTTTCGCAGCTTGGCGTCGGCGAAGAGCAGAGCGCCGGTGCGGTCGTTCGGTAGCAAGCGATGCGCGCGACCGAAATATTCGATCGCCTGATCGAGCCCCCCGGCCGCCTGCGAAAGTTGGCCCGAGCGGAGGAAGCTGCGCGCGGCAAGGTCGGCGTGTTTCAGGCGCTCGGCAAGATCGCCGAGGACGACGTGCCGCTCGACATTCTCAGGATCGAGCAGCGCGATGCTCTCGTAGCAAGCCAGCGCGTCGATATCGCGCTGATGTTCGAGGAAAAGCTCGGCGGCGTTGCTGAACTGCTCGATCGCCTCCGACGAGCGGTTCTGGCGTTGCAGAAGGACGCCATACCGCATCAGCCGGTCGGGCGGCTGGGGAAACGACCGAAGGAAACGCGTGAAGATCGCGGATGCCTTGGCGGCGTCGCCGGCCTCGATGTGGCGGTCGAACTGTGCGCCATAGTATTGGGCCGCGAGCGCGGGCTCGTTCAATCGCGTGTATATGTCGGCGAGCGCCTGGAGCGCTTCCTGGTTCGCGGGAGCCTCTTCCAGGACGGCCTGATACTCCGCGACCGCCTCTCGCAGCTTGTTCTTTTCGAGGCTGCGCCGCGCCCGATCGAGATGCTTATTGAGATCCGAAGCCATGCGAAATTCTACGTTCCTCGCGCCTTGCCTGGCAGGCACACCCGTTCCCGGGCCCTGGGCGCCTCCGCGAGATGCATCACCAAGCGCGAAAGCCCCATAAAAACTATATACCGGACGCCGGGCCAGCCTCTCAACGAAATCCGAGGAATGTGCCTGAAAGTGCGGCAAGAGCGCCGGAACCGAGGGCGGTGGGGCTCAGTCGGAGGCTCGCGTCTCCGCGGGATGCCGCGGGAGGCGCGTAACCTCGCGCATGGACCGCAGCGACAACCCGCTGCTCAAAAGGGCGGCAAACCCGAGGAAAACGAACGGCAGGGTGAGCGCGATAAAAGCGAAAATCGAGAAGCCGGTGGCCGTGGTCTTCTCGACGTCGAACACGCTCAGGCCCAGCACGCAGAATAACTGATACGAGCCGACGTTGGCGGGCGCATTCGGCAGCGACACCCCCAGATTGATCACCAGCAACACCACCAGGGCGCCCATGAACGACAGTGTCAAGCCGTACGATCGCATCAACGCCCACAGCGCGACCACCTGGCAGAAAGGCATCAGCAGCGAGAAGAAGACAGCCGCGTAGAAGCTGGGCGCGGTGCCCATCGCGTGCAGATCGAGCAGCGCCGACATCATCTTCCCGGGCAGCGGCCGATGCCCGATGTGCGGCTCGGGCGTGCGTCCCAGCTTGATTTCCAGGTAAAAGACGAGCACGACCACGATGGCCACGAGCACCAGAATCACGGCGCCGAGAATATCCGCGGTGCGCTCGAAGCGGCGCGGCAACTGCACGAAAAGCGAGGCGAATGCCAGAGAAGCCGTGGCGATCACCAGGTCCATGAATCTCTCCACGCCCACCGATCCCAGCACGCGTCCGATCGAGATGCCTTCGGAATTCGAGAGCAGGTAGCTGCGGAGAAACTCGCCGGGGCGCAGCGGCAGCACCAGATTCGCGAACAAGCCCGAGAAGACCGAGCGAATCGTGTTGTCGAGGCGCACCTTGCCGAACGGGCTCAGCAGGAATTTCCAGCGCAGCGCCTGCACCGCGTAGCTGATCACGTCGAAAGCCATGCCGACCAGCACCCACTTCCAGTCCGCGTTGGCCATGTCGTGCAGCGCCCGCACGATGTGGAAGTCATGGAGAACCCAGATCAGGCAGACCGTCGCCAGTCCGTAACCGAGGATCAGAAGAATCCTCGATCGCTCGGACTTCTCGCGATGGGACGTAGAGGTCAACTCAGCTGTTCCGGAAGCTCCAGGCATTTGGGTAGTGAATGCTTCGTTCTTCTATCAGGTTGCACAAACGTCCAAAGGCTACGATAACGGACCCGGCCGCGCAATCGGGGGGCGGCGGCGGTTCGGCCTGTGAGGTTCGCCGGCTGCCCGGGACGGGCGTATAATAGCAGGGAGAGATGAAATTGCCCGCGCAAAAGTCTGTGTCCCTCCGCCCCTGTTTACTTGGATGAAAACCTCCCAGCCGGTGGATCGCCGAGAGCGGGTTTTGCTGGTGGGCGTGGCGCTCAAGAAGGCGTCGCGCGCGGGTGTGCGCGGGCGCGGCGAAATCGATGGCGTGTCGAGCCGCGATTCTCTCGACGAGCTGCAGGAGCTGGCGGAGAGCGCCGGCGCGAAAATCGAGGGCAGCCTGCTGCAAGTGCGCGACGCGCTCGATCCGGCGACGCTCGTCGGCCGCGGCAAGCTCGACGAAATCCGCACCGAAGCCAAGGTTCGCGACGTCCCGCTGGTGATCGTGGATCACGACCTCACGCCCGTGCAACTGCGCAACATGGAGAAGGGCACCGGATGCCGTGTGATCGATCGCACGCAGCTGATCCTGGATATCTTCGCCACGCACGCGCACACGCGCGAAGGCCAGCTCCAGGTGGAGCTGGCGCAGCTCAATTACCTCCTGCCGAGGCTCACGGGACGCGGCGAAGAGCTTTCACGTCTCGGCGGCGGCATCGGAACGCGCGGACCCGGCGAGCAAAAGCTCGAAACCGACCGCCGGCGAATCCGCGAGCGCGTGCGGAAAATCCAGCAGGCCATCGAAACCGTGCGCAAGCAGCGCGCCACGCGGCGTCGCGCGCGACAGGCCGTGCCGCTGGGCATGATCGCGTTCGTGGGATACACGAACGCGGGCAAATCGACGCTCTTCAACGCGCTTACCGACGCGAGCGTGCTGACGTCATCGAAAATGTTCGCGACGCTCGATCCGACCATCCGCGCGATCCGCCTGCCCTCGCGGCGCCGCGTGCTCGTTTCCGACACGGTGGGATTCCTGCGCGAGCTGCCTCCGGACCTCATCGCGGCGTTTCGCGCGACGCTCGAAGAAGTGCAGGAGGCCGCGCTCATCGTTCACGTGACCGACATTTCCAATCCGCATCACGCCGAACACGACTCGGAGGTCCTCGGCGTGCTCCGGCAGCTCGGCGTGGAGGACCGTCCGCGGCTGCACGTGTTGAACAAAATCGACCGGCTGAGCCACGAAGACCTGCGCGCGCTGACCGGCTCCAACGGGCGCGGCGTGGACACGGCGTTCGTCTCGGCGATCACCGGAGCCGGCCTCGACGAATTGCTGGTGAAGATCGACGCGAACATGCCGATCGATCCTTTATTGCGGCTGCGTTTGCGCATGCCGCTGGCCGATGGCCGTAGCCTTTCCGTGGTGCAGGGCCGCGGGCGCGTGCTGCATTCCGAAGTGCACGACGGAAATATCGAGCTCGAAGCCGAAGTGCCGGAATCAGCGGCGCGGGAACTCCGGGAGTACATTTGCACGTAGCGGGCGGAAGCGGTGCGAGCGTGTGGAAAAACCTGTGGAAAAGCTCCCACGACTGAGCCCGTTTTGCCGCTGATGCGCAAAGGCACCGTCTAGGCGAGGACCCGGGGCCGTATTGCTAAGTATATGCCGTTGCAATCACTTAGCTGGAAGGAATGACCGGGCCGATCCGTCTGGTCCGCCTGCCGCGAGCCATCGCGCGGCCTCAGGAATTTGCACAGCGGTGGGGCGTTCTTTGCGCTAACGATAACTAGCGAGAGGATTTGCTTCAATCGTCACCTGCGCGAAATTCCGCCGAAATGCAGTACCGTTGACTCGGCTACGATGCCCGGACTATGATTCCAACTTGAGATTCGCCGTCGGACCCAGGGGCGGCTTCGTCGGTTTGTCTTTCCGAGAGCGAAATGAACCTGCCGAATAGCCTGACGATCCTTCGGATTTTTTTCGTTCCCCTCCTTGTGGTCGTTCTTCTAACCCGCCAGCCGAACTGGAATTTCTGGGGGCTCCCGATTCATTTCGAGGTTTGGGGCGTGCTGATTTTGCTCGTGGCGGCCGCGACCGATGCGATGGACGGCTACCTGGCGCGGTCGCGCAGCGAGATCACCACGCTCGGCATCCTGCTCGATCCGATTGCCGACAAGCTTCTGATTTCCGCGGCGTTCGTGTCGCTTGTTTCGATGGGGCTGATCCAGGCGTGGATGGTGGTCATCATCATCGGACGCGAGTTCATGGTCGTAGGCTTGCGCGAGATCGCCTCCGTGGAAGGTTTGGTGATTCCGGCGTCGCCGCTCGGAAAAATGAAGATGATTTTGCAGGTCCTGGCGGGATGCACGGTGATACTCACGGCGAACCATCCGGCGTTGAAACTCGTGGGCACCGTCCTGCTGTGGCTCGTGGTGCTGAGCGCGGTCGCGTCCGCCATCCACTATTTCCAGATGTTCTGGGGGCAGATCAATTTCCGCGTGGAACAGCGCCGCACGCGAGTGCTCGTCGTGGATCCGAAAGAAAAGCCGCAGGATGTCCTTAGCAGGTAATCCCGAAAAGAAACAGTTGCTGGAGGTGGCCCGTCGAGCCATCAGAGCGGCCGTCGAGGGCGGCGAGGTCGCCGGACCTCGAGTATCGCCCGAGATCGTAAGTCAGTCGGATTTCGGCGGCGCGTTTGTGACGCTGCACCGGCGCGGGCGCTTGCGGGGCTGCGTGGGGCAGGTGTTTCCAAGGCGCGGTGACGCGCTGGCTGACACGCTGGCTCATTGCGCGAAGGCCGCCGCGCTCGAAGATCCGCGGTTCGAGCCTGTGCGTCCGGATGAACTTCTCGAGATCGAGATCGAAGTTTCGGTCCTTTCGCCCCTCGAGCCGATTGCCGTCGAGCAAATCGAAGCCGGCAAGCATGGGCTGATGGTGAGCAGCGGCGCCCAGCGCGGCGTGCTACTGCCCCAAGTGGCCACGCAATTTCGATGGAACGGCCGCCGCCTGCTCGAGGAAACGTGCGTCAAGGCCGGAATCGACCGGGACGCCTGGCGGAAGAAAGAAGTGCGCGTCGAAGCGTTTACCGCGGAAATCTTCAGCGAGTCCGACTTTCGAGACGAATCCGCCCCGGAAGCCGGAACGCAGGCTCGCGAGAAACGCGGCTACTCGAGTTCGACGTAATCGCCGGGATAGATCTCACGCAGGCTGAACGTGATGAGCACTGTCGAGGAATTCGGCCCGGTGCGCAGCACGACTCCCTCACCCACATCTTCGCGCGGGGTATTGCTCCAATCGTATTTCTTCGGCGAGCTGCCGAAGCCGTAGATCGGGAAGAACGGAACGGAGAGCTGGTCGTCCTGATCGAACGCGTAGCGCGGATCCTGGTAGACCGTTTCATGTTGAGTGCCGGTGTAGCGGAAGATGCGGAAGTAGTCGCCGACCTTTACCCCCTGGCCGTTGCCGAGATTCACGTAGACGATATCCTCACGGCCGGCTTGCGCCTGGAAATCCTTGCCGATGATCACCATCGCCAGAGGCTTTCCATTTGCCGGGGCGTATTCATCGAAATGCGCTTCGGACTTCAGTGGCGGCACCGGACGCTGCATGAAAGGCAAAATCGTATCGCCGCGCTGCAGCATGTCGCAGGAGTGCTCGATCTGGGCCACCGACGTGTTGGCGAAGACGCGGGTCACGCGGACGCGACCTTCATCGGCCCACACGCTGCCCATTTTCTTGAGAATCACGTCCTGCCACTTCGTCCATTCGATGCCATAGGGATCTTCGATCTTGCGGACCACCGAGAATACGTCGCCGACGTTCACGCCTTGGCTCGCGCCCCGGTTGATGTAGACGTGGTCGCCTTCGTCGAAAGTCAGGCGGTAATTGGATTCCTCGCCGGTGATGATCAGGGCATCATGCGGGATCGATTCCGTCGTGACGGTACCGGCGCAATACAGCTGGTCCGGGCTCGGAACTTGCGGACCTTGCTGCGCCGACACGATTGCTCCGGATAGAGCCACGATAAGACCGGCAAAGACAATTTTCCCGCGCATAATGCTCGCTCCTTCAAGCGGATTCTCGGCGCCAAAAGGGCTGGCGCTCCCCGATGAACCGACCGTAACATTGGCCTCCTGGGGCGTCAAGATAATGGTCGGGCGGCCTTTACACATTGGGTACCGCATGGTAGAAGCGAGAATCACGCTCGCGCGAAGCCTTTGAACGCGACGATCTTCTCTCCGAAGAGACTGGAAACACAAGGTGTTAGGGCACGACAAGGTGTGCGCCGTGGTGGCGGCGCCCGGCGCGAATTCCATGTGGGCACAATTGGCGCAGGCTCTGCGGCAAACGCACACGGTTGAGTTGAGGCTTGACTGGCTTTCGAGCGATTCGGAAATCGACCGGTTCCTGCAGCGGCTCGCAAAGACTCGGTCCCTGCACCGAAACGCGACACTCATCGCCACGTGCCGCCGCCGATCTGCTGGCGGACGCTACCCCGGCACCGTCGCCCAGGAGCTGGTGCATCTCGCGAACGCTATCCGGGCCGGATGCGCCTGGTACGACCTCGAAATCGAGAGCTCGCGGGAGTGCCCCGCCGAGCTGATCGACGTGCTGCTCGGCGAAGGCCGCCGCCTGGCATCGGCGCATTTTTTCGAGCGGATGCCGCGCGATCTTTCGCGCGTGGCTTCGGAACTCCGGCGCGGCAAGCCCGAGGCGATCAAGATCGCCGCGCAGTGTGATTCCCTGGCTGAGAGCCGCAAGCTGGCCGGCTTCGCGCGAAAACAGCGCAACATCGTCGCGATCCCGATGGGCGACGTAGCGCTGCCGGCCCGCATTCTTGCCTTGCGCGAGCGAAATGCTTTCGCCTACGCGCCGGTTGAAAACGCGACGGCGCCGGGCCAGGTGTCTCTGGCGCAAATCAAGCAGTTATATCGCGTCGATCGCCTTCGCTCGCGGACCCACGTCTATGGCGTGATCGGCGATCCCGTGGGCCACTCGCTTTCGCCGCTGATGCAGAATGCCGGCTTCGCCGCCCGGCGAGTCGACGCGGTCTACGTGCCGTTTCTGGTCCGCGATCTGAAGGACTTTCTCGCCTCGGTCGACCCGCTTGGAATTCGCGGCTTCAGCATCACTCTGCCGCACAAAGAGAAAATCCTGCGGCACCTCCACGATTGTGACGCGCTCGCAGAGCGAATCGGAGCCGTAAACACCGTGGTCGTACATGGCGACGGAAAACTCTATGGCTACAACACCGACTATGTCGGCGTGCTGCAGGCGCTCGAAAAGCGGATGCCGCTCGCGGGCAGCCGGGTGCTGATCGTGGGCGCCGGGGGCGCCGCGCGGGCCGTGGCCTTCGCGCTCGCGCAGGCGGGCTCGGCGGTTTGCGTCACGTCGCGGCGCCCCGGGCGGGCCCGCGCTTTGGCAAAGGCGGTGGGCGGAGAACCGATCGCGCGGAATCGCGTCCGCGGCGAGTTCTTCGACGCCATCGTGAATGCCACGCCCGTCGGCATGCATCCAGCCACCGGGACGTCGCCGCTCGAGGCTCGCGATTTGAATTGCCGGCTCGTATTTGACACCATCTATCGTCCCCCTGTGACGAAGCTTTTGGAATTGGCGGCGCGGCGCCGCATCGAGACCGTGTCGGGCGTCGAGATGTTCGTCGCGCAGGGCACCGCCCAGTGGGAAATCTGGACGGGCGAGCGCGCTCCGGCAGCGGCGATGCGGCGCGCCGTCGAGAAAGCGCTGACCGCGGAAGAGAAATCGAGCGCACGGAAAAAGAGAAGCGCGAAAGGATGACGCGGGCCGAAACGAGTCGATGATCCAGCCGGATTTCAAGACATTCAAGCGCCTGGCGCGCGAAGGCAATCTCGTCCCCGTGTACGACACCTACACGGCGGATTTGCTCACCCCGGTCGGCGCCTACCTGCGCATCGCGCGCGGGGCGAAATACGCCTTCCTGCTCGAGAGCGTCGAGGGCGGCGAAAACATCGGGCGTTACACGTTCACAGGCGCGAACCCCGAGGAAGTCTTTCGCGCGCGCGGGCGGGTGTGCGAGCTCGAGACGCGCGGCAAAACCGTCACATTCGACGAAAATCCCGTGGAACAGCTCAGGCGTCTCACCGCGCGTTACCGCCCGGTGCGGGTGCCCGGAATGCCTCCTCTGGCCGCGGGCGCGATCGGCTACTTCGCCTACGACATGGTGCGGCTGGTCGAGCGGATTCCCGACACGGGCCGTGACGACCTGCGCGTCGACGACTGCATGATGATGTTCTATCTCGGCCTGGTGGCATTCGATCGCGTGCAACACCGCGTCTGGATCATTCGCAACGTCTTCACCGAGGGGCGCGGCAGCCTTCGCGCCAAGTACGACGCGGCCGTGCGCGAGATCGGGCGCACGCGAAAGCTGCTGGAGCAGCCGCTGCCCCCGGAAAAGCTTGCGCGCCGAGCCAAGCCCCTGCGCGTTACCTCGAACATGACGAAGCCGAAGTTCACCGCGGCGGTGCGGAAAGCGAAATCCTACATCCGCGCGGGCGACGCGTTTCAAATCGTGCTGAGCCAAAGATTCGAGGCGCGCACCACCGCCGATCCTTTCGAGATTTACCGGGCGCTGCGCGTGGTGAACCCTTCGCCCTACCTGTATTACCTGAAACTCGGCGATCTGTCGGTGGTCGGCAGCTCGCCTGAGATGCTGGTGAAGGTGCAGCGGCGCGACGCGTTTTACCGCCCGCTCGCCGGGACGCGTCCGCGCGGACGCGACGAAAAAGACGACCAGAAGCTCGAAGCCGAGCTGCTCGCTGATCCCAAGGAACGCGCCGAGCACGTGATGCTTGTCGATCTCGGGCGCAACGATCTCGGCCGCGTCTCCGAGTACGGCTCGGTGAAACCCGAGCGGCTGATGTTTGTCGAGCGCTATTCGCACGTGATGCACCTCGCCTCGAGCCTGCGCGGGCGCCTGCGCGACGACGTCGATTGCTTCGACGCGCTGATGGCGTGTTTCCCCGCCGGCACTCTTTCGGGCGCGCCCAAAGTCCGCGCCATGGAGATCATCGACGAGCTCGAGCCCACGCGGCGCGGAATCTACGCCGGAGCCATCCTCTATTTGGATTTTTCCGGCAATCTCGATTCCTGCATCGGGCTGCGGACGCTGGTGGCGAAGAACGGCCGCGCCTACGTGCAGGCGGGCGCGGGCATCGTCGCCGATTCCGTTCCCGAGCGCGAATACGAGGAGTCCGCGAACAAGGCCCGGGCTGTGTTACGCGCTCTCGAAATCGCCCATGCGGGTGCCGCTTCGCCGCGCCGGAGGAAATAGCGGGCGGCCGCGCATCCATCGCCGCGCCGGGCCGCATCGCTCGCGACGCTGCTACAATAGATTCGTATGATCCTGCTGCTCGATAACTACGACTCGTTCACCTACAACCTGGCGCAGTATCTCGGCCAGATGGGCCAGGAGCTCCTGATCCGCCGCAACGACGAGATCACGCTCGACGAGATCGAGGCGCGTGCCCCCGAACGCATCGTGATTTCCCCGGGACCATGCACGCCGAAGGAAGCGGGCGTCAGCGTTCCGCTCATCGAGCGATTCGCCGGCAAGATTCCGATCCTCGGCGTGTGTCTCGGCCACCAATCGATCGGCGCCGCTTTCGGCGGCCACGTGATCCGCGCGCCGAAAGTGATGCACGGCAAGACCAGCCGGATTCACCACGATGGCGAGACCATCTTCTACGGACTCCCGCAGGATTTTCAGGCCACCCGCTACCATTCGCTGATCGTCGAGCGGAAGACCCTCCCGCGCGAGCTTGAGATTTCCGCCGAAACGTCCGACGGCATCATCATGGGCCTGCGCCACCGCAAGCTGAAGGTCGAAGGCGTGCAGTTCCATCCGGAATCAGTGCTCACGGACGCGGGCTTCCGCCTGCTCGAGAATTTCCTCTCAATCTGAAGTCGCGCGGATGTCTATGAGGCCACTCGCCGCGATCCTTATTTTGATCCCAGGGTGCCTGCTGGCCGCCTCGACGGCGAGACATCCCGCCTCGCCCGCGAAATCGCCGCACATCTCACGCATGGCCGCGTCGCGCGCCTTCCTTGGGTTCGACCGCAACGACTATCCGGGTGATGCGTCTCTCCCCGCTTTGCGGCGCGTCTTCTCCTTCGCTGGCTACTGGCTCAACAATCCTCCGGGCGCCACTTCGAATACCTGGGCGGGCAAGCACGCGATTTTGCGCCAAAGCGGTTTCGGATTTCTCGTGTTGTTTAATGGCCGTACCGACGCTCAGCTTGGCTCAGCCGTTCGCGCGAGCGCTCTCGGCGCGAGTGACGCGAAGGTCGCCGTGAACGCGGCATTTCGAGAAGGCTTTTCGAGGAACACGATTATCTTCGTCGACCAGGAAGAGGGCGGCAGGCTCCTACCCGAGCAGAGAAGTTACCTTTTCGCGTGGATCGACGCCGTGATCGCGGCCGGCTTTCGCGCGGGCGTTTACTGCTCGGGAATGCCGGCGAGCGAAGGGAAGGGCAGGTTCGTCGTCACGGCCGACGACATTCGCCGGCACGCGGAGGGACGGGGCATCGCTTTCTTCGTTTACAACGACGCCTGCCCGATTTCGCCGGGCTGCGCCTATCGCGCGGAACCGCCGCTACCCTCGCGCAGCGGAGTCGCTTTCGCGTCGATCTGGCAGTTCGCGCAATCCCCGCGGAGGCGCGAATTCACGGCTCGCTGCGCGTCCACGTACACCCGCGACGGAAATTGCTACCCGCCGGTTGCAAGCGGAGCCGGCTCGACCTTCGTCGACTTGGACTCGGCAACTTCGGCGGATCCTTCGGGCGGGCGTTCCCTCAGGTAGCGGTGCGCGAGCGGCCCTCTTTCGCTTGCGAGAAGGCCACGAGAGCTTCCAGCTTTTCGCGCGCCGCCCCGGAATCGATCGATTTCGCGGCCAGATGCACGCCTTCCAGAAAATCAGCCGCGCGCCCCGCCGCCACCAGAGCCGCACTGGCATTCGCGAGAACGATCTCGCGGTGCGGCCCATGCTCGCGGTAGAGCATCGAGCGGCCGAGGATCTTGTGAATGATTCCGGCGTTCTGCGCGGCGTCGCCCCCGCGGATTTCGTCGAGCGGCGCGCGGTGCAGGCCGAAATCCTCGGGCGTGAGCGTCAAGCTGCGCACGGCCCCGTCGCGCAGCTCGGCGACGTACGTCTCACCCGAGATCGAAATTTCGTCGAGGCCGTCGGCGCCATGGACGACGAACGCGCGCTTCACCCCCAATTCGCCGAGCGCCCGCGCCATCAGCTCCGTGTAGCTTTCGTCGTAAACGCCCACCACCTGCGCCGAAGCGCCCGCCGGATTCGTGAGCGGGCCGAGCAGATTGAAGACGGTGCGCATCTTCAGCTCGCGGCGCGCCGTCATCGCGTGCCGCGTGGCCGCGTGGACGGCCGGAGCAAACAGAAAGCCGATGCCGATTTCCTCGATCGCGCGCGCCACAAGCTCGGCCGGCATGTCGATCCACACGCCAAAATGCTCGAGGACGTCCGCCGACCCGCAGCGCGAGCTGATCGAGCGATTGCCATGCTTTGCCACGCGTACGCCCGCGCCGGCCACTACAAACGCCGCGGCGGTCGAGACGTTGAACGTGCCCGAGGCGTCGCCGCCCGTGCCACAGGTGTCGACGAGCGACTCGTCCGCGAGGTGTCCACGGCCCAGGAAAGACGGTGTGGCGTGGCGCCGCATGGCGGTCGCGAAGCCCACGAGTTCGTCGACCGTTTCGCCTTTCATGCGCATCGCCGTCAGCAGCGCCGCGATCTGCGAGTCGCTGGCGCGGCCGGCGAGAATTTCCTCCATCGCGGCCGCGGCTTCGGCGCGAGACATGTCCTCGCCGGCGACCACTTGTTCGAGCGCTTCGTGGATCATCGGGATTCAGCGCGCGGGCGCATCCGCTTGCTCGCCTCTATGGATGCAGGTAAACTGCTTCGTTTGCATCGTGAATAAATACTAGCACTATTAAGGCGACACCCGGCCCGGCCGATACGATCAGCATGAAAATCCACGAATATCAGGCGAAGGCGATTCTCGCGAAATTCGGCGTTCCCGTGCCGCGCGGCGAAGTGGTGTTCAAGATAGAGGACGCGCGTGCCGCCTCCCAGCGCATCGGCACGCCGGTGGTGGTGGTGAAGGCGCAGATTCACGCGGGCGGCCGCGGCAAGGCCGGCGGCGTCAAGTTGGCGAAATCGCCGGACGAAGCCGCATCGCTCGCCGGCAGCATCCTCGGCATGACGCTCGTAACGCCGCAAACGGGACCCGAGGGACGCGTCGTTCGCCGGCTGCTGATCGAGCAGGGGCTCGACATCAAACGCGAAATTTACCTTAGCCTGCTGGTCGATCGCGCCGCCGGCGCGCCGGTCTTCATGGCCAGCGCGGCGGGCGGGATGGAAATCGAGGAAGTGGCGAAGGAGCATCCCGAAGCGATCCTGCGGCAGGTGATTCGGCCCGAAACCGGTTTTCAGCCCTACCACGCGCGCAAGCTGGCTTTCGGGCTCGGTTTTTCGGCGCAGCTCGCGAACGTCGCGCTGCCTTTCCTGCAATCTCTCTACCGCGCGTTTCTCGAAACGGATGCGTCGCTGCTCGAAATCAATCCCTGCGTGATCACGGGCGACGGACGAATGGTCGCGCTCGACGCGAAAATGAATTTCGACGACAACGCGCTTTACCGGCATCCGGAATTCGCGGACTTGCGCGACCTCGAGGAAGAGACGCCGCTCGAAGTGGAAGCCTCGAAATTCAAATTGAACTACATCAAGCTCGACGGTACGGTCGGCTGCATGGTCAACGGCGCCGGCCTCGCCATGGCCACGATGGATATCATCAAGCTCTGCGGCGGCAGCCCCGCGAATTTCCTCGATGTCGGCGGCGGCGCTTCCGAAGAGCAGGTGAAAAACGCGTTCCGCATTTTGCTGAGCGACCCCAATGTGAAGGGCGTGTTCGTCAACATTTTCGGCGGCATCCTGCGCTGCGACGTCCTCGCCAGCGGCGTGGTCAACGCCGCGCGCGAATTGAAATTCAAGGTGCCGGTCGTGGTCCGCATGCAGGGAACCAACGTCGAGCAGGGCCAGCAGATCATCCGCGATTCCGGACTCAATTTCACCATCGCCAGCGGCATGAAGGACGGCGCCGAGAAAGTGGTCGCGCTCGCCGGCAAATAAGCCAAGCATAGGAGACACAGGAAGCAAAGGAAGATCGGCGAATGTGAAGCAACGAGGTTTTGGCTCGAACTTGCAACGGATGAAGGATTCGTCCCGAAGGCAACGGCAGCGACACTGGAATCGGACTACGCAAAGTTGGGAATGATGATCCGCAATTTATGGAAGGAATGGCGCAAATTATGAGGATGGTCTTATCCTATGCTTCCTCTGTCTCCTTCGCATCCTGCGCCTCCGATCGGTAATGAGCGTCCTCGTCGATAACAACACGCGATTGCTGGTCCAGGGCCTCACTGGGCGCGAGGGCGGCTTCCACGCTCAGCAGATGATTGAATACGGCACCAACGTGGTCGGCGGCGTCACGCCCGGCAAGGGCGGAACGAAACATCTTGGCGTGCCCGTGTTCGACACGGTGAGCGTGGCCGTGAACGAAACGGGCGCCAACGTCTCCGTGATTTTCGTGCCGCCGCCTTTTGCCGCGGACGCGATTCTCGAGGCCATGGACGCACAGTTGCCCCTCGTCATCTGCATCACCGAGGGCATTCCCACGCTCGACATGGTTCGCGTCGCCGCGGCCTTGAGGAATTCGAAGACGCGGCTGATCGGTCCCAACTGCCCGGGCATCATTTCGCCGGGCAAATGCAAAATCGGCATCATGCCCGGCTCGATTCACCGGCAGGGCAATGTCGGGCTCGTAAGCCGCAGCGGAACGCTCACGTACGAGGCCGTCGATCAGCTCACGCGGCTCGGCATCGGTCAATCGACTTGCATCGGGATCGGCGGCGATCCGATCATCGGCACCACGTTTCTCGACGCGATAAAAATGTTCCACGACGATCCGGAGACGCACGCGATCGTGATGATCGGCGAAATCGGCGGGAATGCCGAGGAAGTCGCCGCGGACTTCATCAAGCAGCACGTGAAAAAACCCGTGGTCGGTTTCATCGCCGGGCAGACGGCTCCGCCAGGCCGCCGCATGGGCCACGCCGGCGCGATCATCAGCGGAGGCCAGGGCACCGCCGCCGACAAGTACAAAGCGATGCGCGCCGCCGGAATTCACACCGTGCAGAGCCCCGCCGAAATCGGCGAAACCCTCGCGAGGGCTATCAAGCGATAGGGCCAAGACAGGGAGACAGGGAAGCAAGGACCCAGGGAAAGGCGGAGGCCAGTGGCGATCCGCACCTATCGGGATCTCGACGTATTTCGGGAGTCTTACGCGGCTGCTCTCGATGTCTCGAAACTCACGAAGCGTTTCCCGCCGTTCGAGCAGCTGGAATTGGGACGACAACTCCGCAGGGCCGCGCGATCCGTTCCGGCGAACGTAGTCGAAGGATGGGCGAAGCGACATTCGCCGGCGGAGTTCAAACGGTATCTTCAGGTTGCGGTCGGTTCCTGCGATGAAGTGAAGATGTGGCTCGAGATGGGGAAGGACGAAGGGTATATTCCCGACGAGATTTTCGAAACAAGGATATCCAGTTACAACCGAATCGGAGCCATGCTGGCGAGCCTATGGAGAAACTGGCGGGGACCGCAACGCTGAGCGGGGTTGATCCTGCTTCCCTGCATCCTTGCCTCTATGTCTCGTCCATTTGATTGCGCTAACGATTTAAAATCCACTGTGGAGGAACAATCGCTTTGTCTCTCGAACGCACTCTCGCAATCGTCAAGCCCGACGCAGTTGGCCGCGGCCTCACCGCCGACATCCTGAGCCGCATCCACGCCGCGAAATTTCAGATTGTAGCGATCAAGTCTCTGCGCCTCACGAAATCCGAGGCCGAAGGATTCTACGCCGTACACCGCGAGCGCCCGTTTTTTGGCGAGCTCACCGAATTCATGAGTTCCGGTAAGGCCGTGGTGATGGTCCTCGAGGCGGAAAACGCGATCGCCAAATGGCGCGAGACGATGGGCGCCACCGATCCGGCCAAGGCTGCGCCCGGCTCCATTCGACGCGAACTCGGCACCAGCATTCAGTTCAATTGCACTCATGGTTCGGATGCGACCCAGACGGCTGCCTTCGAAATCGGTTATTTCTTCTCGGGGCTCGAGCTGATTTAGGCCCCGGCCCGCGCCGCCGGCCTTGGCCGGCCGAATCGGCGCTAGAATGAACCGATCGCTCCGATGGACCCGTCGCGCGAACTCGGGAAACTGCTGCTGATCGCCGGCATCGTTGTCGCCGGCGCCGGAGCTTTCCTGCTTTTCGGAGCGCGCCTGCCTCTTCGGTTGGGCCGGCTTCCTGGAGACATTTCCTACCGGGGACGCGGCGGCAGCTTCTATTTCCCGATCGTGACCTGTATCGTACTGAGCGTCGCGCTCACGCTCGTACTCTGGATCGTAAACTATTTCCGCCGGTAACGACGCGATGACCCGATGAGCCAGACTCCGCTTTTCGATTTCGACATCATGCCCGAGCGCCACGTCTGGCGCGTGAGCGAATTCACCGAACGCGTCTGCGAGCTGCTCGAAGGCGCCTTCCCGGATGTCTGGATCGAGGGCGAGGTGTCGAACTTCCACTCCTCGCAAGCCGGGCACATCTACTTCACCCTCAAGGACGCGAAGGCGCAGCTGCGCTGCGTGTGTTTCCGCGATCAGGTGCGCGGGCTGAAATTCCGCCCCGAAGACGGCTTGCACATCACCGTGCGCGGATCGCTCGGCGTCTACGAAGCGCGGGGCGAATACCAGCTCTACGTGAGCCACATCGAGCCGGTGGGCCTGGGCGCGCTCCAACTGGCTTTCGAGCAGCTGAAAAAGAAACTGGAGGCCGAAGGGCTTTTCGAGGACGCGCGCAAGCGAACGTTGCCGGTGCTGCCCCGCTGCATCGGCGTCGTCACGTCGCCGAGCGGCGCCGCAATCCGGGATATTCTGCGCGTGCTGAAGCGGCGCTTCGCCAACGTGCACGTCCAGCTCTATCCGGCGAAGGTGCAGGGCGAGGGAGCGGCGGCCGAGATCGCGTCGGGTCTGAGGTATTTCAGCCGGGCCCGGTTTGCGGACGTCGTGATCGTCGCGCGCGGCGGTGGGTCGCTCGAGGATCTGTGGGCGTTCAACGAGGAAATCGTCGCCCGCGCAATCGCGGCCTGCGAAGTGCCGGTGATCACCGGAGTGGGCCACGAGACCGATTTTACGATCGCCGATTTCGTCGCCGATTTGCGCGCTCCCACTCCCTCGGCGGCCGCCGAGATCGTGGTCCGCTCGCGGCAGGAATTCGAGCGCCATATCGCCGAACACCGGCGCCAGCTCGCTCATCACGTGCGGTATCTGCTCTCCGAGCGGCGCCATCGGGTGCGCGACCTGCAGACCCATCGCGGGTTTCGGCAGCTCGAGGCCCTGCTGCGGCAGCGCCGCCAACAGGTGGACGAGCTTTCAGCGGCCGTTGGGCACGCCCTGCGCATGAGGATTGTCGGATCGCGCCAGCGTCTCACGGCGGCGGGCACAAGGATCGCCGCCTTCGATTTGCGGCGCCGCGCGGAGATTCTGCGGCGCAGGATCGAGCAGCAGCGGCAGTCGCTGCAGGCTGCGCTCGAACGCCTGGTGACGCGAAAGCGGAGGCAGTTTGCCGCGGCCGACGTCCGCTTCGCGCGAGTGGACTTGCGCGCTCGCGTCGGCAAACTGCGTCGCCGGCTTGATGAGCGTTCGACCACCCTACGCGCGGCAATCGACCGCGCGCTGATCGCGAAACGCCGCCGTCTCGATGCCACGGAAGTCCAGCTGCGCGAGCGCAACCCCGAGAATCTCCTCCAGCGCGGTTACGCAATCGCCTACGATGCGTCCGGGAAAGTGCTCCATTCAGCGGACCAGGTCGCCGCCGGCGACGATATCTCGGTGCGCCTTGCCCGCGGCCAGCTCGATGCCACGGTCCGCCGCAAGAAGTGAACGGTAGCGCGGTGGCACCGGTTCCTTTGCCCCACGCTTTCGACCGCAAGATTCCGGCAGCCTCATCACCACCTCATCGCTACCCATTCTGATCCCTGGGTAGAGAGCGGGGCAGCTGGGTTTCCGCGTCCTGCCCGAGAGGTCTGCTTCTGTGGGCTCCTGAACCAAAACCTGCCAAGGCCGGTTTTCTTGACCCTTTTGAGCCGTCTTAACGAGCTTTTGGCGTCAAAGTCCTTGCTCGCATTGCGGCAGATTTTGGCGGCGAACAAAACACGAACTCGCCCCGTTACTCGTCGTCGGTGCTGCCGGCGACTTTGAGCACGGCGAGGAATGCTTCCTGGGGGATGTCGACGCGGCCCACTCGCTTCATGCGTTTCTTGCCTTCCTTCTGTTTTTCGAGCAGCTTCCGTTTCCGCGTGATGTCGCCGCCGTAGCATTTGGCGAGCACGTTCTTTCGGATCGCGCTGATCGTTTCGCGGGCGATCACGCGGCTGCCGATCGCCGCCTGCACCGGCACCTCGAACATCTGCCGCGGTATGAGTTTCCGCAGGCGCGTGACCAGATCACGGCCGCGCTCGTACGACTGATCGCGATGGCAGATGATGGTGAGCGCATCGACCGCCTCGCCGCCGATCAACACGTCGAGCTTCACGAGATCGGATTCACGGTAGCCCGCGAGGTGGTAATCGAGCGAGGCGTACCCCCGCGAGACGCTCTTCAGCCGGTCGTAGAAATCGAGCACGATTTCGTTGAGCGGCAGTTCGTAGGTCAGCATGATGCGCGTCGGCGAGAGATATTCGAATTTCTTCTGCACGCCGCGCTTTTCCTCGCAAAGCTGCAGCACGCCGCCGACCGAGTCCTCCGACGTGATAATCATCGCGGTGAGGATGGGCTCCTCGATTTTCTGGATGGAGGTCGGCGGCGGAAATTTCGTAGGGTTGTCGACTTCGAGCACGTCGCCCGACGTGGTCGTGATGCGGTACTGCACGCTCGGCGCCGTGGTGATGAGGTCGATGTTGAATTCGCGCTCGAGCCGCTCCTGCACGATTTCCATGTGCAGCAGGCCGAGAAAGCCGCAGCGGAAGCCGAAACCCAGCGCTACGGAATTTTCCGGCTCGTAGAAAAAAGCGGCGTCGTTGAGCTGGAGCTTCCCGAGCGCGTCGCGCAGCAATTCGTAGTCGGTCGCGTTCACGGGAAACAGGCCCGCGAAGACCATCGGCTTGATGGCTTCGAATCCGGGCAGCGGCGGCGCGGGCCGGTCCGCTTCGACCACCGTGTCGCCCATGCGCGCATCGGCCACGCGCTTGATATTGGCGACGATGAAGCCCACGTCGCCGGCGGCCAATTCGTCGAGCACCACGGGTTTCGGCGTGAGCGCTCCGAGCGTCTCCACTTCGTACACTTCGTTGCTCGCGCACAGCCGGATTTTCATCCGCGGCGCCACGCGCCCTTGCATCACGCGGACCAGGATCACCGCCCCGCGATAAATGTCGAACCAGGAATCGAAAATCAGCGCCTGCAGCGGCGCGTCCGCCGAGCCCTTCGGCGGCGGAACGTGCTTCACAATCGCTTCGAGCACTTGATCGACTCCCAGGCCGCTCTTCGCGCTGATGGGCAGCGCCTCATCGGCCGGGATTGCCAGGACGTTTTCGATCTGCTCCTTCACGAAATCGGGCTGCGCGGCGGGCAAGTCGATCTTGTTGATCACCGGAATGATCGCGAGATTGTGGCGCGACGCGAGAAACGCGTTCGCGACCGTTTGCGCCTCGACGCCCTGGCTCGCATCCACCACCAGCAGCGCGCCCTCGCAGGCCGAAAGCGCGCGCGAAACCTCGTAGGAAAAATCGACGTGGCCCGGCGTATCGATCAGGTTCAGCCGGTACTCGCTGCCGTCGCGCGCCGTGTAGTGCAGGCGAATGCTCTTGGCCTTGATGGTGATGCCGCGCTCGCGCTCGAGATCCATCGAGTCGAGCACTTGCGCCTGCATCTCACGCTGGCTGAGCGCGCCGGTAAGCTCGAGCAGGCGGTCGGCCAGCGTGGATTTCCCGTGGTCGATGTGCGCGATGATGCAGAAATTCCGGATGAACCGAGGGTCCATGGTGTCTCTTGGGAATCACGTGCGGCGAGCGCGGTGCGCGCCCGGCGGCGCCCGCCGCGTTCCTCAGACTACCGAGTGTGCCACAGTTTATCGCGCGCGGCCAGCGCACCGCGCCGGCGATCCGGCCACGAGGCTAGAATTGCCGCGCGACGCTGCCGACCGCGACGCGCGTCGCATCCTGATCGAAAAGGAGCGCGGTATTGCCGTCGATCAGGTAGTAGACCAGCTTGTACGTCACGTCGGGATTTTGTCCTTCAAGCGTAAGCGTGCCGCGCCCGTTGCTGGAAGGCGTCGCGACCGTGCTGGTGGTGGTATTGACCGGGTCGCCCTTGAAGACCGCGTTGACGTTGTTGATGTCGAAGCTCCCGCCGGAAAATGCTGTGCTGGCCAGCGTGAGCTGCCCCTCCACGTCCGGTTGCGTGGCTCCGGACGCCTGATGAAATAGTCCCTGGCCGCCGAGCGCGAAGGCAAAACTACCGGCCGCGGGCACGGTGGTCGCGTCGGCCGTGACCTGCGGATACGCCAGCCCCGCGGCGACGGCGCTGGAATCGGTCTCGACCATCACGGCCGTCCCGTTCGCTGCCTGATAGACCGCAAACTGCGAACTCCCGAGCGTGAGCGCGATGCGCCCGGTGGTTCCGTTCACGGTGTAGGGCGTGGCGCTGAGGCTCGTATTCGTGGTCACGGTGCCAGCGTTGTTCACGTCGATCGCGCCGCCCGTGATGCTGCCGCTGCCGCTCGAAACGAATGCGCCGCCTTCGGCGTAGGCGCCGGTTGCGCTCATGGCAGAGGTGCCGCCGGCGGTGAAAACGTAGGTGCCGGAGAAGCTGCCGTTCGCGCCCGCGTACATGTCGCCCGCCAGGCTTGCCGCGCCGTCAATTTCGATGATGTGCAGATGCGTGCTGTCGATCACGTAGAAAGCGAACTCCGCCGAAGCGCCGCCCGTCCGGGGCAGAGTCAGGGTGCCGCGTCCCGTCCCCGAGTTGCTGGTGTCGAGCGCGTAGGTTCCGTTCACGGTCGGAGTCTCGGTGGTGACGGTGCCGCCGTCGTTGACGTCGATCATCGATCCCGACGCCGGGATCGAGCCGGAACCGTTCGATGTCATTTCCCCAGCCAGCGCGATCGGATTGGACGCCCCATCGATCCCGGAAGCGCTGAACGCATAGGGACCCATCACCACCGTGGGCGAGGTCGTGAGATCGTTGAGGTTCTGCTGGTCGATCGTGCCGCTGCCGGTATTGTTTGTGTCGAAGCGAATCATCAGCGCGTGTTGGTTTGTGGTGAGCGCAAACTGCCAGGTGGCGATGCCATGGCCCGTATCGATCGACGCGGTGGTCCGGCCATCGGGCCCCACGACGTAGGTACCCGTGAACTGGACTCCGGTGGAAACGCCCACGAGAAAGCTCTCGACATCTTCGACGCCGCTGGTGATGTTGCCCTGCCCGTCGGCCACGAAACTGCCGGCGGCCGCGAAGAATCCTGCCGAGTCGCTGCCGGAATACGAGAAGGCGAACGGGCCGGCGAGTGAATTATTGGAATAGACGATCGCGGCGGTCGCCGTCGCGGGTGTGTTCACGGTGGGATCAACGGCCGTGATCGTCACGGTGCCTCCCGGCGGAGGAAAATCGGGCGCGGTGTAGAGGCCGGTAAGCGAATTGATCGTTCCCACGTCGCCGCCATTCGTGGAGCTGACGGTCCAGGTCACATTCGAGTCGTCGTTTACTCCGTTGAGGGTCGCGTGATACTGGTGAGTGGCACCGGCGGGCACGGAAGTGGTGAGTTGGGTGATGGCGAGACCTGAGCCCACGCCGATCGTCACGACGGCGGTATTCGAGGTGACGGTCGCGCTGCTCGTGCTCGACGATGTGGAATTGGGGTTTTGCGGCGCCACCGCGGTGATGTCGACTTCTCCGTTGTTCGTGCTCGGCACCACGCCGGGAGCCGTGTAAATGCCGACCTGCACATCCGTTGTCGAAGCGACGATGGTGCCCGTGGTCGTGCTGCCGCCCGCCACACCATTCACTTCCCATGTGACGACGGTGCTGGTGCTGGTCGAGCTCGAGGAGTTCGTGAGATTGACGGTGGCTACGAATTGCGTGGTGCCGTTAATCGGCACGTTGGCCGTGGTCGGCGTAATCGAGACAGAAGTGACCGTGCTCGAGCTGGAACCGCCGCCGCACGCCACGAGAGCCAGCGCGCACGCGATGGCGAATGCAAGCAAAGATGGAACCGTAGCCCTCTTCTGCATGAGGTAGCTTTTCCTCGATTTTTGGTGTTGCAGGCAAACCGCCGCCCACGACGACAAACGGCCACACCGCACCCTGCGCTCCCTTGGAAGACATTTGTGCGGTTGGGGTTGCCAGAGACAGACCTGTTCCACCCCGTGCTGGCAGCCGGTAACTTTAGCATTCCTGCTTCCGATTACAAAGTTCCTGAATATTCCGCGCGCCTCAACCCGACCGCTCGTTCGCCGGAAGACGGCTGGATGCGGCGAGAACGATCTCCGAAAGGAGATCACCGAGGCTCGGGACACCGACGCGAAACGCCTGGTCGCGCGTCGCGCGATCCAGCCAGCCGAGGCACAGCAGCAAAACGATCTCGGACCACGCCTCGGCGGAGCTCCTGTCGAAGCCGATATCCCGCAATACGTCGGAGATGACCGCGACCCTGCGCTGCTCGAGCGCCGCCACGCGCCGGGCGACCTGCTCATCACGGCGCGCCCACGACCGCACCGACGCCTCCAGCCGAATGCGGGCCGGGTCCGCCGTGGCCTGGACGACGCGTGCCCAGCGCGTGGCGGCGCTGGCCGATGTCTCATCGAGAAGAAGCGCGTCCATCTCCCGCCGCTCCCATTCTTCGAGCAGCTTCGCCAGGAGATGATCACGGTCGCGGAAGTGCCAGTAGAAGCTTCCCTTGCTGACGTCGAGGTCGCGCGCGAGGGCTTCGACCCGCACCGCATCCGGACCGGAATCGGATAGCCGAAGGATGGCGGCACGAATCCAGTCATCGGGGCGAAGCGGGGAAGCTTTGGCGAGTCTGGCGGCGGTGGCCATACGCTACCGTATGTCGCCGGAGATCGTAAGCGAAACGCGTGCCGGCGTCAAGGATGACTCGGTGCCTCAGCGATCTGTAAGGCGGCCGCTTGGATCTCGGGATGATCGCCGAAGCCCGCGAGCCACTCGACGTCGCTTTCTTTGCGAAACCAGGTCATTTGCCTCTTGGCGAACCGGCGCGTGGACTGCTGGATTTCGCGGATCGCGACGTCTTGTGCGAGTGAGCCCTCGATGACGGCGCGCAGCTCCGCGTAGCCGATGAACTGGAAGGGTTTCGAGCCGGCTGGTACGCCGCTTTCGACAAGGCCCCGCACCTCCTCGGACCAGCCGGCCGCGAGCATCGCCAGGACCCGAGACTCGATTCTTGAATAGAGAGCGGGCCTCGCAGGAGCGAGTCCGATCTTGCGAATGTCGTAACCCTGCAAGCCGATGCGGCCCTCGCGGTGGACGTCGGCAACACCTTTGCGGGCGAGCACCCGAATCTCGATGGCCCGGATGAGCTTCTGGGTGTCGCGGGGGGCGACCCGCTGCGCTGTCTCCCGATCGAGGCGGGCAAGCAGGCGGTGGAGATAAGCCGTGCCATGCCGCGCGGCGCCGGCGCGAAGACGGTCGCGCAGGCCCTCCGAACGCGGAGGCGCGTCCGCGAGGCCCTCGAGGAGGGCGCGAAGATAGAGCCCCGTGCCGGCGGTCAGAATCGGAATCCTGCAGCGCGCGCGCAGGTCGTCGAGCACCTCGAGCGCGCGCTTCCGGTAATCGCCTGCGGTGAAGAGGTCGCCCGGTTCAACGAGATCGATAAGATGATGAGGGATGCCTCGCCGCTCGGCCAGAGGGACTTTTGCCGTGCCGATGTCGAAGCGCCGGTAAACCTGGGTCGAATCGCAGACCAGGATTTCGCCGCCGAGTTGCTCGGCGAGGCGAATCCCGAGCTCGGACTTGCCGGAAGCGGTCGGCCCGAGGACCACCAGGAGCCGCGGAAGCTCGTTCATCCCGGAAGTTTCCAGTAGCGAAGAAGCAGCACGAGCAGCGCAATCGCCGCAAGGAGCAGGGCCCCGGCGACTTGGGCGCGGCTCAATTTCACCGGTAGTTATTGAGCTGATCGAGAGGAATATTGTAGTCGAACCAGATGCGCAGCTCGAGATACGGGCCGTGGAACTGCGACGGCAGCGGTTCAAACGGATTCGAGGCGTGAATCGCGGACATCGCCGCGTTGTCGAGAGGCTCCTTGCCCGACGTTCTTTCGAGCATCGGGTCGGGCGGGATGACGCTTCCGTCCGGCCTGATCTTGAACGTGGTCGCGGTGAGGCCTTTGTCTCCCATCATCGCCGACTCGGGCATGATGGCCATCCAGTTACGCTTCAGGGTAGCGAGCAGGCGTTGGATGTAGTTCGAGAAATCGACGCCCTGCGTGTCGGAAAGAATCTGGGCCTGATCGCCCATGCTGCCCGCGCCTCCGCGACCGCCCGGCGCTACGCCGCCCCCGTCGTACGTGCGTCCGCGATTGCCCTGGCGGATGGCGTCCTGAATGTCGTTTTCGATCTGCGTGCCGGGCGAATCGGACGGCAGATGCAGGTTGAGATGGTTCTGCGGATTGGGCCTGGCCGGCTGGACCGGTTCGAGCTGCGAAGGAGTAGTCTGCGTCGGCTGCGGCGGGATCACGGCCTGCGGCCTTGGCGCCTCGGGCAGATCGGGGGGTGGCTTCACGGGCGTGGGAGCCGGGGCCGGCGTCGGAGCAACCGGCTGCTCGAGCTTTGGCGAAATCTTGTTCAGCGTCTTCGGCGAAATATGGAGCTTGGGCGCTGGCGGAGGAGCGGTCTTCGGAAGCTCGGGCGGCGTGTAGATCCAATTCAGATCACGCTTGGCGGTGGCGATATCTTCCGGCGTCGGCTCGTGCGGCGGAAAGAGTTTCGGCGTCAGGATCAGGAAAATGATGAGGCCGATGTGAACCAGCACGGACATGACCCGTGTCAGCAGGTCCCACTTGGGATCCCGCTTGTCCTTGGTCTCGATCAGGAGGTTCGCGTCGCCGGTCATGAAAATGTCCGGCTCGATCACCTCGCGAAGCTCGTCGGTTATTTCGGGCGGGTGCTCGAATTCGAGCTGTTCCTCGGCATCGGCCGGCTCCACGTAGGCGGGCACCACGACGCGTGAATCGAGGACCGCGATCGGGACGGATTCGTGGATCGGCTGAAAGCGTTCGATGGGCACGGCCGGCATGCCGCGGGGCACCAGCGTCCGGTCGACGAGAACGCCGAGCGGCAGATGCGCGGGAATATTCGTTTTGCCGTCGAGCGGCGGAGCATCCGAGAGCCCGGAGGGCACCACCGTCCGGTCGTCCATGTACGTCTCGAGACGATGCCCCGTCTTCTTCGCCTCGTCAGGCTTGACGGGGCGCAGATTCACCGGGACCAGTGTGCGCGGAATCATCGAATTTCCTGGGGTGTGAAAGCACTCAGTTGGACGCGCCGCGCGTGCTCAAGGATGCCTTCCATTACCTGGTCAGCCAATGCCAGGGCGCGGCGCCCGGCCGGCCCATCGACCACCGGCGCCTTCCGCGAGCGAACCGATTCGGCGAAAGCGCGGAGTTCGGCCCGCAGAGGCTCCTCCTGCGTGGTGACCATCTTCTCGAAGCCGATTCCCGGCTGCGGGCTGCCCGGCTGAACGCGGATGCGCAGCGCGTCCTGGCGCGCGAAGTCGAGCGAGATATATTCATGCTCCTGGAAGAAGCGCATCTTGCGGATGCGTTCGGTCGAGACGCGACTCGCGGTGACGTTGGCGACGGTGCCTGTCGAAAACTCGACGCGGGCCTGCGCGATATCCACCTTGTCGGTGATCACCGGAATGCCGACCGCTTTCAAGTCGACCACCGGCGCGTCGACCAGCGCCAGCAGAATGTCGAGATCGTGGATCATCACGTCGTAGACGACATCGATATCGAGGCTGCGCGGCGTGAAAATGCCCAGCCGATGCACCTCGAAAAACATCGGCCGCGAAACGACGCTCTGCGCCGCGGCGACGGCAGGGTTGAATCGCTCGACGTGGCCCACCTGCAGGATGCGCGCGGAACGCTTGGCCGCGGCGATCAGCTGGTCCGCTTCTTCGAGCGAGGCCGCCATCGGCTTTTCGACGAGCACGTCGATGCCGGCGTCGAGGAGGCGGCAGCCGATGCGGGCATGTTCCTTGGTGGGCACGGCGAGGCTGACGGCCCGGACGCCCGCGGCCGCGAGCGCGTCGATATCGGCAATCGTCCGCGTGCCGAATTCGGCGGCAATTTGGGCGGCGCGCTCGGCGTTCGCGTCGACGACGCCCGCAAGCTCCACGCCCTCGAGTTCGCGCCACACGCGGACGTGATTGCGGCCGAATTGTCCCGCGCCCACGACCGCCACACGAATGGGATTGTCGCTCACGATTTCGTCTTGCCCTGGTCCGAAGTATCGAGTGCAAACGCCTGAATCGCGATGCCGGCGTCGTCCGCCTCGCGAATCAAGTTGTCGCGATCGAAAAGCAGGGTGCGCCCCGCGTCGATGGCGAGCGCGGTTGCGTTGGCGCGCCGCATCACCTCGATCGTTTTGCCGCCGATCACGGGCACGTCGAATCGCATGTCCTGGCGCGGCTTGCTGACCTTCACCACAACGAGGCGCTGGCCTCCGGCGATTCGCGCGGCGCGCTCGATCGTCTCATCCGTGCCTTCCATGGCTTCAATGGCGACGCAAGCGCGGTCGCGCACGACCACCGTCTGGCCCAGATCGAGGCCGGCGATCTGGCGGGCGATCTGGCGGCCGTAGACGATGTCCGCCGTTTCCGATTCGTCGGGCGCACGCCGGGTCAAGAGGCCAGTTGCCGGCAGGAGCGGCCCGAGAAACTTCGTCGAATCCACCAACTCGATGCCCTCGCCTTCGAGCACGCGCGCCACGGCGCCGATCAGCGAGTCGGTATTCTTCGAGGGCAACGCCAGCAGCAATTTCGCGAGCCGCCAGTCGGGCCGGATCGAGCTGAAAATCTTGTTGTGCTTCACCTGTCCGGCCATCACCGCGTGTTTCACGCCCTCCTGGTGGAGGATGTCGATTCCACGGCCCAGCTCTCCCAGGCTGATCCAGTGGAATCGCGTGGCCGCATGCGCGAGCGCAGGCGACGCTTCTTCCCGGATCGCTATGACCGCCATGTCGATCCCACGGCTGCGGGCGCCCTCGAGGACGAGAAAAGGGAAATCACCGTTGCCTGCGATGAGGCCCCAGTTGCGCGAGGTGTCTTCGGCGGCCGCCATGCTCGCTCCTATTTCGTCAAGCCGCGTGCGGTGGTCGACTCGATGAACCGGATAAGAGCTTGGACGTCTTCAGAGTCGGCCAGGGTTCCACGCATTTTTTCGACCGCCTGCGAAGTGTTCAACTTCGAGCGCAGCAGGTACCGGTAAGCCTTGTCGATCGCGCGGATGCGCTCCGGCGAGAATCCGTGGCGCTCGAGGCCCACCTTGTTGATTCCGAAGCAGCGCGTCTCGCGCTCGCCGACGATCAGCGAAAACGGCGGCACGTCCTGCGTGATGATCGTGCCCGCGCCGATATAGGAATGGCTGCCGATGCGAACGAACTGGTGGAAGAGGCAAAAGGCGCTGATGCCGGCGTAGTCCTCGACGACGCTGTGCCCCGCCAATTGCGCGCCATTGGTGAGAATCACGTGATCGCCGATCTGGCAATCGTGGCCGATATGCGCGTACGCCATAATAAGGTTGTGGCTCCCCAGGCGCGTGACGCCGCCGCCCTTCACCGTGCCGCGGTGGACCGTGCAGAACTCCCGGAATTCGTTTTCGTCCCCGGCTTCCAGCCGAACGCGCTGGCCCGTGTAGGTCAAATCCTGCGGATCGCCGCCCACGATCGAGAACGAAGAAAAATGGTTCTTGCGGCCGAAGGTCGAGGGCCCCTTCACGACGGCATGCGGCTCGACGACGCAGCCCTCGCCGAGCTCGACTTCATCTCCCACGACGGCGAATGCGCCGATCTTCACGCAGTTCGCGATTTTCGCGGAGGGCGAAACCACAGCCCGCGGATCGATTTCGCTCATTGAGCTGTTCCGGCGGGCTCGGCGGCGGGCGCCTGTTCGGTCTCGAGATCGACCATCTTGCACATCAGCGTCGCTTCAGCGGCAAGCTCGCCGTTCACGCTCGCGCGGCCTTCGAATTTGCCGAAGCCGTGGCGCCAGGCGACGACGTTCATCTCGACCTTCAGCTGATCGCCGGGCACGACGGGCCGGCGGAAACGCGCATTGTCGATGGATACGAAATAGAGCAACTTTTTCTCGCGATCCTTCACTTCCTGGAGCAGCAGCACGCCCGCGGTCTGCGCCATCGATTCGATGATCAGCACGCCCGGCATGATCGGCATCCCCGGAAAGTGACCCTGAAAGTAGCCTTCGTTGATCGAGACGTTCTTTATTCCCACAATGCGCTTCCAGCGTTCCATTTCTTCGATGGCGTCCACGAGAAGAAAAGGGTAGCGGTGGGGCAGTATTTTCTGGATCGCGTTGGTATCGAGGATCATCGTTGACCTCAGTTGCCCTCAGACAGTCTGGTTTTGGTCCGGCCGAATCAATCAATTCTATACGAATTGGCAATTGCGGAAAGCGGGAATCCGGGAGTGGGTGTCGTGCGATCCTTGCAAAATCCGCGGCTTGTGCATAGGCTCGGAAGCTTGAGCGCGACAAAAATTACGGAAGCTCGGGGCGAGCGCCGCATCTCGATGCCTGCTCTCCTTCGCGGGCTCAAGAGCCGCGAGGCGGAAATCGTGCGGATGCTTGGCGAATTCGTGCGCTGTGAATCCCCGAGCCACGACAAGGCTGCCGTGGACCGCATGGGCCGGATCGTGGCGCGAGAATGGCAGCGCCGCGGAGCGCGCGTCCGCGTGTTGCGGCAGCCGCAAGCGGGGAATCACGTCCGGGCCGAAATTTGGCTCGGCGAAGGGCGGCCCTCGGGGCGAATTCTGGCGCTGGGCCATCTCGACACCGTTTATCCGCTCGGCACGCTAGCGAAAATGCCGTTCCGGCTCGCGAAGCAGCGCGCGTGGGGACCCGGCACATTCGACATGAAAGCGGGGCTCGTCCTCGCGCTCTTTGCGGTCGACGCTTTGCGCGCCGCGGGAGCGAGGCCGCGCAAGCGCCTCGTTTTCTTCTGGAACTCCGACGAGGAGATCGGCAGCCAAACCTCGCGCGGCGAAATCGAAAGCGAAGCCCGGCAGAGCGACGCGGTGCTGGTCCTCGAGCCCGCCTACGGGCGCGACGGATGCCTAAAGACCGCGCGCAAAGGCGTCGGCACGGCGGAACTCATCGTGAGCGGCAGGTCCGCCCACGCCGGGATCGATCCGAGCGCAGGCGTGAACGCGGTCCACGAAATGGCGCTGCAAATTGCTCGCCTCATGAAGATGAACGACCGTCGCCGCGGCATCACCGTCCAGACGACGGTCGTCGCCGGGGGAACCGCGTCCAATGTGGTGCCGGCGCACGCGCGGGCGAAGATCGACATCCGCTATTCGCATCTCGTGGACGCGCCGAAGATCGATCGCCGCCTGCAAAGCCTTCGGCCGATCCTCGACGGCGCGCGCATCGAAATGCTCGGGGGCGTGAACCGGCCGCCGCTCGAACGCACGCACGGAGTGGTGAAACTCTTCCAACACGCGCGCGGGTTGATGAAGGAGATGCGGGTGACGCTCGACGAGGCTTCCACCGGAGGCGGGTCTGACGGCAACTTCACGAGCGCCCTCGGCGTCCCGACGCTCGACGGCCTGGGCGCCGTCGGCAACGGGGCGCACAGTGTCGACGAGCACGTGGTCATTCGTTCGCTGCCCGAACGCGCAGCGCTGCTCGCCGGGCTGCTCGCGACGCTGTAGGGCGAACCTTCGATCTTCGTGCTTACTGCAGATAGGTGTGTTTGAGGTAGGCGACCGTCTGCTGTTGCAGGTCGGAGTAGTTCATGCGCAGGGTTTCCTGCAGCGCTTCGGCGGTGGAAGACGACGTCGCGATGTGCTCGAGCAGCCGGCTGATGTCGCTCACGCCGCCCTGATCGATGATCGACTCAACCACGGCGAGCGACCACGCGTACGCGAACGCCGCCGAATCCCCCGAGAGGCCCATCCACGAACCTTCCATCGATGCGAGAGACGGCACGGTACCCTGGTCGGCCGCGGCAACCAGGCCGGCCGCGCTCGAACTGCTGCGGCGGCCCTCCATCCACTGCGCGATCCCTTCCTGAAGCCACGTGGGCGCGCGGCCGTGCGATTTCTGGCCGACGAAGCTGTGCGTCAGCTCATGCTTCAACACGCGTGCCAGCTCGGGAGTGACCTCGGTCAATCCCTGCACCGGAATGCGCAGGCGTCCATCGTTGAGCGCTCCCACCCAGCCCGGCGCGCGCGTGATGTCGCCGAAGGCTTGCTCCGTGTAAAGAATGACCGCGATTTGATCGGGCGGCGTGTAATCGAGCTGGGACTGCAGGTCCTCGAAATCGCTCTCGAGAACGCGCAGGATGCCGCGCGCGAGATCGGGATTCGCGCCGCCGTAGTATTTGAGGTCGAAGTGTTCGGTTTCGCCCTCGCGATAGCTTTCTTCCTCGGCTTTGTCCCGCTCCGCCTTGGCGAGCGCGCTCTCGACTTCCGGATCGTGGTGCAACTGATCGGCGCGCTTCCAGGCGGCGATCGCCTGGTCCGTCTTGTTCGCGCCGTAGTAGGCCCAGCCCATGAGTTTCGCGACGTCGGCGGAATCGGGCGCCACCCGGCGGGCATGTTCGAGCGGGTCGAGCGCCGAATTGAACTGGCTTTCGCGCAAGTACAGAACGGCGAGATTCAGCAGCAGGCCGATGTTGTCCGGCGCAAAAACGAGCGCCTGGTGGTACTGATTGACCGCAGAGTCGGTGTCGCCTTTCCCGGCAAGGAACTGTGCCGCCGCGTAATGTCCGGCGGCAAGTTTGGCGATCGAGGTAGGGGAGCCGTCGCGGGCGTCTGTATCAAGACGGGCCAGGTAAGCATAGTCGACCGCGTCGTCGTGCACGGCAAGTTGGGCGACATCTTCATAGCCGCGCACTGGCTCGATGGTTGGTGCGGACACGGGGGGTTCCGAATCGGCACTTGCGGCAGTCGAAAAGGCAAAATTGTCGTGGTCGATTCGCGCCACGATCGATTTGGGAATGGTCAACTGGCCGGCGGGCGTCTGATACGTCACGTGGGTGGAATCCTGCGTGACGTCGGTGGCGACGATCTTATGGCCGTTTTTGAGAACGATCGTGTCCGCGGCGACGGAGGACGACGCTGCGAGTGCGAGCAGCACGGCGATCGAGTGGGCGATGCGCACGGAACGATGTTACCAATGCAGGCGGCGGCCGAAGGGCCATTCGCGCGAGGTGATGCTCTAAGGCTATACGGCAGGGCAAAATTTGATGCTTGCGACAGACCAATGGGCGCGCACTTTGCGCATTTGAGTATTTCTGATCGGGACCAAAATTTTTTTGATTTCAACTTGCGTCTCAGCGTCCGCAGTTTTATGCTATTGCGTCCTAAGTGATCCGGGTGGTTGGTAGAAGTCCTAAAGCTGACGGGAACTACAGGTAGCTGTACGCCATATTGTTTCGGGGCGGAATCGAGCGGAAAGTTTGGCCGGCGATTTCGATCCCACGATGCCCCTTCATAACGATAGACAACAGGCATCCGTTACTAAAGCCGGGGACACCGCGTGGATTCTGAAGGTTCTCAAAAAATAGCTGCTGTTGCTGAGCCCGACGCGCTTCTAGCGCCCGGCCACACATTTGAAAGCGTCACCGACAAAATCAGCGCGATCGTTCTGACGCGCCCGGTAACGCCCGGCTGGGTATTGGGCACCCTCGTCGGTTTTTCCCTCCTGATGCTGTTGAACCTGGTCGTCACCCTGCTGATGGTGAAGGGTGTCGGCATCTGGGGCATCCGGATCCCGGCGGCGTGGGGCTTCGCCATCGTCAACTTCGTGTGGTGGATCGGTATCGGTCACGCCGGCACGCTCATCTCCGCGATTCTTTTGCTGTTGCATCAGAAGTGGCGGACATCGATCAACCGGTTCGCCGAGGCCATGACGATTTTCGCCGTGATGTGCGCGGGCATGTTCCCGCTGCTGCACATGGGGCGTCCGTGGCTGTTCTTCTACCTGATGCCTTATCCCAATCCGATGTGGTTGTGGCCGCAATTCCGCAGCCCGCTGGTCTGGGACGTCTTCGCGGTATCAACGTACTTCACGGTTTCCTTGCTGTTCTGGTTCGTCGGATTGATTCCGGACTTGGCGACGCTGCGTGACCGCACCAAGAGCCGCGCCGCCAAGATCATTTACGGGATGCTGTCGATGGGCTGGCGCGGTTCGGCGATCCACTGGTCGCGGTACGAGATGGCTTCGCTGCTGCTCGCCGGCCTGGCGACGCCCCTGGTGCTCTCGGTGCACACGGTTGTGAGCTTCGACTTCACGATCGGCATCATTCCGGGATGGCACACCACGATCTTCCCGCCGTACTTCGTCGCCGGCGCCATCTACTCCGGGTTCGCCATGGTGTTGACGCTCGCCATTCCCATTCGCAAGTACTATCACCTCGAAGATCTCGTCACCATGCGCCACCTGGATCTCATGGCGAAGGTGATGCTTGCGACGGGCCTGATCGTGGCGTACGGCTACGCCACGGAAGCTTTCATGTCGTGGTACAGCGCTGACCAGTACGAGCGCTACATGTTGTGGAACCGCATTCACGGCCCCTACCACGTGCTGTATTTCATGCTGATCACCTGCAACATTCTGCTGCCGCAGGCGTTGTGGTCGAAGCGCGTGCGCCAGTCGATTCCGCTTTTGTTCATCATCTCTCTGATTGTGAATATGGGCATGTGGCTTGAGAGGTTCGTAATCGTGGTAATCAGCTTGAGCCGCGACTTCATTCCGTCGTCGTGGTTCATGTACTACCCGACGAAGTGGGACTGGGCCACGTTCTTCGGAACGTTCGGTCTATTCTTTTTCTTGTTCTTCCTCTTCATTCGCTTCCTGCCGATGATCTCGATCGTCGAGGTCCGGTCGCTGGTGCACGAAACGAACGAAGAGCAGGCGCATTCATAGGGAAGCGGTAACGGAGATCGATGCCACAGATCTTTCATCGAAGCACCAACATGATCGCGCGCGTCACGATTTTCGGCGGCGCGCTGATCGTTGCCGCGCTGGCCTTCGCCGCGTACGAGATCGCGTTGTCGCCCTGGTACACCAACCAGTACGTGACCCGGCAGCAGCCCGTGCCTTTCAGCCACCGCCACCACGCGGGCGAACTCGGAATCGATTGCCGCTATTGCCACACGTCCGTCGAGAAGTCGTCCTTTGCGGGATTGCCGCCGACGCAGACCTGCATGACGTGCCACTCCCAAATCTGGACCAATTCTTCGATGCTCGAGCCCGTTCGCGCCAGCTATCGCGACGACACCTCGATCGCGTGGGTGCGCGTCAACGCCCTGCCGGATTTCGTCTACTTCGACCACAGCATTCACGTGGCGAAAGGCATCGGCTGCACCACTTGTCACGGCCAGGTGGCGGAAATGCCGCTGACGTATCGCGAGGGCACGCTCTATATGTCGTGGTGCCTCGATTGCCATCGCGATCCGGCCAAGAACGTGCGGCCGCGTTCGGAAGTGTTCGATCCCTTCTATCAGCCGCCGTCGCGCTCGAACCCGATCCTCGTCGACGGCAAGGAATATACGGACCAGCTCGAGATGGGTCACCAGCTGGTGAAGGATTACAAGATCCAGAGCCTGCAGTACTGCTCGACGTGTCACCGGTGAAAATGGAACTATGAACGAAGACTCCAAACGAACGAATTCGATCGACTTGGCGGCGGCGCGCGCGAAGCTCGAGCGTGAGGGCGGAAAGAAGCTCTGGCAGAGCCTCGAGCAGCTCTCCGACACGCCGGAATACCGCAACTTCCTCGAAAACGAATTCCCGGTGATCCCGGCGAAGAAGGCCGATCGTTCAAGCGAAGTCGACCGCCGCGACGTGCTCAAGCTGATGGCGGCTTCGGCGGCGATGGCGGGCCTGAGCGCGTGCACGAAGCTGCCCACCGAAAAGATTGTTCCCTACGTGCGTCCGCCCGAAGAGATTATTCCCGGGCGCCCTTTGTTCTACGCGACCTCGATTCCGCAGTCAGGCGTTGCCGCGGGCGTTCTCGTCGAAAGCCACATGGGCCGGCCCACGAAGATGGAAGGGAATCCGGAGCATCCCGGAAGCCTCGGCGGCACGGACGTCTTCATGCAGGCCTCGATTCTCAACATGTACGACCCCGATCGCTCGCAGGTGGTCTTCAACGAGGGCCGCGTGAGCACCTGGGACGATTTTGCGGCTGCGATGGGCAACGCGCGCGCCGGAATGTCGATGAAGGGCGACGGAATCCGGCTGCTCACGAGGACCATTACCTCGCCGACGCTGGGCTCGCAGATTCATTCCTTCCTCACCCAGTTCCCGGATGCGAAGTGGCATCAGTACGAGCCGTGCACCGGAGATTCGGTCCGCGAAGGCGCGCGTCTCGCATTCGGCAAGATCGTCAGCACCGCTTACCACTTCGACCAGGCGGACGTGATCGTTTCGCTCGACGCGGATTTCCTCGTCAACGGTCCGGGTCACGCGCGCTACACGCGCGAATTCGCTTCCCGGCGCGACCTCGCGGCGGGGCCGGATTCGAAGATCAACCGGTTGTACGTGGTCGAAAGCATGGCCACCAGCACCGGCGTAGTGTCGGACCATCGCTTGGCGCTGCGCTCGACCGACGTCGAAGTGTTCGCCCGCCAGCTCGCGGCCGCTGCGGGCGTGAACGTACCGCAAAGCTCCAATGCGAACGTCAAGATTCCTTCGGACTGGGTGGGCGCGGTCGCCCGCGACCTCACGGCGCATCGCGGATCGTCGCTGGTGGTTGTCGGCGAGAATCAGCCGCCCTTCGTTCACGCGCTCGCGCATGCGATGAACGCCGCGCTCGGCAACGTCGGGAAAACGGTCACCTACACGGAATCGATCGAAATCAATCCGGTGAATCAGACGGCCTCGCTGCAGGATCTGGTCAACGATCTGAACGCCGGCAAAGTGGAATTGCTGCTGGTCATCGGTGGGAATCCGGTCTACGACGCGCCGGCCGATTTCAATTTCGCGAATGCGCTGATGAAGGCGAGAATGCGCGTTCATTCGGGCCTGTACAACGACGAAACCGCCGAACTCTGCCACTGGCACGTGCCGGCCGCGCACTTCCTCGAGTCTTGGAGCGACGCGCGCGCCTACGACGGCACCGCGAGCATCATTCAGCCGCTCATCGCGCCGCTCTACGACGCGCATACGCCGCACGAGATCGTCGGCCTTTTTATCGGCGACGCGGGAAAGTCCGATCACGACCTGGTTCACGATTACTGGCAGAGCCAGCGCCCGGAAAAGGGCCGCGCCTTCGAGGTCCTTTGGGAGACTTCGCTCCACGACGGCCTGATCGCGGGCACCGCATTTCCTCCGATTGCGGTCCCCGTGCGTTCGGATTGGAGCAGCGCGACCGCTCCGGCGGCCGCTGCGGTCGCGAATCCGCTCGAAATCGTGTTCCGTCCCGATCCGACGATCGGCGATGGTGAATACGCCAACAACGGCTGGCTGCAGGAATGCCCGAAGCCCGTCACGCGCACCGCGTGGGATAACGCGGCGATGATAAGCACCGCCACGGCCCAGCAGATGGGCCTGGTGACTGGCGACTACATCAAGCTCCATCTCAACGACCGCTACATGGAAGCGGGCGTCTTCGTCGTCCCGGGACACGCGGACAATTCCGTCACCATGCACCTCGGCTACGGCCGCAGCCGCGCCGGAAACGTCGGCACCGGCCCCGGATTCAACGCTTACCTGATCCGCTACTCCTCGACGCCTTCGATTGCCCTCGGGCTGCGCGTCGAGAAAACGGACAAGCAATACTATTTCGCGTCGATGCAGCAGCAGAGCACTATCGACGTCGACGGGCATCAGGAAGAAGAAGAGAGCACCAACGCTTTCGCCCGCGACCTCGTCCGCATCGCCACGATGGACGAGTTCCGCAAGAACCCGGCCTTCGCCAAGCGGACCGAGGAAGAGGAAACCAAGGACCTCAGCATCTACCCCGGCTACAAATACGACGGCTACGCCTGGGGCATGTCGATCGACCTCAACCGCTGCATCGGCTGCAACGCCTGCGTGGTCGCCTGCCAGTCGGAAAACAACATCGCCGTCGTCGGCAAGGAACAGGTGATGCGCGGCCGCATCATGCAGTGGATTCGCATCGACACGTATTTCCGCGGCGATCTCGACAATCCGGAAATGTATTACGAGCCGATGCCCTGCATGCAGTGCGAGAACGCGCCCTGCGAGTACGTTTGCCCCGTCGGCGCCACCACGCACAGCCCCGAAGGTCTGAACGACATGACCTACAACCGCTGCGTGGGCACGCGCTACTGCTCGAACAACTGCCCCTACAAGGTGCGGCGCTTCAACTTCCTGCTGTTCTCCGATTACAAGACGCCCAGCCTGTACGGCGTGCGCAACCCCAACGTCACCGTCCGCAGCCGCGGCGTGATGGAAAAGTGCACCTACTGCGTGCAGCGCATCAACGCCGCGAAGATCAAGTCCGAAGAGGAAAACCGCACCGTACATGACGGCGACATCGTCACCGCCTGCCAGCAAGCCTGCCCGGCCGAGGCGATCATCTTCGGCGACATCAACGACAAGTCGAGCCGCGTCTCGAAGCTCAAGGCGCAGGAGCGCGATTACGGCTTGCTCGAGGAATTGAACACTCGCCCGCGCACCACTTATCTGGCTCGCGTGCGGAATCCCAATCCGGAGATTCGGAGCTAGCCATGAAGCGGCAACCGATCTACGGCATGATGGCGGAATTCGAGACGCCCGAGCAGGTGCTCGCCGCGGCTCGCCGCACGCACGAAGCGGGCTATCGCCGCATCGACGCCTTCACGCCGATTCCGGTCGAGGGCCTCGCCGAAGCGGTCGGCTTCGCCTGGACCGCGCTGCCGATCATCGTCTTTCTTGGCGGCTTGACCGGCGGCTGCACCGGATTCGGCATGTGCTATTACGCCAACGTGATCAGCTTCCCGTTGAATATCGGCGGAAAGCCCTACAACAGCTGGCCCATGTGGATTCCGATCACGTTCGAGCTCACGATTCTCGGAGCGGCCATCGCCGCCGTGCTGGGCATGCTGGCACTCAACGGCTTGCCGACGCCGCATCATCCGACGTTCAACGTCGAGCGATTCGTGCATGCCTCGACGGACCGTTTCTTTCTCTGCGTCAAGGCGCGCGACCGGAAGTTCGATCTGGTCCAGACGCGCGCGTTTCTCGAGAGTTTGCAGCCGCACGGAGTCTACGAAATTGAAAGCTGAGTTTCTTTCGCGCATTGGTGCGGGCCGGCGCCCGGCCGGATCGGGCCGGGCGTGTGCGCGCGGCTTGAGCGTCGCGTCGCTCGCGACGATCGTGCTGCTGCTCGCCGGCTGCCGTCTGGACATGCACATCCAGCCGAAATATCTGCCGTACGAGCCGACCACCTTCTTCTCGGACGGGCGCTCCGAGCGCCAGCCGGTTCCGGGGACGGTCGCCCGCGGCCAGTTGCGCGTGGATGAGTTGCTCTATTCCGGCACCGAGAACGGCGTTGAATCGAACCGCTTTCCGTTTCCCATCACCCGCGCCGATCTCGAGCGCGGGCGCGAGCGCTACAACGTCTATTGCACGCCCTGCCACGACTATACCGGCAGCGGCCACGGCATGATCGTGCAGCGCGGGTTCCCGCAGCCGCCTTCGTATCATATTCAGCGCCTGCGCGACGCTCCCGTGGGGCATTTCTTCCAGGTGATGACGAACGGGTTCGGCGCCATGTACAGCTACGCCGCGCGAGTCGATCCCGCGGACCGCTGGCGGATCGCCGCGTACATTCGCGTTCTCCAGTTGAGCGAGAACGCCAAGGTCGACGACGTGCCTGCGGCCGATCGAGCCAAACTCGCGGCCCAGTCCGCGGCGGCGCCGGCGCAGGAAGCGCCGCAACAGGCGGCCGCGCACAAATCGGGGCAATCGGAATGAGTTCTTCGGAAATTATCCAACAGCGGCTCAATAGCCGGCAGACGCAGGCGCTTATCGCGGGCATTCTCGGCCTGGTCATCTGGCTCGTCTTCGGATTCCGCGATCCGCAGCAGTTCTTCCGTTCCTATATTTTCGCCTTCATGTTCTGGGCGGCGGTTCCGCTCGGGTGCCTGGGCATCCTGCTCGTTCATCATTTGACGGGCGGCTGGTGGGGCTATCCGATTCGCCGCGTCGTCGAGGCGGGAACGCGCACGCTGCCGGTCGTGTTCGTGCTGTTTCTCCCGCTGCTCTGGAGCCTGCGCATCACGCCCGAGGATCATCGCTTGTATCTCTGGGCGCAGCCGGCCATGGTGGCCTCCGACCCGATCATTCACTTCAAGAGTCCGTATTTGAACCCCGGCTTTTTCACGATACGCGCGGTGATCTACTTCGCTATTTGGATCCTGATCGCGACGCTGCTGAATAAGTGGTCCGCGGAGCAGGATCGCACCGCGAATCCCGTGCTCAAGTCGCGCATGTCCAGCCTTTCGGGCCCGGGCATGGTGATCTTCGTGGTGATACTCACGCTCGCCGTGGTCGATTGGGTGATGTCGCTTGAGCCGCACTGGTTCTCGACGATGTACGGTTTCATCTTCCTCGTCACGGACGGGCTGGCGGGGCTTTCGTTTTCGATCCTGGTGATTCGCAGCCTCTCGGATCAGGAGCCGCTCAAGGATTGCCTGCCGCCCAAGCGTTTCATCGATCTCGGCAATATGATGCTCGCGATGGTTCTGCTCTGGGCGTATCTCTCGTTCTCCGAACTTCTGATCATCTGGGCGGGCAACCTCAAGAATGAGATTCCCTGGTACAAGGAGCGCGCCTTCGGCGGATGGGCTTCGGTCGGGGCCGTCCTGCTGCTCTTCCACTTCTTCGTGCCGTTCTTTTTGCTCCTGCAGCGCCGCGTGAAGCGGCGCCTCGTGGTGCTGGCGCGCGTCGCCGCCCTGTTGTTTCTGGTGACGATTCTCGACATCTACTGGATCATCGTTCCTTCGTACGAGGTGAAGGCGCCGCACGTGCATTTGCAGGACCTGCTCGGGCTCATAGGGCTCGGCGGCTTGTGGGTCGCGGCGTTTTTCTGGCAGTACAAGAAATGGCCGCTGCTGCCCTTGCACGACCCTCGGTACGAAGGGATCGCTTTGGAGCATTCTCATGGAGATTAGGCAGCCCTATCCGCCGGGCTCGCCGCGCGACCGCGGGCCGGGCTACGAGCGCCGCGATGCGAATATTGCGGGACTCCTGCAATTCGCGTTCTGGATGGCCGTGGTGCTTTTGGTCACGCTCGTCGGCATGAAGTTCACCTTCGACCATTTCAAGAAGGTGCAACCGCTCGGCGCGACCACCTCGCCGATGATCAGCGAAGCGGAGCGCACCCTTCCGCCCGCTCCGAGGCTGCAAGTGCAGCCCCACGTCGAGCTCGAAGAGTTCTGCGCGGCGCAGGAGCAGGCGGTCAACGGCTATTCGTGGATCGACCAGCAGGCGGGTATCGTGCACATCCCGATCGATCGCGCGATGGACCTGATTCTGCAGCAGGGCTTGCCTTCGCGCCCGGCGAGCGAGGCCCCCGGCGGCAAACTGCCGGCGGTTGCCGCTCCGCCGATCATCGCCGGAGGGATGGATATTCAGGGGCCGTGCGGCTATTTGAGCGAGCATCCAGTGATCGCGGCCCCGATGGGCAAGAACGAATAAGCGTTCGGAGATCAGCAGAGCAAGAGGAATGCGAATCGCAGCGAAAAATCGGGGACGGCTGGCGGGCCTCGCAGCCCTCTTGGGCGCTCTGCTTCTGCTGCCCTCGATCGCCGGAGCGCAATTGCTCGGCGATCCGATGAACCCGACCCAGGGCCTGGGCATTCATCCCGACCTGCTCAAGCAGGTCCGCATCGACCAGAAGCTCAACGATTCGATCCCCCTCGATCTGACTTTTCGCGACGAGCACGGCAAGACGGTCGAACTCGCGCAGTATTTCGGCAGCAAGCCCGTGATTCTCACCTTGGTCTATTACAGCTGCCCGATGCTCTGCACGCAGGTTTTGAACGGCCTCGACCGCTCGATGGAGCATATCCCGCTGACCATCGGCAAGGATTTCAACGTCGTGACCGTGAGCATCGACCCGACGGAGAGGCCCGTGCTCGCTGAAGCCAAGCAGGAGCTTTACACCGGAATGTACGAGCGGCCGGGCGCGGCGCTGGGCTGGCACTTCCTCACGGGAGATGAGCCGCAGATCAAGGCGTTGGCGGACTCGGTGGGCTTTCACTACGCCTACGATCCCGATTCGAAGCAATATGCGCACGCGGCCGCGATCATGCTGCTCACGCCGGATGGCCGGATTTCGAGGTACTTCTACGGGGTCACGTACCCCGAGCTCGATCTTCGGCTCGGGCTCGTGGACGCATCGTCGGGCAAGATCGGCTCGCCGCTCGATGCCGCGATGCTGTACTGCTATCACTACGACCCGCACACCGGCAAATACGGGCTGCTGATCTCACGCGTGATCCAGCTTTCGGGCGCGTTGACCGTGCTGCTCGGCGGCGTCTGCCTGTTCGTCCTCTTTCGGGGCGAGCACTACGTGCCATGGAACAAGACCTGAGGATCGGCGAAGAACGGATTCGACGGAAAGCGATGAAGGGATACTGACGGAACTGTGATGATCGGTCTCGCTCAAATTAGCTTCCACAACGTAGCCGCGGCCCTCGCCTTGATACCGTTTGCGCCGGCGGACGCCTCCTCGATGGCCGGCGATGTGGACAAGCTGTATTACCTACTCACCGGCATCACCATCTTTTTCAGCGTCCTGATCTTCTCGATCATTTTCTATTTCATGGTGAAGTACCGCCGGCGCTCGGACGACGAAGTGCCGCCGGAGACGCACACTTCGATGGCCCTGGAGCTCACCTGGACCATCATCCCGTCGCTGATTTGCGTCGTCCTCTTCGTATGGGCCTCCGCGCTCTACGTGCGCGAGTCGCGCCCGCCCGCCTCGGCCACCGAAATCTTCGTCGTCGGCAAGCAGTGGATGTGGCACTTGCAGCATCCCGAGGGTCCGCGCGAAATCAACGAACTGCACATTCCCGTCGACGTGCCCGTAAAGATCACGCTCACTTCGCAGGACGTGATCCACGACTTCTACGTCCCCGCCTTCCGCGTGAAGAAAGACGCCCTGCCGGGCCGCTACACCTCGCTCTGGTTCGATCCCACGCGGATCGGCACGTATCATCTCTTCTGCGCGCAATACTGCGGCACGAATCACGGAGAGATGATCGGCTGGGTCTACGTCATGTCCGCGAAAGACTACGCCACGTGGCTCGCGGCGGGCGAGAAGACCGAATCGATGGCCCAGCAGGGCGAACGGCTCTTTACCCAGTATGGATGCGTCGAATGCCACATAGCCGGAGGCACGGGCCGCGGCCCGTCGCTCGCCGGGCTATACGGCCAACCTGAGAAGCTTGCGAGCGGCGAGACGCGCGTCGTGGACGAGGCTCTGATCCGCCAGGCGATCCTGGTGCCCAACTCCGTGCACGTGCCGAATTATCAGCCGGTGATGCCCACATATCAGGGGCAGTTGACCGAGGAACAGATACTCGATCTGATCGCCTACGTGAAGTCGCTCGGCTCGCAGGAAAGGAACGGCAAATGAGTACGGCCACTGCGGATATCCACCACGACCCGGTCGAGTCCAATGTGAACTATCTGAACTCCAGCTACGGCATACGTTCGTGGCTGCTCACCGTCGACCACAAACGCATTGGCCTGATGTATCTCGCCGTGCTCACCTTCATGTTCACGATCGGCGGCGTCGCGGCCACGCTGATGCGCCTGAATCTCGTCGAACCCCAGGGAGCGCTGGTCGAGCCGGAGACCTACAACAAGCTCTTTTCGACGCACGGCATCATCATGGTGTTCTTCTTCCTGGTGCCGTCGATCCCGGCCACGCTCGGCAATTTCCTGATTCCGCTGATGATCGGGGCGCGCGACGTCGCCTTTCCCAAGCTCAACCTGCTCAGCTGGTATCTGTTCGTCACCGGCTGCGGCTTTGCGATGTTCGCGATTCTTTCGGGCGGCGTCGATACCGGATGGACGTTCTATCCGCCCTATAGCAGCCTCTATTCGCACACTCCCGTCGTCATCATGGCGCTCGGCATCTTCATCGCCGGTTTTTCGTCCATCCTTACGGGCGTGAACTTCGTGGTCACCATCCACAAGATGCGCGCCCCGGGCATGACCTGGTTCCGCCTCCCGCTCTTCATCTGGGCGATGTACGCCACCAGCCTGATCTTCATTCTCGGCACGCCCGTCATCGCGATCACGATCTTCCTGCTCGCGCTCGAGCGCCTCTTCCACGTGGGTATCTTCGATCCGGCCATCGGCGGCGACCCGCTCCTGTTCCAGCACCTGTTCTGGTTCTATTCGCATCCCGCCGTGTACATCATGATTCTGCCCAGCATGGGCGTGGTGAGCGAATTGATCACCGCGTTTTCGCGGAAGAAGATCTTCGGCTACAGCTTCATCGCGTTTTCGAGCTTGGCGATCGCCGTCATCAGCTTCGTCGTATGGGGCCACCACATGTTCGTCACCGGCCAGTCGGTCTACGCCGGACTGGTCTTCTCGGTGCTGAGCTTCATCGTCGCGATTCCTTCGGCGATCAAGGTCTTCAACTGGACCGCCACGCTTTACAAGGGCTCGATCTCCTACCAGGCGCCGATGCTTTACGCGCTGGGCTTCATCGGTCTCTTCACGATCGGCGGCCTCACCGGACTGTTTCTCGCGAGCCTCGCGACGGACGTTCATTTGAACGGCACCTACTTCGTGGTCGCGCATTTCCACTACATCATGGTGGGCGGGGCGCTGATGGGCTACCTCGGAGGCATTCATTTCTGGTGGCCGAAGATCACCGGACGGATGTATCCGGACATGTGGGCGCGCATCGCCGCCGCCATCGTGTTCATCGGCTTCAACCTGACCTTCTTCCCGCAATTCGTGGTGGGCTACTGGGGCATGCCCCGCCGCTATGCGGTCTATCCGGCGGAGTTCCAGTTCCTCAACATCCTGTCGTCCGCGGGCGCTTCCGTGCTCGCCGTGGGCTACGTGATCCCGCTCATCTACCTCACTTGGTCGATGCGCTACGGACCGCCCGCCGGCCGCAATCCCTGGGGCGCGAAAGGGCTCGAATGGACCACGCAGTCGCCGCCTCCGACCGAGAATTTCGACGTTCCGCCGCTCGTGACGGAAGACGCATACAACTACGCATACGCCGAGGCGCCGCATGTCTGAGCTAGCCGCACACGACGCGCACGCCCACCCGCCGGGGTTCGCGCACCAGTTTGAGGACACGGTCCAGCAGAAGGAAGCCGGCACGCTGGGAATGTGGGCCTTTCTGGTCACCGAAATCCTGTTTTTCGGCGGGATGTTCACCGCCTATATCGTCTATCGCTCGTTGCATCTTCCCGGTTTCGTGATCGGCAGCCATCTTCTCGAGGTGCAATTCGGCGCTATCAACACCGCCGTGCTGATCTGCTCCAGCTTGACGATGGCGCTGGCCATTCGCTCCGCGCAGACGGGCAAGAGCCGGGGCACCATCATCTGGTGGCTGATCCTCACGATGATCCTTGGCGCCGCGTTCCTCGCCGTCAAGTTCACGTTCGAATGGCACGCCGACTACGTGAACCACATCGTGCCCGGCGCGTATTTCGGCTTCGAGAATCACGCGGCCTGGGGCGCCAATGCGCCGTACGTGCAGATGTTCATGTGCTTTTACTTCTTCATGACGGGCCTGCACGCACTCCACATGGTGGTCGGCCTCGGCATCCTCACGGTGCTGGTGATCATGACGTCCCGCAACAAATTCTCGCCCGAGTATTACACGCCGCTTGAGATCAGCGGCCTGTACTGGCACTTCGTCGATATCGTGTGGATTTTCCTTTTCCCGCTGCTCTATCTGATTGGCGGACGCTACCCGGGGAGCTGAAGCGAAAATGTCGGAGCATAAAGAACCAGGCCAGTTCGGCCACGTCGTGCCCATCGGGGTCTATATCGCGGTTTTCCTGTCGCTGATGTGCCTCACGGCCTTGACGACCGGCGTGGCCTACATCGATCTCGGCGACTACAACACGGTGGTCGCGCTCGCCATAGCCGTCATCAAGATGCTGCTCGTCGTCCTCTTCTTCATGCACGTGAAATACGCACATGGCCTCACCAAGATCGTCATCATCGCCGGCTTTTTCTGGCTCGGCATCATGATCACGCTCTCTCTCTCCGACGAGCTCACCCGCGGCTGGGAAATCAATCCCGCCGGCTGGACCGGCCTGATTCCTTTCCTGCACCATCTTCTTCTGTAGTTTTTTCGATTCGCGAAAGACGGGTTTTGCGAAGTTCAGCTTTTGACCGCGCGGAATGCCACCACCGCGTTGAGCCCGCCGAAGGCAAACGAGTTCGAGAGCGCCGCTTCCACTTGCAGGGTCCGGGCCTCGTTGGGGATGTAATCGAGATCGCATTCGGGATCGCGCTCGTTGTAGTTCGCGGTCGGCGGCAGGATTCCCTGGTCGAGCGCCATCACGGTCGCCACCGCTTCGAGCGCGCCCGCCGCGCCCAACGCGTGCCCGTGCATCGACTTCGTCGAGCTGACGCCGATCTTGTCCGCGTGCGCCCCGAAGGCCTCGCGGATCGCCTTGGACTCCACAGGATCGTTTCCCGGCGTGCCCGTGCCGTGCGCGTTGATGTATCCGACCGATTCCGGGGAAAGTCCGGCCTCGCGCAGAGCGCCCTTCATGGCGCGCGCCGGCCCGTCGACGGTAGGCTGCGTCAGATGATGCGCATCGGAGGTCATCCCGAATCCGCAAATCTCGGCGTAAATTTTCGCTCCCCGCGCCTTCGCGGATTCGAACGGTTCGAGAATCAGCATCGCTCCGCCCTCGCCCAGGATCATGCCGCGGCGGTCCTTGCTGAAAGGGCGGCAGGTGTCCGGCGAAATCACGCGCATCGCCTCCCACGCCTTGAGCATGCCCAGCGTGAAAATTGCCTCCGCGCCGCCCGTGACGGCCAAGTCGGCGAATCCGTCGCGCACCAGCCGGAACGCCTGCCCCATCGCATGATTCGCGGAGGAGCACGCCGTCGATACGGTGTACACAGGCCCGCTCAGGCCCAAGTCCATCGAAATGTGGCTCGCGCCCGCATTGGCCATCGTCTTGGGAATGGTCAGCGGATGGACCCGCCCACGTCCCGTCACCCATAAGTCCTCGAATCCAGCCTCGATCGCCGCCTGCCCGCCCACTGCCGAGCCGCACACGATTGCCGACCGCTCGCGCAACTCCGGCGTGAGTTCGATGCCGGAATCGCGAAATGCCTGGCGGGCCGCCACCACGGAGAATTGCGCGAACCGGTCGAGTTGCGCGTCCTTGCCGCCCTCAAAGTGCTTGAGCGGATCGAAGCCGCGGACTTCCGCGCCGTTTTGGATCTTTAGGTTGACGCGCGGTCCGTTGACGGAACTGATCGGGCCGATGGCGGGCCGGCCTTCGCGAAGGCTCTTCCAGGTGTCGGCGAGGTTCAAGCCTAGTGGGGAGACGATTCCAAGACCTGTGATTGCGACCCGGCGTGCCGCCATTCGTCAGTCCGCCGTGCTGGTCGAACCGACGGAAGTGCCCGGGGGGGCGGCGGCGAGCAGCTTCTTGACGCCTTCGACGATGTCGTTGACCGTCTTGATCGACCGCACGTCGTCGTCCGGAATCGTGATTTTGAAAGCGTTTTCGAGCTCGAAAAGGAGGGTGAACACGTCGAGCGAGTCGATGCCCATCTCCTGCAGGTTGGTCTCGAGCTTGATGTTTTCCGCCGGGATGCGCTTCACGGACGCGAGCGTGGCAATCACTTTTTCGGCTACGGCATCAGCCATCGAGTTTCACTCCGTCGTATTGCGCAGCGCATGCGCGGGACTTGATTCTACCGAACGGCGCAGAATACCAAATTTTAGCAGGTGTTGGCATCCGATAGATCGGTTTTTGTCCGCAAACGCCCGCGGGCGGCGCGGCGGTCCGTGCAACCGCATCTCCGGTTCGGGCGTCTGATATACTGTGAACTGAGGGTGGTGATGAAACACGCTCTCCAGTTTGGCCTGGCTGCGGGATTTCTCCTCGTCTCCTCTCTTTCGTGCTCGGGCGCAACGTATCGGCGCTTCCGTGGCCCGCCCGGGTCTCGTCGCGCGGCCAATGGCCCCTCAGGCTCGTGCAACCTACAGCCTGCGCCGTGGGCGGCCGTTTGCCCCCGCCAACCGCGGCATCAACTACTCGCAGCCATTCAGCGCGGACGGCTTTTCCGGCGCGGGTGCCACGACGCTGCAGCAGCTTCTCGACCCCGTACCGCCTCCCGGCTTCGACTACCAGTATCTTTCCGCGATTGACAGCGATCTCGCCGTGAAGGCGTTCATCGATCCCGTCACCGAGCTCCGCCTGGCCTCCGCGAGGCGTTTTCTGCGCGGGAACGGATTCGGCGGCGGCGGATACTACATCCTCGACGGCGGCGGCTACTACTATCCGGATGATTCCGATCAATCCCAGCCCGTCCAGCAGCCGGCGCCACAGCAGCCACAAATTATCGTTTTGCAGCAAGGACCTCCGGCTCAGGAGGCGCCCGCCCCCGCAGCCGAGCAGGCGCCCGCGCCCGAAGCGCAGCAGCCTCTGCCCGACGTCGGCCAGTTCATCCTTGTGTTGCGCAACGGCACGCGCATCCAGGCCGTGGCCTTTACGAGTTCGAAAGGCAACATCGTCTACATCACCGCCGACGGCAGCCGCAGGATGATCGCCGCCGCCGACCTCGACGCCGAGACCACCGTTCGCGTCAACGAGGAGCGCGGCACTCCGCTCCAGCTTCCTCTCTGATTCCTCAACGCGCCCGCGACGAATACACGATCGCGGCCCCGATCCCCGAAAAAACTCCTGCGTACAAAAACCCCGCCGCCGGGCTCACCGCTGACCACAGCGCGCCCACGGCGATGCTCGACACGAGGTCACCCACTCCGTTAGCGGTGGCGAGCACCCCGAATCCCGATCCGCGCACGTCCTTCGGCAACAACTCCGCTGCCACCGATTTCTCCAGCGATTGCTGCACAGCCCCGTGCACGCCCGCGAATCCGAAAAGGATCGCCATTACCGGAATCGTCGGCTGCTCGAAAATGAATCCGATATAGGTCGCCGCCCCCACGGCGTACCCGGCCGCGAGGAGCCCGCGTCTCCCGATGCGGTCGGCCAGGGCTCCGGCGGGATAGGCAGCCGCGGCGTTCACCACGTTGAAAAAGGTGTACAGCCCCACCGCGATCGTCGCGGCCTTCGCCCCGCCGTAGCGCGGCGTCAGAATCTGCCCCGCACGCAGGATCAGAAGCGTCGGCGCAAAATCGCCCATACCGTGCGCGAGTACGCCGCCGAGAAACTGCCAGTAGCCGCGAGGCAGTTGCGCGATCCGCGAGCCGAAAGACGAGAGTGCCGGCGGCCGCTGTCCCTCCGATCGTTTCGCGCTCGGAGCCAGCGCCGCAAACGACACGGCAGCCGCGAGTCCCGGCAGCAGCGTCCACCGGAGGACGCCTCGCGTCCCCAGCACGCCGATCAGCAGCGTCGCGCAGAGCGGCCCGAGCACCGCGCCGAGCGTGTCCATCGCTCGTTCGAATCCGAAGGCGCGTCCCTGCTGCGCGGGCCGCACGCAATCGGTCAGCAAAGCGTCGCGCGACGGCCCACGGCTGCCGCGTCCCATCCATCCGAACGCACGCAGCAGGAGCACGGCCGGCCAGCTCCGCGCGAAGGCGTAGCCGAATGTCGTCAGCGCCGTGGCGCAGTAGCCCACGATTCCCGTCGGCTTCCGCCACGGCGCGTGGTCCGCCACAAAGCCGCCGGCCAGCTTCGCGAAGCTCGACAAGCCGTCCGAAACGCCTTCGATAATGCCCAGCGCCACCGCCGGCGCTCCAAGGCTCGCAAGAAAAACCGGCAGGATCGCCGTTGCGGCCTCGTGCCCCCAATCCGAGAACAAGCTCGCAAGCCCGATCCCGAGCACACCTCGCGTAAGCCAGGGATTCTTCGGAGATTCTTGCGGAGACGTATGATCGCCACTCATGGTCGCAGCCGGATCCCCGCTATCCTATGTGCACCATCGAGACGATACAAGGACGGCATCGCCACCATCCTCCGAACGCTCTGCGCGGGCTCGGTGCCCTCTCGGTTCGGCTTTTGCAGTTGACGCGGAATCGAAGTGCAAGCCCGAGCGCCGGCCCGCAGTGTAGAATCGTCGACTCAGCGATGCGCATTGTCCTTCAGCGAGTCACGCGCGCCAGCGTGACCGTCGATAGCCAGGTCACCGGCGAAATCGGCCATGGCCTCGTCGCGCTCGTGGCAGTCGGCCGCGAGGATTCCTCCGCCACCGCCGCGTCGATGGCCGAAAAAATCCTGAATCTGCGCATCTTCAACGACGACCAGGGCAAGATGAATCGTTCGCTCCTCGACGCAGGCGGCGCGGTCCTCGCCGTCTCGCAATTCACTCTCTACGCCGATGCGCGCGGCGGCCGCCGCCCGAGCTTCGTTCTCGCCGCCCCGCCCGAGCAGGGCAGAACGCTCTATCAGGAATTTGTCGACGCGCTCCGCGCTCTCGGTGTGCGTGTCGAAACGGGCGTCTTCCAGGCGCACATGTCCGTCGAACTCGTGAACGATGGCCCCGTCACGATCCTTCTCGATTCGAGCAAACTTTTCTAGATGGGAAGTCGGTATCTCGCTGGGAATTTGCCCGTAGGTGCTCCGCTTGCTGCGCCCCATCGAAGCCGAGCGCGCCCCAGCTGGTCCAACCCGCGGACGATATGAAGCGGTCGCTCTTGGAAACTATTTCCCGCCAAACAATCTCTTCAGGCCCGCCCAGAATCCGTGTTTCTTTTGCGGCGCCGCGGTCGCATCGGCCGCCGGCGGTTGTTTCGCTCCTTCCACCCCCAGCGATTGCCTCATCGCGGAAACAAACTCCGGCGCTTCCACCGTCCCCGTGAACGCCCACTCCGGCTCGACGCGCGCGACGCGGATCAGCAGCGTCATATCCGGCGTAAGATCGCCGGGCGGCGGTGGCGCGGATGCCGAAAACATCAGCGTCGGCAGCACCGCCGTATATACCGGCGCGGGCCCGGAGGGCGCGTTGGCCGGCGACTGCGTCGTCGCAGGAATCACCGGATGCGCCTCGGTCACGCTCGCAGGCACCCCGTATTCGATCGGAGGCGCGGGCTCATCCGGCCGGGGCGCCGGCACTACGGCCGCCAGCGGCTGATCCACGATCGCCGGCGGCGCCAGCGGAGGCGCGGTGCTCGCGTGTCGCGGCGCGGGCGTAGCGGGCGTCGCCTGCGTGTACTGCGGGGGCGCTTCCGGCTGCGCGGTGACTGGAGGCGCCGTAAGCGGCACAACGTCTGCGGGAACCTGCGGCGCGGCAGCAGCCACGGCCGGCGGCGCAACCTGCGCGAATTGCTGTATCTGAGCCGGCGGCGCGGGCGGTTGTGGTTTCACTGCCGTACATTGGCAGCTCCCGGGTTTCCCCGCGACCGGTTGCAACTGCCCCGCGCTCAGAAAAAATTCGCCCGACTGCGGCACGATCAGCGTCTGGTCCGTGAACTGATTCGCGAGTTGAATCGCGCCGCTCGTCGCCAGCACGCACATCGAATCATCCAGATTCAGTCCGACCGTCGTATCCCGCGGGCCGCCGCTGATGTCCAGGGGTGTCCCGATCACGCTCGGGGTGAAAACGCGCAACGACGTTTTCGGCGGCAGCTGCACCCGCATGCGCCCGAAATTCAGCGCCAGCGTGATCGCGCCCGAAGAGCGCAGGATCGTGATTTTCGCCGGCCCGCAGATATCGACCTCGCCTCCGGCGAAGAGCGTCATCACGGCGGTTCCCGAATGGACGGTCAGCACGCTTCCGTTCGACACGAACATCTTCGGCTCGTTCGTCGATGTACCCAGCATCGCCGCCGTGCCGCCGTCCACGGTCACGTCGTTGCCTTGCACTTCTCCCACCGCCTCGGGCGGCGGCTGTTGAGCGCGCACGGGTGCCGCGCACAGCGTCATGATCGCCAGGCTCAAAATGACGGCCCCAGCGCAACTCGCGGCGGTGCTCAGCGCTCTAAGAAACAGGAGCCTTGCTGGCGGCAACAGCACGTCCTTTGTGTGGCTTAGCGCTTGGCGTTCGTTCGCGGCGCGCCCCGTCCTTCCGCCCCGCCCAGCGCTCGGCGCACGTAACAAGCAGTAAACGATTTGAAATCGGGGATACATCGAAGCCGCCTATACTATACCCCAGTGCCGGACACCCAAAAATCCGCCGCTCTTCAGGCGGGCGGTCCCCCCAACACGATGCCCGCTTCTCAGGGTGAAGTCTCTTCCGGCATTCCGCATCCGCATCTCTCGCTCTGGCGTAAGATGCAGATTCCCGTCATCGCGTCGGCCGTCTACTGGGTCATTCGGATGATCGGCCCCACGCTCCATTTCGAAGTGGTTGGCGTGCACAACGCGATTCAGATTCGCAGCTCCGGCGAGTCCTGCATCGGGGCGTTCTGGCACCGCTGCATTTTTCCGGCGGCCTGGATCTGGCGAAAGCGTGGCATCACCGTGCTCAACACCGTGAATTTCGACGGCCAGTGGACGCGCCGCGTCATCGAGCGTCTCGGATTCGGCACCGCGCAGGGCAGCTCGACTCGAGGCGCCATCGAAGGACTCACCGCGATGGCACGCAATCTTGAGGCGGGCACCCACGTCGCGCTCACCATCGACGGCCCGCGCGGGCCGCGCTTCGTCGCCAAGCCCGGAGCCGTGATCCTCGCCCGCCGCACCGGCAAGCCGATCTCCGTCTTTCACATCGGGCTCAGCCGCGCGCACACCTTCAAGAAATCCTGGGACCAGTTCCAGCTCCCCTATTTTTTCTCACGCGCGGTCATGTTTGTCGCGCCGCCCATCCGCGTTCCCATGGATGCCGACAGCGAAGTGATGAAGCAGAAACAAGCTGAAGTCCAGGCCGCACTCGAACACGTCCAGGGCCTCGCGGAATCATGGTTCGGCCTCACCGAGGACCAGCGAGATCATCTGCGCGAGGAATGGGCCGATCCCGAGCTCAAGCATGCGCCGCATGATCCCTCGCCCCCTGCGCCACCCGACGCAACCACCGAATCCGACTGACGCTTCTTGGCTGCTTGCCACGCGCGCGCCACTGTCTTACGCTTCTTCCCTGAGGCCCCGTGAGCGAAATTCACCGCATCCTCGATCAGATGGATCGCGCCTTTTCGGGCGACGCCTGGCACGGCCCGCCGCTGATGCGCCTCCTCGACGGCTTGTCCGCCGAGGATGCCTCAAGGCACGTGGCTCCCGGAGCGCACTCCGTGTGGGAACTCGTGCACCATATCGGCGCCTGGAATTCGATCGTCCAGCATCGCCTGCAGGGAGAAAAAGTCGAAGTCACTCCCGAGCGCGATTGGCCGCCGGTATGGGAAGTCAGCGAGCCCGCATGGCAACGCGCGCTCGAAAGCCTCGCCGAGAGCCGCGCCCGGCTGCGCCGCGTGGCCGCCGCTCTCCGCGACGATCAGCTCGATGAGAAGGTCGGCGCCACGAGTGTCTCGCTCTACCAGATTCTCCACGGCCTCGTGCAGCACGATCTCTATCACGCAGGACAAATCGCCGTACTCAAGAAAGCTCTCGGCCTCACCGCTGGTTGATCGCTTGAACCAACTCTCACGACCGGAGTCCGCGAATGCCGATTTCGTTTCGCCCTGACCTGCCGGCTGAGATCGCGTTCGGCGCCGTGCTCGCGGGTTGGCTCGGCTTCGGTGTGATCCTGGCGCTCGGTAAGCGCGGAGCCGCGCCCGGCGCGGCCCGGCGCGATTGGAAGTCCGCCGTCGGATTCCTGCTCCAGGCGGCCGCGTACGCCATCTGTTTCGTTTTCGCGCGCACGTATTTCTCCGCCATCCGCCCGATGCCTCCCTTCGCCGAAGACGTCGTAGCGGGGATCACCATCGCGATCGTGGTGGCGTCCGTCTGGTTCTGCTATGCGGCTGCCAGGGCGCTCGGCAAGCAATGGGCGCTCGTCGCCCGCGTCATTGAGGGGCACGAGCTGATCGCCACCGGACCCTACGCGATCGTACGCAATCCGATCTATCTCGCCATGCTCGGCATGTACATCGCCTCGGCACTCGCCGCCACGCGTTGGCCGGCGGCTCTGATCGGCCTCGTCGTTTTCCTGCTCGGCACCGCGGTACGCATTCGCGCGGAGGAAAATCTCCTGCGCGCCAATTTTGGAGCTCGCTTCGACGAGTACGCGCGCCGCGTCCCCGCCTTTCTCCCGCGTTTTTTCGCCTAGACCGCCGGCCCGGAATTTGTCGTCATCGATGTAACCGCCGCGAAAACCCGCGCGTCCGACTATGTTTGCTGATAGTATGCTGCGCGTCTTTGGGAGGGGGATTTGTCTATGTGTCAGAAGGCTCTGAAATGGATGGCCGCCGCCATCCTTCTCGCGGTTTTGACGCCCGTGGCCGGCGCGCAGAAAGTCGCGCCCGGCGACTGGCCCATGTACCGCCACGACCTCGAAGGCTCCGGCTATTCGCCGCTGAAGCAGATCGACACGAGCAACGTCACCAAGCTCGCCGAGGCGTGGTCCATGCCGCTTTCTGAACGCGGCGGCCTCGAGGTGACCCCGATCGTCGTCGACGGCGTGATGTATCTGCCGGGCACCGGCCATGTCTTCGCGGTCGACGCTGTCACCGGCAAGCAGATCTGGAGCTACGACGTCGCCATGGGGCCCACGCGCGGCGTGGCCTATTGGCCCGGCGATAAGGACAATGCTCCGCGCGTCGTCTTCACCACTTTCAGCCGCAAAATGATCGAACTCGACGCCGCCACCGGAAAGCCCGTCGCCTCCTTCGGCAAGGACGGCTCCATCGATCTGACCGTCGGCTACAGCGGCGTGCCTACGATCTACAAGAACCTCGCCTTCCTCGGCGCCAGCGTCGGCGAATTGCCCGTGGGCCCTCCGGGCGACACCCGCGCCATCGACGTCCTCACCGGCGCGCTCGTCTGGACGTTCCACACCGTCGCGCAGCCCGGCGAAGTGGGTCATGACAGTTGGCTCGATGACGGTTGGAAGGGCCGCTCCGGCACGAACGTTTGGGGCTGGTACATGACCGTCGACCCGAAAGCCAATCTTCTCTACATGCCCATCGGCGGCCCTTCGCCCAACTACTACGGCGGCGATCGTCCCGGCGCCGACCTCTTCGGCAATTCCGTCGTCGCCGTCGACACCGCCACCGGCAAGCTCAAGTGGTACTTCCAGACGATTCACCACGATCTCTGGGACCAGGATCTTCCGCCCGGCCCGGCCCTCATCAATGTCGATGCCAACGGCAAGAAAACGCCCGCCGTGGTCGTCATCGGTAAAGCGGGTCTCATGTACATTCTCAATCGCGACACCGGCAAGCCGGTCTTCGGAGTCGAAGAGCGGCCCGTGCCGAAAGGCGACGTTCCTGGCGAGTGGTATTCACCCACGCAGCCTTTCCCGCTGAAGCCGCCGCCGCTCGCACGCAACAGCTACAAGGCCGACGATCTCGTTACCGCCGATGAGACCTCGCCCGAACACGCGAAAGCCTGTCAGGAAGTCCTCGAAAAGAATGGCGGCACGCTCTATAACGGCGGCCCGTTCACGGCGTGGCTCTATCACGAAGCAGGCGCGCCTCCGAAGACCACCATTCAATTTCCCGGGGGCACCGGTGGCGTCAACTGGGGCGGCGCGGCCACTGATCCGACCGATGGATACGTTTTCGTGCACACGCACGATGTCTCTCTCATGGGCTGGATCGAAAAGAAAAGAGAGGGAGTCGGCAGCTATGGCCGCGGCACCGAAGGCTCCACGCAGATTTACGACCGCGCCAGCGTCAACGGCCCCGGTCCCTACAACGGCTTCACCGCCACTGTGAAGGACAGCAGCGGCAAGGTGCTCGGCAACTGGCCCTGCCAGAAACCGCCGTGGGGTAAGCTCATCGCCGTCAACGCGAATACCGGCGACATCGCCTGGGAGACGGTCTCCGGCATCACCGAAGGCTTGCCCGCCGATAAGCAGGACACCGGCAACGGCAGCAGTTCGGGCCCCATCGCCACTGCTGGCGGTCTCGTGTTCGACGGTTCCACCACCGACAGCCGTTTCCGCGCCTACGACTCGAAGACGGGCAAGGAGCTTTGGGTCACCCAAATGCCCAAGAGCGGCTCGGCCGATCCGATGACTTACGAGGGCAAGAACGGCAAGCAGTACGTCGCCATCGTCGCGTCCGACGCGCTGCACGTCTACGCGTTGCCTTAAATCGCGCTCGATACCGCGTAACGTCAAAGCCGCGAATTCCCGCCAGGGAGTTCGCGGCTTTCTTATTGGGTGCGGGGAATTTCGAGACGGAAACCGGAGAGGGAATTCCGGCCCTGCTCTGAACTTTGGACTTTCAACTCTGAACTGCTCTTCTCAGTGAATCCCGAGCTTGTCGATCAATCGCACTACGTCGCTCGCCGACACGTCGTACAGCGAATGCTCGTCTTCCTGCTCGAGCCGCTCGCGCAGGTATTCCGCGGCGATGTAGCTCGCTTCGCGGTCGCTGGGATTGCGCGCCGCTCGTTCGCGAAACGCGACGAAGCCCGGATGCGCCAGGCCCAGAACCACGCCCTTGCCGTCGACGAAAAACTTGCAATCCATAGTGTCGCTATGTCGCGTGGCGATGCCGTTCCAGCAGTGCGAGAACCGGCATTTGTAGACGTAGTCCGTTACCTTCGACGGCACCTCGAACGCGCCGATGAACTCGCTCATCGCCCCCGCATTCGGGATCGTCGCAGTCGGCATTTTTGCCATGATCGTTTCGCCTCTGGCTTCGTCTACTTTCTCGCGCCCACCGTGGCCGGCTGCGACGCGTGCTCGTAACTCTGTATCGCTGCGGCGACTCCCGCTCCCGCCGGCAGCCGGAATCCCTGATCGGCCAGCGTCTTTTCCAGCGCCGCAAGGAACGTCAGCACGTTCGGCTTCTGGCATGAATATCCCATCAGCCCGACGCGCCAGATCTTGCCCTTCAGCGGACCCAGTCCACCCGCGATCTCGATGCTGAACTCGTCGAGCAGTTGCTTGCGCACCTTGCCGTCTTCGAGCCCGCCCGGAATGTGGATTGCCGTCACGGTCACCAGGCGGTCGGCCGGGTTCGGGACCAGCAGCTCGAGTCCCATCGCCTCCACGCCCGCAATTAACGCCTGCTGATTTTCGCGGTGCCGCTCCCAGCGAGCCTCGAGACCCTCTTCCAGCACGCCCCGCAGCGCCTCGCGCATCGCGTAAATCAATGTGATCGGAGGCGTATGGTGGTACAGGCGATCCTTCCCCCAATAGTTCATCGCCGTCGTCAGATCGAAATACCAGCTCCGCACCGGCTCTTTGCGCGCGTGCATCGCCTCTTCCGCGCGCGGCCCCACGGTGATCGGCGCCATGCCCGGCGGCGCGCTGATCGCCTTCTGCGAGCCGCTGAAGCAGATGTCGATCCGCTGCTCGTCCACGTTCAGCGGAACGCCCGCGAGGCTCGCCACCGTATCGACCACCAGCAGCGCGCCCAGCTCGTCCGCCACTTTGCGGTAATCCTCGATGCGCTGCACGATGCCCGACGACGTCTCGCCGTGCGCCAGTCCCACGAATTTGATCTTTTTGCCCTTCCCGGCTCGCAGCACGTCCGCCGGATCGACCGTCTTGCCATAGGGCGCCTCGACGCGAATCACCTTCGCTGGAATGCGCTCCGCGATGATTGCCATGCGCTCGGAAAACGCGCCGTTTACGCAGACGATGCATTCGTCGCCGGCGTCGAGCGGGTTCATCACCGCCGCTTCGATTCCGCCCGAGCCCGAGGCCGAAATCGGAAACGTGATCCGGTTCTGCGTCTGGAACACGCGGCGCAGCAGCTCTTGCACGTCGTCCATCATTTTCGTGAACCACGGATCCATGTGGCCCACGATCGGTGCGGCCATCGCGCGATACACGCGTGGGTCCACGCACGAAGGACCCGGCGTCAGCATCAAGCGGTCCGGCGGCAGAAGCTCGCCAATCGTTTCTTGCTCGGGGACTTTCATTGTTCTCTTCCTGTTCTTCCTTGCGGACGATCGTTTCTCTGGTTTCTTTTGCCTGCACCCTCGAAGCCCGATGCGCGCAGACGCGAAGCCGAGAGACGCTAAGTCTCAACGCATCAGACATCTAGTCTCCCTAAATCACGCCGCCCGGGTCAACCTCCAAAATGTCTCTGAGGGCGAGTTCGATCCCCGCTACGCCGCACTGGCGCTCGATTCCTGCGAAATTGTCGCTCCGCGCGATCGACCGTGTCGCGCGCCCAAAATCAGTCGCCCAGGGGTTGGCGATTTGGCAACTGTAAACCAGTCGCGTTGAGAAGCTTTCAGTCCGTATGCTAGATTGAAAAAACGAGCCAAAATGTCAACGCTTGGCGGGAAAACTGTCGCTGCACCTAAGCCCAAAGTCACGCGGGTCGAGGTGTATTGGCACACCGTAAAGTACCGCACGGTGATCCTGCTAGTGCTTTCGGTTCTCGCGATTATCGGCGCGTCCTGCTATCTCGTCTTTCCCGAGTTTTCGGCGCGGACCCTGCAGAGGATTTCCGATGCGGTCGAGCCAAAGGACAATGGAGCCGCGGCCGCCGCGGCACGTCAGGCCCGTTTCGTCAATCTCGACGGCAAGGTGCAGATTAAAAAGGTCAATTCGCTGCAGTGGGTCAACGCCGATTACCAGATCACCCTCGATAAAGGCGACGAAATCGAAACGGGTTCCGACGGCGTCGCCCGCGTCTCGTTCGCCGACGGCACCGAGTACACGGTGAAAGGCGACACGTTCGTCACCGTCGAAGAGAATACGGTCGCACAGGACAAAGCCTCTCAGGTCGCGGTCCACCTGAATACTGGACAAGTCGACTTGAACACCGGCACTTGGCAGATCCCCGGTTCCAGAGCCGAAGTTTCCTTCGAGGACGCGGTCGCCGATGCCCAGGCCAACAGCCGCATGAACGTGCGCAGCGATCCTACTACCAACGAGCAGCAGGTCACCGTCGATTCCGGCAGTGCAGAACTCAATCGCGGAAACGAGCACGTCGATATCGGACAGTACGAGCGTGCCAGCTTCTCGGGTTCGTCCGGACCTATCACGAAGACTCAAGTGCTTGCTCCTCCCGAGCTTACCGAGCCTCTGAATCTTCAGCCCCTCATCGTGGCCGATCCGCAGCACGACCCGGTTCATTTCGCCTGGAACCCTTCGGCCACGGCCAAAGAGTATGATTTTCAGGCCAGCACCACCACCAGCTTCAGCCACGTCGTGATGGAACGAAAAACGGCTACAACCTCCGTCGACATTGCCGGCTTCGAACCAGGGGACTACTTCTGGCGGGTTCGTGCCATCGACGACAAAAACAACATCAGCGATCCTAGCGATTCGTACAAGTTCACGCTCGTCGCGCAGGGCAAAGAGCAGGAAATGCTGCTCGAAGTCGACGCCACCGAGCTCCAGGGAAACAATGTCGAAGTTGTCGGCCGCACCGAACCCGGCGCCGCTCTGATCATCAATGGCGAAGAAGTGGCCGATATTCAACCCGATGGGCACTTCCGGTATTTCACTCCGCCGATGGCGCGCGGCAGTCACACCATCGTCATCACCGGGCAGAACCGGCGCGGCGGCACGGCCATCAAGCGTGTCGACGTCGTGATTCCGTAGGCCCGCTCGCCGGCCTCTAGTACCGGCTTAGCTGGAACGCCGCCGCAGCGGCGCTGTATCGCACTGGGGGAGAGGGAATTGACAAAGAACGGTTACAACATGAGGTCGGTCTTCAGCCTTTTTTCTTCCGACCTCGCCATCGATCTTGGTACCGCCAACACGCTCGTGTTCGCCCGCAGCAAAGGCATCGTCGTCAACGAGCCTTCCATCGTCGCCATCAATAAAAACAATTCCGAGGTCGTCGCCGTTGGCCGCGAAGCCAAGGAAATGCTCGGCCGCACTCCCGGAAACGTCGTCGCCATCAAGCCCATGAAAGACGGCGTGATCGCCGACTTCAAAGTCACCGAGAAGATGCTCACCTATTTCATCCAAAAGGCGCACAACCGCCGCGTCCTCGTGCACCCGCGCATCGTCATCGGCGTTCCCAGCGAAATCACGCCGGTCGAAAAGCGCGCCGTCCAGGACTCCGCCTATCGCGCCCGCGCCAGCGAAGTCTATCTCGTCGAGCAGGCCATGGCCGCCGCGATCGGCGCCGGCCTCCCGATCGAAGAGCCTTCCGGAAACATGGTCGTCGATATCGGCGGCGGCACCACCGACATCGCCGTCATTTCCATGAGCGGCATCGTCTATTCGCGTTCCGTCCGCGTGGCCGGCAACGAAATGGACGAGTCCGTCATGCACTACCTCAAGCGCAAATACAACCTCTTGGTCGGCGAGCGCACCGCCGAGCAGATCAAGATGGAGATCGGCTCCGCCTACCCCCTCGAAAAACCGCTTACGCTCGAAGTCAAGGGCCGCAACCTCATCGAGGGCGTCCCGCGCACCATCACCATCGACGACAGCGAAATCCGCGAAGCCCTTTCCGAAAACATCTCGACCATCGTCAACGCCATTCGCGTCGCTCTCGAGCGCACGCCACCCGAACTTTCCGCCGACATCAGCGATCGCGGAATCGTCCTTACCGGCGGCGGCGCGCTCATCAAGAATCTCGATAAACGCATTCGCGAGGAAACCGGTTTGCCCGTTTCCATTGCGGACGACCCGCTCGCGTCGGTCGTGCTCGGCACGGGCAAAATGCTCAGCGATTTCCGGCTGTTGCGCCTCGTCTCGATCGACTGAAGCTTTCAGGCACAGATCATGTATTCGGGCCGCACAAACAACGCTGTCACCCCGGGCCGGATCCCGCTCGCCTTTGCTTTCCCGCGCTTTCAGCGGGCGCGGCAGGGAGCAAAGGATTTACTGTCCTCTCGCTGCGGCTTGCGTCTCGGCTGGTTTCTACTGAAATGATTAACGCCAACGTTTATTCTCGGCATCGTTCGCTGGCGCTGCTCGTCGCCGTCGTTTTCGCGCAGGTATTGCTCCTCGCCTTCCAGATCAAGCGCGATCGCGACGTGCCTCTCATCCGCTACTGGGCCGCCGATCTTGTCACTCCGGTCGGCCGCGCCGGCACTTGGACGTCCTCCAAAATCCGCGGCGTCTGGACCGGCTACATCTACCTTCACGGCGCGCGCGCCGAGAACGCCCGCTTGCAGAGCGAACTCGATCAGTTGCGCCTGCAGAATTATCAGCTCGAGACCGAGGCGGGCGAAGCCCATCGCCTTCGCCAGCTTCTCGACTTCCGCGAGGCCCATCCCGAAGCGCCCATGCTCGCGGCTCAGGTGATCGGCGCGAGCGCCGACCCCACCTCTCATACGCTCTTCATCAATCGAGGCATCGGCGACCACGTCCGTCGCGATATGGCCGTGATCACTCCTGAAGGAATCGTCGGCAAGATCGTCGAAGTCTTCAACAACAACACCGCCCAGGTGCTTCTCATCAACGATAAGGACAGCGGCGTCGGCGCGCTCTTCGCCGACTCGCGCACGCACGGCGTCGTCAAGGGCACCGGTGACCCGCTCCCGATCATGGACTACGTCGTGAACGACGAAAAAATTCATCCGGGAGAAGTCATTTTGACGTCCGGCGAGGACCGCATTTTTCCCAAGGGACTTCCGATCGGCGTAGTGAAGGATTCGTCTCCCGCGACGCCTTTTCAGATCATCCACGTCCAGCCCGCGGTGCACCTCGACCGTCTCGAGGACGTCCTGGTCCTGCTCACGCGCCAGGATGTGTCTTTGAAGGCCTCCGAAATTCCCGTCGACCCGGTCGCCGCCGCGGCAGCCGCAGCCCAAGCCGCGCAGGCGGCGCAGGGCGCGCCCGCATCCGCCACACCTGCGTCGCAATCGCATGCGCCCGCCGCGAAGGCGCCCGCGCCTCGCTCTCCGGAGGCGCGCTAATATGGCCTCAATGCTTAGCACCGGCATCCGTTCGGACTCGAACATCGAGGTCCACAAGTATTACGGCGGCACCGTCATCATCACGGCGTTTCTGGCGCTGGTCCTTCAGGCCTTCCTGCACAAGTACGGCCGTTGGTCCGAACTCATCGATCTCCCGCTGCTCGTCACCGTTTACTTCGGCGTCAGCCGCCGCAACACGTCCACCGGCCTGCTTCTCGGCGCCGCCATCGGCATCCTCCAGGACGCGCTCAGCGCCGATAACCTGATCGGCCTTTATGGGATTGCGAAGACTCTGGTGGGCTACATCTCGTCTTCGATCGGCGGCCGCATCGATACCGAGCATCCGCTCAGCCGATTCGGCCTGATCTTCCTGCTATTCCATTTCCATCAGATCGTTCTTGCGGTCACGCAGCGCGTTCTGCTCAATCATTCGGCCCGCTTCTTCACGCCGCGCCTGCTGCTCGATTCCGTGGTCACCGCTGCCGTCGGTGTCTTCCTCTTTGCGCTTCTCGACCGTCTCCGCCGCCCGTCCTGACGCGTGGCGGTTTCTTCGCTTCCCCCGTCACGCGGCCACGGAGTCGGTTTTCTTCGACGAAGCTTCGTGCTCGGCCTTGGGGTTCGCCCGCAGCACCAGCACGGGGCACGACGCGAGCCGCACCACTTTCTCCGTCACCGAGCCGAACGCCAGCCGGTGCCAGCCCGTCATCCCGTGCGTTGCGATCACGATCAGGTCCGCGCTGTCGTGCTCGGCGATCCGCAGGATTTCCATCCCCACGTCGTTGGCGATTCCCACCTCGGTGCGCGTCTCGATGCCCTTCGCCGCGTATTGCTCCGCCAGCGACTTCAGGCGCTGCTCCGCATCCTTGTGCAACTCTTGTTCGAACTCCGCCTCGTGAAAAATCGATGTCGCCGAAGGCAGCTTGGTGATCGCAGGCACCGCATGCACCAGCAGCAATTGCGCTCCGAACTGCTTCGCAAGGTCGGCTGCGGTTTCGAGCGCTTCTTGCGAGTGGTTGCTGAAATCGATCGGCGAAAGAATCACCTTGGGAGGTAGCATCGTCTCTCCTTCTCTTTTTCCTTGATCCGTAGTTCCTAGTCCGCCGCGGCGGATTGAGTATCTCGTTGTTTTCGCGGCTCACTCGCCGGCGAGCCGACTCGCTCGCCCTACTTCCAGATCGTGCGGAACGCGCAGAAGAGCAGCGCCGACAGGCAAATCGCCGCCGGCAGCGTCAGCACCCACGCCAGCGCCAGATTCCGCACCGTGGACCACTGCAGTCCCGATTTATTCGCCATCATCGTCCCGGCCACGCCGGACGACAACACGTGTGTCGTACTCACCGGTAAGCCGAGATGGTCTGCCCCCCAGATCGTCGCCATCGCCGTGATCTCCGCCGCCGCGCCCTGCCCGTACGTTAGATGGTCCTTGCCGATCTTCTCGCCCACGGTGATCACGATGCGCTTCCACCCGATCATCGTCCCGAGCCCCAGCGCCAGCGCGACCGCCACTTTCACCCAGCTCGGTATGAACTTCGTCGCGTCGTCGATGTGCTTCTTGTAATTTTTGATCACCGCCGCGTCCGCCGTCGAAAACGTCGGATTGCCCGACTTTTGCATGAGCCGCAGCGCTTCGCTCACCACGTACATGTCGTTCCGGAAGTTGCGCACCTTATCCTGCGGCACTGCCTTCAACTGCTTGTAGAGCGCCATCTCCGTCCCGATTCCGTTCACGAGTTCCCGCAGCGCCAGCATCGTATTCGGCGTGAACTGCTTCGTGCGAATGTACGTCGTCAGCTCATCCCGCGAATCTCCGATCACCGCGTCGGGCGAGACGTAATGGCCCAGCGTGTCGGTCATCTGCGCGGATACCGCGATGAAGTCCTGCGTCTGCGACGCCGTCGTCGCATGATTCACCGCGTAGGCCGTCGGCACCGTGCCGATCAGGATCAACATGATCAGGCCCATGCCCTTTTGTCCGTCGTTCGAACCGTGCGCGAAGCTCACTCCCGTGCACGTCAGCACCAGCAGGCAGCGGATCCAGAAAGGCGGCGGCTCCGTCCCTTCGGGCGCCTTGTAAAGCTGCTCGTTCTTCAGGAACGCCTTGCAGAGAAGCAGCAGGATTGCGGCCACCGCGAACCCGATCAGCGGCGAGAACAGCAGCGACTTCCCGATGTTCAGCGCCTGCCCCCAGTCCACTCCGCTCGTTCCGGTCTTCACGGACATGAGCTGGTTCGCGATGCCCACCCCGATGATCGATCCCACCATCGTGTGCGAGCTCGACGCCGGAATCCCGAGGTACCACGTGCCCAGATTCCAGATGATCGCCGCGATCAGCAGAGCGAACACCATCGCGAACCCGGCGCTGCTTCCGACCTGGAGAATCAGCTCCACGGGCAGGAGCGACACGATTCCGAACGCCACCGCTCCGCTCGATGTCAGCACCCCGACGAAATTCCACAGGCCCGACCACACCACCGCGATGTGCGGCTCGAGCGAGTGCGTGTAGATCACGGTCGCCACCGCGTTGGCCGTGTCGTGAAACCCGTTCACGAATTCGAATCCCAGCGCCACCAGCAGCGCGATTCCCAGCAGGACGAAGGGCAGGTAGCTCGTCGCGTGAATTGCCGAGAGGTCCGAGACCAGGTGCCCGCCCGCGTAAATGAACCCGATCACCAGGGCCACACCGAAGATCAAAACGCCCACTTTGCCGGCCCGCGAACTCCCTCCTGCTCCCAGCTTCGCATCGAGTACGGATGTTCCGGTAGCCATGCTTCACCTCACGAGTTCCCGCGGGAATTCGGCTTCGTCGCCTAAGGCGCTGCCAAGGGGCGCAAACCTACCGGGTCTCTATAAACGGCGTGTAAACGCGAAGTTAAGGCTTGGGGTGGCTGTGCAAATCCGCTTTCTTCACCGGATTGCCCCCTCTTTCGCGCCGTCCCGTTTTGGCATCGTTGACCGAAAGGACATGCCCGGTTGCGGCCTTCTTTCCGCGGTGTTAGGTTTTAAGGTCAACCGATTCTCATTCGGATGGCAGGGCGCATTTCGGGCCGCCTACGGCCCCTCGCGTTGGAGTTTCTTTGGCACCATGGGGCATTAGCGATCAGAAGATTCCGCAGGGCAGGCTGGCGCTGTTTTCCTACGCTTCCGTCGTCTTCGTAGCCTTGCTTCTCGTCGGTTTCTGGAAGCTGCAGGTGGTCCAGTCCGGCCATTTCGCCGATCTGGCCGAGAAGAACCGCATCCGCTACATCCCGATCATCGCACCCCGCGGAGCGATGCTCGACCGCGAAGGCCGTGTTCTCGCGGATAGCTATCCCTCGTTCAGCATCCTGCTGCTGCGCGACGATCCCAAGCAGCTCGAAAAGAATCTTCCGCGCATCGAAGACGGCCTGGGCATCTCGGCGGACGATCTCCGCGGCGAACTCGACGACGCCCGTTCCGAGCCGAAATTTCAGCCCATCGTCATCAAGCCCGCCGCCAGTGAAGCCGACATCGCCTTTGTCGAATCGCATCGCGCCGATCTGCCCATGCTTGAGCTCATGATGGTCCAGCGTCGCCGCTATCCTCACGGCGAGATGCTCGCCAATACCATCGGCTACGTCGGCGAAGTTTCGCCCCAGGATCTCGCCGCCAATCCGGACAAATACCGCCCCGGCGACATCGTCGGCAAAGCCGGCCTCGAGAAGGAATACAACGATCAGATCGTCGGCACCGACGGCCTGCGCCGCGTCGTCGTCAATAGCGTCGGCAAAATGGTCCGCACTCTCGACGACGTCGAAGCGATTCCCGGCAAGCCGATTCAGTTGACCATCGACTACGATCTTCAGTCCGTCGCCGAAGCCGATTTCGCCAATAAAGAAGGCGCTCTCATCGCCATGGACGCGCGCACCGGCGAAGTCCTCGCCGTCGTCAGCCGCCCGACCTTCGACCCCAACGATTTCGCCGTTCGCATCCCCTCAAAAGAGTGGGCCGAACTCAACTCCGATCCGCAGACGCCCCTTCTGAACCGCGCCATTCAAGCGCAACTCGCTCCCGGCTCCGTATTCAAGGTTGTTATGGCGACCGCGATGCTCGAATCGAAGGCCATTCCTGCGAATTACACGGTCTATTGCCCCGGCTCGGCGACCTTCTACGGGCGCCTGTTCCATTGCGATCACGCGCATGGCATGGTCGACCTGCACAAGGGCATCGTCGCCTCGTGCGACGTCTATTTCTACAACGTCGGCAAGCTCCTCGGAATCGACCGCATTTCGCACTATGCCACGGCTCTCGGCCTCGGCCGCCGCACCGGCATCGACCTGCCCGGCGAGGAGCCCGGGCTCATTCCCTCCGAAGATTGGGTCGAGCGCGTCTACCACCACAAGTGGTATCCCGGCTCGACGATCTCCGTGTCGATCGGCCAAGGCGCCGTCATGGCGACGCCCGTTCAACTCGCCCGCATGATCGCTGCCGTCGCCAGTGGCGGCACGCTCATCCGCCCGCACCTCCTCAAGAATGCCAATGAGCCGCCGCCGGAGGTCTTCCCGCTTTCCGACGACACCGTCAAGCAGATTACCGACGCGCTCTGGGGAGTCGTGAACGAGCCCGACGGCACCACCTCCGAAACGGTCAAGCTGCAAAATATCGACTTTTCCGGCAAGACCGGCACCGCTCAAACGGAGAGTTTCGCCTTGCAAAATAAGCTCGGCAAGCACCTGAAGGAAAACGGTTGGTTCATCGGACTCGCGCCGCGCCGCAATCCGGAAATCGTCGTCGCGGCCTTGGTGCAGGGCGCCGGCTGGGGCAGCTCGGTCGCTCCCATCGTGCGCGATGTCGTCAAAGCCTACTACGACAAGAAAGCGGGCCACTTCCAGATGCCCGCGCAGCCGGGCGCCACCGGAACGTCCTCGGCTTCGGCCACTCCGTCGCGGGCCGCGCCCGCCAAATCTGCGGCTCTCGTGGCTTCCGTCGGAGCGCAGCGACAGTGAAAGACCGCCCTAGTTTTCACGATTTCGACTGGGTCCTGATGGCCATCGTAGCCGCCATCTGCACTCTCGGCGTTCTCGAGATCTACTCCTCCACGCACGCAAGCGCGATGGCGGGTATGCAGTGGAAGCAGATCAGCTGGATTGGCGTCGGCATCGTCGGGATGTTCATCATCTCCCGCATCGACTACCACACCCTCATGGACCAGGCCCCCATCCTCTACATCGCGGGCATTGCGGGCCTTCTCGTGGTTCTGGTACTTGGCTATTCCCGCCTCGGCGCCAAACGCTGGATTTCCATCGGCGGCGAGAATTTGCAAGTGTCAGAACTCATGAAGTTGATTATAATCATTGTGCTGGCGCGTTACTTTACTGAAGTGCGCACCGACCGCCTCACCCTTCGCGATTTGGCGAAGGTTGCCACGCTGACGCTGGTTCCCGTGGCTCTGATTTTGAAGCAGCCCGATCTGGGAACCGCGATGGTGCTGGTTCCCGTGGCCGTCGTTGGCGCTTTTCTCGCTGGCATCGAGTGGAAGCATCTCGCGATCGGCGCGATTGTGGTCGCGCTGCTGGTGCCGGTCGCTTGGAATATGCGGCGCCATTTGAAGCCGTACCAGCAGCAGCGCATCCAGACGTTTTTGCATCCGGAAGAAGATCAGCGCGGTGCCGGCTATCAGATTCTGCAGTCCGAGATTGCTGTGGGTTCGGGTGGCTTTTGGGGAAAAGGATTCGGCAAGGGCAGTCAGAACCAATTGGGCTTCGTCCCGGTTCGCTATTCGGACTTCATTCTCGCCGCGCTCGCCGAGGAGCAGGGTTTCATCGGTGTCTGCGTCGTTCTGCTTCTCTACCTGGGCTTGATTCTGCGCTTGGTGGACAACGCGCAGAAAGCGAAAGACAAGGCCGGCATGTACGTCGTGATGGGAGTGACGGCCATTCTGGGTTTCCACGTTTTGGTCAACGCTTCGATGGTCATCGGCGATATGCCGGTTACCGGCATCCCCTTGCCGCTGATGAGTTACGGCGGCTCGGCGACGGCTTTTGTGTTCTTGGCTTTGGGCCTGGTGATGAACGTCCGCATGCGGCGTTTCGTCAACTAGTCCCGTTCCGATCTGTCTGGATGAGTATCAAATATACAGGTGGCGGCGTTGCTCGAACCCCGAACGCATTCTCGCGGGCCCGCCGCACCCAGTGCCCCGCATCCCGTCCCTTCGGGATCCGGGAATTCAGCATCGCTCGAGTAGTGGACGTTTTCGCGGGCGCGCCGTTGGCTGTGCCCCGCGCCCCGAGCCGCGTTTTCGCGACCGGGGAATTCAGCATCGTTCGAAGGACGCATCGAGTGGGGAAAGTCCATCCGCAAAACTTGGGTTCTTTCCTGGGCGGCCCGTCGTGGCGCGTCGAAGGCGCAGCCTTCCTCCACGCCGGTTCTGGCGCACGCGAAATTTCCGTGCGCCGCCGCACTCGCATGCTCCATGAGGAGTTCTTAAATGTCGAAGGAAATGGTCATCTCTGCGAACCCGCACGAGACGCGGGTCGCGATTTTGGAAGAAGGACAGCTTTGTGAGTATTACGTCGAGCGCGAAAAAGAGTTTGCGTTAGTCGGAAGCATCTACAAAGGCCGCGTGACGCGCGTGCTGCCCGGCATGCAGTCGGCCTTTGTCGAGATCGGCCTCGATAGCGACGCGTTTCTCTACGTCACCGATTTCCTCGAAGGCATCGAGGAATTCGACGAGCACGTCGCCACCACCGCCGAGGAAAAGATCCACAAAATGGAGGAGCAGGGCGGCCAGGTGTTCCCGGCCAGTCCGGCGGCGCCGGCTCTCGAGCCCGCGGACGTGGAAGCCGCGCCCGCCTCCTTCAACGCGCCCGGCGAGGAATTCGCGGCCGGCCGCGCGGTTCCGTCCGCGCCCTCCGCGCCGCCTCCCGCGCTCAACACATCTTCCCCCGATCGCCCGCAGTTCGAAAGCCGCTCGCCGCGACCCGACCGCGGCGGCCGCGATTTCGGCAGGCGCGGCGGGCGTCGCGGCGGCCGCTTTGGCCGGCGCGATCGTGGCGGCCGTGGTGGCGGAGGAGATCGTCGTTTTGGACGCGAGCTTCCGCCGTCGAAATACGCGTCGCCTCGCCCCCATGAAGATCATTCCAGCGAGCCCGCGCTCCCGTCGGATTACGTTCCGATCATTCTTCCCGGTGAGTCTCTCGCCAAATACAAAGAAAAGCCGCCCTCGGCCGCGCCGCCCGTTAGTGCCGAAGAAAACGTTTCAACCGCGGAAGCTCCGGTCGCAGCGCCCGAGGCATCCGCCGCGATTCACGAGCCCCAGCCCGCTCCGAGTTTCTCGGAGCCCGTCGTCGAGTCGCCGCGGCCCGCGCGTTCCGAATACCGGCCAAGCTCTTCGGGGCTCGAGCCGCTTCCCGGCGAGTCGATTTCGAAGTGGAAGCACGCGGAACCGGCGCCCGCACCAGTCGCGGAAGCGGCAGCCGCGTCCGAGCTTCTCGAGGAAATTGCCGACGACGACGAAGTCCTGCAAAAAGAGATTGAACCCAACGAATCGGTGTTCGGCGTATCTCATCGCGCCGAAGAAGTCTCGCCGGAAATTGAGGCAGCACATGCAGCCGCGCCCGATCTGACCGACGAGGAAGCCGCCGTCCTCGCCGAGCACGTCGCCGATGCGCAGAGCGACGCGCTCGAACGCGCCGCCGAGGATCGCGTCTTCGCTTCGCCCGAGGAAATCGCCGCGGCCGAAGCCGCCGACGCCGAAGAGGCCGAGGCTGCCGCCGAGGAGGAGCAGGCTCTCGAGGAAGAAGAAGAGACCGCCGAAACCGAGGGCATGATGGCCCCGCCGGAAAACGGCGGCGAATCCGAAATCGGCGAGCATCATGAAGACGCGCTCGCCGCCGGCGGCGAGTCGCCCTCCGGCGAAGGCATTTCACCCGCCGCGGAAGGATCGGCTCCGCAGGGCCAGCCTTGGAAGGCCAGCGTGCGCAACGATTTTCGCGCGCGCATGCAGCATCCGGGCCGCCGCGGCGGTCGCGACCGCGGCCGTGGCCGACGCGACGATCGTGGGCGCCGCCCGCATCATGGGCATGGTCCTCATGGCCACCGCATGCAGCCGCGCCGCCCGCAGTTGATTGCCGACCTCCTGAAGCAGGGCCAGGAAATCATCGTCCAGATCGCCAAGGAGCCTCTCGGCAAGAAGGGCGCGCGCATCACGAGCCACATCGCGCTTCCCGGACGCTACCTCGTCTACATGCCCACGCTCGATCACACAGGCGTCTCCCGCAAGATCGCTTCCGCCGAGGAACGCTCGCGCCTGCGTCACCTGGTGAACGACGCGAAGGGCGCGGCCGGCGGCGGCTTCATCGTCCGCACCGCGGCCGCGAGCGCCGCACCCGAGGAAGTGCGCGCCGACGTGGAATTCCTCACGCGCACCTGGTCCGAAATCAAGTCGCGCTCCGAGCAGCGCAAGGCTCCTTCGCTGCTGCATCGCGACCTCAACCTGGTCGAGCGCATGCTCCGCGATCACATCAGCTCGGACTACGCCGCCATCTGGGTCGATTCCGAGGACGAATACACCAAGATCATCGAGTTCATGAGCCGTTTCCAGCCGGGCCTCGTCAACCGGGTGAAGCTCTATACGAAAGAAACTCCGGTCTTCGAGGAATTCGGCATCCAGCAGGAAATCGACAAGGGGCTGCGCCCGAAGGTGTGGCTCAAGTCCGGCGGCTACATCGTGATCAACCACACGGAAGCGCTCGTGGCGATCGACGTCAACACCGGCAAGTTCGTCGGCAAAGGTTCGAATCGCCTCGAAGACACGATCGTCCGCACCAACCTCGAAGCCGTGAAGGAAATCGTCCGCCAGATGCGCCTGCGCGATCTCGGCGGCATCATCATCATCGACTTCATCGACATGGAAGAGCGCCGCAATCGCGAAAAAGTGATGGCCGCGCTCGAAGAGGCGTTGCGCGCCGATCGCGCTCCGTCGAAAATGCTGCGCTTCAACGAATTCGGCCTGATCGCCATCACGCGCAAGCGCACCAAGCAGGCCCTAGAACGCACGCTCTGCCAGCCGTGCCCCTATTGCACCGGCTCCGGCATGGTGAAGTCCGTTCCCACGCTCTGCTACGAAATCCAGACCGAAGCGCGCAAGATGGCGCCCGAAATGTCCTCGGGCAGCATCACGCTACGCGTCCACCCGGAAATCGGCAAGGCGCTGAAGACGCGCGAATCCTCGCTCGTCGAAGAGCTCGAGCGCTGGACCAAAAAGAGCGTCATCATCCAAGCCGACCCCACGCTGCACTGGGAGCAGTACGACATCTACTAAAGCTAATTAGCGACGATTCGAGTATGCAATGGCCGGGAAATTGCTTAAGCTGATAGCGAATGCCAAGCGAAAGTGCTAAAGTGCAATCTCGCGGAACGGAGGTTGTGGGGTGGGCGCTATCGGTGTGAAGCAAGCTAAGTTTCTTCGGGGCGATGTTGTTAATGTGGCGTCAGTTGTGCATCGAAGCCCGTTCCGGTATCCAGGCGGAAAAACATGGCTTGTTCCTCGCATACGGGAATGGCTGCGGAGCCTCAGCCCGGCCCCATCTGAGTTGATAGAGCCGTTCGCCGGCGGCGCGATCGTTTCCCTGTCTGCTCTCTTTGAGGATCTCGTGAGCCGTGTCGCCCTGGTCGAGAAGGACCCCGATGTATCGGCTGTCTGGAAAACCATCACAAATGGAAACGGGCGGCGATTGGCAAGCGAAATCAGTTCCTTTCGACTAACGCCAACATCCGCCAAGACTGTTCTCTCGAACCTTCCGAAGGATGACTTTGAAAGGGCTTTTGCGACAGTCATTCGGAATCGAATTCAACGGGGAGGAATCATCGCACCCGGAGCTAGTTGGGTCAAGAAGGGGGAGAATAACAAAGGCATTCTTTCGCGATGGTATCCCGAGACTTTAAAAAAACGTGTGGAAATGATCGCAGGGCGACGCGGAGATATCACCTTTGTTCAAGGGGATGGAGTCGAGTTCATCCGATTCAATGCTCACCGACGCGACGCCGTGTTTTTTATTGACCCGCCGTACACGGTTGCTGGACGACGTTTGTACGCATATTCTGAGTTGAACCACCGCGAACTATTTGAAGTCGCTGCGACGACGAAAGGCGACTTTTTGATGACTTACGACAACGCCCCTGAAATCAAAAGCTTAGCGATGGAATTTGGTTTCCAAACGGCTTTGGTGCCGATGAAGAATACCCACCACGAAATCATGTGCGAAATGCTGATCGGCAGGAATTTGTCGTGGGTCAAGAACCGGCCAGAGCCCTCGCCAGCCTTGTTCTGATGTTCGCCTCGAACTTTGCTTGCGGCACCGGTGTTGCAGCCACAAGTGCCGATTCGGCTTCCTTTAGCTTCGTCATGAATGGTTCCCGACTTGCCTCTAGCACGAATCCTCGCGGCCCTTCTTGGTAGCGAACGACAAACCAAACAAGATCGGAGTTCGACATATCGTTGGCGGCTTTCATTCTTCCCAGTTGGCCAAAAGAAGTCCTCGTCCACGACGACGGCCATTCGCTTGGCCCATCCGCTTAGTGTCGGCACCTTAGTGGACAGCTGTGGCAGGAGGCGTTTCGGACCACTGCTTCGGTAGTCGGGGCGACGGTTCTTTAATGGCCACGGTAGGGTCTCGCTATCGGAGTTGGCTATGAAGGCAAAATCCAGCCCCATCTTTTCGCCAGAGAAGTAAACCGCTTGCAGTTCCACTGGACACCATTGCAAGGGTTCGCTATTGGGCACCGCGAGAATGTTGTCGATTCGACCCACCTCGCGCTTTGTCCCAGGATCGACGTTGCCCATCGTTTCGACCGGCTCAAGGAACGGAGTCTGACCGATTGGAATGGCGGCCGAATTGCCGAGTATGGTCTGTCCTATCCACCCGTAGATTGTCTTGCTCTGTTCAAAGCGACTTGGACACGTTGTGCGAAGCGTGTTTCTGACGGATGCGACTCTTACTTCGCCGGTCTCGGCTGCCCTCTCGTATAAACGAAGCGAGCAAATTCCACCCGGCTTGTGGCAGTTGACGCTGTTGTGCTCATCCGAGAGAAACGGGCACGCTTGCGCTGGCCTTTCTTCCTTTGGCAAAGCCTGAATCGATGCGAAATGGCGCCGCTGCTGGCTGGTGAGAGACGTCAGGGGCGTGCCATACCACTCCCCAATCCCAAATCGGTACTGGATTCCGGATTTTCTGGCGGTTCTTGTCACAGACTTCACGACCTCTGAGGCGACAAAGGATACATCCGGTCGTCAGATTTTGATAGCTCTGCTACGAAATCCAGACGGAGGCGCGCAAGATGGCGCCCGAAATGTCCTCGGGCAGCATCACGCTGCGCGTCCACCCGGAAATCGGCAAGGCGCTGAAGACGCGCGAGTCGTCGCTCGTCGAAGAGCTCGAGCGCTGGACGAAAAAGAGCGTCATTATCCAGGCCGACCCGACCCTGCATTGGGAGCAGTACGACATCTATTAGGCTGTAGAGCCCGAAAAGCGGATCCCTCACGCCACCCGCGGCACCGCGGGCGGGTTCGGGATGACAACGTTGCCTTTTGTACATGTCCCCGAGGCTGTTGGTGCGTTCCTAGGAAGCGTCATCGCGAGCGAAACACACGGGACGGCCATTAAGTAAGTTCAAGGCGCGCCGCCTTGCGGAAACGAAAGCAGATTTCTTCCTGCGTCCCGCGCCCGCACACACCGCGGGAGATACCAGGAAGGCGCGGGTCTGCGCTCGGATGACAAGGTGCCTGTTGGCGACGCAGCGAACATGGCGGTCGTCGTGCCGGCAAGGCTAGTTCGCGAGACCCAAAGGCTTCCGAATATTCTGCGAAGGCATCGCACGGGCAACGTTGTCATCCCGAACCCGCCCGCGTTGCTGCGGGTGGCGTGAGGGATCTGCTTTTCGGCCTACTCCCAATCCGGCATGACCTCATCGGCCGATTGCGGCGCTTTTCCGACCAGGTCTGCGGCGAGGTCAACCCATGTCGGATTGCCGCTCTCGATCAGGCGAATCTTTTTTTCGCGTCGCCACGCTTTGATTTCCTTCTCGCGTGCGATCGCCATCCGGACATCGCCGAAGGTCTCGAAGTGGACGAGCCGGAAAATGCGGTATTGCGAAGTGAAGCCGGGCACGATGCCTTGGCGGTGTTCGATTAGGCGCCGTTCCAGGTTGTTCGTCACGCCGACGTAGAGGTTGCGTGACCGGCTGGCCAGGATGTAAACGCAATAGGTTTTGTTCACCGTGGTGACTCGGACGGCGGCGGTAGTATGGCACGCGAAGGCGAGGCCGAAAAGCGAGGCCGAAAAGCGAGGCCGAAAAGCAGATCCCTCACGCCGTCCGCAAAGGCGCGGACGGGTTCGGGATGACAACGTCGCTTGTTGGCGACGCGGCGAACGAAGGACGAGACAACATCGCAGTTCGCGACGCGGCGATGGGATGGCAGTCCTCGTGCGATCGTCCTGTGACGCGCGATCGCCATTCGGTCTGCGTCAATGAGGAGCTCGGTCTCGAATATTGCCACCACTTTGGTAAAAACGTTATCATCACTGCGATCAGTATTAGGCTTCACGTTGGTGGCAAATATGGCAACTTAAAGGGGCTTAAAACGGCTTAAAAGTGCAAATTTGGTCGTTTTCTGGCAGCGGGAAAGGCGTCTATATGGCGGAATCTCCGGGAGAGAAAAAGAGGCGGGCGCTCGCGACCTACGCGAGCCTGGCGCGGGCGGTTCATTCGCTGGACGACCTGCTGGACCAGCAATGCGCACAGTTCGGGCTTACGTCGAGCCAATTCCGGGTGCTGGAGCACCTGCTGCTCCACGGAGCGACGGCGACGGGAGAGCTGGCCTCGAGCGTGATGTTCGGCGACAGCACGATCAGCGTGGTCACGCGGAATCTGGAGAGCGACGGGCTCGTGGTTCGCCGGCCCGACAAGACCGATGGGCGCAAGGCGATCGTCCATCTGACGGCTGAGGGGAAGAAGTTGGTCGAGAGGATTCTGCCGAAACGCGGGAAAGTGCTGCGAGCGAAGATGTGCGTGCTGGGGAGGCGCGAGCAGGAGAACCTGGAACGGATGTGCTGGAAGCTGGCGGAAGGCGACGCAACAAAATTCGTCCTGGAGCTGACGCTCGACGATGAGGACGACCCGGACTAGGTTCAGGCGGCGGTAGTATGGCACGCCGGGTCTGCCACAGCGCCTTTCCCCGGGCGGCTTGTCCTCTCAACAGAAAAGTCTTGGGGAATTTGCCCTGGCCGCAGACTTGAACGAGCCGAAGTCCTTGTACCATTCGCCCTCTGGTGCATCTAGCTCGGACTCTCGCCACAGCTTCAGCTTGTAGAGATCATCCGCGGTAATCTTGCGTTCTTCGAGGCGATCGAACAGATGCTGCCGCAGCGCCAGCGGAAGATTCGTCCACTGGATTTTCGGCATCACTCACCGAAGGTCATCCGTGCCAATTCTCTCTTGATCCGCTTGCGCTCGTTTTGATTCGATGACTCCGCCAGGCGATCGGCAAGGGCAAAGAAGCGCGTCTTTTCCGAGTCTTTGGACTGAAGCCCGGCTTCGATGAGATCCACCAGGACTCGAGTATCGCTCGTTTTGCGGGTGCGCGCGATAACCCGCACGCGGTCTGCGATCGTCGCCGGCAGAGTGACGCTCTTGCGAATGGGTTTCTGTGCCTTTGGCATACAAGCAGGTTACACCATTCTGCACCATCGTGCACCGGCGCGGCTTACCCGGCATACCGCTGTTCGCGGAACGGGTCGCCGTACATGTTGTACCCGTTTTCTTCCCAGAAGCCGGCGGAGTCGTGTTCCATGAACTCGATCCCGCGCACCCACTTCACGCTTTTCCAGGCGTAGAGGTGCGGGACGACGAGCCGCACCGGATAACCGTGGTCGGCGGGCAGGGGAGCGCCGTTGTGCTTCAACGCGAAAAGCGTGGTCGGCCGCATCAGATCCTCGAGCGGGACGTTCGACGTGAAATCCTCCTCGGCGTGGACCATCACGTATTTCGCCGCGGGCTTGATCGCAGCCAGCTTCGCCACTTCCGTGAATGCCACGCCTTCCCACTTCACGTCGAAGCGGCTCCAGCGCGTCACGCAGTGCATGTCCGCGGTCACGCCGGTCATCGGCAAGCGGCTGAATTCATCCCAAGTCAGGCGCAGCGGCTTTTCGACCAGCCCGGTGATCTTGAAATCCCACGTCGCGGGATCGAATCGCGGCACGCTGCCGACGTGCAGCACGGGCCACTTGAGCGTCGCCGACTGCCCGGGCGGCAGCCGCCCCGACTCGCGCATGGCGCGTTCGAGCTGTTTGCGCTCGGTAGGATTTTCAAACATCCGCCTGGTTCCTTTCGGATCGCGACAGCTCTCAATATTGTACACGCCGCTTTCCGCGCGCCCCAAACGCGCGAGTTCTAGGACCGGGCGAAGCCTGTAGCAACTCCCGGGCACCGCCTCGTCGCGGCTCTGTTCGCTACAGCACATATTTCCGGGCCTTGACGATTTGCGTGTATGGTCGGTCGTCTCGGAAAAGAGCACTCTCGCTGCAGCGAGAAGCCGGTTTTCCGGAGAACATGCATCACGGGCGACCGGGCTTCCGCTGCACTCGAGGCGCTCATGCGGACCCACTTCATACTGATCGCAGGATTATTCCTGGGCACACTTCTTCCGGCGGCGGCGCAGACACCGGGGATGCGAACCATCCTCGCGAGCGCCACCACTCGCTCCGCTGCCGTGCCTTCATTTCGCCCGGTCCGCTCGCCATCATCCGATGCTCTGCCCGATAAACCGCAGCCCCGCCCTTTCTCCCGGCTGGCGCGCGCCTACAAGCCCGAGCCCACGCTGGCGAGCCGCCTCCCGGTTGAGCAGTTCCGCACTCCGCTGATGACGGAAGAGAGCGTTCCGATCGTCCACGTATGGGGCGGGCTGGGATTCGACTTCTTCGAAAGCACTTTTTATTCGCACAGCCTGCAGCGCGGCTCGCCTGAATCGGGAGTGGCTTTTCAGGATCCGAGACCGTTCACCCGCGACCAGGCAGCGCTCGCCGGTTCTTTCGGCGGCGATGGCGTGAGCCTGACGTACAAGTTCGGCACGGCCGGCGTGGCGAAGCCAGTGGAGATGTGGCGCTGCGTCTCGCTGATACTCGGCGACGCCCGCGGGTGCCCGCTCTAATCGCTGGTGCGGGGGCTAGTCCGGCGTGGTCTGCATATTTCGCAGAATGACTAACTCGTCCTGCACGCGTTTCCACGCCTTCGGGTTTTTCTTGGTGTGGTTCGGCGCGTCCGGATCGGCGTAAAACGCGAGGATGTTCGATTGCAGCCGCGCCGGGATCGGCCGGCCGTCCTGCAACGTGAGTCGCGCGAGCAGTTGCGCGTATGTTTCATCCGTCAGCCGGTACGTACCCGGCCTCACCGGGTTGCCGGTATCGAGATCGAGATTGGGGAGCGCCAGGCCGGCTTTCGGATCGTCGCGCAATCGGTTGAGAATCGCGGTGAAGGAATCGATCGTGTGGTTCACGCTGCTCACGTAAAGACCTTCGGTCTTGGCCGTCGGAATCTTGATGGCCAAGAGCGAGAGCACGCCGACCTTCGGCGTGAGTTTCACCACCACGGCCAGCACGTGCGAACCAAATCCGGGTCCCTCATATCCGGGCCGCCAGTGATTCTCGTAGTCGGCGCGTTCGAGCCGCCCGGCGAAAATCCGGTAGGCATCGTTTTGCGCGTCGGGCGGGAACTGCCGCCGGTGCAGCACAACCTCGGCGCCCGCGAACGCCGGTATGAACGTGCGCACGGACGTGCGATAGCTCCGAACGGCCGGGCGCGTCTTGCCGACCAGCTCGGGGAACTCGAACCCGTACGTTTCGCGAAACGCGCGATCGAGCAGGCGCCGGGGCACGCGGAATCCCACGTGTTTCAGGTACGAGGGCGGCGCGAACGTCAGCTTCGACAGCTGGTTGATGTCGAACGCCCACTCGGTCCGCACGTGCGCGTCCGGATCTTCGTCGTAGGTGACGCGCGGCCCGAATTCCCGCTCGAGATTCGGAAAGGCCACCGGGGTCGAGAGATTGATCGCCTGCGAGTGTCCGATGGAATCGCCGAGATAGTGCGAAAGCGCGCCGATGGCGAAGGCGTATTCGTCGCGCGTTGTCGCGTCGTTCAGCAGGTTCGAGACGAAATCGCCCGAGCGCACGTAGTGCGTCAAGTTGCTGAAAAACTGCTTGGCGAAGGGGTAGTAGCCCATGTCCTGGATCGCGCAGCCGCCGTAGGCGAAGGAGTGCGCCTCGCGCAGCTCCTCGCCGGTCGAGCCGGGAAAGCGCGCCAGCAGCAGGGGACGGATCGAGCTGCTCCACGCCAGGTCGATCAGCTCTTCGTGCGTGAAAACGGAATAGGCGGCCGCCGGCCGGCACAGCAGCACGAGCCCGAGCGCCACGTGCGCGGCGACGATGCGGCGCCAGTTCACGGCCGGGATTTCCCACGCGAGCGCATCCCGGGATCGTAAGCCGCGGCTTCACCGGGTCACACTACAGCGAACGCTGTAACTCTTAGAGGAAATCCACTAATGGAAAAGGCGTACCGGGATGGCGGGTGCCGGGTGCGGCTTTTCAGACGCGCGATTGAGACATCTGCCGGTACTCGTCGCCGGCGGCATCCGGCAGGAGTACGTAGAGCGTGTAAATGCCGAGCGCCGTCCCGAACGGGACGTGCAGCAGATCGAGGAACGCCATCACGAGCGCAAAGACTCGTCCCCAGCGCTCGAGCTTCAGCAAGCCCCATCCCGCGATGAATCGCAACGTCGCGAAGATCAGGAACATCACGCAGAGGATGCTGAAGAGGCCCGGCAAAATCGTGAACGCGAAGTCGTCGGCCGTTCCATGCCGCGCGAGGGGCGACGTCACGACTCCGCCGAGCACCGCCATGATCACCGCCGGGATCAGCAGGAGCGCGCCGTCGACGAACCACAGGATCGCGAGCAGGTGGACGTGCTCGGCGACACGCGTGCGCGCAGCGCTTGCCACTCGGGCCGCGGTCGTGCTCTTGCCGCAGTTGCCGCAAATCGACTGATCGGCGGCGATCGCCGAACCACAGTTGTTGCAGAACATGGCGTGCCTCCCCGGAAGCGGACGGCCGGGCGCGCGCAATGGCGCGGTCCGGCACTCGCGTGACGCGCCGCATCATAGGATACGTGCGGGGGTGGCGAAAAGTTCCCGAGCGGGTGTGCCTGAAAGCGTGGCTGGGGGACTGGCTTTAGCCGGTGGGCGCCTGGAAGTAGTCCGGGAGGTCCTTCTTGGTGGCGCGCAAAATCTCGACGATCGCCTGGCGGTCCGCCGGCGAAAGCCTGGCGTATTTCGCGCCGCGCTCGCGTCCCGAGAGGATGATCCACATCCGGTCGTAGATGGCGTCCTTCAGGTCCTTTGGCAGCGCATCGAACGCGGGCGAATAGATCATGTAACTGCAGGGGTATCGCATCAGGCGCGTCTTCAGGTCGAATTGCCGCAGAGACCTGTCCTGGGCGTCGCGCGGCCCTTCGGAGGAAAACATCTGCGCGAAGCCCGAGGTTCCCTGGATCGCGTTGGGCAGCGGCGCTTCATTGACAAAAAGCATCGCGTCCACGACGGAGTTCGCCGCTTCGCGCAAGACCGCTTCGGTCGTGCCGAGGCGGTCCACCGGGTCGTCGCTCGTGCGGTCTTCGTATTCCGAGTAGCGCACCTGCCATCCCGCGAGCGTGAAAAGGTTCATCACGTGCATTTCGTGCTCGAAGACCATCAGCGCCACGATGTCGCTGTAGGGCGAAAGGTACGCGTCGGTATCGAACTTGCCCTTGAGCGATTTCAGATTCAGGCTCTGATGATCGAAGAGGGAATCGGCTTTGGTCGCGTCGTCGAGCACGGCGTTGCCCATGTGCCGCAGCGCTCCCGTTTCGCCGGTCACGTACCAGCCTCCCCAGCGCTGCGCGAATGGACTCGCGTCCGTCGTGCCGAATTCGCCCAGCTCTTCGATCGGCAGGCCGTCCGGCGCGGGGTACACGCTCTCGATGCGCGTGCCCGGCACTCCTGCCTCGTGGCAGGCAAGGCAGGTGTCGTCGTGCCGCACGAAGCGAGGCTCTGCCGACGGCTTCTGGTCGAGCGTGTAGAAGATCACACCTTGCGTGGGATCCTCCGCCGCCAGCTCCACGATCGGACCGCCCCGCACCCAGCCCACCGCCACGGAATCGTTGAAATACAGGCTGCGCGGATTGCTCGGCGAGATGCGGTACATCTGAAAGCTGGTCTTCGAAAAGACCACGAGCTGCGATTCGATCGGCACGTCGAGCGCCTCGAGCACGGAGCGCAGGTAGCCCTGCTTGTCGTCGAACTTCAGATGAACTTTGCCCTGCTCGATCTTCAGATTGAGCTGCGAAACGGGGTCGGTCGTGGGCCGCGTGGCGTACTCGATCGCGGGCGAATCCTTGTCCGGCAGCAAGAACAGGCCCTTGCGGTCGCCCGAGGCGAAGGCGATCGAAAGCAACACCAGCCCGCAGACCACCGCAGCGCGCCGCACGGATTCCTCCTGGTCCTGCCTAGAACCTAACCCGCGTTCCGCTTCGAGTCAATTCCGTGTCCGCACCATGGCGCCCGATTTCGTGGAACGGAAGCGGCGCAGGTCATCCGCCAGCGCGCCCGCCCCGGCGTCCCGCGGGAAAACATTTGCTGGCGTGTTATATGGGCGCGCGTTATACAATGAGTTATCTTATCGAATGAGGGTATGCGCGATGAGAGCGTCCTGCGCCCGAATTGCGTTGTTGGCTTCGCTGATCGGGTTCGCCGCCGGCTGCGGCGGAGGAATGGCAACGGCTGTGTCGCCCCCGCCGCCGGCCGCCGCGTGCGTGCCCGCCGCGTCACCGGAGTTCGTCTATGTCCTCAACGGCTATTCCGTATTGATGTACACCGCGAATTCCTGCACGGGAGATCTGAGTCCGACGACGCCCGCCTCGGTTCCAACCGGAATCGCGCCGCAGCAGATCGGCGCCGAAAGCATGGTGGCGGCGCCATCCGGCAAGTTCGCCTATGTGGCCAACATGGTCTCGAATTCCTCGGATCAGGCCACCATCTCGATGTACGCCGTCGACCCGGCCGACGGCGTCTTGGCCGCGACTTCGCCCGCAAGCGTGCCGACCGGATTTTTGCCGCAAGGCATCGCGATCGACCCGTCTTCGAAGTTCGTCTACACGGCGAACAGCGACGACAACACGGTTTCGATGTTCACGATCAATCCGAGCACCGGAGTTTTGACTCCCACCACGCCTCCCACCGTCGCAACGGGATGGAGTCCGGACTGGGTGACCGTTCATCCATCCGGCAAATTCGCTTACGCCGTGAACCAGGACGATGGCACGATTTCGATGTACACGGTCAACTCCACGACGGGCGTCCTGGCGCCGATGACGCCCGCAACGGTGCCCACCGGCATTTCTCCCTTCGGCATTACCGTCGATCCCTCCGGCCGGTTCGCCTACGTGCCCGACGCGTATGATTCGCGAAATGTCTTGTCGCAATACACGATCGATCCCGCCACCGGAGTTCTCGCTCCGAACTCCCCGGCCACGGTGCCTACGGGAAATCAGCCGACCGCGATCGCGGTCGATCCATCGAGCAAGTTCGCCTACGTGGTGAATCGCGCGGATAATACGGTGTGGCTCTATACGATCGATTCGTCCACCGGGAACTTGACCCCGGGCGGCACAGTCGCCACGGGCACCGAGCCCTACCAAATTGCCGTCGACCCGACGGGCAAATTCGTCTACGTCACCGATGAGGCCGGAGAACTCTCCATCTACGCGATCGCAGCCGACGGCACTTTGACGCCGGCCGGATCGGTTGTCACCGGAGGCGCGGCCGCCCTGTCCGTCGCCGTGACTCGAAGCCAACAGTAGCTTTCGCGACAGCACCGCGAACTTGCGCGACGTGTCGCCGTGGCAGCCCGGCGATGCCCGCCGTGTAACGCCTCAGCGATTTCGGACGTCCTTGTACCCAGATGGGCGGCCCAGCCTGCCCGGTGCGGCAGGGAAGCCGAATCACCCGCCCAAGGGGCTCGCGGTTAATCGCAGTCAATCGTTCGTCAACTAAGGAGAGGATCGATGAAGAGAAATTCCATTCTGGTTGCGGCACTTTGCTTCTTGGTTCTTGCAATGGCGCACGTCGCGCGCGCGCAGGACGCGAACGTGGCCGGCGCCTGGGATCTGAGCGCTCCGGGCCGCGACGGCAACGTGATGACACAGACGCTCACGCTCCAGCAGGACGGAACTAAACTGACCGGCACGATCAAGGGCGCGCGCGGCGAAGCCCCGGTCACGGGCTCCGTCACGGGCAACAACATCGCCTTTTCCGTCACGCGCACCACGCCCAACGGCGCTCTGAAGATCGATTACACCGGCACGGTCGACGGCGACTCGATGAAGGGCACCTTCTCGGTGATGGGCAACACGATCAACTGGACGGCGAAGAAGTCCGCCGCGCCGGCCGGAGGTGGCGGAAACTAGCCCCGTCCTCGATCCTCTCGCAACGTTTGCGTTTGATTCTCCGGGCGCCCCATCCTCGATTTCCGCGGGTGGGGCGTCCGGGCCTCAACTCCGCAAGGGCACGAGCGCCTGCAACCGCCGCTCGCGCAGATAAAGCCCCAGCCACGTGAGCACGCCGAACCCCACCGAAAAACACGTATTGAAAAGCGGGCTTCCCGCGCGAATGTTGGCCGCCGTTGCACCGCCGAAATAGCCGGTCAGCAGGATCGCGCCAAGCACCGACGTGCGCGGAATCACGTAGAGCGCCACGCAAATCAGGAGCGTGATCCCGATCCCCACGATCGTCGAAAGCGGGAATCCGATGCGAATCGTCGCGTCGATCACCTGCTTTGCTTTGATCACCTTCGTGACGCCGTCGAAAACCATGAACAGCACCACGAGACCGCTGATCGCACGCCCGCTCCACAACGCGGCCTTCGAAACAGTGCCCGATTGCGCGACCGTCTCCATGGAATTCTCCTCTCGACTTTAGCGATTTCTACGATTCGTTTCCGTCGCCTGCCTTTTGCCGCAAACCTCAGCGCTTCGCCAGATACGCCACCAGCCGGTCGAGCTGCTGGTTCCATCCGATCGGAGCGCCGCGCGTGGCCGCCGACTCGAACGAGAACACCTGGTGCACGGTGATCCTGGTCTTCTCGCCCTCTTCGGCGAAGATCACCTCGGTCCAGACGTTTTGGGTCACGTCTCCGTGGATCGCGCCCTCGAACACGAGCCGCTCCGGCTCGATCACCTCGGTGAGCACTCCGTCGAACGGATAGTCGTTGCCGTCGGGCCCGCGCATCGTGTAGTGCCAGCGGCCTCCGGGGCGCACGTCCATCACGTGCACCGTCGTTTTGAATCCGTGCGGTCCCCACCATTGCGCCACGTGCGCGGGATCGGTCCAAACCTCGAACACGAGCTTCCGCGGCGCATCGAACACCCGCGTGATGACCAGCTCATTCTTCGCCTGCCCGGGATCCTTACTTGCACTTGCGTCGCTTGCGCCCATGTGTCTTCTCCTTGCTTTGAAGTGTTTCGAGGTAGTCGTCGAGCCTGTCGAAGCTCTCGGTCCAGAAGCGCCGGTAGCGCTCCATCCATTCGGCCGCGTCTTTCAAGGGCCGTGCGTCGAGTTTGCAGGGCCGCCATTGCGCGTCGCGCCCGCGCGCCACCAGGCCCGCGCGCTCGAGGACCTTCAGGTGTTTCGAGACCGCGGGGAGGCTCATATCGAAGGGCGCGGCCAGCTCGGACACCGAAAGCTGGCCGGATGCGAGCCTCGCCAAAATGGCCCGGCGCGTGGGATCGGCCAGGGCCCCGAAAGTCGTGGTGAGCGGATCGGCGAGCATCTGTATTTAACCTACTGGTTAAATACAGCAGACGCTCCGCTCTGTCAAGCCTCTTTTTCCGCCGTTCACCGCGCGCCCTTCGACGAGCCCCTGGGGCCACCGCCGTCCACCGCGCATCTCCGCCTCTCCGCGCGCGATTTTGCTATCATGGCGGGTCCGGAAAATCACATATCACAACGAGGTGCACTCCTTGTCAGCGCGAATCCTGAGCGGCAACGCAATTCGAGACCAAATCTACGCCGAACTCGCCGGCGAAATTTCTTCGCTCGCGGCGGCGGGCATCAAGCCGGGCCTTGCGGCGGTGCTGGTAGGCGACAATCCCGCGTCGAAGGTCTACGTGAACAGCAAAATCGCGGCCTGCGGCAAGCTCGGCCTCGCCAGCTTCCACATCACGCCGCCCGCCACCATCTCCACCGGCGAACTTCTCGGCATCATCGAGGATCTGAACGCGCGCGACGACGTGGACGGAATCCTCGTGCAGCTTCCGCTGCCGTCGCAAATCGATTCGAAGAAAGTGCTCGAAGCCGTCGACCCGGCGAAGGACGTCGACGGATTCCATCCGATGAACGTCGGCCATCTCGTCGCCGGACGCCCGGGACTGGTCGCCTGCACGCCCGCGGGTGTAATGGAGATTCTTCGCCGAAGCAACGTGCCCATCGAGGGCGCGAACGCCGTAGTGCTCGGCCGCAGCGATATCGTGGGCAAGCCTCAGGCGCTGCTGCTGCTGCATGCGAGCGCCACCGTCACCATCGCGCATTCGAAGACGAAGGATCTGAAGGACGTCGTCCGCCGCGCCGACATCGTCGTGGCGGCCATCGGCCGTCCCGCCATGGTCACGCCCGACTACGTCCGCCCCGGCGCCACCGTGATCGACGTCGGCATCAACCGCATCAACGACGCGAAGCTGGCCGAAAATTTCTTCGCCAATTTCCCCGAGCGCCTCGCCGAATTTCAGAAGAAGGGCACGGCCATCGTCGGCGACGTCCATCCCGATGTGGCGAGCGTCGCGGGCGCGTTCACGCCGGTGCCGGGCGGCGTCGGTCCGCTCACGATCGCCATGCTCATGAGCAACACCGTGAAAGCCGCGCGGATGCGCCGCGGCTCGCGGGCGCCTCTCGCAGCGTCGTCGCGCACCTGATGCTGCGGGTCGGGCTCACCGGCGGAATCGCATCGGGAAAGTCCACGGTCGACCGCATGCTGCGCGACCGCGATTGCATGGTCCTCGATGCCGACGCCATCGCGCACGAACTCCTCGAGCCGGGACAGGACGTCCACGACGCGGTGGTGCGCGAATTCGGGCGCGAGATTCTCCGCGCCGATTCCACGATCGACCGCGGCAAGCTCGGCGCGATCGTTTTCGCCGATCCGGCGAAGCGCGAGCGGCTCAACGCCATCGTCCATCCGCGGATTCGCGAGATTTCCGACGGCTGGTTCGCCCGGCTCGACGCGCCCGGCGGTCCCGCGGTGGCGTTCGAGGACGCGGCCCTGATCCTCGAAGCCGGCCTTCGGAAATATTTTCACTGCGTGGTCGTTTGCTGGTGCCGCCCGGAGCAGCAGATCGAGCGCCTCGAGGAGCGCGGCCTTTCCCTCGAGCAGGCGCAGCGCCGCATCGCCGCGCAGATGCCGATCGACGAAAAGCGGCGTCTCGCCGACGAGGTGATCGATTGCTCGGGCTCGCTCGAAGAAACCGAGCGCCAGGTCGACGCGCTCCTCGCGAAGCTCGGTTCTTCGTAGCGGCGCAAATGCTCGGCGGTTTGCCGGTGGAAGCGCGAGCCTTCAGGCTCGCGAAAAGCCGCAATAAGAAAGGGGCTTTAGCCCCGGGGATTGCCGCGCATTCGCGCGGGCGGTGACGCAAATGACGACTTCGCAAAATCGAAAGCGCGCCCTTCGCCTTCTGGCGCTGGGACTCATCATCGGCCTCGGCGCCTACTGGCTCGGCACCCGCTACGGCCAACGCACGCCCGGTTCCGTCTCCGCGCTCCAGGCTCCAGGCCCGAGCGGCCCGCTCGATCCCATCGAAGAGGAAAACGTCCGCATCTACCGCGAGGCCTCGCCGGCGGTCGCGAACATCGTCACGCGCGCCGTGCAGTACGATTTCTTTTTCAACGCGGTCCCGGTCGAAGGCGCGGGCTCCGGCTTCGTGATCGACACCTCCGGACACATCCTCACCAATTACCACGTGGTGCAGGGCGCCGAGACGATCGAAGTGATTCTCGGCGACCAGTCGCACTACAAGGCGAAATACATCGGCGCGGACACGCGCAACGACATCGCCTTGATTCAGATCGATCCGCGCGGGCACAAGCTCGTGCCGCTCAAGCTCGGCGACTCGCGCAATCTCCTGGTGGGTCAGCGCGTGCTCGCGATCGGGAATCCTTTCGGTTTCGAGAGCACGCTCACCACCGGCGTGGTCAGCTCGCTCGGCCGCACCGTGCAGACCGGCGACAACACGTTCATCGACGAAGCCATCCAGACGGACGCCTCGATCAACCGCGGCAATTCGGGTGGGCCGCTGCTCGATTCGCACGGCGAGGTGATCGGCGTCAACAGCGCGTTCTACTCGCCCTCGGGCACTCCTTCGGGAATCGGCTTCGCGATTCCGATCAATACCGCGCGTCGCGTCGCCGAGGATCTCATCACCAAGGGACGCGTTCGCCGCGCCACTCTCGGCGCGGAGGGACGCGCGATCTGGCCCGGGCTCGCCCAGGCGCTCGGCCTCAGCGTCCAGCAGGGAATTCTGATCGAGCGCGTCGATCCGGGCGGCCCCGCCGCGCAAGCGGGAATCCGCGGCGGCGATCGGGTGGTGCTTGCCGGGCTTCAGCAATTGCGCATCGGCGGCGATATCGTCGTCGCCATCGACGGCAAGTCCGTCACCAGCCAGATGGATTTGAATCTGCTGCTGAATCGCGAGGGGCCGGGCGACACGGTGACGGTGACCGTCGTGCGCGACGGCAAGAAAATCGACATCCCGGTGAAGCTCGGCGGAACGTGAGAATGCTCGTAGCGCCGGGCGTCCTGCCGGCTTTCCGGCGTCCCTCACAGCGGCGAGGCCGTGCTTGGTGGGAGTGCCGCTGGCTGCGCCCGTTTTTAAGCGCTGTACCGTCTGCGTGAGGTCATGGCCGCCCGGAAACGGGTCACATTCCTTCGTAATTCGGTCCGCCGCCGCCCTCCGGCGGCACCCAATTGATGATCTGATACGGATCGGCGATGTCGCAGGTCTTGCAATGAACGCAATTCGCCGCGTTGATCTTCAATCGCGGCGCGCCGCCGTCCATCGTCATCTCGTACACCGCAGCCGGGCAAAAATACTGGCAGGGATTGCCGAATTCCCGCACGCAGCGGTCGCTGCAGATCGATGGATCGAGCACCACGAGGTGGCACGGCTGATCCTCGTCGTGGCGCGTGCCCGAATGATAGACATCCGTGAGCCGGTCAAACGTGAGCTTCCCGTCGCCCTTGAATCGCGTCGATTGGTCCACCAGCGTGCGATCGCGATGCAGGTTCGTGTAGTCCTCGTAGCCGGGCTTCGCGCGCATCGGATCGATCAGGCCGCGCCCGCCGCTGACGAATTGAAATCCCGCATGCACCAGCCCTTTCCACAATCCGTCGTGGAACGCCTGGTGGAAATTCCGCACCGCCCAGAGTTCCTGCTTCAGCCAGCTGCGATCGATTTTCTCGGGATACTTTTTCAGCGTTGCCGCGGAGGAATCCCCGGCGCAGAGCGCTTCGTAGACCGTCTCCGCCGCCAGCATGCCGCTCTTGATCGCGGTGTGGATGCCTTTGAGGCGCTGGGAATTGAGCAGGCTCGCCGAATCGCCGATGATCAGCCCGCCGTCGACGTAATTGCGAGGCTGCGAATACCAGCCGCCGTAGGGCACCGTTTTCGCGCCGTAGCGCACCAGCTTGCCGGCTTCGAGAATCTTCTTCACGAATGGATGCGTCTTGAATCGCTGAAACGCCGCGTGCGGATCGAAAAGCGGATCGCGATAGTCGAGTCCCACCACCATTCCGAGCGACACGCGGTTGTCGCGCAGCCCGTAGATCCAGCCGCCGCCGTAAATCTCCGAGCCGAGCGGCCAACCGAGGGTATGCGCCACGTAGCCCGTGTCGATGCGCCCGGGCTGGACGTCCCACAATTCCTTGATCCCGAGGCCGTAGACCTGCGGATTCAGGCCGTCGAGCTTCAGCCGGTTCACCATCTCCTTCGTCAGCGAGCCGCGAGGCCCTTCCGCGAGCACCGTCACTTTCGCGCGCAGCTCGTATCCGGGAGTGAAGTTGTCCTTGGGCTTGCCGTTCTTGTCGACGCCTTTGTCTTCCGTCAGCACGCCCGCGACGCCGTTTTTCTCATAAAGCAGCTCTTTCCCGGCAAACTGCGTGAAGAGGTTCACGCCCTTTTTTTCCACCAGCCCGCCCAGCCATTTCATGAGCTTGTTCAGCGAGATCACGTAATTGCCGTGATTGCGCAGCGGGGGCGGCGTGATCGGCAGCTTGAAGGAATTCGTTTCGGTGAAGTAATAGGCGGCGTCGCCGGTCACCGGCGTATCGAGCGGCGCGGTTGTTTCGAAGTCCGGGACGAGCTCGCGCAGCGCGCGCGGGTCCATGATCGCACCCGAAAGCTGATGCGCGCCGATTTCCCGCGCCTTCTCGAGCACGTAGATGTTTTCAGCGGAAAGCGACGGCGTTTTCTTCGCGGCGGTGTGCTGCTCGATCAGGTTGGCGAGATGCAGGGCGCAGGCCAGTCCTGCGGGTCCCGCGCCGATGATCAGGACATCGGCCTCGAGCTTCTCACGCTCCACGGTCACGCCAGAATCTTAGCAGAACCCGCCGCATTCCCCGCACCGCCGGGCCGCCTGTTTCCGCCCGCAATTTCCGCACCCGCTCCCGGCAACCCGGCGCCCCTGCGAAACGCCAATCTCCGCAACGGCGCGACCGCGCAATGGCACGACCGTGCAATGGCACGACCGCGCAACGGCGCGGCCTCTGCAACGGCGCGACCGCACAAAACAATTCGCCCGTAGGGGCGCCGCTTGCTGCGCCCCTTCGAAGCCACGCATGCACCTCAGCGAGGACCGCCCAACGAAGAACCCCCGGAAGCATAAGGCTTCCGCCCAGCGAAAAAGCCACAATGCGCCTGGAACACAACCGGAATAGACCCGTGAAGCCCCGCGTGCAGGGGCGGGTTGAAACCGCTAGTGTCTCAGCGCCGGATCGGCCTGCGTGATGCTGCCTGGTTCGAGCTTGGTCTTGATCGTCACCTTCTGCCGGGGCAGAAGGTTCACGTCTGTATCAAACGTCCGGTATCCGGGTAGGTCGATCTTGATGTGGTGCTTCCCCGGAGCCAGGAGCATCGCGCGCCCCACCCCGCCGAAGTCATGCGCCGTCCCCGCGTAGGCGCCGTCCACAAACACGGCGGCGCGATCCGGCGTCACCTTGATCTTGATTTCGGAAGTCACCTTCGCGTATTCCGCGCGCGGGTCCTTCTGCATCGCGACGTCGATCGTGATTTCCTTCCCCGGCTCGACCGTAAGCTTCTGCACAAAATCCGTGTACCCCGCCTGCCGCACCGACACCTCGTGCTCGCCCGGCAGCAGGTAAATTTCCTTGTCGCCCTTGAGTTCGTCGACGTAGCCCACGTATTGCCCGTCGATCCAGACGCCCGATTTCTTATCGGCGTCGGTGTGGGCCACAAACTGGAGCCGCCCCATCACCTGGTTTTGGGCGCGCAAAAGCCCGGGCAGCGCCAGTACTGCCGTTACCGCCAGAAGGCTTGCAAGAATGCTCTTTATGAATGCCACTCGCATTTCGATCCCCTTGGAATCGCCTGGGAACGATTCGAGATTCCCCTCATATCCTAATACGAACTCCTTCATTCGACACCGGTTAACTCGCAATTTCCGGCCTTCGCCCAAGGCGAAGCCCCGGCGCCGGCCGAGGATTTACCTTTATTGCACCACTTCCGCCAAGACTTGTCGAGCCCCGCGGGGTGCCGTGATAATTTGGTGAGGCTCGCCCTCCGAGGCCACTTGACGGACACGCTGACATCCATCGAAGCCCGAAGTACGGCCGGATCGGAAAAGCGCCGCAGCTCGCGCGTTCCGGCGGCCATCCCCATCACCGTGAGCGGCGTTGACGCCCTCGGCGAGCCCTTCCGCGAGCTCACCACCACGCTCAGCGTCAGTTGCAACGGCTGCAAATACAAATCGAAAAATTACGTCCAGCGCGATTCGCTCGTCACGCTCGAAGTGACGCATCCCAATCCCCGGCTCAGCCCGCGCGTGGTCAGGGGACGCGCCCGCTGGGTTCAGCGCCCCAGGAATCTGCGCGAACAATACGAGATCGGCCTCGAACTCCTCGTCTCCGGCAATATCTGGGGCCTGGCCTCCTCGCCTCCGGACTGGTTTCCCCATCCCGACGACGAAGGGCTCGCTCAGGAAGACGCCGCCAATGCCGAGCAGGATTCGGCTGCCGCTTCATCTCCATCGGGAGCGGCGACTTCTCCGCTCGCATCGTCCGAACCGGCCGTCGCCGACGACGCTGTGGACGCCGGCGCGAAGCCGTCCGCAGCTTTCGAGGAAATCGACATCAGCGGCGCCATCGGTTTCACGCCCGAGGAGTCCGAGCCGTCTTCGCCCGTCGACCTGAAAACGCGCCTGCAGGAAACCGTAGCCACCTCGCTCAAGTCGATGGTCGACCGCATGGCTGAAGCCGCCGCTCTCGATATGGCCACGCGTATCGCCGCCGTGATCGACGAAGCGCGCGCCGCCTGCGGATCGGCTACCGGCGAATTCGAGGCCAAGATCCGCGCCGCCCTCGACGAAGCGCTCCATCCCAAGCAGGTCGAGGCCGTCTCCGCTTCCGTCGAAAAAGAGACCAAAAAGAAGACCCGCAAGCCGCGAAAAAAGGCGCGCCAGGCTGACTCCGCCGACACGGGCGCGCATTAATCCCCCGCCTTTTCTTGCAATCACCGCGCGAACGGATATAACGTTTACGCGGCATCCCGGCGTAACCGGCCGGCTCCCGCCTCCGTCTCTACAATTGGCGGAGTCCGCGACGTTATCGGCGCGTGGAAGGAGATCAGATCTTTCATGATAAATAGGCGAAAGTTATTGGGCTTGATGGGTGCGTCTCCGGCGCTCCTGGCCGCTGCGACAGCTGAAGCCAAAGAGAAGAAAGCAAAAGTCAAAGACGGCAAGGCTTCGACCATGGAGCCGAAGATCACCGCTCTCAATCCGCGAGGCATGCCGCCTCCGATCACTCTCATCCCGATGGCGCCGCGCCTCTCGACGCTCGACGGCAAAACCATCTACCTCATCTCCGATGGATTTCCGGGCGCGGATCATTTCCTCGCGCAGGTCGCCATCTGGTTCCAGAAGAACATGCCCAGCGTCAAGACCGTCTACCGCCTCAAGGCGGGCGGCTTCGCGGACGACGATCCGAAATTGAACGCGGAAGTGAAAGCGAATGGCCAGGGCGTCATCATGGCCATCGGCCATTGAAGCACCTGCACACCAGCGACCGTCGGTCACTGCATCGAATACGAAAAGATGGGTATCCCCGCTGTTCCCATGGTGACGATCGCCTTTAAGGATCTCGCCAAGACCAACGCCGCCAAGCGCGGCATGCCGCTTCAGCGCATCGTTTTCACTCCGCATCCCGTGTGGGGCAAGACCGACGCGGAGATGTACGCCTATCTCGAGGGCAACGACCCGGTGAGCGGGAAGCCGCTCATGCCAGAAGTGGTCGGCGACCTCACGCGCCCGCTCGCCCCGGATGAATCGAAGTCCGGCGTCGTCACCCCGCCGACCGGCGCGCCGAGCTACACCGATACCTCCGACAACCTGCAACAGTATTATCTCGACAACGGCATGACCGATTTCATGCCCATCATCCTGCCCACCCAGGAAAAAGTGGACGCGATGCTCAAGGGCACCAGCCACAAGCCCGACGAAGTGGTCGGCAAAATGACGCCCGCGCAGGGTGCCTTTCCGGCGTGGTCGTTCACCGTGCAGCAAGTGGCGGTCAACGCGGTGATGGCCGGAGCGACGCCCGATTATTTCCCCACGCTGCTCGCCATCGCCTCGACGGGGATTTCAGCGCTGTTCAGCTCGACCAACTCGCTCGTTTCCGCCGCGATCGTCAACGGCCCGATTCGCGACAAGCTGCAAATGAACTACGGCATCGGCGCCATGGGCCCCTTCAACCAGCCCAACGCCGTGATCGGCCGCGCGTGGACGCTCATGTCCAAGAACCTCGACGGCGGCGGCATCGCCGGCGAAACCTACATGGGCTCGCAGGGCAACATCATCAACTACAACAACCTGATCGTCCCTGAAAACGAGAAGGACAGCCCCTGGCCGCCCTTCCACGTGCAAAAGGGTTTCAAGCCCACCGACAACGTGGTGAGTTTCTTCTTCGGATTCTGCATCACGCAGGGGCAGGGCGGGCGAGGGCTCGGCGTCAAGCCGATTCCGCAGTACCACGAGGCGATGTCGTACAACGCCGGCCCGTTCGCCTCGCTCTTCGGCGCGCTTTTCCTGCTCGATCCTCTGGTCGCCAACGGCCTCGTCGAGCTCGGCTACAAAACGAAGGATCAGCTCGCCGATTGGCTGCAGAAGAACACGACAATCTCCGTCAAGGACGTGAAGTCCATGCTCTTCAGTGGACTCCCGCGCGGGCCCGAAGCGGCGAATCTCACCGACGACTCGATCGTCCCGAAGTGGCAGCGTCCCGACGCTTTCAACTTCGTGGTGGTCGGCGGACAGACGAACCCGTATCACCAGCTCGCCAACATGAGCTATCGCGTAAGCTCTTCGATCGACAAGTGGACGTGACGTAACTCGAGGGGGAGTACATCTCAGCGGCCGGCGCTTCGGGGGGAGCGCCCGCCGCTGAGCGCGTTTTCCCGCCCGCGCATCCCGCCTCGCCTTCTTCCGACGCGTCAGCTCGACTCCGCTTGCATCCATGCGTTCAAATCAATGGACGCTATGATCCGGCCGTGCTAGTATGACAATCGTATGACGAAGGTCCTACGAAATAACAAGAGGCAAAAGACCCCCAGGAAAGAGCGGATGACGCTGTCGTTGTCGCGCGAAACCGCCAACTTCCTCAGGGTCACCCGCGCGGAACTCCAGGCGCCTTCGATGAGCGCCCTCCTCGAAAAGATCGTGGCCGACCTGCGAAGCCGCGCAGAGCAGCAGAGCTACGAAAAACACATGCGCACCTATTACGACTCGCTGCCGCGCGCTGCCGTCCAGGGGGAGCGGGAGTGGGGCGCCCTGGGCGAGGTTGCGCTCGACGACCAACCTGCTACAGGTCGGTAAATGGGTGCTTCCGGTCGGGCGCTTCCTCAGCCGCGGCGCGGACAGATATGGTTCGTGAACTTCCCGAGCGATCCTCCCGGCAAAAGAGCGCGGCCGGTCCTGATCGTTTCCTCGGACGGCCGAAATACTCATCCGCACGCCTCGACAGTTCTCGTGGTGCCTTTTTCCACGACGTTGAGCGGGATACCCGCCCACGTTCAGCTCGAGCCGGGAGAAACCGGCCTTCGTGAAGTTTGCGAACTTCAGCCGGAGAACGTAACGACTGTCAGGAAGGAAATCCTACAACCTGCGCCCGGCACGCGGGTGCTCGCGCAGCGGATTCTCCGTGTAGTGGCGCGGAACGTGGTTTTCGCGCTGGGATTGCAGCCGAAGGAATTGTAAGTTTCGGTTTCCCGCCGTCGAGTCTCCTCAGGCGAAGAGAGTCCGACGCCTTGCCCGAATCCCTCTGAAACCTAATCCCACTTCCCATCGTATCTATACTCGGGACTTGCATCCCGTTCGCCAATGAGCTAAAGATACGCGGGGCTTTTTGCGGGTATTCCGGGGTGGGTGCCCGGCAGAAGCCGTTCGCGGATTATCCGAGGGGGGAGTATTCATGCAATTTCTGAACGCAAAAAAAGTGTGGCTGGTCGCGCTGGCGGCGCTGATGGCGACGGGGCTATCGGTCCCCGCGGCCAAGGCGCAGGACACCAAGGAATTGCTCGCCGCGCGCAAGGACGTGAACGAATGGCTCACCACCGGCCACGATTACTCGGACCAGCGCTTCAGCGAGCTGAAGCAAATTAACGCGGCCAACGCCGGCAAGCTCGGCCTCGCCTGGTATTACGACACCGATTCCGAGCGCGGCACGGTCGAATCGACTCCGCTGGTTTTCAACGGCTCGATGTACGCCACGCTCCCCTGGGGCGTCGTCGTGGCGCTCGACGCGGCCACCGGAAAGGAAAAGTGGCGCTGGGATCCCAAGATTCCGCACATGAATTTCCCCGTCGGATCGGCGGGAAAGCCCGATAAGGAGCGCATCGGCCCGAGCGTCTGCTGCGGCCCCGCCAATCGCGGCGTCGCCATTTACGACGGTAAAGTGATCGTCGGCACGCTCGACGACCGCCTCGTCGCCCTCGATCAGCAAACCGGCAAGGTTGTCTGGACCACCCAGACGATCAGCGACGCGCAGGACTACAGCATCACCGGCGCCCCGCGTATCGCCGGCGGCAAGATCATCGTCGGCAACGCCGGCGGCGAATACGGCGTTCGCGGTTTCGTCGCGGCCTACGACGGCGAAACGGGCAAAGAGCTCTGGCGCTTTTACACCGTGCCGGGCGACCCGACCAAGCCCTTCGAAAACGCCGCCATGGAAAAGGCCGCTCCCACGTGGGAGGGCGACTGGTGGAAGCTCGGCGGCGGCGGAAACGTTTGGGACGGCATCTCCTACGATCCCGAGTTGAATATGGTTTACATCGGCATCGGCCAGGGCGGTCCGTGGGTCCAGGGCTTCCGCAGCCCCGTCGGCATGGAGAATCTGTACCTGTGCTCGATCGTCGCGCTCAATGCGGACACCGGCAAGTTCCAGTGGTATTTCCAGACCACGCCCGCCGACGAGTGGGATTACGACGCCACGCAGGGCATGGTGCTCGCCGACCTGAAGATCAACGGCAAGATGCGCAAAGTCATCATGCAGGCGCCGAAGAACGGCTACTTCTACGTGCTCGATCGCAAGACGGGCCAGTTCATCTCCGGCGCGCCCTACGTCCACGTCACTTGGTCCACCGGCCTTGATCCGAAGACCGGTCGCCCGCACGAAGCGCCCGGCATGCGCTACGAGGAATCGCCCAAGGACGTTTCCCCCGGACCCGCGGGCGGCCACGCGTGGGAAGCAATGTCGTATAACCCGGCCACCGGCCTGGTCTATCTCCCTGCGCTCGACAGCACGTTCCATTACATGGCGGAGAAAGTTTTCCGGCCGGAGCTCGGCGTCTACAACTGGGGCATCGTCCTCGGGCCACCCGATCCGAAGCATCCGCTGCCGCCCAACGACGCGTTCCTGACGGCGTGGGATCCGGTCACCGAGAAGCAGGTGTGGCGCGCCGATAAAATCGGTGGCGGCGGCACGGTAACCACCGCCGGCAACCTCGTCTTCGGCGCATCGGAAACCGGTGACTTCGTCGCGCTCACCGCGGACAAGGGTGAGAAGGTCTGGTCCGCCAAGCTGATGGCCGGCTTCGCGAATCCGGTCACCTACGAGGTCGACGGCAAGCAGTACGTCGCCGTCCTTTCGGGACGCGGCGGCAAGGCTCGCATCTACGCCTTCACGCTCGATGGCAAGCTGCCGATTCCCGCGCGTCCTTCCGGCGTCTCGGATAATCCGTTCGGACCGCCGCCTCCTCCGGCGCCCGCGCCTCAGGCGCCGACGCACGAGAACCAGCCGCAACCGCAGTAGCATCGAGTCGGCAGCAGAGGATTCAAGCGCAAGAAGACGGCGGCCCGCGAGCGATCGTGGGCCGCCGTTTGTTTTGCCGCGCGACCGCACCCGAGCCGCGGAGCGGCGATTGTACCTAGCCCGGCACGTAGCGCCTGCCTGCAAGACAGGCGCAGCGAAGTGCCGGGTTCAGCCGCGACTACATCCCAAGCCCCGGAAGGGGCGATTGACTTCGCGCGCCCCGGCTTCTGTACCCGACTCGACTCGTCACTGGCCGCCGGATGCGCGTCACCTCCCGAATCCGCATCCGCGATTCTTGCGCCCACCGCGCTTTCGCGTGTATCGTGGCTGGTCTCGGAGGTCACGATGAAACTCACGTCGAAGCTCTCTCTACTCTCCATCCTCGCGGCGCTCCTCGTCCTCGCTCTCGCGCCCGCCGCACCTGCGCAGAACAAGGAACAGGACCGCGTCGAAAACGCCGGGCGCGTGATGAAGGAAATCATGGACGTCCCCGACGACATCCCCCAGAGCGTGATCGACAAGGCGGATTGCGTCGTCGTCCTCCCGTCCGTCCTGAAATTTGCGATCGGCATCGGCGGCAGCTACGGTCGCGGCGTGATGACCTGCCGCGGCGGCGCGAATTTCCACGGCCACTGGGGCCCGCCCACCATGATGGCGCTCGAAGGCGGCAGCTTCGGCCTGCAGCTTGGCGGCCAGGCCACCGATTTCGTGTTGCTGTTGATGAATCAGCGCGCGGCTTCGAGCATCCTCAGCAGCAAGGTGAAGCTCGGCGGCGACGTGTCCGCGGCGGCCGGCCCCGTCGGCAGAAACGCTTCGGCGGAAAGCGACGTCACGTTGCGCGCGCAAATCCTCTCCTACTCGCGCGCTCGCGGGTTGTTCGCCGGCATCTCGCTCGCCGGCTCCACGCTCCGCCCGGACAACGACGCCAACAAGCGCCTCTATGGAAAAGAAATCTCGGCGAAAGAGATCGTGCTCAACCACGCCGTGCCGCCGCCTCCGTCCGCGAAGCTGCTGATCGCCACCCTCAACGCCAAATCGCCCAGAAACATGTCGAAGCCCTGAGCCAGGCGACGCTTGCGCTCGCCGAAGCTGTGCTCGTTGTCCATCTGGTGTGGTGTCTCTGGGTGCTGCTTGGCTGGACGCTCACGCGCGGGCGGCCCGTGCTGCGGACGTTGCACATCGCCTCGCTCGTCTACGCCATTTTCATCGAGTCGGTGCCCTGGCCGCCGTGCCCGCTCACCGTCGCTGAGAATTGGCTCGAGGCTCGCGCCGGAATCGTCCCCGCGCGCGGTCCGTTCCTGGTGCACATTCTCGACGCGACGATCTATCCCAACGTTCCCGCGTGGCTGGTGGTGGGCGGCGCGGTGTTGATCTGCGCCGCGATCTTGACGATTTACGTCCGCCGCTACCGCCGCCGCGACGCGAACGCCCGCTGGTGATCGGCTGCGTCAATCTTCGACGAAACCGCGAAGCCGCGCGAGCTTCTCGTCCCATTGCCGCGAGATCATGTCGAGGTAGCGGCGCGCCTGCCGCACGCGGCGCCGGTCCAATTGCCACACGCTTTCACGTCCGCGCCGCGCGCTTTGCACCAGACCGGCCCGCTCCATCACGCGCAGGTGCTTGGTGATCGCCTGGCGCGTGACGCGCGAGCCCTCCGTCAGTTTCATGATGGACGCCGGCCCGCCCTCGCACAACCGGAACACGAGCCACAGGCGCATCGGATCGCCGAGAGCCGTGAAAACGAGCGCGGGGGCGTCCGCCGGCCCGAGTTTGCCCCTACCGCGCATTGGCCACATACTCGGCGAAGAGATTCACCACGATGCCCCAGCCCTGCTCGTTCGCGGTGAACGCCTTCACGCGGCGCGCAAGCGGAATACGGTCGAAGCCCGACTCCGTCACCGTCAGCTGCACGCCGCCCGGGACTTCTTCGAGCGCAAACGCGACGAGCGTCGTCGGCTCGCCGGAATAATCGACGCCCGGCTCGACCGCGTGCGGGTGCCAGCGGAAGGAGAACAGCTTTTCGGGTTCCATCGCTTCGATCGTGATTTCGAACGCAACGCCCTCGAACTGTTTCTGGGCCTTGGCGATCTCGGCATTCACGCTCGTGCCGACGATCTTGCCGCGCATGTGCGCCCCGGGGGCGAACGGCGCGTCGAACTGTACGCCGAACCACGAGCCGAACTCCCTCGAATCCGAAAGCGCGCGCCAGACGCGATTCAGCGGCGCGCGCAGCACGATCTTTTTCTCGATGCGGTCGGTGTCCATATGCAACCTCCAGATTGCATACTAGCGCAGCCTCCGTCGATATGCAACCGCAGGGTTGCGCGAGCCCCGCGATGCGCCCCGCAACCCGCGATCGGGTGTGACGCCACGCGCGCACACGCTCGCCCCGCCCCGCCGATCTAAATTGCAATTTGCTGGGCGCGGGACTATAACAAAGGCGCGGTGGCCGCGCGGATCGCGCGGGCCCGAATGCGCGCAGGCGAGCAATCCCGTATTCGCGCGGAGGGAACGTAAAGCGCCAAAAGGGAATCTGCCCATGGCGCCCGCTCTTTTCGTATCGGCCGTATCGGTCCTGGCCCGACACGTTCTTCACGCCGCGAAATGAAGGACGCGTTTGTACGGGGCTAGCTCGAACGCTCGCATCGCCGGCAGCGCCGGAGGCGCGGCACAAGTTAGCCCAGCCCGGAAGGGCTGGGACGTCCCGCGAAACGAATTCCGAGTGCCGTAGGTGCGACACGTTGTGGCACCCCCACCGCGCACGGCGGCTTCAATAGGCTAAAAGGAGGCGCAATGAACCGACGAAAAATGCTGGGCTTCCTGGGGCTTGCCCCCGCGCTTTTGACCGGCTCCGCCGCGGACGCAGCCGCGGCCGCCGGCGGCAAGCGCAAAGCCAAAGCAGCTTCCTCCTCCGAGCCGAAAATCGAAGCCCTGAATCCCCGCGGCATCGCTCCCGCCATTCAACTCGTCCCAATGGCGCCGCGCCTCTCCACGCTCGATGGCAAGACCATCTACCTCATCGACGACACTTTTCCCGGCGCCGACCACTTCCTCAATCAGATCGCCATTTGGTTCAAGAAAAACATGCCCAGCGTCACCACCGTCTACCGCCGCAAGGCCGGTGCGCTCGCCGACGACGATCCGAAGTTGTGGGCCGAGATCAAAGCCAAGGGCAACGCCGCCATCATGGCCATCGGCCATTGAAGCACCTGCACTCCAGCGACCGTCGGTCACTGCATAACGCTCGAGAAAATGGGCATTCCCACCGCGCCGATGGTCACCATCGCGTTCAAGGATCTCGCTCTTTCCAACGCCGCCCAGCGCGGCATGCCCCACGAGCGCATCTGCTTCACGCCGCATCCCGTCTGGGGCAAGACCGACGCCGAGATGTACGCTTACCTCGAGGGCAACGATCCCGTCAGCGGCAAGCCGCTTATGAAGGAAGTCATCGGCGCGCTCACCGATCCGCTCACCGACGAAGAAAAGAAAACCGGCACGGTTCCTCCCAGCGTCGGACCCGCCACCTTCAGCGATACTTCGGACAATCTGCAGCAATACTACATGGACAACGGCATGACCGATTTCATGCAGATCGTCCTGCCCACCCAGGAGCGCGTCGACGCGATGCTCAAGGGCACCAGCCATTCGCCCGACGAAATCATCGGCAAGATGAGCCCCGCGCGCGGCTCCTATCCCGACTGGTCTTTCAACGTGCGGCAGGTCGCCATCAACGCAGTCATGGCCGGATGCAAGCCGGAATATCTGCCGGTGGTGCTCGCGCTCGCCGCCAGCAGCCTCACCGCGCTTTCGTCTTCCACGAATTCGTTTTCCGTCGCCGCCGTAATCAACGGCCCCATTCGCGACAAGCTCAACATGAATTACGGTATCGGCGCCATGGGTCCCTTTTCGCAGCCGAGCGCATCGATCGGCCGCGCCTGGACCATGCTCTCGAAAAATTTGTCGAACTCCGGCATGCCCGGCCAGACCTATCTCGGCACGCTCGGCAATTCCACCAATTTCGGCAACCTGATCATTCCGGAAAACGAGAAAGACTCGCCTTGGCAGCCCTTCCACGTCGAGAAGGGATTCAAGCCGGAGGAGAGCGTCGCGAGCGTATTCGTCGGATTCAGCATCTCCCAGGGACAGGCCGGGATCGGCCTCGGCGTCAAGCCGGTGCCGCAATACGACCAGGCGCTTGCGTACAATTTCATTCCGTTCGGTCCCCTCTTCGGCGCGCTTGCCGTGCTGGATCCGCTCGTGGCGAAGGGACTCGTGGAGTTGGGGTACGACAACAAGGAAAAGCTCGCGGACTGGCTGCAGAAAAATTCCAAGATTTCGGCGAAGGACGCGCGGTCAACGCTGTTTGCCGCCCGCTGGGTGCCCGACCCGAACATGCCCGACGACACCATGATCCCGCGCTACGCTCGCGCCGATTCCTACAATTTCGTCGTCGTCGGCGGCCAGACGAACCCGTACCACATGGTCGCCAACCTCAGCTACCGCGGCAGCGTCTCCATCGACAAGTGGGCATAAAGACTCCCAAGAGTTTTGCCCGAAGCAATAGCGACTGCCAGTCGTGGCCAGCCAACCCTACAAAATGACAGAAGCGCAGGCGCTGACGATTCAGTATGCCCTGACTCGTTCGGAGATTCTCCGATCGTTTCTTCGTAGCACGCTGGAGTCACCGAAATATCTCGCAACAATCCTTGCGTACGCGGTCGGGATCGCGTTGTTCGAACTCGTGCTTGAACTGTCCTCTTCACATTCGCTTACGGCGCGAGACGGGATTCGCGCTGCTGGCTGGGGCATCGGGTCTCTTATCGTGATGCTCCTGTGGATCTTCGTCCGCGGCAAACCTGCGATGCGGACGCTTACGGTGTCGCGAGATGGCATCTCAACGGAGATTGGTCGAGTCAAAGCCCAGATTCCCTGGAGCAAGGTGAGGACGGTGACTGACACCTCTGAATTTGTTCTCATTGCCCGCACGAATGGCAACGCCTTCTTTGTACCCCATCGCGCTTTCTCTGACGCCGGACAAAAGGCGCTTTTCCTGAAATCAGTGGCTGACTCGATCAGCCAGAACCAGGCGTAGAAACGACCCCGCGCGGCGTCTCCACCCCCAAATGCCTTGCAATCCACGCGTTGCCGCACTATAAGATTTGTGGTCTCGCGCGGGTAACCAAGGCTCGGTTCGGCGCCCGGCTGGCGCGAGCGACAAGGGTGGGCCATGAAAATCAATCGACGCAAGCTGCTGTCGCTCATCGGAATTTCGCCGGCGATCCTCGCCGGAGCCTCGGGCTCCGCGGACGCCGAATCGCAAGCGCACAATAACGCAAAGACCGCGACGCACAAGCATCTTGCCGCCGCCAGCGAATACAAAATCACCGGACTCAATCCGCGCGGCGTCCCGCCTCCGATCACGCTGATTCCCATGGCCGCGCGCCTCTCCACTCTCGACGGCAAAACCGTTTACCTCGTCGACACCGGATTTCACGGCTCGGACGCGCTGCTCACCCAAGTCGCCGCCTGGTTCACGCGCAACAAGCCCGACGTCACCACCGTCTTCCGCCGCAAAGCCGGCCCTTACGCCGAAGACGATCCCAAGCTCTGGGCGGAAATCAAAGCCAAGGGCAACGCGGTGATCATGGCCGTCGGCCATTGAAGCACGTGCACCCCAGCGACCGTCGGTCACTGCATAACCACCGAGAAGATGGGCATCCCGAGCGTCCCCATGGTGACGCGCGCGTTCAAGGAATTGGCCACTCTCAACGCCGCCAAGCGCGGCATGCCGCACGAACGCATCGCCTTCACTCCGCATCCCGTCTGGGGAAAAACGCCTGAGGAGCTGCGCGTCTACGTCGACGGCCCCGATCCCGTGAGCGGCAAGCCGCTGATGCCCGAGATCGTCGATTTCCTCACCGTGCCGCTCACCGACGACGAAAAGAAATCCGGCGAAGTCGCCGTCTCTACCGGCCCGGCCACCTACGGCCCCGACACGCCGAAAAATCTCCAGCAGTATTATCTCGACAACGGCATGACCGACTACCTCCCGATCATCATTCCCACCGAGGAGGCCGTCGAGGAAATGCTCACCGGCACGAGCCACAAGCCGGACGAGCCCGTCGGGAAAATGGCCGCGGGCGCGTATCCGCCGTGGACGTACACCGTGCGCCACGTCGCGATCAACGCGGTGATGGCCGGCTGCCGCCCCGAATATTTCCCGATCGTGCTCGCGATCGCCTCGTCGGGCGTCGCCTCGCTCTTCAGCTCCACCAACTCCTTCGCGTTTTCGATGGTGGTCAACGGCCCGATCCGCGACAAGCTCAACATGAACTACGGCATCGGCGCGCTCGGCCCCTTCGCGCAGCCCAACGCCACGCTCGGCCGCGCCTGGACGCTCCTCTCGAAGAACCTCGGCAACGGCGGCATCCCCGGCGACACCTATCTCGGCTCGCTCGGCAACAATCTCAACTACAACAACGTGGTGATCGCCGAAGACGAAGCGAGCAGCCCGTGGCCGCCCTTCCACGTCCAGCGCGGGTTCAAGGCCGAGGACAACGTGGTCAGTCTCTTCCGCGGCCTCGGCGTCGTCCCGGGACAAGTCGCGCGCGGCAGCAGCGTCAACACCAGCCCGGAATTCGACAAGCAGCTCAGCGATCTCTTCAGCACGTTCACCGGATTTTTCGGCGCGCTGGTGATCGCCGATCCGCTCGTCGCCAAGCGCCTCAAGGAACAGGGCTACGACTCGAAGGAACAGCTGATCCAGTGGTTCTACAAAAACACGGTGCAGACCGTGAAGGATTACAAGAGCCGCAACTACGCCTATCTCTTCGATTACCCGCGCGCGCTGCAGGGCGTCGAGCCCTACGCCTCGTGGTACAAAATGCCGGACGACGCCGTGATCCCGCATTTCCCGCACCCGGAAAGCTTCAACATCGTCGTCGCCGGCGGCCAGACCAACGCCTACCCGCAAGCCGCCAACATGAGCTACGGCGTCAGCATCTCGATCGACAAGTGGGCGTAGCGCAGCCCCGCGGACGTTCCGCCGCCCGTAGGGGCGCCGCTCGCTGCGCCCGGACCTAGGTTTAAACGTAGCGCCGGCCTGCCCGCCCGCGGAGGGGTGCTTTAGCCCGGCATTCTTCGCATCGGCACTGCGCCGCCCTGCCCTGACGGACTGTGCGCGGCCCCGCATCTTCGCATCGGCATTGCACCGCACGTAGGGGCGGGTTTCAAACCCGCCCGCCTCGCCCTCGCCACACGCGTAATTTGGCGCTCACACTGCCGTGCGAATCGCCGCAGCTTCGAGCGACGGCCGCGTTACTCGTCCTTCCACCCGGTCTCGACCGCCTTGCCGCAGTTCGAGCAAGGATTCCCTTCGTAGGCTCGCTTGTGCATTTCGGCTTTCGCCTTCGCCTCGTTGGGATCGATGTCGCACATCGCGGTGCTTCCGGGCAAATATTTGTAGCCTTTCCCTTTGAGGTACTGCTGAAAGTCGTTGAGGATGACTTGGATGGAAGCGTCGTCGATTCGCTTTCCGGCGAAGAAATTGTGGCCGTTGCCGGGCCCGGAGGGATGCGACGTCAGCTTGTCCGTCAGGAATACAGACGTGTAGTACATGTTGATGCCCGCGCCGCCCGACGTCGAACAGGAAATATAAAATTGCGTCGGCGAGCCGGACGAACCCTGCGCCGCCGGCGACGGCGTTGACGCTGCTGGCGCGCCGTAAGACGATGCCGCAGGCGCCGCTCCGTGCGGCGCCGCAGGTGCGCCGTAAGTTGGTATGGGCGTGCCATAGCCCGGAACGGTAGAGGCGTTGCCCGTGGCGGGCGGCGCCGAGTCCGCCGCCGAGTATTCCCACGCGACCGGAACGACGCGGCCTTTCTGCGCCGTCCATTGCTGCTCGATCATGTTCACCGAATTCTGCTGCGCGGCGGGAAGCGCCGAGAGCTGCCGGCAACGGACTCCCCCATGGTAGATGTTCGGATCGAATTCGGCGGGGTACGTCGCGAGGATATGGCGCGTCCACGCGCTCGAAATCGCTGTCGCGTTCGCCGGCCCGTGCACCACTACGATGTACAGCGCCGCGCCCGTCTGCGGCGCCGCCGAGCTCGCCTGGCACACGTACGGAGTCTGCCCCGAATCTTGCGGCAGCCCCGCAGCGCGCGCAGTCGTCTGCGCCGCGCACAGCAAAACAGAACACACCAGCCCCATCGACACCGGTCGCGCCACACGAATCAGTCGCCGCACGAAATCCTCCTCAAACCAGAAAATCTCGCGCTCGACGTGGAGCTAGAGTTGCCGCCGATGATACACCAGGAATGTTAACCAGCCATTTCGAGCCGAAATTTCTCGGCGAGCGCGGAAACCAGTAACGCGTGTTTAGGTTTTCTTTCCGGCGCGGTCAGCCTTACTCGCAGCACGCAACTCGAGCACATGCTGCGGATGAGTCTGCGCAGTGGATCGCACTTCGCACGGGCATTTCTAATGTCGGACCTGAAGGTCCGCCCCCTAAAACTCGCGCTGCTGCGCGGCAAGCTCGGACGTAGAAGTGCGGAGTTTTTCGGCGCGAAACAGCGCATTTAAGTGCATTGCGGCAGGAAGCTTCGAGTCTGAAGTTTCTGGCGGGTGGCAAACGCGCGAAGCGCGTGATATACGGTAGCCCACGGCGTAGCCGTGGGAACCGGTGCGCAAACGAAATCTAGCCCGTGAAGCGGGCGCAAGAGCAGCCTCATAGCTTCCACAGCCTGCTGATTCACGCCCTCTTCAGCACGAAAGATCGCGTTGCCCACATGGACGCGGAGCTCCGCTCTGATTTGTTCCCGTACGTGGGCGGCATTCTTTGAGAGATGGGTTGCTCGGCGCGTTTGATAAACGGCGGCTGCCCCATCCTTCGCGTGTCTTGCGAAGGGTGGGCGAGGCAACCGCGCCATCATTCTCGCGTGCGCCCTGCCTCAAGCGTGAACCCGTGATTTCCGACTTCTACCTCCGAACTCGAATTCCCAGAGCTCGCAACCGCCTTCGGATCGTGAGCCGCTTCAGCTGAGCCATTGCCTTGTCCCGCAGCTCCAGCGCCTCCTGCTCCTCGTCCATCCGCCGAATCTCCCGGAAGAATTTCAGCGCGTCGCCTTCGCGCAGTTTCCGGCACATCCGGATCATCGACATCTGCTCCCGCGAATCCAGCACACGAAACAACGACTTCACGAGTTTCGTGTGCCGTGGCAGGACGTCATGAATGAAACTCTTCCCGGCCGCCGTCAGGCCCGCGACGCCTATCAGCTTTCCCCGGCGCGATTCGCCCCCCTGGGACTTGGCCTTGTGGCCGTCCTCGAGGCCCACGGGCGGCAGGGTCACGATCCGTTGCCCCACCCATCCCCGCCTCTCCAGGTGGTTGACCATCCTTCTCACATTCTGCTTCTTCGCCTTCCGCGCCTGCATTATGTCCCGCGTCGTCAACGCGCCCCGGCGATCCAGCAGTTGGAGCAGCCGGAGCTCGCCCATGGTCAGGTCGAACGACTCAAGCGGCGCCCGCAACTCCCCTTTCAGCCAGTCCGCGGTGTCGATCATCTCCATGTAGGCTTCCATGGCCCGCCCGGTCTTCTGCCGGTGCGTCAGGCGGCGCTCCATGCCTCGATAACCTGCCAAAGGTGCCCCTTTCTGGCCTTCCAGGTCCGTCAAGCCGTCCGCCAGGGTCATCCTTGATGCCCGTCTTGTTGCGGCAAAATTACGCTAATTCGCGGCCCGAGGAAATTCGCAGTTCTACGTCCGCATTTGTCGCAGCGTTCGGGGTGGTTAGGGGGTCGGAGCTTCAGCTCCGACATAGAAGCATCGAGCGAAGCCCTACCGCTGCGCGGACTCACCCGCAGCAAGTCGTCGAGGTTGATTGGACGGTTGCGGCGGGGGAAGACTGCCGGGCTACGCTAAACCCAAAAGCGGGCGCAGCAAGCAGCGCCCTACGGATCACGTCAACGCAGGACCACCGCGAAAGACTGCGGGGCTAGAAGGGCCCCTCCGCGAGCGGGCAGGCCGGCGCTACGTTAAAGTCTTGGGAGAACGGGAAGAAACGGTGGAAGCGCGGGGTTTTAGCCCCGCGAAAAGCGCGAGCGTCGCGCGGCGTTTGCGTCCGCCGGGCGCGCCTTATAGGGGGTCGGACCTTTAGGTCCGACATAAAAGTCGCGCGAAGCGCGTTTCCATTGCGCAGGTTCACCCGCAGCAAGTCGTTGAGTTTGATTTGAGGGTTTGCGGCGGGGAGAAAAGCAGATCCCTCGCGAGTGCGGCTCGGGATGACAGCGGGCGTTGGGTGCGCAAAAGGCGGGCGGGTTTGAAACCCGCCCCTACGGAAAAGCTAAAGAACCCCGGCGCTACGTTTACACCTTAACGGCTTCACGGCAAGGGCGGCCACGAGGGGACGGCAGCTGAGAGCTGTGTCGCCCGCTTCGCGGGCTGGCGTGGCTGTGACGTCGGTTCCCACGGCTTCGCCGTGGGCTAGGGTCTTGCGCCCCGTTCCGGGGCTTTCGAAGCTCGCATCTTCCGAGGACCGGAGTTTTACCCGCAGGCTGTGAAGACGCTCAGGATGATGTGACGGTTCTGTCGCCCGCTTCGCGGGCTGAATCTGCACGCGGGGTAGGTCCCACGGCTTTGCCGTGGGCTAGTATCTTGCGCCCCGTTCCGGGGCTTTCGAAGCTCGCATCTTCCGGGGACCGGAGTTTTGTCCGCAGGCTGTGAAGACGCTCAGGATGATGTGACGGTTCTGTCGCCCGCTTCGCGGGCTGAATCTGCACACGGGGTAGGTCCCACGGCGTTGCCGTGGGCTAGGGTCTTGCGCCCCGTTCCGGGGCTTTCGAAGCTCGCATCTTCCGAGGACCGGAGTTTTGTCCGCAGGCTGTGAAGACGCTCAGGATGATGTGACGGTTCTGGCCCGCTTCGCGGGCTGAATCTGCACACGGGGTAGGTCCCACGGCGTTGCCGTGGGCTAGGATCTTGCGCCCCGTTCCGGGGCTTTGGGTCCCTCAGGATAAAGAGCACCCCTTTGTTCGTCCCTTCCTGCGTCAGGGCAGGCCGCTCACAATCGTTCGGGGTAAACCGGCGCTACATTTAAATCTAAAGCGGGAACAAAAAGCAGATCCCTCGCGAGTGCGGCTCGGGATGACAGCACGCGTTGGGCCGCGCTGAAATGATGAAACGCGAAAGCGGTCCACGAGTCACGAATCACCAATCACGAGTCACCAATCACGAGTCACAAATCGCCAGTCACGAGTCACGGCACTTACGATTTTTCGCGGGCGTCGGCGCTACGTTTAGAACCAAAGCAAAGGCCGCCCACCTTAAAGGTGGCCGCTACGAACTGCGATCTACGAACTGCGATCGCGACCGGCGCCTACTGGCTGGGGCTCGCCGCGCTCTTGCGGATGGACGAACGTGGGCGTGGCTTGCGGCGTCACCGGGGGTTGCGCCGGCGGCGGCTCCGGCGCGGCTACTTCGTAGTCGCAATTTTCGCGGATGCAGGAGCGGAATGTGCCCTGCTTGGTTTTCTTCTCGACGATGAACGGGGCGCCGCATTTCGGGCACGGCTCGGGAAGCGGCTCGTACGGCGTGGTGAAATCGCAATCGGGATAGCGCGAGCAGCCGTAGAAGATGCGGCCGCGCCCGCGTCCCTTGGACGTGCCGCGGCGAACGAATTCGCCTTCGTTGCACTTGGGGCATTTGATGCCGAGCGTGATCGGGCGCGTGTACTTGCACTTGGGATAGTTCTGGCAGCCGATGAAATCGCCGTAGCGGCCGGCGCGGCGCAACAACTGGCCGCCGTCCTCGGGGCACTTTTCGTCGATGGGAACATCGGGCTGCAGCGCTTTCTTGGTGCCGCTGGCGAGGCGGCGGGTCGTCTTGCAATTCGGATAGCCGGTGCAGGCGAGGAACGTGCCGAAGCGGCCGCGCTTGATGGCCATCACTTTTCCGCAGTTGTCGCAATAGACGGTGCCGGTCTCGGCCTCGGCATCGTCGCTGCCGGTCTCGGCGAGGTCGCGCGTGTAATCGCACTCGGGATAGCGCGAGCAGCCGAGGAAAAATCCGTGGCGGCTGATGCGCTCGAGCAGTTCGCCCTGGCCGCACTTTTCGCACTTCTCGCCCGTCTTGATGCCGGCCTTGTACGACACCATCGAGTCGGCGGCTTTGTCGAGATCGATCTCGAAGCGGTCCCAGAATTCCTTCACCGACGAGCGCCAGGTGAGCTTGCCTTCCTCGATTTCGTCGAGCTCGTCTTCCATGCGCGCGGTGAACGTGACGTCGAAAATATCCTCGAAGGCTTTCACGAGCAGGTCGGAGACGGTTTCGCCTAGGCGCGTGGGCGTGAAGCGGCCCTGTTCCTTGTTGACGTACTCGCGCTCGACGATGGTCGAAATGATCGCGGCGTAGGTGGAGGGGCGGCCGATGCCTTTTTCTTCGAGTTCCTTGACGAGCGTCGCTTCCGTGTAGCGCGGCGGCGGCTCGGTGAAATGCTGCTCGGGGCGGACGGAATCGAGGCGCAGCTTCTCGCCTTCGGTGACGCGCGGCAGCGTGCGGCTGTCGGTGTCGCCCTCGTCTTCCTTTTCTTCCTCCTCCTTCACGATCTGGTAGACGGCGAGGTAGCCCTCGAACTTGATGACGGAACCGGTGGCGCGGAACGTGTAGTCGGCGGCCGAAATGTCGATGGTGGTCTGGTCGAAAACCGCCGGGACCATCTGCGAGGCGACGAAGCGCTGCCAGATCATCTGGTAGAGCTTGTACATGTCGTCTTCGAGATACGGGCGGACGCTTTCGGGAGTGCGCGCGACGTCGGTCGGGCGAATGGCTTCGTGGGCTTCCTGCGCGTCCTTTTTGGATTTGAAGAAGTTCGGCTTTTCGGGCATGTACTTCGGGCCGTAGGCCGTGCCGATGTGCTCGCGGACCTGGTCGAGCGCGTCGTTGGAGACGCGAACAGAGTCGGTGCGCATGTAGGTGATCAGCGCGACCGAACCTTCCGTGCCGAGCTCGACGCCTTCATAGAGGCGCTGCGCGAGCATCATGGTGCGCTTGGCGGTGTAGCGCAGGCGGTTGTAAGCGGCCTGCTGCAATTTCGAGGTGGTGAAGGGAGGCGGCGCGAAACGGCGCTTTTCCTTCTGGGCGACGTTGGCGACCTGCCAGACGGCGCGCTCGACGGCGGCGACGACGCGCTGCGCCTCGGCTTCGTTGGAAACTTCGATGTCCTCGCCCTTGTGCTTGATCAGCTTCGCCTCGAAGACGGGCGGCTCGCCGGCGGCGAGCAGGGCGTGGATGGTCCAATATTCCTTGGGGACGAAGGCGCGGATTTCGCGCTCGCGCTCGACGATCACGCGCAGCGCGACGGTTTGCACGCGCCCGGCGGAGAGGCCGCGGCGCACTTTGTCCCAGAGGAGCGGCGAAATTTTGTAGCCGACGAGGCGATCGAGGACGCGGCGGGCCTGCTGCGCGTCGACCAGGTTTTCGTTGACCTGCGTGGGATGCTCGAAGGCCGCTTTGATGGCTTTTTGCGTGATCTCGTTGAACATCACGCGATAGATCTTCGGCGCGCCGTTGCGCGTGTCCGCTTCGATCTTTTTTTCGGCTTTCTCGATCTTCGCGGCAGCGGCAGGTTTTTCGGCGTCGCCGTTCTTGCCGTTTTCCTCGGCTTGCGCTTCAGCGGCGGCCGCTACGACCTTGGTGTACTTTTTCGGCTTGCTCAGAATCTCTTTGAGGTGCGCGCAGATCGCCTCACCCTCGCGGTCCGGGTCGCCCGCCAGATAAATCGCCTCCGCGTTCGCCGCGGCTTTCTGGAGGTCGCTGATGACTTTCAGCTTGCTGGGGATGACCTCGTAGGTCGGCTCGAAAATATTTTCAGAGGTGACCGGGACCGGCTTGGGAAGCTTCTTTTCAGGCGCTTTCGCCCTGGCCTTCGATTTGGCGGAGGCTTTGCGCTTCTTTTTCTTGCCGTTTTCTTCGCCCGGCAAAAGGATGCCGATAGTCTTCTTCGGCAGGTCCATCACGTGGCCGTAGGAGGCCTTTACGTTGTAACCGCGGCCGAGATACTTGTTGATGGTCTTGGCCTTAGCGGGCGATTCGACGATGACGAGTGATCGTGCCATTTCGCTTGTGAATACCTCGTTACACTTTCTTTCCTGCCCAAAAGATGCGCCCGGGGGCCTGTCCGATTCACATGCTTCCGCGGCCCGGCGGGAGCTACCATCCTAACCTGTTGTGGGCGCGATGATTACAACAGGACTTTCAAGAATTGCTTTCCAGGTAACTGGCGTACCACGCCTTTGAGCTCCAAGTCAAATAGGGCGGCTAGTACTTCGGACGACGTAAGGCCCGAAGTTTCGACCAAATCGTCGATGTGGCGAGCCTCGTCGACGCTCAGGAGCCCATATAAAGGGCGCTCGAGCGGCGCGAGGCCCTCCTCGACGAGGGCGGCGCGCTCGTCGTGGGAGGCCGATTCCACGGGCATGAGTTCCGCGCGGACCGGGGTGGGCAGCTCCTCGATCACGTCCTCCCAGCCGGTGACAAGCTTGGCTCCCTGCTTGATGAGCTGGTTGGGGCCGAAGCTCACCTCCTGGGTGGCATTGCCGGGAACGCCGAAGACCTCGCGGCCGAACTCCATGGCGAGGCGGGCGGTGATCAGCGAGCCCGAATACTGCGCTCCCTCGACCACGACCACGCCGAGGCCCATGCCGGCGAGGATGCGATTGCGGATCGGGAAGTTTTGCGGCGCAGGGAAGGTGCCCCAGGGAAACTCGCTTACGATGGCGCCGCGCTGGGCGATTTCCTCGAAGATTTTCTTGTTCTCCTTGGGGTAGACCACGTCGATGCCGGCGCCGAGGACGCCGATCGTCGCTCCGGTGACCGAGGCGAGGGCGCCTTTATGGGCGCAGGCGTCGATGCCGCGGGCGAGGCCGCTGGCGATGACCAGGCCGCGGTCGGCGAGGTCCCGCGCCAAGCGCTCGGCCATCTGGTTGCCGTAGGGCGTGGGGCGGCGGGCGCCGACGACCGAGATGATGTGGCGGCCGAGCAACTCGACGTTCCCGCGCACGTAGAGGAGCGGCGGCGGGTCGTAGATTTCCTTCAGGCGCTGCGGATACTCCGGCTCATCCCAAGTGAGCAAGCGGCAGCCGGCGGCTTGCACCTGAGCGAGTTCCTTGGCGGCATCGCTGAGCGGGCGCCGGGAGTGGAGCGCCTGGGCGACGGCGGCGGGGAGGCGTTGGCCTTCGAGTGCCGTGAGGGAGGCGGAAAAGATGGCGTCCGGGCTGCCGAATTCGCGCAGGAGTTTGCCGGCCATGCGAGCGCCAAGGCCGGGAGTGAGCGCCAGCGCGAGCCAGCCAACGTAGTCGTCGGGATGCATCGAGAGGGAAACCCGGGCGCGAGCCTACGCAGGGAGGGCGGGGGCGTCAAGTCGGTGATTATACGGATGCAGGGCGCGGGTATTCGCGTCCGGCTTAGACAAATCTCGGTTGCTGGTGTGTCATACGGTGGGGTCAACCGTCCCTCCGGGACTTTTCGATTTCGTGCGCTTTGCCGGCACTCCGCCACGCCTGCCTCTTCGGCAGGCGGGCTGCGTGCCGGCCTAGTTACGGTCGCGCCTCCGGCGCTTTTCCCGCCCCTTCCTTGGTGCCTTGCCTCGTCAAGGCAGCCGTTGCTCGAAAGGCTTCAGGGCAGAGACGGCCCTGAGCTACATCGATCGCGCATGACGACGAAGGGGTTGGTGCCTGGGATTGGGCGGTGAGGTACCATGCGAGATTGTGAATCGACGAGTTTTGGCGACTGCGGGCATCGGGTGCGGGATCGGAGCGCTGCTCGCGATCGTATTCCGCCCGAGCCTTTATCCCACCTACGTCGAAGGGATCGCGTACCTTCTTATCGCGAAGCTGGATTTTCGCGGAATCCCGGGATACTACGCGGGGCGCGTGCTGCATCCGTTGGTGGTGCGTGCCGTGGCGCACGCTTTTCACGCCGCCCGAGCTTTTACCGTGGGAGTGACGATCCTTAGGGACAAATGTATTCAGTAAAATACATTACCGGCTGTGCGGCTCTCCCTCCCACGGTCGGTAGAAGTTCGACTTGATCGAAAGATGGTATGCGGTTATCTTCCGCGCATCCATGTCATGGTTGCTTGTCCTCCAACCGTGATGGAAAGCTAAAGAATCGCGAATTCTTGGTGTCTTCCATCCCAGTGGGAGGTCGCCTTGTCCAAATGGGTTGCAGTTTCGCTTCGATTGCTTCCCCAGTCTCTCGATATTCAGTCAACGTCAGTCACCAGGACCAATCAGAAGTGTGTCACGACTCCCCAGGAAAGAATTCTCTTTCTCAACGACGAACTCGAATACTTACGCGGTGTCATTGCCGAGGTTGACGAGCTTTGGGATTACCAAGACGTTCGGGACCTCGTGGCCGAGTTCAGGTTATGCGAAGGCGAGCGAGATGAAATCCTCACACTCATGACGAAGCTACGGACGCGTCAAGTTTCCGAAGCGCCGCCGCTGCACTACGAGGATTGGATTCCGTGGGCGTACGAGAAGACACGGGAACCGCCCAGCAGATCGGCCGAACCAGAACGGGATTACAGCGTATGGTGGCATTACCAGAAAAGCAAAAGAACCTTGGTCCCCCTGACTGAACGCGACCGTCGGCGCGGCCCTGGTATCAGCAGAAAGCGGACGATAAGAGTCCGCCGCAAGAAGCGTGAGGCTCACCTTTGGTTTCTAAAGATCTTGTGGCGGCGTCTCTCGTTGGTGATCAGCCTGCGCCGTCGGAAAAAATAGCGCTGCAGCTGGCTGCCCAAACCGCAAGGTCATTGCATTCTGTAGTGGATGATAATGTTCGCGTCTTGCGGGGGAACGGTGCAACCTTGCGCTGGCGTTGAGAGGGCAAGCTGGACCGGCGTCCCGGCATTCATTTGAATGCTGAGAGGTCCCGAGTCGGTTGTTGCAAGCGGGATCGGCAGATCGTAATTGCTGGTACCGTTGACACTGATGATGGCGCTCGACGAGCAATTCTGCGAGGCCGTTTTGACGGTGACTTCGACTCTCGTCACGACGATTCCGTAATCAGGTGTGAACGTTGCGCCGGTGTACGACCCCGAAAGCGGCCCAGGTAAGAACGCACTGAATGTGGCTACCGGCGGATTATCGAGTTTCTGGCCGTCAATCGTCGGATCGTCAAGAATCGGCGAGTCTAGCGTCTGAGAAGCGCTCCAACTCTGCGCTATGTTTGTAAGGGCGACGGTTCCGCTCGCGTCGGGAAACGTATAGGTTCGGTTGGCAGTGTTCGACTGTGTCAGAATGCCGAAGAAGTTTCCGGTGCCGCCGAAAGCAAATTGCTGGCCGCGAAGAGTAGCAACGGTACCCGAGGCGAGACCGTCCGGATACGAAGAGAGATTTGTCGCGATTTCGTAGGCCTCGCTATCTGACACAGTGCCGTTCGGCAGATGCATTAGAACCGGAGCGTACGCTTCGATGGGATTGCCGTGACCGACGATTGCGCCAAAACCGACAAAGGGCTGCTGTGACTGGCTGACGCTAGTAACCTTGTAAATGAACCATTGCCAGCTCCACTGTCCCAGGCCTTCAGATACCGCTCCTTGTGTGTTACCCGAGAGCGACAAGTATCCCGGGCTCAAAAAGACATCCGTGGTTGGCGAGGACGCATAGCCCCCGTTTGAAGCCAGGGACCGGAGCCACACGCCGCCGATAAAGTAATCTCCCACGGCTGCGTCTGGAATGTTCGGAAGCGCGAAATAGACGTTTTCCACTCCCGTCGACGCGTTGACTGCGCGCCCGGCACCGGTCGTTCCATCCGGGGCCAAAACGCCAGAGGTAACCGAGACGTCCCGCTGTGGTGTCCATTGGCTCGGAACTTGTGCCGCTATGTTCGGAAATCTGACTGAGGTTGGACTGAAGTTGCGCCGAGCCGCATCTGTCTGGCCTTCAACATAACCGTTGAAGAATCCGACTTGCCCCATCTGGGCAGGAGTCTCTGGCGAATTCGCCACGGCATTGGGGTACTCCCCCATTACCGTGGCTGGCCCCGTGATGGGCCCACCCATCAAGTTGCCGTCCGCGAGAACGGCTCCCGCCGGGCCGCTGCCGCCAATCATGATGACGTCGGCGCCGGAGGGGCCTGGGTCGGCGACCGTGATATTTGAGAAATGAAACGTCGTAAAGTTATTTGTGTAAGTTACGTAGATGGCGGGGGGAATATCAGGCCCGGTGCCGGTCTGCCCTTCCTCAGTCATACCATCAACCGTCAGGCTCCCGCCGTTTACTCCAGGAATGAACTTGATGCCCCCTAATATGGTATTGAGGTTGGTGACGAAAACGAGAAAATTTCCGGCATTTCCGGCTCCGTCAATGAGCATCGCAGCGTGCGCATTGTCTAAGACGGACGCGTTTGTGGATCCGGAAGAAACACAGTCATTGAAGTAAAGCCAAAAGGAACCGCCGGTAATATCGAAACCTGGAGCACCGCCAGTCGTGACATTGTCAAATGTCACACCAGATACATAGCCCCTTCCATTGCGAAGGTTGTTGGAGGTTTCCCCGACCACAACACCTCGCCCACCGCCGCACTTCAGATTCTGGAACAGCACAGGACCGCTAACGCTGGACAGCCAAATGCATGGCTGATTAGCGGAAGACCCTCCCCCAGACACTTCAACCTGCCCGGTCACGTGAGAGTTGTGCCCAGCAGATGTTGCCGCCACTCCAATGAAACTTGTGTTTGGTTTGAACAAACGCCAACCCGGCGGAGGTGACGAGTAGTTAGGGTCAAGATACCCCATAATCCAGATTCCCTGCCCTGGCGTATTTGTTGCAGGAACAGACGTCACGTCTCCTCCAGATCCCTGCATGATGTATATCGTCCCGCCAGCGGTCGGTAGGGCGTCGTATGCTGCCATGATTGTTTTCTTCGCCGTCCCCCACGACAAACCATCGTTGGAGTCGTCTCCGGTGTAATCAACGTACTGGATCGGCGACCCAGGCGCTGGCTCCGAAGCCGGCGCGCCCGAAGAAGTGGTGGGCGGGTCGGGGACGGGCGCCGCTGGTTGTGCGGGCTCGGTTGGAGTTGGGAGTCCGGGCCTAACAGGGACGTAACGAGGCCGAATCGGAGAGAATTCTGGGGCGGATTCCGGTGCAAGGACTAGGCCGTCGGCTTGCCCCGCAGAATCCGATTCGATTGTGGCATTCGCCGACGGGGTTGCCTCCGGCATGTCTAGGTTGGACGAACCCGCGGGCGAGCCAAAGGAGGCGTCGGAAAAATCCTGGCTGGTCCGTACTGCATTCGCGGATTGCGATTGGGTGAGGGCGCTCGTTGCTGACGCTGGACGATTTGGTTGGTTCGCCGGCAGGTCGAGATTCGCGTCCCGCGGCAGAGAAGCGCACCCAAGCGATACGAACATCAATAGGAAAGCTGCACTGCCGACGCCAAGTGCGGTTTGGTGTGGCGTTGAGGCAATTCCTCGCATGATATGCGCACTGCATTAGCCGTTCCAAGGGAGCCGCGAACTTTTGCGAAGTTGAGAAAGGACTTGTTGTGTTGGCGGGTCCCGCGCATCCTACTACTCCGAACTCTTTTGGAACTTCGCGGTTGAGAGAATTCGATTTGGGAAGCGATCACCTACTGCACGGAGATAAAATCAGTAGAACTACGGAGAGCCCAGATGCGCTGGGACATCGCTGTGCCAATGCCTCTCGGGTAGGTTCGCCGTGGGCGGTGTGGACGCCGGCGATTGTGCGGTTGGCGATGACGAGGTCGATGCCACATGGAGCGGAGAGCCTTTCGGATTTGTCGAGTGGCGGCGTGGTGATCGCGCTGGCGCTGGTTGGCGCGATTTATGGTTTTGGGTGGCGCATCGCGAGGGGTGGCTCTGGCGAAGTCGAAAGTGAGGGTTTGTGAGGGCTGGGAATGCGTCAATCGTCCCTCCGGGACTTGGTCGCTTGCGCCTGCATTCCCGGCACTTCGCTACGCCTGCCTGGACGGCAGGCTGGCTTCGTGCCGGGCTGGGTGCAATCGCGCCTCCGGCGCTTCATGCGGTGACCCAGTTACCCATACGGGTTGAGGGAGTGCGAAGGGGAACGTTCGCCGGCGAGCTGTCGTAACTAACGAGGCGGGACGCCGTTGTGTCGCACCTACGGCGCTTGGGCGTGTTACTGCTGGGGGACCCCGCCCTTCCGGGCGGGGCTAACTTGTGCCGCGCCTAGGGCGCTGAGCGCCGGAGAGCAAGTTAACTCGGGCGCGGCGGTGTCGAAATCGAGGATGCCGGGCTGGAAGGACCCCTCCGCGGGAGGGCGGGCCGGCGCTACGTTTAAACCTGAACACCACTACAGCCTCGCAATCCGCGGCGATAAAATCAGTGGAGATTCAGCTGGAGGTGCGTTTCGGTTCGGCTGTGTCGCCAGCAACGCCAGCCGGCGCGGCCGCCGGCGATGGCCAGCAGAAGTGCCCCGGCGGGGAGGCCAGCCAAGATCAGAAGGATCGCGAGGTAGCCGCCCAAAGTCGGTCCGCACGGACCGAAAGCTGCAAGCCTCACCGCAAACGCGAGGGTTCCGGCGAGGGCGATCGCGAGGAACATGAAGGCTGAGCGCTTCATTGGCCCGACTATACGCCTGCTGGTGCGGAGGGTGCCAGCACCCCGGCGGGGCGGACGAGGCGGGTATGCTATATTGTTGGCTCGCGATACGTCTAAAGAGACATGAGCAAACTGCGGATATCCATCGTCGAATACCTGAATACGGCGCCGCTGGTGTGGGGATTTACGGACGGGCCGCTGGCGGGGAAATACGACCTGTCGTTCACGGTGCCCTCGCAGTGCGCGGAGGCGCTGAGGCGCGGGGATGCGGATGTCGCGATCATCCCTTCGATCGAGTACCAGCGGATGGAGGGCGTGGGCGCGCTGCCGGACATGGCGATTGCGGCGAAGCGCGAGGTGCGGAGCCTGCTGGTAGTCTCGAAGCGGCCCATCGAGATGGCCAAGCGGATTGCGCTGGACACGAGTTCGCGGAGCACGGCGGCGCTGGTCCGAATTCTGTCGAGCGAGCTGTGGGGCATCGAGCCGGAATTTGTCGACGCGGCGCCTGATCCGGCCGAAATGCTGAAGCAGGCGGACGCGGCGCTGGTGATCGGCGACCCCGCGCTGCGAATTTCGCTCAAGATGGAAGCGCTCGCCGGCAAGACGCCGGGTGGCGGGGATTGTTGCCAGGGCGATCCGGACGACATGCTGGTGCCGGGATTCGAGACGATTTTCGTCTACGACGTGATTCACCAGTGGCGCGAGCTGACGGGAAAGCCGGCGGTGCTGGCGATCTGGGTAGGGAAACGCGAGGCGCTGACGCCGGAAGTGGTGGCGGATTTTCAGGCGTCGAAGCGGTACGGACTGGATCACGTGCGCGAGATTGCGGAGGCGGCGTCGATCAAGCTGGACCTGCCGCCGCGGGCGCTCGAGCGTTATTTGACGGACAACATCCATTTCGATCTGGATGAGGAGAATCTGGCGGGGCTGCGGCTTTTTCACCAAAAAGCCGCGGAGAATGGATTGATTCCGCGGGCGCGTCCGATCGAGTTTGCGACCGGCGCCGGGATCGCCGCGGACGCGGCGAATCGCGCGAACCACGCGCATTCGTAGACGAAAGGCACGGATTATCGGTCACTCATGGGAATCTCGCAAAAAGAAGCGCTCGACCTCTTCGAGTCCGACGACCTGATCGGGATCGGAATGGCGGCGAACGAAGTGCGGCGCGCGAAGACCGACCCGCGCGTGGCGACCTACCAGATCGACCGCAACATCAATTACACCAATTTCTGCACGGAGTATTGCTCGTTCTGCGCGTTCTACCGGCCGCCGGGATCGAAAGAGGGATACGTCCAGCCGCTCGAAGCGATCTACCAGAAGATCGAGGAAATGCTGCCGCTGGGCGGGACGGGCGTGCTGCTGCAGGGCGGGCTGCATCCGGACCTGAAGATCGAGTGGTACGAAAACATGCTGCGGTCGATCCACGAGCGCTACCCGCAAGTGCATCTGCACTGCTTTTCGGCGCCGGAGATTTTGTGCATCGCCGAGGTTTCGGGGCTTTCGATTCGCGACACGATCGTGCGGCTGCGCGACGCGGGGCTGCAGTCGATTCCGGGAGGCGGCGCGGAGATCCTCGATGATGAAGTGCGGCACCGGATCGCGCGGCTGAAGTGCAAGGCGGAGGAATGGGAGTCGGTGCACCGCGAGGCGCACAAGCTCGGCATGCGGACGACGGCGACGATGATGTTCGGCTGCGGCGAGGAGTATCGCCACCGCGTGAATCATTTCGAGCGCGTCCGGCGGCTGCAGGATGAGAATGGCGGCGGGTTCACGGCGTTTATTCCGTGGATTTTCGCGCCGGAGAATACGCCGCTCGGGAAGAAAGTGCCGGAGACGACGGCATTCGACTATTTGAAGACGCTGGCGATCAGCCGGCTGTACCTCGACAATATCGACCACATCCAGTCGAGCTGGCTTACGCCGGGAATCAAGGTGTGCCAGGTGGGGCTGCAGTTCGGCGCGGACGATGTGGGGAGCATTTTGATCGAGGAGAATGTGGTGTACGCGGCGGGCGTGCGCAATCGGACGAATGAAAATGAGTTGCGGCGCATTATTTCGGATGCCGGATACATGCCCGCGCAGAGGGATACGTTGTACCGGTCGTATGTCTGGAAGCCGGCGGTTGCGGTTCCTACGGCAGCGTAGAACCTTCTCGGTCGTTTGGGCTGTCTTTGCTGTACGTTTCCTCACAAGCGAATACATGCCGCGGGTGAAGCTGCGCAGAGGTGTGCGCTTCGCGCGGCATTTTTATGTCGGACCTGAAGGTCCGACCCCCTAAGGAGAGGCCCGGGGCTAAAGCCCATTCTCTCGGCGCCGTTTCCGCGAGGCTGAAGCCCATTGTTTGGCGCCGCTCCGCGAGGCTGAAGCCTCACGCTTCCACCTGTAGGCCCTCGCGCATTCGCGCGTCTATAGGCATCGTATGTGCGCAAGCCCTAGAGGGCGCCGGCCCCGCTTCCATGTGACTCCGAGACGTCTGCGTTGTGCGACAGGAGCCTACATTTTCCGCGAGAATTTCGGCCTCTTGCGTTTGTGATTCGCGGGAGGAGATTCGGCGAAACACGGAGGGGCGCAGCAAGCAGCGCCCCTACAGGCGAATGCCGAGGCTGAAGACGTGCGTCTCGCCCCGGAGAAGCACCGGGGATACCCGGCTAGAAGAACGCGGCGCTAGGGTTGCGGGGCGGCGTTCGAGTGCAAGGGCCGAAGGCCTCGGGGCAACGACGGCGCCGAGCTACATCCGTAGGGAGTGCCGAAGTCGGAGTCGTCCGCGGCGAAAACGAAACGGCTGGACCGCGGTGGCGCCAGGGATCGGGCGCGACCACGTGGTGCGCGCTGGATTCGGGCCGAAGGCCTCGGGACAACGGCGGCGCCGAGCTACATCCGGAGGGAATGCCGAAGCCGGAGTCGTCCGCGGCGAAAACGAAATGGCTGGACCGCGGTGGCGCGAGGGATCGGGCGCGACCACGTGGTGCGCGCTGGATTCGGGCGCGAGGCGATGCTACAGAGCGCGCCGGGTGGTGACGGGGTAGGACTGCTGGCCGGGGTCGAGTGAAGTGGCGATGGCGGTTTGGGGCGCGGCGACCGGCAGATCGACCGCGACGCGCGCGCCATAGGGCTGGTTATTGGTGAGCGTGATTTCGCCCGTGCATTCGCGGATGATTCCGTAGCAGATGCTGAGGCCGAGGCCGGTGCCTTTGCCGACGGGCTTGGTGGTGTAGAACGGATCGAAGGCGCGATTGATGTCCGCGAATCCCGGGCCCGAGTCGTCGAATTGAATGAGGATGCGGCCGTCGTGATGCGAGGCGCGAATGTCGATATCGCGATGGACGCTTTCGCTGACGGCGTCGATGGCGTTGTTCAGGATGTTGAGCAGGACCTGCTTGAGCTCGTCCTCGCCGACGCCGACGGGCGGCAGAGCCTCGTCGATGGCGAGGGTGACGTGGATGCCGCGAGCGCGGAGGTGGTATTCGCGGAGCTGCAAGACGTCGCGGAGGGCGGCGGCGGCGTTGGTGGCGCGGAGCGTGGAATTGTTCTGGCGGCCGAAGCGGAGGAGGCCGTCGACGATGCGCTGCATGCGGCGGGCTTCGTTGGCGAGCTTTTCGACGCGGGGGCCGACTTTGCTGTCGCGGAGTTCGTCGCGCAGCAGGTCGGCGTAGCCGATCACGCCGGTGAGGGGATTGTTGAGCTCGTGCGCGACGCCGGCGACGAGCTGGCCGAGTCCGGCAAGCTTTTCGGAGCGCACGAGCTGCTGGTGAAGGCGGACGTTTTCGAGGGTGACCGCGAGATCGGAGGCGAACACCTCGAGCTTGACCATCTCGGACGTTTTCAGGTCGCCCTCGTTCTTCGACCCGGACAGATACAGGCAGCCGACGTGCGAGCCGCGCCAGGAAACCATCGGGACGAGCACGAGTTCGCCTTCTTCGGACATGCGGAAGGACTGACTGCCCGACTCGCTTTCGGCGGAGCGGTGTTTCAGCGACTCGATCGCGTAGCCGCCGGAGTGCTCGCGCAGCGTGTCTTCTTCCTCGGCGGTGAAGCCGCTCGATCCGGCGAGATAGAAGCGGCGGTCCTCGCCGAGCAGAAAGAGGGCGGCGCGATTGAAGCTCGAGGTATCGGTGATGGCTTTGGCGACCTCGCCGCAAAGCGTGACGGGATCGTTTCCGGCGAGGAGGCGCGAAGTGATTTGCGAAAGGCGCTCGAGGAGCTGATTTTCGGCGTGCGCGCGGGCGGTGGTGTCCTCGATCGCGCGGGATTTGTCTTCGAGCAGAGTGAGGACCATGCCGAGCGCGACGAGAATTCGCGGGACGTTCCAGAAATCGAGGTGCGCCTGAAAGCGGGGCGCGACGAAATAGAGGATCGCGCCCACCGGATACTCGGCGCCCCAGCATAAGAAGCCGACGACAACCGCGTTCACGCCGAGAGACGAGCGGCCATAGAGGCGGCCGAAAAACGGGCCGGCCAGGCCGTAGGCAAGTCCGAGGATCGCGGCAGCGGCAACCCAAGAATGGCCCGCCACCTCCTGCTGAACCGCTCCGATGCCGAGGGCGATGAGGCCCGCCGCAACGTAACGCCCGTAGCGCGCGTGGGCGAAAAAGACATAGACGGCAGCGCCGAGGAAGATCACGCCGACGGCCCCGGCGGCGAGCCACGGCACTCCCCATTTGAAGGCGACCGAAAAAGACTGGATCAGGATGGGCAGGACCGGAAGGGCCATCACAATGGTGCGCTTGCGGGCATCGTCGGGCTTGAACAGGACGGAGGAAAGAAATATGACGGCGGCGATCTCGAGCGCCGCGAAGTCGACTCCCGTGAGGAAATTTCCGAGTTCGCCGCCGCGGATTTCAAGGGCCCGGGCGAAAAAGTGGAGAAAGGTCAGCGCCCAGCCGCAGGTCCAGAGCCGCAGGCGGGGCGAAGGCGTCTCGATCTGTATCGATATGAAGATGCCGACCAGAACGACGAGGACGATGACGATCGGCAGTGCATCAGGAAACGCGAACACGTTACCTCCAAGGTACGAGGGTATAGATGGGCAACAGAGTGTGCAATGGTGCGGCCGTACTAAGGGTAAACAGGCGGAAGCCGGAGCGCGGGTAAAGGGGAGGCGAAGCGAGGGCAGCGGCTGGAGTTCGTAACTTCTAGTTATCTTTAGGCTTACGGATTTCGAGCAGGACCTCAGCGCCGTCGGGCAGGCCGACGGGCGCCGCGGGCACGAAGACGCCGTTGGTGTATCGCGCGCGAACACTTTTGGTACTTGACGCGACGGCGGTGCCGGATTGGGACGGGGCCGACGGCTCAGTCGATTCGCCCAGAGGCGAAACCCGCGGGCCGAACGCGCCGGAATCAAGCGCGAGGTTTGCGAGAGCGTCCGCTTCACGATTGCTCTCGCGGCGCACATGCTCGATGACGAAATACTCGAATTGGCGGGTGAGCTTGGCGGCGCGTTCGTAAAGCGGCTTCAGATCGGGGCTCTTCACCTTGTAGCGGCCCTGTATCTGGCGGACGAGCAATTCGGAATCGCTGCGGATGCGGAGCGCGCGGAAATTATGCGTGGCGGCGTAGTCGAGCGCGGCGAGCAGCGCGTAGTATTCGGCGACGTTGTTGGTGTCGCGACCGAGCTTCTTGCCGAGCTCGAGGATCACCTTGCCGTTGGGGTCGCGCATGATGACGGCGTAGGAGGCCGGGCCGGGATTGCCGCGCGACGCCCCGTCGATATTGGCAATGTAGACGCCGGAGGGCGGAGCCGCGGGGCCGGCATCGGAGAAGAGGCGGGCGCTCGCGTTCGGCGGGAATTTCGAGGTCGGGCTCATGTCCGCCGGGAGTCTCAGCACTCACCGGCGGCGGCCGAGGCGGACGCCTGCTGCGCGGGATCGGAAGCGGGAGCGCCGGGCTGGTCCGCTTCGATGTAATAGAGGATGCGCGTACACGTCTCGCAGTGGAAGAGTTCGTCGCCTTCCCGGGCGCGGCGCATCTCCTGGAGCACGTGCGGGCGCACGATCATGCCGCAGGCGCCGCATTTGCTGTCGCGGACTTCGGCGAGCGCCACGCCATTGTGCTTGCGAACGATGCGATCGTAGTGATCGAGCAGATTCTCGGGAATGCCGGCGACGGCGCGGGCGCGCTCGGCTTCGAGGACGGCGATGTCCTTTTCGGCGGCGGCTTTTTCGGCGTCGACCTTGGCGCGCTGGCCGCGGGCGGCGTCCTCGACTTCCTTCAAGTCCTTCTCGGAAGCTTTCACGCGGCGGTCGTATTCCTCGGCGTTGACCATTTGCTCGAGGAGGCGGTCTTCAGCTTTGGAGATTTCGCCTTCGGCGGTTTCCACTTCGTGCTGGAGCGCTTTGTAGGCCTCGTTGGTTTTGACCTGGGAGGTCTGGTCGCGATACTTGCGAACGCGCTCTTTCCACTGCTCGACGTCGAGCTCGTATTTCTTGCGTTCTTTGATGGTGTTGAGTTGCGCGGCTTTGCTCTGCTCGAGGGCGGCCCTGGCGGCGGCGACGCGCGCGTCGATCTCAGCCGTCTTTTTCGGCAGCGTGGCGAGGCGGGCGCGCACTTCATGGAGCCGGACATCCACGCCTTGCAGGTCGAGGAGCGTCTGAAGGATCTTTTGCACGGCAGGGCGCATTCTAGCACAGTGTCGATGCCGGGCCCGACTGGGGGCAGGGGCCAAGAGTGTTTCAAATGCCGGGAGTTGGACCACGTCTTTGGCGGTCACCGGGCCACAAATACCGGAGGGGCGTGGTATTGGAAACGGCTTTCATACCGGGCCGGGTAGGTTAGCGCGGCTTGCGTGAATCCGCTTCGAACAATGCCGCCTCGCGGTCGAGGTCTTCCTCGTCGATGGCTGCCAGAGCGACTCGATGCAGGCCGAGAAAATCCTCCGCTTCGACCCGGGAAAGGCCCAACATTTGCGAAATCTGGGAAAGGGTGAGCGCCTGGTCGCGATAGCCCTCGAGAGCGATCGCCTCCAGCACGCGGCGCGAAACATCCCCACCGGTGGCCGAGAGCCGCTTCGCGATGTCGTCCGGGATATGCAGAGTGACTTCCATTTGCAGACCAGTCTAGCACGGAACGTCGCGACCGGGTGCCGAGGCACAGACCGTACAGGATGATTTCATCAGGAAGGAAGTTACTAGGGAAGGCCGACGCGGCGGAGCAGGTCCTGAAAGCGCGGGTTGTAGCGGAGGGCGTCCATGGCGGGATCGATGTGCAGATAGATCAGCCAGTGGGAACGCTCGTCGTAAGCTTTTTCGAGGCAGTCGATCGCGCGTTCATCTTCTCCCAATCCGATGTAAATTCCGGCGAGGAAGTACGGAGCGATGTACTTTTCGCGCGACAATTTGGTGAGTTCGCCGAGGATCTGGCGCGCCTCGCCGGCGCGGCCGGCGCGGCCGAGAGTGCGCGCGAGCGCGGCGCGCATGAGCGGGCTGCCGCCCGAGAATTGCACGGACTTCTCGCCCTCGGCGACCGCCAAGTCGTAGTGTCCCGTCTTCCGGAGCAACAGGCCGAGAATCCAGTAAGTGACGGGGTAGCTGGGGTCGAGATCAAGGGTTCGCCGGAGCTGCTCGATCGCGTCCTCGTAGCGGCGGGAATAATAGAAGGCCCAGCCGACGGCGACGTTGATGATAAGGGAGAGCGGATCGAGCTCCTGACTCTTTTTCATGCGGTCGAGAGCCTCGGCGTGGCGGCCCATGGTCATCACGTATTCGGCGTACCAGTGGTTGGCGGTCGGGTAGGCGGGACCAAGGTCGAGGCTGCGCTTGAATTCCGCTTGCGCTTCGTTCCACTGCCAATCGTGCAGCCAGAGAACTGCGGCCAAGGGCGTATGCGCTTCGGCGAGATCCGGGTCGAGCTGCAGCGCGGTCATGGCCTCAGCCTTAGCTCTCGGAAACGATTCCTTTGGCGGGAGGTAGCTGTTCCATCCGAGCAGAACGTAGGAATTCGCGACGCCCGCGTAGGCCAGGGCGTAATTCGGATCTCTTTCGGCCGCTTCCTGGAAATACTCGATGGCCTTGTAGAAGCTCTCCTCGGTCCAGCGGTTCCAGTAATGAAGGCCCTTCAAGTAGAGGCGGTAGGCCTCAGGATTTTCGGTGTGATGCCGCGTGAGGCGTTTTTTTTCGGCGCGCGTGAGCTGCAGGTGCAATTTGCCGGAGATTTCGGTCGAAATCTCGTCCTGCAGCGCGAAGATGTCGCCGGCTTTGCGGTCGTATTGCGCGCACCAGAGCTGCGATCCGGTGGCGACGTCGACGAGCTCGGTGGAGATTCGCAGGGAGTCGCCGCCCTGCATGATCCTTCCGGTGAGGACGGCGCGCACGTCGAGCTTGCGCCCGATGGCCTGGGGCGCGAGTTCGCGGCTCCGGTAGCGGAAAACGGTGCTCTGCGCCATCACGCGGAGCTTGGGTATCGTGGCGAGCATGTTGATGAGGCTGCCGGCGATCCCGTCGCCGAGATATTCGTGCTCGGGGTCGCCATTGGCGTTTTCAAATGGCAGGACGGCAAGCGAGTCGATGCTCTTTGCGGCGCGCGGCGGGCGAGGCGCAGCCTTTCGCCCGGAAGTGGTGCTTGTGCGGCGGCGCTTCATGGGGCCTCCGGTCGACCGGCTTCGCCAATTGCGATTCGGATACGCGGCCCTCGGCCGCGGGTGCGGTCGAAGGCACGTTGCCAAGTTTCTATCATAGTTTGGGCGCGAGGTCCCGATCGACTGCGGTGGTCGCGCGTAGGCGGCGCCGTTGAACGTCCGCGCCACCTCGGGTTACCGTTTGTCACCAGCGATCGAGCGGCGTGGTCCGGGGGCGCAACAGGAAGGTTAAGCTTATTCAGTCCCCCATGACCCAATCCAGCCGGCCTCGATCCCGCTTGCGCCATATTTCCGCGCTATTTCTCACGGTTCTCCTCGTCGCGAGCCTGCCGGCGGCATGCGGACATGCGCGGACGCCAGCGACGCTCGTCGTGACGGAATTGCGGATACCGACGAGCGAGTCCGGCGATCGAGGCCTTGAGGCGGTGATGGTTCGCCCGAACGACGACGTGCCGCACCCGCTGGCGCTGATCACGCATGGGACTCCGCGCGCCGATGCGGAGCTCGCAGAATCGACTCCTCTGCGGTTCGTTCCCCAGGCGCGCGAGTTTGCGCGGCGGGGCTGGACGGCGGTGGTCGTGATGCGCCGGGGCTTTGGGGATTCCGGCGGAATGTACGCGGAGGGCGCCGGCGCCTGCGGTCCCTCTCCGGATATCGCCGGCGCGACGGGCGAAGCGGTGAAGGATCTTCGCGAGGCCGCCGCTTATCTCGAGACGCGTCGTGAGGTGGACGCATCGAGGATGATAGCCGTCGGAGTTTCCACCGGCGGAATGGCGGTGGTGGGACTCTCGGCCGACCCGCCCGCGGGACTGAAGGCGGCGATCAATTTCGCGGGCGGACGCGGATCGGACGCTCCGGACCACGTGTGCCACCCGGACCTTCTGGTGCAGGCCGTCGCCGATCTGGGCCGGCGTTCGAAAGTGCCGATGCTGTGGATCTACGCGGCGAACGACCACTTCTTCGGTCCGCAACTCGCGCAACAGCTTTATCAGGCATTCACGCTTGCCGGAGGAAACGCCACGTTTATCGCCACGGGCCCCTTCGGCGCCGACGGCCACGAACTCTTTTCGCAGCAAGGAGCCGCGATTTGGACGCCGATCGTGGATGAGTTCCTGCTGGGACAGAACCTCGCGCTTCGGGACACGCCACTGCCCGATCCGCCGCCGGAAGTCGCGTCGCCTTCGCATCTTGGCGGCGAGGGGCGCAGGGAGTTCGAAGGTTATTTGTTGAATGCGCCGCACAAGGCATTCGCAACGTCGGCCAGCGGCGCTTTCGGGTTCAGTTACGGCCGGCGAACGACCGCGGAGGCCGAAACGAGAGCGCTCGAGAATTGCGCCAAGCATACGTCGGGCGACATGCCGTGCTCGATCGCGGCTGTGGACGACGCTCCGCAGTGACCTCGTTGTTTGGTTGCCATTCGCATTAACCTTCAAGGCAATGCGGGCGCCGGCGTTGTTGTTGGGTTTCGATGCGGCGTGCTACGTTTCATTTCGGGCGCGCGTCCTTTTGGCCTTGTTGGTCTTGGCCTGGCGCGCTTCCGATCGGCCGCAACTCCCGTATCGCAAGAACAACGCATGCGCAAACTTCTCAACGATCTGAGCATTCGCGGAAAACTGGTGCTCTTGATCAGCGGCTCGGTGTGCATCCTGACGGCGGCTGTGCTGATCGTGGTATGGGCGCAAAGCGTGCGGCAGGTGCGCGCGATCATCCGCGATCAACTGGACGCCAACCGGCAGCTCTTCGCTTTTGCCGAGCGGAGCCACTACCAGTCGCGCGTCTACAAAGGCACGGCGCTCGCTTCGTCGCCGGCGGTGATTGAGGCGCTGGAGCGCCACGACCGGGGCGCAGCCTGCGCGTTTCTCTCCGGAGTGCTGGCCTCGCCGCGCTTCGGTCCCAACGACGACGACCTCGATTACGTGTCGGTGCGTCTTGCCGACGGCTCGATCCTCGGCTTTGCGGTGCAGCATCATCCGGTGTGCGATCCCCAGATACTTTCCTGGAAACTTGCCGACGTGCACGAGGCCCTTTCGGGCGCTCCGGAGATCACCACGTGGAGCGGGCCCGACAACGCCGTATACCGCATTTTCGCGTTTCCCGTCCGGGGCGCCGACGGGCCGATCGGTTTTCTGAACATCGGCTTCGAGGAGGACGACGGCATCGCGGCGGGCGCGAAACTTCGGTCGGGGGTCGACGTGGTCACCTGGCAGGAGGATGACGACCATCACGTGCACATTCTCGGCGTGAGCGATCCGAGCCTTCGGAGTCCGCTGGCGGATCTCTTCGCCAACGATCCAGACCTGCGCCATCCCTTCGATTTTCGAACTCCGAAAGGCGAATACGAGGGCGAGGAAGTGTTGGTGGCCGACACCGGCATGATCGAGCACAATCCCGCCGGAGTGCACATGGCGTTCGTGGAATCGGTGACGCGCCGGATGAAGCCGTTTCGAATTCTCGAAGAGTTTCTGGCCGGGCTGGCTCTTGCGGCGCTGGTGCTGGGCACGGGGATGGGATTTTTCTTTTCCGGCCTGATTTCAGCGCCGCTGGTGAATCTGGCGGGCGCGGCGCGGGAACTCGAGCAAGGGAAGTACGAGGCGATCGAGTCGTTCCGCAGCGCGCACGCGCAGCGCCTCGATGCACGGGATGAAATCGGCGACCTTTCGCGCGCGTTCGTGGATATGGGGCGCGGGCTGAAGCAGCGCTTCGCGATGTCGAAGTACATGTCGCGGTCGGCGTACGAGATGCTGGAGCAGAGCGGCTCGGCGAATCTTGCGGGCGAACGCAAGTGGCTGGCGCTGGTGTTTTCGGATGTGCGCGGCTTCACGGCATTTTCGGAGGATCGCGATCCGGCGCTGGTGATCGAGCGGCTGAACGAAGTGCTCGGGCTGGAAGCGGATGTGGTTCGTCGCCACGGCGGCGACGTGGACAAATTCGTCGGCGACGCGATGTTCGCGTGGTTCGCGGGGCCGGACCGCTGCCGGCATGCGGTGGACGCCGCTGCCGAAATTCTCGCGGGGCTGCAGGCGCGGTTTGGGGGCAAGGCGGGGACGGAAATCGGCTTCGGTATTCACGTGGGCGAGGTTGTAGTGGGCAGCATGGGCAGCCAGGATCGGCGCGACTACACGGCGATCGGGCGCAGCGTGAATCTGGCGGCGCGGTTGTGTTCGGCGGCGAAGTCCGGGCAGATTCTGGTTTCGCAGGCGGTGGCCACGGAACTCGAAGGAACGCTTTCCCTCAGCCCACTTGCTCCGATCACCGCGAAAGGGTTCCCCGAGCCGGTGCGCGTCTTTGAGGTGCAGCACGCGAAGGCGTCGCCCGATGCCAGCGCTGTGCTGCCTCCCGTCACGAGCGTTTCCTAGGATCGCGAATCAGCGACGATGCCGCGGCCGGGGTGGTCGGAGCGCTCGATGCGGAAGGTGTAGCAGCCGGCCGTCGTAGAATTCACGTGAATGTAGTCCACATCGGAGTGGGCGAAGAGGCGCTCGATCGCCGGCTCCATTTTTCCATCGGTGACATATTCCTGCGCGAGAAGGCGCCTGCCATGCGAGTAGCCCTCGAGCGTGCGCGGGCTTGCGCGGAGTTCGTCGGGAAAGCCGGCGTTTTCCGCGTAGCGTTCGCAGGCATCGGCGTGGACGAAGATGGGGCCTGGCAACGGCAGCGACTCGACGCCCGTGAAGCGGTCGTAGGTGAATAGGATCCGGCGATCGACGCCTGGAGCGATCAGGCGGAGGCAGTGCCGGCAGGGGGCTGCGTCAGTCCCCATTTCGGTGTGAGCCGGGTGACCGTAAATGGGCGCGAGGCCCGTTCTGCGAACCGCTTCGGCTATCTTCGTCGGAATTGCCACAACGCGAATTGTTTCCATGCTCGTTTCCCTCGGACGCTTTGCCGGTTCGAGACATTCGTGCGCGCTCGATGGCGTTCATTGTCGGCGAGCCGGTGATGGCTCGGCTATCCGCTTCTTGCGGGGAATTCGGCCGAGGCGACTTGGGCGCAAGTCGCGCATTGCCGACGCGCTGATCGAATATGGCCGCGGGGAAATTTTCAGGGTGACGTTCGTCGATCTGCCGCCGACCGATTATGCCGAAGGCGGCGCCACGGTCGCCAAGTCAGAAGCGCGCGCCCGGAGAATCTGATACTCTCTTCGCATCCGGATAGATACTGAGGCATACCGAATCCAGTAAGGTAAACACATCGCCGGTGAGAGGCGCGCTGCGATGCGTGACTTGGAGGTGGTTATGCGAAAGACGGCGTTGGGAACGATTGTACTCTACGCGCTGTGCGCATCCCTGCCGGCGGCAGGGCAACAAGCCGCGGGCGGGGGGCCCACGAATCCGAAAGCGCAGAAAACCTACGAAGAAGCGGCGAAGTTCGCGCAGCAGCGCAGGGTGCAGGACGCATTCGATTCCTACAAGAAAGCCGACAAGCAGGACGGCGGCAACTGCACGGCCTGCAAGGCGGCAGAAGTGAGATACGCGATCGAACTGCGCGATTGGAAGGCGGCGAGCGAAGCGGCCCAGCAGGAATTGGCGGTGGCGCACGCGAAGTCCGATCTCGCGCTGGCGCATTTCGATCTCGGCGACGTGTTCCTGCAGCAAGCGCTGGTCAAGAACAAGTCCGACCTCTTCTCGCAGGCGCATGACGAATTTTCCAAGGCGCTCGCCGCGTACGCGAATTTTCCGAACGCGATGTTCATGGACGGGCGGGCGCTGGCGCACTTGAATCAGGACGCCGCTGCCACGGCGGACTTTCAGAGTTTCCTCAAATGCCCGGGCGCGGACAGCCTTGACCGCCAGCGGGCGGAACGCTACGTGGGCAATATCGAGCTGGCGCGGGAGCGCATGGCGCCGGCGTTTGCGGTGACGACGATGGACGGGAAGCGCGTCTCACTGGACGACCTGAAGGGCAAAGTGGTGCTGCTCGATTTCTGGGCGAGTTGGTGCGGGCCGTGCCGCGAGGCGTTGCCGGACATGAAGAAGCTCGCGCAGAAATTCCAGGGACAGCCGTTCACGATTCTCAGCGTGAGCCTCGACGATGACCCGAAGAAGTGGCAGGACTTCGTCGCCAAGAACGAGATGACGTGGCTGAATTACCGGGACGGCGGGTTCACGGGGCCGATCGCGACGCTATTCGGCGTTGACGCGATCCCGCACACGTTCACGATCGATGCGGACGGCGTGCTGCGCGACGAACACATCGGCGACGCGGCGATCGAAGGCCGGCTCAAGAAGCTGGTGGCACAAGCGGAGGCCGCGCAGGCCGCGCCGGGCGTTTCCGGCAAGCAATAATATCCTGCGCAGGAAAAAGCTTTTTTCGCAAACGCAGATCCATGGATCGAGTCCTTTTCTGTTCCTCCGAATGCGGCAATGTAGCGCGACGAAACCGTGTGGCCGCCAGCCGCGTCGGTAAGTGAGAAGCGGGCCGAGCACGCCGGGGGCGGCGACGTCCGTTCCGCGGTTGAAAAGGACCGCGTTCGGAGATAGCATCGTGCCGCTTTTGCGGGGCCAGAGCGCCTTGCGTTCGCAGGATCGACCACGAAAGTGGATGTGACGGGGGGAAGGCATGCCGACGCCGTATCCGAAAGAGCAGATGCACCGCTTCCAGTTCACGAAGCTGACGAAAGAACAGATCGCCGAGAAGCTGGGGCCGGCGATCCAGAGCGGGCCGACGAGCGCGTCGCCGCTCGCTGATGCTTTCGCCGGGAAGTCGATCACGATCGTGACGGACAAAGGGCCGACGCTCGCGTACCAATTCAGCGGGACGAACCGGCTCACGGTCGCTGAAAACGGCGGCGCCGCGGCGAGCGCGGGGTACGGCGCGCTCACGCTGGGCTCGCACATGGTTTTCTTCTCGCACCTGATTCCGGACACGCAGCGCGGCTACGCTGTGGTGGTGGATCGAGGGACGAACCTGGCGACGGTGATCGAGCTTTGGTTCAGCGGCTACGAGGACAATCGCGAGGTGCAGCGCGAGGTTTACTACGGCTACGTCGATCAGGCGGGGCAGCAGGCGCCGACGGCGCGGCACGTCGCGACGAATCGGTGCGAGGGGAAGGGCTTTTATTGGAAGCAGGACGCGGGCGCGGAAACGCTCGAGTTCTACCCGTCGGCGGCGTACTCGAATTTCGTCGAGCTGTCGCGGCTCGGAGGCGAGCTGAGCTTTTGCGCGCCTTCCGACTACGTGAAGATCAACGACGACTATTACATTTACACACGCACGGAATGCGAATTTTCCGGCACGTTCACGGCGTACGTGATGGACCTCAACCGCCTGCGGCAGGCCGGAGTGCGGCTGGGCTTCGATCGAAGCGACGCGCTCGAATACTACGTGTTTCGCGGCGACGGCGAATGGCTCGGCCAGCACGCGCACTTCGAGAAATTCGGCGACGAAGCGGGCAATCCCGTTCCGGCGGCCGCCCCGGGACAGACGGCCGCGAAGGGCGCGCGGCGGGTGTACCGGCCGTTCAAGACCATGGCCAAGCTGACGAAGGCGGAGGTGGACGCGGCTTGCGCGAAGCGAACGTCGGCGTTCGTGCGTCCGGCGGGGCCGGTCGCGGGCATGAGCGGGAACCTTGGGCCAAACACCACGTATCTCGCCGGCAGGGCGTTCACGTTGCGCTACGACCATGCGCCGGCGATCGAATATCGCGTCGAAGACGCCGAAAACCTCAACTGGCGCAAAGAGGGCGACGCCAATTGGACGAAGGCGCGCTATCAGGGCTGGGAGTCGATGCCCGGCGTGATCATGTTCGGCCACCTGCTCGAAGGCATGCCGGATCACGACGGGCATGCGATCGTGGCGGATTTCGATCAGGGGCTGGTCACGTGTTTCAACGGCTATCTGAACACGCCGTACTTCGCGAACGAGGCGGGCGTGAAGATTCACTTCGGCGTGATCGAAATGGAAGGGTTGATTCCGCCGAAGTACAACCGGCACAAGTTCACGGAGGAAATGCTGGGGCGCGCCGTGAGCCAGAACTACGCGCCGAATCTGACGTCGATGCACCTGTATTCGACGCCGCATTCGCTCTCATGGATCATTTTCACGGACACGGATGCGGGCGGATTGCAGTGGAGCGGGCCCGCGGCGTACGTGAAGATTCGCGACGGTCTGTTCTTCATGTATTGGCTGGAAGAGGCGTGCAACGGGACGCTCGGAACGATTTTGGTCAACCTGCACACGATGCGCGACGTGGGCGTGGGCTACAACTGCGGTCCGAACGGATTGAGCATGAGCGCCGTCGGCGCACACGAACGGCTTGCCGGGCAGTTCGACATCAAGCGCTTCTATCAGGTGCCGACGACGGGAGGTGCGGTATGAGCGGGAAAGAGAAGAGCACTCCCACGCGGCGCTCGTTTCTGAAAGGGGGCGCGCTGCTGGCGGCGCCGCTGGCTGTCGCGGTGCCTGCTGCGATCGTCGCGGACGACGCGTCGAAGGGGCGTCTCGCGAAACTCGAGAACGAAGCGGCGATTCGCGAGTTGCACCGGGCGTGGCTGAGGTCGGTGAATACAGGAGCGCGCGATGAGGCGGCGTCTCTTTTCGCCGATCCGAAGCGAGCGGCGTTCGACACGTCGGTGAGCGGCATCGCGCCCGATCACGCGGGCGCGCCTGACGCGATCGAGGTCGCGGCGGATGGGGCGCGCGCAGCCGGACGTTTCGATTGCGTCGTCGAAGTTGCGGCGCCGATCCCACAGGACACCACGCTCGCGCAAATGGCGCACGCGCAGGGCGGCGGCTACATCCGCCGCACCGAGCGGCGTGCGCTGCACGTGCAGTATGCGAAGGCGTCCGGCGCGTGGAGGATCGTGAAGGCCGAATTCGCGTAAAACGCGAAGCTCGGGCAGTCAGTTAGTCGAGTTCCATCGGTAAGCGGGCCCAAAGCATGAGAAAGCAGGCGGTCATCGTGGCGGTTTTGGCGGTTGTGGTGGTCGGCGGCGCGATCGGCTGGCAGGTGGGCTCGTGTTACGTGGCGAATTCAGAGCTGCAAAGCGACATGCGAGATCTCGCCGTGCAGACTCGCTTTCGAGTCGGGATGGCTCCGTTGCCGAGCGAGGATCAGCTGCGCGATTCGGTGGTGGAGAGCGCCAAGGCCCACGGGATTGATCTCGACCCGCAGCAGGTGAGCGTGCAGAGTTCGATGGACGACGACAGCGTCCTGAGCATCTCGCTTGCCGCCGACTACGAAGCCCGCGTCAATCTGGTCGTGTATTCATTCGATCTGCACTTCACTCCATCGAGTTCGCACACCGGCCAAGTCCTCGGGAAATAGCGGCCACCCAGCCATCCGGCGCTCAGGGGGTGACGTGCACGCTCATCGTGGGATCGACGGAATAGTTATGGCACCCGACAGGAGCGGAGGACGTGCAGCGGGCGGTCGCGACGAAGTTCTGCTCGGACGCGTCGACGTCGTAGACGTAGCCTTCGCGATTCGGCTTGCGCAGGTTCATGGCACCGCCGGAGATGAGGTCGTCGAGGGAAGCGTACTTGCCGTTTTGGGCCTGGTACATGCGCTCGGCCTGCGCGATGGCGATGAGATCGTTTTGCGCGCCGACGGCGTCGATCGTGGCCGACGGTGTCGTAGCGCCGACGGACTGCCCTGAAGTGAAGAAATATTTGTAGGCCATTGCGCAGATCAGCGCCACCACCAGAAGCCCGAGTATGCTGCCCATACCTCGCATGATGCACCTCTCGTTCGCCTGCATCTATGGCACCACACAGGGCGCCACGGGGCAAATCGGCGTGGTGCAGGTGTGCGCGAGGGGCAATGGCGAAAGGAAAGCGCAGGCGCGGGCCCGAGCAGTGTCATTGTGATTGCTTCTTCAGCGCGGCCTGCCAGTTCAACTCCACCTTGAACGGCGCCAAGTCTTGGGCTTGGCTACCTTGCCCGGTCGAAGAGATGAACAGGAATCTCTCGCCGTCGACGGTGTACTTGCCCGTCGTCCGGACGGAGGGTAGAAGGGCTAGCGGCGGCGCTTGGAAAAGAAATTTCGGCGTGCCCGCCTGAAATGCCGGACTGGTCGTGACGCCAACTCCCATGACCTTCCCGTCGGGCGTCAGGTAATACAACTCTTTGCCGTCCGCGCTCCAAAGCGGCAAGGCGCCTCCGCCGTAGGACACTTGCCATTTGGCGCCCGCACCGGAAGCATCCGTCGCACTTGAATCCGGCGAGAATGGGCGGACGTAAATCTCGTTGCGCCCGGATTCATTCGATTCGTACGCCACCCAATGTCCATCGGGAGAGAAATGCGCGTTGAGCTCGTCGAAAGGCGTGGCCAGAAACAGAAAAGGCTTCCGATCGCCTTGGAGAGGAAGCACCCAGATGTCGTCCTTTGTCCGGGGATCCAAGGCGTAATAAAGCAAAAAATGACCATCGCGAGACTCATCCGAGGCCCACTTGTTCTCGCTCGACTTCAACAGCAGATCCTCGCCCGCCGCGCCGTTGGCCAGCTTCTGATACAGATCCCAAATACCGCCGGGATTGGAGCTAAAAACGATTCGCTTACCATCGGGCGACCAGACGGGACCCCCGACGCCGGCGGAGCCAAACGTGAACCGGGTGTTTGTTCCTTGCGGGGAATCGAATATCCACAGAGCCGATTGCTCGGCGGGCCCACGGCCCACGACCAATCTGGCGCCATCGGGAGAAAGCGCGGGAGCGGCGTAAACGTCGGGCTCTCCCACCGTGCCCACAATTTTTCCTTGCCGGTCGAACCATTTCGGTTGTGATTCTGCGCTGGCGCCTGCCGTCCTGTACACCAGGACGCCGTTCGCCGAAGCCGAAAACTCCCCGCCATTAATATATTGGCCGACATGCTCCTCCACCGGAACCGGATCACCCGTGAATTCAAGTCGGCTGGCGTCGAACGGCTGCGCCATAAGAGTGCCGTCGCTGGTCAGAAAAAGCAGCTCCCCCTTGTTTGGATCAAAAGAAGACGGCACGTATTCCACGCGCAAGGTGGTCGCCAGTAAACGCTTCGAATCCTGCTTTGCCGCGCTGGCATCGAGCGAGCCAATGTAAATCCCGCTGTTTGCCAGATCGCTCGAGACTCGTAGGTACAGAAAATGGCGCCCGTCCGGTAGAAAGGATGGAAACACGGTCTGGAACTCCCCTCGTGAAGAATCGGGAGTGGTCAATAGCGAAGCGGGGCCGCCGTCCCCGGGAATCCGCATCAAGCCGCCGTCCGCCTGGCCAAAAATGATGACGCCGTCGCGATTCGACGAGCCGCCGAGCGCGGCCGGCGATACGTCGCACAGGGTGTGGACCACGCCACTCGAAATCTCGATCTTCTTAAGCACGCCGCTTTGCTGAAAAAGGAGGTATTTGCTGTCGGCGGTCCAAAAGAATGGCAGATCGGCGCCTGATTCCGTGCCGGCCAGCGGACGGGCTTCCGATGAGCCCATATCTCGAATCCACACGCTGTTTTTCCCGTCCGGATCCGTGCCCGCAAAGGCCAATTCCCGCCCGTTGGGCGAGATCCTAAAGCTGCTCGAGAAAACGAAAGCGGTTTTCGGTGGCATGGGTATGTCGAAACGGACGAGTTCGGGCGCCGCTGGAGTCCTCTCGATGGAATAAATGAAAGCCAGACCCACAAAGGCGACTGCAAAAACAGCCGCGAGTGCCCATGGCAAAAGGCGAGGCCATCGGGAAACCGGCTCTGCCGCCGGCGGCGCGATTTCCGGCGCAGCGCCGGAAAGAACTTCGTCGAGGGAGATGCGGGCGTCGCCAATGTCGCGGAGGCGCTGCCGGGGATCCTTCTGCAGGCAGCGCTGCAACAAGACGCGCACACGCGCCGGCGTCCTGGGCGAGAGTCGCGACCAATCCGGCTCTTCCTTGATGACGGCAGCGAGTGTGTCGGTGACGGTCTCGCCGCTGAACGCCATTTTGCCGGTGAGCATTTCGTAGAGCACGCAGCCAAATGCCCAGATATCCGCGCGGCGATCGACGGGTTTGGCTTTCGCTTGTTCGGGCGACATGTAGGCGGCGGTGCCGAGCAGCACGCCGGCCTGCGTGGCCATGCGCGTAATGGTGGGAGAATTGGCGATGTCGATCGAGGCGGCGTCGCCTTCGAGCGCTTTGGCGAGCCCGAAATCGAGGATTTTCACGGAGTCGTCGTTCGTCACCTTGATGTTTGCCGGTTTGAGGTCGCGATGGACGATGGCGCGCTCGTGGGCGTATTCGAGCGCGTCGGCGATTTGCCGGGCGATGCGCAGCGCTTCGTCGACGGGAATCGGGCCGGCGGCGATACGATCGGCGAGAGTCGGTCCTTCGACGAGCTCCATGACCAGCGCGTGGGTGGCGCCGGAGTCTTCCAGGCCGTAGATCGCCGCGATATTGGGATGATTGAGCGAGGCGAGGACTTTGGCTTCGCGCTGGAAACGGCTCAGGCGCTCGGCATCGCGCGCGAAGGCCTCGGGCAGGACTTTCAGAGCCACATCGCGGCCGAGCTTCGAATCGCGCGCGCGGTAGACTTCGCCCATTCCGCCCGCACCGATGCCGGCCAGAATTTCGTAGGAACCGAGTCGCGATCCGCCAGCGAGCGGCATGCGCCGCGGATTATACGCGATTCCACGGCGTCCAAATGATGGAAGACTGCCTGATTCGGGGTCCGAACTGGCCGGCGAGAGGCCGGCCCTACGACGCGGCGAAATTAACGAACGGAGAGGACCACTTTGCCGATGTTCTTGCGGGATTGGACGTATTGATGCGCTTCGGCGGCTTGTTCGAGCGGGAACATCTTGCCGATCACGGGTTTGATCTTGCCGTCGGTGTACATGCGGAAGATATCGTCGAGTTCCTGGCGGAGCAGCGAGCCGCGCGAGCGGACGCCGCGAAGGTTCACGCCGATGACGGTCGCGTTTTTCTGCATCAGCTTCAGGGGATGGAATCGCGGCGTTTCGAGAAAGGCGCGCGCGGCGCGCAGGGGGTTGCGCTTTCCGTCCGGGCCTGCGGCGGCCGAAAAGCCGTAGACGACGAGCCTGCCCACGGGCCCAAGGCATTCGAAGCTGCGCGAAAACGACTTCCCGCCGATCGGGTCCATCACCATCTCCACGCCTTCCGGCGCGTATTTCTTCACGACGTCGACGAAATCGCTTTTTTCGTAGTCGATCGGGTGATCCACGCCGATCTTGCGGAGGTACTCCTGCTTGAGCGGCCCGGCAGTGCCGAAAATCACGAGGTCGCGCGTGTGCGCCAGTTGCACGGCCGCGATCCCCACGCCGCCCGCGGCGCCGTGGATCAGGATGCGATCGCCGGACTGGAGATTGCCCATGGTGAACATCGCGTGGTAGGCGGTCAGATAATTGGCGGGGATCGCGGCGCCCTCCTCGAAACGCATACCGGGAGGGAGGCGGTGAACCTGGCTGGCCGGGACGGCGGCCCACTCCGCGTAGGCGCCGAATTCGGGAAACGCCGCGACGGCGTCGCCCACTCGCAGCCTGTCGGATTCCTCGCCGGGTTTTCCGCCGGGAGCGATCTTTTCGACCACTCCCGCGATCTCAAGCCCCGGCACGAAAGGCGGCTTCGGGCTGCCCGGGTAAATCCCCATGCGCTGCATGAGGTCCGCGAAGTTGACGCCGATCGCCTTCACGCGGATCAGCACCTCGCCCGGCTTCGGCTGCGGGTCGGGGAGCTGCTGAAGTTCGAAAACGTTGGGCGGCCCATACCGCCTAACGACCAGCGCGCGCATCTAACTCTCCTTCGTGCCCGGTCCGTTCCTCAATCCGGTAACCAACACAGCGCCATTCTCGTCCCATTGGACCGGAAAGCAAGCGCGTCCGGCTTTTCGTTTGGGAAACGGACCATCCTATCTTAAACTGTTGGACTTTGCGCAATGATGAAAAGCAAATATAGGCGCAGCACCATCCTTACGGCCACCGCGCTGCTGGCCATGGCTTGCACTTGCTACGCCGCGAACCGGCCTTCGCAGAAGGACGGCGATCCCGCCGTTCTGACGGCGATGCAGGAGGAGCTCAACCGCTCTTTCGCGACGCTCTCGAAGGCCGATCCTCCGGCCTACTTCATCAGCTACACGATCTCCGACCGCCAGTACGCGGACGTTTCGGGATCGAATGGAGCGTTGCTTTCGAGCACGGCGGACCGGGGCCGGTGGCTCGAGACGCAGACGCGCGTCGGCAGCTACCAGCTCGACGACACGCACAAGCTTCCGAATCAGCAGCCGAGTTGGACGAGCCCCGGCGCGTCCGCCACGCTTGACGACGATATCCCCGTGCTGCGCCGCGAAATCTGGCGGGAGACCGACCAGCAGTACCGTGCCGCCGTGCAAGCCTTGATCAAGGTGAAGACGAGCCAGGAAGTGCAGGTGCAAACGGCGGAAGGCGCGGCGGCCGATTTCTCGCACGAGGAGCCGCACACGTACCTCGGCCCGCGCGTCGAAATCAATGTCGACCGCAAGCCCTGGGAAGAGCGCGTGCGCCGCTACACCGCCGCTTTCAGCAAATCGCCCGCGGTACTCAACTCGATCGCGACGTTCACTGCGCTGGCCACGAATCAATACCAGGTGAATACGGAAGGGACGAAGCTCGCGTTCGGGCAGATTCACTACCGGCTCGAGCTGTTCGTGCAGAGCAAGGCGCCGGACGGGATGGACATCGAGCGCTACGCCAATTTCGACTGGCTCGATCCCAAGGACGCGCCCGACGACAAGACCGTTTTCGCCAGCATCCACAAGCTGATCGAGGAAACCGAAGCGCTCGATAAAGCGCCGCTCGTCGATCCCTACGCGGGGCCGGCGCTGCTTACCGGCCGCGCCGCCGCCGTCTACTTCCACGAAGTGTTCGGCCACCGCGCCGAGGGCTTCCGCCAGAAAGACATCAACGAAGGGCAGACCTTCACGAGCAAGATCGGCCAGCAGATTTTCCCGTCGTTCATTTCGATCAAGGACGACCCGACGGAGAAATCGCTCGACGGCCAGATGCTGCTCGGCTACTACCCGTACGATGACGAGGGAGTGCCGGCGCAGGACGTGCACTTAGTCGATAACGGGGTGCTGAAGACGTTCCTGATGTCGCGTTCGCCGCTCATCAATATTCCGCATTCCAACGGCCATGGCCGGCGGCAACTGGGCTACGCCCCGGTTGCGCGGCAGGGCAATCTGATCGTCACCAGCACCAACACGATGACGGACGCGCAGCTCCGCGCCAAACTGATCGAACTGATCAAGCAGCAGGGCAAGCCGTTCGGCCTGCTGATCGACGACATCGCCGGCGGGTTCACTTTCACCGGCCGAGGCAATCCTCAGGCGTTTCAAGTGCAGCCGCTGGTGGTCTACAAGGTGTTCGCCGACGGGCGCCCGGATGAGCTGGTGCGCGGCGTCGATATCGTGGGGACGCCGCTCGTGTCGCTTACGAAAATTGTTGCCACGGGCGACAAAGAGGAAATTTTCAACGGCTATTGCGGCGCCGAGTCGGGCAGCGTCCCGGTTTCGGCCGTCGCTCCCGCGATGCTGATTTCGGAGATGGAAGTACAGAAGAAGGAAACGTCCACCGACCGGCCGCCGATTCTGCCGCCGCCCGCGCACGATCCCGACGCAAAGGGGCAGCAGTGATGAGACTCTCGATGGGAGTGGTTCTTTTCGCGGCTCTCACACTGCCCGCGGCGGCGGCCAACGGCGCACCCGGCGCCGGTAACGTCGGCACGATGCCCGACGCGGCGTCGGCCGCGCTGGCCGCGCAGACCACGGCGGTCACCAACGACAGCGATCAGACGCTGCACGCCATGCACGACGAGATGGACCGTGCGCGCACGCGCCTGCAACTTCCCGACGCGGACAAACCGTTCTTCGTCCAGTACCGGCTGCTCGATCTCGACGTTCGCACCGTGACCGCTTCGTTTGGCGCGCTGATATCGAGTTCGACGTCGCGCACGCGCTTCATGAGCGTCGACGTGCGCGTCGGCGACTATCACCTCGATAGCTCGAATTTTCTGAGCGCCGACGGCTTCCAGGGCTTTCTTGGTTCCACGGGCGAGGTCGGCATCGATCGCGACTACAACTCGCTGCGCCAGGACCTGTGGCTCGCCACCGATCAGGCTTACAAAGCCGCCGTCACGCAGATGTCGCTGAAGCAGGCGTTTCTGCGGAGTCTTACGAAGCCGCCCGAGATCGACGATTTCTCGCAGTCCTCGCCGATCATCAAGATCGAGCCGCACGCGGAGCCGGATTGGACGTCACGCAACTGGGAGGATGAGGCGCGCGCCGCTTCCGTGGCGCTGAAGGATTATCCGCAGCTTTATGGCACGAGGGTGACCTACTACATCGTTTATGCGACGACGTACCTCATGACGAGCGAGGGGACGACGATGCGCACCTCGACGAGCCTCGCCTCGATCGAGGCGGCGCTCGACACCCAGGCGGACGACGGGTTGCCGCTGCACAATTTCTACTCGGTCTACACCGCGAAGCCCGGGGATCTGCCCGATGCCGCGACGGTCTCGAAGGCGCTGACGCAGGCCGCGACCGATCTTTTGGTCTTCCGGGCGAGCCCGCTCGTCTCGGACTACACCGGGCCGGTGCTCTTTGACGCGCCGGCCGCCGCGTCGCTGCTGGCGCAGGTGATCGAGCCTTCGCTTTCCGGAGCGCGCCCGCCGCTTTCGGCGACGCAGGATTACGATTCGTTCATGGATCGCGTCGGCGGCCGCAACGAATGGACCGGCCGCATCGGCACGCGCGTGCTGCCTCCGTCGGTGACGCTCACGGACGATCCGACGGCCACTTCGTTCGAGGGGCAGCCGCTGCTCGGCGGCTACGACATCGACGACGAGGGCGTGAAGTCACAGGCGGTCACCATCGTCGAAAACGGGATGCTGCGCAACATGTTGATGTCGCGCCGGCCCGGTCCCGACTTCCAGATTTCCAACGGCCACGCGCGCTCGTCGATGCTTTCCGATCCGTATCCGCTCAGCAGCAACCTGTTCTTCAAGGCAAGCGATGCGGTGAGTCCCACCGACCTTCGAGCGAAATTCATCGCGGCGTGCAAGGACGACGGGGAGCAGTGGTGCATTGAAGTGAAGCGCATGGACAATCCGGCGCTATCGTCGCTGCGCCAGCAGGATTTCGGGGACTTCATGAGCCAGCTGGGCGGCGATATCGAGAGTGGCGCCCGGCTGCCGCTGGAGCTCTATCGCGTCTACGTTTCCGATGGCCACGAAGAGCCGGTGCGCGAGGGCGTGATCGAGGGACTCACGATCCGGTCGTTGCGCAATATTCTGGGCATCGGCAACGACGCGACGGTCTACACCTACATGCAGCAGAACTCGGGCGACGGCCTCGCGGGCACGGCGCTGGGCTCCTTCGGCTCGGCGCAAGGCGGCATTCCGAGCACCGTCGTGGCGCCGTCGCTGCTGCTAGACGAGGTCGAAGTTCGCGGGTTCCACGGCGAGCCGCGGCGTTTGCCGCTGGTTTCGCCGCCTGCATTGAAGTAAAGGGGCATGTTCTGGCGCCCGGCTCAACCGCGTGGCAGCGATCTTCGAGTCTTTTCATTTCTTCGCGATGTGCACTTCCTTGCCTCGCAATCCATCGTGTGAATGGCTCAGCGACAGCTCGCCTTTCGGCATCTGGCGGAGTTCCGGCGGGACGAACACGCCAGGGCTGCCCTTGGCAGGCGTGACGCCTCCATCGGCCAGCAACAGCGCTCCCGTGATGTAGCTCGCCTCGTCCGAGGCGAGGAAGGCGAAAATATTGGCCATCTCTTCCGGGGTGCCGCGGCGTCCCAGGGGAACCGATCCGTCGATCGTGTCCTGAATCTCGGCGTTCAGCGGCCCGCCTGGCCCGCGCGTCCACGCCGTGTCGATCGCTCCGGGGCAGACGCAGTTCGCGCGCACGCCGTATTTCGCCTGCTCGAGCGCCACGCCTTTGGCGAACGCGTGCAGGAAAGCCTTGCTCGCGCCGTAGGGCGTGAACATCGCGGAGCCGTTGATGCCGGCCTCGGAGCCGGTGAATAGGACGTTGCCGCGCGTCTTTTGCAGGAGCGGCAGCGCGAATTTCGTCATGAGGAAGGCGGTACGGATGTTCGCGCGGATGGTGCGGTCGAAATCCTCGAGTCGGTAGGCGTCGGTCTCGGCGTTGGCGATGAAGATGCCCGCGTTGTTGACGAGCACGTCGATGCGCCCGAATCGCTCGACCGCCGCGGCGACGCAAGCGCGGGCGTGCGGCTCTTCGCTCAGATCGCCCAGATAGACGCCCGCCTCGTGACCCAGCTCGATGATCGCAATCTCCACGTCCTTCACCGGATCGCTCGGCAGGCCCGCGAGCAGGACGCGCGCGCCTTCGCGCGCGAACTTGTGGGCGATCGCCTCGCCGATTCCGGTGCCTGCGCCGGTGATGATCGCTACCTTGTCTCTGAGTCGCATGCAGTGTTCTCCTTTGCGCGTCGTCAGCGTCCCGATGATACACGCGATAGCGATTCAAGCAGCAGGCCCAAGACGGCCGGCGCGAGGGGTCCCTCGACGGTCCGCCGCCCTTTCTAGATTTCGATGATTTCGGTCACTCCCGAGCGTGATTCTCGTCACAGCGCACCGGATGTATTCGACGTACACATTGGATGTAAAGGCGGGTCCGAAGATTGTCCGCGCCATGGCCTGATCGGGAGAGGTCGCGATGAAAACCATAGGCGAAAAGGCGACGCGAATTCTGCAACTCGGATTGGGAATCGCGTTGGCGTGCGTGATCCTCGCCGGGGCCCGAAAGCAACCTCAAGCTCCGCCGAATCTAGCGGAACAGTCCAAACCTTTGATTCATTCTCTCGAGGGACCGGACCTCTTTTACTCCTATTGCGCTTCGTGCCACGGCGCATCCGGCAAAGGAGAGGGCCCGGCGGCGTCCGCGTTGAAGGCCAAAGTTCCGGACCTGACCCTTCTCGCCGGAAAGAATGGAGGGCAATTCCCGGCGGCATACGTTCGCCACGCGATCATGGGAGGCAAGGTGCCCGCTGCACATGGATCGCGCGAAATGCCGATTTGGGGTCCTGTCTTTCATCAGGTCGAGGCGGATGTGGACCGAGGAAATGTAAGGCTCGAGAATCTCGTGAAATACCTCGAGTCGATTCAGGAGGTCCCATCGGCCGATTTCCCCGTCGGGGCCGAGGTCTATGCCCAGCATTGCGCGGTTTGCCATGGAAGTGACTTGAAGGGGACCGGCACGGCGCCTTATCCATTCCGTGCGCCTCCCGATTTGACGACGCTGGCCCGCCGACACGGAGGCAAGTTCCCCGAAGCGTATGTATCGAAAGTGCTGCGGAGCGGTGTGGTGATGCCGGCCCATGGACCAGCCGAGATGCCCATCTGGGGCGACGAGTTTACGAGCGATCGCCTGAGTGAGACTCAAGTAACGCTGCGGATTACCGGGCTAACGAATTACATCAGGTCGCTGCAAGCGAAATAAGATGGACGACCCGGGAGGGACTTACGTTGATGCGATACTTGCTTTTGCTTGGCGCTCTGCTCTCGGTGGCTTGTGTTGCGGCTGGCGGCTTGGCCGTGGACCAGACGCAGTTTCCGCCCAACTACACGCCGTCGGGCGAACAGACTTACAAGCAGTACTGCGGCGCTTGCCACGGAGCGGACGCAAAGGGAAAGGGTCCCCTCGCGCCCTTACTGATCACACGCCCGGCCGATCTGACCACGCTCGCGAAGCGTCATATGGGGAAGTTCCCCTATGACTACGTCACGAGCGTCTTAGAATTCGGGCCGGGAGTTGCGGCCCATGGTTCGTCAGACATGCCCACGTGGGGACCGATCTTCCGTCATTTCGATAACCAGAACGAAAGAGTGGTGCGACAGCGGATCAGGAATCTGTGCGATTATCTGGCCTCGCTGCAAGAGAAGTAGCGGCGAGCGTTGCGGGATCTGGTTTCGTTGCAATCGACTCGAGTCTAATCGACACGCCAACGGGCTTCCCCCTCGGCCCTGGAAACCCCATCGCGGAGCGTATAATCGGCGCGATGGCCCCGCACGCAACCGAACGCGAATCGAGCCAGGCGAGTACTTCCGCGCACGCGAACACGGCGACGCGGGCCGCAGACTCGGCCTCAACCGCGCCGGACACCGGGGCGCGCGCCACGCATGAAAAGCGGATGGCGGCGCTCGGCTCGGTGCTGTCGGCTCTGGTGCTCGTCACGCTGAAGGTGATCCTGGCGGTGGTCACGGGCAGCCTCGGAATTTTGTCCGAAGCGCTGCATTCGATTCTCGATCTCGTGGCGGCGGTGATCACGTATCTCTCGGTGCGCGTGGCGGATAAGCCCGCCGACGAACAGCATCTCTACGGCCACGGCAAGGTCGAGAGCTTTTCGGCGTTCGTCGAAACCGGGCTGCTGCTTCTCACGGCGGTTTACATCATCTGGGAGGCGTTCCAGCGGCTGCTTTTCCGCACGGCGACGATCCGGATGAGCCTCAGCGTGATCCTGATCCTGGGCTTCACCATGGGCATCGACTTCGTGCGTTCGCGGGCGCTGCGCCGGGTGGCGAAAAAGCATCCGAGCGAAGCGCTCGAGGCGGACGCGCTGCATTTCTCGACGGACGTGTGGAGCACGTTCGTGGTGGTGCTGGGCATCACCGGCGCGTGGCTCGGCGAGCGCTTTGGCATCCCGTGGCTCGGCATGACGGACGCCGTGGCCGCGCTCGGCGTCGCCGGCGTGATCATCTGGATCGGCTCGCGCCTGGGTAAGCGCACCATCGATGCGTTGCTCGACGTGGCCCCGCGGGGTCTCCACGATCGCATCGAGCGCGCCGTCGACGCAACCGAAGGAGTGCTCAGCACCGAGCGCGTGCGCGTGCGGCGGGCCGGCCAGCGGCATTTCGTCGACGTGACCATCAGCGTGCCGCGCACTGCGAGCCTCGAGCAGGCGCACGCCGCAAGCGACGCGGTCGAGCGCAACATCGGCAAGATCGTCCCCGCGGACGTGGTGGTCCACGTCGAGCCGCGCGCGCCCACCAACGAGCACCTCTTCGACACAATTCGCGCGATCGCGCAACGCCGCGGCCTCGCCGTTCACGAGCTTTCAGCGCACCAGCTAGACGGCCACCTGTTCATCGAGCTGCATCTCGAGGTGGATGAAAACGCGAGCCTGCGCGAAGCGCACCAGCGCGCCACCGAGCTCGAAGACGAAATCCGGGCGGCCACCGATCCGCACGCCCTCGTGAATATCCATATCGAGCCGCTCGGTGCGCGCATTCCCGGCGCCGCCGAAATGAAAGAGCTTTCGCACGCCGTCCAGCATTTCCTGAATTCACTCCCGGGAGAGTATCCCGAGCTCGTGGATTGCCACGAGGTCCGGGTGCGCAGCGTGGAGCACAAGATTCTCGTCTCTTGCCACTGCGCGATGGACGGCGACTTGCCGATCACGCTCGTTCACGACATCACCGCGGCGCTCGAAAGCCGCGTGAAGGATCATTTCCCGCAGATCTTCCGGCTGACGATTCATCCCGAGCCCGTCGAGGAGAGCTGAACCGCCCGCCGCCCGCGCCACCCGATTCCGAACGGTTGCGCCGCCAGCGCAATCAGCGCCGGGAAGCATTCGAGGACGTATCTCGGCTCGGGCGTCTCGACGAAAAACGCGATGTAGGTCGTCCGCAGGAAAATAAACGCGACCAGGATGCCCCAGCCGCAGCGCCCGCGCGCCGTCCACGCCCCGGCCAATGCGAGCCCCAGGTAGACCAGGTTCACCGCGATCATGCCGAGCGTGACGAGCAGGTCCTCGCGGTCATCGTCCCATTCGCTTGCGAACGGCCGCAGCTGCCCTGAATAGGGGAGCAACTCGATGCGCGGCGTAAACCACAGCGTGAGCGAGCGGAGCACCGGTATCTTCAGGTGCGTGCGTAGCGGATCGCGCGCCGTCCGCTCGCGCGCGATTTGGCCGAAGGCCTCGTCCTCCGGCCTCGTCAGCGTGAAGGTCTTGTTGTACTGGTTCAGCAGCGCTGCCACGCGGGCGCGCTGGTGCGGCGAGTCGAAGGCGGCGCGCGGCAGATCGTCGATTCGTATTGCCTCGTCGTCGAGCTTCCAGAGCGAGTTGTAGACGTCTCGGAAGCGCCAGAGCCACGTGGCGGTCCAGCGATTGAATCCGAGCGGCGCGAATTCGCCGGGCAGCGTGCTGTAGCGGGGTGCGAGAAATTCCACTTCGTGCAGCGTGCTCCAATTCCGCGCCGCCCACGGCACGAGCGGCAGCGCGAGCCCGGCGGCCATCAGCGCGCCGGCCCGGGCGAGCTTCCGCCAGTCGCGGGGACGCCAGCAGCGCGCTGCGAGCGCGAGGCCGGTTGCCGCGAGCAGCAGCGGCGTCTCGGGGCGCACCAGCGTGCCGAATCCGACGACGAGTCCGCCGAGGAACCACGGACTCAGTGCCCGCGCCGCGCGCTTAGCGTCTTTGGCAGGCACGCCGAACATCTCGCGCCGGTAGGCCTCGATCAGCACGAGGATCGCGAGCGCCGTGAGGAACGTCACTAAAACTTCGGTGAGCGCTACCGCCGCGTAGTTCGCCGTGAACGGGCAAAGCGCCGCGAGCCACAGTGCCGCAATCGCCACGCGCCGCCGCGAAGCCTCGGGAGCAAGTCGCGCGGCAATCAGCGCGATCACGAAACAAGCGGCCACATCGAGCACGGCCTGCGCCAGCATCACCGCCCGCTGCGACCGGCCCGCAAACTCAAAAACAGCCGCGAGGAACGCCGGATAGCCCGGCACCCTCATATCGACCGGCGTCAGCCGCCCGTTAATCGAAAAGCCATACACGCCCTTCTTCAGCCAGTTCCAGGCCAGCTCGATGTAGAATGGCGCATCCCCCGAATCGGCGGGGAACTTGAGGACGAGATACAGGCGCAGCCCCAGCCCGGCGAGTGCAGCAAAAACAGCATTTGCACGCATCTTAAATGAAGCAGTCCGGTCCATTGAGGGCATCTGGTGGATGATTAGCTTGGATTGTACGCATGCCTGAACGCAAGCCCATTTTCTACGATCAGGAGCGCCGCCGCTGGCGAAGAACCCGGCTCGCGCTCGAAGTAGCCGGGGCTCTGTTCACGCTGGTGCTGCTGATTTTCGTCCTCAACATCGGGCGGAATCCCGATTTGCCGGAGATTCTCCGCACGGACACGCACGCCGGCCTGCACGCGATCCGCTGGAAGCCGAAAAAGCCGCTGCGCGGTCGGAGACGGAAAGTAGCGGCTCTCGGCAAAGTGCCGCAGAGCTACGACCCGCTGCGCGCCGCCTTTTACGTGAGCGACGATTACACGGCTCTCACCTCGCTCGAACTCCATTACAAGGATCTCGACCTGCTGATTCCGGAGGCGCTCCACGCGGTCTCGGCCGACGGGAAGCTCGACGTCGAGCCCGACCCCAAGCTGAGCGCGTTTCTCCAGTCGCTGCAGACGAGGAATCCGCCGGTCGACCTGCAAGTGATGGCGATGGTCAACAACTACGACGCGAAGACGAACGTCTGGTGCCCGCCCGAAATGTTGCAGATGCTGGCGACCCCGGAGGCGCGGGAGCGTCTCGCGGATCAGATCGAGGAATACGCGGACGCGCAGCACGAGCCCGGCATCGTGGTCGACTTCGAGTCGATGCCCGAGTCGAGCATGCAGGACTTCCAGCATTTCACGCACGACCTGGCGTCGGCGCTCCACGCGCGAAACCTGAAACTGATGGTGGCGCTGCCGGCTGCCGACTGGAGCTACGACTACAAATTCTTCGCGTCGCAGGCCGACGCAATCATCCTGATGAACTACGATTTCCATTGGCCCACGTCGTCGCCGGGGCCGATCGCGCCGCAGGACTGGTTCGTCAAGAATATCGACAACATGGTCAAGCTGGTGCCCCCGGATAAGCTGATCATGGGCATCGCCACGTACGGCTACGATTGGCCGGCGAAAACGAAAAAAGACGCCACGCAGCCCGTGGCGCAGGCGATCAGCTTCCAGCAGGGAGTCGTCACGGCGGTCGAATCCGGCTCGGACGTCCTCTACGACCCCGATTCCTTCAACCTGCACTATTCCTACGACGATGCGAATAACCACGCGCACAACGTGTGGATGCTGGATGGCGTGACCGCCTACAACGAACTTCGCGCGGCGGAGCGCGCTGGCGTACGCGGCACAGCGATGTGGCGCCTCGGACTCGAAGACTCGTCCATGTGGGACATCTGGGACGCCACCCACGCGGACAATCCGACGCGCGCCAAGCTCGAGAACGTGACCCCGGGCTACGATCTGATTCTCGAAGGCGCGGGCGATATCTGGCGGATCACCGGCACGCCGCAGAGCGGGTCGCGCACGCTCGACTACGATGCGAGCTCAGACGATTTCGACGACGAGAGCTTTCAGAGCTACCCGATGTCGTGGCGCATCCAGCAGGTGGGGGCGGCGCCGCACAAAGTGGCGCTGACCTTCGACGACGGCCCCGACCCCGAGTGGACGCCGAAAATCCTCGACATCCTCGAGAAGAAGAAAGCGCCCGGAACGTTCTTCGTGATTGGCGAGAACGCCAACCAGTTCGAGAACATCGTGAAGCGCGAATACGCGTTGGGCGAGGAAGTCGGCAACCACACGTTCACGCACCCTCCTTTTGAGGCGATCAAGAAATCCGATCTCGAGATCCAGCTGAACCTCACCGAACTCCTGATCGAAAGCAGCCTGGGCGTGAAGACCACGCTTTTCCGTCCGCCCTATGGCATCGACCACGAGCCGGAATCCGCCACCGAAATCCAGATGTTGCCCGTGCCGCAGGAAATGGGCTACGTGCTGGTGGGCGGGCGCATTGATCCGCACGATTGGGGCGAAGGGGATGGTGAGAAGCCGCCCCCGGTGGACGAAATCGTGCAGCGCGTCCTGGCAGACGCGGAAGCCAACAAAGGAAACATCATCCTGCTGCACGATGGCGGCGGCAATCGCAGCCACACCGTGGAGGCGCTGCCGCAGATCATTGACGGGCTGCGCGCCAAGGGCTACGAATTTGTTTCGGTGTCGGACCTGCTGGGGCAGACGCGCGCGCAGATGATGCCGCCGTTGTCGCACCGGGAATGGCTGATGGCGCGCGTCGACGCATTCATTTTCGACGTGTTCCGGCTGCTGCGGCAGGGGATTGCGTTCATTTTCATTGCCGGGATCGTGCTGGTGAGCGGGCGGGCGCTGATCGTGGGCGTGCTGGCACTGATCGAGAAAATGCGCCCCGCGCCGCTCGATCATCCCGAGTATCAGCCGCGCGTGACGATCCTGATTCCCGCGTATAACGAAGAATCGGTGATCGTGGATACGGTGCGGGCCGCGCTCGCTTCGGGCTACCCGCGCCTGGAAGTGCTGGTGGTCGACGACGGCTCGGCCGACCGCACCGCGGAACTCGTGCGCGAGAATTTCGGGCGCGACCGCCGCGTTCGCCTGCTGCTGCAGCCGAATCGCGGGAAGCCCACGGCGCTCAACCACGGGCTCGATGAGGCGACGGGCGAGGTGATCGTCTCGATCGACGCGGATACGATCGTTGATCCGGAGGCGGTGCCGCGGCTGATCCGGCATTTCGCCGATCCGAAGGTCGGCGCGGTGGCGGGCAACGTGAAAGTGGCCAACCGGAACAAATGGATCACGCGCTGGCAGGCGCTCGAATACATCACCAGCCAGAACCTCGAGAAGCGCGCGTTCGACCTGCTGAATTGCATTCCGGTGGTGCCGGGCGCGGCGGGAGCGTGGCGCGCGGACGTGCTGCGCGAGAGCGGTGGTTTCTCCGGCGAAACCGTGGCCGAAGATACCGACCTCACGTTGACGATCCGCCGCAATGGCTGGAAGATTCTCTACGACGAAGACGCCATCGGCCGCACCGAAGTGCCGGAAACGATCGACACGCTTATTCGCCAGCGCTTCCGCTGGACCTACGGTACGCTGCAGGCCGTGTGGAAGCATCGCGACACCGCCGGCAATCCGAAATACGGCACGCTCGGCTGGGTGGCGATCCCGAATATTTTCCTGTTCCAGATTATTTTGCCGCTCGTTTCGCCGGTGATCGACCTGCTGTTTATTTTGTCGCTCGTTCTCTGGGGGCTGGCGCAACTGCGCGTGGCGGAATTGCCGCAACTCTGGACCTCGCAGGACGTCGAGCGCTCGCTGATCTTCTTCGCGCTCTTCATGCTGATCGACCTCTTCACCTGCGTCGTCGCGTTTGCGCTCGAAAAGCACGAAGACTGGACGCTGCTGGCCCCGCTCATCATCCAGCGCTTCTACTACCGCCAGATGATGTACGTAGTGCTGTTTCGCTCGGTGAAGGAAGCCGTGCGCGGACGTCCCGTCGGCTGGCGCGGCGTCGAGTCGCAGACAGCGCCACCGGCAGCCCCGCGTCCCCCGCGCGAGCCCGTCGCCCAAATCTGACATCTGTTTTGTCGCGGAGTGCGAACCTGGCACTGTTGCTAACCCAGGAACACGGCCTACCGACCGTGCCGCGCAGGACCGGTTCGAATTGTTATGCTTCGGATACGGTGGGAAAAGGTACAGGATGAGTCTATTCGAAGCGCCCAAGTCCAACTATCCTCAAAAATGGAAGGACTATTCCCTCGATTTCCGGCTTATGTTCGTTTATCACGGGTGCATGATGGTGCTTTTCTTCGCGGGCGAATTCCTCTCCACTCAATACGAAATCCTGATTGCGGCCCTCACTGCCGCGGTGCTGGTATCGGTTTCCGTACGGCATCGTCGGGAGATGAACTGGCGCTGGAAGGGAGCCACCACAGCAAGCGTCCTCAGGGCAGCCGGGGGAATGGTTTTGACCGGTCTTTTCCTGTTTGCGGGCACGCCCCTCTTTTCCCCCAAGGATCACAGATTTCTTCCCTGGTACCTGGCCGGTATTGGCATCGCAGTGTTCGGAATTCTCGCGGCCCTGAATGTGGTTGAATTTTCTAAGGACGAATTTCTGAAAAGCTGTCATCGGCAGGGAACTGAACCCTCGAATCTAGCGACCGCAGCGATTTCTCCGGCAGTACCCGCGGATCCGGTCGAGCCTTCCTGGAAACGGATTCTCAGGGGAGCGCTCATGCTCTTCTTTTTAATCGTATGGCTCGACGGCGTGGCTTCGTTCTACTTCTTTGGCGTAGCGTTCCGCAACGGATCGCCCGTGGCCGCAGCAACAAAGACAGAACCACTCGACGATCATGGACGAACCGTGTTTGTCTCAAAGGATCAGAAGATACTGGTGGATGACCTACAAACCGCCATGTCGATCGGAATACCGATGATTTTTGTTCTAGGGTTTATTGTTCATTTCATCGTCGGCGTCAAGCTCATACCGAATGCTCCAACCTTCCGCGAATGGAGAAGGACGACGAGCAATGCGGGAACCTAATTCTTTGTAGGCAAACTGAACTCTGATACGATCAGGGTGTTTGGTGGGCTGCATCCCGAGGGTTGGGAGCGGCACCAGGGGGCAACATGAGCATGCTTCCGCATGCGGGCAACGGGAAGGTTTCCGTGCCCGACATCCAGTCGCGCAAGATTCTCTCCGCCGGCGTTCCTGAAACGAAATACAAAATCACCTGCGTCACTGCATACGACTGTCCGACCGCGCGCCTTCTCGACGAGGCCGGCGTCGACATCATTCTCGTCGGCGATTCGGTCGGCATGGCGGTGCTCGGCTATGACAGCACGCTGCCGGTGACGCTCGACGACATGCTGCATCACGTGCGCGCCGTGCGCCGCGGCACGCGCCGCGCGCTGCTCGTGGCGGACATGCCCTACGGCAGCTTCCACGTCTCGATCGAGGATTCGGTGCGCAACGCCATGCGCCTGGTGAAAGACGGCGGAGCCGAAGCCGTGAAACTCGAAGGCGGCGAGCGCCGGCTTGAGCTGATTCACCGGCTCGTCGAAGCCGAAATTCCGGTGATGGGCCACGTGGGGCTCACGCCGCAATCGATCAACGCGATGGGCGGATTCCACGTGCAGGGCCAGTCGGCGGAAGCGGCGCGGCAGTTGGAGCGGGACGCGCGCGCCGTCGAAGCGGCGGGGGCTTTTGCCGTGGTGCTCGAATCGATGCCGCGCGAGCTCGCCGCCAGAGTCACGCGCGAGCTGCGCATCCCGACGATCGGCATCGGCGCGGGCCCCGATTGCGACGGCCAAGTGCTCGTGTTCCACGATCTCGTGGGGCTCACCGAGGGCTACACGCCGAAATTCGTGCGCCGCTACGCCGATCTCGCGGGCGAAATCACGCGCGCGGTGACGGAATATTGCGAGGATGTGCGCGGCGGCAAGTTTCCGGCGGACGGCGAGTCGTATCATTCGACCGCCGAGCTGCGCGAAAAGCCGGTGAAGACTGTGAAGATATAACTGCGTTTTGCGAGCGTGGAAAAGCAGATCCCTCGCTTCGCTCGGGATGACAGCTCTTGGCGCTTTGCTTTAGTGAAGATGTCACACTGAAGAACGCCGCGCGAACAACCACAATCCGCAAAGGAGACAACCGATGGACCTCAACGATTTTCGCCTGCTCTACGACTTCAACGCCTGGGCCAACGGCCACACGCTCGACTCCTGCGCCGCCCTCAACGCGGATCAATTCCTGCGCGATCTCGGTTCGAGCTTCGGCTCGGTTCGCGACACGCTCGCGCACATCTACGGCGCCGAATGGATCTGGCACGAGCGCTTTCTCGGGCGCGTCCCGGCGGGCGGCCTTCCCAAAGCCGCTGATTTCCCGGATTTCGATACGACCCGCCGCCGGCTCACGGAAATGGATGCGACGCTCGTCGACTACGTCGGTTCGCTCAAGCCGGAGGATTTGTCGCGCGTCGTCGAGTTCAAAACGATGACGTCCGGCGTGATCTCGCAGCCCCTCGCGCATTTCCTCCAGCATCTGGCGAACCACGGCACGTACCATCGCGGCCAGGTGGTGACGCTGTTGCGCCAGCTGGGCGCCAAGGCCACCGGCACCGATCTGCTGCGCTTCTATCGCGACGGCGCCGCGCGGGCGAGCGCGTGACGCCCGGTCGCCCGCGGCGCCGCTGACGCGCCCGGCCTGCATGGAGATCATTCGCAGTACCGCATGGATGAAGCAGGCCGCTCGCGACGCGCGCCGGAACGAGCGGCTGCTCGGGCTCGTTCCCACGATGGGCGCGCTGCACGAAGGGCATCTCTCGCTGGTCCGCGAAGCGCAGAAGCAGTGCTCGCCCGTGGCCGTCTCGATCTTCGTCAACCCCACGCAGTTCGGCCCCGGCGAAGACTTTCAGAAATATCCGCGGACCTTCGACGCGGACGCGGCCGCGCTGGAAAATCTGCGCGTCGACTATCTTTTCGCGCCGCCACCCGAGGAGATTTACCCGCGCGGCTTTCGCACGGAGGTGACCGTCGAGGGGCTAGGCGAAATGCTTGAAGGACGCGTGCGGCCCGGCCATTTTCGCGGCGTAACGACGGTCGTGCTGAAGCTTTTCGAGATCGCGCAGCCGCGCTTCGCGTTTTTCGGGCGCAAGGACGCGCAGCAGGCGCGCATCATCCGCCAGATGGCCGCCGACCTGAATCTCGACGCCGAAATCGTGGTTTGCCCGATCGTGCGCGAGCCGGATGGCCTGGCGATGTCGTCGCGCAACGCATACCTGAAGGGAAGCGAGCGGCACGCCGCGACCGCGCTCTATCGTTCGCTCGATGCGATGCGCTGCGAGATTGCGAAAGGCGAGCGCGACTCCGTGCGGTTGATCGCCGCGATGCGCGGCGTGCTCGGCGCAGAGACGGGCGTCGCGCCGGACTACGTCGAGATCGTCGATGGAGATACTTTCGAGCCGGTGGTGAGCTTGCGGAAGACCTGCTACGCGCTGATTGCGGCGCGCGTCGGCTCAACGCGCCTGATCGACAACGCCCTCATCGAGCAGGACGGCGATTCCTTTCGGGTGACCGTGTGACAAGCCGAAGACTGCCGGGCTGGAAGAACCCCTCCGCGGGCGGGCAGGCCGGCGCTACGTTCAAACCTTAACCCTCGCTCTTGATCGACTCGAGCACATCGGCCGCGTGGCCCTTTACGACAACCTTGGGCCAGATCTTGCGAATCTTGCCGTCGGGTCCGATCCAGAAACTGCTGCGCACGATCCCGAGCGCCGTCTTGCCGAAGAAGCTTTTCATGCGTCGCGCGCCGTAGGCCTCGATCACGTCGAACTCCGTATCGGCCAGCAGCGGAAAATTCAGGTCGTATTTCGCCTTGAATTTCGCCTGCGCCGCCTCTGAATCGCCGCTGCATCCGACGATGGCCGCATCGGCCGCTTCGAATTCGGCGAGCATGTCGCGGAACTGGATGGCCTCGCTCGTGCAGCCGGTCGTGTCGGCCTTCGGGTAGAAATAGAGGACGAGATTGCGGCCCTTGAAGTCGGCGAGGGCGATCGTCTTGCCGTCATCCGCCGGACAGCGAAAATCAGGGGCCTTGTCGCCTTCTTTGAGCATGATGGATTCTCCGTCGTGCGGTATGGAATGAAGAGCGTTCGCTCTATTCGCTGAGAATGCGTTTGACGATTTCGTTGACGATCTGGGGATTGGCCTGGCCGCGCGTCTCGCGCATCACCTGGCCGACGAAAAATTTGAACACGCCTTCGTTTCCGGCGCGATATTTTGCGGCATTGTCTGGGTTCTTGGCGACGATCTCCCGTGCGATTTTCTCGATCGCGCTCGTGTCGCTGATTTGAGCGAATCCTTCGGCGGCGATGATGTCGCCCGCGCTTTTTCCGGTCTCGAACATTTTTGCGAACACCTTTTTTCCGCTGGCGGCGGTGATGTCGCCCTTTTCGATCCTCGCCAGGAGTTCGGCCAGGGGGGCGGGGGCGAGCGGGCAAACGGAGATGTCCTTGCCCGCATCGTTTAGACGTCGCAGCAGCTCAATGGATATCCAGCCGGCAGCGGATTTTGCGGGCGCCCCGGCCTTCACGGTGGCCTCGAAGTAGTCCGCGAGCGCGCGGGTGGCCGTCAGCACGCCCGCGTCGTAGGCCGTCAGGCCGTAGTCTCCGGCGAAGCGCGCCATCTTGGCCGCGGGCAGTTCCGGCATCTCGCGGCGCACCGCTTCGATCTCGGAAGCCGATACCGTCACCGGCAGCAAGTCGGGATCGGGGAAGTAACGGTAGTCGTGCGCGAATTCCTTGGAGCGCATCGGCTCCGTGCGCCCAGCGGCGACGTTCCATAGGCGCGTTTCCTGCGAAATCGTGCCGCCCGATTCGAGCACGCCGATTTGCCGCTCGATTTCGTATTCGAGGGCGTGCGCGAGGTAGCGGAAGGAATTCAGGTTCTTCACTTCGGCCTTGGTGCCGAACTTCGGCGCGCCACGCAGACGCACGCTCACGTTGGCGTCGCAGCGCAGAGAGCCTTCCTCCATGTTGCAGTCGCTCACTTCCGTGTATTCGAGGATCTGCTTCAGCGTGTTCAGGTAGGCGTAGGCCTCAGCGGGCGTGCGCAAGTCCGGCTCGGACACGATTTCGATCAGAGGGACGCCGCAGCGGTTGAAGTCGATGTAGCTCCAGCGGTCGGACTCGGGGAAGCCTTCATGGAGGCTTTTGCCCGCGTCGTCTTCCATGTGCAGGCGAGTGATGCCGATGCGTTTCTTCTCGCCCTCGACTTCGATGTCGATCCCGCCCGCGAGGGCCAGCGGCAGCTCGTACATGGAGATTTGGTAGCCCTTGGGTAGGTCAGGGTAAAAGTAATTCTTCCGGGCAAAGCGCGAGCGCGGCTGAATGGTGCAGTGGATGGCGAGCGACGCGCGCAGGGCCAATTCGAGCGCGCGCTTGTTGAGCACGGGGAGAGCCCCGGGCAGCCCCAGGCACACGGGACACGTATTCGAATTGGGCGCCGAGCCGAATTTGGTCGAGCAGCCGCAGAACGCCTTCGTCACCGTATCGAGCTGGGCGTGGACCTCGAGCCCGATCACGGCTTCGTAGCGCGCGATTGCTTCCGGTGCGACGCTCGGCATATCCTGCGTAGTCTTGCTCATGGCAAGCGCCCGATTATAGCATTGGGCGTCTCCGCGATACGTCATCGCAACGACCCGCGAAGCGTCGTTCCCGTCTGCAGAGCCCATTCATGCAGTTAAGAACTTGGAGTCCCCGCATGCCCAGCCGATGTACAAAGGGGGCCGTCCGTTTGGCCGAACCGCGAGCAGTTTGTTGGCCATCGCGACTGCACCGAACAAAGAAGCGAATTGCGCATAAGCGTCGAACCATACTCTTTCAGGCGAGAAGGAATGGACTATCATCGCAGCGGCGTCGGTCTTGAATCGCTGTGCCTCGATAACGGCGGAGGCGGTGCGATGTAGCAACTGGTAATGAATATGATCCGGCGGCGGTGGACTTATGCCCAAGACGTCACAAATAAAGGCTAGCCTCTTGAGCTTTCCATCTGAAGCGCCGTGCAGCCAGTCGCCGAGTGTCTGGCCGAATGGCTCTCGGACCTTGCCTTCCACCATGATCGTGAACGTCAAATCCCCTGCGCGCACGAGGGCGAAGACATCGCTCTGGCTATCGCCTCTGGACGACCCTGCGAGCGGCACCTTGTATTCGGGCATCGCCAGTAGGAGTTCCACTTGACCGCCAGACGGTACCAGCATGGAGCCAATCTCCGTCGGCAGTCCCTTCGCATCCTCCCAGCAGTGGGCCAAAGTCCTCGCTGAAAATCCGGTGCGCCATTGCTTGGACGGGTCTGCAAGAAAACGCTGCCAATCCTCTGGGCCGTGGGTTGGGACATAGAATTTGGACATGACGTCCCCCTTTTTATTCCTTGGCCGTGCTGATTTCAAGCCCGTCATGGCTGGTGGCGAATCGCGGGTTTGCATCCAAGGCGCGCTTCTGGTGTAGAATCCACGCGGAATGCGGACCCCTGACAAGCGAGCGGCAAAGGCGTTGGGTTGTAGCCTCATCGTCGTCACACTCATGCTGATGGCGAGCGCGGCATTCGCGCATCACTCGCACGCGATGTTCGACCCTGAGAAGAAAGTGACGCTGGTCGGCACCGTTAAGGAATTTCAGTGGAACAATCCGCACTGCTGGATTCAGGTGCTCGTGCCGGATTCGAAGGACGCCAGCGCGCCGCCGGTCGAATGGGGCGTGGAGATGGGAGCGCCGATCCAGTTGATCCGACACGGCTGGAAGCCCGACAGCCTGAAGCCGGGGGACAAGATCACGGTGGTGATCAATCCATTGCGCGACGGCCGCCCGGGCGGCGAGATCGTTTCGGCGGTCGGCCCGGACGGCAAGCCGATCGGCGCCGTGCCGGAAGCAAACGAGAAGTGAGCGAAATTGCGAGGGAGTCGATCATGATTCGCCGGGTGATTTTCGTGCTGGCGGCGCTGCTTGTGGTGGGCTGCGTCCACTCCGCCCGAGCGCAATCCTCATCGAAGGCGCGTCTCGATGCCTTCGCCAAGCTGCCGGATTGGTCGGGCTTGTGGGAATTCGATATCTGGACAGACGAGCTCGACGGGCAGCAGATGGGTCCAAAGGGGATGGAGAGGGCGAAAGTGTACGCCGCCCAGATGCACGCGGCCTTCACTCCCGCATGGGAGGCGAAGCTCGACGAGCTGAAAAAGGTGGCGGCGGCCGCCACTGCTGCGGACGGTACGAATCCGCCCGCGTTCGAAGAGTTTGGGCGCTTCGGCGGATGCGGCTGGACGCCCGGATTTCCGGCCACGATGCTTCCGGGGACCTACGAATGGCGTGTGACTCCCGAGGAAGCGACGCTGATCAGCCTGCTTGGCTCGGTGCGGCACATCTACACGGACGGGCGCGCGCACCCGCCGACGGACGAACTCTGGCCGATGAGCGAGGGCGATTCCATCGGGCACTGGGAAGGCGATACGCTGGTGGTCGACACGGTTTCGATCCGCTCGCCGATCTATCTTCCGGGGCTCGGCAGGGGAGCGGGAGTGCCGTTCGTCCCGATGAGCAAGGAACTCCACAGCGTCGAGCGAATTCGGCTGCTGAACCACGATCAAATGCAGATCGATTTCACGCTGGAAGATCCGATCGCACTGGCCAAGCCGATCCACGTGACGTTCATCTGGAATCGCGTGAAAGACATCGACCGCATGGAGCAAAACGCCGACGACTGCGACGATCCGTCGACCGACCGCAATCCGATCGTCGACGGCAAATACACGACCGTGGTGAAGCCGCCTCCTAGCACGCCCGCGCCAGCGCCGGCGGAGCCGCCGGGCCGCTAGATAAATTGGACACAAACGGAATCGGCGCGAACGGTGCTAGGGCGCACCTCGTCGTAGAATCATTCGGGTTCCCGCACATTCTTGCAGTGGCGGTTGCACGGAACGCTACGTTGGAGCGACGATGTCTGTGAGGATGGATGGGGCCTTGCATGCGTCACGCGAGACCCGCGATAGCAAAGCATGCCGGTACGCAAGGCCCGCGAAACCTTCCTATACATGACAACGCCGGACTCGAAGACTGGTTGTGGTGCCGCGCGACGCCGATTCTGGCTGGCGATGTCCGGCTTCTTCATGGCGCTGGCCCTGCTGCCCTTTTCTTACAAGGTCGAACGCCGCCTGGAGACCGCCGTTCACATCAAGGGTGGCGAATCGGAAAAAGTCGACGTGGAACTGGCGCAGCGCTTCCACTCTCCGTACGCGCACCGCCTGGTGCTGGTGATCAGCGGACTTCCCGACCCGGATTCGGCGGAAAGCGCCGACACGCTGGGCTTCTTGACAAGCACGTTGCGCAGCGTGCCGGGCGTGTCCGGAGCCGTCTCGAGCGTGGATTGGCCCGATCCTCTGTTCACCGGAGACAATGGCGGGGCGCTGATCATCGTCGGCATGGACCCGCGCGATCAGAATTTCGAGGACTTGATCCCCGTTCTGCGACAAAAAGCGCAATGGATGGAAGATCAGCTGCGGCCGCGATATCCCAAGATCAGGCTCGAGATCACAGGAGAGACGCCCCTCACCTACGATCTTCGCAAAGTGAGCGCGGACGACGTGAGGCACGCCGAGGAACGAGCGATGCCGGTGACGCTCCTGCTGCTATTGCTGGCTTTCGGCAGTCTTGTGGCTGCGCTCTTGCCGCTGGGAATCGGGATGCTCTCGATCTCGATGGCGCTCGGCGCGGCGGCGCTGCTCGCGCGCTACTGGCACTTGTCGATTCTGGTGCAGAATCTCGCGACGATGCTGGGCCTCGGCTTGGGCATCGATTACGCGCTGCTGATGGTGAGCCGGTTTCGCGAAGCCTTGGCCGAAGGATACGACCCCGGCCGCGCCGCCGACATTGCCGCCGGTCAAGCGGGACGGACGCTGATCGTCTCGGCGACGACGGTGGCAATCGGATTTTCGGCGCTGGTCACTGTGCCCATCAGCGAACTCCGGTCGATCGGGATCGTAGGCCTGCTCGTAACCGTTTTGAGCGTGATGCTCTGCACATTTATTTTGCCCTGGGTACTCGGCTTGCTGGGGCATCGCATCAACGCCGCGCGTCTGCGTTTGCCGGGCAGAAAGTTCAAAACGCCGGAAAGCCTCTGCGCCGCGAGCGAGCGGTGGGAAAACTGGGGCAGCGTCGTTACTCGCCATCCCTGGACAGCTTTGCTCGTGGTCGGCGTTCCTCTGTTGCTCCTCGCCTATCAAGGGCGAAAAATCTCGCCCGGAATTCCCGACCACAACTCGCTGCCGGCCGCCGCGGAATCGGTGCGAGCGCTGCACACGCTGCAAAACATGGGACGTTCGGGCATCGTGCAATCTCTCCGCGTAGTGCTGGAGTTGCCGCCGCAAACCCCCGCGCTCTCGCCCGCCGGCTGGCAGGCGGTCAGCCGCTTGACGAAACACTTCCAGAGCGACCCCAGAGCCGAAGAGGTGCTGTCTCTCCCGACGCTCACGGGAATGTCCGACACGACCGACGCCGTGAAGGATGTGCCGGAGCCGATGCGCGAGAGTTTTCTCAGCGCCGACGGTCGAGCCCTCTTGATCGAGCTGCTACCCACCTCCACGCTCTCCTCGAACCAACAAATTAAATGGGTACGAGAGGTGCGCGCCTCGGACGTGGCGGCGATCACCGGCGTGCCCGGAGCAACGCTGCAGGTGGGAGGCGTTCCGGCGCTCGACGCGGATTACGACTCGGTGGTGAAAGAGCGTCTGCCGAAGGTGGTGCTGGGCGTCCTGTTGGGCAGCCTGGTGGCGCTGCTGATCGGGCTGCGTTCGTTGTTCGCCGCCGTCAAAGCGATTCTGCTCAACCTGCTCTCCGTCGGCGCTTCTTTCGGTGCGCTGGTCGTCGTTTTCCAGGAAGGGCACGGTGGCAGGCTCTTCGGGCTCGACGGGCCGACCGGCAGCGTCTACCCGATCGTGCCGATTCTCTCCTTCGCCATCGTCTTCGGATTGAGCATGGACTACGAAGTGTTTTTGGTCGCCCGGGTCCTCGAAGAGCGGCGCCGCGGCCTTTCGGAAAGATCGTCCGTGATCGAGGGGCTGGCGCGAACCGCCGGGCTCATCACCAGCGCCGCGGCGATCATGATCGCGGTCTTCGTCGCCTTCACTGTGGGAAGTTTTCTAGTGGTCCAGATGTTGGGCTTTACGCTCGCAGTGGCGGTGTTCATCGATGCCACGGCGGTGCGGACGGTCGTCGGGCCGGCGCTGCTGCACCTTGCCGGCGACTGGAATTGGTGGCCCCTCGGGCTCGCCGGAGCGCCATCGGCCTCGGAAGAGAAAGCTACGCCGTGAAGGGCAGCGCCAGGTCTCGTACGCTGCTGCGGCGCCGCCCCGCCGCACGCTGATCCGGCGATTCCTTACTTCACTTCTGCCCGCCGAACGGGCTCACCTCAAAGTCCTTGCGCGCCAGATTTGCCTTGGCCGAGCCGCCCTCGACCACGAGCAGCGTGGAGCCCGGCTTGCCCTGAATCTTCGCCTCCACTTGCGACGCGGACCAGGCGCCGCCCTCCTGCCGCAGCCCGTAGTAAATGAATTCCTTCTCTTGTCCCGTGCCGCGAGCCGCCTTCACCACGTGCACCGGAAAGAGAATCTTGCGGTCGATCCACGATGTGACCGACTCGTAGTGGGTCTGCTCGTCGGCGCCGGGCTTGCTCTTCAGGACGAAGCAGTCCCGGGTGCCGTATTTCTCGGGCGCCAGGAGCTCCTGGTTCTTCCAGAAGAATTGATTCTCGACCATGTCTTCGTAGGAAAAATCTGTTCCCACGAGCGGATCGTTCCAATGCTCGAAAGGCAACACGCTGGCGGCCTTCGCGCCGGGAAGCGCCGCCTCGATGGTCACGTGCCCGTTCGCGGTCATATGCAGCAGAAGACTCGTCTTTTCGGATCCGGGTCCCGTGATCTCGCACAGCAGGCGCAATCCGTCGGCGAACCAGTGCGCCTTGGCGGCGAACTTGTAGTTCGTGCGCTTGCCGCTGCCATCCACCTGCGTGAGCCGCCCGCTCAAGCGGTAGTCCAGTTTCTCGATGCGCTGGCGCGAGCTGGCCAGCACCGTATCGAGGTCGGTATTCGCGGCGAATGACTGCCGCGGATGCACGAGCGGCAACAGCAGCAGGAGAGCGACGGACGCCGCGATCGCCCGCAGGGCGGGGCTCGTCCATCGGGTTCTTGGATAACGGCTAAACAGGCGGTTGAGAGAGAACGTTACGATCCGGCGCAGGAATCTCATGCCTCTATGTATACAGCCAAAGGCCGCATCGCGCCATCCATGGCGACGGTCGAGTCCTTGGCTGCAGCCCGCGGATCGAGGATCGGCTGGAAAATCGAATTCAGCGCTCCCCGACTTCCCGCCGAGTGCCGCGCGATTTCGTCCCCTACGGCGCATAGCGGGTGAAAACGAAGTCGCGCGAAGCTCTCGCGTGGCACGGGAAGCAAGTCTTGAGCTGCGCGTCGGTGCCCAGCGTTCCGTCCGCATTGAAGTGACCGAATCCCCAGCCTCCCGTCGCAGCATACTTTTTCGAATCCTTGATCATGAACTGCGTGTTCGTGGGCTTGCCGGGAACGTAGGACTGGACGCGGCCAAAGACGGCGTTGTTCTCGTCGGAAGGGACGTGGCTATAGTGCAGCGCGGCGATGATAGTGCCGTCCGGATACGGCAGCTTGCCGTTGTGGAAGGCTTCGAACGCGACGTCGTTGCCCAAAACGACGGCGAAGCTGTGGAGATTGCCCTCTTCGTGCGCCACCGAGATCAATCTCCAGCTGCGATATCCCGCTGGCACCTTGGTGACGAAGATCGGGGCAGCGCTCTCATCGGCTTGTGCGTGCACGGGAGCCCTCAAGACGACACCGCCAGCCAGCGCTGCACCCGCCACCAGGACGAAAATGGCCCGACTCAACGTGGAGTTCATCGTCATGCTCCTTATTCGCATCGACCCATGCCGTGAGAGGACGGCCACGGCTTCCTTCTGCGAGCGACGCCGCTCGGGAGCCGCCGACTTCGCGGGAAGCCGTCAGCCGAACTGATGCGAAACGAGGCCGGGGAGTCGCAGAAACATATTGCTTCTGCGGCCGCCCTGGGTGAAAGCGATCGACTCGCAGCCCGGAATCCGTTGGCTCTTACGACTCAAGCTCTTGCTGTCTATATATAGGAATCCTGTATAATGGAAATATGATCAGCTCAAACATCAAGCGCGGCAGCGCGGAACTCGCTGTCCTTTCCGTTGTGGCGCACCGGCCTCTCCATGGCTATGAAATCGCCCAGCGAATCGAGCAACAGACACAAGGGGCGTTACGCTTCACCCTGGCTTCGCTCTATCCGCTGCTCTACCGCATGGAGTCGCGCGGATGGCTTCGCGCTTCCTGGGGCGAAACGTCCGCGGGACGCGCCCGACGCTATTACCGCCTCACTGCCGCGGGCCGCAAGAAGCTCGCGCCCTTGAGAGAGGAATGGAGAGAACTTTTCCGCGCCCTCGGGCGGCTCGGCGAGGCCCGTCATGCCTGACTGGCGCGAGAAAGTGTTGCGGCGGCTCGAAGGGTCAAAGCTTTCCTCGGAGGAGCGCGAAGAAATCTCTCGCGAGCTCGCGGGGTATCTCGAGGATTTGTGCGCCGCCGCTCTGGCTCGCAGCTTCGACGACCGCGCTGCAGCAGAAAGCGCCGCGGCGGAACTTCACCAGGACAGACATCTGGGTGCGAATCTCTATCGCGCCCGGAGGGAGAGTGCCTTGCAGCTCAACGACCGTACCCGGCAATTCTGGCTGCCCGGAATCACGTTGCTCTTTGCTGGCGCCGCGCTTCTTGCCGCTTCTCAGGCGGCGGCTTGGTGGACATATCACGTGTATGCGCCGTTGCCGCACGCGCAAAGCTATCCGGATTTGGTTCGCAACCTCGGGCGTCACGACGGTGCCGCGCTGATGGTTTATTTGGCGTGGGTCTATACGTTGCCTTTTCTGGGTGCCCTGAGAGCATCGTGGTCGCGGCGCTCCGGCGGCAACCGGCTGGCACAACTCGCAACGGGGCTTTTTCCGCTGCTCCTATTTCTGGCAATTTTCGTAGGCCAGTGGATAGGCATCGAGCGAAATGCGTTTTTGCCGGTGCTCGGGATGGGCTCGCTTCCACCCGCGCACGACTTTTTCCCGTTCTTGCCGGTCTCGGGCAATCTGTTCGTGAACTGGCTCGCCATTCCGGGGGCAGCGCTGCTGCTCGGTGTCTTGCCTTTCGTTCTGAAATCCGGCATCCGCGCGCATGATGCGGAGCCCACAACGGTTGCATAGCTGAACGGCAGGCCGGGCAGCTCCAAGCCCACCCGGCCCCGTTTCGAGCCGGCGCTGCTAGCGGCTGCCGGACGATTCCGCCGGGAAATTGAATTTAATTCCCGAGACGAAATTCAGGCGCATCGCCGGATAGCCGAACGATTCCTCGTAATGCTGGTTCGCGAGATTATTCAACCGGCCGTAGATTTCGACTCCTCGCGGCAGTTGGTACGCGAATCCTGCGTTCGCGTCCACGTAGCCCTTGCTCCAAAACAGGCATTGCAACCCAAGCGTGCACGCGTAGCTGCCGAGATTCGGCTCGAGATCGAGGACGGCGCCGCGAATGCTGGCGTTGGAATTGAGCATCAGGTGCTTGTGAGTCCAGGTGACGTCGTAGCCCGCCGAATTCCGCGGCCGCCGGACCAGCTGCTGGCCCACGGAGAACGGCAGCGCCACGTCGCTCGTCGACCCATTGAGCGCGAGAATCGCCGTATTCAGCCAGGTATACTCCGCCGCGATTTCGAGCGAGCGCGTCGGATGCATCCGCAAGCTCTCCTCGAGACCGTAGCTGCGCGAGTTCGCGATGTTGGCCGATGAGAACGTGCTGAGGTTCGCGAACGATCCCCCGAGCGTGACGATCTGGTCCCTGTAGCGATTGTAGAAAAACGTCGTGTCGAGTGCGGCCTTGTCCCCCCAAAATCGCTGCTCCACGCCGGCATCGAAGCTGATGTTTTTCTCCGGCTTCAGTTGCGGATTGTCCGTGAAGCCAAGTTCGAAGCCGTCCGGCGGACGAATGCCGGTCCCGAAGCTTCCGTGGAAGCGGGTGACCCCGAAAAATCCGTCGCCCGATTGCCGCGCGAGATACGCCAACGAGATACGCGGATCGACCTGTGCGATCGAACTCGCCGGAATGAACGGCCGCGCAGCGTCCGCTTCATCGGCCGGGAGGTCGGCGGTGCGAATGTAATCCACGCGGACGCCCGTGCTCAGGAACCAGCGATTGCCGGCGTTCCACCGGTTCTCCGCGAAAAACGCGTAGGTGTCGCGAGGCAAGGTGAAGGGCGCTTCGCTCGCGTCGGTCACGTAGGTGTCCTCGTAGGTATCGTGGTCGAATTCGAATCCGGCCACGAGCGAGTCTTTCGGCGAAATGGCGATCTCGCTGCGCGTATTGGCCACCACGCGCACATTCTTGGTGAACGAGTTCCCGAACTCGGACGGAAACGAGTACTGGTCGGTGGCCGCGCTCACGGTGGTTACCTGCTGGAAGCGGCTCGAGAACCGCTCGGTGTAGTCCGCTTGATAGCCGAAGAGATCCTGTTTCAGCGACGTTGCCGCAGCGGCGAAATCCGGCTGCCCCGCCGGCGTGGTCGGATAGAGCGCATCCGGATCGGAGCCCCAGGGGCCGGGATTCACGTCGCTGCGGGCGTCTCCGAAAAAGTGCACGTTGAATTGGCGGCGCGGGCTGCGCGAATAGCCGAGGCTCACGAAAGAGGTTTGATTGCGGTACGCGTCGTATGGCACCGGCCCTTGCGTGTCGAGCCGCGAAAGGCTGTACGCCCAGCTGAGTCCGTGCGTGAGACCCGCGCCGCTCGTGGCGATGCGCCACGTGTCGTAGCTGCCGCCTTCTCCGAGAAAGCTGAAATGCGGCGTGCCTTCGCCGGGTTCGCTGATCACATTGATGACGCCCGCCACGGCATTTTCGCCGTAGAGAGCGCTTTCCGGGCCGCGCATCACCTCCACGCGCTGCACGCCGTCGACCGGAAGCGGCGCGAGATCGAAGCCGCCGCCGAAATCGTTCATCGGGATGCCGTCGATCATGATGAGGTCGTAGTTCGAATTGCCGCCGCGAACGAATGCGCTCGTGACCGCGCCTAGCTGCCCGGTGCGGTTGATCGCGACGCCCGGCACATTGCGCAGCGCGTCGGCCAGCGTGTCGGCGCCCTCGTCCTGAATCTCCTGTTGCGTCACGACGGTCACCGACGATCCTGTTTGCGGCGCGAGCGCCCCGCCAAGCGACGCCGACACCAGCACCTGGTCCTGCACCGCGGTGAGCGCGAGGTGCAGGTCGGCCGTGCGCATTTCGCCGCTCGCTACGGTGACCTCCTGCAGCGGTGCGGTGAATCCGGGCGCGTTCGCGGCGATCGTAAACGTCCCCGGGAGCAGCCCGCTGAATCGATACTCGCCCTTGGAATCGGTTTGCGTGCTGCCCACGGCTACCATCGCCGAGAGCAGGCTTACTTTTGCGGCCGAAACCACGCGGCCTTGCGGGTCGTAGACGGTTCCCTGAATCGCCGCCGAGCGGGAACCGGAAGTCTGTGCCACGGTCGTAACGCCGGAAAAAAAAGGAAAGGCAAAGCAGAGCAGCGCAAAAAGACGAAGCCTCATGGTGTCCTCCTCTCCCTCTCGCGCGGGAGTTGAAGGTTGTCCCGACGCGCGCCGGTGGGCGCGAATCGGGATTGAGACTCCGCCGGTCTCCTGGCTTGGCGAATCGCCCCGCTCGAATCCATCGGGGCTGCGGCGCGGCCTTCCCATCCCGACAGCGAATCGAATGGCTTCGATTCACCGCGCGGGCCAGTGGCGCGCGCCGAAACTACTCGCCTTACAGTCGCGCGGCGGCGACGGATTTGCACCGTCTTCCCGTGCGCGGAGTCTCGGGTGATTGTCGGCGCCGGTTAGATGAAGAGGCCGGCGCTTGCGAAGGCGCAAAGCGCGTCCCCGCGAATCCACTGTGCTGGTTTTACAGACCGTTTTTCGGAATTTCGGTTTGTCGCCCTACGAATTGCCCCGCAGAATCACGCGCGGCTTTCCTCCCGCGCGCATTTCGACCTCGATCGGCGCCTCGAAAACGTCGCTCAGCAGTTCCGGCTCGTACACTTCCGCCGCCGTCCCGACGCGCAGGCACTTGCCCCTTTGGAGCAGGACGACGCGATCCGAAAAATCCGCGGCGAGATCGAGCTCGTGCGTTACCACAATGACTGTGTAGCGATTCTCATCCGCCAGCTTTCGCAGCCGCCGGAGCAACTCCACTTTCCCGCCGATATCCAGATGTTGCGTCGGCTCATCGAGCAGCAAGAGCGACGGCTGCTGCGCCAGCGCGCGCGCCAGGATCACGCGCTGCTTCTCGCCGCCCGAGAGGCGGTCCATCCAGCGATCGCGCAACGCGTCCGCGCCTACCTGCGCCAGCGCGTTTCCGGCGAGCAGGCAATCCTCATCCGATTCGAATCGCAGCCGCCGCCCGTGCGGATAGCGTCCCTGCAGCACGTATTCCCACACGCGCAGCGGAAACAGCAACTCGCTCTCCTGCTGCACCAGCGCGATCCGCTGCGCGCGCGTCCGCAGATCGAGCTTGCCGATCTCCGTGCCGTCGATTTCGATGCGCCCCGAAAGAGGCTTTTCGAGGCCTGCGAGCAAACGCAGCAGCGTCGACTTGCCGCTCGCGTTGGGACCGAGAATCGCCACAAGCTCGCGCTGTCGCGCCTCGAAGCTGGCCGGGCCGAGCGTGAACTTCGGCGCGGAACGGTCCGTCGCCGCGTACGCGTAGCTGGCCTGTTCGACCTTCACCCGCGGCACGTTCGCGCCGGCTGCCAGGGGTTTCGTCGGAGCGAGCGAAGACGTGGGCGTCGGTGATGACGCGCTCATCGCACCCTCCGCCGCATCAGGTAGATGAACACGGGCGCGCCCGCGAGCGCCGTCATCGCGCCCACCGGCAGCTCGGTCGGCGCCACTACCGTGCGCGCCAGCGTGTCCGCCACCACGATCAGAATCGCGCCGCCGATTGCGGACGTGGGGATCAGGATCCGGTAATCGCTCCCGAAAAGCATCCGCATCAGGTGCGGCACCAGCAGCCCCACGTAGCCGATCGCCCCGCTCACCGAAACCGCGAGACCCGTCAACACGGACGCGGCGACGTACACCACGAATTTCACGCGCTCCACGTTTACGCCGAGGTGCCGCGCTTCCTGCTCGCCCGTGAGAATCAAATTGAGGTCCGAGGCGGTGGAATAGATCGACCCGACCGCGATGAGCAGCACGATGTAGAGCCACTTCGTATTCACCGTCGACGGCGCCTGCAGGTCGCCCATCAGCCAGAAGGCCATGCCGCGCAAATCGCGCCCACTGAGCCTGGTCATCAGAAACATGATGACCGCCGAGAGAAACGACGCCGTGATGATCCCGCCCAGCAGCAGCGTGGCACTATCGAGCTGGCCTCCGCGCCGCCCGAGGAAATAGACGACCGCGATCGTCGCGATGGCTCCCGCAAACGCCGCCACCTGGATCAGGCCGGGCGCATGGGGCGCCGCGATCAGGCTGATGATGGCGCCCAGCGCGGCCCCGCTCGAAACTCCCAGCACGTAGGGATCGGCCAGCGGATTTCGCAGCAGCGCCTGAAACCCGGCGCCGGACGTCGCGAGCGCTGCGCCCACCAGAATTCCCAGCGCGATCCGCGGCAGCCGTAGCCCGAAGACCACCAGCTTGTTCTCGGTCGGAATATCGTTCCAGCGCCCCAGCGCACCCTGCACCAGAGACGTGACAATATCGCTGATCCCGATCGGATACGCGCCCATCCGCAGCGAAATCACCACCGCCGCGAAGAGCAGCATCCCGAGTCCCAGGCAGACCGCGCCTACCCGGCGCGACGTCAGCGGCCGCATGTAGCGCACTCCGATCCGCCATCGCCCCGGATTCCGGGAATCAGCCGAGCGTCCGATTTCGCATTTCGATTTTCGTCTTCCCGCGCGAACGCTTCCGGGTGTATCGCGTGAGCGAGCTGCTCGATCGCGTCGACGAGCCCCGGCGCGGGCCGAAGCGATTCTTCGTTCAGATCGACCACGTGCCCCTGCTCCACGGCATCCAAATCGCGCCAGATCGGCTTGGCGCGGAGATCCGCCAGTTCCGATGGCCCGTCGTCCCCATGGCCCTCGGCGAAAACGATGTAGTCCGGTTGCAGGCGCACGACTTCCTCAAGGCTCAGATGCGGCCAGTTCTGGTCCGAGATCAGGATCGATTCCGCGCCAGCCCAGCGCAGCGCGTCCGCGATGAACGTGTTTTGCCCGATCGTGATCAGAGGGTCCTGCCCCACCACGAACAGCACGTGCACCATGATCACGTCGGCGAGCTTCGCGTGCAGCGCGTCGAGCCGGTTCTGCAGGTGCGTCACGAGCGCGGTCCCGCGATCGGGCACGCCGGCCACGTCCGCGATATGCGCGATGGAATCGAGCGTCCCGCGCACCGTATGCGAATCGGTGGTGTAGACGGCGATGCCCAGCCGCGCGAGTGCGTCCGCGGTCTCTTCGCGGTTGATCGATGTCGTCGCGAGCACCAAGTCGGGCCGCAGCGCCACGATCGCCTCAAGGCTCGGATTCTGCGGGTCGCCGACGTGCGGTTTCTGCTTCGCCGCCGGCGGCGTGTCGCAGAAGTCGGTGTCGCCCGCAAGCTTGTCTTCGAGGTCGAGCGCGTACACGATTTCTGTCAGGTTCGGCGCGAGCGCCACGATGCGATTCACCTGCGCCGGCATCACCACGCGCCGCCCCACTTCGTCGATCACTACGCGCGAAGCGCCGGCCGGCGCGCCCTTCGCTCGCGCGGAATCGCTGGCCGCGAGTTGCGCGCCATGCGCGGGCGCAGCCGCGAACGCGCACATCATTGCCAGCGCGATCGCGGCCCGGACGATCGCGGCCGTCGCTGAATTCTCGCCATCATCCCGAGCCACGCGGGATGGGTTCTTTTCTAGCCACTCGCCACTAGTCACTCGTCACTGCCCCCAACAAAAAAAGCCTCGCGAGGATGGCGAGGCTCATCGCCGCTCTCTTTCTCGCGAAGAGTGCGGTTCGTTCTGGCTCGGGTGCGTTCCTGACTCTCGGCCTCGCATTCACACGCGGCAGGCCGATCACAGTGGCGGGACCGTGGCCGATTTTCACGGCCTTCCAGATTCCCGTGCCAGTTAAATTGTAGCTCGTGAGTCTATGCCGCGCTCGCGGCTCGTGTCAATGAGCGAGCCCGGAGGTCAGTCGCCTAGCGGTTCTTCCATTTCGGGGCGCGCTTTTCCACCAGCGCTCGCAAGCCTTCCTGCGAATCTTCGAGTTCGGCGAGTTCGTTGAGGAACACTTTCATCGAATTGCGGACGCCTTCGCGCAGCGTCACGCCGAGGCTGCCGAGAATGGCCTTTTTGGCCATCGTCAGCACGGGACCCGACTGCGCCGTAACCTTCGCGATCACGTCTGTAACTTTCTTCTCGAGCTCCTCTTCGGTCACCAGCCAGTTCACCAGTCCGATATCGCGCGCGCGTTCGGCGGAGATCGTCTCGCCGGTGAGCACCAGCTCGAGCGCCTGCTTCGGCCCCAAAATATAAGGCAGCACCGCTGCGGCCAGCGGCGGAAATACGCCCAACTTGATTTCCGGCTGCGCGAATTTCGCCTTGGGAGTCGCGATCACGAGGTCGCCGAGCGCCGCGAGCTCCGCGCCGCCGCCGAACGCCGGCCCGTTGACCACCACCAGCAGCGGCTTCGACGTATCGAGCATCGCCGCGAACGCTCCATGAAACGCGTCGAGCAACTGAAAAACGCGCCGCTGCGTGTATTCCCCCAGCTCGATTCCGCCGCAGAACGTCTTGCCCGCCGAATCCAGCACGATGAGCTTGATGTCGCTCTGCTCGCCGAGCGTGTTGATGCCCGCCGTCAGCTCGCTGATCATGCGCTCGTTGAGAAGGTTGTGTTCCGGGCGATCGAGGGTCAACCGTGCGACCGGCCCTTCCACGCGGACCTTTACGAACTGAAATTCCTCGAGTTTCGGCGCAGCGAGCGCCAGTGTGCCGAGGACTTCTACTCCGCCGCGCGGCTCTAGGGACATGCAATTCGCTCCCTTGCTGTGGGTCTTGAAAGGCGAGTCAGGAAGCCCGCCCACACCCCTGAAAAGCACCCCAGAGAAGATTAGACCGTTTCGATTTCGACTGCCACGCCCATTCCGCCCGATACACACAATGTAGCAAGACCCCTGCGGCCGGCGCGCGGCGTGGCGCCGCCGGGGCCCGGGCGGCGGATTTCGTGGATCAGCGTGGTGAGGATGCGGCTGCCAGTGCAGGCGATGGGATGGCCGAGCGCGATCGCCCCGCCGTTGGGATTGAGGCGCGCGCGGTCGAAGTGCAGGTCGCGGTCGCACGCGAGCACCTGCGCCGCGAAGGCCTCGTTCAGCTCCACCGCGTCGTATTCCGCAATCTTGGTGCCCGTGCGCTCCACGAGCTTGCGGATCGCCGGCACGGGGCCGATGCCCATCACGCGCGGATCGACCGCAGCCACCGTTGCGTCGACGATGCGCGCGATCGGCTTGAGGTCGAGCTCGCGCACTTTGCGCTCGCTTGCCAGCACCACCGCCGCGGCCCCATCCGTGATGCCGCTCGAATTACCGGCGGTGATCGTGCCGGTCTTGCTGAAAACGGGCGGAAGCTTGGCCAGCGCGTCCATCGTCACGTCGGGACGCACGTGCTCGTCCTTCAGCAGCACAGTCGTGTTGTTTTTCTTGTCGACGATTGTGATCGGGACGATTTCTTCCTGGAAATGGCACTCGGCCGCGGCGTGCGTGGCGCGCTGGTGACTCTCGAGCGCGAACGCGTCTTGCTCGTTGCGCGGAATCTTATACAGGTTGGCCAGCAGCTCGGCCGTTTCGCCCATAATCATCTTCGAAATCGGGCACAGGAACCCATCGCGATACATTCCGTCGACGAGCGGCTGATTGCCGAGGCGGAATCCCCAGCGCCCCTCGACGAGATAGGGCACGCGGCTCATCGACTCCGCCCCGCCTGCCACGATGATTTCCGCGCCGCCCGTCAGAATCTCCTGCCACCCGAGCATCACCGTGCGAAGCCCCGAGGCGCACGCCATGTTCACCGTGAACGCCGGCACGTCGTCGCCCAGGCCCGCGCGCCACGCGATCTGCCGCGCCGGATTCGGCCCCACGCCCGCCGGCCGCGCGTTGCCGAAAATCACCTCGTCCACGCGCCAGCCCGCGCCCGAGGGATCGTTTGCAGGGGCGCTGCTTGCTGCGCCCTCTTGCCTTCGACCGTTTTCGAGCGGAACCGCCGGTGGATAGTCGAATTTCCCGGGTGTACGTTCCTGCGGCTGCGCGTCGCCGAATGCACGCTCCAGTGCGGCGCGAACGGCAATTGTTCCCAGATCCGGCTGCGTGAAATCCGCCAGCATTCCGCCGAATTTCCCGATCGGCGTGCGCACCGCGCTCACGACATACACCGCTTCGCTCTTCGCCATAAGGGGATTGGATGTTAGCACAGGCCTTTTCGCTCCGGCCGCATGCGGGTATAGAATGGCGCCGCTCGATTCACGCGTGGGAGGACCCGCCCATGAACGCGCCCTTGAAACCGTCTCGCAAATTCGTGTCGCGCCTGCTCTTCATTCTCGCGATGGTTGCCCTCGCCAGCCCGCTGAGCGCGCAGTCCTCGGCCTTCAAATCGTCCGGCGCGGACGCCGCGAAAGTCCGCGCGCTCGAACACGCCATGATGGTCGCGGGAGAAGAAAAGGGCGCGGCCGGCTACATGTCCTTCTATGCTGAGGATGCGGTCGAGCTTCCCGCCGGCGCGGACGCGCTCAAAGGCAAATCAGCCATTGCCAGGACCATGGGCTTCCTCGACGACAAGAACAACCGGCTCACCTGGGCGCCTCAACACGTCGACGTCGCTGCTTCCGGCGACCTCGCCTATACCTACGGCACGTACGAATTCCATTCGATCGGCAAAGACGGCAAGCCCGCCGTCGCCTACGGAAAGTATGCAACCGTGTGGAAGAAGCAGAAAGACGGCCAGTGGAAGGTCGCCCTCGATACCGGCAACGCGAGCCCCGCGCCCGCGTCGAAGCCGCTTTGAGCAGCGATTCGTTGGGGTTTGAGCGTAGCGCCGGGTGCTTCAGCGTGGCATTCTTCGGCGTTCGCTGCGTGCGATTGCCAACCCCTCGCACTCCGAGTAATATTCACGCCCACATCTTCGACGCGGCGGCCACACACCGGCCGCACCAGGAGCCAAATACGATGAGAGCTTTCGCTATTTCCCGTTCCCTGACTCAACTCGCATTCGCATTCTTTCTCGTCGTGCTCCTGTGCCTTCCGGCTCACGCGCAAATGGCCAAAGCCTCGGACTACCCGCCACCCAAGCCTGCCTTCCCGGGCCAGACCAACGCGCCACCGCCCGCACAAAAATCTCCCGCGTTGCAGGTAGACACGGTCATCACGCGTTTCAATGGACCCTGGGCGCTCGCGTTCCTGCCTGACGGCCATATTCTCGTCACCGAACGCTACGGTTTCATGCGCGTCGCGCACATGGACGGCTTCTACTCTGCGCCGATCACCGGCGTGCCCGACACGAAAATCGTGGCCGCCGAATCGCTGCACGACGTCGTCCTCGATCCCGATTTCGTGCACAACCGCGAAATCTACTTCACCTATTTCGCGCCGCCGCCGGGCGAGGACCCCGGCGCGTACCCGATCGACGATTTCTATAAGAACGTATGGGACGCTTCCGTCGCCAAGCGTCGCACCATGCGCGTCGGCGAGGAGCGACTCGCCAAGGGGCGCCTCAGCGAGGACGAAAAACATCTCGAAGACGTTCAGGTGCTGATCGACGGTGCGAACCGCCGCATCGTCTTCGCGCCCGACGGCACGATGTTCGTCACCGGCGCCGATCGCTTCCGCTTCTACGAGCCTTCTTACGACGGCACCAACCACGAGATCAACGATCCCGACATCCTTCGCAATTTCACCGGCCGCGTGATTCGCATCAATACGGACGGCTCGATTCCGAAAGACAATCCGTTCCTCAGCGATCCCACCGTCCTGCCCGAAACGTATTCCTACGGCCACCGCGATCCCGAAGGCGCGGCCATCAATCCCGCCACCGGGCAGCTCTGGGTGGTCGAGCACGGCCCGCTTGGCGGCGACGAGGTCAACATCATCAAGCCCGGCGGCAATTACGGCTGGCCCAACGTCAGCTACGGCCGCCGTTACAACGGCGACCCGATCGCCGGCACCGGCGCCACGCAAAAGGAAGGCACCGAGCAGCCCGTCTATTTCTGGTATCCCGATATCGCGCCCGGCGGGGCGATGTTCTACACCGGCGACATGTTTCCGGAGTGGAAGGGCAATCTCTTCGTGGGAGGGATGGGAGCGAAGGCCCTGATCCGCCTCGTGATTCAGGACAATAAGGTGGTCGCCGAGGAGCGCCTGCTCACCGAAATGAACCAGCGCGTCCGTAGCATCGCGCAGGGCCCCGACGGCGCCCTTTACATCCTCACCGACGACGGCCGCCTCAGCCGTGTCAGCCGCAAGAAATAGCGCGGCAGGCGTGGTTCGAAACGCCGGACGACGCAGTTGATCAAACATGCCGATTGACACCACGAAGTTCGATCTGCTATAGGGTCGCGCGATAGCCCAGGCCTAACGCGATAGAGGAACCGATCTCTCTGGGGGGAATCATGAGATCCAAGTTCGTCTTCGGGCCCTGCTTTTTGATTTTGTGTGTCTGCACGATCCTCTCGGCGCAAGCCATCTCCACGTCTCAGATTCGTGGCACGATCGTGGACGCCAGCGGTGCGCCCGTACCAGGCGCGCAAATCACGCTCACGCAGACGGCCACGGGAGCCGTGCGCACCGCTACCAGCGGCGCACAGGGCGACTACAACTTGCCGGAGCTGCCGGTGGGCCCGTATCAGCTCACCGTGACCAAGGAGGGCTTCAGCAAGTACGTGCAGAACGGCATCGTCCTTGAGGTCGGCGTCAATCCCACGATCGACGTCACGCTGAAGGTCGGCACCGTCACGCAGGAAGTTACCGTCCAGGCGGCTGCCGCGATGGTGGAGATCCAGAACACCGGTGTCGGCCAAGTCACCGCTCCGCAGGAAGTCCAGGATCTGCCGCTCAACGGCCGCCAGCTCACCGACCTGCTGTCGCTCGCTCCGGCCACAGGCGAGGGCAGGGCGTTTCGCGCGTCGTATCCTTCGTCGGCCGTGATTTCGATCGCCGGCGGCGCGCAGGGCAGCGTCGCCTACTGGCTCGACGGGGGCACGCACAACGATCCGCTGAGCAACCAGAATCTGCCACGAATACATCGTGGGCGTTGCGCCGTATTGCTGCGCGCACAACGATCCGCTGAGCAACCAGAATCTGCCACTGCCGTTCCCGGATACCGTCGAGGAGTTCAAGGTCGAGACGAGCTCGCTCCCCGCGCAGTACGGCACGCACCCCTCGGGCACGGTCAACGTCGTCACGAAATCGGGAACCAACGCATTTCACGGCGACGCGTTCGAATATTTGCGCAACTACATCTTCGACTCGCGCAACACCGCCTTCGCCGCTGCCTCGCCCGCCATCGCCGGGTCGGAGCAAGCCGCGCTCGCCAACTCGCCGCGCGACGACCTCAAACGCAATCAGTTCGGCGGCACGGTGGGCGGCCCGATCCGAAAGGACAAGCTTTTCTTCTTCCTCGGCTGGCAGGACACGATCCAGCGCTCCACCAATCCGGCCACCACGAGTCTCCCGACGGCCGCAATGTTGGCCGGAAATTTCCAGCCCTGTCTAGGCACGAATCCGGTTCTGGCCGCTCCCTACGGCACTGGCGGCGCAGGTCCGAACCAGATCAATCCTGCGCAATACAGCCCGATCATCGTGGCTCTTGAGAGCCATTTGCCGGTCGTGCCCGTAACGCCGGCCAATGAATGCGGCGTATACGACTATCAGTCTCCCGCGAACTTCACCGAGAATCAGGGACTCGCGCGCATCGACTATCATCAGAGCAACAAGAACACCATCTTCGGCCGCTACTTCATTACGAATTGGATCCAGCCGCCGGGCAATGCCAACCTGCCTCCCAGCGCCGGCGGTCTCTTGATCGCCGCCATCGACGGTCAATCCGACCGCGTGCAGAGCCTCACCCTCGGCGACACCTACATCTTCAGCCCCAACTGGGTTAACAACTTCCGCGTTACCGGAAACCGGAGCGTCAACATCACCGACGAGAATTCCACCGTCGACATGAACGATCTGTTCGCCGCCGCCGGAATTTCTCCCTCCGCGATCAATCTTTATCAATTGGGTCCGCCGAAGTTCCCCAAGTACATGGCCGGCTTCAACGTCGCGGGCGGATTTTTCGGCTTCACCGCCTCGACGCCGAGCATCCAGCCCTACGACACCATCGAGTTTTCAGACGATCTGACGTTCACTCACGGGGCCCATCAAATCTCGGTCGGCACCGACCTGATTAACCTGAGAGCCTTCGCCACCAACTATCTCAACAACCAAGGGGTCTTCACGTTCGACGGATCGCGCACCGGCTCGCTGCTCCCCAGCGAGGGGCTCGCGGATTACCTCCTCGGCTACACCTCCGCCACCAGCGGCTTTGCTCAGGATGCGCCGATCCCATCGATCCAGCATCAGAACGTCTTCGCCATCTACGCGCAAGACGCCTGGAAAATGAACCGGCATGTAACGCTCACCGTCGGCCTGCGCTGGGATCCGTTCTTCGGCCATACCGATCCGAAGGGCCACGTGGTCACCATTTCGTTGCCGGATATCATCAACGACGTCCACAGCACCAAATTTCCCACCGCTCCGGCCGGCTATCTCTTTCAGGGCGATCCCGGCGGCCCGAGCGGCAACAAGCTGACCCACAACTCGCTCGACAAGTGGAGCCCGCGCATCGGCGTCGCGTGGGATCCGATGGGCGACGGCCGCATGTCCGTACGCGCCGGCTTCGGCATCTTTTACGATTTTCCGAACTTCTCCTACGACCAGTTCGGATTCGAGGAGCCCTACGGAGGCGCGGTCACCGTGCCCGCCGACGGCTGCACCACCACCTGCCTGACGAATCCCTGGGCCAACTTTTCCTTTACTGACCAAACAGGCGTCACGCACAACGGCGAAGACCCGTTCCCGCAATTCGTAGGCACGGGCCCCGCAAACGCCGCGTATCTTCCCGGTTCGCTCGTATTCAGCTATCCACAGAACATCAAGCCGACCTACGTCATGCAGTACAATCTGAGCGTCGAGAAGCAGCTCGGTTCGAGCTGGCTGCTCTCGATCACGTATCTCGGCAGCCAGCAGCGGCACCTCTGGGGCAACAACGAAGCCAACCCCGGCATGCAAGGGCCGTGCCCGGTCGCCTATCCGCTCCCGAACGGCGTTTCGTGCACTCCTGGTCCATGCATCGCCGCCGCGCCGCCCTTCACGTGCCCTCTTCCTTTCCAGGCGCCTGCGCCGCCGGGAAATCCCGGATTCTACACGCTGAGCGAGAACCGCATGCTCCAGCACTACGGCTCGCTCTGTTCGCCAACCACCTCCTGCTACGGCGAGACGCTCCTGCTCGAAGAAGGAGGAACGGGCAATTACAACGGGCTACTGTTATCGGCGCAGCACAGGTTCGCCAATCACTACACGTCGACCACCAACTTCACGTGGTCCCATTGCATCTCGGACAACTACACCACCACGTTAGGCTTCTTCCTCGCGGCCGAAGAGGTTCCCTACGACCGCCATGCCGACCGCGGTAATTGCCCGAGCGCCGATACGCGTCTGATCTTCAATCAGTCGTTCGTCGCGCAGAGCCCTCACTTCTCCGGCAATCTGCTCAAGGAGATCCTGCTCGGCGATTGGCAGCCTTCGGTCTCCGCGATCGTGCAATCCGGCCTGGACTTTTCGCCGCTCATGATTCTCGACTTTTCCGGCAGCGGCAACGGCCTCACCCAGCGTCCCAGCCTCCTGCCCGGCGCCGATCCCTACTGCCATCCCAAGGGGCGCGACTGCTGGCTGAACCCTGCGTCCTTCGTTCCGCCCGCTCCGTACACTTTCGGCAACGTGGGCAACAACAGCCTCTTCGGCCCCGGCTCGATCATCGTCAACACGGCTCTCTCGAGGATCTTCCAGATTCGCGAGGGCCAGCAGCTCGAATTCCGCTGGGAAGTCTTCAACGTTCCCAACCACGCGAATCTCTATCCGGCTCAGACGGCCTTCGTCGCGCCCACGTTCGGCCAGCCCACTCCTGCCAGCACCGCCGGGCTAGGCGCGCTCAACCAGACCGTCAACGATCCGCGCATTATGCAGTTCGCGCTGAAATACCTGTTCTAGGCGGCCACGTAGAATCGCGACGGGCGCGCCTGCGGTTTGCACGAACCGCGAGCGCGCCGCCGCCCTCTGCGGATCATCTGAAGTTTTGCTTTTCGTCGCCGCAACCTAGGGGGCGGCCGGCTCCCGCTTTCGGTTTTTCGTCTCCACCCGATTTCCTGCCGGCGCAGGAAGACGTCCCACAGTTTCGGTATAATGTATGTGCCGTGAGCACCCAGCCACAACCGTCCGAACACATGCAGTGCATGGAAGTGTGGGGCGGCAGCCAGCTCACCGCTCGCACCGTCGAACTCGGCGGTCTCGACGCCTGGGTCTACAGCAAGCCCTACCAGCAGGCGCAGCGCGGCGGCGACGTCTACTACGCCTCGAGCTGCGCCACCGGCCGCATCACCCGCGTCCTGCTCGCCGACGTCTCCGGCCACGGCAACGCCGTCGCCGCGACCGCCGCTGACCTGCGCACTCTGATGCGTCGATTCGTGAATCGCCTCGACCAGACGGAATTCGTGCGCCAGCTGAATTCGGAATTTGCCGCGTTGTCGCGCGCCGGCTCCTTTGCGACCGCGATCGTCGGAACGTTTTTCGCGCCGACCGGCCGCCTGATTCTCTCGAATGCGGGCCACCCGCGCCCGCTGCTGTATCGCGCCGCCGACCGGCAGTGGAATTTTCTAGGCGCCGAATATTCGGCCGGCTCCGGGCCGCGCGATCTCCCTCTCGGCATCGCCGCGATCACCGAATACCAGAATTTCGATATCGAGCTCGCCGAGGGAGATTGCCTGCTCGGCTACACCGACGCGCTGATCGAATCGCGCGATGCCGACGGCGAGATGTTCGGCGAAGAGGGTTTGCTGCGGATCGCGCGGCTGCTCGGCGACGTCCAACCGCACAAGATGATCGATACGCTGCTCGCCGAGATCGCCGACCGCCACGCGGACAATCTCACCGACGACGACGTTACCGTCCTCATGGTTCGCGCGAACGGCAAAAAGCCTCGCGTCTCCTTCGCCGAAAAAGCGAAGGCCGCTTTCAGCCTGCTCGGCTCGCTCGTTCGCTCGATCAAGCCCGGCGCCGAACCCCCGCCGCTCCCCGACGCGAATCTCGCCAACGTCGGCGGCGCCATCATCCCCGCCCTGGAACAGCGCTGGCGCGCCGGCACTCCCACGCGCTAACGCAAAGAAGGTGGCTAAGGGCGAATGACCAGTGGCTGGAAAACCGAAACGATCGTAACGCTGCCGTCGCCGCCTTGTTCTGATTGAAGGAAGCCCAACGGCTATTCGAATTTCTCAGCGCCCTCCGCGTCTCCGCGGTGAATCTGCCCCTGTTTTCTCCGTGTTCTTCATCCGATCTCGGTGATCTCTGTGTTGAGTGCAGTGTCGATGGAGTCTCGCACTCGCCACGTAGCTCTAGCTCGCCACGTTCCCTTCAGCATCCCCCGCACCGGCTCGATCGATCCATCGATCGCTCCGATCCGGAGTCCGAGGATGTGCGCGATCAACGGATACACGTCGACATTCGCAAATGGCTCGAGCGCATAGCCCGCGCGAATATCCGGCCCCGCCGCATAGAAAATCGCGCGCATCGATTTCATCCCCGCCGGGTCGTATCCGTGATCGCCTTTTGGCGCCGGCGCCACCTCGGGTGTGCCGGGCGCGTGCGCTCGAATGAGGTACGGCCCGGTGGGAATCACCACCGGGTCCCCGATCCGCGCGTTTGTAGTGAAGTGCAGATGCGCCGGCACGTCGCGCCGCCGATACACCACGAACTTGTCGCTCGCCCCGCGCAACTGCTCGTACGCGCGCTCGGCCGCCTCTTCGTTGGGCGCATAAAGCAGCGAACCCACGGTCACGAATTTCGAGAGGTCCGCATACTTGTCGAGATCGATCCAGCCTCCCTCCACGGTTGCCATCCCGTGATCCGCCAGCACGATCAGATCGATCGGCAGATGGAGCGCCTTCAGATCGGCCTCCAGCGTGCCCATCAACGCGTCCACGTGATGGACCACGTCCCCGGTCTGCGGGCTGTCGGGGCCGTCCTCATGCCCCGTATGGTCCGGCTCGTAATAATAGAGCGTGATGAAATGCGGCCGCTGCGCCGCCGGCAACTTCAGCCACGCGATCACCTGATCGATGCGTTCCTCGTCGGGAACGGAATTGTCGTAGTGCAAATAATAGGATGGCCGCTCGCCCGCGATTTCCGCCTCCGAGCCCGGCCAGAAAAAGCACGCCGTGCGCATCCCCTGTTTTTCGGCGAGCGACCACAGCGGCATGCCTCCGTACCAGCTCCCGTCGCGAACGGTGTCTGGATTTCTGGACGCGTAGCTTTGCTTGCGCGCCGGATCGTAGAAATTATTTTCGACGATCCCGTGATGCTCGGGGTACAAACCCGTCACGATCGAGTAGTGATTTGGAAAAGTCACCGAGGGAAACGACGGGATCATTCCTTCCGGTGCGCTCGCACCTTCCGCCGCCAGCTGCTTCAGGTGGAGCGCTCCGAATTTCGCCGCGTAGTCGTACCGGAATCCGTCAAGGGACACCAGCACGACGTAATGTTTTCTCTGCTGCGCCGCCGCGTTCGGTTTGTGCCCCGCCGTAATCACCGCGGCCGGCGCGGGGACTTGTGCGAGCGCCGCGTGCCAGAACCCGAGACACAGTCCCGCGACCAGCATTGCTTTCCGCATGAATGGAATCACCGTGTTCTCCGCTCCCGCGCCGCTGCGTTTCTTCCGTCGACGCGCGGCAGTCCGCTAGAAGGCCGATCGTAGGCCATGCACGCCGTCCGGTCGAGCCCGTTCCGCCGCCTCCCGATCACCAAATCGCTCACATTCGTATCAGATTTTCCTTCTTGACTGTATGAATTCTCGGAACGATAATCCGCGCTTCTTGCGAGGTTGGCCGTGTCGGTGCTCTCTCATTCACTGTCTATTCACGCTGGATTTTTCGCCGAGAAATACGCGCGGTCTACTTAGGGTGTGCTCGTCCGGGTTGAAGTCCCTGTAGGGTAGGGGTGTTTGGGGTGTGGGTGGGCCATTTCCGCCAGCCCGCAGAATAATTTCTAAGGGGCGTGTGATGACGCGATCGCTGCGAGTGTGCTTCGGGTGTGTCTCGATTTTTCTTTTCGCCGTATTCGTATTTCTTTCCAGACCTGCTATTGCGCAGCAGACGCTCGGCACCATTGCCGGCGTCGTCGCCGACAGCACCGGCGCGATGGTTCCGCAAGCGGGCGTCAGCGCCCGCAACGTCGCCACGAACCTCACCGTCACCGCCCAGACCAAGGGCGACGGATCCTTCAGCCTCGCCGATCTGCCCATCGGGACGTACGAAGTCACCATTTCAAAGCAGGGCTTCGAAAAGGTGGTCTATCCGCAAATTCTCGTCCAGGGCAGTTTGACCACGACCGTCAAGGCCACCCTCCAGCCCGGCGAAATCTCCACTTCTGTCACGGTCGAAGCCACTCCGCTGCTCAACCAGACCGACACGTCCAACGGCTACACGCTCGGCACCGACGTCATTCAGTCCACACCTCTCGGCACCGGCAGTTTCACGCAGCTCGCCATTCTGGCTCCCGGCACCAGCGCCGATTTCCTCTCCGGCTCGGGCAGCAACGAAGGTCTCGGCAACCAGGGCATCTGGGCCAACGGCCAGCGCGACACCAGCAACAGCTTTACCTTCAATTCGGTGAACGCCGATAACCTGTTCAACGGCAATTCCACCAGCAACATGGCCGACAGCCGCTTCACGCTCAATACCGGCGAGATATTCGGCGCCGGCGGCCAGGTCCAGACCAATACTTCGGTCTACGACGCGATCGGCGAGGGTTTGCCCACTCCTCCCACGGAAACGATTCAGGAACTTCAGGTCACCACGTCGATGTACGACGCCTCGATGGGCCAGAAGAGCGGCGCCCACATCGAGCTGACCACTCGCTCCGGCACCAACGACTATCACGGCCAAGCCTACGAATACTTCCAAAACAGCGCTCTCGATGCCGCGCCCACGTTTGTCGTCCCCAACGATTTCTTCTCGGGTGCGCCTCCGCTTCACCGGAACGTCTTTGGCGCCACATTCGGCGGCCCGATCAAGAAAGACAAGTTGTTTTTCTTTGTTTCTTATCAGCGCCAGCAGTTGAGCGACGCCTTGAATGGAACGTTCAGCGGCGTGCCGACCCTCGCCGGCCTCACGGACGCGGACCGCAGCGATCCTCAGTCCCTCGTGGATCTCGTCAACTACGACGCCGGGTTGTCATCCTCGCTCGGCGGAACGTGCACCAATTCCAGCAAGGTGAAATGCATTACGCTGGGTCAGGTCGATCCGGTCGCGCTCAATATCTTCCAACTCAAGCTGAAGAACGGACAGTATCTCATTCCCTCGGACACCATCGGCGTCAACATCGGCGCTGAGTCGTCCTTGCAGAAGTTCAATTCCGCGATTTCCGGGCCTCCCAGCACCTTCGACGCCGACCAGATCAACGGCAATATCGACTATAACGTCAGCTCGAGCGACCGCATCGCCGCCAAATACTATTTTCAGGACGATCCCACCACGAGTCCTTTCGCCGTCAGCAGCGTGAGCGGATTCCCGCAGACTCTGAAGGCCGGAAGCCAGGTCTTCTCGCTCGATAACACGACCGTGGTCTCGCCGAATGCGACGTGGGAGCAGAGATTCGGCTTCATCCGCCAGATAGCCAATGTCAGCACCGCGCAAGCCATCACGCCGGGCGCCGTCGGGCTCACTCTTCCGAGCGGCCAGCTCTTTCCTGGCATTACCATCGACTACGCCGACGAAGGCGCCGCCACCACCAGCGGCGGTACGATCTCCCCGCTACACGGCAACACTCTCCACATCGGTCCTTCGACGAACTTCGCCAACGCCGGCGTCTTCCAGAATCAATTCGAGGGCTCGTCCAAGTACGATTGGGTTCTCGGAAAGCACACCCTCTCGTTCGGCGGCACCTTTGATTACACGCAGTTCAACGTCGACAACCGCGAGAACGACGTGGCCGAGCTTGAATTTTACGATTTCTCCGATTTCCTCACCGGCACTCTCGGTTCGGCCGGCACGCGTGGCCCCACGAAAAACAGCGGCGCCACGCTTCTGGACGGCGAGACCAATCGCCACTTCCGTGCGAAATCAGTCGGCCTATACGCCCAGGACGATTACAAGATCCTGCCCAACCTCACCCTGAACATCGGTGTGCGCTGGGATTGGGACGGTCCGCTCTATGAAACAAACGGCCTCCTGACGAATTTCTATCCCAAGGATTTCGGATACGATCTCGCAACCGACACCTTCGATCCCGTCAACGGAACGCCCGGCGTCGGCATCGTCGTTGCCGGCAACAACAAGACCCTCGGCACCAAAGGCGTGAGCGCCTCGACTCTCACCGGCCGCCAGTGGGGCTTCGCTCCGCGCATCGGCCTCGCCTGGAGCCCGCGCAAGAACCTCGTCGTTCGCGCCGGCTTCGGCATGTTCTACGATCGCGGCGAATATTTCTCCGAGCTCTCCACCAGCGCGGGCCTCGGAATCAGTGGCCCCTTCAGCGTCACGACGCAGGAGCCTTTCACGGTACAGATACTCACGCCGATCGGCTGCGCCAACGCCCTGAATTGCCTCTCGAACTCCACCGGCCCGTTTGGCACCACGCTCCCAACGCCGCCGACTTCGCTCTCCGCGGTCGCCGCGCTCATTCCCGATATGCGGCAGATGTCCGCCTGCAATCAGCCCACGGCGCCGGGCCTGCAGCAGCCCAACGAACCGTATTGCAACGTCAACTCCGGCACGACGGCTCTGCCGTTCCTCTTCGGCGGCTATAACCCGACGAACGTTCTCCCGTACTCCGAAAACTGGAGCCTCGACCTGCAGTGGCAGCCGACCAACGATCTCGTTTTGACTCTCGGCTATCTCGGCAATCGCGGCGTTCACCTCGTGCTCCCGATTCCGTTCAATCAGCCGGAAATCGCGACGCCCGAGCATCCGGTCAATAACCAGATCTACTCCTACGGCTATCTTGCGGCGAACGGATCGGATTGCGACGGCTACAACGACGCGTCGGCCAACTGCTTCCAGCTACCCGCCGAAGAAGTGCAGACGCAGCTTGGCCACTACTCCTTCTCCGACGGCAATACGGCTCTTCGCGCACCCTACATCGGCATCAGCCCCAACGCCGACCTGTGGACCACCAACGGCATTTCCTTCTACAACGCCCTGCAGTTGAGCGTGACGAAGCGCATGAGCCACGGCCTTCAGCTCAACGCGTCGTACACGTACTCCCATGCTCTCGACGAGGGCAGCGGTCTCGGTGCCGGCCTCTTCTTCAACGGCAACAATCCGCTCGATCCGCGCACCTCCTACGCCTCGTCCGATTTCGACCGCACGCACGTTTTCATCATCAGCTACCTATACGATCTCCCCACTATCAAGGACGCGCACGGCCTGCTCAATATCGCCGCCAACGGGTGGGGCGTTACGGGCGTAACGACGCTCGAGAGCGGCGAGCCCTTCAGCATCATCGACTACTCCGGCACGGCGGGCGGTATCTATTACAGCTCGGACGACTACATCACGAACCCGCTGCTGCCCCTCGCTTCCGGGGTAACTCCGCAACAGGCGAGCTCGCGCGCAGGCGGCGGCGGCAACCTTGTGAACGGCTTGCCCTACGTCAACCCGAACGACTTTTCGGTCCCGTCCCTCGCGCCGGGAACGAGCGGCGTTCCGCCCTGCGAAATGGTCAGCGGCTACAACGTTTGCGACAACTACGAAACCGGCTATGGATCGACGGGCCGCAACGTCTTCCGCTCGCCGTTCCAGACCCGCTTCGATTTCTCCGTGTTCAAGAATTTCAAGCTCAGCGAGCGCTTCAACCTGAAGTTCGAAGCGGACGCGTTCAACCTCTTCAACCACCCGAGCCTCGATGCGCCCTACAGCGATTTCGAGCTCAACCCTTGCTATAACCCGGTTCCGTGCTACGGCACCACGCCGCCCGCAAGCGAAGGTTTCGGCGTAATCGACGGCACGATCGGCAGCAACCGCTTCATGCAGTTCGCTCTGCACCTCACGTTCTAGCGCGAACGCCACTCTCCGGCTCGCCCACCCCGGGCCGGAGAGCCCCCGGTTGATCTCGTCCCGCGATCGCAGGCGGTCTATCCAGCCCGGCCGCCTCTTCGCCTCGCCGAATCCGTGCGGCTTTCCGTCAGTGCAGCCTTGACATCCTCGCCGCGGAAAGTAAGCTACTTCCCATGGACGCGAACAAGCGAATCGATCCGCGCGGCCTCAGCGCCGAAGCGCTCGAAAGGGAAGCCGAAGCCGCGCGCAAGGCCGCGCACGAAATGTGGGTCGCGGGCGCCACCATCGTCGGCGCCTTCGTTTTCGTTCTCGTGCTGGTCGTGCTCGTCGTCATCATCGGCCACATTCAGCTTTTCTGAGCGCGGAGACCGGCCGACAATGCGCGCCTACGAGATTCCACCGAATCCGAAATCGCTCGACGATCTGCGTCGCGTCGATCGCCCCGATCCCGCTCCGGGCCCGCTCGAGGTGCTGGTCCGGCTGCGAGCCGCCGCGTTGAACTATCGCGATCACGCGATCGTGCTGGGCGAATATCACACGCATCTCAAGAAGCCCACGATTCCATGCAGTGACGGCGCGGGCGAAGTCGTCGCCATCGGCCCCGGCGTCACGCGCTTCAAAATCGGCGACCGAGTGATCCCCAGTTTTTTCCAGGTGTGGATCGACGGCGCGCCGCCGAAAAATCGGGGCGCTCTCGGTGCGCCGCTCGACGGCACTCTCGCCGAAATGATCGTCCTGCATGAAGACGGCTGCGTCGCCATGCCGCCGAGCCTTTCCTTCGAGGAAGCGGCCACGCTGCCTTGCGCCGGCCCGACCGCGTGGAACGCGCTGATGAACGCGGGGAAGCGCGTGAAGCCCGGCGACATCGTCCTCTGCCTCGGCACCGGAGGAGTGTCGATGTTCGCGCTGCAGTTCGCGCGGGCGGCGGGCGCGCGTGTGATCGTCACGTCATCGAGCGACGCGAAAATCGAGCGCGCGAAATCGCTCGGCGCCTCCGACGGCGTGAACTACAAGTCGCACCCCGATTGGGAAAAGGAAGTTCTGGCGCTGACGGGCGGCCGCGGCGTCGATTGCGTGATCGAAAACGGCGGCGTGAATACGCTCAACCGTTCGTTTCAGTGCCTCGCCTGGGAAGGTAAGGTTTCGCTCATCGGCGTCCTCGCCGGCAACGAAGGCCACGCCGACCCACACGATCTCATGTTCAAGCGCGGCAGCCTGCACGGCATCGGCGTCGGGACGCGCGCCACGCTCGATCAGCTGATCCGCTGCATCGAGGTCAATCGCATCAAGCCGGTGATCGGCCGCGTCTTCCCGTTCGACCAGGTCCCCGAGGCCTTTCGCGTCCAGGCGGCCGGCGATTTCTTCGGCAAAATCGCGATTACGATTTGACCTGCCGTTCAGGGGGCGGAGCTTCAGCTCCGACATCAAGACGCAAGGAACGTTGGGCTTCAGCCCCTGAAGCCACTCCCTGCCTTGGACAGGCGCATTTATGAGAGGCTTCTCGCCGCTCGCCACTAACCACCCGCCACGGACTCGCTCACCAATTCGCGAATCGCCTCCGCATACGGAGCGAGAAAATCCGCGCGCTCGATCGTGCCGTTGGACACGCGCGCCGTCGCGTCGACGAAAACGAAATGCATGTCCGTCGTGCCAAAGCCGCCGAAAAGAGTGCGCAGCCACGGTTCCACGTGCTTTTTCGCCTCGTTGCCCGAACCCGCGCCGTACCACCGCCCCGCTGTGATGATGAAGGTCGCGCGCTTGCCCTCGAGCTTCAGCCCGAACGGCGATGTGAAATGGTCCACCCACAGCTTGAAATTCGCAGGCGCGCCCCAGTTGTGCGTCGGCACGCCCATCACGTACTCGTCCGCATCGAGCAATTCCTCCGCCAGCTCCTGCGTAAACCGCAGCAGCTCGTGTTGTTCGCGCGTTCGTGATTCCGCGGGCGTGTAGTGCGCCGCCACCCACGCCGCGTTCACGGTTGGAATCGCCGTCGCGGCCAGATCGCGACCGACGATCCGGCCGCCGGGATTCGCGTCAAGCCACATGCGCGCAAATTCCGCGGCAAGCGCCCGCGAAATCGAAGCCTCGCCCATCGGACTCGAGTCCACCCGCAAAAGTGTCGCCATTCCGTCCTCCCGTGATCGCCCTCTCACTACCTAGACGAACGGAAATCGGGAAATCGACAGGCTTTCGTAGCGGCCACCTTCAGGTGGGCGGGTTTTGCTTTTGGCGTTCGCGTTCCGCCTTGGCCAATGGATTCCCTTTCCACGGTGGGGCCCATTCTCCAATCGGGGCCATGCCCTTCGTCCAATCGATCGTAAACGATCCCGAATACAGGTATTCGCGCGGGTCGCCGCAAATTCCCTGGCGCACCGGATTCATCCAGATATAGCCGGCCACTCGGTCGATCGAATCGGCCCGCCGCAAAATATGGTCGTAGAATTTTTTCTGCCACAAATCGCGACGAAACGTTTTCCGAAACTCGTATCCGGTTCTCTGCTTGAGGCTCTTCACGAATCTAAGCAGATCGCTTGCCGCTTCCGTTCCCATGGCGAGGGCATGCAGATGGTCCGGCATCGCGCAATACGCGTGAACCGCAAAACGGTGCGTGTCCGCCTGCTGTCGCAATTCATCGACGATCCATGACGCGCGCCCTGGGGCCGCGAACTCCCTGCGCCGGTCGGCGCAACACATCGTGACGAAATGCCATTGCGTGCCCCTATATCTCGGCGCGGGAAGGCGAATGTTCTTGTGAATGAAAACCATAATGCAAAATCCGCCCGCCTGAAGGCGGCCGCTACGAAACGATCTCGGTCGCAATGCAGCTATCCGTCCGCAACCGCAACGAGCACGCGCGGGCCCCATCGGCTGATCGAAAATCTACCACGTTGTTGAGTCCCCCATCGGACGGAAATCACGGACCCAATCTGCGTATTTGAACGGATGAAATTTCGGTTCCGATGGGTATATGAAGATGCTATTCGCCGGGCCGTGAAAAAGCCGAAAAGGGCGCGGCGATGGCCGATTTTGGCGGCATTTGCCACCATGCCGAAATACCCCACACACGAGGACAAGACGAAGCGGGCATTCCGAGCTTACCTGGAGCTGCTCGATACAGCGGATTGGCTGAAGGGAGAGCTGCGTATCCCATTGGCTTCATTCGACATAACGATGGCGGAGCTTCGGGTGATGTACCTGCTGCATACGGAGGGAGCACTGCCGGTGGCGGAGGTCGCGAGACGGCGCAAATGCAAATGGAACAACTCGGTGGTGATGATCGCGCGGATGGAGAGGCGGGGGTGGATGCGGAGGAGGATCGTGACGCTGCCGCCGGTGGGATTCGAACGCGCCCACCTGCACAAAGCGCTGCGCCGTCTGGAGCGGCGAGGGCGGAGGGTGACGGTGGTGGGACTGACGCGGCCGGGAAAAAAGTTCATGAAATATCTGCTGCCGAATCATTCGAAGCTGGTGAAGTCGCTGATGCGCGTGCTCCTTGGGAAGGAGCAGGATTCGCTGTACCGGATTTGCCGGAAGCTGCGCGAGGGCGACGTGATGAAATTCGTTCACGAGGTGACGCACCGGGAAGAAGAGTAGTTCGCAGTCGAGAGTTCAGAGTTGAGAGTTCAAAGCGAATGCGCCGAACCGGCCTGAGCGCCGGAAGTGCGTCAGTGGTGCCGATGTGTTGGGTCGATCTGCGTCGCGTCGTTCTTAGGCGACAGATTTTTCCGGGAGCGCCAGAGGTGCGGCAGAAGTTAGCTCCGCGCGGAAGCGCGGGGTTCGTGATGCGCGAAGAAGCCGAGCGCCGTAGGTGCGAGACGTCGCTCGGGCCTTAGAACGACGCACGCGGGCGGGGGCGACGATCGGCGGTCGGGTCACGCTTACGCGCATCACTCGCCACTTGCCACCGCTTTCCGTTATTCTTGTTGGCCTATGCTAGACCTTGGATATGTGCGTGAGCACCTGGATGTGATCGAGAAGATGGCGCGGGACCGCGGCGTGGCGGTCGATCTCGACGCCTTCCGCAAGATCGACGAGGAGCGGCGGAAGATCATTCACGCGACCGAGACGAAGAAGGCAGAGCGCAACAAAGCGAGCGAAGAAATTGCCAGATTGAAGAAGGCCGAAAAGCAGGAAGCTGGCCGGCCAGAAGCCGGCAGTACGCAGGCGGGGAGTGGCCGGCAGGATGCCGGCGCTACGGGCGCGCTTGAGGCGATTCTTGCGCAGATGAAGGACGTGGCGGAGGAGATTAAGCGGAACGACGAGCGGATCGCGGAGCTGGACGAGCAGCTGAAGCAATTCATGCTGACGGTGCCGAATATTCCGCACGCGAGCGTGCCGGTGGGGCACAGCGCGGCGGAAAACATCGAGGTGCGGCGGTGGGGCGCGCCGCCGAAATTCGATTTCGCGCCGAAGCCACACTGGGAGCTCGGAGAGGCCGCGGGAATCATCGATTTCGAGGCGGCGATCAAGATTGCGGGGTCGAGGTTCGTCGTATACAAGGCGTTGGGAGCGCGGCTGGAGCGCGCGATCGCCAATTTCTTCTTGGATGTGCACACGCGCGAAAGCGGATTCACGGAGATCCTGCCGCCGTTTCTGGTGAACACGGCGTCGCTGACGGGCGTGGGGCAACTGCCGAAATTCGCGGCGGACATGTTCCACCTCGAAGGCACGGACCTGTGGCTTACGCCGACCGCGGAAGTGGAGCTGACGAGCTATCACCGCGAGGAAACGCTCGACGCGGACACGCTGCCGCTGAAAATGTGCGCGTGGACGGCGTGCTTTCGCAGCGAGGCGGGCGCAGCGGGAAAAGACACGCGCGGAATGAAGCGGCAGCACCAGTTCCAGAAGGTGGAGCTTTTCAAATTCACGCGGCCGGAGCAGAGCTACGACGAGCTCGAGTCGCTGGTGCGCAGTGCCGAGCTGGTGCTGCAGAAGCTGGGGCTGCACTACCGCGTGGTGCTGCTGTGCACGGGCGACATGGGATTCGCGTCGTCGAAGACGTACGACATCGAGGTGTGGCTTCCGTCCAGCGGGGAATTTATGGAGATTTCCTCATGCTCGAACACCGAGGCGTTTCAGGCGCGGCGGTCGGGAATTCGTTTCAAGGCGAAGGGCGGAGGGAAGTCGGAGTTCGTTCACACGCTGAACGGATCGGGGCTGGCGGTTGGGCGCACGTGGATCGCGATTGTCGAGAATTATCAGCAGGCGGATGGTTCCATTCTCATACCGGAGGTGCTGCGGCCTTACATGGGCGTGGAGAAGATTTCAGTGGCTAGCGGCAAGTGACGAGTGGCTGGAGAAGAGCATCGTAGGCGGCTGTAACGCGCCGCCTACGACTTGAGGAGCTGCAAGACAGTTCGTCAGCTTGCGGCTTCGAGCTTGTCGATGGTGAGGACGCCCTTATCGATGTGGCCGGTGACCTTCACGGGATGGCCGAGCGCATCTTCGGGAACCACCGAATCCTGGTTGGCGATGGGTATGACGTGTTTGGTCTTGTCGTTGACGAAGACCCACTTGGCGTTCTTGGTCTTGACGCAGGTTTCGGCGCAGGCTTTGTGGTCCGCGCTCATGCCCTTGGCACCGCAGTGGCTGTCGCTGATCCAACCGGTCCACGTCATACTCTTGGCGCTCGTGGTGACGGCGGAGACGCTGATCGCGGCGAACAACAGCGCGAGCAGCCCGAACGTGCTGACGGCCTTCCTCATGATTTCCTCCTCAGATGTGCTGACCCTGGCCGGCCTTGCCCCGCGAACCGCCCGTCGTTGCGCGCTGCCTTGCGATCTTTGCGGAGATGGGTGATCGGTCGCGGAAGAAGCCGCCAGGCTCCCCCCAGTCGGGCATAACGGTTATACCCCAGGGACGGGCGGGAGGCCACAAGAATCATTTTCGAGCTCGGGAGAATGCATCCCCTCGCCCCGTCGCCCGGCGCGCGATCAAGAGACGGAGCCCATCAGCACCATGGGGCCGGTGGGATGCGGCATGCCGCCGGCCGGCTCCAGAGTCACCGCGAAAGATTTGGGCGACATTCCCCCGGGCACTTTCAACATCCAGTGATCCGGCTCGCCGTTGAATACGCCGCAGCTGATCGGATTGCCTTTCACCGGGACGAGCCAGAGTTGATACGTCTTGGCGGCGGGCGCGGGCGCGATTTCGCCGTCGTACATCACCATGGCCATCTTCGAGTTGTACATCACGTGGGCGCTGCCCTTGGGCATGCCGGGCTGCTGCGCGAGAGGAACGGTGATGGTGCCTTGCGAGGTGATGAGCGCGGTGACTTCGTTCGCCTCGTGCAGCTCGAACTGCTCGTGGTTCATCGACGCGCGCAGGGCCGCGAGCTGGCGATCGAGCGCGCGGTTTTCATGCCAGAGCAGCAGCGTGACGGCGGCCAGCGCGACGCCTACCGGGACGAGAATGGCGTTCCACCAGCGCGCGGGCGCCGATGGCGCGGCCTGGCGCCCGCGCGCGGCGTGCGCGTCAGCACGGGCGATCTCGGCGGCTCCGGGCGTCGCGGACGCGCGGACCTGCTCCATCAGCCGCTGCCTCACGGCGGGCGACGGCTCGACGCGCGGCGCGCCGAGGGAAAGCAGCGCGATGCGGCCTCGCGCCGCCGCGAGCTTCCGCGCGCAATCGGCGCACGACGCCACGTGCGTCTCGATCGCCCGCTTCTCGTCGTCTTCGAGCGCGCCGAGCGCGAGCAGGTCGAAATCTTCGTCGCGAGTTGGATGGCCGTTTGCCATGTTCAATCCAGGCTCATGATCCCGCCGGATGCAGCGTGCGTTTCAGGGTTTCGACCGCCGACCGCAGGCGCGTTTTCACCGTTCCGAGTGGATCGCCCGTCCGCGCGGCGATTTCGCTATGCGTCAGCCCCTCGAAATACGCGAGTTCGATGCACGCGCGCTGCTCGGCGGGCAGATTGTCCAGCGCGTGTTTTACGCGATCCAGCAATTGTTTTTGCGCCACGGCGCTCTCGAAATTCACGGGAAGCGCGACGGAATTTTCGCCGAGCTCGTCGCCCGAAGCCGGATTGCGGCGGCGCAGGCGCGAGATCGCGCGATTGCGCGCCACCACCAGCAACCAGCCGGGCAGCGAACCTCGCGCCGGGTCGAACCGCGAAGGCATCCGCCAGAGCTGGAAGAAAATGTCCTGCAGGATCTCCTCGGCCGCCTGGTTGTCGCGCAGAATCCGGCTCAGGACGGACGATAGCATCGCCCCATAGCGGTCGTAGAGCGCGGCTAGAGCGGCTTCGTCCCGCTGCGAAATCCGTTCGATGAGCGCCATGTCTGAGGCCCTCAGCTCCGCTCCCATCGGCGAACTCACCAGGTTGGAAGCTCCCTTCTTGAAGATACGCAGCGTTGGACTTTCCGGATTGGCCGCAGGAAGCGCCCCGCACCACGAAGTCGGCCGGCGCGACGCTCGGCAGCCTACCTTGGGGTCGGCGCCGGGTCAATGCGGTTATTTCCGGCGGGGTACCGTCGAGCGGCTGTCTCCGCCATCATACTGCAAGGCTAGCATAATCAGCATTATACGGAGATTTCCGGCGAGGCCGGGCGCTCGCGAATTCGATGAACAGAGTGTTTAATACGAGGCGCGGCGAATCGTTTCCGTTGACATCTTTTGGCGCTTGGCTAAACTTCGAGTCTCGATAGACTTACAAGCGATCGTGCGTAAAACTGGGCCATTTATAAAAGTTACGAAGCGGTAGGACAGCGCAAGCTCCCCACCCTCCAGGAGGAAGGCAAGATGGCCACCGTTGCCAAAGCGGCTCCCCAGCCCATGCCGCGGATTGCTCCGCGCGAGGACCTGAATCCCCATCGGATTGCGCAAATCCAGTTCGACATCGCGGCCGAATACCTGAAGCTCGACGCGGGCCTGCGCCAAATCCTGCGCACGCCGAAGCGCGTGCTCGAAGTTTCGATTCCCACGAAAATGGACAACGGGCAGGTGAAGGTCTTCACCGGTTATCGCGTGCAGCACAACGTGGCGCGCGGGCCGGCCAAGGGCGGCATCCGGTACCATCCCAACGTCACGGTCGACGAAGTGAAGGCGCTCGCCACCTGGATGACCTGGAAGTGCGCGACGGTGAACATTCCGTTTGGCGGCGGCAAGGGCGGCGTGATCTGCGACCCCAAGCGCATGAGCAAGGCCGAACTCGAGCGCATGACGCGGCGGTACGCCTCCGAGATTCTGCCGCTGATCGGCCCCGAGCAGGACATTCCGGCGCCGGACGTCTACACCGACGCGCAGACCATGGCGTGGATCATGGACACGTATTCGATGACCAAGGGCTATTCGTCGCTCGGCGTCGTGACGGGGAAGCCGGTCTCGATCGGCGGCTCCGAAGGACGCAAGGAAGCCACGGCGCGCGGCGTGCTGGTGACCGTCGAAGAAGCGTGCAAGGTGAAGAAGATTTCGCTGCGCGGCGCGGCCGTGGCGATTCAGGGATTCGGCAACGCCGGCTCGATGGTGGCGCGGCTCTTTTCCGAGAAAAAGGCGCGCATCGTGGCGATCAGCGACTCGCGCGGCGGCGTCTTCAATTCGCGGGGGATCGATCCGCTGAAAGCGATGCGCTACAAGGAGCGCTCCGGGACGGTGGTCGGCATGCCGGGGACGTCGCGCATCTCAAACGACGACTTGCTCACGATGAAGTGCGACATCCTGATTCCCGCGGCGCTTGAAAACGTGATCACGCTGAATAACGTCGATCAGATCAAGGCGAAGATCGTGGCGGAAGCCGCCAACGGCCCGACGACGCCGCACGCGGATGAAGCGCTCGCGCGCAAGGGAGTCATGCTGCTGCCCGATATTCTCGCGAATGCCGGCGGCGTCACCGCGAGCTATTTCGAATGGGTGCAGGACCTGCAAAGCTTCTTCTGGCCGGCCGCCGAAGTGAACTTGAAGCTCGAGTCCCTGATGCGCCGCGCCTTCCTCGAAGTGTACGAGTCGATGCGCAAGCACCGCACGCACATGCGCACGGGAGCCTACGTGCTCGCGGTCGGCCGCGTCGCAGACGCGACGCTCGTGCGCGGCTTGTTTCCATAGTTTCCGATTGCTGGCCCAGCCGAAATCGCCGCCGGGATTGTGAAAGATTTGCGGCAATACTCGCTTTACACGGGATACGGCCAATGGTTCAATTGCTGACATGTATTTCTACTTCGACAGCTCCTGGACCGACGCAAGTCTAGATGAAGCGCATGTTTCGGGAGCGTCCCTTTCCTCGCTGTACGTTTACCGGTCCCTACTCGAGGACCAACTAGGGCTCGCAGAGGGGGAATTGGAGGGGCGATCGTCTTGGACGCCCGAGTTTCTTACAGCCGCCGCGGAAGATTCAACGCTTTGGCTCTGGTTTGGTGATGGCTCTCAATTCGCGTCGTCGGCTTTCCTTCATGCTCCTGTAGCCAGCGGGTGTCGCACCCGGTCGCCATGGCAATCGTTGTGGATTCGCAGCGAGGGCCTTCGGGAGCGAATTCGGCTTCTGCGCCAACGTCTCCGGCTCCTGAGTTTTGTAATTGGTTTGCTCCTGAAAAAGCTAGCCTGCTCTCGCTTCCTATGCCAGTTGGTGGGTAGGGAGAGAGGCTGGTCCCTCCTACACGGAGCGCATCCCCCGAGACGCGATGCAGGTCTCAGCCGACCTAAGCTCGCGGAACCTGGGAGGGTGTGCTGCGAGTACGTTCGCTGATCGATCATCTCCGAAGGAATCCTAAGAGCAGCCTGTCGTACCCTCCCAACTCTTCCTATGGGAGGCTTATGTGTCGGAACCAATTGGTCTTGTCAAGAACGTATGTCGGCTGCCTATTACGGACTCTCGCGTGTTGCTCGTACACCATGCAGCACGAAGACTCGGCTTGTCGCCCAGGATGGTTCGCCACCTTGCGGAGACTGGAAAACTGCCCGGATTCAAGATTGGGTCGAAAATATGGCGGTTTCGTGTCGCAGACGTGGAAAACCTTCGGGTTCGGCGTGAGGCACGCGATGTCTGACGAGCGCCCAAACCCGCCCTCAGTTTCGCGGGCTCCCATAGACCGGCCGCTGCCGCTCTTCTACCGAAGAACGACCACCCCAGAGGGGCGAATCCATGAGATTAGCGTGGGACCCTCGGCCGTGTGCATCGTCCGGTGGGCGGTCGCAATGCTCGTCGCGGTTTTAGCTACAGTTGCGGGAGGAGTGCAAGCACCAATGCTATGGAGACTTCTCCTTAAGCTGTTGCCGTAGTGCGTATCGGGCGGAAGAATCAAGGATTAGCCACCCGCCATATCCTTAATGCGGTCGCCCCAAATGGCGAGCACAGCCAGAAGCAAAGTTCCAGGCGCTGTAGCGGCCTCGATAGCTTCGTGGCCCCACGAAAGGCCGCTCGTCGTGATCATGCCATCGGTCCTGTAAGTTAACTGGCCAGTTAAGAACCCCAAGAGGCATTCCACTGCGAGGATGACGATAGCCGCTATCCTCCTGTACACAGCGGATACTGTATCAGCGCTCCTAAGCGAAGAGGTAAGACAAGTCATGGTAGAGTACATCGCAGGGAGGACCAGCCCTCAATGCAAAAAACAGCGTGGAAGTTGCTGCTTGCCGCTATCTTCGCGACTTTGGTGTCTGGCGTCGTCTCGGCTCAGTCGAAATCCGGCAAGGTCTGTGTTTGGGCTGACAGCGAAGATCCCGGTATTGTCATGCCGAAACAGCCTGGAGGTTCTGTGAACTCCATATCGGGATCTGAAGTTCACTACATTCAGCAGATGGTCGTGGCACAACTGGAGATGGATCGAAGCAACAATATCGTAAATCCCTGCCCGCAGACCGGGAAGAATATCGAGCTGGATGTGGTAATCGGGCAATTCCTTGGTGGCTACGTGGCGAGTGTTTCTACAGTTATACAAGGGGACGAGGCGGGTCCCCTTCATGTCTCATCGAACGTCGTGGCCGCACGGACCGACGAGCTACTGGCATCAGACGTGGCGCTCGTGTATGAGAGCACAAAGCTTCGGATAATGACAGGAATGACCAAGTGACGGAACTCGCGTGGGCACGCCGTGCTTCGCGGCAAAATCCATGAAGGCCGCGGGAGGCGTCGCGGAGAAAAGCGAGCGGGTTTGAAACGCGCCCCTACAAACGGGAAAGGCAGGACGCTGGCGCTACGATGATGCGGGGGCCACAGGTTCGAGGAGGACGTAGGCCTGGAACCGGCGGAAGGCTTCGCGGCGGGTTTTCGAGGCGAGGCGCGCGCGAATCTTCATGAGGACGCCAAAGAGACCCGGCAATGTGATCGGGCGGCCGAGGCGCTCGGCTTCTTCGGGCAGGTAGCCGATGCGCTTGGTCCGCCAGCCGTGGGAGGCGAAAAAAGCGAACCAGTCCTTCGGGATGAATTTGAAGGGGGCGTTTTGCATCTTGCGGTTGAAGCCGCGGCGCATGCGAACTCTGGCAAGCTCGGGCGAAAAATATTCGACGATCCAGCCGTATGCGTGGTCCATCGCGCGCAAATCGTCCGCGAGCGACGCGACGTCTTCCTCGGCTAAATACGAAACCACTCCTTCGGTGAGAAACAGGAGCTTCTTCGCGCTCGCGTTGATGCTTTCGAGAAGCTTTCGGCGCTCCCGCTGATTCGCCAGATCGAGCGCGACGCGTTCCAGGCGGCAGCGCGGCCTTCGATCGGCGAGGCGCTCGTTCTTGAATTCAATCACGCGCGGATAGTCCACCTCGACCCACAGCAGCGATTCCGGCAGGTCCATGCGGTACGGGCGCGAGTCAAGCCCGGCGCCGAGATTGACGATCGTGTCGACGCCCTCGGAAATCGCCAGGCGGATGAACTCGTCGATGATGCACGTGCGGATCACCACGATCTGGGCCGTGATTCCGGGCGCGGGCATGGCGGCGCCCATCTGCTTGCCGCGGTTTCCGGCGAGGACCGCGGCGAGCGGATCGCGGAAGAGCGCGTCGGGGCGTTCGTTCTCTTCGGCGCGGTAATGCGCCACGGCGAATGCGGTGTCCGAGACGTTTTCGATCTGCGGGGCGGGCATGGTTGAGATTGTCGCGGATTCGAGCGGCGCGCTTCAAGCGAGGAAAACGACAGAAGTCGAAATTTGAAATTCGAAATCCGAAATTCGAAACGGCACGACGATCTCCCCTGCCCGAGTATTCGTTGAACGAGGATTTGGTTGCCGTGGTCTCGCCCGGGCGCAGAAAAGGCGCACGCCTAACGGCAAGGCGGCCGATACACGTGCGAATTCAGAGGCTTAGGCGATCCCAATCGGCGGCGAAAAATTCCGCTTGACATATTCCCATATAGGAATGTATTGTTCTCCCGTGGCCAGGGCAGCGACAACTTCGGACGCCTTCAACGCAGTGGCCGAGCCGCGGCGCCGCGAGATTCTGAACTATCTCGCGCTTGGCGAGCGGCCCGTCGGAGACATCGTGGCGACGCTGGAACTCGCCCAGCCTTCGGTGTCGAAGCACCTCCGCGTGCTCAAAGATGTGGGGTTGGTGCGCGTGCGGCGGGAGGGAAGACAAATGCTCTACGAGACGAACGCCGAGGCGATCCGGCCTCTGCACGAGTGGACAGGCACGTTCGAGAAATTCTGGCGGCACCAGTTGGGCCGAGTCAAGGAACGCGCGGAGGCCAAGGCGAAGGAAGGCGGAGCCGATTGGGACGGAGGGAGAAATGGCGGCAACAAGAGTTGAAGACTTGATGTTGAGCATCCGGGAAGAAATTCACGTGAAGGCGCCTCTCGACCTCACGTTCGCGACGCTGCTGGAGCAGCTCGGGCCGCTGAACGAGGTGGGGCCGGACCGCGCGCTGCCGATGAAGCTCGAGCCGTGGCCGGGTGGCCGTTGGTATCGCGACCTCGGCGACGGCAACGGACATTTCTGGGCGCACGTGCAGGCGATCAAGCGGCCGACGCTGCTCGAATTGTGCGGGCCGCTCATCATGTCGTATCCCGCGATATCGAATCTGCAATACCGGCTGAGCGAAGAGGCCGGCGGAACGCTGATCGTATTCCACCACCAGGCACTCGGGCTGATTCTCGACGATCACCGGCAGGGCATTCCGAACGGATGGAAATTCACGCATGCGCTCCTGAAAGAACGCGCGGAGGCGCTTCACTCGGCAGGCAAAGCCGCGCACTGAGCGGACCCAATCGAACCGAGCTTTTCAAATAACGAACGGAAAAGAGGAGGAACGATGATCGCAATGGCAACGGGGGCAAAGGTCGAGGATTTGACTCTGAGCATCAACGAAGAAATTCGGGTGAAAGCGCCGATGGCGGCGACGTTTGAGGCGCTGCTGGAAGAGCTGGGCGCGGGGATGTTGCAGGGCGATCAGAAGGCCATGCCGATGAAGCTCGAGCCGTGGCCGGGCGGCCGTTGGTATCGCGACCTCGGCGACGGCAACGGACATCTTTGGGGCCACGTGCAGGCGATCAAGAAGCCGATGCTGCTCGAGATCTACGGGCCGCTGATGATGTCGTATCCCGTGAACTCGAACGTGCAATACCGGCTCACCGAAGAGGCCGGCGGAACGCTGATCAAGTTCCACCATCTGGCGCTGGGAATGATTCCGGAAGACTTCCGCAAGGGCGTCACGGGAGGATGGGGAAACATCAACGCGCGCGCGAAGGAGCGGGCGGAACAGTTGCGCGGCGGAAACAGCGCGGCGCGCTGATCGTCGGGCGAGATGCGTGAGCGTCCCGAATGCGGGCGCACTCGCGCGGGAAGGAGCGAGACGATGTGTCCCGTATGCATTGCGACGGCGGCCGCGGTGATTGCGGCGAAGACGGGTTCGGCCGGCGGAGCGTCGGCCTTCGTCGTGAACAAACTGCGCAAAAAGAAGGCCGCCCCAAAGCGGCCAGAGATTTCGGAGCGACTTGAAATTCAGGGAACAGGAGGAGAAGACGATGTCAGCAAGCACGGAAAAAAACTCGGGCCCCGCGATGAAGACGCCGCCCGTCGTGTCGCAGCAGGAATGGGAAGCCGCGCGGCAACAGTTGTTGGTGAAGGAGAAGGCGCTCACTCGATCGCGTGATGCGCTGGCCGCCGAGCGCCGGCGGATGCCGTGGACGGCGGTCGACAAAAGGTACGAGTTCGAAGGGCCGGGCGGCAAGGCGAGCCTGCTCGATCTTTTCGAGGGCCGCCGGCAGTTGATCGTCTACCGCGCGTTCTTCGAGCCCGGCGTGTTCGGCTGGCCCGAGCACGCCTGCCGCGGATGCTCGCTCGGGGCCGATCAGGTGGCCCACTTGTCCCATCTGCACGCTCGAGACACCACGCTCGCGTACGCCTCGCGCGCGCCGCAAGCGGAGATCGCGCGCCTGAAAGCGCGGATGGATTGGGAGATGCCGTGGTACACCATCACCGGGGACTTCGACAAAGACTTCGGCGTCGATCAGTGGCACGGACACAACGTCTTCTTTCGCGAGGGCGAGCGGATATTTCGCACCTACTTCATCAACAACCGCGCCGACGAGGCGATGGGATCCACCTGGAGCTACCTCGATATCACGCCGCTCGGCCGCCAGGAAACCTGGGAGGACTCGCCGGAAGGCTACCCGCAGAGCGCTCCGTACAAGTGGTGGAACTGGCACGACAACTATCAGGCCGAGGCGTCCCCGAACCCCAAATGGATCGACATCATCACCGATCCCTTCGAAGCGGCCCGAAAACGCGACGCCGAGGCGAAAGCCTGCGGCTGCTCGCAAGGATAATCGGCACACCAAAAACGTGCGGTCAAATCAGTAGCGGAAAAGGAGAGAAAGCATGACGAACGCGACAGCAGCAGTGGAAAAGACGGCCACGGTGGCGACAATCGGCACGGAATTTCGCGACGAGGCCAGAACGACCCGGCGCGTCCTCGAAAGGATCCCGGCCGACAAGCTGGGTTGGAAACCGGCGGCGAAGTCGATGACCCTCGGACAGCTCGCGCTGCACATCGCCGTGGTGCCGGGACGCACCGTGTCGATGTTCCAGAAGACGGAGCACGAAGTCGATCCACACGGTTTCCGGTTCCAGGAAGCGCAGAGCAAGGAAGAGATTCTGGCCGCGTTCGACCAGAGCGTGAACGACGCGGGAGCGTTTCTCGATAGTCTCAGCGACGAACAGCTGCGCGCCGCGTGGACGCTCAAGGCCAACGGCCGGACACTTTTCACGAAGTCACGCCAGGACGTGATCCGCATGATCATGCTGAGCCACATTTACCATCATCGCGGGCAGCTTTCGGTCTATTTGCGGCTGCTCGACGTGCCGTTGCCCTCGATTTACGGCCCGAGCGGCGACGAAAATCCGTTCGCCTGATCCGCGACGCGCCGCCGCTTCGGAAAAACGGAGCGGCGGCCGTCGAACGGAGGCTCGGGGACCGCGCGGGAAAAAAATTTGTTGCGCCCAGGGCAAGAACGCGCGTACATTTTTATTTGCCGGCACGCTCCGAGGTTGGGCGTTGCCGGCATTTGTGCCTCGCGCGGAGGGCACACGAGTTGAGCAGTCACGCTACGCACACGAACCACGGAAGTCCCGTACCGCCCATCCTGCTGACGATCGCCGGATTCGATCCCTCGTGTGGCGCGGGTGTGGCCGCGGACCTGAAAACCTTCGCTGCGCACAACTGCTACGGCGTCGCCGCCGTCACCGCGCTCACCGTGCAGTCGACGCAGGGCGTGCTCTCCGTGCAGGTGACGCCCGCCACGACGCTGCGCGCGCAACTCGAAGCCCTGGCCGAGGATTCGCCGATCGCCGGCGTGAAAATCGGCATGCTCGGCACCCGCGCGAATGCGGCGGTGGTGGCCGAGTTTCTCGACAAATACAAATTCGCGCACGTGGTCCTCGATCCCGTGTCGCGCCCCACGGCGGGCAATACCGAGCTGCTCGACGCGCCCGGGCTCAAGTTCGTTCGCGACGAACTGCTCAAGCGCGCGAGCCTGATCACGCCGAATATTCCCGAGGCGGAGTTCCTGACGGGCCTCGAAGTGAAAGATCTCCCCGCGATGAAGGCGGCGGGACAAAAGCTGCTCGAAATGGGCGCGCGCGCGGTGGTCGTCACCGGCGGACACTTCGAGAAGCCGATCGACGTGCTCTGCGACGCGGCGGAAATCGAAACGTTCGGCGGCGAGCACGTAAAAAGCCCGAACACGCACGGGTCCGGCTGCACGTTTTCGTCGGCGATCGCGGCGCAGCTCGCGATCGGGCAGCAGTTGCGCGAGGCGGTGATTCTCGCGAAGGCGTACGTCACGAAAGCGATCGAGAAGTCGTATCAGACCGGCAAGGGCGCCGGGCCGCTCAACCAGCTTTTCCGCTTCCACCAGGAGCCGCCGCCGCGCGGCGTCCACGAAGTGCCGCAGCATGGAATGCATCCCGCCGCGGAACCCGCCGCGCACTAGAGCGACGCCGGCGTAGTGCGTCGCTACGCCGCGGCCGCAGCGGCCAGCGCTTCGATCACCGCGATGTTCGCGACAAGGTTGTCGGGCAGGTTGTGGCGATCCTTCAGGTACGCCGGCGAGTTGTACGACACCCAGGTTTTCCCGTCCGCATCTTCCGCCACCAGGATCTTCAGCGGCAGATCGAGCGCCACGCTGGGCGACGCCACCATGAGCGGCGTGCCGGCCTTCGGGCTGCCGAAGATCACCAGCTTGGTGGGGCGCATCGTGAGCCCGGCCTTTTCCGCTTCGCCGCTGTGGTCGACCAGCGCGAACAGCGCCACGCCCTTCGCCTGCAGGATTCCTTTCAGCTTCTCCACCGTGGCGTCGACCGAATGACTGCTGGGCTTGCTGACAATTCCGTTCGTTGTGGCCGGAGGCATGCTTGTCTCTCCCTCTCCGAAGAATTGGACTGCGGCGCTTACACTAGGATGAGATAGATCGCCATCGCGACGCCGACAATCGCCAGAAAAATTGCCACTGCGACGGCCGTCTTCGAGGACGTCGTAAATTCGAAAGCGCCGCGATTCAGCTGCCGGACGATCCGCACGTGGTTCCAGCAGGCGAAAAGGTCGACGAGAACGCCCATCGCGATCAGCGCCGTGCCGAACCATACCGAGTGCCCGCCGTTGACGCGGCTCTGCCCGCCAAGCGCGGGCGCGGCGATCCGGAATTCCTCGAGGAACAACCCGAAGCGCGCGACCACGAACCCGAATCCCATCAGCGCCAGGCCCGTGCGCACCCACGCGAGGAACGTGCGCTCGGCGGCCAGGTAATCGCTGACGCTCGGATTGCCGCGCGGCTCTGCTGCCTTGGATTCGGTCATGGATGGCCCGCTCGAAACCGGGCGAAGTGTCGTGAGGATCGGCGAACCAGCTCAGTACGCCCAGCGCATCAGCACCGCGCCGGTGGTGTATCCCGCGCCGACCGCGATCAGCAGGATGAGGTCGCCCTTGCGCAGGCGCTTTTGCTCCACGGCATCCACCAGCCCGAGCGGAATCGTGGCGGCGGTGGTGTTGCCGTAGCGGTCGATATTGATCAGGATCTTCGAATCGTCCACGCCGAGCCGCTCCTGCATGGCGCGAATGATGCGCATGTTGGCCTGGTGCGGCACCACCAGCGCGAGATCGCGGCTCGAGAGGCCGTTGCGCTCGAGCACCTGGCAGGCCAACTCGCTCATGCGGCGCACCGCGTATTTGAAGACCTGCTGGCCCTCCTGGTGGACGTAGTGCATCCGCTTCTCCACCGTCTCCTGCGACGCAGGATGCAGCGACCCGCCCGCCGGCATGTAGAGATTGCAGCCGCCTGCGCCGTCCACGTCATGAACGAAATCGAGAATGCCCTCGGCATCGGATGTGGCGGGTTCGATCAGCACGGCGCCGGCGCCGTCGCCGAATAGGACGCACGTCGCGCGGTCCTTGAAATCGAGGATCGACGTCATCACGTCGCTCCCGATCACCAGCACTTTCTTATGCGCGCCCGAGGCCACGAACTGCGCGCCCACGGTCAGGGCGTAGGGGAAGCCCGAACACGCGGCCGAGAGGTCGAATCCCCAGGCTTTCGTCGCGCCGATGCGATCCTGAATCAGGCACGCCGTGGCGGGAAACAGCATATCCGGCGTGACGGTCGCCACGACGATCATGCCGATTTCTTCGGGGTTCAGGCCCTTGGCGGCGATCAGCTTTTTCGCCGCTTCCGTGCCGAGATGGGACGACGCCACACCGGGGTCGGCGTAGTGGCGTTCGCGGATTCCGGTGCGGGTGCGGATCCATTCGTCGGTCGTGTCGACGATCTTCTCGATATCGGCGTTGGTGACCGCACGCGGCGGCACGTACCCCGCCACGCCGGTGATTTTCGCCGCGATTCGCCGAGCACTCATCTATGGATGTCTCCGTTGACTCCAGGGCAATTCGCCATTGTATGCACCCACCCTGTTGGTTACAAGCAAAAGGCGTCGCGTGGCAGCAGCAGCCGCGCGAGCGAGCGGCGTTTCTGCCTCGCGCTGGCGCCGTTCTCAGCGGCCGTTGCGCGTCGGTCGTCGCGGCCAGCCATCGAAGAGCATTCGCCCCCAGCGGCGAAATTTCAAATTTCCAATTTCCAGTGGCGGCATGCATCATGAACGCATGACCCCGGCGCAAAAAACGCACTGGATCGCCGAACGCGCCCGCGCGCTCGGCTTCGACCTCTGCGGCGTCGCGCCGGTGGATCCCGAATCTCTCCCCGAGCTTGCGCGCCTGCCGGAGTGGCTCGACCGCGGCTATGCGGGCGAAATGGAATATCTCCGCGACGCTCGGCGCGCCGACCCGCGCCAAATCCTCGAGGGCGCGCGCAACATGATCGTCGTCGCGCTCAGCTACAACACGCCGCACAAGCCGCCGGACGACGCCGGCGCCGCTCCCCGCGGCTGGATTTCGCGTTACGCCTGGGGCGACGACTACCACGACGTCCTCCGCGAAAAGCTCAACGCGCTCGTCGCCGAAATGCGCATCCAAATCGCCGAACCCTTCGACGCGCGCGCTTACGTCGACACCGGACCCGTGATTGAACGCGTCGCCGCGAAACATGCAGGCCTGGGCTGGCTCGCGAAGAACACGTTCCTCATCCATCCGAAGCTCGGCTCGTGGCTCTTCCTCGGCGTGATTCTCACCACGCTCGATCTCGATCCCACGCTCGCGAACGGCGAGCCGCCGCCTGCCGACCTCTGCGGCACGTGCACGCGCTGCTTGGACGCCTGCCCCACCCAAGCGTTCCCGCAACCCTACGTCCTTGACGCGCGGCGCTGCATCTCCTACCTCACCATCGAGCTGCGCGGCGAAATCCCGGAAGAATTTCGCCCGCGGATGGGCAACGCCGTGATCGGCTGCGATATCTGCCAGGACGTCTGCCCGTGGAACCGCAAAGCTCCCGTCGCGTCGCTCGCAGCGTTTCAACCACGCGAGCGACTCCTTTCGCCCGAACTCGAGTGGCTCGCTTCGCTCACGCAGGAGGAATTCAGCGCCGTGTTTCGCAAAAGCGCCGGGAAACGCACGAAGTGGCGCGGCATCGTTCGCAACGCCTGCGTCGCCCTCGGCAATTCCGCGGCGTCGCTCGATCCGCCGGCGCGCGAACGCGTCGCAGTCCTGCTCGACCGCCTCGCAGCCTCCGCCGACGCCGTCATCGCCGGCCACGCCCGCTGGGCGCTCGCCCGCGTTCACTCGGGCCGTCCCGCGCCGACGGCGCAGACTGCGCCTTCGGTTTGAGCGTGCATACGGTGACTGCTTGCGAGTAGGATTTCGCGCGATGGACCAACGAGCCAACGACGCGGCTGCCTTCTCCGGCGGCGCCGTCCAGTCCGCAAAACCCGCTCCGCCGATGCGCGACCGGATCCTGATCCTCGCCTCCATTGGCGCGATCACGGTTCTCGCCTGGATCTATCTTTTCCATCTCGCGCACCAGATGTCGCTGGCCGTCGCGCAAAGCAACATGATGGCAGCGATGGGAATGACGGTCGATGCGCCGTGGACCGCGGCCGATTTCTTCCTCACCTTCGCGATGTGGGCCGTGATGATGGTCGGCATGATGGGACCTTCGGCGGCGCCGATGATCCTTCTGGCCGGCGCCGCTCGCGCCAGGGGCGGAGCAACCGGCGTTTCGGCCGCGGCGGGAATATTCGGCCTGGGCTACGTTGCGGTTTGGACCGTCTTCAGCGCGGCCGCGGCTTTCGCTCAATGGGGACTTCACAAGGCGGCGCTGCTTTCGGCGGGAATGGCGGTGTCGAGCCGCCCGGTCGCCGCGGCGGTCCTGATCGTCGCGGGCCTGTACCAGCTCACTCCTTGGAAAAACGGATGCCTCATCCACTGCCGTAGTCCCCTCGACTTTCTGATGACGCACTGGCGCGAGGGCGCGTGGGGCGCATTCGAGATGGGCGCGACCCACGGAACCTATTGCCTCGGCTGCTGCTGGGCGCTGATGATGGTTCTGTTCGCGGTGGGAGTGATGAACCTGGCGTGGGTTGCGGGGCTGGCGGCCTTCGTGCTGCTTGAAAAAATCGGGCCAAAGGGCGCGCTCGTGGCGCGGCTTTCCGGCGTCGTGTTGATCGGTTTCGGCATCGCGACGGCCTTGTAATCCGCCGGAACGCGGGGGATGATACGCTCTATGGCGGATTCTTGGAAATTGAAGGGAACCGTTTTCATCGCCTGCAACTGCGAATACGGCTGCCCGTGCAACTTCAACGCGCCTCCTTCGCATGGGAATTGCGAAGGCGGCTGGACCTGGCACGTGAACGACGGCGCTTTCGGCGACGTGCCGCTTTCAGACCTCAACTTTTCCATTTTCGTAAAATGGCCCGGCGCGATCCACGAGGGCAAGGGCGAGGCTGTGATCTTCATCGATGAGCGGGCTGACCACCGCCAGCGCGAGGCGCTCGCCACGCTGATCAAAGGCGAAGTTGGCGGGCCCTGGGGCGTGCTGGCGTGGACCTGGCCGACGATCCACGGAACCAAGTTCGTCGCCTACAAGCTCGAGGAGAACGGTATCGACGGCAGCGTCGGCGTCGACGGATGCTTTCAATTCGAATCGACGACGATCAAGAACCCGGTCAACGGTGCCGAGGTGCATCCGGCGATTCTGCTGCCCGAGGGCCTCATCGTGAAACGCGCGGAACTCGGCAGCTCGAAGGTCTTTCGTCTCGACGACACCATGCCCATGGATCACTCCGGCAAGTACGCCGCCGTGGGTCCGTTCGACTACTCGGGGCAGGTGGCGCCGCAGCCGGCCCGCGCCTGACGCCTCCCGCACTTTCGTCCTTTTCGTCCTAGTGCGCCCGGAGCGACGCCGGCATCCCGGGCCACACGTGCACGCGCGATTTGAATCGCCAGCCGTTTGCCGTCTTGACGTAGACGTCCCTGTAGCGGCCCCACGCGTAGGCGGTGACCGGCGCTCTGGCATCCGCCTTCGCCGTCGGATCGCCGAAGCCGACCACCAGGAGATAGCTTTCGCCGGTTGCGCCGTCAGGCGTTGGCGTAATCACGTGGTTGGCGACGATATGGGCCATGCTGTAGCGGTCCGGCACAGTCTTCGGATCGACGCAGCCTTTCTTCCCCCCGCCGTCCGCTTCGGCCAGCCGGTCGCGCCCCTGGAATTTCGCGGCGGCGGGCACGCCGTTTTCGTCCTCCACGCTGAAGACGCCGTCCGGCGTGTACAAGTCCGCGTAGTCGTAGCCGTTGTTGGTGCACTTGTCGATCGCGTAGGCGTAGCGCGCCGCCAGTTGGTGGATGTCGATGTAATCCTGAGCCGTGAGCGTCATCGGTTTGGGCGCCGCCTTGGCGGTCCGCTGTTGCGCGTACGCGATGACCAACGCCAGCACCCCTGCGCAGCCTGCCACAAGCAATCTCTTCCGCATGGATCTTCGTCTCCTTCCTCACGCCAGACTCCGCGCCGAAAGCCCGCACGAGTCTCTGAGTGAGCGCTCTTATACCATGCGGCCGCATTCGCGGGCGCGCCGCCGCTGCATTGCAGGCGGGGAACCACACATCGCCATTTCGGGTGATTATGCACTTGACACAGATGCGCCTCTAAGTTAGGATGTCTGTCAGAGGCCGCTACCATAAACCTGATAGACGTAACCGCAGAGTTCAACACCGACGACAAGTGCTTGGACTACCTCGAAAGCCTCCGCTGGCCGACTGGCGTGTGCTGCATCAAGTGTGGCTCTGTCAAAGTCTCGCGGATCACGCGGGAGACCAAGAGCAAGAACAAGCGGAAGCGCCTCTACCAGTGCCTCGAAAAAGAGTGCAAGCATCAGTTCTCGCCGACCGCTGGAACGATATTCCACGATTCCCATTTGCCGTTGCGGAAGTGGTTCGCGGCCATCGCGCTCGTGTGCGAGGCTAAAAAGGGCCTGTCGGCGCTCCAAATGCAGCGGCACCTCAAGGTCAACTACCGGACGGCGTGGCACCTCTGCCATCGCATCCGCGAGGCCATGAAAGAGCCTCGCAAGATGTTTAGCGGCACGGTCGAAGTGGACGAAACATATCTCGGTGGCCATCTGGACAAGCGCCGCACGAATCCGGGTCTAAAGATTCCCGTTGTTGGCCTAGTCGAGCGCGGAGGAAAAGTACAGGCGCTCAAGGTTCCGATGTCGAGTGCTCCCATCTTGATTGGCGTCGTGAAGCGCCGCGTCGAGCCCGGCTCGCGCGTTATCACCGACCAACTGAGGGCATACACGGGCCTACGGAAAGACTACGACCACGATGTAATCAACCACATAAAGGAATTCGCGCGAGGCGATGTCCACACCAACACGATTGAGAACTTCTGGTCGCTGCTGAATCGCGGAATCGTGGGCAGCTACCACAAGGTCTCGATAAAGCATCTCGACCGCTACCTTGCGGAGTTTACGTACAGATTCAATCGGCGGGATATGCAGGAAGAGCTATTCGCGGAGACCACGAAAAATCTTTTGCGCGGCAAGGCGCTCACTTATCAGAGACTAACGGACTCTGGATTATCGGCGTCTTAGGGCCACGCTTGCCCTTGCTCTTTATGTTTTCACGCGGGGCGGGCTTCGTGTTCACGACTCGCGTGAGCAATTCGTCGAACTTCTTTTTCTCGACTTTCACTGGCGCTTCCTACTGTTGAGTTAGATAAACGCCGCGGCCCGTTCCATGATGCGGATCATACCAAAGGATACGCATGACCCGTCCATCTCTTATACCATAAAGCCGTATCCTGTTTTCCAGTCTCAGCGAGAACACCTTATCGTATTGCTCCAGCCGTAGCTCACTGATTCGTCTTCTGGCAGAAGGACTCAACTCTGAAATTTTCAAAGAATGATGATTCGTTCCGTGATTTCTTCCTCCCGCCGCCTCTTTTATGGTGGCCCATGTCAGACCTTCAAAGCCTATGAGTTTTTGCAAAATGCTGCGCCAAACTGGCGCGCGAGTGGACAGGCCGAGGGGCCAATCCGCACATCTACTGTCCATGGTATGGAACTGCCATCCAATTGTTTGCTTGTCGAGACTCTCGGGATTTCCGCCAAGCTTGATCTGTTTTTCTTCGGGAGATGCGCCAACCTTTGGATGCCGGTGTTGTCGATCTGTGGTCATTTACAGGCTTGAGTAATACTCCATGATAGATTCCTTGGTGATCGTATTGCCGCCGCGTTCGCCTGGCGCTAAACCTTCTCTCGCGTCCTGCCAAGGCTTTTCCATGTGGGTCAGATTGCTAAGCCATTGGGGGTCTTTTTCCCCATAGAAAGACAGAACTCTGTCGATCACATCGCGCTGCTCATCATTCAATCGTCCGGGATTGCCCTCGAAAAATCCCGGGCTGATTTTGAAGTGTCCGCGATGCAGTCGGTACAAACTAGGAACTACGGGACCGTTGGCCCATGCTTCGATGCGCTCTCGAAATAATTCCTTCTCGGTCCACACAAGGGACCACACTTGCGAGTAATAGACGAGCTTCTCCAGTTTCATGGCCGTCATGCTGCCTCGGCGCTTCAAAATGTAATCGGCCACGTCGATTGCTCGTACTGGTATACGAATCTTCACTTACCTTCCTTTTCACTGCCGCTGTTTTTGGGGTCTGGAAACTTGACTCTACGGTTAGAATTAAGGTGAACGGGGGGCGCAACCCGTTGGGCGGGAGTTGGTCTTATAAACCAATAAGGTCGTTGCCGCGACCTAAGGTTCAATTCCTTCGTCCCCCGTTTGACCACGGGCCAGTGGCGGAATTTGGTAGACGCGGCGGTCTTTAAAACCGCTGACGGTCATCCGTCGTGAGGGTTCAATCCCCTCCTGGCCCACACAGTCTAAAGTTTAGAGTGTTTGCTAAAGGGATGTAAACTCTACTGCTGGACAGGTTGATGTGATGAGTAACAACAACAGCAAGCGAAATAGCAAGTATCAAGAGCTAGAGCTAATCAAAGCTCGACTCACCGAGACTCTTAGGAAGCAACGGTTGCAAGTGGCGGAGATGGAAAAGTCTCTGGAAGCCGTAACGCTTGCGATCCAAGTGTGGAAACGAGAAGGTGCAGGGGCTGCGTCAAAAGTTGAATTGAACCCTCACGTAAAGGAATTTCGAGGGCTCACCCAAGTACAGGCGCTCATTAAGATTGCAAAGGATAATGGAACGAATCGCTTCGCATTAAGAGACGCGAAGAAGATTCTTTTGGAAGCGGGGGTGGTTAGAAGCAGAAAGAACGCTAACAACATCTTGTACACGGCAATTCAAAGAAGTGGGAAGTTTAAGAGAGTAGCTCCTGGAGAATACGAAGTCGTTGAGATTAAGCCCAAACCAATATTCGTATCCGTCGCCTCCTAAAGTCTGCCGGGTTTCCTTGCAAGACAAGTCCATTCTGGTATAGCCTCCAAGTTCAAAGGAGGATCGTGTATGCAAGCAGAAACTGCTCGGATGTTAATGGAGGCCGTGGCAAACGCGACCGCGATAGCCATAGAAAATCGGAATCGGATCACGGCTCTTGAGAGGGCTCTGGAGACGAGCCAGCCTGAGTTATTCCGAATCTATCAAGAATCGCTTCAAACGGTTCATCGTAACCCGCCAGTTTCCTTAAATCCTTCAGGTTTCTCAAACCTTCAATCAAGACTTGTTCAGGATCAATAGACCCGTCTTGTCCTGTCACGGCCATATCAGTTTAGCCCTTTCTGTGTGAAGTGCATAATCACCCCATTTCGGGATTGCGGATCGGCGGCGCGGAATGAGATACTTTCGCGTTCGAGCGGTGACGACCGCCTCTCCGGAAACGGAACCGCATAACTCAATTCCAGGACGCAATTCTATGAAAGAACGTTATCGCTGGGTCGTTTGCCTCGCCACCTTGCTCGCCGCAGCCGCCGGCGGATCGCTCGTGTTTTCCCGCGCGACGCACGCGCAAGCTCCCGCCAAGCCTGCCAAGACCGCGAAGAGCTCCACGGCGACACCCGCCGCGCAGGGCGACGTCGACCGCGGCCGCTATCTCGTGGAAGACATCGGAATGTGCGAAGAGTGCCACACGCCGAGAGACGCGAACGGCAATCTCGACGAGTCGCGCCGCCTCGAGGGAGCGGCCATCTGGATCGTGCCGGTTCACCCGAACACCAACTGGTCGATGCGCGCGCCCGCGCTTGCGGGCTTCCCCGGATTCACCGACGAGCAAGGCGCTCAGATCCTCGAAAACGGCATCGGTCCCGACGGCCTGCCCATCCAGCCGCCGATGCACATCTACCATATGACCCCGGCCGACGCGAAAGCCGTGATCGCTTATCTCCGCTCGCTGCCGAACATGTACCCGCGCGAATAGGGACTTCGCCAATAGGCACGGCAATCTCGTCCCATTCCCGGATGAGCCGCGGCACAGGTACGGATATGCAGCCGAAAGGGCTAAGTGTGCAACGGCCTGTCACTCGGGCTCGCGTGGAGAGAAGTTCAGTCGAGAGCGGCGTCAGGTTGCCTCCCGCGTCATTCCATTCCTTATCTATTACTTGGATCGTATAGACGTCGCGGTTTGCCGCCCGCTGATTATTAGATTGATATGGTGGCTCGATTGCACTGGTGAGAACAACTTATTGGAGGAAGCCACATCCTCATGCGAATCCCGAAGCTCTCACGCGTCGCGCTCTTCCTGGGCTTTCTAATGCTGGCGACGGTCATTGCGCCGTCTGCCTTTGCCACGTCCATTACGGGCACGCTGGACATCACGGGCGGAATCTCGCTCACTTCCACCGGGATCGATTTCCTGCCGGCCGGCGGCGGCACGGGAACCGTGCTGGCTGATGCGTTCAGCAATACCGGTACGTTCGCCGTGCTGAACAGCGGCAACCCGACGGCCGAACAGAGTGGCACGATCTACGATCTCAGCTACAGTTCGACGCTCCCGACGATCTTCCTTACCGGCTTCTCGTCGGCTCCTGACGTGACGCTCGACCTGGACAGCGTGAACCCAGGCGTCTTCGGCGCCTCCGCTTGCTTTGCTGCCCCGGCCGCTGGACAAATCTGCTCACCGCCGCTTTCGCCGTTGAACTTCGTCAACGTTCCGGCGGGAACCGGCCTCGACACCCTTCTCTCGATCAGCTTTGCCGGAACCGCCGTCGACACGTCCACCGGCGACACGAGTCCTTTCACCGGAACGCTTTCCGCCCAGTTCGCGGGCTCCTATCAGACGCTTCTCGCCGACATCGCCAGCAGCACCCCGGTGTCCAGCTCATTTTCGGCGACGATCGTTGTGGACGGCAGCGACGGCGGCTCGGGCGGCACCACGCTCCCCGAACCCGGCTCGGCCGCCATGCTGATCGCCGGCCTGGCGGGTTTGGCGCTCCTCGCGCCTTTCTGCGGCCTCCGCTTGCGCCGCAACGACGCGGCCTAGGCTATCGCCCCCGCCGCGCCGCGAGCCGTAACATACCCGTAACACTTGCCATATACTCTTGCCCGCCTCAGAGGCGTGCATGACATCGACCCGCATCTCCGACCGCGAGCTCTTCCTCAACCGGCACTTCTCGTGGCTGCAGTTCAATCAGCGCGTGCTCGAAGAGGCGCGCGACCCGGCCAACCCGCTGCTCGAGCGGGTGAAGTTCCTCGCGATCACCGCGAGCAATCTCGACGAATTCGTCGAGGTGCGTCTCGCGGGCCTCTTGCAGCAAGTGGAGCAGGGCAGCAGCGATCCAGGTCCCGACGGCCGCACGCAGGCGGAGGTGCTGACCGAGCTGGTCGAGCGCATCCACAAGTTCGTGAAGGACCAATACTCCTGCTGGCGTGAGGAACTCGTTCCCGCGCTCGCCGACGAATCGATCCGCGTCCGCGATCTCGACGAGCTCCGCCCCGCCGCTCGCGATTACATCGAAGATTTCTTCGTGAAAACGGTCTCGCCGCTGCTCACGCCCGTCACGGTCGACCCGGCACATCCGTTTCCTCACGTGCTCAATAAGGCGCTGTGCCTCGCGTTCCTGCTGAAGCGCAAGCGCCGCGGCTCGCAGCAGACGTACGTGGGCGTGGTCACCGTGCCGCGCGCGCTGCCGCGGCTCGTCCTGATTCCCTCGGCCGAAGGCACGGTCGAATACATTTTCCTGCACGACGTGATCCACGCCTTCGCTGACCGCCTTTACCACGGCTACGAAATCCTGTCGGCGGCAGCCTTCCGCGTCACCCGCAACAGCAACCTCTATCTCACCGAGGAAGAATCGCGCGGCCTCCTCGAGTCGGTCGACCAGCAGCTTCACCGCCGCCGCAAAGGTTCCGCCGTGCGGCTCGAAATCGAAGCGGACGCCGACCAGGAAATCGTCGACCGCCTCGCCTCCAATTTCCGGCTGGCGCCCTGGCAGGTGTTTCGCACCGACGGCCCGGTGAATCTCTCGCGCCTCTTTCACCTCTACGACCAGACGCCGCGCCCCGACCTGAAATACCGCCCGTTCGTGCCGCGCGAGCTCGCCCTGAAAACAGGTCCCGCGTCGATTTTCGAGTTCCTGCGCAAGCGCAACGTCCTGCTGCACCACCCGTACGATTCGTATTCCACCGTGGTGCGTTTCATCGAAAGCGCCGCCCAGGACCCGAGCGTGCTGTCGATCAAGCAGACGCTCTATCGCACCAGCGAAAATTCGCCGATCGTGCGAGCGCTGATCGAGGCTGCCGCGAAGAAGGAAGTCGCCGTGGTCGTCGAGCTCAAGGCGCGCTTCGACGAAGCCTCGAACATCCGCTGGGCGCGCAATCTCCAGGAAGCGGGTGTGCAGGTGTTCTACGGCGTGGTCGGGCTGAAGACGCACTGCAAGCTCGCGCTCGTGGCGCGCCGCGAAGCCGACGGACAGACGCGCCGCTACGCGCATCTCGGCACCGGCAACTACAATCCGTCCACCGCGCGTTTCTACACCGATCTCAGCCTCCTTACCAGCGAGCCCACGATGACTTCCGCCGTGCACCACGTATTCGACTACCTCACGGCGTATTCCGAGCGGCCGCGCTACACGCCGCTCTTCGTCGCGCCGCTGAATCTCGGCCGCAATTTCGTGAATTTAATCGACCGCGAGGCCGCGCACGCGAAAGCGGGCCGTCCGGCGTTCATCGTCGCCAAGATGAATTCGCTGCTCGACGAAAAAATCATCCAGGCCCTCTACAAGGCCTCGCAGGCGGGCGTGCACATCGAGCTGATCGTGCGCGGCGCCTGCGCCCTGCGCCCGGGCGTCCGAGGGCTCAGCAGCCGCATCCGCGTTCGCAGCGTGATCGGCCGCTTCCTCGAGCACAGCCGCATCTACGTCTTCGGCAACGGCGGCAAAACCGAAATCTATCTCGGCAGCGCGGACTGGATGCACCGCAATATCTACGAGCGCGTCGAGGTGATCTTCCACCTGCGCGACGCCGCGCTCCACCAGCAGATTCTCACCGAGGTCGTGACGCCCTATCTCGCCGATACCCAGAAGACCCGCCTGCTCCTGCCGACCGGCGAATACGTCCGCTGGAACGACTCGGCCAAGCTCACCCACGCGAAAAACGGCTTTCGCTTCAACGTGCAGGAATTCTTCATCGATTTCGCCGAGGGCCGCGAAGGCCTGCAGTCCGTCCCAGTTGCGCCGCAATTCTTGAAGCCGCCCGCCGCCGACCCGGTGGGAGCTGTTGAGCCGTAACGCCCGCCGTGCATTGTGCACGTCATTCTGAGGGCCGCGCTTCCCATAGGCGTGTGTTTCAAACCCGCCCGTTCGCGCTTCTCTGTATAATCTCGCGCTATGCAAGACTGGCTGAAAAACGCCCCCGCGTGGTTTCTCGGTCCTGAAACCGCCGCCGGAAAATCGCCCGGGCACCTCTGGCCGCGGTGGATTTTCCTGCGCGCGCTCGCCCTGATCTATTTCTCCGCATTCTATTCGCTCGTTTTCCAGATCAAGGGGCTCATCGGCCCCGAAGGCATCCTTCCGGCCCGCGATTTCCTGCAAGCGGTCGCGGCCGCCGTCCACGGCACTTTGAAATTCTGGTACGCGCCGAGCCTCTTCTGGTTCGGCTCGAGCGACCGCGCGCTGATGCTCGTCACGTGGATCGGCCTGATCGCCTCCGTTCTCGTCTTCCTCAACATCTGGCCGCGCGCCTCGCTGCTCGTCTGCTGGATCTGCTTCCTTTCGTTCATCGTCACCGCGCGCGATTTTTCGAGCTACCAGTCGGACGGCATGCTCCTCGAAGCGGGCTTCATCTCGGTGTTCTTCGCGCCGCCCGGTTGGCGCCCCGGCCTCGCCCGCGCCGACGCGCCCTCGCGCGCCAGCCTATTCCTGTTGCAGTGGGAAGCATTCCGCATCTATTTCGAGTCCGGGCTCGCGAAGATGCTGAGCCACGATCCCACCTGGCGCAATTTCACGGCGATGGACGACTACTACCAGAACGCGCCGCTCCCCACCTGGATCGGCTGGTACGTCGGTCATTTCCCGCACTGGTTCCACGCCTCGGCCGTCTTCTACACGCTTGCGATCGAGCTCGTCCTTTGCTGGCTCGTGTTTCTGCCGCGAAGATTTCGCATCGCCTTTTTCTTCATCGTGCTGCCGTTTCAGACGAGCATCATCCTTACCGGCAACTACGCGTTTCTGAATTACATCGTGCTGTGCCTCGGCTTCCTGTTTCTCGACGACCGCTTCCTCGAATGGGCCCTGCCGTCGCGAATCCGCGCGCTCGTCGATCCCGCGCCCGCGACAGCCGCTGCAACGCCCACCGCTCCCGACTCCGAGCGCCATCCCCTGCGCCACATCCTGCAGCCCGTTCGCTGGACGATCGCCGGCATCTGCCTCGCGCTCGTCTTCTACGCCACGACGGCAAAATTCGTCTGGATGCTCGGCCCGAGCGTGCCGCTCCCGCAGCAACCCGTCGAAGCCCTCGAACCGTTTCGCATCGCCAATCAATACGGCCTGTTCGCCGTGATGACCCACGCGCGCTACGAAATCGAATTCCAGGGTTCGACGGACGGAGGCAAGACCTGGACGCCCTATCCATTCCGCTACAAGCCGCAGGACACGGACAAAGCGCCCGGCATCTACGCGCCCTACCAGCCGCGCTTCGAATGGAATCTCTGGTTCGCCTCGCTCGGCGCGTGGCCCGAATATCGGTTCGTGGTGTGGACGGAAGAACGCCTGCTGACCGGCTCCCAGGACGTCCTCGCTCTCTTCAAGCGCGATCCCTTCGACGGTCATGAGCCGCAACAAGTCCGCGCCGTGATCTACCAGTATTGGTTCACCGACATGAAAACGAAGCGCGACACCGGCCAATGGTGGCGGCGCGAGCTCCTCGGCGACTACGCCCCGAGCCTCGAGCGCGAACCCGACGGCAAAATCGTAGTCCTCGACACCCCCACGGTTCAGCAGCTCCCGCAGTAGCCCAGGCACGGAAGCGCATTCGCACGGGCGCAGGCTGTTGCGCTCGCGCCCCACCGGCACGCCGCACTGATTTGCCTGTTGTTTTCGTGGCGGCCGCCCCGTCTTTCCGCAGGCGTTTTGCCTTAGGTTTAAACGTAGCGCCGGGTCCTTAAGTCCGGCATCTTCGCAAAGGTAGCGCGCCGCCTTCGACCCCGCACCAGCGCGGTACGCGCGGCACAAGCTAGCCCCGGCCGGAAGGCCGGGGAAAAAAACCGAAAAAATCCCCCAGCGCCGTAGGCGCGATTGTAAGTAGCCCGGCACGCAGCCGTCTGCCGGCGAGGCAGGCGGAGCGGAGTGCCGGGAAGGCCGCGGAGAGACAACGAGTCCCGGCAGGGACGGTTGACCCGCCGGTCCATTGCGGGAACGAGGCTGCGCTGGAGCGGGCGGGTTTGAAACCCGCCCCTACGAAGAGACACATCGCTCGCGGATTTGCGCGGAAGTCGCGCGGGTCTAGCGTTCGCGCATTTTGGCCAGGAGGCGGAGGATCTCGATGTACATCCAGACGAGGGTGACCATGATGCCAAAGGCGCCGTACCACTCCATGTATTTCGGGGCGCTCGCGTGGACGCCGGTTTCGACGAAGCCGAAATCGAGGATCAGATTCAGAGCGGCGACGATCACGATGACGACGCTGATACCGATGCCAAGCGGTCCCGAGCTATTGAGGAACGGCACCTGGTGGCCGAAAAACCGCAGGACCATATCGACGAGGTAGACGACGAAAATGCCGCCGGTCGCGGCGATCACCCCGACCGTAAATCGAGGCGTCGCGCGGAGAATCCCGGAGGTGTAGAGCATGAGCATCACGAGCGTGACGGCGAGCGTGAGTCCGAGCGCCTGAATCGCGATGCCGTGGTAGGACTGTTCGAGCGACGCGGAGATGCCACCGAGCGCAAGACCTTCGGCGAGCGAGTACAGCGGCGCCGTGATGGGCGACCACTCCTTCTTGAAGATGGTCGCGATGGCGAAGATGAGGCCCAGAACGAGTCCGCCAATCATCCAGGGACCAGCGGCCGCCGGGCCCTGCGTGTTGGCCAGCCACCACGTCCAAGCGGCGGTCGCGGAAGCGCAGAAAAGCAGGAAGCCGGTCTTGTTGACCGTGCCTTGTAGCGTCATCGCCTCGCCACCGAGAGCGATCGGGCGCTGGAAAGTTTTTTCGTTTAAGGCAGGATTCGACGTTTTGAAAAAGCCGGGCATGATCGCGTGTCCTCCGATACACGCATATTTTAGCAGAAGCGTGTCATTGATCGAAATTTGGCGGGCGCGAATCGGGCAAACCCGCACCAGCGCCGGAGGCGCGACAGAAGTTAGCCCACCGCGGCAGCGGTGGGAACGCTGTGTCCCAACGAGCCCAAGCGCCGTAGGTGCGACAGAGTTTTTCCGCGCACCCCGCAATCTCACATACGCCTCGCCGGAGCTTCCACGTCCGCGGTGATCAGCCCCACGTGCTCGATTCCCACGCCGCGCATGATGTCGATCGCGCGCGCCACCTCGTCGAAATCGACGTCTTTATCGCCCTTCACGAATCCCGTCTTGTCGGCGCGCGCCGCATAAATCTTGGCCAGCTGCGCGCCGAGGCTATTCCAGTCGCTCACATCGCGGTTGATCAGCAGCTTGCCGCCCGATTTTATCTGCACGATGATCGTGGCCGGCTCCGGATCGTTCCTCGCCTGGGCCGGAGCGGGCTGCGGCACCTGCGTCGGCAAGCCCTTCGAATCGCTCGGTGTGATCACCAGGAAAATGATGATCAGCACCAGCAGCACGTCAATCAACGGAACCACATTCGGCTCCGCCACCACTCCCTTATTTCCGCCAACCGTCATTCCCATGATCGATCGCCTCGATTTGTTTGACACCGCTCTTGGGTGTTTGTGCCTCGCGCTTACGGCAAACAAGAAGGAAGCAGGGGCGCGGGTTAGCTTTCTTGTTACGACGCGTAGTACGATACATTCCGCTCGCTCGCCCATCACGCAGGGGCACTCGAGGACAAGGTGCAGATTCGAAGCCTCGCGTCTCTCCATCTGTCCGCGCTGTTCCTAGCTCTTGCACTCTCGGCAAGGGCGCAAACCGCCTCGCCTCAATCCGATGTGCCGAAGCTGCCACCGCCATCAGGCCCATTCGGCATAGGCCGTGTCGCATTCGATTGGACCGACCCGAATCGCGCGGCCGACATGGCGGAAGATCGCGGCGCCCACGCCGAACTCATGGTCTACCTCTGGTATCCGACAAACGCCGGTTCCAAGGACGTGGCAGGCACGTTACTCCCGGGCGCCAAGCAAATCGACGCGGCTCCCGGCGTCTCCGCCAGCATCAAAGCTCAGATTTTCGGAGGCAATTGGCCGCTCGTCGTTTCCGGAGCAATTACGTCCCACGCGCAGGAGAATGCGCCGATCGCGAAGAGTCCGAGGACCTTTCCCGTGGTCATTTTCTCGCCTCTGGCGAACGGGACATCTTTTCAGTATTCAAGCGCCATCGAGGATCTGGTGAGTCACGGGTACGTTGTTGCGGCGATCGAACACACTTCAGAAGTCTTCGCGGTCGCCTTTTTGGATGGGACCGTTCACGTCTACTCCGCGAAAAGAATACCGCCGGGGTTTCTGCCGCCGGCAAATGCGACCAAAGAAGAATATGAAGGCAAGCTCGAAGCCTGGTACCGCCACTGTGCGGACGTTCGGGCGGCCGATGAGCTGTTTGTCCTGGATAAGCTGATCGAACTCAACAGGGCCAGGTCCACTCAATTCTCGGGAAGATTGGACCTCGCCCGCGTGGCCGCCGTCGGACATTCGAGGGGGGGCTGGGCCTCGATCATGGCGTGCCGCAGAGATAAGCGGCTCAAGGCGTGCGCCAACGAGGATGGAAATGCAGGCGGCCAGGGATTCGACTGTCCTGGCGCCGCGATTCCCCTGCAACCGATGCTATATGTCGAAATACCTCCCATCCTCAGTCCAGGCACGACTCCCGACGATTGGATCGTGCTGAAAGAATTGCATCTGACGGCCGAGCAGTGGATTCTCCGGTGGCATCAAACGGTGACCAACGAATTTCAAACGTTCCCGGCGGGAGGGTATTTCGTGCAACTGACTCTTCCCGGCATGGAGCACTACAGTTTCTCGGACGAAGTTATCCTGCGAGCAGCGAAGGAGGGATCGCAGGAGAAGGAAGATGCAGCTCTGCGAGGGCTGCGCCTCACGGAGGACGTCACCCGCGCCTTCTTGGATGAGACTCTCAAGCACCAGAAACAAACTGTGCTGCGCGACGGCCCCGAAATGACCGTCCAGCATTTCGGGCCGAGTCCTTAGCGGAATCGTCGCTGGACCTTCCCTTGGCTTAACCACCTTTGCCTCGCACACCAAATTCCGTTAGCCTGTCTGTGGTTCTCGAACGCTCATGTCCAAGAAGCTCCGCAAATTCCAACGCCCGCCCGAGCCCCGCGAAGAACACGTCACCGCCGCTGACGTCCTCGCCCATCTCGCCGAGCTCTCCAAACCCGCAAGCATTCGCGAGATCGCGCACGGCATGGGACTCAAGCATCGCGGACGCCGTTACCTCCCGCGCGTCATCGAAAAACTGAAAAAGCGCGGCGAGGTCGAAGAAATTTACGGCGGGCGCTACAAGCTCTCCGAGCAAGACGCGAGCCGCAAGCCGAGTCCGAGACAGCCGTCGCCGGCGCCGCCCGCGGGCGGACTCGAAGCCGCGTCCGGCCATGCCGCGCCCGACGCGCAAGCTGCCATCTCTCGCCGAGCCCGCGATCCCAATCTCATCGCCGGCCGCATCATCGCGCACCGCGAGGGGTACGCCTTCCTCGTCCCCGACCATCCGATCCCCGGAGTCGACGGCGACCTTTTCATCGGCCGCGACAGCCTCGGCGACGCCATGCACGGCGACCGCGTCCTCGGCCGCATCGTCCGCCGCCGCCCCGATGGACGCGCCGAAGGCCGCATCGTACAAATCGTCCGCCGCGAGCATCCGACGCTCGTCGGCCTCTTCCGCTACGGCCCGCACGGCAATCATGTGCTGCCGTATGACGTGCGCCTCCACCACGAAGTCGTGATCCCCCCGGGCGACGAGCTCACACCCGAATTGCGCGCGAAACTCGGCCTCGACGCGCAGCCGCGCCAGCCTCAGGCTCCCGCGAATCGCCGCCTGCGCCTCCCCGAGCTCGACGGAGCCGTCGTCAACGTCGAAATCACGCGCTTCCCGCGCAGTGGCCTCGCGCCGGTCGCCCGTGTGATCGAAATTCTCGGCCGCCCCGGCGACATCGGCGTCGACGTCGAAATCATCATTCGCAAGCACCATCTCCCGCACGAATTTCCGCCCGAAGTCGTCGCCGCCGCGCGCGCCACGCCCGCGCAAGTCGCCGCGAGCGACCTTGCCGCCCGCCGCGATTTCCGCGATCTCCCCATCGTCACCATCGACGGCGAAACCGCGCGCGATTTCGACGACGCCGTCCACGTCCGCCCGCTTCCCGGCGGTCATTTCGAGCTGCAGGTCCACATCGCGGACGTCGCGCACTACGTCGCGCGCAATTCCGCGCTCGACCGCGAAGCCCGCCTCCGCGGCACCTCCGTCTACTTCCCGAATCGCGCGGTCCCGATGCTCCCCGAAGAACTTTCCAACGGCATCTGCTCGCTCAATCCCAAGGTCGATCGCCTGGTGATGAGCGTCATCATGCAGATCGACTCCGCCGGCCGCACGATTGCCGCCGACTTCACCCCCGGCGTGATCCGTTCCGTCGAGCGCATGACGTATACCAACGTCAACAAAGTGATCGAAGGCGACGCCGAGATGACCGCGCGTTACGCTCCGCTCGTCGAAAATTTCCGTCGCATGCGCGATCTCGCGCTCCTCCTCAACGCCCGCCGCCGCGAGCGCGGTTCGATCGACTTCGATCTCCCCGAGCCCGTCATCGCATTCGACGAAGCCGGCGCCATGACCAGCATTCTCCGCAGCGAGCGCAACATCGCCCACCGCCTCATCGAGGAATTCATGCTCGCCGCCAACGAAGCCGTCGCGGCTTATCTCGAGCAGCGCGGCATCGCCTCGCTCCATCGCGTCCACGAAAAGCCCGACCCGAAAAAAGTCCTCGAATTCGAAGAACTCGCGCAGGCCTTCGGCTATTCGCTCGGCGTCGAAGACCTCACCGAGCGCCGCATCACGGTCCGTCACGGACAAACCAAGCCCCCCGCGCGCGTCGGCGGTGGCCGCGGCCGCATGCGGCCCATGCACGTCGATCTGCCCGGCGCCGACGAAGTTGCCATTCGCCCGCAGCACTATCAGCGCCTCACCGAAAAAATCGCCGGCAAGCCCGAGGAACGCATTCTCTCTTACCTCATGCTGCGCTCGCTGAAACAAGCCCGCTATGCCGCCGATCCGCTCGGCCACTTCGCGCTCGCCGCCGGCGAGTACACGCATTTCACGTCCCCGATCCGCCGCTATCCCGATCTCATCGTCCACCGTGCGCTGAAATGGGCGCTCGACAATCCCGACGCCTCGGCGCCGCGACCGCCCCGCGACGAACCGCCACACCGCTCATCCGCGCGCGGCGACCGCCCGGAATCCGTCGCCACTCTCGGCCCGTACCGCCGCGTCGAGCTCGAAGAAATCGCCGCCGAAAGCTCCGAGGCCGAGCGCGGCGCAGACATGGCCGAGCGCGAGCTCATCGAGTGGAAGAAAGCGCAGTTCATGGAATCGCATCTCGGCGAGGAGTACGAGGGCCTGATCATCTCCGTGCAGAAGTTCGGCTTCTTCGTCGAGCTCGCCGACATCTTCGTCGAAGGCCTCGTCAGCATCGACCGCCTCGAGGAATCCACCGGCATGCGCTGCGAATTTCGCGAGCGCGACCACTCCATCGTGGCGGAGCCGCAGCGCGGCGGACGCGGTCGCGGCGCGTCGCGCAACGCCGCGAGGCTCGCCTTCCGCCTCGGCGACACCGTGCAAGTCCGCGCCGAACGCATCGACCCCTTCCGCCACCGCGTCGAATTCGCCCTCGTCTAGCGCGAGCGGCACAGGCGCTCTCGCCTGCGCTCTTTTTTTGCGACGTAAGCGCCAGCGCCGGATGCGCGGTTGAAAACTGGCCTGGCATTCTCGGTTTGTCCGAGGTTGAAACGTAGCGCCGGGTCCTTCCGGCCCGGCACTCTTGCTTTGTTTCCGTGCACTCCGTGGCCGTTCTCAGAGTCCTCTGTGTTTAGTTCGCACCCGCGAATGGCAGGCGCTCGCCAACGAGCGCAGGATGTCCGGCTTCGTTTCCATTTTCCCCTTTTCGAATTTCCATTTTCCGATTTCCCCGGCGCCGCGAGTTCGCCGCCGTCCTCCCCTTTTCGATTTTCCCTTTTCCAATTTCTGTTTTTCCTGTGGCATCCTTGTCTCTCAACCACTCTCACGGGGGCAATCATGCAATCGATCGGCTTCATGGGCCTCGGCCTGATGGGCAAACCCATGGCGCACAATCTGCTCAGCGCCGGTTTCCCGCTCACTGTCTGGAACCGCACAAAATCCAAAGCGGACGACCTCGTCCGCGCCGGCGCGAAGCTCGCCGCAAATCCGCACGAAGCCGCCGCGAACGCCGACGTCCTCATCACCATCGTCAGCGACCCGCCCGCGCTCGAGGAAGTTCTCTTCGGCCCCTCCGGCGCGCTCGACGCGCTCCGTAAAGGATCGCTGCTGATCGATTCGAGCACCGTCTCGCCGGACGCCGCTCGCCGCGTCGCCACCGCTTGCGCCGGCCGAGGCGTCGACTTTCTTGACGCGCCCGTCACCGGCGGCACCTGGGGCGCCGAAAAAGGCGAGCTCGTCTTCATGGTCGGCGGCGACGCCAAGGTCCTTGACCGTGCGAAGCCGGTCCTTCAAGCGATGGGCAAGAAGTTTTTTCTCCTCGGCCCCAATGCTGCCGGGCAGACCGTGAAGCTCGGAATGAATCTTCTCCTCGCGCTCGAAGTCGACGCGCTGGCCGAATCGCTCGCGCTCGTCACGAAGGCGGGCGTCGCCGCCGAGCGCCTCATTGAAGTCATGCAATCCAGCATGGGCCACGCGCCCCTGCTCGACGTGAAGGCTCCGCTCATCTTGAAGAACGAATATCCCGCCAGCTTCCCGCTCCGGCTCATGCACAAGGACCTGCGCCTGGCTCTCGAATTGGCCCGCGAGAATGGCGTCAAGCTGCCCGCCGCGGAGGCGGCCTACGGTACGTTGACGGCCGTGAAGGAAGCCTCGACGGACGATCCCGACTTTGCCGCGCTCGCCCGCTTCTGGAAAAAATAGGCCGAGCCCCCAACAAGCACATCCGCGATCGTCCGCTGGTAGGTTCGGCGGTGTATACGAAAGGTGTACTTCATCCGTAGTCCTTATCCATGACGTCCGCCCCGAATTCCCGGAACGGGGCTGTGGAAATCTTCCCGGTTCCTCGCGGCCAAGTTGCAAGAATCGTCACGTACGCGCCGCTGCACGCGCCATATTTCGCCCGTAATCACCCCGGCACCCTGTTTCCCAGAACGATACGTGCCGCCGTCGTTCTCGAAAACTTTGCGTGCAACTTCCTTGTTGACAGCCTTTTATGGGCGTGTTACATCACGCCCATCAGTTCGTCTGCCTGTAGCTTTTAAGCGTCAGCGGTTTGGGCCATCTGGGCGTGCGGGTTCTCCCGCGCGGACTTTCGAGACACCAAAACTAATCGAGTTGGGGGGGTACGTGATGAACGCACGTCCGGCCACGCTAAGAACTGTGTGTGTAGTTTTTGCTTGCTTCGTTTTGTTGTTTGCTTGCGCCTCGGCATCGCTCGCCCAAACCGGCGGCACGGGCGCCTTGACTGGAACGGTCACCGACCCATCGGGAGCCGTCATCGCAGGCGCCACCGTAGTGGCGACGGATGCCGGCACCGGTCAGGCCCGCACAACCACCACGGACGCCAACGGTTCTTTTAAGTTCTCCTTGTTGAACCCCGGCAACTACACCGTGAAGTTCTCCGCGAACGGGTTCAAGACGGTCGAAGTTCCCGCCGTCACCGTAAACGTCACCGAAACCGAGGTGCTCAACCACGCCCTCGAGGTCGGGGCTCAATCCGAGCAGATTACCGTCGAGTCCACCCAGCAGACCATTCAAACCCAGAACGCCACGAACGGCGACCTTGTTGGCTCGAAGGAAGTCACGTCGCTTCCGCTCGTTTCGCGCAATTACACCCAGATCATTAATCTCTCGCCCGGCGTCGTCTCCAACGCCACCTCCGCCTCAGCGGTCGGAAACGGCACCGAGGACGTCAGCTCGAATGGCTCGCGTGGCGACCAGAACAACTACCTGATGGACGGCTCGTCGGTCGTCAACTACGTCAGCGGCACCGGCTCCCAGAGCGGGAGCTTCCCCGGAATCGCCATCCCCAACCCGGACACGATCCAGGAATTCAAGGTACAGACCTCGCAGTATGACGCGAGCTCGGGCCGCAACCCCGGCGCCAACGTCGAAGTCGTCACCAAGGATGGCTCCAACAGCTTCCACGGCGATGTCTGGGAGTTCAATCGCAACAACTTCTTCAACGCCAACGATTTCTTCTACAAGGAATTCCAGGCGACCGAGGGCCAGAACAGCCCGCAAACGCTCAAGCAGAACACGTTCGGCGGCACTCTGGGCGGCCCCATCAAGAAGGACAAGATATTCTTCTTCGGTTCCTATCAGGGCATCCGGCAAATCAATGGCATCGGAACGAGCGGCTTCGCCTTCGGCTATACGCCCAACACGTTTCTACTGCCCTGGAACGACTACGCTGACTTCCAGAGCGGTGCATGCAGCGACATCCGCTGCACGAACAATGTTGCAGCCTATCGCGCATACCTCGGCAGCGTATTTGGTGGTCAGCCTGCCCTGAACAGCTCGCACGGCGTCGCCCCTGACGGCTCCAATATCAGCAACACCGCCATTGCCTACCTGCAGGCCAAGGGGCTCGACAAAGGACCCTACAACCAGGGCTTCTACTTCCCCGGCATGACGGCAGCGCAGGTCGGTTCGGTTGGTGCTGGTTCTCCGTCCTGCCTCAACAAGATGGTCGACGTGTTCGGAGTACAAGCGCCTCTCACATCCGCGAATCTCGGCCAGTTTGGCTGCGAGACGCCGATCTCGGAGCCCATCCATGCCAACGAGAACCAGTATTTGGGTAACACCGAATACGTTCTCTCCAGCAAGAACACGCTCTACGAAAAGTATATGTACTCAAGCGATCCCCAAACCCAGACTTTCAATTGCTTCATCAATGGAACGCAGTGCAACCCGGGCGCGCCGATCAACGGTCACTACATTAACCACGTAGGGCAGCTCAAGCTGACCTCCGTCTTGACTCCCAACGTCGTCAATGAAGCCCGCTTCTCCTTCCACCGGGATATCGAAGATAATACTGATCCGACTCCCGTTCTCTCCTGCAATTTGTCGAGCACCGCGAACGTGATTCCCCTGGTCAATAACGGAGCGCCTTGCCCCTTGGTTTCAACCGGCGCGGGCGGCGCGCTGGCGAAAGAGTTTCCCGAAGAGAACGTAATTCCGATCTTGGATAACGTCGCGATTTTCGGTGGAGCTACCTGGAGCCAGGGCGGAAACTTCGCCATGATCTCCACTAACTACATCAACACATTCCAATGGGCCGACCAGATCTCCTGGACCCACGGGAAGCAGACCCTTCGCGCCGGATTTGAAGCTGAGCGCGTTCAATACAACAACACGATTCCGGCCTCCGGCCGCGGCGAGCTCCTTCTCCCCAGCACGGCAGACTTCCTGACCAGTAGCTCCGGAACTACGACCTCGGCATCAAATCCCGGCGGCTATGACGACGGGACGGCGCCCACGACCCAGTCGATCCTCACTGCGTTCGGACTGAAGGGACCACTCGTCCACTACAACCGCATCAACGCGTTCAACTTCTACGTGCAGGACGATATCAAGGTCAATCGGAAGCTCACCGTCAACCTCGGCGTGCGTTGGGAGTACGACGGCTTCCCCGATGACGTCAGCGGCCAGTTTACGAACATCTGGCTGCCCCTGCTTCAACAGGTGAACACCGGTTCTGCGTTCCTGAGTTCGCCCACGTGCACGAATTCGACTGCTCCCAATTTCAATTTGCCGGTCGGTACCTTGGCCGGATTCCTTGTGCCCTCGAACTTCGACAAGGCAGCCGGCTTCACAGCTCCCTGCGGAGCCACGGGCGTGAAGGTCAACGGCAACAAGACCTTACTCCCCGGTTCGCCCAACCACAATTTCGCTCCGCGCATCGGACTGGCGTGGCAGCCGCTCGGTAACAAGTTCGTCGTCCGAGCGGGCTACGGCATTTTCTACGACCGCGTTTACGGCAACCTGCTCATCGATAACCAGCTCAACCTGCCTCCGTACGCCGGCACGGCAGGCGGTGTGCCGCCAGCCTCTCTGAGCGATACATTGCACAACCCGTGGTACGCCGCTTCGCTGATACCCCTTTCCTGGACGCCTCGGTATATTGGTGGCGCGGCGACCAGCTGTGGAGGCCTCACCTGCGGCTTTACCGATTCCGACCTGACTTACACGACCGATTCGCCGACGATGGGTCACCAGCTTCCAATGGTCCAGCAGTACAGCTTGGACTTTCAGTACGAAGTTGCTCATGACTGGATCGTCGACGTCGGCTACGTCGGCACCCACAGCATCCATCTGTACAACTACGGCCAGGACAGCAACTTCGGTTTGCTCGTCCCCGGCGCTCCGAACAACCCGACCGCTGCCGCTGGTCCGCAGAACACGGCGATGGTGCAGGCGATTCCGTTCAACGATTCTGGAAACGCCACTCCTATCCAGGCCAACGTGGTGGACTGCGCTTTCTGTGGCATCAATTTGCCGAACGCCGTCAGCAACGCGGACGTCCGCTCTCAATTCCTCGGGTTCAACGGAGGTCTTGCGACGACGACCACCAATGGAGACGCGCTCTACAACAGCCTGCAGGCGCAGATCCGCCATCAGTTCTCTCACGGCTTGCTTGTTCAGTTGGCCTACACGTGGAGCAAGGAGTTCACGAACGTCAACGCGGCGCAGTCCGGCGGCTTCTTGCAGCCAAACGGCGGCGTGCTCAACGGTTCCTCGAATACCAACAATCCCCTCGACCTGCGGCAGTCCTACGGCCTCGCCGCATTCGAGCGGCCGCAGCGGGTTGTCATCACCTACGTCTACGATCTGCCGTGGAAACACCCTGAGGGCATTACCGGCAAGCTCCTGTCCGGTTGGAACATCTCGGGCGTGACCACCATTCAAGACGGCCAGCCCTTCACCATCACCGATAGCGCCGGCGGGGCGATTTACGGTTTGACGACCTCTCGCGCCCTTCTTGCCGACCCGAGCAAGTGCAACGCCAGGGGCAATTGCCAGTCAGCAATTCCAATCGCAACCTCCGGCAGCACCACCCAACGCGCCCTCAACGGTTGGCTGAACCCCAAGGCCTTTACGCAGATGTGCACGGTCGGCTCGTTCGACTCGCTGCCCGCTGGTTGCACGCCGCTTCCAGCTTCGTCGCCCTTCTGCATCGGCGGAATTCCCAACCCTCTGGGGCCTGGCGACCCGTCGCAACCTTGCGGCGCCCCTCCCCGAGCCCCCGGAACGTTCGGCCCGACCGACCCGGGTTCTCCCGAAGGGGCCCCTTTCTGGGGAGCCAGCTCCGGTTTCGGAGATTCCTCGGTAGGCGCCGTCTTCGGACCCGGCCAGTTCAACTTTGACATGGCCCTCGTCAAAGACACGAAGATATGGGAGGCGGGGACTCTGGAATTCAGAGCCGAAGCGTATAACGTCTGGAACCACCCGCAATTTAATCCTCCTGCAAACAACATCAACGCACTGACAACGTTCGGCACGATCACCTCCACGGCGAACACGCCGCGCGTGATTCAGTTCGGATTGAAGTTCCTGTTCTAGCAGTCTGAAAGCGTCGAGAGCCCGTTCTTCCCGATTCAACTCGGGAAGAACGGGCTTTTTTCTTCGCCGAAATCCGCGTCGCGATCGCTCAGGTCCAGCGCCCGCCGAATCTCAGGGTTTTCCCGCAGCGATGATTTTTCTTCGAAATACACGGAAGACGGCATTCCGCGCGGACAACCTCTGCCTCAGGCTCTCCTGTCGGGAGGCGCCAAGCCATGAAACTACTCGTAGGAACGGCCATTCTGTGCATGCTCGCAGCAGCTCCTGTCTTCGCCCAACAACAACCCGACAACAAACAGCAGGAAGCCGCCCCGAAGTCCCAGGACAACCGGGCCGAAAAGCCCGCCGCCAAACCATCCGGAAAACCCGCCGCCAAGCCGGCGAAAACTCCTAACGCTCACCCAATGCGCTCGGAGTCGCAGCCGCGCCAACAGGACAACCATCAGGCGCAGCAGCAACAGAAGGCCGACGAAAAGGCCCAGCAAAATCAAGAGAAGGCTCAGCAAAAGCAAGCCAGGAACCAGCAGAAAGAAGCGCAGCACAACGAGAAGGAGCAGCGCCAGGCCGACAACCGCTCCCACGATCAAAGTCGGGATCAGGGTCACGGCGAAGTGGCCGAGAATGGTCCGCACGGGCAGGGCGATCGCCGCATTCCCGAAGACCGCTACCGCGCCAACTTTGGCCGCGACCACACCTTTCACGTGCACCGCGATCGCGACCGCTTCGATTTCGGAGGCTTCGCCTTTCAATTCGAGGACGCGTGGCCGTCCGACTGGTCTGACGGCGACGACTTCTACATCGTCGAAGTCGATGGCGCCGACTACCTTTGCGACGCGCGTTTCCCGGACCAGCGAATCCTCGTGGTCGTCGTAAGTTAAGCCCGTTCGTAGTGGTAGACAGGCTCAACGCCGGGCGGAGCCGCGGCAAAACCAGCGGTTCCGCCTCTCCCGGCACCAGCCCGATCGATTTACGCGCGCAAAACCGCCGTTTGCCCGCCATTGTGCTGCAGATAAGGCCCCCGCCAGGGGTATCGAGGATCCCCCAGTTATTGCAGAAAAGGCAGGCGTTTACAGGCCCGCCGCATACCATAACGGGAATGGCAAGACTTGCGCCCGCGTGTCTAACTAGCAGATATTAATGGTAGAGCGCCGCGAAACTCCCCAAGTGCCAGCATAATAGCCAAAAAATGCTCCAATATTCCCGTTATGGGTGCATCTACTGTCCTTTGCAGACAGAAATACCGCTTCTCCTCCTTGACTTATACATTCCCAATATGGTACTCAACCATCCGCATTAGCGCCCCAAGCTGCTGTCGCTCGGGTCGCTTTGGACATGGGTGGAGTGGCCGCACCAAAAAATCGAAAACGGGATGTGTTGGGGGGGAACCACGTGATGAAAGGGCCTGCAGTAGCAAGGTGGGTGTGTTCGCTTTTTGCGTGCTTCGTTTTGCTGTTTGCGTGCGCCTCTGCGGCGATTGCGCAGACGGCGGAAACAGGCGCTCTGACTGGGACGGTGACGGACTCGTCGGGCGCGGTGATTGCGGGTGCAACGGTGGTTGCGACGAGCACCGCAACAGGGCAGTCGCGAACGACGACGACTGACGCGAATGGATCGTACAAATTTTCTCTTCTTCAACCAGGGGCATACTCGCTAAAGTTTTCGGCGACCGGATTCAAGACGTCGGAAATTCCCTCGGTGACCGTGAACGTGACGGAGACGCCGGTGGTGAACCGCAGCCTGGTGGTCGGCTCGCAGACGGAGCAGATCACGGTGCAGGCGACGGAGCAAGCCCTGCAGACGCAGAACGCCACGAACGGCGGACTCGTCTCGGGCCAGGAGATCACTTCTCTTCCGCTGGTATCGCGGAACTACACGCAGATCATCAGCCTTTCGCCGGGCGTCGTGGCCAATGCGCCGACGGCTTCGGCAATCGGCAACGGCACGCAGGACGTGAGCGCGAACGGTTCGACGGCCAACGAGAACAACTACTCGATGGACGGCTCGTCGGTAGTGAACTACGTCAGCGGCATGGCGGCACAGGAAGGCAGCTTCCCGGGAATCGCGATTCCGAACCCGGACTCGATTGAGGAATTCAAGGTACAGACGTCGCAGTACGACGCGAGCTCGGGCCGCAATCCCGGGGCGAACGTGGACGTCGTGACAAAGACGGGCACGAACGCGTTTCACGGCGCGGCGTGGGAGTTCAACCGCAACAACTTCTTCAACGCGAACGATTTCTTCTACAAGAACAGCGAGCTGAGCCCAACCGGAACCGGCATTAACGCGCCGCAGACGTTGAAACAGAACACATTCGGTTTCACGACGGGTGGTCCGATCAAGAAGGACAAATTCTTCTTCTTCGGCTCCTACCAGGGAATTCGCCAGGTGAACGGAATCGGGACCAGTGGGTTCGCTTCCGGATACGAGCCGAACACCTGGCTTTTGCCCTGGAACGACTACGCCGACGCGGCGAGCGGCGTTTGCAGCGACGTTCGTTGCACGAACAATGTCCCCGCTTATAAGGCGTACCTTGCAAATGCATTCGCCGGGCAGGCGGGATTCTCTTCTTTGTTTGGCGGGACCGGTGTGCCAATCATGCCATGCGCTGTGGGCGACGCGACGTGCAACAGCACGAATATCACGAACACGGCGGTCGCGTTGCTTCAGGCTAAAGGAGCCGTCAAGGGAGGGTTCAACGGCGGCTTTTACTTCCCAAGCGCGCCGGCATCCTGCGGGCTGGCAGCTTGCCTGAAGGCGATTTCCGATCCCACATTCGCGAGAGAAGATCAGTTCATGATCAACACGCAGTACGTGATCTCCTCGAAGAACTCGTTGTACGAGCGCTATATGTACCAGCGAGACCCGGAGACGGAGACCTTCAACTGCTTCATTCTGCCTGGAAACTGCAATCCCGGCGCACCGGTGGACGCGTACTACGGAAACCACGTAGGCCAGCTGGAATTGCAGACGATCGTGTCACCGAACGTCGTGAACCAGGCACGATTTTCGTTCCACCGCGATATTGAGAACAACACCGATCCGAACATCGCATTGAACGGCTGCGATTTGCCGAACGGCGGAAACATCATTCCGATCGTCAACAACGGTGCGGCGTGCGGATCGATTTCGACGCCGGCACTGGCGAAGCAGTTTCCGGAGATGTTGGTTCCACCGCAGCTCGACATTTTGGGCATCGGCGGAGTGCCATGGAGCCAGGGCGGCAACTTCTCGATGATATCGAGCAACTTCGTCAACACGTTTCAGTGGAGCGATCAGCTCTCGTGGAATCACGGCATCCACGCGTTCCGGTTCGGCTTCGAAGCGCAGCGCATCCAGTACAACAACACGATCCCGTCCTCCGGGCGCGGCGAGTTGCTGATGGACTCAACGGCTGACTTCCTGACGAGCAGCTCGGGTCCGGCGATCGATGGCACTCCATTGACGCCCACGGGAGGGATCTCTCTCGGTTTTGGGTTGAAGGGGCCGCTGACGCACTACAACCGCGTCAATGAGTTCGACTCGTACGTTCAGGACGATATCAAGGTGAATCGTAAGCTGACCGTGAACGTCGGCGTCCGGTGGGAGTATTCCGGCTTCCCGGATGATGTGAGCGGCGAATTCACCAACGTCTGGAACACGTACGTCGACAAACTCAACACGGGGTCTGCTCTTGCAGCCCTCGGTTCGACGGGGACCCTTACCGGGTTTGCGGTGCCAACGAACTTCGCGGTGAAGACGTTCGGTCTTACATCACCGAGCGGGGCCACGGGAGTCGGCAGCACCGGCAACAAATCGCTGCTTCCCGGGAGTCCTTTGAATGAATTCGCTCCGCGCATCGGGCTAGCCTGGCAGCCGTTTGGAGAGAGGTTCGTGGTCCGGGCCGGGTATGGCTGGTTCTGGGACACGATCTACGGCAACCTGCTGATCGACAACCAACTCAACCTGCCGCCGTACTCGGGTGCAGCCTCGGGGCCTTCGCCGCAGAGCCAGGCAGACACCTTGCATGATCCCTGGCTTGCCGGCGCCGGACCGCTCGTGTGGACGCCCCGCTACATGTTCCCGGGCAGCACATTCAACGGCGCGGTTTGCCCGGCTGGCATCTGCTCGTCCGGCTTTACGTACACCTCCGATGCCCCGCAGATGGGCAGTCGCCTTCCGCTCGTGCAGGAATACAACCTCGACTTTCAGTACGAGTTTGCCCACGGCTGGATCGCGGACGTAGGATACGTTGGCAGCCACGGCATCCATCTCTACGACTGGTCGCAGGATGTGAACGTGGCCCAGTTGGTGGCGGGCGCTCCGAACGAGCCCACCGCTCTGTCGGGAATCCAAAACGAACAAATGGTCGCCGCTTCGTTGCCCTATAACGATCCGGCGAACCCGAACCCGATTACCACGAATACGATCGGGACCACAACGGCAAACACCAACGAGCGCGTTCAATATCTCGGCTTTGCCCCTGGGGGAATCGCCAGCACCAACACCTACGGCGATTCGCTGTACAACAGCTTGCAGGCTCAGTTGCGGCACCAGTTCAGCCACGGCCTGACGCTGAATGTGGCTTACACATGGAGCAAGGAATTCACCAACATCAACTCATCCGCGGCAGGGAGCGGCATCCAGCCTCCTGGCGAAGTGATTTTCGGCGCGGCGAACAGCAACGACCCACTGAACATGAAGCAGCAGTATGGGCTCGCGTCGTTTAACCGGCCGCAGCGCGTGACCATCACCTACGTCTACAACCTGCCTTTCAGCAGGACAACAGAAGGCCTCACCGGAAAGCTGCTCAGCGGGTGGTCTGTCTCGGGCGTAACTACGATTCAGGACGGGTTGCCGTTCTGGATCGTGGACGGTGGCGGCGGGTCGATATACGGCGGAGTGGGAAGCTCGAGGGCCGCTCTGGCTGATCCGATCGATTGCAGCCCGACGACCGGAAACTGCAAGTCGGGAATCCCGATCGCTACGTCCGGCAGCTCCACGGACCGCGCCATGCCGGGCAGCGAGTGGGTAAATCCAGCTGCGTTCATCGCTCTGTCCCCGACATGGGCGGCTTCGCCGGGTAACCCGAACGTCAACTACACGCCGCTTCCGACGAGCTCGCCGTATTGCATCGGAGGTGTCTACACACCGGCCGGGAGCCCTCAGGCTCCTTGCGGTCAACTTCCGAACCCGTTCGCTGCTCCAGGCAGTCCGGCTGCACTTGGCTCGGATTATCTATACGCTGGAACTGGCTACGGCAATTCGGGCATCGGGTCGATCATGGGACCAGGTCAATTTGACTTCGACATGTCCATCATCAAGAGCACGAAGATCTGGGAACATGGGACGCTCGAGTTCCACGTCGATGCGTTCAACTTGTTCAACCATCCACAGTTCAACCCGCCGTACGGAAACGATGTGAACGCACCGGCGACGTTCGGCGAAATTACGTCGACGTCGGTGACGCCGCGCGTGTTCCAGTTCGGCTTGAAGTACCTGTTCTAAAGCTCGAAGAAGGAAGGCCCCGTTCGTCCCGGTCCACCCCGGGGAGAACGGGGCCTTTTTGTTTTTGCAGTGGGCGCGGCCGTCACGGGATGGATGCGATCCGTGGGTGGGCGGTCGACGGTCGGATGCGAGCGGAGAGTTGAATCAGGGCCGCGTGATAGAGCCGGTGCGAAGTTCAGGGCTGAAGTCGGATTTATCGGGCGGGCGGCCGCGTCGTTCGTTGATCGGATGCGTCGAGGGCGCGTGCGTAGCTTCGAAGGGGCGCAGCGAGCAGCGCCCCTACAGGCGGACGCTAATGAGTGCCGACTGAGGTTCTTCGTTGGTCGGATGCATCGGGGCGCGTGCGTGGCTTCGCAGGGGCGCAGCAAGCAGCGCCCCTGCGGACGAAATTCTTGCGCGTGGGCTGAACACGAGGCTTTGCAGGGGCACAGCGGGTGCAACCGAGCGGGCGAATGCTATTGGGCGGCCGCGTGTAGTTTCGATTCGTCAGCGCGGCGGCGGCTTGTGGAGTTTCAGAGGCGCGAGCGCGTGGCGCGAAGATAGTCGCGGAGCGCGGTGACGTTGGGGCCGTAGGAGCCCACGCGGCCTGCGTCGACCGGGAGACCGAGGCGTTCGGCTTGTTCGATGCTGAGGCCGGCGTCGTCGAGTTCGGCGAGGCTGTAGCCTTCAGTGGGTACGAGGCGGTTGGGTCGCGTCCGATCAACCGGACGCGGCGGACGGCGCATATGCCAGCGCTTTCCCACGATATCGAAGAAGTCGTCCCAATCCCGACGATTCCACATGGCGCCCCCTTCCCAGCTACCTCACCTCACTCTTACTACGCTTCCAGAAGAGCAATCGGATGCCCAATCGAACGCCAACAGCCATTGGATGCGCGAGCGATGGTTTGGGTAGCTTCTTTTGGCCGGTTTCTCCTCCGCTCCCGCGCGGGCGGGAGTGATGCAGATTCTAACCCCGAGAGCGGCGAAAAGTCGTGAGACAAGGCGTGGTGTATCGATTGAGTTATCGAGCTTTACGCACGGTCCCGGGGCAGGCCGGCGGCGCAGTAGGAGGCCGTGCGGGTTGACGTTAGCCGCTGCTATACTGGTGCAACGCGCGGCCGTCGTCCGGATTGTGTGGCAGGGCAGGCGAAGCAAACGCAGAGTTCGAGCGTGGTCCCGGCATGGGGCAAGCGCGAGATACGCACAATGAGCAAACCCGTCATCGTGGTCCACTATCACGAATTGTGGCTCAAGGGCCGCAACCGGCGATTTTTTCTGGGCAAGCTCTTCGTGGCGCTGCGGCAGAGCTTACAGGGAATCCCAGTGGAGCGGATCGAGCAGCCGGGCGACCGGTTCCTGGTACGGCTTGGGGAAGGCGCATCGCTCGAAGAGGCGATCAAGCGAATCGAGAAGGTTTTCGGCGTGGCGAACTATGCGGTGGCGCGGCCGGTCGAGCGCAACCTCGAAGCAGTGTGCCGCGAGGCGTGGGAGGAGATGCGTCCGCTGGACTTTGCGACCTTCGCGGTGCGCGCGAAGCGGAGCGACAAGGAATTTCCGCATTCGACGATGGAAATCGAATCCGCGGTGGGACGACACCTTTTGGACAAACTCCACGCGGAAGGCCGCGGCGTGCGCGTGCGGCTGAAGGAGCCGGAAACCACCTGCCACGTGGAGGTGACGCCCGGGCCGCTGCTGGTCTACGCGCGGAAGATTCCCGGCGCGGGCGGGCTGCCCGCCAACACCGCGGGGCGGATCACGTGCCTGCTTTCGGGAGGCTACGACTCGGCGGTGGCGGCGTATCACATGATGAAGCGGGGCGCACACCTGAGCTTCGTGCACTTTTACGGCACGGGAGCGCAGCCGGGAGAATCGTCGCTGCACGTGGCGAGCGCGCTGGCGCGGACACTGGTGCAGTACCAATTTCGCGCGAAGCTTTACCGCGTGCCGTTTGAGGCGATCCAGCGGGAGATCGTCCGGTACGCGCCGGAAACGATGCGCGTGCTGCTATACCGGCGAATGATGCTGCGGATTTCGGAGCTGATCGCGAAGCGCAACCGCTCGCTCGCGCTGATCACCGGCGACAGCCTCGGACAGGTGGCGTCGCAGACGCTGCGGAACCTGGTGGCCGTGGACGCCGCAGCGCACATGCCCGTTTTCCGGCCGCTGATCGGGACAGACAAGATGGAGATCCTGGCGACGGCGCGGAAGATCGGAACGTACGACATCTCATCCGAGCCATTCCACGACTGCTGCCCGGTGTTCTTGCCGCGGAATCCGGCACTTTCGGCGCGATCCGAGGAGCTGGATGAGGCCGAAGCGAAGCTCGATGTGCCGGGGCTGATCGCGATGGGGGTTCGCGGGGCGACGCTCGAGAGGCTCAGCTACGCGGGCGGGCGCGTGGAATCGGCCGAACCGGTGCCGGTGGTGTCGGGGCGGCACGAGAAGCAGCAGACGGCGCTGGCCTGACGCACGGGTACTGAACGAGGGGAGCCACCGGGAGGATCGACGCCGGCGCCAACATGCGTGGGAAAGAGATCGAGACTGACGCGACAGAGAGTGACGCGCGGGTTTTTGTGAAACTGCAGGATGCCGGAATTTACTGAGAACTACCGGTCGCGACCGTAACCGCCGCGGCCGCCACGGCCACCACCGCCTCCGCCGTGTCCACCGCGGCCGCCCCCGCCGCCGTGGCCTCCACCATGACCACCGCGGCCACCCCCACCACCGCCGCCTTCGCGCTGGGGACGCGCTTCGTTCACGACGAGGGCGCGGCCGAGGAATTCGCGTCCGTTGAGCGCTGCGATCACCTTTTCGGCTTCACCGTCGTCCCGAATTTCGGCAAAACCGAAACCGCGAGGCTGGCCCGTGAACCGATCGCGAAGCAGGGTCAGCGAATCCGGCTGAACGCCCGCCTCGGCAAACAATGCCGCGACATCTTCTTCGGTGGCCTTGAAGGAAAGATTGCCCACGTACAGTTTCTTCACCGTTCATCTCCCTGTGCCGCCGGTGTGAGGGCGGCGCTCCTGCGAGGCTGGAAGAAGCCGTATCGGGGCCACGGGCAGTCAGCAAACGCGCCGGCCGCTCGGGCTGGAAGCGAGCGCTCCAGCGACTCAGGAGAGCATCTTGCTGCAAGTTAACATTAGAGTCAACTGCGGCGAAAAGAAAGTAGCAGCGCGGACAAGAGATTGCGCGCGCGGGTGCGTGAAGAGTGAACCGCGTTATGTGCGGTAGCTGGCGTTGATGTGGATGTACTCCTTGGTGAGGTCGCAGGTCCAGAGGCGCGCGCGGCCGGAGCCGGCGTGCAGATCGACGACGATGGGTACGAAGTTTTCGAGCATTTTGTCGTGCGCGGTGATTTCGTTGAAGGGATATTCGCGGCCGCCGCGGCAGACCTCGATTCCGGCGACGGTGATGTCGACGAGCTCGAAGTTGAACTTCGCGCCGGAACGGCCGGCGGCGGCGAGGATGCGGCCCCAGTTGGGGTCGGCGCCGGCGAAGGCGGTCTTCACGAGGGGGGAATTGGCGATGGTGCGGCCGATCTGGTCGGCGATGCGATCCGAAGAGGCGCCGCGGACTTCGATTTCGATGACGCGCTGGGCGCCTTCGCCGTCTTCGACGATGGCGAGGGCGAGGGATTTGCAGACGCTTTCGAGAGCGGCGGAAAAGGCGGCGAAGTCGGAGCCGGAGGCGGCGGTAATTTTGCGGGCGCCGGATTCGGCGTTGGCGAGGACCGCGACGGTGTCGTTGGTGGAGGTGTCGCCATCGACGGTGATCGAGTTGAAGGTGCGGCCGACGGCGGATTTCAGCGCGCGAGAGAGCAGCGCGGGCGGGATGGCGGCGTCGGTGGCGATGAAGGCCAGCATGGTGGCCATATGGGGCTCGATCATGCCGGAGCCTTTGGCGCAGCCAAGAAGGCGCACCTGCTTGCCGCCGATGCGGAGCTTGGCGGCGGCCCACTTGGGGCGCGTGTCGGTGGTCATGATGGCGCTGGCGAAATCTTTGAAGGTGGCGACCTGGGAATTGCGCGCGCGGACGAGCGCGGGCACGGCTTCGAGAATGCGGTCGACTTTCAGGGGAGCGCCGATCACGCCGGTGGAGCAGACGAGGATCTGGGCGGGGTCGACGCCGTCGAGATGTTCGGCGAGCTTTTGGGTCATGGCGATCGAGGCGGGGTAGCCGTCGACGCGGGTGCAGCAGTTGGCGTTGCCGGAATTGACGATGATGGCGCGCGCCCAGCCGCGCGATTTGCGGAGGTGCTCGCGCGAGGCTACGACGGGGGCGGCGACGACCTGGTTCGTGGTGAAGAGCGCGGCGGCCGCGGCGGGGACGTCGCTGACGAGGATGCCGAGGTCGAGGCGCGTTTTCTTCAGGCCGCAGTGCGTGGCGGCGTAGGTGAAGCCGCGCGGGATGTTGGAAGCGGTGAGATTCGGGTTCATGGCGGAGGCGGCCTCAGTCTTTCTCGAGGGCGGCGAGGCGCGCGATGAATTCGTCGAGCGCGGCGCGCACGGATTTGGGCGCGGTGCCGCCGGGAACGGCGCGGCGGTCGAGCGAAGCTTCGACGGTGAGCGAAGCGGCGAAATCGGCGCCGAACGCGGGCGAAAATTCCTTCAGGCGCGTGACGGGGAGTTCGCGGATCGATTTGCCGTCCTGCTCGGCGGCGCGCAGGACCTTGCCCACGATTTCGTGGGCTTCGCGGAAGGGGACGGCTTTGGCGACGAGATAGTCGGCGAGTTCGGTGGCGACGAGCCCCGGATCCTGGGCGGCTTCGCGGAGGCGGGCTTCGCGGAAACGGGTGGCGGCGAGGGTGGCTGCGGCGATCTTCACCATGCCGAGCGCCTGATCGTGGGCGGCGAAGACCGGTTCCTTGTCTTCCTGAAGGTCGCGCTGGTAGCTCGAAGGCAGGCCCTTGCAGGTGGTCAAGAGCGTCAGGAGCGAACCGTACATGCGGCCGGTCTTGCCGCGAATCAGTTCCCAGGCGTCGGGATTCTTCTTTTGCGGCATGAGGCTGCTGCCGGTGGAGTATTCGTCCGGCAACTCGAGGAAGGCGAATTCGGGCGAGGCGAAGAGAATCATGTCCTCGGAGAGGCGCGAGAGGTGCATGGCGAGCGTCGCGAGGGCGAAGAGCAGCTCGAGCGCGAAATCGCGGTCGCTGACGGCGTCAAGGCTGTTGACGGTGATGCGGGAAAAACCGAGATCGCGCGCCAGGGCTTTGCGATCGAGTGGAAAGGCGCAGCCCGCGAGAGCGCCGGAACCGAGGGGGCAGGCGTCGGCGCGGGCGGCGGCGGAGGTGAGCCGCTCGGCGTCGCGCGCGAAGGCCTCGCCGTGCGCGAGCAGCCAGTGCGAGAGCAGCAGGGGTTGCGCGTGCTGCATGTGGGTGGCGCCGGGCATCGGAACGCCAAGATTGCGCGCGGCCTGCTCGCCGATGGCGTGGAGCAGTTGCGCGACGGCGGTGCGAATCTCCCGCGCGGCCTCCCGCGCGTACATCCGGAATTCGGTGGCCACCATTTCGTTGCGACTGCGGCCGGTGTGCAGCTTGGCGCCGAGAGGACCGAGTTTCTCGATGAGCGCGGTTTCGGCGAAATGGTGGACGTCTTCGGCCTTCGATGCGTCGAGCCACGCGGAGTCGGTTTTCGTCCGCTTTTCGATTTCATCGATTGCCGCGACCAGGCGACCGCCTTCGTCTTGCGTGAGGATCCCCGCGGCGGTGATAGCGCGCGCCCAGGCGCGGTCGAGCGCGAGTTCCTGCGGCAGCAGGCGGCGGTCGAACTGCCACGAGCGCTCGAACTCGTAGAACGAGGCGTCGGGCGGGCGGTCGAAGCGCCCGCCCCACATTTTTGAACCTTCGGGCTGGGTCATCGTACGGCGGCCTCGAGCGGCACCGTGATGGGGAGGGCGAAGAGATTAATGAAGCCCTCGGCGTCCTTGGGGTTGTAGCCGGCCATGCTGAAGCTGGCCAGACCGGCGCGATAGAGCGAATAGGGCGACTTCCGCGAGGCCGTGTTCACGTTGCCCTTGAAGAGCGAGAGCGTGACCGAGCCGGTAACCCGCTTCTGCGAATTCGTGAAGAACGCGTCGAGCGCCTCGCGCAACGGGGTGAACCACATGCCGTAATAGACCATTTCGGCGTAGCGCAGCGAAAGCAGCTGCTGGTAGTGCGCGGTTTCGCGGTCCAGGCAGAGCGATTCGAGCTCGCGGTGGGCATTGACGAGCAGCGTGCCGCCGGGCGTTTCGTAGGCGCCGCGCGATTTCATGCCGACGAGCCGGTTCTCGACGATATCCATCCGCCCGACGCCGTTGGCGGCGGCGATTGCGTTGAGCTCTTCGAGCAGTCCGAGCGGATCGAGCTTCTTCCCGTTCACGGAGACCGGCGTGCCTTCCTCGAAGCCGATTTCGACCGAGGTGGGTTTATCCGGCGCGGCGGCGGGGGAGACGATCCACTGCCACATGGACTCTTCAGGCGCGTTGGCGGGATCTTCGAGGACGCCGCCCTCGTGGCTGAGGTGCCAAATGTTGCGGTCGCGGCTGTAGATGTTCTTGGTAGTCTGCTCGACAGTGACGTTGTGCGATTTCGCGTAGGCGATGGCCTCCTCGCGCGACGAGATGGTCCATTCACGCCAGGGCGCAATGATGGCCAGGTCGGGAGCGAGAGCCTTGGCGGCCAGCTCGAAGCGCACCTGGTCGTTGCCTTTGCCCGTGCAGCCGTGGGCGAGGGCGTCGGCGCCGACCTTCCGGGCGATTTCGACCTGGCGCTTCGCGAGCAACGGGCGCGCAAAGGAGGTGCCGAGCAGATATTTGTGCTCGTAGACGGCTCCGGCGCGGAGGGTGGGCCAGATGTAGCCGGTGATGAACTCCTCGCGCAAGTCTTCGATGAAAGCCTGGCTGGCACCGGTGGCGAGGGCCTTTTTGTAGGCGGCTTGCAGGTCTTCGCGCTGGCCGAGGTCGCCAATCATGGCGATCACCTCGCAGCCGCCGTAATGCTCCTTGAGCCACGGAATGATGATGGAGGTATCGAGACCCCCGGAATAGGCGAGAACGACTTTCTTCGGCAAGGAACTCTCCTTATTGGTTGAGCAGCGAGTGCAGGATCGCCTTTTGAACGTGGAGGCGATTCTCCGCCTGGTCGTAAATGATGGAGCGAGGTGAATCGATCACGCCCGTGGTGACTTCGAGCCCGCGATGGGCGGGCAGGCAGTGCAGGAAAACGGCGTCGGGAAGCGCTCGAGCGAAGAGCGTTTCATTCACCTGGTAGCGGGCGAAGACCTTTTCGCGTTTTTTTGCTTCGGACTCCTGGCCCATGCTGGCCCACACGTCGGTGTAGACGGCCTGCGCGCCGGCGACGGCGTCTTCGGGCGAGCGCAGCACTTCGATCTTGCCGCGCGTCTCGCGCGCGACCTTCTTCGACTCGGCGACGATGGCGGCATCCGGCTCGTAACCCTTGGGCGTGGCGACGCGCACGTGCGCACCGCACCGCGCGCCGATATTCATGAGCGAGTGGCACATGTTGTTGCCGTCGCCGACGTAGGCGAGCTGAAGGCCGCGCAGATCGCCGTAACGCTCCTGTAGCGTGAAGAAATCGGCAAGCGCCTGGCAGGGATGGAATTTGTCCGAGAGCGCGTTCACAACGGGAATGTTGGCGTTGGCGGCGAGCTCATCGAGCGATTCCTGCGCGAAGACGCGCGCGACGATGCCTTGCACCCAGCGCTCGAGATTCCTGGCGATATCGCGGATCGGCTCGCGCTCGGACATCTTCGCGCCGGTATGGTCGAGGAAGATCGACGAGCCGCCGAGATTGGCGATGCCGGTTTCGAAGGTGACTCGGGTACGCAGCGACGGCTTTTCGAAGATCAGTACGAAGACGCGGCCGGCGAGGGAATCGCGGTAACGCTCGGGATGCGCCTTCATCTCAGCGGTAAGGCCGAAGAAATCGCGCAAGAGCGCCGGGCTGAACTCCGTGCCGGTGAGCAGATCTTTTTTCAGAGAGAGAGGGATGACGGTTTCCATAGTTACCTCGTGGCGGCCGCGGCCACCGGCTCGGGATGAGCCTCCGGCGCCACCGTGGCAGCCGGCCAGGGCTTCGCGGATTTCGCCGCGCGCGCCAGCACGGTTTCAAATTTCCTGAGAAACTCGCCTACGTCCCGCGACCGCAGAATGAACGGCGGCAGAAGGCGCAGGATGTGTTCGTGAGTGCAGTTGATCAGCAGGCCGCTCTCGAGGGCTTCGGTGACGAAGGGAGCCCCTTCGACCGAGAGGTCGACACCCTGAATCAGGCCTTCGCCGCGGAGTTCGCGGATGAAATCGAATCGCGAGGCGAGCTTTTCGAGGCCGGCGCGGATTTCGGCGCCGCGCTCGCGGACGTTGGCGAAAAGATCGTCGTCTTCGACGACGGTGAGAAATTCGAGCGCGGTGGCGCAGACCAGCGGGCCTCCGCCGAACGTGGTGCCGTGCAATCCGGGATGGAAAGCCGAGGCGAAACGGTCGTTGGCGATGAACGCGCCAAGAGGAAGGCCTCCGGCCAGCGGCTTCGCGACGGTGACGATATCCGGCAGCGATTCAAACTTCTGGTAGGCGAACTTGCGTCCGGTGCGGCCGAGTCCGCTCTGGATTTCGTCGGCGATGAGGGCGGCGTCGTGATCGAGCGTGAGCCGGCGGGCCCGCTCCCAGAAGGCTTCGGACACTTCGTAGATGCCGCCTTCACCCTGAATGGGTTCGATCAGGACGGCGCAGACCGTGTCGTCGAACTTCGCGTCGAGATCGGCGACGTCGTTCAAACGGACGAACTCGACGCCGGGAACCAGCGGCTCGAAGGGCTCGCGATATTTCGCGGTCCAAGTGACGGAAAGAGCGCCGAACGTGCGACCGTGAAACGAATTCTCCATTGCGAGGAACCGCGTCCGGGGCTTGGCGCCGCTTTCGGCCGCTTTCGCGTGCGAGTACGCCCGCGCCAGTTTCATCGCGCCTTCGATCGACTCGGCTCCGCTGTTCGTGAAGAAGACGCGGTCGAGGCCGGCCCAGTTGGCCAGCTTGTGCGCGAGGGGGCCCTGATAGGCGTTATGAAAGAGATTCGAGATATGCGTCGCGCGGCCCGCCTCGCGCCGGATCACGCGGACGATCCGCGGGTGTGCGTGGCCCAGCGCATTGACGGCGATGCCGCCGAGAAAGTCGAGGTATTCGCGGCCGGCGCTGTCGTAGACGCGGCAGCCCCGCCCCCGGGTGAAGACCACCGGCGGCCGGCGGTAGGTGGTGACGAGGTAGCGCGCTTCGTCCGCAAGGATCTGGGCGGACGAGGCCGCTTTCGAACCCCGAGGCGCAGCTTTCTTTTTGGAGACTTTTCTCGTGGCCATGTCTATTGCGCCGCGCCGTGCGCGGCCCTCGCTCTCGTGCGCGTCCCGGTGCGAATCACGGGGAGGACGCGCGTACCCGGGCAGCGGCCCTGGCTCGCGGCGGCGAGCAGCGCGCGCGGCTGCGTGCCGCCGACGATGCGCACCTCGGCGACGCCGCCTGCCAGAGCGCGTTTGGCTGCTTCGAGCTTCAGGATCATGCCGCCAGACACTTTGTGGCGCCGGATGAGGTCTTCGATCTCGGCGCCGCGAACCGCCCGGAGGACTTTTTCGCCGTCGAGCACGCCTGCCACGTCCGTCATGAAGATCAGGCGGTCGGCCTGGATGAATTCGGCAGCGGCTGCGGCCATGTGGTCCGCATTAATGTTGTAAAGCTCGCCATCGGCACCCAGCCCCATGCAGGAGGCCACGGGAACGATCCCTTCGCGCCAGAGCGAGCGGAGGAAATCAACGTTCACCTCCGTGAGGTAGCCGACGAAGCCGAGCCCGCCTTCCAATTCCTCGACCTGCATGGGCTCGGCGAGGAAGCATGCGGCGTCGGAAGCGCTGATGCCGACAGCGGGCTGGCCCGCGAGCGAAATGGCGCCGGCGAGCTTCTTATTGAGCAGGCCAGCGAAAACCATGATCGCCGCATCGCGCGTCTCGCGGTCGGTGACGCGGAGGCCGCTGACGAAGCGGCTCTCGATCCCCATCCGCGCCAGCGTGGCTGTGAAAATCCGGCCGCCGCCATGAATCACGAGAATTTCGTGGCCGCCCCGCGCCAGCTCGGTGATCTGCCGCGCGAGCGAGTGAACGTCCTCGTCGCGTTCGAGCAGCGCTCCCGCAATCTTGATGACCATCCTCATAGCAACCCCGCCGTTTCCGGATACCCGCGCATCCCATTCAGATTTTGTGCCGCTTGCCCCGCCGCGCCTTTCCCAAGGTTGTCGAGGCATGAAACGACGATCAGCCGCTCGCCGGAAGCATCGAGCGCGAAGCCGATGTCGCAGAAATTCGTGTGAGTCACGTGCTGCAACTCGGGGAGACTTCCCGCCGGCATCACGCGCACCATCGGCTTGCCGGCGTAAGACTTGCGGAAGAGCGATTCCACCTCGTCGAGCTTGCGCACCGGATCGAGCCAAACGTAGAGCGTCGAAAGAATTCCGCGGTCGACCGGGAGCAGATGCGTGGTGAACACGAAGTCGTCAAATGAGAGTCCGAGGTGGTCGGACACCTCGGGAGTGTGCCGGTGGGTGAAAAGCCCATAGGCGCGGAAATTTTCGTTTACCTCGACGAACTGCATTTCGCGCTTCGCTTCCTTGCCCGCGCCGGTGGCGCCGGATTTGCAGTCGCACACGATGCCGCGCGAAGAGTTGATCCAGCCCGCGTCGATCAACGGCTTGAGGCCGAGGATCACGGACGTCGGATAGCAGCCGGGATTTCCGACGACACGAGCTTTCGGCAGGCGGTCGGCGTAGAGTTCGGGCAGGCCGTAGACGGTCTGGGCGAGGATCTTCGCGTCGGGCGCCGGAAGCTTGTACCACTTCGCGAAGGTCTCGGGCTGGCGGAAACGGAACGCTCCGCTCAGGTCGACGATCCTGAGCGCCGGATTGGCGGCGAGGAGCTGGGGCACGAGTTCGAGAGACGCCTCGTGGGGCGTGGAGAGGAAGACGACCTCGGCGCCGCTTTCGGCCACGGCCTCGACGGAAAGCGTCTTGCAGGAAGCATCGCCCCATCCGCGCAGCTGCGGGAAAAGCTCGGTGAGGCAGTGCACGTGCGCGTGGCTTTCCCGGAGAAAGAATGTGAGCTTATCGATGTGTGGGTGCCGCAGAAGGAGCCGGGCCAGCTCGAATCCCGCATAGCCCGTAACCCCGACGACGGCGACCCGCGTCGGGTCGGTCATCGGAGCATTTCCTCCACGCGTTTGCGAATGGCGTTCGAGGCGCTGCGCGAAGAACAAATGATGAGAACGGTGTCGTCGCCCGCAAGCGTGCCGGCGACTTCCTTCCAATGCTCGGCATCGACGGCCGCGGCGAGGGGATGCGCGCCGCCGGGCGGCGTTTTCAGGACGAGCATGTTCTGCGCGGGGCGAATGTCGAGCAAGTATTCCTTGAGCGCGCGCACGAGAGCGGGCACGGGAGCCGTCTCCTGCGCGGCAGCCGAGGCGAGGGGGCGGTAGCCGGCGGAGGTCTTGACGAGGCGCAGCTCGCGGAGATCGCGCGAGAGCGTCGCCTGGGTGACGCGGACGCCGAGATGGCCGAGCTGGCGGCGCAGCTCATCCTGGCTCGCGACGGACTGGCCGTTGAGGAGCTTGAGGATTTGCCCTTGCCGGAATCGTTTTTGGACGCCCATTGTGCTTACGATGCTTGAATATGCATCCGCTTGCATAATCATACAACGCTATGCAGGCGTGTCAAGCATTCTATGCAAGAGATGCGCCAAATTCGTTTCGGGATGCGGCGAATCTTCTTAGGCGTTTGCGGATGCGCGCGAAATATTTCGTCTGGCCGGAGACTGAGGTGAATGTAACGACAGAGGAGACAAGGGTTCGCACCTCGTGCTCCGCGAGCATGGGCGGCGTATTTCAAGCGGCGCGGATCGACGGGAGGCCGGGGCCGAGCTAGACGCGTGTGCGCGAACTCCGCTAAGAAATGCGAAGGGGAACGCATGGCAGACCCGTGCGGGCTCGAACCGCAGACCTCCGCCGTGTCAAAGGGCAGCTATTTATTGCTCCCGATCACTTACAGAGCGCCAGCGACCACCGAGGTGGGTGATGGCGTCATTAAATTTTCCAAATGACACCATTACCCGTACGCACGCAGAAGCACTGCCAAGCCGGACTTGTTACAGGTGAGCTTCCACGCGGCGATTTCGAACGCCACGACCGGCCCCGTGGTGCTCGAAATCGCCGCGCTGTCGATCGTCTAATGCGAAACCCGGACGACGCCGTGAATCGGCTGCGCACCGAAGTGATTCGTGGCGGGCGACGGACCGCTTGAAAGATTTGTAAACGCCAGAGTGATGTTGGAAACTTCCAGATCTGGGCCGCCGCCCAGGCAGACTTGTAGCGGCACAGGCGCCCCAAAGGGAGATCCTCCATTGCCCGTAACGTCCGCCATTCCGGTGACCTCGGCAACCCAAGTGTAGGTAGGATACGGAGTGAGGCCGGTGGGGCAGTCGCTTTGGGGCGGGTTCAGAATCAGGGTAGCGGCCTTCATGGTGATATGGTGCGTGTGCTGGTGCCGGGCGTCAGAAGTAGTCCCGGAGCCCGCGCCTAAATCGGACAACTCCATCGTTAGAGCCGCCGAAAAATCCGCCGTGCCGGAATGCGGCCGCAGGTCCAACGACCACGGGCCACGAAGTTCCCAGGGACCGGCTGTCGGATTCGCTGACACGGGAAAGTCGTTGATTACTCCGTGGTAGTGGATCGGCGACAGGCGACCGTCGTCGTGCCATTTATCCTGCGCCGAAACGCTCCAGCTTGCTGCGATTGTCCACGCCAGAACGAGACAGATTCCAAACCAGATACGCTTGCCTTTCATCGGAGCCCTCCAAATTTGAGAGTTGCGGCTCCGCCGCCTGCGCCCGCCCGGGGTGGTCACAAGTACGAGCCAGAAAAGCCGGTTCGAACGCGGCGGCTGGCCGCCTGAGTGCTCGCATAGATTTGCGCCGTTTCGGATAGAGGAGCAAACGGCGATGCGCGGAATCGGCCACTTGCGGTCAAATGCCGCCTTTTGCAGTTAGCCAGCCATAGCGGTACTATCTGGCTACCTGATTAGCTAATCTCTAGGTGATTCGGGAGAATTCAATGGGCGGCCCCGCCTCCGGCGCGCAGACCACCGACAAGCCAGCTGAGTCGCGGCTGGATTCGTGGAAAGAGATCGCGGCGTATCTGAGCCGCGACGTGACCACGGTGCAGCGATGGGAGAAGCGGGAGGGAATGCCCGTGCATCGGCACGTGCACGACAAGCGCGGCTCTGTTTATGCAGTGGCCTCCGAGTTGGATGCCTGGCGCCGAAGCCGCAACCCGCCGCGGGACGACACTGACGGAGCGAACGCGCAGGATGAAGGCCTCCGGCCGTCCGTCGAGGCGCCGGAAAGGATCTCGAAGGCGGCTGCCTTGTTGAGGTGGCGGTGGATTGCCGCGCTCGGCGCGGCGGCGATCGCGCTGGGCGTCGCTTACAGCGTGGTGAACCGGCCCCGCCATGCGGCTGTGGCTCCAGCCCCCGCTCCAGCGAGAATCCACGCTTTGGCGGTTTTGCCACTTAGGAATATGACCGGCGATCCGGCCCAGGAATATCTAGCCGACGGACTGACGGACGCGCTGATCGGACGGCTATCCGGAATACATGATCTGAAAGTGATCTCGCGCACTTCGGTGATGCGGTTCAAGGACCCGAACATGTCCGTGCCGCAGATCGCAAAAACTCTGGGAGTGGATTCGATTGTGGAAGGGTCGGTGATGCGGGAGGGAAATCACATTCGCGTGACCGCGCAGCTAATTCGAGCGGCGACGGATGAGCATTTTTGGTCGGAAACGTACGACCGCGAACTCAGCGATGTGTTCAGCCTGGAGAGCGATCTGGCGCAAACGATCGCGGCAAAGGTGGAAGTGACCGTGACGGGAGCCGAACAGGAACGGCTGGAGGCGTCGCGTCCGGTGGCGCCTGAGGTATACGAAAGCTACTCCAAAGGCGAATTCATGCTGAGCAAAAGCCACAGCAAGGCGGACATTCGGCAAAGCATTGCGTATTTCCAGCTCGCGATCGACCAGGACGCCACGTTTGCGCCTGCCTACGTGGGTTTGGCGGATGCATACAGCAATCTGGGGACGGTGTTCATCGGTGGAGTTGCGGGCGAGACGCGGCCGAAAGCGGTGAGCGCGGCCCGGAAGGCGCTGGAGCTCGATCCCAATCTTGCCAAGGCGCACGTACTGCTGGCAAACATTCTTCAGCAACAGTGGCATTGGGCGGACGCGGAAGCGGAATACAGGCGCGCTCTGGAGCTGAATCCCAACAGCGCGGCGGCGTACGAAGGGCTTGGACTGTGGCTGGCATGCAACGGACGCGCGGACGAAGCGGTGGCGGCGGCAGAGCGCGGGAGGGAACTCGATCCACTGGCAGTGTCGTTTGAGGATTTTGGATGGACGTTGTTTCAGACGCGTCACTACGGACAAGGCGAGCGCGAACTGCGCGCGGCCCTTGTGGAGCGGCCGGAGGATTTCGGCACGCTGATGGACCTCGGCTTCGTCCTGATCGCCGATGATCACCCGGATCAGGCCATTCCCGTGCTGGAAAAAGCGGCGGCGCTTTCGCATCGAAGTCCGGGCGCTCTGGGCATCCTTACGAGGGCATACGCTCACGCGGATCGGCGCCGCGAAGCCCTGCGACTCATCGCGGAACTCGAATCTCGCCGCGAGAATGGTTCTTATGTGCCGGCGGGTGCGATGGTCAACGCCTATCTAGGAATCGGCGACAACGAACGAGCATTCCAGTGGCTCGAAAAAGCCTACCAAGAGCAGTCGAATATGCTGCAATTCGTGAAGGTGCACCCGTTTTTCGATCCGATCCGCAAAGACCCTCGATTCGCAGAATTGATGCGGCGCGTGGGGTTGAGCTAGGCGGCGCAGAGGCGACCTTGAGTATTCGTGGAACCGGCGTAATGAATGGCCGGCCGCGGCGCTTTGAAGAATGCAGGTGTGCCACATCGGATGCGAGTGGTAGGCCCGTGCGGGCTCGAACCGCAGACCTAGCCGATCAGAATCGGCCCGCTCTAGCGCGTTCGCGTCGAGATAAGTTCGGCGATGAGCTTTGCCGACTTCCAGCGCTTGATTTCGAACTCGCGGCGCCTTGCTTCGAGGAGAGTGTCGAAGGGTTCGTCATATACGAGCTTCCAAGGGCGACGCCCCCGAGTGGCGAGCGAGTGCGAGCGAACATGCTCGGAAACACGCCCGCTTCAGATCGTTGCTGGAACCGACATAGTAACGGCCGGTGGACGCGCTTCGAAGAATGTACATGTGGCACATCGGATCCGAGTGGTAGGCCCGTGCGGGCTCGAACCGCAGACCTCCACCGTGTCAAGGTGGCGCTCTAGCCAACTGAGCTACGGGCCTTCTGACTGAACGTTATTCTAGCATAGGGATCGGCGGAGCGAGCCGCCCGTGGTACCGTGCCCTGAGCCGCTTTTTGGTGTCGATACTGTATTTCGTCCCGTGGGACGAGCTGCTAGCGTTTACTGGGCCCGCGGGGTGTGGCCCGGAAGCGAGTCCAAATACATGATCCCAGATCGCGTGTGCCGGCAGACGAGTGCGCTTTTGTGCGCGCTTCTGCTCGGCGCACTAGCTCCCACGCAAGCTCAGGTGTTCGCCAACGCTCTCGATTCGGCCGGCACGGATCGCGCTTCGAGCAAGCAGAGCCAGCGGGGTTCGCCCACATCCGAGGCGCCTCGTTCAGCCGATCAGCAAAGCGAACCGCAGGGAGGCCAGGCGAGCAAGCCTTCGCTGGTGACGCCGCTGAAGCCTGTCGTCACGAACGAACCGTATCGCCCGATCACCGGCCGACAGCGGCTGCGCTGGATGATCACTAACACGATGGGGCCGCAGCACCTGGCCGGCGGAGTGCTTACGTCGGCCGTCGGCACGGGTCTCGACCGTCCCAAAGAGGACGGGCCGCACTGGGGAGGATTCGGCGAGAGGTTCGGCGTGCGACTCACGGGCGTGGCGACGAGCAACGTGATGGAGGCGAGCGTCGGCGCACTCTGGGGAGAAGATCCGCGCTATTTCCGGAATCCGGACGAGCCGTTTCGCGCGCGCGTGATGAGCGTGATCAAGCAGACGTTCACGGCGCGCCGCAGCGACGGGAGTTTCGCTCCGGCATACGCGCGCTACATCGCGTATTCCGGCAGCAACTTTTTGGCGAACACGTGGCGTCCCGACAGCGAGGCGAATAATCACGACGCGGTGCTGCGGACGCTCGAAGGATTTGCGGGGCGGATGAGCAGCAACGCATGGGACGAGTTCTGGCCGGACGCGAAGGCCTACCTGTTTCATCACCACCACTAGAACGCCGCAGGCCCAGTCAGGCCACGAAGCGGTAGCCGACGCCCCGCACCGTGAGGAGATGGCGAGGCTTCGAAGGATCTTTTTCAAGGTAACGCCGCAGCCGCACGATGAAGTTGTCGATGGCGCGCGTGTCCGTGTCTTCGCGCACCCCCCAGACATCCTCGAGGATTGACTTGCGCGAGACCGTCTTCCCGGCATTGCGAATGAGGTGACGGAGGAGCTTCGCTTCCATCAGGGTGAGCTGGATCGTGCTGCCGTCGCCGCGCAGCTCGAGAGCGGCAAAATCGATGGTGCGGCCGTTGAAGGAGAAAAGTCCTTCGTCGGTCGCGCTTTCGCTGTCGACTTCGACGCCATTTTCGGCGGCCAGGCGCGACTCCGCGGCGCCGCCGCCGCCCGCGTGCCAGGCGCTGCGCCGGAGCAGGCCTTGAAGCCGCGCGAGGAAGATGGGAAGTTCGAAAGGCTTGGGCAGGTAGTCGTCGGCGCCGGCGGCGAATCCTTCGAGGACATCTTCTGCGCGTCCGCGGGCGGTGAGGATCAGCACCGGAACGTAGTTCTTGGCCTTGCGCAGCGCGGCGACCACGGCGAAGCCATCGATTCCCGGGAGCATCACGTCGAGTACGACCGCGTCAAATTTTTCGCCGCGCTCGATGAGCCGCTGGACGGCGGATTCGCCGTCTCCGACCACGTCGACCGAATGTTTCTCCGCCTCGAGGTTGAATTGCAGTCCCTTGGCCAGGTGCGCTTCGTCCTCGACGACCAGAATCCGGCTCACGCCACGCTCCTGGGAAGCTCGAGCGTGACGGTGGTGCCGCCGGCCGTGCCCGCGCTCTCGGCGAACACGCGGCCGCCGTGCGCCTTGGCGATCGACCGGACGATGAAGAGGCCGAGGCCCGTCCCTTTCACCTGGGAAGCCGAGCGGCCCGGCACGCGGTAAAACCGCTTGAAGATGCGGCTCAACTCCTCTTCCGGAATTCCGATGCCGCGGTCGCGCACGCGAAGCACCACGCGGCGCTGGTCGGGCGCGTCGACGGAAACGGAGACGTCCACATGGTCGCCCGAATACTTGATGGCGTTGTCGAGAATATTCGAAACGGCCGTGCGCAGGTCGCCGGCATCCCCTTGCACGGTCACGTGTGTGCCGTTCGAAGGGCCGTCCCAGTGCAGGCCCGCCGGCTGCAGGTGATGGCGCGTGCGGGCGAGTTCGACGCACTCGCGAACCAGACCGCCGAAGTCCACTTCGGTCGTCTGCAAATTGCCGCGCTTGTAGCCGGCCTCGCCCGCCTTGAGCACCTGCTCGACGGTTGCGAGGAGCCGGTCGGAATCGTCGAGCATCAGCTGATAGAACTGCTGCCGCTGAGCTCCATCGACCTCCCGCCGCTGCAAGGTCTCGAGGTAGAGGCGGATGGAGGTGATCGGTGTTTTCAGTTCGTGAGTGACCGCGTTGATGAAGCTGTCATGACGCTCATTGCGGCGGATTTCGCGCACGAGGAAAATCGTGTTGAGGATCAAGCCCGTAATGATGGCGACGAAGAAGACGAGGCCGAAGAACAGCAGGACGCGCTCCCGCCAGTTGAGGATGATCCAGCTGCCGGTCAGCGCCACGGCGGCGGCGACCAGGCAAATGCCGAGGATCAGGAAGAACGCGATCGTTTTTCGGCGGCTCGTGATCCGCATGGGAATATCACCTGGATTGTACAGCGGCAGACGGGCGCTCGGCTCAGCGAGATGAGGCGGGGATCGTGAGAAGGTGACCGGGGAGACGCCTTAAAGCGCCTCCCCGAGGGCATGCCAATAACGAAAGGCCGTGGAGCTACGCGGAAACCAAATCCGTCTCAGGCTTCGCAACCAGGCCCGCAGGCGAAACGGCCGGGGTGGCCGGGGCCGGCTCATTGCCATGAGCCTTCGCCGGCAACGAAATCGTGTAGACCTTCTTCGCCAAGCCAAGCTTCTGGAGCGTCCAGATGCCGTACCAGTTGAGGTCGACTTCATACCAGGCGAGACCGTGGCGCGCCGAGACCGGATGAGCATGGTGGTTGTTGTGCCAGCCCTCGCCGAAAGAGAAGAGAGCCACCCACCAGCTGTTGGTGGAGTCGTCGCGGGTCTGAAAGCGACGCGAGCCCCAGACGTGCGTGGCCGAGTTGACGAGCCACGTGCTGTGCAGGCCGAAGACCGTCCGGAAGAAGATGCCCCACATCAGGAAAGGAAGCCCGCCGATTCCAAGCAGGATGAAGCCGAGCACGATCAGCGGAACGAAATGATACTTGGTGATCCAGACGTGAAATTTGTCTTTGGCGAGATCGGGAACGTAGCGCGAAAGGGTGGTTGTGTCGTGATGCATCGATTTGCCGACGAGGATCCAGCCCACGTGGGCCCACCACTTGCCGTCGCGCGGCGAGTGCGGGTCGCCTTCCCGGTCCGAGTGTTGATGGTGGATGCGGTGAGTGGCCACCCAGAAAATCGGGCCGCCTTCCAGGGCGAGCGTGGCACAGACGGTCAGGAAATATTCGAGCCACTTGGGTGTCTTATAGCCGCGGTGCGTGAGCAGGCGGTGGTAGCCCATGCCGATCCCGAGGCTTCCGGCGACCCAGTACAAAAAGACGGCGACGAGAAGGGCCTTCCAGGTGAAGAAAAACAGCGCGGCGATCGCGCAGACATGAAACAACACCATAAAGATGGCCGTAACCCAATTGATGCCGCTGTCGGTGGCAGACTCTTTCCCTAGGTCTTGGAGTGTCATTGAGGCCCTTGTTTGTACTCTTTGTTTTTTTCTTCCCCGATGCCATTCCAGGATAACAGCCCGAGGCCGAGTGTTTTGTAATAGTTATGTAATACCGGAAAGCTGCGCTGTAAAAGTAATTGAAGTGGAAGTGCCTGTACCAGGGTACAGGTTTTTGCGGGCGACCCGGCGGCGCTTCTTGTCAATCGGGGTTATTTCCCGGATAATTGGGTCTCTCCGGTTTTCATCTGCACTCCGGCGCTATGGTGCAACGGTTAGCACGCGGCCCTTTCAAGGCTGAAATACGGGTTCGATTCCCGTTAGCGCTACCATAATTTCTTCGGCGGCGTGGCCATTCGGGCAGGTCCCGCGCAGTTGCGGTCAGCGCAGCTTTCGATACGCCTTCAGCATGGAAACCCCCGTGAGTGCCCTCAACACCGGGATGGTTTCACACCGATTGAGGAAGGTCCTTAGATAGACGAACTTGCTCTCCCACGAATTGAGCTGCGCGGCGGCGCGCTCGAATTGCGGCGAGGCGTAGCCTGTCTCGAGAAGCTCCACGCCTTTCGGCAGAAACAGGCGATCCATTTCCGCCGAGGAAAAGACCCTGGCGAGAGAGTACCTCTTGTGCAGCGGACGAACGTAGGGCAACAGAGGGATTTTCCGGGCGCACGTACGGTTCCCGAGCCTCATGCCATGGTTCTCGAGCGGGAACCACACTTGCGGGACGGAGATGACGATCACGCCGCCCACGCCGCAGACGCGCACGATTTCAGACACGCTCGACTCGACGTCCTCAACGTGCTCGAGAACCTCGAAAGATGTGATCAGCGAGAAGCACTGGCTGGGAAATTCAATCCGGGCAGCGGACATCGAAAGAACGTGGAATTTGCTTTTGCCGGCGACGTGCGCGCGGAAATCCTCGAGGCGCTCCTGCTCCATGTCGATACCGAACACCCGGTCGAATTTGGGCGCAACAAGCTCGGTGATCAGGCCGTTCCCGCAGCCCACATCGAGATAGGCTCGGGTTTCCGGCGGAGTGCGAATGGAATCAAGATGCCGCAGGGCGAAGCCCGCCAGTTTCTCGGCGGTTCGCCACGCGTGGCGTGGCGCCGTGCCACCTACGACCGGAGCATTCTGGATCTCCATCGCTCGCGAACTCTCCAACAGCGATTCTAGGGGAAGGCTATTGCGTAAGGGAAGCGAGTGGTCGTGGCGGCGGCCGAGCGGGGTTCGGGCTAGGCGGCGCCGTCGGCCACCGGGAGCCAGATCTGAAACCGGGTGTCGCCCGGTTTTGAAGTGACTTCGATATTGCCGCGGTGTTTGTTCACGATGCGTTGAACCGTGTCGAGGCCGAGCCCCGTGCCTTCGCCGACTCCTTTGGTGGTGAAGAACGGTTCGAAGATGTGCGGCTTCACTTCGGCGGGAATTCCCGGGCCGTTGTCGGAGATTTCCACCACGACGCAGCCATCTTGCTGATACGTGCGCACGCGAAGTTCGCCCTGGCCTTTCATTGCGCCGATCGCGTTGTCGATGATGTTGGTCCAGACTTGATTGAGCTCGCTTCCGAAGGAATTCACGAGCAGAGGCATCTTCCCGTAGTCGCGTTTCACGATAATCCCGTGCTTCAGCTTGTGATTCATGATCGTGAGGGTCGTCTCGACGCTCTTGGCGATGTCGACGTTTTGCAGGGGGGTCTGGTCCATGTAGGTGTATTCCTTGATCGCACGGACCAGATCCGAAATACGCGAGGTGCCGCTCTCGATTTCGTTGAGCAAGCTGATGACCTCGATCCACGCAGCGATCCTCACGAGGGCCGCCCGGGCAGTTTGCGCGTCGAGAGTGGCAAACAGCGATTCGAGCGCAGCCGGCTTGACGTTCCTGTGCGCGAGATCGGCGGCGAGTTGCCAAAGATCGTTCTGCCCATGGCTCCGGAGCAGGGAATCGATCTGTCCCTCGAGGTCGCTCATGGCGAGCGCGTCGGGGGGAACTTCGTCGCTCTTGACCAAAGACGATTCCAGGTTCTCGATCTCCGCTCTTTGCGTGGGCGTGAGCTCGCGCCGCCCGAGTTCGTGGCTCGCATACTTGATTCGCTTGAGAGCGTCCCGCAGCTGGCCGGCGGCGCGCTTCGCGGCGGAGGCGGGATTATTGAGTTCGTGCGCGAGGCCGGCCGAGAGTTTTCCAAGCGATGCGAGGCGGTCGCGCTGCTGCTCGATCCGCGTGGTTTCGCGAATGCGGTCCGCCATCAGGCCGACGAGGCGATGCGTCAACTCCGGCATCTTTTGAATCAGCTCGGGGAATAGAGCCGCCGGGAAACGCAGCACGCGCGCGTCGGTGATGGCCCGGACGCCCACGCTGAATTGCTTCATTCGCGAAAAAGGAAGCACGCCGGTGACGGAGCCCGACTTGATGGGGATCACGACCGTCTCGCCGCCGAGATCGCCGCGCGCCTGCAACTGGCCCTCGAGAATCACGAACATCGCGTCGGCGGGGTCGCCGGGCCGGAAAGGCGATTCGCCGGACGCCAGCACTTCCTCCTGCGACTGGCTGAGGAACCACTCGACCTGATCCTCGGGCAGATCGGCGAAGGCCGGCACGTTCAGTAATTCCGTTTTTTCGACCATTTATACCTTGCTCAGATATTGATGGATGAATTGCACGGCCACCGATCCTTCGCCGACGCCGGAAGCCACGCGCTTGACCGAGCCGTGGCGCACGTCGCCGACCGCGAAAATGCCGGGGACGTTCGTTTCGAGCAGGAACGGGTCGCGATCGAGGCCCCAGCCCTTCGGGCGCTGCCCATCGCGAATCAGGTCCGGGCCGGTGAGGATAAAGCCGCGCTCGTCGCGCTCGAGCACGCCGGCGAGCCAATCGGTTCGCGGCAGCGCCCCGATAAAGATGAACATGGCGTTGGCGGGCACGCGCTCTACCTTGCCGCTGTCCGAGCAGAGAAACGAGATTTCCTCGAGGTGCGTGTCCCCGTGGGCTTCGCATACGCTGGCGTTGGCCCAGATCTGGATGTTGGGGGTTTCCTTGACCTGGTCGATCAGGTATTGCGACATGGTGCTCGACAGCGAGCTTCCGCGAACCACGATCACGACGCGCTCGGCGAATTTCGCGAAGTTCATCGCAGCTTGCCCCGCGGAATTGGCGCCGCCGATCACGTACACCGTTTCGCCCTTGCACGACAGAGCCTCGGTGGACCCGCCGCCATAGTAGACGCCCGCGCCTTGCAGCCGGTCGATTCCCGCGGCCTCGAGGCGCCTCCATTGCACGCCGGTTGCAACGAGCAGCGCGTGACACGAGATCTCGTTGCCATCGGCGAGCTTGAGGATCCGGTAGGGATCCTCGGTCCGGATCGAGACGGTTTCCTGGGGCGCGAGAATTTCGACGCCAAAGCGCTGAGCCTGCACCACGGCGCGGCGCGCGAGATCGCCCCCGCTGAGCCCCATCGGAAATCCGAGATAATTCTCGATGCGCGAGCTCATGCCCGCCTGCCCTCCCGGCGCTTCGCGCTCGATCATCACCGTGTGCAGGCCCTCAGAGGCGCCATAAACGGCGGCCGCGAGGCCGGCTGGTCCACCGCCGACAATCGCCAGGTCGTAAAAACTGGTTTGGGCGCGCGTTCGCAAGCCGACTTTCTGAGCCACCTCACTGGGCGCGCTTTCGAGCAGCTTGGTTCCGTCCGGGAACAACACTACCGGCAGGCTGGCCGCGTCGGACCCTAAAACGTCCAGGAGACGCTTCGTTTCAGGATCGTTGGCCGACAGCTCGACGTCGATCCACTGATACGGGACGCGGTTGCGCGCGAGAAAGTCGCGCAGGTCGTAGGAGCGCGGCGACCAGCGCGTCCCCAAAACGCGCATTCCCTCAAACGTCGGGCGGTACGACGCGCGCCAGTCGTCGAGCAGGTCGTCGAGCTGCGGGTAGAGATGCTCGGCTGGCGGGTCCCAGGGCTTCAGGAAGAAGTAGTTGATGTTCGCTTCGTTGATGGCGCTGATGGCCGCGCTGGTGTCCGCGTAGGCGGTCAGGAGTGCGCGCTTGGCGTCGGGGAAGATGCGCATTCCTTCCTGGAGGAACGCGACGCCGTCCATATGCGGCATGCGCTGGTCGGCGAGCAGCAAGGCCACGCTGTCGCTGCGGACCTTCAGCTGCCCGAGCAGATTCAGCGCCTGCTCGGGAGAATCGCTTGCGATCACGCGATAGTCGGCGCCATATTTGGATCTTAAGTCGCGCTCGATGGCGCGCAGTACATCGACATCATCATCCACGCTTAATAGAATCGGTTTCGCCATGAAGGAGTCCCAACCTCGTACTACGGATCATTCTAAACGCCAAGGGGCTGTAAACAAGATGAGATGAAGAGCGTCCTCTTTGGTTGCAGGCTGATTTCGATTCGGCTCGCGCGCGAGGTCCGCCCATCTGGACGGCGCGAAAAGGAGCGATTCGAGCCGCGCCATCGATCGCAAGTCGGAGTCCTTAGCGAGAGCTTGTTCGCGGGCGTCTCCGCGGAGGGCTCGAAACCACTGCGAGTCTCATATCTCCTTTATTATCTGCGATAAACGAGAGGCCGAGGTCTGGCGGCTTTTGCTAGTAATATAGAATTAACATTGCCGTCACGGACGATTTACCCGCGCAGAATAACGTCCCACACCGTTGGTGTGTGTGCTGAGCGATAACACCGCCGCAATCGAAACAATTTAGCTTGGTTTCCCCAGGGGTGGGGTTCCGCAGTCGTTCTATGCCGACTGCGGGGGGTTGGGCCGGAAACTTTCATCGCTTCGGACACCAGCATTCCAATACCGAGTCTGCAGTTGCTTCAACGGGCAGTCCAAATCAAGGAGGAATAAATGCGAGCATTCTGGTTGTGTATCGTCGCTCTCGGCCTCGCTGTTTCGCCCGCAATGGCCGGAACAGGCGCTGGGGGCGATAAAGACTCTGCGGGAAACGGAGCCGCGAACACTGCCGCGAAGGCGGAGCCGGCTCCCAAGGAGTCGCCTTCGAGCCTGGAGATCGAAAATGAGCTGCAGCAGATGCGCGATCTTCTGCAAGCGCAATCGAAGCAGCTCCAGGAGCAGGACGAGCAGATCAAGGAACAGAAGGAACAGATGCAGACGCTTCAAGATCAGCTCACCGCGGCGCAGCCGAACGGCGACGGCACAACGTCTTGGGTCGCTGGACCGGTGAACGCTCCGAGCGCGCCGGCCACCGGGATCATCGGCAACGGTTCGTCGAGCTCGAGCGGAGATGCACAGAACAGCGAGCCCACATCGATCAATTTCAAGGGTGTGACGCTGACGCCGGGCGGCTTCTTCGTAGCAGAAACGGCGTGGCGCCAGCACGCACTCAGCGCGGACGTCAACACGCCGTTCAACTCGATCCCCTTCTCGGGGGCCGACAATGCGGGCATCTCGGAGTTCAATGCCTCCGGCCGCCAGTCGCGCATCAGCATGTTGGTTCAGGGCAAGACCGATTGGGGAACGATCGGCGGTTACTACGAGACGGACTTCCTCTCGGGCGCCGTCACCTCGAACTACAACCAGAGCAACAGCTTCGCACTCCGGCAGCGCCAGTTCTTCGCGCAGGTCGCATTGAACAGCGGCTGGACATTCACCGGCGGCCAGATGTGGAGCTTGGTCACGGAAACGCAGAAGGGCATGGACAACCGCACGGAAGCCACGCCGGCGACGATCGACGCGCAGTATAACGTCGGCTTCAGCTGGGCGCGGCAGTACGGTTTCCGCGTCACGAAGAACTTCAACAACAAGTTCTGGCTGGGCTTCTCGGTTGAGAACGCGCAGGACAACCCGATCAGCAACCACGGCGCCAATCAGAACTATCTCGTCGGCGCCGCCGGCACGAACGGTGGTCTGCTTCCCAGCACGAACAACTTCACCTACAACGCCGCACCCGACTTCGTCTTCAAGGCCGTTGCCGAGCCGTGGACGAACACGCACTTTGAAGTGTTCGGCCTCGTGAGCACGTTCCGGTCGCGCGTCTATCCGTGCGCTACCACGCCTGCAGACGAGCCGTGCGCTGCGGACAACACCGGCTTTGGTCTCACGGGACCAACCGGTGCGGGCGCGTTCAACGACAAGCGGGTCGGCGGTGGCGTGGGTGCAAACGCCCGCGTCGGCTTGTTCCAGAAAAAGCTCGTCCTTGGAATGCACTTCCTGGGCGGCGATGGAGTAGGCCGTTACGGAACTGCACAGCTGGTAGACGTGGTGGTTCGCCCGGACGGCACCTTGGCTCCGGTGCACAGCTTCCAGGGCCTCGGCACGATCGAACTCAACCCAACGCCGAAGTGGAACCTGTACATGTACGTCGGCGACGAGTACGCGGCACGCACTCCGTATGGATCGACGATCGGCTACGGCGCGCCGGGACTTGCTACCTGGGGTTGCTCGCTGCCGGTTGAGCTGCCGCCGGGTTCGGGCGGGTTCAGCCCGACGGCTCCCACGGGCTGCTCGGCGGATACGCGGAACATCATCGAAGGGACCTTCGGTTTCTGGTATCGCTTCTACAAGGGTTCGAAGGGAACCGTTCAGTGGGGACCGCAGTACTCCTACGTCACCCGCACCGCGTGGAGTGGCAACGGCACGGGCACGATCGACGGCGTCACGGTCACGACCAACGGCAAGCCGACCGCGATCGAGAACATGCTGTTCACCTCGTTCCGCTACTACTTGCCCTAAACGGCAGAGCAGCGCGCAGTTCCAAGTCCGGATTGCCTCGAAAGGGCAATCCGGACTTTTTTTTGCGCCGGCCCAAGGGGTTTGGCGAATAGCCGCACGATCGGTGCGAAAATCCGTTTCCTGAGTTTACGCGGGTGACTTATTCTCCCTGTTGCGATGACGATCGTGCGCGAGGGCGCCGGAAAACGATTTCTTCGAATGGCGACGTTGACGTTCGTGGTGTGCTTTGCGGCCGTCTGGACGGCACAGGCGGGCCCGCCCTTCCAGACGGACGATCCCGATCCGGTCGACCTTCACCACTACGAGTTTTACGTCTTCGGCAACGCGGACGGGACCGGCGTGGAAATGGATACGGCCGGACCGGCGGCGGAATTCAACTGGGGAGTTTTGCCCAACACGCAGCTTCACGTGATTCTTCCGCTCGCCGCGATCGTGCCCTCCAACGAAGCGAAGTACGCCCCTTCCGGCGCGGGGCCGAGCGAAGTCGGGCTTGGCGACATCGAAATCGGCGTGAAATACCGCTGGGTCAAAGAGACGAAGCACCGTCCCATGTTCGGCACGTTCACGATGCTGGAAGTGCCGAGCGGAAACTCGAATCTGGGACTCGGCGTCGGCAAGGTGTGGGCCAAGCTGCCCGTGTGGGTACAGAAAAGCTTTGGCCCGTGGACGACGTACGGAGGCGTGGGAGAACAGATCGTCCCGCAGACCGGCTACCGGAATTTCACGTATGGCGGATGGTTGGTGCAGCGCGACATCGGGAAGAAATGGACGCTGGGCGGCGAGGTGTTCTCGCACGGCGCAGAGGGGCTGGCGACGCCGCAAATCCGCGCCTCGACGCTGATCGATGCTGGCGGCTACTACTACATCCGCAATCCAGGCTTTCAGGTTCTCTTCTGTTACGGTCATGCGGTGGGCGGGCTGCCGGAAACATACGCCTACGTGGGACTCTATTGGACGTGGGGAGGCTCCAAGGACGATCAGCAATCCGCGAGGAGCCTCCTCGATCATCTCCACCAGTACGCTGTTCCGGGCCGTTAGACGGGCCGAAACATGCGACTCAGGAAGTGAGGGAGGCGGCGGGCCGCCTCCCCCCATCTTTGTGTGCGGCTACCAGAGCAGCTTCAGGCCGAACTGAATCTGGCGCGAGGTGGTCGAAGTGCTCGTTACCGCTCCGGCCGCTGGATTCGCCACCGGGGTGGTGCCCGAAAGCGTAGCCAGGATCAGATTCGGCGTATTGAAGTTGGCGCGGTCGAGAATATTGAAGATCTCGGCGCGGAATTGCAGGTTCAACCGCTCGTGGATCGGCGTGTCTTTCAGGACCGAAAAATCCCAAGTCGCGAGACCCGGACCGACCAGGCTGTCGCGGCCGAGATTACTGTAGAAGCCGCCATTGTTGGGCTCGGTCAGAAAAGCATTCGGATTGAACCACTCGCCGGGCTTGCCCAGGATGACCGGGCCGGTGAAGGCCGGGTTGATGAAAGGCCGCACGGGATTCTTCGAATCGCCGTTCCGGCTCGGGTTGTAGCTGAGCTGAGGAGTAAACGGCAATCCGGACTGAGCGGTGATAATGCTATTGATCGACCATCCGCTGATGAGCTTGTCGCTCCAGCCGCTCACGCCGCTTGCGAACATCTGCCCGTGGCCGAAGGGCAGATCGTAGACCGCGCTGATCACGCCGACATTTGTCGCGTTGTAGGTCGCCGGGCCCCAGTCGCCCCGGATGTTGAACGGATTCTCGACAAGTCCCGGCGCATTGTTCGCGGTCGTGCCGTTGAGCGAATCGCCGTCGTCGAGCGCTTTCGACCAGGTGTAGACACCGCGGAGCGACAAGCCCCGGCTGAAGCGATGGTTGACGTCGAGTTCAAGCGCGTTGTAGGAGCTGTCGCCGACGGAGAACCACGACCACGCGCCGCCTAGAGCCGGGTTGCAGCCCGCGACGCCAGCGGCGCACGCGGCCGGAACGTAGAACGTTCCCGCTGGTATCGGCGTTCCCGTCACCGTCGCGCCCGAAGCCATGTACAACGTGGGATAGGTCGCGGGGCACTGCGGCGCGCCGGGGCAAATTACCGGGGTAGGCTCATTCGAGTCGAGCCCGAGGAGCTCGTGATAGCCATGCGATCCAACGTAGCCGATCGTGACGGCGGTGTTCGGGGTGAGTTGCTGCTCGAGGCGCAGCGACCACGAAATCAGCGTCGGCGGCTTCAGGTTGGGTTGCACGCCGCCGGGCAGAATCTTCGCGGTGGCGGGAACCGAAGTAACCGGGAAATTCGAAACCGCGAAGCCCGCGACGCTGTACGTGGGATTGAACGGTGGATTCTGGTCCATGCGATATCCGAGCGCATCCTGCAGGTCGTTGTACATTCCGAAGCCGGCGCGGAGGACCGTTTTTTCACCAAACGGGCTCCAGGCGAGGCCGATGCGCGGCTCGGGGAGGAAGGCTTCGTTGTTGGTGCTGAAGGCCGAGCCTCCGATGTGAGGCGTGGAATTGATCACGCCATCCGTGAAGAAGAAGTTGGCCGCGCGGCCGTGCGACTCGTTCCATCCGGTCGACGACTCGCCGCGGAAGCCGAGGGTGACCGTGAGCCTGCGGGTGAGGCGGATCGTGTCCTGCGCGTACCACGCGGCGAAGAGCGAGCGCCAGTTGAGTTCGGTCGACGAAGGATCGAAGGTGAGCGTGCCGGTGCCGCCGAGAAGCGCGTTGATGCTCGCAAAGGTCAACTGCCCGTACTGGCTGAGGGCCAGATTCTCATTCGATTGGAACTGCTGGAACCACACGCCGAAGGTGAACTGATGCTTTCCCCGGTTCAGCGTGGCTTGATCTTCATACGTGAAAATATTCCGGAAGACGTTGAGGTTGGTGCCGTTGTTGCTGCCGGCAAGTCCCAACTGCGTTGCCGGGTTCGAGGCCGTGCTGCCGCCGACGACAACCGCGCCGACGGGGTGCCCGTCGACGAAGCCGGTTACTTCGGCCGCGGGCGTACCCGGAGTGGGTTCGCCGAGGAAATAGTAGGCCGCACGCGAGAAGCCGAAGGTCGCGGTATTGACGAAGGTGGGCGAGAACCGGTGGCTCTCGGAGAGGCTCAGAACCTGTTCGCGGAGGTTGACGACATCCGTGCTGTAGGGATCAGCAGGGGTCGCCGTGAGATCGTGGCCGTCGTCGATGGTATAGACGCCCGTGAAGGTATCGCGGCTCGAGAAGACGTGATCGAGGCGGGCCGTACCGAAGTCTTCGCGGATGTGCTGCAGCGGGCTGAAAACACATCCGACGATTCCGCTCGGGGCTCCGTTCAGAGTGAGCTCCGACCCGCAGTTTGCGGCGGCGGGGGCCGGCCAGACGTTCAGCAACTGCGCGACGGCGGCACCGCACGCGGCCTGCTCGGGCGCGGGGCAGGCTGAACCGAAAACCGGGAAAGGCGCCTGATCGGTGCGCACGTCATCCGCGGGAATGAACGTTTCCGAAGTCTGGTGCAGGCTCTGCCGGAATCCTTCGTAATTGGCAAAGAGGAAGGTGTTGTCCTTCACGATCGGACCGCCGGTCGAGACGCCGAACTGGTTGCGCTGAAATCCCGGGGGCGACGCTCCGACGTCGAAGAAGTTCCTGGAATCGAGATCGTTGTTGCGAAGGAATTCGTAGGCCGATCCGTGCCACTCGTTCGAGCCCGACTGCGTGACGATCACCACCTGCGCGCCCGGATGCTTGCCGTATTCGGCGCCGTAGGAATCGCGCAGGACGTTGAATTCGCGGACCGCGTCGACGCCGAGCAGTTCGCCGCTGGGGCCGGCGGGCGTCATGTTGTTTTCGCCCGCGCCCGTGTATTCCACGCCGTTGAGCAGGAAGAGATTTTGCTGCGGGCGGTTGCCGGAGACGGAGAAGTTGTTTCCGTTCGTCGAATTCGAGATACCGACTCCGCCGGTTTTCTCAAACGTGAAATTGACGACGCCGGGATTCAACGGAATCAGGTTGTCGAAGCTGCGGCCGTTCAGCGGCAGGTCCTTCACCTGCTGCTCGCCGACGAGACCGGAAATATCGTTGGTCGTCACGCTGACCATGGGGGCGTCGCCGTTGACGGTGACTTCCTGGCTCACTTCGCCCAGTTGCAACGTGAGGTCGACCGTCGCTTCCTCGCCGATGACGAGATGGATTCCGCTGCGCACCTCTTCCTTGAACCCCTGCTTGCTGGCGTTGATTTCGTAATTGCCCACGGGGAGTGCGGCCACGAGGTAGCGGCCTTCGCCATCGGCAACGACGTCGCGCGTGGCGCCGGTATCGACGTTGCGGGCCGTGACGGTGGCGCCCGCGATGGCCGCGCCGGAGGGATCCTCGACTTGTCCCGTGACGCTGGCGGATGCCTGGGCGCGAGCGCCGGCGGCGAGCAAAAGCAGCAGCGCGGAAAGCAGGCCGAGGCGGCCGAAGATAGCGGACAAGGTGGCGAAGTTCGTTCGTTGACGGCTTTGACGGTTGGCCCTGCTTCGCAAAGCCGCCCATCTCGCAGCATTCAAATCAGAAAGCATGTCTTCGTCTCTCCAGTTGGGGAAGATTAGGTGCACACCGATTGCCAGGGTCATTCGAAGGAATATACGTTTTAATACGCATAATATGGATATGTCAATTCATTTGCATACGATGTAAGCGCGCGAAGTCTGGATGCAGCTTTTTCGAGAAGAAGGAGCGGGACCGTACGGATGAGCGCCGCGATCGGATTCAGGGAGTAGCTGGTTTCGCGGTAAGCGCGCCCCACTCCGGCAGGCTGCGCTCGCCAAGCAGGGCCTCGGCGGCCCACGTTCCGAGAAAGGACGAGAGCGCGACGCCATGACCGGCGTACGCTCCGAGCACGATGCCGTCGGCGCCGGCGGGATGCTCCGCGAATACTGGACGCCAACCCCGGCGAAACAAAATTGGCCCACCCCAACGGTGCGTGAAGCGGCAGCTTTTCAATGCCGGGTGCAGGCCGTGGACGCGCCGCTCGAAAGCGGCAAACATGCGCGTCGCTTCGGGCGCCGCGATATCGACGTCTTCGAGGTCGTCCGAGTCGGGCGCGTCCAGCAGACCCGCGCCGAGCAGCACGGAGTTGTCGTTGCAGACGCGTCCCCAGAGGTACGGCAGATCGACGGTGTAGAAAGGCTTGCGGTGCGCGAGGCCGGTTTCTTCGAGCTGGGCGCGAGACAGAGGCTCGGTAAGCGTGGCGAGGGTGAGCTTGGGCGTGGACGTTTCTTCGAGCGCGGAGAGGCGCAGCGAAAGCGCGTTGGTGGCGAAGAGCACTTTGCGCGCGCGCAGGAGACCGCCCGAGACGCGGATTTCCGCGCCATCGCTCCATCGCACATGCTCGACGGGGCGATTCTCCGCGATGGTGGCGCCGAGCCGGTCCGCGGCTCGCGCGAGGCCACTGACGAGCTTTCCCGGGTCGAGGGTTCCGCCGCGCACTTCGTTCACCACGTGCAGAGTGCCCGAGTCGTCCCACGCGATCGGCGACCCCTTGGCGCTGCCGCGGCGGGCCACTTCCCACGCGCCCGGGAGCGAGAGGTCGCATTCGACTTCGAGGCGGGTGAGGATTCGCTCGAGCCCGCCGAGCACATCGTCGAGGCCCGCGAGCTGCTCGTCCGGGGCCGCGCCATCGAGCGCCATGCCGCCGGTGCGGCCGCTCGCTCCGTGGCCGATACGCGCGGCTTCGAGAACCACGACGGAACTCTCGGGCGCCAGCAGGCGCAGCCACGCAGCCGCGGCCAGGCCGCTGAAGCCGGCGCCGATCACGGCGAAGTCCGCGACGGCGGGCAGTGGGCGCTGCGGGGGCGCGAAATCGATGCGCCAGGGCGGCGTGCCCCACGGATTGTGATTTCGCGGAAGAGGCATAAGCCGGGCAGGGAAGCCTTGGCAGCAGCTAAAAGTTGAGAGTTGTTGCTGAGAGTCGAGAGCGAGACGACCTCTCAGTTTTCGACTCTCAACTGGATTACAGGATGTTCTCGTTCCAATTTTCGAGCGTCTTCTTGATGTGGCCCATGAACTGATGCGCGATGGCTCCATCGACCGCGCGGTGATCGTAGGAGAGCGTGAGATAGACCATCGAGCGGATGCCAATCGCGTCGTCGATCACGACGGGCCGCTTCTCGATCGTGCCGAGGCCGAGGATCGCGACGTTGGGCTGGTTGATCACGGGCAAGCCCATGAGCCCGCCGAAGACGCCGGGATTGGTGATGGAGAAGGTGCTCTCGGCGACCTCGTCCGGCTTGAGCTTCTTGGCGCGGGCGCGTTCGGCGAGGTCGTTGAGCGCGCGCGCGAGGCCTAGAAAATTTTTCTCCTCGGCGTTCTTGATCACCGGGACGATCAGACCCCAATCGAGGGCAACGGCCACACCGATGTTGCACTCCTTGTGGAGGACAACGTTGGTGCCGTCGACCGAGGAGTTGACGGTCGGAAACGCGCGCAACGCTTCGACGGCGGCGCGGATGAAGAACGGCATGAAGGTCAGCTTGGTGCCGGTTTCGCGCTCGAAGCGGTCTTTCATTTTGGAGCGGAGCGCGGCGATTTCGGTGACGTTGGCTTCGTCGATCGAGTAGACGTGGGGCGAGGTGCGCTTCGAGAGCACCATGTGCTCGGCGATGCGCTGGCGCATCGTGGACATGGGCTGCACTTCGTAGTGACCGAAGTAGAGCTTTTCGCGCGGCACGGCGACGTCGAGCACGGGCGAATGGGCCCCGGACGGCGCGGGAGCGGGGCCGGATGATGGCGCCGGGGCGGCTGGCTGCCCGCCGCCTTCAACGGCCGCGAGAATGTCGTGCTTGCTGACGCGTCCACCGGCGCCGGTGCCCTGGACCTGCGAAAGATCGATGTCGTGTTCGCGTGCGATCCGGCGCACGAGCGGGGAACTGCGAATCTTGTCGCCGTTGCCGGTCTTTTCTTGGGCTACGGGCGCCGCGGCTGCGGGCGCAGGCTTCGGCGCGGGAGGAGGCGGCGTGGGCGGGGCTGCGGCGCGCTTCGGAGCCTCTTGCTTCGCGGGAGCGGCGGGGGCGGGAGCGGGAGCCGCGGCAGCGCCGCCGGCCGCGTCGATCACGGCCACGATCGTCTGAATCGGGACGGTCTGCCCTTCGGTTACCTTGATCTCTTTGAGCACACCGGCTGCGGGCGCGGGAATTTCCGCGTCGACTTTATCCGTCGAGATTTCAAAGAGCGGCTCATCACGCTCGATCTTGTCGCCGGGCTTCTTCAGCCATTTAGTGATCGTCCCTTCGAAAATGCTCTCGCCCATCTGCGGCATCATCACGTCGACAGCCATGGTGTTCTCCTCAGGACCCTGGACCTTAGGCAGCGGTCAGACACTCCTCATGCCACACGCCGGGAATGCCCTCGAGCGTGTAGATTTCGTCGCCGCCGTGGAAGAAGCTGACGTTCTGGACCTTCGCGGCGCGGCCCGCGTATTCGAGCTGCTCGGGCTCGAGCTCGTTGTGGTATTGCCCGGCCTCCAGAAATTCCTCGAGGAATGCCCGGTCCGCGATGCGGACTTCCGTCCCCACTTCAAATTCAGCGTTGTTGAGGCCTTTTGTTTTTCCCATGGGCGCGCAGCCTACTCGGTCCTCTCTCCGTTAGTATTTTGCCAATTCGCGTGCGGCGGCGGCAACTTTTTCCACGCTCGGGAGGAACACAGCCTCGAGCGTCGGCGCGTAGGGCACCGGGGTATCGAGGCCGGTGACCCGGGCGATGGGAGCGTCCAGATCGTAGAACGCCTCCTCGCAGACGATGGCGGCGATCTCGCCGGCGATGCCGCCGGTGCGCGTGTCCTCGTGAACCACGAGCAGCCGGTTCGTCTTCTTCACCGAGGCGATGATGGTCTCACGATCAAGCGGCAACAGGGTGCGCAAATCGACGACCTCCGCTTCGATCCCTTCCTTGGCAAGCGCAGCAGCCGCGTCAAGCGAGGTGATCGCGGCAGCCGCGTAGCTAAGAATCGTCAGGTGGCGGCCTTCGCGGCGCACGACGGCCTTGCCCAGCGGCACCGTGTAATCCGTCTTCGGCACTTCCTCTTTGACGCGGCGGTACAGAAACTTGTGCTCGAAAAACAGAACGGGATTGTTGTCGCGAATCGCGGACTTCAGCAATCCCTTCGCGTCGTACGCCGTGGAAGGATAGACCACCTTGAGGCCGGGCGTGTGCACGAAATACATTTCGGGATTCGCGGAATGAAACGGGCCGCCGTGCACGCCTCCGCCGGAAGGGCCGCGCAGCACCATCGGCACGGGCGCGCCCCAGCGATAGTGCGACTTCGCGACGAAGTTGGTGACTTGGTTGAAGCAGCAGGCGATGAAGTCGATGAACTGCATTTCGGCCACGGGACGCAGGCCGAGATAGCTCATGCCGCAGGCCGCGCCGACGATGGCCGTCTCGCTGATCGGCGCGTCGATCACCCGCTCGGGCCCGAACTTGGCGAGGAGCCCTTCGGTCGCTTTGAACGCGCCGCCGTAGACTCCGATATCCTCGCCGAGAGCCACCACCGCCGGGTCGCGCTCCATCTCTTCAGAGAGTGCCTCGCGAATCGCTTCGAGCATGGTGATTTCAGGCATCGCTAGCGCTTTCCCCGCTTGCCGTGCGGCTCTTTACCGAAGGGTTTGCCATGATGACCATGGCCCTTGTGAAAATGCTTGCGAGGTTGATTTTCCTTGGTCTGCTCTTGCGTCTCGCGGACGAATGCTTTGTCCTTAGGGCCGCGGCCGAAGGGCACTCGCAGCGGAACCTCGGCTTCCGCTTCGGGCTTCGGCTCGGTGGCGGCAGGCGCTTTGGCCGGAGGGTGCGGCTGGGTTTGGGCGCCGTTCGCGGCGGGCCGCTCCGGGGCCGGTTTCGGGGCCGCCATGTCGCCGAAATCAGGCACGACCCACGCGGATTTCGCATTGGATAGCGGCGGCGTGACTTCCTTCTTCGGGCGACGCCAGTCGGCCTCGATGGTATGGCAGCCCTCGCAATAGACGCCCTGCTCGACAATCTCTGGCGGCGGCATCGGCGATTCTTCGGCGAACTTCTGGTCCTCGTCCAGTTCGCGCTCGATGCGCGCGTCGATCTCGGATTTTTTCGCGGCGTCCCAGATTTTGTTTTCGGTGAGATATTTTTCGTAACGCGCGATCGGGTCCTGCGCCCGCCAGTATTCGAGCATTTCCTTGGGAACGTACTCGGCGGGATCGTGTTGCGCATGGCCCTTCATGCGCATGGTTTTCACTTCGATGAGGATGGGACCGCGGCCCGAGCGGCATTGCTCGACGGCAGCCTTCGAGGTTTCGTAGACGGCGAGCACGTCGTTGCCGTCGACGATCCGGCTTTCGATTCCGTACGCCTTCGCGCGATCGGCGAGATTCTTCAGCGGCACCTGACGGGAAACGGGGGTCGAATAGGCCCATTGGTTGTTTTCGAGCACGAGGACGAACGGGGCACGTTGCGTCGCGGCGAAATTCAGGCCTTCGTGAAACGCGCCGGTGGAGCTGCCGCCATCGCCGATCCAGGTCATCGCAACGATCTTTTGTCCCAGGTAACGCCCGGCCATGGCCACGCCGGTCATCACAGGGATCAAGTCGCCGAGCATGGAGATCGGCGACACGACGTGGAGCTTCTTCAGGTCGCCGAAGTGGCTGGTGCCGTCTTTGCCGCGGGTCGGGGAGGTATATTTCGCCATGTGCTGCGTGAAGATGTCGCGGGGCTTGAAGCCCTTTACCAGGAGCGTTCCGATGTTGCGGATCATGGGCGCGAGCCAGTCGCGCGGCTCGAGCGCGTACGAGGTGCCGACGGAGACGGCTTCCTGCCCGAGACTCGAATAGACGCCGCCGACGATCTTGTTCTGCCGAAAAAGACGTACCAGGCGTTCTTCGATCTGCCGGTTGAGCTGCATGAAGTAGTACAGCTCGAGTTGCTGTTCGTGCGTCAGTTTCGCGTTCATGCCGATCGCCTCGATACGCTGCGATGCGTTTCTTCCGGAATGCGAGCAGCCGGGGCGGGTTTGAAACCCGGCCCTGCGTGTTCCAGCACAGCGGGCGCCGCGTTGCGATGCGCGTCCAAAGCGGACGCGAGATCTTCGCGCGAAACCGGCTCGAGATTGCAGCCAAAGACGGCGCCGAAATGCGCGGCCAGGCTCTCGCGCGCGGCGGCTGTTTCGACAGCCCGGCGCAGGATACGCTCAAGAGACGTAGCGCGCGAACCGGCAATCCCGCACGGCACGATCAAGTCGAAATAGCGCAGATCGGTCGACACGTTGTAGGCGAACCCATGGGACGTCACCCAGCGGCTCAGATGCACGCCGAGGGCTCCAAGTTTCTCTTCGCCGGAGGGCGTATCGACCCAGACGCCGTGGCGTTCCTCGACGCGATGGGCGGCGACGCCGAAATCAGCCGAAGCGCGGATCATCGTTTCTTCCAGCTGCGTCACGTACCAGCGCACGTCCCGCCGGTACCCGGCAAGGTCGAGAATCGGGTAGCCGACGATTTGGCCGGGGCCATGATACGTGATGTCGCCGCCGCGGTCGCTCGGGTGGAACTCGATGCCCATCTGCGCGAGCAAGCCATCGTTCGCGCGGAGATGTTCGCGCCTGCCGTTGCGGCCCAGCGTGATCACGTGCGGGTGCTGGCAAAGAAGCAGCACGTCGGGGACGTCGCCGCCCTTGCGTGCCTCGACAAGCTGCCGCTGCAATTCCCATGCCGCGAGGTAGGGAATCAGCCCGAGGTCCACGAGCCAGCTTTTGTCCGCGTGATGTCGTCTCATCGAGTCCGCACGCCCTCAAGCATCAGCCCGGGCAGGAGGCTTCGCTGGATTCGCTAGATCTAGATATTGATGGCCAAACCGCGCACGGAATTGAACGCGTCGCCCATCGCTTCCCACACCGTGGGGTGCGCGTGGATCGTCGCGGCCATATCGTCGAGCGTGGCTTCGAGGCCGAGCGCGGCGACGGGCTCGGAAATGATTTCGGTTGCGAGCGGTCCGATTGCGTGGACGCCCAGAATCTCGCCGTATTTTGCTTCCGCCACGACCTTGATGAAGCCTTCGTGCTGGCCGATGATCGTCGCTTTGCTGTTGGCGAGGAAGGGGAACTTGCCGGTCTTGACGTCGAATCCCGCTTCGCGCGCCTGCTTCTCGGTGAGGCCGATCGAGCCGATTTGCGGCTCGCAGTAGGTGGCGGCGGGGCAGCGCTTGCGGTCGAAAGGCTGCATCTCTTTGCCGGCCATGCGGCCGACGGCGATGATGCCTTCCATCGAAGCGGCGTGGGCGAGCTGCGGAAGGCCGGCGACAATATCGCCAATGGCGTAGACCTTCGGCTCGCCGGTTTCGAGAAAGGCGTTGGCGTGGACGAATCCGCGCTCGAGCTTCACTTTTGTTTTTTCGAGGCCGATGTTTTCGGTGAGAGGGCGCCGCCCGACGGCGATCAGGACTTTTTCCGCCGCGATCGACTGCGCCTTGCCGTTCTTGTCCTGGAAGCTGACGGTGGCGCCTTCGGCCCCTTTCTTGACGGCGTCGACTTTGGCGCCGGTCTCGATGCGAATGCCCTTCTTCTTGAAAGCTTTCTCGAGCTCGGGAGAGATGTCGTCGTCCTCGAGAGGGACGATACGCGGCAGCGCCTCGAGAATCGTGACGTCCGTGCCGAACGTCCGGAAAATGGAGGCGAATTCGACGCCCACGGCGCCCGCGCCTACCACGACGAGCGATTTCGGAATGGAGGGCAGCTGCAGGATTTCGCGGTTCGTGAGGATCACCTGACCGTCGATCTCGACGCCGGGGAGCGTACGCGCTTCCGAGCCGGTGGCGAGCATCGTGTAGGTCGTCTCGATTTCGGTGGTTTTTCCGTCTTTTTCGACCGATACGCGGCCGGGACCGGCGATGCGCCCCCAGCCCGTGATCGAGTCCACCTTGTTTTTCTTGAAGAGCAGCCCGATCCCGCCGGCATGCTTCTTGACGACTTTGTCCTTGCGCGCCAGCATCGACGGCCAGTTCACCTTCACATCTTTGACTTCGAAGCCGAACTCCTCGGCGCGCTGAAAGTAGTCGTAAATATCGGCGTGGTGCAGGAAAACTTTCGTGGGAATGCAGCCGACGTGCAGGCAGGTGCCGCCGAGAAACGGGTCCTTCTCGACGACGGCCGTCTTCAGGCCCCACTGGCTGGCGCGGATCGCGGCCACATACCCGCCCGGCCCGCTGCCGATGATTACCAAATCATATTTGGCCACTCCGGTCCTCCATTGCTCTCGTTTCCACTACGGCCGGCACTTGCATGAAAGGGGATCGTCGCGACGACGGCGTTCCAAGCGCAGACTCCAGATTCTAACAGCGGCCATCGGCCCTCGCAACCCGGACGCGGCGAAATGTAAGATGGAAGCGCGCCTGGCGGTCCGGGAGGGACCTCGTCCCGGACCGTGGAGACGATCATCGCCGCCGAGCCACCTTCCGACGAGCCGCAATTCGCGTTGCACGACGCAGACGAAGCCGGCCTGCCCCTCTTCGAGCGGGCCCTGCACCGCGTGTTTCTCCGCCCGGACGGGGTGCGCCCCATCTGGCGGCTGGTGGCCGCCGTGGCGCTCTACAACCTTCTCGTGTTTGTCGCCGAAGCCCTGCTTGCGACCGATCCGGCCGTCTGGGCGTGGATGCGTTCACGCTCGCCCCGCGTGCTGACGCCGGCCGTGGTGATTTTCGGAGAAGGGCTTCGCGTCGCCGCGGCGCTGGCTACCGGGCATTTGATGAGCAAGATCGAGGATCGATCCTTCGCAGAGTATGGATTACCGTGGCGCGACGCGCCCGGCAGGCGCTTTTGGCAGGGCGCCGCCTACGGCCTCGGCCTCTTGACGGCGCTGATGATCGCGATCGGGGCGCTCGGCGGATTTTCGCTGGGACGGATCGCGCTGGGCGACGCGGCTGCGATCGAGTACGGCGCTTCCTACCTGCTTGCATTCTTGCTGGTCGGTTTTTTCGAGGAGTCCACCTTCCGCGGGTATCTGCAGGCAACCCTCGCGCAGGAGATCGGATTCTGGCCGGCGGCGCTCGCGCTTTCGGCGGCATTCGCCACGATGCACGTGCGCAACTTCGGAGAAGCGCCGACCGGACTGCTGCTGGCCGGGTGCTTCGGGCTGCTGGCGGCTTTCTCGCTACGCCGCACGGGAAGCATCTGGTTCGCCATCGCGATGCACGCCGCGTGGGACTGGGGCGAGAGCTACGTGTATGGAGTGCCGAACAGCGGCGTGCTGGCGGCGGGACACCTCACGTCGGCTTCGTTGCATGGCCCGATGTGGCTGACGGGCGGCAGCGTGGGCCCGGAGGGCAGCGCGCTCGTCTTCGGCGTGATGGCGTTCGGCGCGCTCGGCGTGCACATTTTCTTTCCCGCGAAACGCGAAGCGGCCTGAGCCTTGAATCCTTTTTCGCGAAACCGGCATCTATTTCGGGCTGTTGCCTCGCCGCGCGGGCCTGATTCGTCCGCGCGCAGCCGTACTTGTTTGACACAGGGGGACGTTACCGCTAGAATCGCGAGATTTGAGTGAGGCGTTTTTCCTCACTGGAACGACAATCCATGGACAAAAAGCGTTTGGATTATTACAAAAAGAAACTCGTCGCGCGACGCGAGGAGTTGCTCCGGGCGATCGCCCGCACCCAGCAGGAAGGCCGCGAGGCGGACGAGGACCCCACCGTTGACCTTGCCGACAAGGCCGCCAACTCCTACACCAAGGAGTTTCTCTTCGGCGAGACGCACAACTACCGCTCGCTGCTGCAGCTGGTGGACGAGGCGCTCGATCGCATCAAGGACGGCACCTACGGCGAGTGCACTTCGTGCCACGAGGAGCTTCAGCAGAAGCGCCTCGAAGCCGTGCCCTGGACGCGCTACTGCATCAGCTGCCAGGAAAAAAGAGAAAAGGGCCAGCTCTAGCCGCGGCCCGGCCCCTACCGTATTTCTACGTCCGAAGTCTCCACGCTTTCGCCGCCCCCGGATTTCGAGTAGCGTTTCGCCGCATCCGGTTTTCCGGCGGATACGTGATCCTGAAAAGCGCGCTCGATTCGCTCGCCTCGGTGCTGTTTCCCGCTCCCTGCCGGATCTGCGCCCGCACGCTCACGAACGCCAGCCGCATACCGGTCTGCGAGAGCTGCCTCGAGGGTTTCGAACGCATCGCCGAGCCGATGTGCGTGCGCTGCGGCCGCCCGTTCGAATCGGGCGTGGCGCTCGAGGCGATCGAGCCGAAATGCAGGCTCTGCCGGGCGGAGTTCTACGCCTTCGAGCGCGCGCGCAGCTTCGCCGTCTACGACGACGCCCTCTCGGAAGCTATCGTCCTGCTGAAATACGAGGAAGTGTCGCGGCTGGGCGCCTGGTTCGCCGGGCGGCTCGCCGGGATCGTCGAGCAAGCCCCGGAAGCGTGGCGCGCCGACGTGGTGATCCCGGTTCCGTTGCATCGCGAGCGGCGCCGCGAGCGCGGCTATAACCAGGCGGAGCTGATCGCGCGGCCCCTGGCCCGGCGCCTGCGGCTCCGGCTCGATGCGGACGCCCTGGTCCGCACCAGGCCCCGGCCGGCGCAGCTGGTCCTTTCGCGCAGCGAGCACTGGAAGTCGGTGCGTGGCGCGTACGCCACGCGGGAGGGCGGCCGGGTTGACAACCTGCGGGTCCTGCTGGTAGATGATGTATTGACGACCGGCGCCACGCTTGACGCGTGCGCCCGTGCCCTCAAGAAAGCGGGCGCCGCCGCCGTGCTCGGGCTGACCGTGGCCCGGGTTCGTTCCTGGACGGTTGCCCCAGGGGCCGCGCTCGGGGCCGGAACGGCTCGCGGCCAAAGCAAACCGGACAGCTCTTCCGAGCATCTATAGCGGATAAGGAGATGTGTCTGGACATACCAAGACGAAGGCGAGGCCATGGATAACCGCCCGAAGGGTGGTTTGCGTCCCCGGCCGAACCTTGGGCCCATCGGCGCTCCAGCCATGGGACCGGAGCCGGCGGCCGCGCCCGGCGGTTCGGCTTCCGATTCTCCCCGTGTGAAGCAGCCTGCAGCGAAGCGCCCCTCGGTGATGCAATCTCCCGTGCTGGTCCTGAACGCGACTTTCGAGCCCATCAACGTGACGGCGGTGCGGCGCGCCTTGGTCCTGATGCTCAAGGGCGTGGCGCAGGCGGAGGAGACCAACCATCACGAGGTCCACTCCACGTCGAAGGCCATCCAGGTGCCGTCCGTGATCCGCCTGCTGAGCTACCGGCATATCCCGCAGCAGAGCCGCGCCCTTTCACGCAAGAATATTCTGCTGCGCGACCGCAATACGTGCCAGTTCTGCGGCGCCACGCTTCCGGCATCGGAGCTGACGCTCGACCACGTGATGCCCCGCTCGCGCGGCGGGCGTTCGTCGTGGGAAAATCTTGTGGCGTGCTGCTATTCGTGCAACAACAGCAAGGGAGACCGCACGCCGGAAGAGGCGGGGCTCAAGTTGCAGCGGCGTCCGCGTCCTTTCACGCTGCATACGTCGAGGCAGTTGATGCGGCTCATCGGGCATCGCGACGAAAAGTGGCGGAAATATCTCTTCTACTGAGCTGAAAAAGCAGGAAACCTTTCCGCGATGAAGCGCGTCTAATTTTTCAAACACTTCTAGGACACACCCCGGGAAGCGCGGTCGCCAAAAAGTGGCCCGCTTCCCTTCTTTTTTCCGTGATTGGTGATTAGTGATTGGTGATTAGTGATTGGTGAGTAGTGATTGGTGGGGCCGAGACTTTGCGGGTCCTTGACCCGCGATTCGCGGCGCCCGCGCAACAGCCTCATTGCCGGCAAAACATCGAAATTCGAAACGCGAAATCCGAAACTCGAGGGCGCGGGCTACAGTCCGATTTTCGTATTTCGAGTTTCGATTTTCGAATGAGCGGCCGATCCGAATTTCGATTTTCCCTTTTCCGCCTCCTACGGCAGCCGCAGGCGGAGCTCTTCGGCGAAGCGGTCGATGCGCTGGAGCGGCACGATCGAGATGGCCTGGGCCTCGAAGAGCCGCGACACGAATTCGTGGCGGCGGTTGCCGGATTCGGGCTCGATCTCGGTGATGGCGGTGAACTCGGCTTTGGCGACCTTGCGGCGGATCTGCTCGGCCGTATAGGCGAGTACTTTTGCCTGCGTGGAGTCGCGGTTGAGGGCCAGCGGCTGCAGGAAGCCGCGCGTGCCGTTATAGCGGTACGCGTATTCGAGTCGCAGCGGATCGCCCGCTTGCGTGAATTCGTCGACGCGCACGCCGCGCTGGAGCTTGCGGAAAATGCCGCGCGCGTGCAGGGCCTGCTTCAGGCGCGTGCGGATCCATTCGCGTGTGCTCTCGACGATGGCGCCTTTGCGCGAGGGCGGACGCGCCACGTGCTCGCGGTAGAGGCGCTCGAGTTCATCGTCGAAATTCTCGGCCAGCAGCGCGCGCGCCGGGCTGAACTGCAGCACGTTCGAAAGCGTCTGGTCGAGCTTTTCGAGGTCGGTGGTGGCGGCCGGGGAGCGCAGCCGGGAATCGAAGTCGGCGCCGAGCGCGCGCAGCAGGCTCTCGTCCGCGCCCGGGTGGATGCGCCGCACCCGCGCGATTTCCGCGTCCTCCTCGATGAACCGCGCGTCGCGCCGCGGCGCCGCGCCTTCCGCCTCTTCGAGCAGCACGCCGACGTTCACCCACTCGTCGCGCACCAGATTGGGCGTGTAACGCAGCACGCGATAGCGAAGCGTACTCCGGTGTTCTTCAGCCATGATTCACTTCCAGTTGGGAAAGGGCTGTGCCGACGACTTCCAGGCCGAGACGATCAGCTCGCGCACCAGCTTCCGGCGCCTCAGAAGCTGCTCGAGCATTTTGTAAAGCGCGTCCTGCTCGAAATTGTACCACTCGGGCGGCATCTGGGCCGCTTCTTCGAGCGCCGCCTCGTCGATGCGCGTCTCGATCCGCCCGAGCCACGGCTCAAACGATTCGATCCCGCGCACGGAGTCGTACACGCGGTGGCGCGCGTAGAGCCCGCGCAGGGGAGCGTCCGGAAAATTCCATTCGCCCGCATTGAAGCAGAAGCCCTGATCGATCATCTGCGCGCGGTACTGCGATTCGCCGGCCGCCCGGAAGAAAATCGCCTGCCGCCCGTTGGTGTTGCAAGTCCACTTGTCGAATGCGAGCATGCCGCAGAAATCGTTCAGGTTCAGGGTCCCGCGCAGTTGCTCGTCCGGCAGAAAATCGTACACCACCGTTTCCGCCGGCGCGCCCGGATAGCGCGATCCGAACTGCAGCCCGCTGCGGCATCGCGTGCTCCCGCGCCCCAGCTGGATCACCAGATCGTCCGTGTGGTCGATCAGCGCCTCGCGCACTTCGACCACCGCGGTCGCGGGTACCGGCAGGCCCAGCCGTCCCGCCAATCTCGTACCAAGCAATTCGTTCGCCAGAATCCGCGTCCCCTGCGGGTTATTCTGGAATTTGACCACGTAATACCCTTCGTCCGCGCAACGCATCAGGTGCGCCTGCGCCCCGCCCCGCATTCGCCGGACCTGCTCGATCGCCAGTGGCATCGCGCGCGTATGCTAGCCACCGCGGGGCATTGCGGCAAGGGAAACGTTGTCAAAGTGGGAACTGCGTGGTTCAGTCCGAACAAACCTGTTGTGTGAAGGTCAGGCGACGTTGTTTCAGGGTGGGTCGCGAACTCAAGCTTGGGCGAAGCCGGGCGCAAAAGAAGAAACGCGGGACCCCGTATCTCACTTCGAGTACGCGGTCCCGCGAATGCGAGAACCTTCGGAGGACGAACCCGGAAGAGCTTAGCGCTTTCGGCGGCCGCTCTTCTTTTTCTTCGCGCTCGCTTTCTTCTTCGCGGGCGCTTTCTTCTTGGGCTTGGCTTTTGCCTTTTTGGCTTTTGCCTTTTTCTTCGGAGCCGCCTTCTTGGCAGGCGCGCGCTTGGGCGCCGGCGCCGGGACGGCCTCGAGTTCCTCTTCGGGCTCCTCTTCGATAATCACTTCCTCGACTTCCACGATCTCCGGGGACTGCTCGGGCCCTTCTTCCTCTTCGTCGAATCCCGGAAGTTCGTCGTCGTCTTCATCGTGCATCTTCGCGTGAAACATCTCTTCCTCCGTGGGGTCCCGCGTGCATTCACTCCTCGGGCGCTTATAAACGGAGTGTCTGCATCTGTCAAGGCGCAATGGGTCCAAAAGCAAATTTGAATGCGGGAATTCGCGGCGCACGCCGGTTTGCGCCCGAGCGAGCCTCGCATGGGCTCCGCATCTCTATGCAGCAATTGACCTTAGTCGATCGCTCGGAAGGGGGAACGGCCTAGCGCTGGATCATCAGGATGTCGCCCGCCTGCAACTCGCGGCCGGAAAGGAAGGGATTCGATTCGCGGAGCGACGAAACGCTCGTCTGGTATACCCGTGCAATCGAGTACAGCGTTTCTCCGGGCTTCACGCGATGCTCGAGGCCCTGCGGCGGATGATTCTCGGCCGCCACGACCCTGGTCGGAGCCTTGGTCGATGTCTCGGGCTTCTGCTCCTCGGCCGAGCGGGACTTGCCCGCGGGCGTCGCATCTCCCTCGCCGGCATAAATCCGCAGACGCGCCCCGCGCGATACGCGGCTGCCGCGAATGTGGTTCCAGCGCTTCAGCTGATCGACCGTCACGTCGAAGCGGTCCGCGATCGCCGGCAGAGTATCGCCGCGCTGCACGCGGTACCGAACGAAATGGACCCGCACCGGCACGGTCGGCACGTTGAGGAAAAATCCGGCCGGCACCGAAGCGTGCGGCTCGAGATGGTTCGCGGCCTCGATCGACGCCACCGTCACGCGATACTGCCGCGCAATATCCGCCAGCGTCTCGCCGTCTTCCATTTCGTGCAGGCGCCAGCTCGTCCACTTGTCCTGCGGCACCTGGGCGATGTTCGCTTCGAAATTCTTCGACGCGTCGGCCGGCAATTTCAGCGTGAAGCCGGCCTCGTTCGGCGTCACCGATCGCAGCAGCTCGGGATTCAGCATCCGGAGATCGTCGAAATCCGTGCCGGAGGCGTCGGCCACCAGATGCAGGTCGATCGGATGCTCGAGATGAATCGTCTCGACCGGCTCGGGCTTCTCGGGACTCACCTGCACTCCGTAAATCGCCGGGTCCTTGGCCACCAGCGCCATGGCCAGAATGATGGGCACGTAATTCTGCGTCTGCTTCGGCAGGGCGTTGAGCTTCTGGAGTTCCCAGAAATCGGCGTACCCGGTGCGCTGGATCGCGCGCGCCACGGTCAGAGGGCCCGAGTTGTAGGCCGCCATGACGAGGTACCAGTCGCCGAACATCGCGTAGAGGTCGCGGAAGTGCCGCGCCGCCGCACGCGTCGCTTTTTCCGGATCGCTGCGATCGTCCACCCAATAGCTGCGGTCGAGGTCGTATTCCTCGCCGCGGAACGGCATGAACTGCCAGATCCCGCGGGCCCCGGCGCGCGAAACGGCATCCGGCTGGAAGGCACTCTCGGCCTGCGCCAGATAGATCAGGTCCTGCGGCACGCCTTCCTGCGCCAGCACCCGGCGAATCATATCGCTGTAGCGCCCCGCACGGTCGAGCCCATGCTCGACGATCGCGCGCCCCCGCGTCGTCGTGAAAAAACTCAGATACTGGAGAACCGATTCGTTCACCGTGAGCGGCAGATCGTGATGGACGCGGATCAGTTCGGATTCCGCCTTCGCCGCCAGCCGCGGGTCGCCCGCCGGCAACGTCAGATCGGCGATCTCATCGATCGGAGCGGGTTCGGCAGGGGTTTCCGCCTCTTCCTGGCTTGTCCCTTCCATTGCGCTCAGCTCATCTGCATTGACCACGCTGCTCAGTTGATCGAAGAGCTTGCCGAGCCGCGGGTCCGCGTCCGCCTGGAAACCGCCCTTGAGAATCCGGTCGACCGCGCGGTCAAAATCCGCCTGCGCCTGATCGAGGTTTCCCTCCTTGTATTGGGCTTGCCCTGCCTCGTAGTCCGATTGGACCTGCTCGACCAGCACGTCGATCGCTGGGCGCTCCGGAGGGGTCAACCACGCCACCGTGGCTGCGTCGGCGGGCATGGGCAGCGGCCGCGACGTTTCCTCGGCCACCGGTGCGGGTGCGGTTGCGGGCGGCTGGACGTGAATCTCCTTCGTGACAGTCTGCTCGCAACCGGCCAGCGCGAGGAGGCTTGCCGCGAATACGGCGTAGAATGGGACACGGTGTCTCATAGAATCAGTCTCGAGCGATAAACCGAAATTTTAAGGGGTACCCGCGGACACGGTCAATGGGAGTGCGGTACTAGCAGTTGACCGAATCAGGACATCGAGTACTAGCCTTTCGCCCTTGCAATGACCGCCGGCGAAGGGCTTATACCACCCTTTTAGACGTTCTGACCACTGGCCGGAGTGACAGGCCTGTGGAAAAACGGACGCTGGAGGTCAGCTACGCGAGCGCCTGGCGCAGGTCCTCGATCAGGTCCCCCGCATCCTCCAGCCCCACCGAGACCCGAACCGTCCCCGGCTCCACCCCCGCCCCGCGAAGCTCGGCGGTGGACATTTTGTAGTGCGAGGTATAGATCGGCAGAATCACGAGCGACTCGACCCCTCCCAGGCTCGCCGCCAGCAGGAATATCCGCACCCGGTCGCAGAACCGCCTCGCGGCTCCCAGGCCCCCCTTGAGGTCGAACGACATCATGGCGCCAAAGCCGCGCATCTGCCGGCGGGCAAGAGCGTGGTCGGGATGGCCGGGAAGGCCCGGATAATGCACGCGCGCCACTTTCGGGTGCTTCGCCAGGAACTTCGCCACCGCCATCGCGTTGGCGCACTGCCGCTCGACGCGCACCTCGAGCGTTTTCATCCCGCGGATCAGCAGGAACGCCGCCTCCGGGTCCATCGAGCCGCCGAGCTGGATCACGTTTTCGCGCACCTTGCGGATCAGCGCGGCGCTGCCCGCCGCCGCTCCCGCAATCACGTCCGAATGCCCCGCGAGATATTTCGAAGCGCTGTGAACCACCAGGTTGAAGCCGGTCTCGATCGGCTTCTGCAGCACCGGGCTCGCGAAAGTGTTGTCGACGATCGAAATCAGGCCCCACTCCCTCGCGAAGGCCACCGCCTTGCCGAGATCGACGAGCCGCAGCGCCGGATTGGTGGGCGTCTCGACGTAGATCGCCTTCGTGCGGGGATTGACGAGCCGCTCCACGCCCGCGAGATCGGCCTCGACGTGGCGCACCGCGATGCCGTACTTCGGGAAGACGTCGCGCAGCAGCCGGTAGCTTCCCCCGTAGAGCTGGCGCGTGGCGATCAGTTCGTCGCCCGCCCGCAGCTGCGAGAGCAGCGTCGCCGAAATCGCCGCCGAACCCGAGGCCGCCACCACCGCCGCTTCCGCTCCCTCGAGTGCCGCGATCTTCGCTTCGGCGATCGCCAATGTCGGGTTTCCGTAGCGCGTATAGATGTAGGCCGAACTTTTTCCCTCGGCCCAACGTTTCATCTCTTCCGTGCTTTCGAACGTGAAATTCGCGGTGCGCGAGATGGCCGTGCCGACCGGCGCGCCGACGCGGAATTTTTCCTCGCCCGCGTGGATCGCGAGCGTGGCGTCGCCTATGGGGCGGGTCTTCGGAGTTTTTTTCATAAGCCGGAAGCTTTACGCATTTCGCGCAGCAATCGCAAGCTCCATTTTGGTTTATAGTGGAGCCCCGGATCGGGCGGCCATGAGACTCTTACTATCGAACGCCATCAGCCTGCCCTGGCTGATTTTCCTAGCTTATTGGATCGTCGCGAGCTTTCGCGTCAACACGATGGAGCGCCAGGAGCCGCCGGGCGAGAAGCTCGTGCGAATCCTGGTGGCGGTGGCCGGCTGGTATCTGCTCTCGACCAACGATCCGCGCTTCGGCGCGCTCAATCACCGGTTCTTTCGATTCCACCTTTGGGTGTTTCTGATCGGCGCGGTTTTGACGTGGGCGGGTGTGGCCTTCGCGATCTGGGCGCGTTATCACATCGGGCGTTTCTGGAGCGCGAGCGTCGCGCTGAAGACGGGACACGAGCTGATCCGCACCGGCCCCTATTCCCGGATCCGGCACCCGATCTACACCGGAATCCTGCTGGCGCTCGCCGGCACAACGCTCGCGGTGGGGCGCTATCGCGGGATCGTCGCGTTCGCGCTCATCCTCGCGTCGCTCATCCGCAAATCGAAGCAGGAGGAAGCGCTGCTCGCGGGACAGTTCGGGCCCTCTTTCGAGGAGCATCGCCGCCTGACGGGTTTCTTCCTGCCGCGGCTGTCCCGAAGGCCAATTGAAGGCTAGGGCACAACGGCGGATTTATAGCCTTTCGTTCCATGTTCACGCGCGGATTCATATGGCAACATTCGTGCAAATGACCCAATAGGCCTGCTCGGCCTTATTCAGCCTGTGGTTTTCGTACCGGTGCATGCGAAAGGGGCAGCCGATGTGTAGACGAGTCGGTATCGCGGGAATTTTGCTGGCCTCGACCTTGTGGCTCGGGGGATGCGCGCTGTGGGAAGGGGTCGGGCCGTGCTACGGAGTCGGCTGCCACGCGGGGCTCGTGTCGCCGCACAGTGCAGCGCAGCAAAGCGCGCAAGCGCCGCCGGCGCCGGCACCCGTGAAGAAATCGAGGAGCTTTGCGTCGTGGCTGCCGTTTGGCAGAAAGCACGCGGCGCCAGCGACATCGTCGGCGGTGCCGGCAGCGACTCCGGCGTCGGCAGCATCCACATCTGCCGCCCCGTCGGCTACGGCGCCGACCTCGGCTTCGGCTACCTCGGCTTCGGCGACGTCGGATTCGACTACGTCCACGCCGGCGACCGGACTCAAGTAAGCTCGGCAGTTTCCAAATCAGGAAGCGGTGACCGAAACGGGCGCGCTCACCGACCTGAATCGGGCTTGCGCTTCACGCCGAGGCTGCTTCTCCCTGCTCCTCATGATGCGGCTTGTGCGCCGCGATCACTTTCTCGGCAAGCTCCTGCGGGACGAAGTCGTAGTGTGAAAACTCCATCGAATAGCTTCCGCGTCCCTGCGTCATCGAGATGAGCTCGTTCGCGTAACTCAGCATTTCCGACAGCGGGACGAGCGCCTTGATCACGACGCTCGCGCCGCGCGTCTCGCTGCCGCTGATCTTTCCTCGGCGGCCGCTGAGGTGGCCCATCAGGTCGCCCGAATACTGCTCGGGGGCGTAGACCTCCACGTGCATGATCGGCTCGAGCAAAGCGGGCCGCGCCTGCTTCATGGCTTCCTTGAACGCGAGCGAGCCGGCGATCTTGAAGGCCATGTCGCTCGAGTCGACGTCGTGATATTTCCCGTCGTAAAGGCTGACGCGAAAATCGACGACGGGAAAGCCCGCGAGGTACCCGCGTTCGGCGGAATCGCGAATGCCTTTTTCGACCGAAGGGATCCAGTTCTTGGGAATGGCGCCGCCGAAGACGTCGTCGATGAACTCAATGCCCTTGCCGCGAGGCAGCGGCTCCATCTTGATGCGGCAGAGGCCGAACTGTCCGTGCCCGCCAGTTTGCTTTTTGTGCTTGCCCTCGGCGTCGGCTTTGCCGCGGATCGTTTCGCGGTAAGGGACTTTGGGCGGCTTGAGGGTCATCTCGACGTGGTAGCGCTTGCGGAGCTTGGCGACCACGACCTCGATGTGCTGCTGCCCGGCGCCCGAGAGGAGGAATTCCTTCGTTTGCGGATCGCGCCCGAAGCGAAGAGCGAGATCTTCCTCGAGAATCTTGTGAATCGCGACGCCGATGCGGTCCTCGTCGGCGCGCGTCTTGGGCTCGACCGCGAAGGTGATGGAAGGCTCGGGAATACGCGCGGGAAGGTAGAAAATCGGCGCATTGCGGTCGCCAAGGGTCTCGCCGGTCGTGGTGTCCTTTAGCTTTGCGACGGTGCCGATGTCGCCGGCGCACAGCTCGGGAACCTCGGAGGCGGTCTTGCCCTGCATCACCTGAATGTGCTGGAAGCGCTCCTGCGAGTTGCGATTGAAATTCTGGAGCGTCGCGTCGTTCTTGAGCACGCCGGACATGACCTTGAAGTAGGTGATGCGCCCGGCAAAGGGATCGGCGACAGTCTTGAACGAGAACACCGAGAGCGGCTCGGAGGAAGCGATCTTGCGCTCGAGGTTTTCGCCTTTGTGATCGGGGGTCTTATGGCCGCTCGCTTTTCCGCGGAAGGCCGGGGAAGGGAGAATTTCGGCGATGAAGTTGAGGATCGCGTCGGCGCCGATATTGTGTAGAGCGGAGCTGAGGAGGACGGGAAAGACCTTTTTGTCGCGCACCTCTTCGTGCAGGCCCTTTTTCAGGTCGTCGACAGGCAAAGTGCCCTTGTCGAAAAACTCCTGCATCAATTCGTCCTCGCCCTCGGCGACCAGTTCGACCAGGCGCTCGTGGGCGGCCTTGGCCTCTTCGGCAAATTCGGAGGGGATGTCCTCGACGCGCGCTTTGCCGTCGCCATCGGGCGTGTACATCAGCGCCTTCATCGAGACGAGATCAATCACGCCGCGAAAATTCTTTTCGGAGCCGATCGGCAGTTGGATCGGGACAACGCCGCGTCCGAAGACTTGCTCGATCGAGGCGAGAGTGCGGTCGAAGCTGGCGAGCTCGCGGTCCATCCAGTTGATCACGAAGGCGCGGGGCTGGTCGTACTCGGTGGCGTAATCCCAGACTTTCTCGGTGACGACTTGCACGCCGGCGGCGGCGTCGACGAGGATCAGCGTGGCGTCGGCCGCGGCGAGGGACGATTTTGTCTCGTTGATGAAAGTGGAGTAGCCGGGGGTATCGAGCAGATTGATTTTCGTTTTCTCGGGCTGGCCGGGGACCTGCCATTCAGCGTAGGCGAGCCCGGTATTGATCGAGATTTTCCTGGCGATTTCTTCTTCATCCCAGTCGGTGGTCGTGGAGCCGTCGGCGACTTTGCCCAGGCGCGGCGTCATTCCCGCGGCGTAGAGCAACGACGACACGAGCTGGGTCTTACCCGTGTCGCCGTGGCCGGCAATGCCCACGTTGCGAATCCAATCGGTTGTGTAGGATTTCATGTTTCACCTCTCGAAGAATCCGGAAAAGAGAAAATGGAAGACGGAAATCGGAAAAACCGGCAGGTGAGGTGGCGATTCCGATTTTCAGTTTCTCTTTTCCATTTTCTGCTTGGCTCAGGCAGGCATTTCGTGTGGGAACGGCGAGGACCGCAAAACTCGAGGTGTGCGTTGGGATCAGCCTCACGATCCCGCCCCCCGGCGGATGCGCGCGATGAACCCGCGATGCGTTGCGCCAGGGTCTTGGGGCCGTGGCGCGGAAACCGGGGATGCTAGCACACGGGGTGGCGCGGATTCAATGTTTGCGCGGGCGAAAGGGCGGATGCGCGGGATGCCGAAACCGTGTCGATCAGAACGTACACGTATCGTGTGTTTTCAGCGGCTTACGGACATTTCGAATCGCCGGATTGTCGTGCGCCACAAGCAGCCTGCGCCACAGAAAAGCGGGTCCGCTGCGGGACCGGCGCGAGCGAGGCGTTGGCGTGGTCGACCCTTGGGGCTATACTTGCGCGCAGTCCTGAATCCATGCACAGCCGCCGCAACCGGTCGTCGCAGCCGAAGCGAGGAATCGTCGCGTTGGCGATGGCGCTCGCGTACGCGGTGCTCGGGTTTTCGCCTCGGGTCTGCGCGCAGATGCAGATGATGAATCACCACGGCGGAATGGCCAGCGATGCGTATCCCGATCTTCCTCCGCCTCCGCTGATGCAGGGCATCGGCAGCGCCAGCCTGAAAATCACGACGAATTCGGAGCAGGCGCAGGCCTATTTCAATCAGGGGCTGCGGCTGCTGCACGACTTTTGGGATTTCGAGTCGTATCGCGCGTTCAAGGAGGCGGCGCGACTCGATCCCGACGCGGCAATGGCCTACTGGGGCGAATTCGAGGCGCTCAAGATGCGCGGCCCGGCGAAGGACGACACGCGCGCGGCGCTCGACAAGGCGAAATCGTTGATGGACAAAGCGTCCGATCACGAGCGCTACTACATTCGGGCCGCGGAGCACGAGCTGAGCGACAAGCCCGAAGACCAAACGGCCTACGAACACGAAATGGAGACGCTGATCGATCGTTACCCCGACGATCAGGACGCGCAGGCGCTCTACGCACTCGACCGGATGGACGGCTACAACGCGAACGGCGATCCGCGCTCCGGAGAGATTTACGCGCAAGCGCTGCTCCGGAATCTTCTCGCCGCGCATCCGGAGAACGCCGCCGCGAACCATTACTGGATCCACGCGGTCGAAGACAGCGCGCATCCGGAGCTCGCACTCCATAGCGCCGAGGTGCTGGCGAGCATGGCGCCGAGCTCGGGACACATGGTCCACATGCCGGGACACATTTACTGGCGCATCGGGGATTACGAACGCGCGCGCGAATCATTCCTCGCCTCGATGCACGTCGATGAAGCGTACATGGCGTCGGAGAAGATCGAGGCGGCGAACGACTGGAACTACGCGCACAATCTGGCGTACCTGATCGCGGCGTGCGCCGAGGCCGGACGTTACCACGAGGGCCTGGAAATCGCGAAGAAGCTGCGAGACATCCCATCTCCGACGGGAATGACGGCGGCGAGCTTCGTCGTGTGGGCCGGCGCGAGCGTGGCACGCGTGCACATCCGCTTCGGCGACTGGGAAGCGGTGCCCAAGGATCCGATCGCTTTTGGCCGCAGCGCGAGCACGATCACTCCGGCGGCGCAATCCTATGCCGATGGACTCGACACGTACGCACGGGGAATGGGCGCCATCGAGAAGGGCGATCTCGCCGAAGCCGCCCGGCAGTCGGACCTGCTCGATGCGTCGCTCTGGCGGCTCGAAGCTTCCAAGCCTGCCAAGAAGCCCGACGAGATGGACATGAGCGCGGTCGAACCGAGCGAGGACGATCCGACGCAAGTGCTCAATCTGCTCGGGACGATGTCGCTCGACCTGCGGGGCAACGTGAAAATCGCGCAGGGCGACGCAGACGGAGGATTGAAGCTGATCCAGCAGGCCGCCGAGAAGGAAAAGAATCTCGGCTACTCCGAGCCGCCGCGCTATTTCCGCCCGGAGGAAGAAAGCCTCGGCTATGCGTACCTGAGGCTCAAGCGATGGGACGAGGCGCGCGATGCGTTCACCGAGGCGCTTCACCAGCGCCCGAAAAGCGGTCACGCTCTGTTCGGAATCGCAGAGTCTTACGCGCTCGCGGGAGATTTGCCGCACGCCAGCGCCGCGTATCGCGATTTCCTCACGGCGTGGCCGAACGCCGACGCGGACCTGCCCCAGGTGAAGCAGGCCAACGCGTGGCTCGCCTCGCATCCGCAATAGCGATTCCGCAACACGCATATTCCCAGCGCGTCGGCACCCGCAAACACTTCAGGCGGACTTCAGTTGCGGCTCGGGAGCGGGCTTCTGCCCGGGCGCCGCAGGCGGCTGAGCGGGATTCGCGACGGCCACCGGGTTCGTGAACAAGACGGCATTGGGAATCACGATGTGGCGTCCCTCGGGAGTCTCGATGATGGTGGCGCGAGTCTGAATGTCCTTGACGACGCCTTCCATGCCGGTGACGGAAATGAGGTCTCCGATCTTGAACGGCTCATGGATCAGCAACAGGATACCGGCGAGAAAATTCTGGAGAATGTTCTGGAAGGCGAAGCCGATGGCGACGCTGCCGATGCCGAGGATCTTGATGAGGTCGACGAGGTGAAAGGAAGGGGCGAGAATCGCGAGAGAGATGAGCAGGCCGAGGATGACGATCGTCAGCTGAGTGAGCTGGCCGAGCAGTATGCCGAGGGTGAGGCGGCGTTGACGGCGCTGGGCGAGGCGTCGCACGAAGGCCTTGGCAAACGAGGCGAGGACGATGGTGACGAAAAAAGCGAACGCGGCGAGAAGAAGGTTCGGAAGGAGCCCGACGGCGGAGTTGACCATGTGACCGCCGCTCTTCCATGCATTCGAGAGGTCGAATTTCACTTTTTGGGCATTGCCAACCATGCTCGTTTCTCGCGCGCCGGCCGCCTCAGCAGATGCTGGAGGGCGGGGAGGAGCGGGCTGGGGGGAATTGTTCCGCGCGAGCGCAGCGAAAGACCATCGGGTTATACCTGCAGGGAACGGCGGCGAAAGCATGGAGGCCGCGCGGTGCGGCGCGGGGTTGCGCGGTGCGAACGATGGCGTAGAATACGCGACGCGCGAGAATTCGAAAGGCGACGCCATGAAAATCGGGAGTTCGTTTCTGCATCAGCTTCCCCGGCCCTGGGCGAAGGACTCGGAGTACACGTTGCTGCAAAATCTGCTGGAGCAGGCGGAAATCATCGACCAGAGCGGATTCGATTACCTGTGGGCGACGGAGCACCATTTTCTGGAGGAGTACTCGCACTCGTCGGCGCCGGAGATTTTCCTGGCGGCGTGCAGCCAGCGGACGAAGAAAGTGCGGCTGGGGCACGGAATCGTGCAGACGCCGCCCAACGTGAACCATCCGGCGCGAATCGCCGAGCGCATCGCGACGCTCGACCTGATCAGCGGGGGGCGATGCGAATTCGGCACCGGGTCCGGGGCGACGATCACGGAGCTGGGCGGATTTCACGTCGAACAGCCGGAGAAAAAGGCGATGCAGCTCGAAGGGATGCGCGTGGCGGTGCGCATGCTGGTGGAGGAGCCGTTCACCGGGTTCGAGGGTAAATATCTGACGGTGCCGCCGCGCAACGTGGTGCCGAAGCCGCTGCAGAAACCGCATCCGCCGCTGTGGATGGCCTGCTCGAGGCGGGAGTCGATCCTGGATGCGGCGCGGCTGGGAGTGGGCGCGCTGACATTTTCGTTCGTGAGCCCGGACGAGGCGCGGCAGTGGGTGAAAGATTATTACGCGGTGATCGAGAACGAATCGGTGCCGCTCGGATATTCGGTGAACCCGAATTTCGCGGTGGCCACGCCGTTCCTCTGCGATACCGATGAGGTGCGGCTCGAGCACGTGCGGAAGGAGAGCTACGGATTTTTCCTCTACGGGCTGGGGCATTACAGCTTCTTCGGGCAGCACCGTCCCGGAGCGACCGACATCTGGCGAGAATTCACGACGGCGCCGTCGAAGGACGCGAAGTCGCTGGTGGTGGGTCCGCAGACGTGCATCGCAACGCCGAAGTCCATGCGCGAGCGAATGCGCGAATTCGAGGACGCCGGGATCGATCAGGTGATCGGGGTCGGACAGGTGGGCCGGGTGCCGCACGAGCTGACGTGCTCGTCGTTCCGGCTATTCGCAAAGGAAGTGTTGCCGGAGATCAAGGAGCGCGACGCGGCGGGCGCGCGGCAGAAGGCCGAGCGAAACGCGCGGATCATCGAAAAGGCGATGGCGCGGAAGCCGAAGGAAGCGCCGGTGGAAGTCGATATCGCGATTCCTTCGGCCGGGCACCACTAAGATCGAAACCGGCAGAAACAAAAGGGCGGGTCTGAGACCCGCCCGACAAACGGATTCGCGGACTGGGCGATGCGTGCTACATCGAGCCTTCGTCGCCGGAAGGGCCGTAGATCGAGGGCACCGGCACTTGGTTCATGCGCAGGTAGACCGAGAGCTGGCCGCGGTGATGGATGATGTGATTGAGGATCATGCTGCGGAGCACCTGAATGCGCGGCATGGAGAAGAAAGTCTTGCCTCCGTTCATGAGCGTCCACGTTTTGTGGAGCTCTTCGTCGCTGGCCTTCGCAATGGCCGCTCGGGCGCCCGCCACATTCTTGTCGAAGATATCGAGGAGCTGCTGGCGGGACTTCATCACGGTGGGCTGCATGGGCGTTCCGCCGGGCGGCGCGAAATCGAAGGTGTCGCCTTGAAAGGTGGCGGAAACGAAGCCGGCCATTTCGGCGATGTGGCCGGCGAGGCGTCCCATGGGCATCGAGGAGTTGTGCGGCTTCCAATCGACTTTGTCTTCGGGAACGCGCTCGAGGGTTTTTCGGGTGGTGGACATTTCGTAATCGAATTCAGGAAGAAACGCGTCGCGTATGGCCATCTAAGCCTCCATGTGTACGGTCGGAATGGATCGTTTTTTCGCCCCGTGGGATTCTAACTCAGGTTTGTGAACGGATTGTAACGGCGAAGTGGAGGGTGGGAGCTAGCCGCGGCCGCGTCCGGCGGCGCGCGTGAAGGCGCGGACGACGGTCTCGCTCTTGCGCGAGATGGCGGACTGAATCGGGTCGTGAACGATGGTGTCGCGGGGACTCGGGCGATGCGCCACTTCCTGCCGGGACTTGGTCTGCTTCCAGGTGTGCAGGATGCGATGGACGACGGTGATGTTGGGGCCGATCGCGAGAATCCAGAGGGCGATTTCCATGCGGTTCGAGAGCGCGGCGATGATCATCAGGACGAGCCGCTCGGGACGTTCCCAAAAGCCGATTTCGGAGGTGGGTACAAGAGACTCCGCGCGGGCTTTCGCATAGCTGACCATCACAGCTCCGGCCATGGCTGCGCCGGCCAGCACGGCGTAAAGGAAACGGTTGACGAGCGCGTAGTAGACAAGCAGGCCGAGGAAGAGGAGCAGGTCCGCGTAGCGGTCGAGAATGGAATCGAGGAATGCGCCGAAGAGCGAGACGCGCTTCTGGCGCCGCGCCACCGGGCCATCGAGCAGATCGCACAGGCCCGCGAGCACGATCATCCCGCCCGCGGCGGCAAATTCGCCCCTCGCGAAGAAAACGCCCGCGGCGACATTCGAGGCGAGAGCGGCCCACGTGATGACATTGGGATGGATGCCCGTGGGAGCCACGAGGTCTGCGAGGCGATCGATTGGCCAGGAGAGGTACCGGCCGATTTTCGGCGTCAACATAACGATGGGGCGAGCTTCGCCCGCCTAATCCTCGTCTTCGTAAATCGTGGTCAAGCGGACGACCTCGTATTCCTTCACGCCGGCCGGAGTGGTGACGGAAACTTCGTCGCCAACCTTTTTGCCCAGCAGGGCGCGGCCGATGGGGGAAGTCGTCGAGATCAAACCCTTGGCGGCGTCCGCTTCCTCCACCGTAACCAGCTTGTACTCGATTTTGGTGGATTTGGCAGTATCGAGCACCACAATCTTGGAACCGTAAGCGGCGCGGTCTTTGGGCAGGTTATTGAGATTGAGCATGGAGAGGTCGGCCATGCGCTTGTGAAGCTGGCCGAGCCTGGCAGCGACATAGCCCTGCCGCTCCTTTGCGTACTTATACTCCGCATTTTCAGAGAGATCGCCGTGCGCCCGCGCGACTTTAATCTCTTTGGGCAGCTCGTCGTGCAGCTCGTGTTCGAGAGCAGCGATTTCGTCCTTCAGCTTCTTCTTAATTTTTTCCGTGAGGTCGGTCATTTTGATCGAAGAACCGAAAATCTGGCTGGGTTAGTACGTGCTGCAAGCCCCTGACAGGGGGATTATAGAGGATTTTGAAGCCCGCTCGCAAATCGTGAGAGGCAGCCGGGGTGTGCCAAAGCTGGCCGCTGACGGATGGAGGAACCCCGGCGCCGGGATCGGCGGCCGGGCGATGCAACCCGCCGCGACGGAGGCCAACGGTTCAGACGGAAGCCTTGAGCGGCCTTTGTTGAGACTTGTATTCGCCTGGAACAGAGCGGAAAGCGATGCATAGGCGGTTCCAGGTGTTGATGGCGGCGACGGCGAGGCTCAGGTTGATCAGCTCTTCCGGGGTGAAGTGCTGCTTGACGCCGTTGTAGATTTCGTCCGAGACGTGGCCGTCGGCGACCAGGGTGAGCGCTTCGGCCCACGCCAGGGCGGCGCGCTCGCGGTCGGTGTAGAAGGGGCTCTCGCGCCAGGCGTTGAGCATATAGAGACGCTGCTCGGACTCGCCGAGGGCGCGCGCATCTTTGGTGTGCATATCGATGCAGTAGGCGCAGCCATTGATCTGCGAGGCGCGAATCTCGACGAGTTGGAGGAGAGTGTGATCGAGGCCGCAGTTATTGACGTAGTGCTGCAGCGCGGCCACGGCTTCGTAGGCTCCCTTGGGGGCGACCTTGAAAAGATTGAGGCGAGGTTCCATCGAGTCTCCTTTCGAGGGCTCAAAAACAGACTACACCCGTTCGCCGAGGAGTCGCCAATCGAGCCGCCGCACGCGACCCGGCCAAAATGGCAACGCCGCGCATGGCGACCGCGGGTTGGCGTTAGAATGAGTGGGCGCAGGGGCGCGGAGACGACGTGAATCTCGAACTGACCGAAGAACAGAAGCTGCTGGAACGCAGCGTGCGGGAATTCGCGCAAGCGGAAGTGAAGCCGCTCGCCGCGGAACTCGACGAGACGGGACGGTTCCCGCGCGAGACGCTGCGCAAGGCGGCCGAGCTTGGACTGACGGGAATCTCCGTGGCCGAGGAGTGGGGCGGCGCGGGAATGGATCACATGTGTTACGCGATCGTGATGGAGGAGATCGCGCGCGTGTGCGCCTCCACGAGCGTGATTCTTTCGGTGCAGAATTCGCTCTACTGCGGCACGGTCGAGAAATTCGGCACCGACGAGCAGAAGAAGAAATTCCTGCTGCCGTTCGCGCGCGGCGAGAAAATCGGCTGCTACGCGCTCACCGAGCCTCAGGCCGGATCGAATGCCGCCGCGCTGAAAACCAAGGCGGTGCTGAAAGGCGACCGCTACGTGGTGAACGGCACGAAGGCGTGGATCACGAATGGCGGGGTGGCGGATGCGGGCGTGATTTACGTCAACACGCAACCGGAAAAGGGCGAGAAAGGAATCACGGCGCTGGTGATCGAGAAAGGGACGCCGGGATTTTCGGTTGGCAAGGAAGAAAAGAAAATGGGCATCCACGCGACGGCGTGCGTGGAGCTGTCTTTCGCCGATTGCGAAGTGCCCGTCGCAAATCGCATCGGAAACGAAGGCGACGGCTACAAAATCGCGCTGACCACTCTCGACGGCGGGCGCATCGGCATCGCGTCGCAGGCGACGGGAATCGCGCAGGGCGCGTTCGACGCGGCGCTGGCCTACGCGAAGCAACGGCAGGCTTTCGGCCATCCGATCGCGGAATTCCAGGCGATCCAGTTCATGCTGGCGGACATGGCGACGGAAATCGACGCAGCGCGGCTGCTCGCGCGGCGCGCGGCCTGGAAGCAGGACGCGGGCCAGCGGTTTTCGATGGAGGCGGCCATCGCCAAGCTCTTCGCGAGCGAAATGGCCACGCGGGTGGCGCACAAAGCCATCCAGATTCACGGCGGCAACGGCTACAGCCGCGAGTATCCCGTCGAGCGCGCGTATCGCGACGCGCGCATCACCGAGATCTACGAAGGCACCAGCGAAATCCAGCGTCTGGTGATCGCCGGGTGGGTGCTGAAATCGCGCTAGAGGCTGTCTCGCACGGAGCCGGCAAGCGTCCGTTCGCCGCAGGCTCGCGACACCAGACGGGCCGTGGGAGTCGTTGTATTCTTGTCCGATGCTGGAACTGGACTGCGGGCAGGACTTCGATCCGGAGCGCGAAGAGGAGTTCTTTGCGACGGTGCCGGCGCGGGCGGGCGTCCTGCTGGTCGAGATGCGCGCGGCGGGAGCCGAGCCGTACCTCGTGCGCACGGCCGATCTGCGGCGCGCGGCCGAGCGACTGCTGGGCGAGCCCGAAGTGGCGTCGAAGCGGCTGAACCTGCGCGGGGTGGCGGCGGGGATCCGCTACCGGGCGACGGGATCGAAATTCGAGCAGACGTTCGCTTTCTACGAGCACGCGAAAAAGAATTTCCCGGGCAGGTACCGCGCGTTGCTGCGGCTGCGCGGGCCGGCGGTGCTGAAGGTGAACCTGCGCAACGCGTATCCGCGCTGCTATGCAACGCGGCGCATTCGCGCGGATGAGGGATTCTACTTCGGTCCGTTCCTTTCGCGGCGAGCAGCGGACGGGTTCGCCGAAGGCTTCCTCGACTTTTTCAAGATTCGCCGCTGCCAGATCAAAATCCGGCGCGATCCGAGTTTTCCGGGGTGCATCTATTCCGAAATGAAGATGTGTCTCGCGCCGTGCTTCGCGGGTTGCACGAAGGAAGAATACGACACCGAGGTGGGGCGCGTGTTGGACGCGTTGGCATCGTCGGGCGAGGCGCTGACGGCGACGCTCGAGCGCGAGAGGGAAGCGGCGAGCGAAGCGCTCGATTTCGAGCGAGCGGCGGCGGTGCACAAGCGCGTCGAGAAAGCGACGGCCGCGTTGCGCGGGCTGCCGGAAATCGCGCGGCGCGTGCAAGATCTGGACGCGGTGATCCTGGAGCGCGCGGCCGAGGAAAAAACGGTCGCCGTCTTTCCGTTGCGGGGCGGAAAACTCGACGATCCGATATTTCTCCGCTTCGGCGAGATTTCGAGCAATCCGCGGTCGGTCGAATCGATGATTCGGGAGAAGCTCGAGCAGGAGCCTGCGGTTCCGGCCGAAAAAGCGGGTGATGTTGCGACCGAAGCCGGAAGCGCGGCGGACACGAATTGGCGCGTGAGATACGGGCTCCGCGAAGCGCCCGCCGAGCTCGGCGAGCACCTGACGCTCGTGGCGCGGTGGTTCTATTCAAAGCCGCGCGAGGGAGAAATTCTCTTTCGCGCCGGCGAGTGGCCCTACCGGCGCATCCTGCGCGCGTGCGCGAGACTGCTCGCGCCTCCGGGTCCCGCTCCTGCCGAAACGGTACAGCCAAATCCCTGAGCAAATCGGGCGACAATCCCGCCGGAACGTCCGCGGTTACATCGTACAATTGAAGAACATGGCCACGCCTGATCCATCGAGGAATTCCGGCAGCGCAGTTGAATGGGGCCGCTCGCGTTTTCGCGATACGGTGCGTTCGCTGAAGCACCGCAATTTCCAGTTGTTCTTCAGCGGGCAGCTGATTTCGCTGGTGGGGACGTGGATGGACACGGCGGCGGAAGCGCTGTTGGTCTACCGGCTGACGGGGTCGTCGCTTTTGCTCGGGACGGTGGCGTTTGCCGGGCAGATTCCAGTGGCGCTGTGTGCGACGGCGGGCGGATACGTGGCGGACCGCTTCGACCGGCGCAAAGTGGTGATCGCGACGCAGACGCTCTCGATGATTCTGGCGGGCGTGCTGGCGTTTTTAACGCTGACGCATCGCGTGACGGTCGGCGAAGTAATCTTGCTCGCGGCACTGATGGGAGTGGTGAACGGGTTCGACATACCGACGCGGCAGGCTTTTCTGGTGCAAATGGTGGGCCACGAGGACCTGATGAATGCGATCGCGCTGAATTCGTCGATGTTCCAGGGCGCGCGCGTGATCGGTCCTGTGATCGCCGGGATCATCGTGTACAAGATCGGCGAGGGCTGGTGCTTCTTCGCGAATTCGGCGAGCTACATCGCGGTGATCGCGGGGCTGCTGATGATGCGCGTGGTGCCGCGGAAGCTCGAGCCCCGCAATGATTCGCCTCTCGAACACGTGGCCGAGGGTTTCCGATTCGCGCGCAATACCGCGCCGATTCGAGCGCTGCTGCTGCTGATCGCGCTGGTAAGCCTGGTGGGGATGCCTTATTCAGTCCTGATGCCGGTGTTCGCCGTGAAGATCCTGCACGGCACTGCGCGCACCTACGGCATTCTGATGGGAGCGATCGGAGTGGGCGCGTTGATCGGCGGGCTCACGCTGGCCTCGCGGCGCGGAGTGAAGGGACTCGGGCGCTGGATCGCGATGGCGTGTGGAGGATTCGGCACCGGGCTCATTTTATTTTCGCTCTCGCGCTGGTACCTGCTGTCGCTGTGCCTGCTGGTCCCCATGGGATTCTCGATGATGACGCAGATGGCGTCGTCGAACACGTTGATCCAGGTGATGGTGCCGGACCGGCTGCGGGGCCGGATCATGGGCGTCTACTCGATCGTGTTCATGGGAATGGCGCCGCTCGGATCGTTGCTCTATGGCGCGCTGGCGGAGCGCATCGGCGCGCCGCACACGTTGATGCTGGGAGGAGCGATCGCGATTTGCGGGGCGATTCTTTTCGCCCGCAACCTGCCGAAGATTCGCGTGGAGGCGCGGCAACTGATCGTGGCGCAGGGGATGGCGGGCGGCGAACCCGCGCAGGAACCCGGCGTGACGGCGGTGACGCCCGATCCCTAGCGGGCCGGGGTGGCCCGGGCGTTCTGATATACTGCGCGCCACAAAAATCCGCATCGAAAGAGATTAGAGAGCGATGTCCACTCCCGCCACACTCAGCCGCAAGCGCATTCCGGGTCGCGCCACGGCGCAGGGCACGTTGCGCTACGCGGCACGATTTCAGGGTCGCACGGCCGCCGGACACTTCCGCGAAATTCCGGGAGGGCTGCTGTTTTCGTCGATCGGGATCGGAACTTACCTCGGCGAGCCGGACGAGCGGACCGATCGAGGATATGCGGAAGCGGTGGTGGCGGCGGTCGAAGGCGGCGTCAACGTGATCGATTCGGCGATCAACTATCGCCTTCAGCGCAGCGAGCGCTCGATCGGGACGGCGCTCGGGACGCTCGCCGCAAAGGGCTTCGCGCGCGATGAAATCGTGCTGTGCACCAAAGCCGGGTTCCTGACTCCGGACGGCGACATGCCGGACGACGCGAACGACTATTTTTCGCGCGAGTATCTCGAACGCGGCGTATTTCGCCCGGAGGACATCGCCGCGGGGTGCCATTGTATGACGCCACGGTATCTGGCCGATCAGCTCGACCGCAGCCTCGCGAATCTCGGCGTCGAATGCGTGGACGTCTTCTACCTGCACAATCCCGAGACGCAATTGGGCGACGTTTCCCGCGAGGAGCTCACGAAGAGAATACGGGAGGCGTTCGGGTTTCTGGAGTCGGCGGCGTCGAGCGGCAAGATCGGAGCGTACGGCCTGGCCACGTGGAACGCTTTCCGCGAGGAGCCGAAGTCGCCGGGATATCTCGCCCTGGCGGAGATCGAGGAGATCGCGCGCGATGCCGGTGGCGCCGACCATCACTTTCGATTCGTCCAGCTGCCGGTAAACCTGGCGATGCCGGAAGCGCTGATCCGCCCGAATCAGGTGGTGCAAGGCAAAACGCTGGCGATGGTGCAGGCGGCGCGGCTGCTGGGGATCACGCTGGTGTCGAGCGCGTCGCTATTGCAAGGGCAGCTCACGCGAAATCTGCCGGCGTATATCGGTGCGGCGCTGGGGCTCAAGCACAATTCGGAGCAGGCGCTGCAGTTTGCGCGGTCGGTGCCGGGCGTCACGACGGCGCTCGTGGGCATGAGCCGCGTGGAGCATGTTCGCGCGAATCTGGCGCTGATAGGGGTCGAGCCCTCGCCGCGCGACCAGTTTCTGAAGCTGTTCGAGCCGCGAAGCTAGATTTCGCGGAGACCCTGTGCGTCGCCGGCGTCAAACCAGGCATCGATCGCCGAGCCGACCTGGTCGAGGCGGCCGGTGAAGAAATGATCGACGCCGTCGACGATCGCGAGGGTCTTCGGCTCGGGCAGCGTGGCGAAGAGATTTTCGATATTCGCGCGCGAGCCGAACTGGTCGTTCCCGCCCTGGATGAATAGCTTCGGCTTCGCGCAGGCGCGTAGGTAGCTCATGTCGACGTTATCGACGGGCAGCCCGAGCCCGATGAGTTTCTCGACGCGCGCGTCTTCGCATCCCACGCGGAGGCCGACCCACGATCCGAAGCTGAATCCCGCCAGCAGGAGGGGCTTGCCGGGAAATTCGGCGGCGAGGTAGTCGAGCGCCGTTCGAACGTCGTCCTGTTCGCCGCGTCCTTTGTCGTGCTCGCCTTCGCTTTGTCCCGTGCCGCGAAAATTGAATCGCAGGACTGGCGCGCCGCGACCGTGGAGTGCCTTTGCCGCCTGGTAGACGACTTTGTTGTGCATCGTGCCGCCGAAAAGTGGGTGGGGATGGCACACGACGGCGGCAAGAGCAGGGTCGGGCGCCGCGGATGTCCAGAGCATGGCCTCGAGGCGGCCGGCTGGGCCTGCGAGGAAGAAACTGCGATGGAAAATGTCCGCCATGAAGAGAGGCCCGAGAGATCGTGGCTTTGCGCGAATCGCGCGTTCAGGAACTGCCGACCTTCGAAGTCCGCGCGACATCCGAATGGCCGTTGCGGTCGGCGCCCTTGGTCCATTCGGCGACGACCGATGTGAGCGCGGGCTGCTGGCTGGCGAGCGCGACGCCATTTGACGCACCGTTCGACGGCTCCGGAGGCGCATCGACGCGAATCACGCGCGCCGAGATTTCACCCGCCTTGGCCCAGTCACCCCAGGGAATTTTCGCCAGCACGAGCTCACCGATTCGATAGGAGCGGGCGCTTTCGAAGCGCACGCCGTGGTTCGAAATATTTTGCGTCATCGATTCTTCGGGCCACTGGCTGCCCGCCGGGCGCACGAAGATCGGCAAGGCAAAGGAGAAGCGCGCGGACCTTCTGCGTTCGTCGCTTTCCGCGCGCGGCGTCTCGCGCGGCGGGAGCAAAAGCTGCAGCCCGACGTAGAAGCCGCCCTTCGCGCCCCCATGGACGCGCGCGACACGCGCAGGGGTCTCCGGCTGGATCGCGGCGGGCGAAACTTCGAACGGGTATGCGACCCAGACGCGCGCCTGCGGATGGCAGGGCTCGTCGCGGCGGATCAAGAGGCCTTCGCGGGATACGTCGATCGTTTCGGTGATTTCAAGGCGCATGCCCAGCGGACCGAGCCAGCGAAGCCGCGCCGGCAAGTGAAGCCGGGCGCGCGGCGACTTTCGCAGGTCCACCGGCGTGACCGAATCGGGCATGGGCGTACATCCTAGCCGCGGGAAGCGCTCAGGTCAAACCTTGCGCGCGGGCGTGTATCTAAAAGCGAATAGAAGGCGGCAATTCTAATCCGGGCTAAAATCGATTGCGCGGTGCAGGCAGCGATGGTAGCGTGGGCGCAGTCGAGCACAAACGAGGGGCGCTGATGGAAGACAGTGTGGAACGGCGCGCGGCGCGGCGTTTTTCGATGATGCTTCCGCTCAAAGTGCGTTTTTCGGCGAGCGAGGGCGTGATCGAAAAGCAGGGCGAGACGCGCGACGTGAGTTTTCGCGGGCTGTATTTCCTGATCGAAGCGACCGTGGAAACCGGGAGTTCCATCGAGTTCGTGCTCACCCTGCCGCAGCAGATCACGCTTGCGGGGGACGTCCACATCCGGTGCTACGCGCGGGTGCTGCGGGTCGAGCCGCACAACGGCCGGCGAGGCGTGGCGGCGCGGATCGAGCGCTACGAATTCCTGCCTGCCACGGCGTAGGCAGCGCCGCGATCGTTCCCGTTCCTTCGAGAATTTCCTTCTCTTATCTTCCGCGCTGAAGCAAGATTCTGGACTGGAGAATCGGCATGGCGCGCCACACTCTGCTCATCGACGCGGACGACACGCTTTGGGAAAACAACATCTTCTTCGAGAAGACGATCGATGATTTCATCACGCAGCTCGAGCATCTCGGCTACACGCGGGAATATATCCGGCACATCTTGAACGAAACCGAGCATCGCAACATCCGCCAGCACGGTTACGGCGTGCGCAGTTTCCGCCGTTCGCTCGAGGATACGTACCTGAAGCTGGCGGGCAATTCGGCTCGACGCGAACTCATGAAGGAAATCGAGCGGATGGCGCACGAACTCGAAAACACGCCGCCGCACATCCTGGATGGAGTCCCGGAAACGCTCGCCTATCTCGCGAAGCATCACCGGCTGATCCTGCTGACGAAGGGCGAGCCCGCCGAGCAGGCGGCGAAGGTGGAGCGCTCGGGATTGCAATCCTATTTCGACGCGATCGAAATCGTGCTCGAGAAGGAACAGTCCACGTACGGCCGCATGATCGAGCAGTTCAAAATCGTGAAGTCTCACGGCTGGATGGTGGGCAACAGCCCGCGCAGCGACATCAATCCGGCGCTGCAATCGGGCCTCAACGCCGTGTTCATCCCGCATTCGGCGACCTGGGAGCTCGAGAAGGCCGAGCTCGAGAGCGGCACCGGGCGGCTCCTGATCCTCGCGGCGTTCCGCGAGCTTCGCGGCCACTTCTAACCGCGCAGCCGAAGCATCCGTTCGCGTCGGAGCGCACGCTCCGGAACACAGGCCAAATTGTCCGCGGCGCGGGGGCCCGCGCGCCTTCCCGTCCGCGCCTTTCCGCGGCTAAGATTTCGGTATGGCCAACGCAATGCAAGTCGCAACCATCACGGACTACCGCAAAGAGTTCGCCGATTTCGGCGACGCGATCTACATGAACGTTTCCTATCAAGGCCCGCTGCCGCTGGTAGCGGTGCGGGCGGCCGAAGAGGCGCTCCGGTGGAAGATGCTGCCGTTCCACATTCCGGATGGCGCGCATTTCGACCTGCCCGATCGCGTGCGCGAGAAGATCGCGCGGATGATCGGCGCGCGGGCGGACGACGTGGCGATCACCACGGGCGCCAGCGCCGGAGCGGCCTGCGTGGCCGCGGGCATCGACTGGCAGCCCGGGGATGAAGTGCTGATCGGCCAGCGCGAATTTCCGGTGCATTACGCAAGCTGGCTCGCTTACGAGGCGGCGGGCAAGCTGAAGATGCGGGTGATTTCGCCCGCCGGGCGGTTCATCACGGCGGACGACTACATCCGCGAGATCGGGCCGCGAACGCGAATCGTATCCGCGAGCCTCGTGCGATTCGACGACGGCGCCCGGCTCGATGCGGCGCGCGTGGCCGAGGCATGCCACGCAGTGGGCGCGATGCTGCTGCTCGACGCGAGCCAGTGTACGGGCGCCATGCCGATGACTGTCGCGGAGCTCGGCGCGGACTTCATCGTTTGCAGCGGATATAAGTGGCTGCTCGGTCCCTACGGGACGGGATTCTTCTGGGTCTCGCCGGAAGCGGGCGAGCGGCTCAAGATAGGGCCGGTGAATTACCAGGCTCTCGAAGGCGCTCGGAATTTCGCGGGACTACCGGCAACGAACCTGCGAACCGTGCCGGGGGCGCGCCGTTGGGACGCCGCCGAAACTGCGAACTTCACGAATCTGGCGGCGCTCGACGCGTCGCTCGACCTGGTGCTGGGCGTCGGCGTCGAGGCCGTGGCACAGCACAATCACTCGCTGGTGAAGCAAATCATCGAACGTTTGCCGGGAAGCCGCTGCGCCCTCGCTTCGCCGGCCGAACGCGAGCGCCGCGGGCCGTACGTGTGCATCGCAGGCGGGGATGCGAACGAAACGAAAGCGCTTTGGGAGAGGCTGCGCGAGAATCGCGTATTCGTCAGCTTGCGCGAGGGCTCGATCCGGATCGCGCCGTATCTCTACAACACATCGGAGCAGACTTCGCGCCTGATGGACCTGCTCTCGTAGTTTCGCGCGCGTGCAAGAAGAGGTAGCCCGGAACGTGGTTCGCTCCGGGCCGGGAATGGGCGCGCCCGGCTGACGCGTGGATCCACTACTTCATTTGGAATAACTTCTCGTAATCCTTGTTGTTTTCGTCGCAGATGTATTCCTGCAGATACCATTCGGGATGCAGCGTGAAGGTTCCGGCTTCCGTCCACGGCGCCGCGAAGACATTGGGATCGTCGATGGTCGCCGAATATTTCAGGGTATCGTAGGCGGTGCGCTCGAAGCGTTCGACCACGTGATAGGCGGTCGTGTGCCGGTACTCGCCGACGGATACTTTATCGTTGAAGCCGATGGCATCTACCACCAGCGTGTCGCCCTCCCAGTGGCCCACGGAATTGCCCATCCACGTAGGATCGAGGTCTTTCGGATGCGCTCGGCCGTCGGTCGGAATCACACGGAAATATTCGCCCGCCTCGTACAGGATCACGACTTCGAAGGAGTTCTGGACGATCTGTATCGGATAAGGCTCGCCGATGACGTCCGGCACGCCGCGCGGCAGGCAGTGCTCGCCGAGCGAAAACGTGTATTCGGGCCCGACGTGGTATTTCTCCGCGCCGGGTTTCAGTGTGATTTCGTCGATTGCGTGAATCGAATGGTAAGGCGCGATGTAAATTCCGTTGAGATCGGGGTGGCCGTCGGGCATGCGTGGGACGGGCCTGTTTGCGAGCGAGTCGTCGGCGGCGAGAGCCGTCTCGACGGCAGCGGGAATGGTGCCGGCGACGACTACGGTGACGAGCCGAGCATCGACGATCTTTCCCCCGGGGCCGAGCACGCGCAGCGTGTAGGTAGTCGTCACGCGCGGAGTGACCATCATGCTGTCGCGCACGGCGACGATTCCGACGCCCGGATCGAGCGTCACGCGGTCCGCGTTGACCGCCGACCATTCGAGCGTGGCGGATTGCCCCGGCTGGATGGCGCCGGGAGTGGTCGTGAAGCTGTCGATGTGCGCTGCGGGTCCCACGGGGAATCCGTCGCGGGGCAGCGGCTGCTGCGCTGGTTGAGCTTGCTGCGCCTGCACTACGAACGCGAAGGCGGCCAGGGCCGCCGAAATGGCAATCGCTCTCGCGAGGTGTTTCGAAATTCTCATGAGGTGTCCACCCAAGAGCAGGGCCGGTGGTCGGCTCAGTCGCCGGCCCCGATTCTTTTCCCGCGCATCCTATTCTCCTGTTGCCGCGGATACAACGAATTTCGACCATTTCTGGTTTTGAGGCGAAGAGAAGAAACGAGGCTAGACGCGATTCTTACTGGGCTTGGTGGCGTTTTTCGTGAGGTGCCAGGCGCCGCACCAGGAGCAGAGATAGGCGCTGAGATCCTGCGGAGCGTGGTTGGTCGCAATCTGGTGCGCGGCGGTTGCCAGCGCTTCGCCTTCGGTGGCGTACTTGCGTTTTCCGCTCACCGGGCATTTCGATTCCGCATTCACGTGTTCGAACTCCGTGGCTTCAGCGTCCCATTACGCATGCTCGAAAGCAAAGAGATTCATGCGGCACCGGGACGGAGCCCGCGGGTGTCGAGGCGCGTCACTTTTTCGAAGCGGACCTGGGGCCGAGGCAGCCGGATTTTCCATCTGTAGGCTAGACTGGCCGTCGGATACCTGCGATGCGGACTCTGCGGATGATCGGCGCGATCGCATTGCTGCTTGCCGCGCTTACTGCGGCGACGCAGTCGCGCGCGCAAGGAACCGGAAACGCGATGCTTCATGCCGACGACGGCGCGCTCGTGACCGCCGAGGGAGCGCCCGTTCAGTTACGCTGCGTGAACCTCAGCCCATGGCTCGATCCGGAGCCCTACCTGATCGGCAAGGCTCTACGCGGGCTCACGCGTTCACCCTCGGAGATCAAGCAGAAGCTAGCGGATGTGGTTGGCGCGACGGATGCAGAAGCTTTCTGGCGCCAATGGGAGGACGCATTTATGACGCGAGCAGATTTCGCGCGTCTTGAGGCGCAAGGATTCGATTGCGTCCGCTTGCCGATCAACTACAAGAGTATCGTCGCGCGATCGCCGAGCGGAGCGGTGGAACTCGATGACGCGGCGCTGGCGCCAATCGACCACGCGGTCGCCTGGGGAGGCGAGTATCACATCTACGTGATCCTCGATCTCCACGCGGCGCCCGGCGGGCAGAACCCGGTGTCGACCGTGTCGGACGTGCCCTCGGACAATGCCGTCGCGCAGTTGTGGACGGGGCCAGAAGCGCGCGCGAATCAGAAAATGACCGTCGAAGTGTGGCGTGCACTGGCCGCGCGATATGCGAGGGCGCGCTCGGTCGGCGGCTACGATCTGCTCAACGAGCCGGCGCTGCCGTCGGGGGTGCCGAAGGACGAGCTCATCCATCTTTACGATTCGATCACCGCAGCGATCCGCTCGGTCGATCCCGGTCACACCATCATTCTCGAGGGCGACGCGTATGCCCACGATTTCTCTTTCTTCCCGCCGCCGACGGATTCGAATGTGATGTACGAGTTTCACGAATATTCGTTGCTGAATTCCGCGTGGCGCAAACCGAATCAGAAGGCGCTCGATCCGTTTCTCAAGTTGCGTACGGAGCGACACGTTCCGTTGTGGCTCGGCGAATTCGGAGAGGAAACCTTCGATTGGCAGGCGCAAATGGTCCAGCTGATGAAGAACAACCGGATCGGATGGGCCGTGTGGCCGTGGAAACGGATCGACCTCGGGAACGGTCATCCAGCGGTCGAAAGCATCGATCTGCCGGACGCGTGGGAGAAGCTTTTCCGCTATCTCGTGGGAGCGTGGTTCAGCGGCAAGCCGGATCGAGCCTCAGCCGAGCGGGGAATGGCGCAGATGCTCGAAGCGATCCGCACCGAGAATTGCACCGAGAGCGGGCTTCTGGCGAAGGCGCTCTCGGCACGATGACGCGAAGCTAGACGTGTCCGTCCGCGCTCAATCGCTGGCCACGGCGACTTCTTCCATCGGCATCTCCCGCAAGCGCGACTTCTCGCGGTGCGCCCGAAGCCTCAGGAAGGGCTGCTCGAAGCCATAGAAAGATGCCGCAGCGGCGCACAAGGCGAGAGCGACGTTTACCGGGAAGAGCGTCATCCACGAGTGCACGTGCGGATTGAAGAAGGGCATCTGCCAGATGTAGAGGCTATAGCTCAGCGCTCCCAGCCACACGACGGGGCGCCAATTCAAAACGCGAGGGCGGGTAAGAATCGCGTTCTGGATGCAAAGCGCGATGCCGAAATTGAAGATCGTAGTTGCCGAGTATCCAAACATTTCGGGGAGGTGTCCCAAGCCGTAGCTCTGCGGGTCTCTCATCACGAGGTAGCCCAGAGCCGGCACCGAGATCGTGGCCGCCCAGATGAGTGGAAATCCTTTCCATTTGAAAGACTCCCGGTATTTTTCGAGTTGAGGCTGGTAAAGCGCGAGCAGGCAACCGGTCGCCACGAAATCGGCGACGGAGGGGAAATAGCGGAAGACTCCGCCGATGTAACCCGCCTTCGTGAAGGCGTACCGGCAGATCGGCGAAATGATGATCGTGGCCCAGGCGAACCTGCGCTGCGCCTTCGGGCCGAGGATCACCGCGAGCGGCCAAAGCAGATAGAACTGCTCCTCGACCGAAAGAGACCACAAGTGGTTGAACACCCATGGCGTATGTGGCGCATAGGACGAAAGGTAGGTGTAAGCCCACAGTAGATCGCCTGTGGTCATAGTGGCGTGATAGAGCAGCGTCATAACGATGAGGAAGAGATAAGCGACCGGAAGAATCCGATATGCGCGCCGGATGTAGAACTGCTTCAAGTCGACGGTGCCCGTGTTCTTTCGCTCGCGCAGCAGCAGCGTCGTGATAAGGAATCCGGACAGAATGAAGAAGATTCCCACGCCGCAATGAGCGTAAGTATCCTCGACCCAGCTGGGGCGAACCGGCGACCCGTTGCTATACGTCGCGTGAGTGATCAGCACGATGAGGATCGACGCAGCTCGAAGTCCATCCAGGGAAGGGATGCGAGTCGAACCTTTGTCGCTCGATAGTCCCGGCGCAGGCGCGCTGGCCCCAGCAGGGACGCGGCGGCTGGCCTCGGCCATTGCCGGTCTCCTCGTTTGATGTCTTGGGGCAACCTGGGGTGGGAGAAACAGGGCCCGACGGAAGACGTGAAGTCGATCTTTGACTTCGCCCTATTGGATAGAGGAGACGCGCGGAAGGTGACGCTCGCGACTCGCGGTTATGATGGAAGCTTGTCGAGGGACCGACGAGTCCACAGCTTCAGAGGCCTGCTGGGCCGTGCAATCGTGAATCCTAATCTGCTAAACTGAATCGAATTAACTGTATCCGCGAGTTCTACCCGGGCCAACAGGCAACTCCGCGGCAGCTACCTCAAGACAGGAAGGTACTGAAAGGTGCGGAATTGACGGCAGCGAACAAACCGTCGGTGGTGCCCGGCGCGCCTATCTCAGGGAGCGGACCCGGCGACCACTTGCTCGATCACATCGGCAATACGCCGCTGATTCGCTTCGAGCGCACCGGCCGGGAATACCCGAACGTGGAGATCGGCGCGAAAGCCGAGTGGTTCAATCCGGGTGGATCGGTGAAGGACCGGGCGGCGTACTCGATGATCCGCGACGGCGAGCGCCGCGGGGCGCTTCGGCCGGGCAAGGTGATTCTCGACGCCACCAGCGGCAACACCGGCATTGCGTACGCCATGATCGGCGCGGCGCTGGGTTACAAGGTGAAGTTGTGCCTGCCGTCGAGCGCGTCACCCGAGCGGAAGCAGATCCTCGCCGCGTACGGCGTCGAAATCGTCTACACGCCCGGCGATGAGGCCACCGACGGCGCGATCCGCCGCGTGCGCGAAATCTACCAGGCCGATCCGGACAAGTACTTCTATCCCGATCAATACAGCAATCCGGCGAATCCCGCGGCACACTACACCACCACGGCTCCGGAAATATGGGAGCAGACGGGCGGGCGAATCACGCATTTTGTCGCCGGGCTTGGCACGAGCGGCACTTTCGTCGGCACCACGCGCCGCCTGAAGGAGTTGAATCCGAAGATTCGGTGCATCAGCATGCAGCCCGACTCGGGCTTCCACGGACTCGAAGGGCTGAAACACATGCCGACCAATCTCGTGCCGTCGATCTACGACGCGAATCTGGCCGATGAGAATATGGAAGTCCGCACCGAGGACGCGCAGCAGATGGCCCGACGCCTTGCGCGCGAAGAGGGAATTCTCGTGGGCGTAAGCGCTGGCGCGGCGCTGTGGGCGAGCCTCGAAGTGGCACGGCGAGTACCGAAAAACGAACGGGCGGTGATCGTGACAGTATTCCCCGATTCCGGCGAAAAATACCTGAGCGACCGTTTCTGGAGCGAAGAATGAGCGCCTTGCCGCTGAAAGTGCGCGAAGAGATGATGCGACGGATTCACGCGCACGGCATCGAAACCTACCCGCACGAGTGCTGCGGAGCGCTGCTCGGCCGGGATGGCGACGCCTCGCGAGAAGTGGTTGATCTGCTGCCGCTCGCCAACCGCCGCGACGACTCGCCGCGCAATCGTTTCGAGGTCACGCCCGAGGACGTCCGCTTGGCCGAGAAAACCGCCCGGGAGAAGAAGTTGGAGCTGGTCGGATGGTATCATTCGCATCCGGACGCCCCGGCGAGGCCGAGCGAGTACGACCGGGACCACGCGTGGCCCTGGTACAGCTATATCATTGTGAGCGTGCAGAAAGGCGAGCCCAAGGACACAACGTCCTGGCGGCTCCATGACGATCGTGCCGGATACGATCCGGAAGCCATCGAGATCATCGTGCACACCTCGAGCATCTAATCCGCCGAGGCAGCCGGGGTCCATAGGAGGAAGGGAATGGCGGTCAAGGTGATTATTCCGACGCCCCTGCGGGCGTACGCGGGGAAGCAGGAAAGCGTCGAGGTGCAGGCAAAGACCGTGGCTGAAGCGCTCGCGGCGCTCACGGGCACCTTCGGGGAGCTCAAGAAGCACCTTTTCTCCGACGATGGGCGGCTGCGCAGCTTCGTGAACGTTTACGTCAACGACGAAGATATCCGCTACCTGCAGAAGGACCAGACCCAGGTGCGCGAAGGCGACACAATCAGCATCGTGCCGTCCATCGCCGGCGGCTCGCGAATTTAAGCGGCCGAGCCGAGCGAGTGAGGAGTTTTTCCATGGCAACGAAGATAGGGGTTGCGGCGCCGTCTCCGGGAGACGAGAAGCCCAGGGTGTCGCTGTCCAAAGAAGAGGTGATGCGCTACAGCCGCCACCTGATCATGCCGGAAGTGGGCATGGACGGACAGCTGAAGCTCAAGCAGGCCAAGGTTCTTTGCATCGGGACGGGTGGACTCGGAGCGCCTCTCGGACTGTACCTCGCAGCTGCGGGCGTCGGACGCATTGGCCTGGTGGATTTCGATGTCGTCGATTCGACCAATTTGCAGCGCCAGGTTCTCTTCGGCACGAGCGACGTCGGCAAGCCCAAGATCCAGGCTGCCGCGGACCGTCTGCGCAATCTGAACCCCGACATTCAAATCGATACGTTCGAGGCGCATCTCTCGAGCGAAAACGCGCTCGACATCATGAAGGATTACGACATCGTCGTGGATGGGACGGACAATTTTCCGACGCGCTACCTCGTCAACGACGCCTGCGTAATCCTCGGCAAGCCCAACGTGTATGGCTCGATTTTCCGTTTCGAGGGCCAGATCACCATTTTTGGCTATCCTGACGGCCCTTGCTACCGCTGCCTGTATCCCGAGCCGCCTCCGCCTGGCCTGGTGCCCTCGTGCGCCGAGGGCGGAGTGCTGGGCGTGCTGCCGGGAATCGTCGGCACGATCCAAGCCGCGGAGACGCTGAAGCTCATCATCGGCAAGGGCGAGCCCTTGGTCGGGCGCCTGCTGCTCTTCGACGCGCTGGCCATGAAATTCCGCGAGCTCAAGCTCCGGAAGAATCCGGATTGCCCCGTGTGCGGCACGCACCCGACGCAAACGAAACTTATCGATTACGCCGAATTCTGCGGAATTCGTGGCGAGGAGGCCCCTGTGGCAGCAACCAACGTTCCGGAGATCACTCCGCGCGACCTTAAGACGCGGCTCGATCGTGGCGACGACCTTTACATTCTCGACGTGCGCGAGCCGCACGAATACCAGATCTGCAATCTCGACGGGCACCTGATTCCGCTCGGCGAGCTGGCGCGTCGCGTCAACGAGCTCGACAGTTCACGCGAGATTGTTGCGCACTGCCGCAGCGGCAAGCGTTCGGCGGAAGCGGTCGAGTTCCTGCAGAAGGCCGGCTTCCGCAAGATATGGAACTTGAAAGGTGGTATTCTCGCGTGGTCCGACGAAGTCGATCCGTCGGTCCCCAAGTATTAGTCGGCGTCGATTGAAAAAATCCCTCGGAGGCCCTGGAGGACTGAATGGCGGCAACGAAGCTGACGGTTCGAAATGATGGTTCGGTGAAGGTCGAGGGAGATTTCGAGATCGTCGACGCGGAAGGCAAGGCTTTCGGGCTCGGCGGCAGGCCCAACGCGGCGCTGTGTCGCTGCGGGCATTCGGAGCAGAAGCCGTTTTGCGACGGCTCGCACAAGAAGGTGAACTTTCAGAGCGTGATCCACGCCTTCGATCTGCCGCCCGTAACCCCGAAGGCATAAGTGGCAATCTAGGTAAGAAGCGCCCGGTCCTGTAACGATTCTACCCCGCCCTCACCCCGGGAGCGGGCGCTTGCGGCAAACTGCTAGAGCTGTAGGCTCCTCTTGGTGCTGTAATCAAAGAACTTAGATAGTACCAGAACTAATCAATCGATCGGCCCCGCAGTTGCACGTCTGATAACGGGCACGTGTACGTTTTCTGGGGGCATGTGTGGACCGCAGGGGGAATCTAGGGGAAAGTGTGTGGCTGCGGCTCGTCCTTGCGGGGACGGTCGCGGCTGTAGCGTATGGCGTCCTTCTGGTCGCGCTGCGCCGGTCTGTCTATCTGGCGGACCCCCTCCTGGGCTCTTACCTCGACATGGCGGGAAGTCTGATCGCGTTCACATTCGCGGCCAACGCCATGCTGCGCTTTCGCGGGGCGCACGACCGCATCTCGCTGATTCTCGCCTTCGGATTCGTGCTGGCGGGCCTGATTGAGGCGGCCACCAGCTTCTCCTTCTATCGGGGCATGCTCGTCACGCCCTCGGTGGGTTACGAAATCTCGCTCGCGTGGCTGGCCGGGCGGACGCTGCTCGGGGTCCTGCTGATTGCGGCGCTTGTCGTCGAGCGGCGCATACCTGTCTCGCGTGATCCGGGCAAGGAAATCGCGGGCGTGATGCTGACGGTAGGGGCCGTGGCCTACCTCACCAGCGTCTTCTATTTCATGCTGCCGCACGCGCCGAAGATTCAGCCGGGCGCGCTGATACCGCGTCCCTGGGATTTGCTGCCTGCGGCGATCTACCTGATTGCGGCGATCGCGTACGGACGCCGATTGACCCGGGCGAACGCCGCGCTCGACCGAGCCCTGTTCATCGCCGCGGGACTCAACGCACTTTGCCACGTCACGATCAGCCAGTCGCAGCGCGTCCTCGACGCGGCTTACATGTCCGCGCACGTTCTCATGGTGGCGAGTTACGCCGTGGTACTGGGCGGCACGCTGCTCGACAACGCCCACCTTTTCGACCAGATCAGCCGCCTGGCCATTTCCGACTCGTTGACCGGCCTCGCGAATCACCGGCAGCTCATCGACGTGCTGGAAAACGAGATCCAGCGGTCGCGACGCACCGGCCGGCGGTTCGCGGTCTTGCTGTTTGATCTCGATGGCCTGAAAAAAATTAACGACAAGTACGGTCACCTGACGGGCAGTCGGGCCATCAAACGCGTTGGTGCCGCGCTTCGCAGCGGGAGTCGGGCGATCGACACGCCGGCGCGTTACGGCGGCGATGAGTTCGCGCTCGTGCTGCCAGAAGCGGGTAAGCAGGAGGCCGAGCAGGCCGCCCTTCGCATCTGCGAACACATCATGCAGGACGGCGAGGAGCCGTTCATTTCCGTAAGCGTGGGCCAGGCCGTGTATCCCGAGGACGGGGTTTCGATCGAGCAGCTTTTGGGCGCAGCCGACCGGGGCCTCTACCAGATGAAGGGCAAGGGAGAAAAGAAGCTGCGTTTAAGCCAAGTCGTCGCTTGCTTGTAGGGCGGAGGGTGCGAGATGGCTCTGAGCATTGGTGCTCCGAAGAACTTCACGATTCCACGCCGCGAACCCCGGATGCCCATGGAGATCGGGGTCCACATTTCGGGACACGCCGCGATCCCGGGCACGGAAGCGACTTTCACTGAAAACGTCAGCGTGCGCGGCCTGCGCGTGCTGAGCGCCCGGCGATGGAAGACCAACGACCGCCTCACCATCACGACCCCGGCCGGATCCTTCCATTCCCTTGCCCGCGTGGCGTACTGCCAGATCGTTTCGGAGTCCAGTTTCGCCGTCGGGCTCGAACTGCTCGAGCCGACCGGCTCATGGGTCATCGGCGAGAAATCGAACTAAGAGTTGCGGGCGGTGCGCCCGCTTTCGATCCGAGTGCGGGAGAGCCTACTGCACGAACCCGACGTTGGGCTCGGGCGCCGGGCCGGATCCTTCGGGAATCGTTCCAAACTGCGTTTCGTAGCGTGACACATTTTCCTGGAGGGCCCGCAAGAGCCGCTTGGCGTGCATCGGACTCACGATCAGACTGGCCACGAGCTTACCCTGCGGCACGGTCGGGAACATGTAGATGAAGTTAAGCGTGAACTCTTCCGCGTTGTGGTGAATCACGGCAAGATTCGAATACTGGCCGAGCAGCTCTTTTTCATCGGCTTTGATCTGCATTTGCTGTTGCGGTTTCGGCGCTTCGGCCATCGCTTTCTCCCTCCGCGGTGTGATGCCTCGTCACTACTATAGCAGAGCGTAAATCGCGCCCGCCGCCTTTCCGAACCGAACTCCTTGTGGATAATTGACACGCTTCGACATTAAGCATAGTTTATACTGAATCTTTATTGCAGTTAACTATGGATGCCCCTACAAAGACGCCGCATGGTTCCCGCTATCGCCCGGCGCACACCACGACGCAGCCCGCCGCACGTTCCGCCGCCGCCGGGGAACTCGTCGAACAACTTACGCACGAAGACGTGGACCGCGCGCGCGACCGCTGGCAGGTGGCCCGGGCCAGGTTGAGGGGGCGGGGCTCGCAGCTCTTCGGAGGATTCGGCGTTCTGTGGCTCTTGATTGGGCCCGGCGTGCTCGTGTTCCTCGGCGAGAACGACGCGCCGAGCATGCTGTCGTACTCGGCCACGGGCGCGCGCTTCGGCGTCGGGTTCTTCGTTCCCTTCGTGATCCTCACTTTTCTGATCGGGTTCATCGTCCAGGAAATGACGGTGCGCCTGGGCGCCGTCACGCATCGCGGCCACGCGGAACTCATCTTCGACCGCTTCGGGCGCTTCTGGGGATTGTTTGCGATGGGCGATCTCGTGCTCGGGAATTTCCTCACGCTCGTCACCGAATTTATCGGGGTGCGGGCCGGCCTGGGATTTTTCGGCATTCGCCCGAGCGTCGCCGTGGGCGGCTCGCTGTTGATTGTGGTCGCGGCGATCGCCACGGGCCGCTACTGGACGTGGGAGCGCATCACGATGGGCCTCGCGGTTTTCAACGGGCTCTTCGTCCCGGCGGCGCTGCTGGCGCATCCGGACTGGCATGCCACGGGCCGCGCGCTGCTCACCTGGAAACCTCTTCCGACGGGAAGTCACTACGAGATCCTCGTGTTGATCCTGGCGGATATCGGCGCCACCGTGACGCCCTGGATGCTCTTCTTTCAGCAGAGCGCGGTCGTCGACAAAGGAATGCAGCCACGCGACGTGAACGCGGGCCGCTTCGATACGATGCTCGGCGTGATCCTCGCTTCCGCATTCGCGATCGCGGCTATTCTCGCCACCACGCCGCTCTTCCATCATGGAATCAGCGCGGGCAATTTCCAGGGCGCCGAATTCGCCGAAGCACTCGAGCCGTGGATCGGGCACGTGGGCGCGTCGCTCTTCGCGCTGGGAATTTTCGAGGCGGGGCTCGTGGCGGCGATCACCATCTCAACGTCGTCCGCCTACGCTTTCGGTGAAGTGCTCGAAACGGGCCACAGCCTGAATCGTCCGCTGCGCGAGGCTTGGCCGTTTTATCTGACGCTGCTGGGTTCGGCTTGCGTGGCGGCGGCGCTCGTGCTTATTCCGAGGTTCCCGCTCGAATTTGTGGTGCTGACGGTCAACGTGATCGCCGTGCTGGCGATGCCTCCGGCGCTCGCGTTCTTGTTGCTGCTGGTCAACGACAGGGAAGTGATGGGTGAATACGTGAACGGCACGTGGGCCAATATCGCGGGTGTTGCGGTGACGATTCTCCTCGTGGTGGCGGGCCTGGGATTCGGGCTGGCGACCGTTTTCCCGAAGTGGCTGGGCGGTTAAACTGGAAGTGAAATTTGTACGATAGGAATGAGAGGACTTGAAATGCCGTCCGACGGGCACATACCCATAGCGAACGAACAACAGCTTGCCGCCGAATCCGACGAGCAGCTGAATCTGAAGGACCCGGGCGTGGTCCTGTCGTTGCTCGAAGCCGACCAGGTGGTCGCCGCCAAGCGCGAGTCGCGGTTCGGCCGGCGCGAACTCTCGCTCGGAATCCGGATTTTGCTATGGGGCTTGCGTGTCTACGTGATCGTGATGCTTCTGCTGGTGGTCGTTTCCGTTTACCGCGCGGTAAGCGCGCCCTACTAAAGTGCCGCCCCAGCCCACGAAAAAACCGAGCCACGCCACGTTTGTGATCGTCTTGCTGCTATTTCTAGGGGCGGCCGCGGCACTGATGGGTTACGCCGCGCTTCAATGGAATGCCCGGGCGAAGGAACGCAACCTGAAGAATCCCGAGCCTGCAGACCCGCAGGCACTCGCCGCCGGAAAAGAGATCTACGAGCAGCATTGCCAGAGCTGCCACGGTTCCAAGGGGGACGGGAAGGGCGAAAAAGCTCCGGAACTCTCCGTTGCTCCCGGCGATTTCACCGATGCGAGAAAGATGAGCGGATTGACGGACGGCGAACTCTACTCGGAAATTACCGAAGGGCACCATCCGATGCCGGAGTTCGCGGACAAGTTGACGGTGCAGGAGCGTTGGGAGGTCGTCGATTACATTCGGACCTTCGCGGCGAAAGGGCCTACGGCGCAGGCGTCCGCTCAGGCGGCAGGATCCGGCCAGCCCTGACCTGAGCGGCGCCGCCAAAGATTACTTCAACTGCGCGATTGCGTCCGCCACTTCCTTGATGTCCGGCACGCTCGGAATATCGTAGTTCTTGAACCACGCGAGCTTGCCGTTGCGATCCACGACGGCGATCGCGCGTCCGGTGATCCCTTTGTCGGCCAGATAGACTCCGAACTTGTCGCCCACGGCGCCGCGCGGCTGAAAATCCGCGAGGAGCGGATAGTGGATGCCCATTTTGTCCGCGAAGGCCTTGTGCGACCACACGCTATCCACGCTCAATCCGAGCACCTGGGCGTCGAGCTGCTCGAATCTCTTCATGTCGTTGACGAAGCAGGCGTGTTCGTTCGTGCAAACCGGGCTCCAGTCCAGGGGATAGAAGACGATCACCACGTTCTTCTTCCCGCGGAAATCGGAAAGCTTCACTTCCTTCTGGTTCTGATCCTTCAAAGAAAAGTCCGGAGCCTCAGTTCCCACTGAAATCGCCATGCCAAATCCTCCTCTTTCGCTCTCGCGCGATGAATAAATGCGAACCGCGTTTCAGCCGCGTTTCATGATAGCCCAAGCGGCACGACCGGACAAACGCGCGAAAAAACAAAGGCCTCGCTTTTCAGCGAGGCCTCCGTGCCAAGTTGGCTGAATCGACCGGCCTGGTTACTGCTTCGGCGCGCTCGACCGCGGCGCGGGCCTCGAAGGTGCAGCCGTCGTCGTCTTCACGGGATACGCCTGATCGTACAGGCGGATGATTTCCTGCGTGATGTCGACTTGGTTCGCCTCGTAGATGATCGGTGTCTGCTGCGAAGAGCTGTCGAGCACCACGGCGTACCCTCCGTCCTTCGCATATTTATCGAGCACGTCGACCATCTTGCGCCCGATCTTGTTGATCAGATCCTGCTGCGCATCGTTGAAATCGTCCTGATCTTCCTGGCTCTTCCGCTGGAGCTTGCGCGTCATCGTGTTGTAGTCGCGAGTCAGCCGCGCCTGCTCTTCGTCGCTCAAAGTCGTCTGGCCGGTGCGAAGGCGGCTCTGGTCGTCCTCGATCTGCTTCTGCATGTCCTGGAGCTCTGCTTGGCGCGGGGCGAACTGCGATTGCAACTCGGCCGCGGCCTGCTTGCCTTCGGCCGTGCCGGTGATGGCCGCTTGCATGTTGATCACGCCGACTTTGGTCAGCGCGCCGGCGGCCGGCGTCTGGGCCCGGAGGGCGGGCGTCAACATCATCACGGCCAGGACTGCGATTGTCGCTCGACTCTTCATTCTCACTCCTCGCTCAGATATAGAGAAAATTCCCGTCAATGCAAACCGGGGATTATAGCTGCCCTGTTGGAGCACGGTCAATCGTATTCGGGTTGTATCGGCGCCGCACTAGTGTGGCAGCGGAACCAGCAGCACCCGGCTGTTGTCCGGGTCGACCAGCACCGCCAGGTTCAACTTCGGATCGATCGCCACGGCGCTTGGGCCCAGCACGAGCGGTGACGTCTGCGTGCCGCCGAGCCCGAGCACGGTCTGCACGTTCGGCCCGACGCACGCGGCCGGCGCGGCCGCTCCAGGCGGGCAGACGTAATCGAGGATCGAAAGCGTCCCGCTCGGCGAATTGGCGGTCACGAGCGTGCTGGTCTGGTAGTTGTAATCGATCGACGTGGGCGCGATACCCGTATTCACGGGCGTCTCGACGAACGTCGTCGGGTCGACCAGCAGAATGTCGTTCAGTAGCGTGTTCGCGGTTAAGAACACCTGGTTGACCGGATCGAAAATGATGCCGCCCGGATTTTCGAGTGCGGTATTCACCGTGCCGGCGGTCGCCAGCGTCGCCATGTTGACGATGTTGATGCTGCTGGCCTGCGATGCCGTCACAACCGCCGCGTAGTCCAGATTCGGATCGACCGCCACCGCTACCGGATCGTGGTCCACGGAAACCGAGCTCGCGGCTGTCGCGCTGGTTGCGGGCAAAGCGAAGATGGGAACGCTTCCGTTGCTTACGGCACTGGTCGGATTGGTGGCGGTAACCGCCACCTGAGCGGTGTCCTGGTTGATCCCCACTCCCACGGGCGAAGAGCATCCGGTGTTCGCGCAGACGCTCACCGTCACCGGCACCTGCTCGCCCGTTTCATCCACCACCGACGCATTGTTGCTTCCGTTGTTCGCCACGACTGCCAATCCCAGGCGCGGCATTATGGAGACGCCTTCCGGCGTCGTGCCCACCAGAACCGGCGAGCCGATCGCTCCCACATTCCCCAGCGAGAGAGGCGATTCGCTGCTCACCGGCGCGAGCGAAATCAGAGACACCGTGCCGTCGCCGGAGTTCGTCGTGACGGCGAGATCGCGGTCCGTATCCACGGCGACGCCCACCGGCAGGCTGCCCACCGGCACGGGCTGGATCACGCTAAGGTCGGTCACGTTCGACACCGGCGAATTTGCAGCGCCGTTCCGGACCTGCACGATATACCGCCGCGCCGAATCGAGCATGCTGCCCGGCACCGTGGCGATGATCCTGCGCGAACTCACCACGTTCACATCCCCTCCAGGCAGCGCGGTGCCGTCGAGCAGCACTTCCGAGGTACCTCCGGCAAATCCGCCTCCGATAATCGTGAGCGTGGTGTTCGCCGTGCCCGGCCCTCCGAATATCACGGCCGGACTAGCCTCCACAATCTGTAGCGGATCGATGGATGTGCCGAGAGACACCAGCGACACCGAGCTCGCCTCATGATTCACCACTACTGCCTGATTGCTCACCGGATCGACAGCCACCGCCTGCGCCGCCGTTGAAGTTCCCAGGCTCCCCACGGTCTGCAGCACGACTCCGCTGTTGAGGTCGACCACCACCGCGGTCGAGTTCGCATTCACGGCGATGCCCACATCCTCGAGCGGGCTCGCCGCAGCCGCGCCAAATCCCGCCTGATCGAGCGGTGCGCCGCTGCCGGGCTGACCGGTGCTCGGCTGCGTGACCGTCTTCACCGAGTTATCCAGCATGTTGAACGTAAAGACGCTTCCCGTGTTCGGATCCGAAAGAAACGCCTCATGCGTTTCGGAATTGATGCCCACGCCCTGCACCGTTTGCGTGAGCAAGAGATTCGCGACTCCGTAAGGCGTCCGCCCTTGAGGCTGGCCGGGGCTCGAGTCCGTGCCCAGATCGACCACGCTCACTTCACCCGCGCCGCCGGGCGTCACCACGGCCCAGTTGAGTCGCGGGTCAACAGCAATTGCGGGCGTCGCGCCGGTGCCGGTGAAGTTGCTCTCGCTGCCGCCGATCGTCTGAACCTCTGTAATCGTGGGTGTTCCGGTCACGCCGCCCGAGTCCGACACGTCCAGAATCATCGCCAGGCTCGCGGACTCGTACGCCACGATTGCGCGGTGCGTCAACGGATTCACTCCAATGGCGTACGGTGCCGGCGGCATCGTTCCGGACTCGATCGGTACGGACAACGTCGCCGTGGCGTGACTTACCAGGTCGATTGCGGTCACGGTTTGATCGCCGCTGTTCACGACCAGCGCCACGGGATTAGGCAGCAAGTCGTCGACGGCAACTCCCGTCGGATCGGTGCCGACGGCAATCGTCGCGATCACGGCGCTGGTTGCCACATTGACCAGCGTGACGTTGTTGCTGCCCGCGTTCGCGACCACCGCGAGGCCATCCGCTTTGTCGATCGCCACGGCGATCGGATTTGTGCCGACGCCGACCGGGGCGCCGTTCGGCGCGCCAGGAATGTTCCCTTGTACGGGAGTGACCGCTACGTTCAACGCCGAGACGGAAGATTGGCCCACGGGGAGGCCCGCGTTCTGGACGACGATCGGATACAGTCCCGGCGTCCCGAGCGCGCCTCCCGGAATCGCGGCCGAGAGTTCGCGGCTGCTATTGAGAATAGCGCCAACCGTCGAGCCGTTCACCGTCGTGGATGTGGCGCCTGAAAAATATCCGCCGATCAAGTCCACGCTCGCGCCCGCCAGGTTCTGCGAAACGTTCTGCGGCGAAACGGCAACCAGCGCCGGCCGCACGGGAAAGACGTTGAGCGACAGCACTCCGGACACGTTTCCGGGAACGGTCGTGCTCTGCACTTGGACCGTGGTCGACCCGGCCACCGAGAGCACGCTCGCCGGCAGCGTGACTCGAGCTAACGTGGCGCTCAAAAAGAAGACCGAACTCTGCGGCAGCGTGAGAGGCAACTGCCCTGGCGCCGTAACGATCACTTGGCTCGTGCTCTCGAAGCCGGTTCCGGTGAGATACACATCCTGTTGCACCGACCCCTGAGCCGCAACGCTCGGGTCGAGGTTCGTCAGGGTGATCGTTCCTCCGGCTCCCACGTCCACCGTGGCCGAGCCGCTCTGCGTGGGATCGGCCGAGGAGGTCGCCGTCACGATCACGCTTCCAGGAGAAGTCGGCGGCGCGGTATAAAGCCCGCTCGAGCTGATGGTCCCGAGAGGGGGAGGATTCGTGGTTCCCGACTGGCTGAGCGTCCAGGAGACTCCGCGATCGGTCGTCGGTCCCGTCACATTGGCGGTGAACTGGAACGATTCGGTGGGGCTGATGATCGCGGTAAGCGGCGTCACCTGCACACGAATGCCGGAATCAATCGTCAAATCTGCGGTCACAAACGCGGTGGGATCGACGGTGCTCACCACGAGGATGACGGCCTTATTCGGTGTCGGCAGCACGGCTGGCGCCGTATAGAGACCGCTCTGTTGAATCACTCCGTATCCCGTGAGAACGGTATCGCCCTTCGGCGTGGGAACTCCGGGAATCGGCGTGCAGTCGGTCGGTTTGGTGGTCGGGGGAGGCGGGGTGGTGCCGGAAGTCGATGTTGCGGGCAAGCACACTTGCCACGTCACGGTCGTGGTCGATGCGCCTGTGACGCTGGCCGAAAACTGCACGGAGCTGTTGAGCAGCACCGTCTCCGGCGTCGGGCTCACCGTGATTCCGACCGGAGTGGAATTTCCGCCGCAGCCCGCGGCCCAAGCGGCGAGAAGCGCCACCGCACCGATACCCCACGATCTCATTTGCTTTCCTCCGGCAATTTCCATTCGGCTTCGGCTTTCCACATGGCCCGGCAACAGTGCCCGCACGCCTCGTCCGGATCGCGCTCCGCATCCGCGAATCAGAAGGTCCGGCTCACCGCGAAGCGCAGGGAAGTCGCCGATTCGAGCAGCCCCGGCGGAATCGTCTGCGACGACCGCGTTTGCAGCAAGAAATTTTGGATCGACGGCACGATCTGCGTGTTGTACACGCCCAGCTGTTCCAGAGCCTGCCGTTCCGCGGGCGGCACGTAGAAGGCGCCATTCGGCGGCACGATGGTCTGGTTCAGGCGCAGGTAATTGTACGCGTAATAGATTCGAAACGGCGCCTGGATGATGGGAATCTGGAAGTCGAACTCGATGCCGGCCGAAGTGTGGGGCCGGAAATTCGTGCCGGAGGCGATCGGCAGGTTCGTGCTGATATTCGTATTCGGGAAATCGGTGTTCGGGTATTGGTTGCGCAGCAAGGCGATCGCGGAAGGATCGATCTGCACCTGGCGTATCGTTCCGTTCAAGCCGAGATCGTTGAACAAGCTCATGGTCACGTAGCTTTTCACGAGCGGGATGCGGTATTCGGCGTTGAACACCGCCTGCATGTCGCCGCCGGGGCGCGTCGGAACGTATTCCAGGATGTTCACCGGCAAGGTCTCGAGGCTCGGCTGGCCGGCTTGGTTCAGATGCTGCGGGTTGAAGAATTGCACGGTCGTGGTGGTCGAGTAGGGAATGAAGACAAATGGAGAAATCGTGTAAAACTCGTAGCCGCGCACGTCCTGCTCGCCGCCCAGATAGAAGCGGTTGTTCGGGGGCACCTCTCTCCCGTCGAATCCGGTGATGTTGGCGGCCTGCATGCGCAGGGCGATCACGTTGCGATGGTGGTACGTCGGATGGTAGTAGGCCATCGTGAACGTGTTGCTGATCGTATCGACGTTCCCCTGCAGCGGTCCTCCCGTAAACGTCGCGCCGTAGTAAATGCTTCTGCCGCGCGTCGGATTGACGGGACTGTCGACCGTGCTGTACGAGATCGTCGGCGTGAGCGAACTCATGCGAATGCCGTTGAGCGCGGACGGTCCCGCGAGGCTCGTGAATTTCGTGAATTCGAAGAGCAGCGTCGCCGACTGGCTGAACGGCGTGATGTTCGTCGTCGACCACCCGTATTGCAGGCCGAGTCGCGTGAACGAAGACCGGCGCAGAGGGTAGCTTGCGAAGATCGTAAAGCCCTTCGAATCGGTGTTGTAGTTTTCCTGCAGCGCGGGATCGATCGCCACCTGCTGTCCCAGCAATAGGCCCTCTTCGCGCGCCGTGTTGTAGTCCAAGCGGCTCGCGAAGATCGTGAAGCCCGTCGAGATCGGCCGGTCGAAAAGATAAGGCTCCGTGAATCCGAGCTGGATATTCGTTTGGATGTTGCCGACCTGCGCCGAAAGCGTCAGCGTCTCACCGAGGCCGAGGAAGTTGTTCGTCTGATAGGAGAAGCCGACGAAGCTCCCCGCCAGCCCGCTCACGCCGCCGTTGAAGCTGATCGATTGCTTGCCCTTCTCCTTCACCTTCAGCCGGATATCGACCGTGCCCTTCTTCACGTCGCGCTTCAGATCCGCGTTTTCAGGCTTGATGGGATCGAAATAACCGAGCTGGTTAAGGCGCAGCAGGCTGAGCTCCCACAAGCGGTTGCTGAAAACTTGTCCTTCATCCAGCAGGAGTTCGCGGCGAATCACTTTGTCGCGCGTCGTCGTATTGCCCGAGAATTCGATGCGGCGCACGAAGAATTGCTTTTGCTGGTCGAACTGCATCGTCAAATTGATGACTTTCTTGCTGTCGTCGATGTCGAACGACGGATCGGCGTTGAAATCGATGTATCCGTAATCTCCGTAGAGTTTCCGATAATCGTCGAGCGACTTGCGGATCTTGTCCGCGTCGAAGATGTCGCCCTGTTTCAACGGGAAGACGCGCGCCAGGAATTCCGGCTTGAAGATGAGGCCCTGATCAGGATCGGCGCTGCGGAACACCAGTTTGCCCATCCGATATTGCGCGCCTTCCTCCACCGATATCGTGATATTCGTCGCCTTCCCGTGGTCGGCGCCGATGCCCGGGACAGGGATGGGAATTCCGCCTCGATTCAGCGTCACCGTTTTCAGGCTCTTCACGTCCACGACTGCCTTGAAATAGCCGTGATTCTGATACAGCCCGCGCACGCCGACTTCGAGATCCTCGTCCAGCTTCGGCCGGTCAAACGTCTTGCTCCAGATCGGAATGTCGGTGATGTAGAGGGGAATCGAAATCGGCCGGTCGTGCTTCATCGTGCGAATGATTTTGCGCGTTGAAAAAGCCTTGTTGCCGACCACCGTGATGGTGCCGACCTTTACCTTGGGGCCCTCGTCGATATTGAAGACGAGCTTCACCGCGTTCGTCGCCGCAATGCGTTCGTACGTCGGCTTTACGGTCGCGAACTGCCGCCCGTGCTCGGCCAGCAATTCCTTGATCACCACCTCGGCGTGCTTGATCTTCGTGGGATCGAACTGGCTCTCGACCGACAGCCCGACTTTTTTGTCCTTGAAGGCGTCAAGAATATCGGATTCCGTGATCGACTTGTTGCCTTTGTACTCGATGCGCCGGATGATCGGCCGCTCCGTCACGTAGAAGAGCACGATTTTTCCGTTGGGCTGGTCCGGGCTGTTTTCGACTTCCAGGCGGATATCTTCGAAAAACTGCGTGTTCCATAGCGCCTGAAAGTCGCGGCGCAAAGCTTCCGGGTTATAAGGGTCGCCGGGGCGCGAAAAAATGCGCGCAAGCAGCGTATCGCGCTGAATCCGGCGCAATCCGATGAACTCGATCCGCTCGATTACGTATTGCTGCGGGGAGTTGGAATCGCTGGGCTGTTGTGCGGAAAGACCTTGCGCGACGGTCAGGACCAGCAAAGACACAACCACGAGAGACTCGAACACGCGCGGAAATATCTGCTTCTTGGCGGCCATGATCCTCAAGGCCGCAGTTCCCCGCCCAAGATTTTATGCTCCCCTGCCGGCTCGGCTTTATCCGGCTTGCGCGTGTAGGATTCTTAGTGGGCCACCGGGGTTGCTTCCGCCACAGGACGAAACGCTAGGCTGTCGCCGGAGAGAAAGACTTCCAGTGTCGCCGGCCTCTGGAGTTCACCCTGAATGAGAGCTTCCGACAGCGGGTCTTCGACATATTTCTGCAACGCGCGCCGTAACGGCCGCGCGCCATAGTTCCGATCGCCGCAGGTTTTCTCGAGAATCCACTGGCGCGCTTCTTGCGTTGTCACCACCTGCACTTGGCGGTGCACCAGGGTCTCGTTCATCTGGCTGATAAGAAGATCGATGATCAGCAGCAGGTCCGCGTCCGTGAGTGAATTGAACAGTATCACTTCGTCGAGACGGTTCAAAAATTCCGGATTGAAGACCCGCTTCACTTCGCCCATCACCATATCGTCCTGACTCTTCGCAGTGGCGATGCCATCCGTCGATTGGAAGCCCAGTCCACTCTGTTTCTGCAACTGACGCGCCCCTAGATTCGACGTCATAATAATGATCGTATTGCGGAAATCAACTGTATTTCCAAGTCCGTCGGTCAATTGCCCGTCTTCGAACACCTGCAGCAGGATGTTGTAGACGTCGGGGTGTGCCTTCTCGATTTCGTCGAGCAGGATCACCGAGTAGGGCGTGCGCCGCACGCGCTCCGTCAACTGCCCGCCCTCTTCGTATCCCACGTATCCTGGAGGCGCGCCGATCAGCTTCGACACGGAGTGCTTCTCCATGTATTCGGACATATCGAAGCGGATCAGCGATTTCTCGCTGCCGAACAGGAACTCCGAGAGCCTCCGCGCCACTTCCGTCTTGCCGACGCCCGTCGGTCCGAGGAAGAGGAAGCAGCCCACAGGCCGTCCCGGCGCCTTCAATCCCGCGCGGCTCCGGCGAATCGCGCGCGCCAGCGCCGTGATCGCCTTGTCCTGGCTGATGACGCGGCGGTGCAGCTCTTCTTCGATCCGCAGCAATTTCTGCTGCTCGTCTTCCTTGATCGACGTGACCGTGATGCCGGTCCAGCGCGCCACCACTTCCTCGATATCCTCGCGGGTTACGATCCCGGTCGACGAATCGTCGATCTTCAGCTTCTCGCGCAGCACGCGGAGATGCTCCTTCTCCTTGCGCTCTTCTTCCGAGTAAAAACGCGCCTTCTCGAATTCGTGGTTCGCGATCGCGGTTTCCATCCGGTGCGTGATGAACTTCACGCGCTTCTGCACCTCGGCGACTTCATCCGGCAACATCGCTTGGCGCAGCTTCACGCGCGCACCCGCTTCGTCCAGTAGGTCGATCGCCTTGTCCGGCAGGAAGCGGTCCGGAATGTAACGGCTCGAAAGATAGACGGCGTAGCGGATCGCGTCTTCCGTATAGCTCACCGCGTGGAACTTTTCGTAGCGGTCGCGAACGCCTTGCAGCACCCGGATGGCTTCGTCTTCCGCGGGCGCCGGCACCTTGATCGACTGGAAGCGCCGCTCGAGCGACCGATCCTTCTCCACCGACTTGCGGTATTCGGCGGGCGTCGTCGCGCCGATGCACTGGATCTCGCCGCGGCTCAGCGCCGGCTTCAAAATGTTGGCGGCGTCGAGCGACCCTTCCGCCGACCCCGCTCCCACCAGGGTGTGCAATTCGTCGATGAACACGATCGCGTTCTGGCTCTCCATCAATTCCTTCATGATGGTTTTCAGCCGTTCTTCGAATTGCCCGCGATACTTCGTTCCGGCGACGATCAGCGACAAATCGAGCGAGAGGATCCTCTTGTCCGCGAGGAACGGCGGCACGTCGCCATCCGCGATTCGCTGCGCCAGCCCCTCGACGATCGCTGTCTTGCCCACGCCCGGCTCGCCGATCAGCACGGGATTGTTCTTCGTGCGCCGGCACAGAATCTGGATAGCCCGCTCGAGTTCGCGGTCGCGGCCCACCAGCGGGTCGAGCTGCCCTTCCATCGCCGCTTGCGTCAGATCGCGGCTGAATTCCGCCAGCAACGATGCCTCTTTGGGACGGTTCACAGGTACCTTCCCCTCTCCCGCGCTGCGAGCCAGTTCCTCGCGCACGGTGGATAGCCTCAATCCACGTTCCAGCAGGATTTCGGCGCCAAAGGATTTCTCCTCCCGAAGGACTCCCAGGAGCAGGTGTTCCGTTCCTACGTGCTTGTGGCCGAGACGCTCCGCTTCTTCAGCGGCGTAATTGAGGATGCGCTTGCACTCCTGACTGAGAGGAACTTCCACCGACGTGGAAATGCGTTCGCGGACCGTGATCCGCGACTCAATCTCTTTGCGGATAGATTCGATCGAGCCGTGCGTTCGCAGGAACCGGTTCGCGAGCGCCTTGTCCTCGCGCAACAGCCCCAGCAGCAGATGCTCCGTCTCGATGTACGGGCTCCCGTACTGGCTTGCCTCGTACCGGGCGAAGAAAATCACTCGTCGAGCCTTTTCCGTATAACGTTCAAACACGAGTCACCCCACGCTCTCCCGGGGATATAGCCCCAGCACCCGCCGCGCGCGATCCACCTGCCGCCGCGCCTGCGAGCGCTTCTACGCCCGGCGTCAACGTTCCGTGTTCCAGGGTCAGAACGCGATCCGTGCGCCGCGCTAATTGCAGATTATGTGTCGCGAGAATCGAGGTCAGGTGATGGGACCGGTGCAAGCCCTGCATGAGTTCGAAAATGTTCTCCGCGCTCCGCTCGTCCAGATCGCCCGTCGGCTCGTCCGCCAGCAGGATCACCGGATTGTTGACCAGCGCCCGCGCGATCGCCACGCGCTGCTGCTCGCCTCCCGAAAGTTCCGCTGCTCGCTGTGTCGCGCGGTCCCCAAGACCGACTTCCGCCAGCCAATCTCCCGCTGCGCTCAGCGCCGGACCCGCTGCCTTACCGCCCGCCAGCAACGGCATCGCCACGTTTTCTGCCGCGGTGAAATCCGGCAGCAGATGGTGCCGCTGCCAGACGAACCCGACAGACTTGTTGCGATATTCCGCCAGCTCGGCCTCTCGAAGAGTTCGGAGTGAATTCCCGGCGAAGTATACTGCACCACTTGTTGGAGTGTCCAGCGCGCCCAAAAGATGTAAGAGCGTGCTCTTTCCCGTTCCTGACGGCCCTACGATCGCGATCATCTCGCCGCGCTCCACCGAAAGATCGATCCCCCCCAGGGGCACGATTTCCTGTGAGCCCGAATAGAAAACTTTGCGAAGGCTTTTCGCGCGCAGGATTTCGCGTGAGGTTGCGACGCCTGCCGCATTGGCGTCTTCCGTTTCGACCGTCACGCTCGAATCTTTCTGCATGGCTCTTGCCGGTTCCTACACACTTTAGATGCCGAAAACCGCCCCAGGTATCTCCTTGCTTTACAGCATATTAATCGGCCGTTCCCCGTAGGATCGGGGAATCGATTTCACACTTGTCCTAGATACTTCCCTTATTGCGGCCATCGTTCTGGCCAAATAATGGCACTGTGCCACTTAGACGCTCATATTTTAACACGCTCGCGCTTTCGCAACGAATCGAAACGGCTATCGAAGAGAGTGATTTCTGTGATCGGAGCGAGGATTGGAAAATTCTAATCTTTGAGCCTATTCGAAGCGCAGAATCTCGACCGGCAAAATGTTCGACGCCGACCGCGCCGGCAGGACCGTGGCCGCGATGCTGATCGCCAGTGCCGCCACGGTGATCCAGATCGCGTCCGTTCCGTTCGCGTGGAAGGGAACGTAGGGAATCGCGTACACCTCGGGATTCAGGGGTATCAATCTCCACCGGTTTGCCACCCACGCAAATCCGAACCCCGCCGCAAGTCCCGCGACCGTTCCCGCGATGCTGATCGCGAGCCCTTGCAGCACGAAAATCATCCGAATCTGCTTGCGCCGGGCTCCGACCGCCATCAGCACCGCAACGTCCTTGGCGCGATCCGTCACCGTCATCGTCAGCACCACCAGAATATTCAGTCCCGCTACAAACGTGATCAGCCCGATGAAGAGCGCGGTCACGAGTTTCTCCAGGCTGAGTGCGCGAAAGAGCGCGCGATTCTCGTCCATCCAGGTCGTGGCGTGAAATCCCGGGCCTGCGCGCTGCACCAGTTCGTCCGCGATTTTGCCCGCGTCGTCGAGGTTCGTCACGCGCACTTCGAGCAGGCTCACCACGTCGCCGATGCCGGCCAGCGCTTGCGCAGACTTCAGCGTCACGAAGCCCCAGTTCGCGTCGTAATCGTAAAATCCCGAATCGAAAATCCCGGTCACGCGAAATCGTCGCGAACTCGGCAGCATGCCGAAAGGCGTCAGGTTCCCCTGAGGGCTGGTCAGCGTGACGTAATCGCCCACCGAGACACCCGTCTCCTCGGCGAGAATTCGGCCCACCATGATCGCCGGGATGCCGTCGGGATCGGGCGCGAACGTGTTCGATCCCGCCACCAGGTGCCGCAGAGCGCCGCTCGCTTTCAATTCGAGTTCCGGGTCGACGCCCTTCAGCACCACCCCCCGCGGATGGCGGCCAAACGAGAGAAGCACGGTGTTGTAGATCGCGGGCACGATCGACTGCACGCCGGCAGTGTCGCTCAGCTTCGCGATCAGCGCCCGGTAGTCGCGAATGCCCTCGGCCGCGTTCACCGGCTTCAGATTCACGTGCGCCGTCACGCTCAGTAGCCGGTCGCGGATGGCCTGCCGGAAGCCCGTGTTCATCGAGAGCGCCACCACCAGCGTCGTCACGCCCGCCGCCACTCCCAGCACGGCGAGGAACGTCACCAGCCGCAGCACCGCCGGCCGGTTCGGCGACCGCAGGTAACGCAGCGCCACCAGCCACTCAAATGTCATTTGGTTCTTTCGTCGGGCGCGGCATCGGATTCCTCGGCGCCTTCGGCCCGCAGCAAGGGGAAGAGGATCACTTCGCGGATGGCGTGCGAATTGGTCAGCAGCATCACGAGGCGGTCGATCCCGACTCCTTCGCCCGCCGTCGGAGGCAGCCCGTGGCTCAGCGCGCGAATGTAATCGACATCCACCTCTTTCGGCGCTTCGAGCCCGCCGCGTTCCACCTGCTCGCGGAAGCGGCGTTCCTGATCCTCGGAATCGTTCAACTCCGAAAAGCCGTTTGCGATTTCCATCCCCGCGATGAAAAGTTCGAATCGCTCGGTCAGCGAAGGATCGTCCTCGCGCCGCTTGGCCAGAGGCGAGATCTCGACGGGAAAGTCGTAGATGAATGTCGGCTGGATCAGGTATCTCTCGGCTACCGCCTCGAACACATCCCCGATCGCTCGTCCCAGGGGTTCGCGCGCGAGATTGGCAAGCAGCAGATGCATCATCGCTTTCTCGGTGACGAGCTCTTTCCTCGCGCTCGCCGCGCCGCACTCCCACGGCTCGGGCTGGCGCTCCGAATTGATGGCGAGCAAGCCGTCCAGCACCTCGACCGCTCGCTCGATCAAAGCGCGGAGCGCCTCTTTCGACGCGAGATCGCTCGCCGCCGCGGCCTTGCCGCGGGGCGTCGGCACGTGCCGCAGAATCGCCTCGTGCATGGAAAGCCGCGTGAACTTCCCGAAATCGAGCTCCACAGCGTCTTCGCCTTCGCCGTATTTCGCGCGCGTGCCGCCGCATGCCTTCTCGGCCACCGTGCGAAACAGTTCTTCGGTCAATTTCATCAGTTCGCCCGCGTCGCTGTAGGCTTGGTAGAACTCGAGCATCGTGAATTCCGGCTGGTGCACCGCGTCGATTCCTTCATTACGGAAGTTGCGGTTGATCTCATACACCCGGTCGAGACCCCCCACCACGAGCCTCTTCAGGTACAGCTCGGGCGCGATCCGAAGATAGAGGTCCATATCGAATGTGTTGTGGTGCGTCACGAACGGCCGCGCCGTGGCCCCGCCCAGAATCGGATGCATCATCGGCGTTTCCACTTCCACGTAACCCCGCTCGTCGAAAAAGCGCCGCAACTCGCGGACGATCTGCGCGCGCCGCAGGAAAATCTCGCGCGTCCGGTCGTTCACGATCAGATCGAGATACCGCCGGCGGTAGCGCTGCTCGATGTCCGCCAGCCCATGCCACTTTTCCGGCAGCGGCAGCAGCGCCTTATTGAGCACCTGGAGCTTCTCCACGCGCACCGTCAGCTCGTTGGTTTTCGTCCGGAAAAGGGAACCCGATACGCCGATGATGTCGCCCAGATCGAGCAGTTGAAGGAGTTTGAACTCCTGCTCGCCCATCACGTCGAGCCGCGCGTAGATCTGCAGCCGCGCGCCGTCGCCCGCGATGTGCGCGAACGCTGCCTTGCCCATCGGCCGCAGGGCCACGATCCGCCCCGCCACGCTCACGCCAACCTTTTCCGTTTCAAGCTGTTCTCCGGTGCGGGCGCCGAACTGCTCGGCCACCTGCTTCGGCGTGTGCGTCCAGTCGAACTTGTGCGGGTACGGCGGGTAGCCGAGGGCCTCGATTTCGCTCAATTTCTTGCGGCGCTGCTGATACTGGTCGAGCGGTTCAAATTCCAACGGGACAATCCTTTCCAATCCTCCGGCGAGGGCTAGAGTCTCGGACGCTTCAAATCCGCACTCTTTCTCGCGGTGCCTGGGCCGCAGATCGCGAATCGGGCGAGTATAGCGGTCGCCTTCCGAGACCGTCAAGAAAGTGCGCTCCATGTGAGCGCTCCGCTTCCTCACCATGTATACTTCCGTCGTTGTCGGCTCGTGAAACCAAAGAAGCAGAAAGAAGGAAAGGACATAAAGATGACCAAACGTATCCTGCCCCTCTTCCTGGTGCTGCTCCTCGCCGGCTTCTTTACTCTCGCCTCGGCGCAAGCGCAGCAACAACCCCTCCCCCAGATTGCCCACACCTTTCTCAAGGTCGGTGACGTTGCGCCCGATTTCACGCTTCGCAGCGACCAGAACACGACCGTCAAGCTCAGCGATTACCGCGGCAAGCAGAACGTCATACTCGCGTTCTACGTGCTCGCCTTCACCGGCGGTTGAACCAAAGAGCTGCAGGCATACCAGTCTGGTATCGATTCCGGCAAGATCGACACGAAAGACACCGCGGTCCTCGGCATCAGCATTGACGCTCCCCCCTCCAACGCAGCATTCGCCGAAAAAATTGGCGTCAAGTTTCCGCTGCTCAGCGATATGACTCGCCAAGTCTCAAAGGAATACGGCATCCTCAACGATCAGTTCCAGTTCGCCAACCGCACGACATTTGTCGTCGATAAACAGGGCAAGATTCAGCACATACAAGAAGGCAACGGAGCCGTCGACCCGACGAACGCCATCGACATCTGCACCAACCTGCATCAGAAGGAGTCGCAGCAGTAGCACCAATCGTTTTGCCCGAGCGGCGGTGTGCCGGTGCGTCGAGCCGAGGTATCGAGTCAAGCGGAATGATCCGCGGGCTCCGGGCTATACTTTTGTCTATTTACTATCTCGGCGAGATGATTTCGCGGTTGGGCACGCCGTCGTCTGCGGCTTCAGAACACTCAGCCGCGCGCTAGGACTCCCCGGTTCGCAGCGCGGCGGCCTGCTCGGAAGTCCCGCAGCAACAGAGACTTCCACGTACACGCGTGCTCGCTGCCCGTTCCCTGCGACGACCCGCCGTCAGCGGCACACAAGCCTCTGGCTTTCTCGTCTCGATTAGGGCACTATCGCCGTGATCAATACCAGAATGGCGCCACCATCCGAAGCCACTCCCTCCGAAAGTGGTGTTTGGGGTTATACTGGCGCAGCGATCTTGGGGGCGGTGTGGATTTCTCTAGGCGTTCCAATGTGCGGCCTGCTGCGCAGCGCCGCAGGGTCACGGAAGAGTGGTTCACGGCCCTGCCTCGCGAAAAGGCTCACGTTTTCGACACGGTTGTGCGCCGCTGGGAATGTGCCTACGCCATGATGAGCGTGGCTCTCGACGGAGCCTTGGCCCTGCGCGCGCGCGGCGAGCTCGTTTGCGCCCGCCAGCAGGTTTCCGTGGCTGCCGACCTCTTCAACCGGCTTTCGTCCACCCTGGTGGCTCTCTGCGATACGCTTTCTTCCCGCGGCCGCTTGATCACGCGGGTCCCGGCGGTCGAGCCGCTCAATACCGAGTTCTTTCGCGGCGATACGGGACAGAGCGCGGCATCCTGGAACGGCATCCTGCACCATCTCCTGTTCGGCGATCGCTCCCGTTTCTTCCACAAGCTCCGCATTCTTTCGGACACGCTTGAACAGATCGAACGCGAGTTTCACGACGCCGCCGGCGATATCTCGAGAGGAACTTCGATCGAGCCCGCCGATTGCTGGACCAAGCTCGATTATCTGCACTACGATTTCAGCACCTGCTTGCGTGAAACCGAAATCGTGCTGAAGAGTTTTCTCCGCTCGCTTCCCGCGGACCAGGTGCCCGCTTTGGCTACCGAACTCGACGCGCCTCCTCCGGTGAAGCGCGTGCGCGCGAAGCCTCGCCTTTCCGGCGCCCCGGCCTGACATCCTTTCGTCGTCGCTTCCGCCTCCGTTCGCTCCGCCGGAATTTCTCAAGCCCTCGCCGTGCTCTGGACGCGCAACGCGATTCCGTCCACAATGGAATAGACGGACTTGAAAGTTTCCAAGGCGCATCGCGATTGTGAGATCGCGACTCAAACCGCAACGGCCCGCTAGATCGTCCCAGGCAGCCAGGGTGTGCGGCAGGAAACACGAAGGACAACTTCTGGAGAGGCGGACGCATCGCATGGATGGTGCGTCCCGACGGGTAGCGTGGCCCGAACGAGACGAAGTGAAACCGGAGAGATGGCCGAGCCGGATGCGATCCGGCTTGCCCAGCAAGGCGATGCGGCCGCCTTCGAGCGGCTCTATCAACTGCATAGCCGCCGGGTGTATTCGCTATGTCTTCGCATGGTGGGGAATACGGCCGAAGCAGAGGACCTGACGCAGGAGTCGTTCCTGCAGCTCTTCCGCAAGATCGCGACGTTCCGCGGCGAGTCGGCTTTTTCGACCTGGCTTCATCGCCTGGCGGTCAACGTCGTCCTGATGAAACTGCGGAAGAAATCGGGCAAGGAGACTTCGCTCGAGCAGGTCACCGAAGGCGATGAAGAGGCGGGTACCCCACGGCGGGACTTCGGCGCTGTCGACATCGAGTTGAGCGGCTCGATCGACCGCGTGAATCTGCAGCGCGCGGTCGAGCAGTTGCCCCCGGGCTATCGGTCGGTTTTCGTGCTGCACGACGTCCAGGGCTACGAGCACAACGAAATTGCCGAGATCATGGGCTGTTCGATCGGCAATTCCAAGTCGCAGCTGCACAAAGCGCGCATGCGCCTCCGCGACCTGCTTCACGAGGCGGTACGCGCGAAGGCCCGCGAGGAGCGCCGCGCCGCCGGAAGTGCTTCGGGGAGTAGTGGTGAGGTCTGAACATGAATACCATCGGATGTAACGAATTTCTCGATCAACTCGGCGACTGGATGGAATCCCGGCGTTCCGCCGACGCCCGCGCGCACCTCACGATTTGCGGTGACTGCCGCTCTCTCGTCGCCGACCTGGCCGCCATCCAGGACACGGCGCCGTCGCTCGCCGCCGATGATCCCGAGCCTGCGCCGCGCGTCTGGCTGGCCCTCCGCGCGCAGCTCGAGCGCGAAGGCCTGATCCGCGCCGAGCGTCATGGCTGGGCCGCGCGCCTGATCGGCTGGCTCGACGATGTCTTCGCCGCCGTCCCGCGCCCCGTCCTCGCCGGCGCGTATCTTCTGGCGCTCGTCGCCGTCGGACTCACCGCCACCGGCCCCGGTGCCCGCAAGGCGGACGACGCCCGCTGGCTTAGCCGCACCGAAACCTCCACCGGCCCTCTCAGCGCCGAACTCGACACCGCCGAGCACGACACCTTTTCTTCCCTCAAGAACGCCGATCCCGTAGTGGCTGCTTCCTTGCAGAAGAACCTCGCGATTGTTGACAACTACATCGCATTGTGTGAAAAAAGCGTTCGCGAAGATCCCCAGGACGAAGACGCTCGCGACTACCTGTACGACGCGTATCAACAAAAGGCGGATCTGCTCGCCCAAATGAGCGACCGCGGAGACGACGGTCAATGAGGACACTTGCCACCCAGCCGGTTTTGTTTCAGTGGAGGAAGGCCACGCTCCTGGTTCCCGGGCTTTTGATCCTCGGCGTGGCGTCCGCTTCGGCGGGCGACCGCGTCACCCAGCACTTCCGCGTCGATCCGCACCCCGTCGTCGCGATCCATAATCCCAGCGGCACCGTTACCGTGCGCGCCTGGACGAAATCCGAAGTGATGGTCGTCGCCGAGCGCACCACCACCGAATCCGAAGTCGATGCCACGCAGACCGGCAACCGCATCGACGTGATCACGCGCCCCGTTTCCGAAACGGCCGCTCCCGGCGAACTGCGCACCGATCTGGAAATCAGCGTCCCGCAGGATGCCGAGCTCGAGATTCACGACGACGCGGGCGGCGTCAACGTTTCCAACGTGCTCGGCGACATGAACGTCGAGACCATCGCGGCCGGCGTCGATCTCGAAGATGCCGCCGGCTACCTCACCGTGAAGACGGTCGACGGCTCGTTCCAATGCGTGCGTTGCACCGGGCGCATCGAGGTTTCGTCGATCAGCGGGAATTTCCGCTTCATCGACATTCACAGCCCCTACGTGCGCGCGCAGACCTCCACGGGCAACATCCTGTTCAACGGCGAGTTTCTCCCCGAGGCCACCTACCGGCTGAAGAACTACAGCGGCGTGATCGAGGTGCGCTTTTCGCCCGGCGACTCGTTCGATCTGAGCGCCAGTTCGATCAAGGGCAAGGTGCACAACGAAGCGCGGCTCGATCCGCCCCCGCACCATCATTTCCTGCCGCGCCTGGGGACCGCGCTTTTCGGAACTCTCAATTCGGGCCGCGCCAGCGTCCAATTGAGTTCCTTCGATGGTACAATCAACATCCTCAAGCGCGACTGATCGCCGCGAACTTTCGCGCGCGATGCAGCAAGATTCGCGCACGGCGTTGCGCGAGGTTCTGATTCCGATGCCGACTGAAAATCGCCAGCGGAGACTCGTCTGCCTCACCGGATTCATGGGCAGCGGCAAGTCGACCGTCGCGCGCCTGCTTTCCAGCCAGCTAGGCTGGCCCAAAACCGATCTAGACAAGAGCATCACGGAAGCGACCGGCGCCTCGATCGCGCAGATTTTCTCCGCGCAGGGCGAGGCCGAATTCCGGCGCATCGAGCGCGAGCAGCTCGAGCGCGTGGTCGCCGAATACGCCGAGACGCAGCGCCCGCGGATCGTTTCGCTGGGCGGCGGGACCATCGCCCAGCCCCAAAATCTCGCGCTCCTGCGCGAAAACGGCGCCATCCTCATCTGGCTGCAGTGCCCGATCGAAGACCTGCTGCATCGCTGCGCGCAGGTTACCGACCGCCCCCTGTTTCGCGACGAGGCCAGCTTCCGCCGGCTCTACCAGGAGCGCTTGCCCGCGTACGAGCTTTCCGACTATCGCGTCGACGGCAGCGCCGAACCCGCGCGCGTCGTCGAGCAGATCCTCGCGCTCGGCATTTTCCCGCAGGTGACGGTGTGAAGCGCGCCCTGCCGCTTCGCCCGATTCTCGCCGCCTCGATCCTTTCCGTTTTTCTTTTCCCCGGGTTCGCCGGGGCGGGCTCGAATCCTTCCTCCGGATTCACTCCGGACAAGGGCACGTTCAAAATCCTGGTCAACGGCGCGCAGATGGGGAAGGAAGATTTCGACATCAGCCCGGGCGGGGCGAGCGGCGACTGGATCGCGCACGGCACGTCCGAAATCGCCGGCTCCGACGGCAGCAAGACCAGCGTCACCGGCACGCTCGAGTTTCGTCCCGACGGCACCCCGGTCCGCTACGAATGGTCCACGCAGGGCGCGAAAAAAGCGAATGCCACGATCGCCTTCAACGGCCCGATCGCTTCGATCGAGCTGCACGTAGGCAACGCGCGTCCCTTCACGCAGCAGCTGACGTTCAACTCTCCGCAGATCGTGATCCTCGACAATAATCTCTACTATCAGTACGCCGTCCTCGCGCACCTCTACGACTGGCAGAAAAAGGGGCCGCAAATGTTCTCCGTGCTGGTTCCGCAGGAACTCACGCCGGGCAGCATCACGGTCGAATCACTCGGCAGCCAGGACGTCGACGGCAAGAAGCTCGAAGAGTTGCGCGCGAAAACCGAGGACCTCGAAGTCGACGTCTACCTCGATGGCCAGCGCGTCGTCCGCATCGTCGCGCCCAGCTCCAACGCCGAAATCGTCCGCGAGTAACGCCTCCCAGAAGCAATGCTTCATGTGAACCGCGCAACCGCTCACACGCCGGGGTGCTCGAGCAGGAGGCGGATGCCCCCGTTGACCGTCCGCAGCGAGATGGGGCCGCCGCCGTGGCCGAGGCGTCCGCGAAAGGCCTGCGCGCCGGGGAGCGCGGCGGTGGCGTAGACGGGCACGTCGGACGAGACGTCGCCGTTCATGTTGCGCACGTTCAGGTCGGCGCTCGCGTTCGAGGGCAGGCCGAGCGTCACGGAGCCGTTCACCGTCTCGAGATCCATCGGTGCGCCGTCGGTGAGGTTCGAGAGTTCGAGGTGGAGGTTGCCATTGGTGGTGCGCGCGCTGAAGCGGCCGGAGCTGTTCAGCACTTCCACGTTGCCGTTCACGGAGCGAAGTTCGCCCGCGCCTTGCACGCCGTGGACGGAGACGCTGCCGTTCACGGTGCCGATGCTGTGCAGCAGAACGCGATAGGGTACGTGCACGATGTATTCGACGGCGACTTCGGCGTCCTCGCCGTCAGGGTAGAGGGTGTGGACGTCGACTTCGGCCGGATGGCTTTCAACCTGGATCTTCACGAGCGCCAGATCGCGCGAATTGTTCTCTGCGGTTTTCACGGCGCGCACTTCCACTTCGTTGCGGTTCCACCCTTCCACGCGCACCGAGCCGTTCACATTTTGCAGCACGAACTGGCCGCCCGAGGGAAGCGGGTAGGTTTGCTCGAAGATTTGCTGCTCGTCCGCGAAGCCGGGCAGCGCGAGCAGGCAGAGGGCCGCGAGCGCAAGGAGAATCCGGGCCGGCGACGGAAGTCGGCGTGGCGGTTGAGCTTTCGAGTGAACACACAAGTGGGTCCGGGACAGCAGGCTGGTCGTTTTTCGCACGGTACGCCCCCTAAGCTTCCGTTTGACTTTGCGACTGCTCCAAAAGTTGAGTGAATCCGGGGCCGGAGCCCCGCCTCCAAAATTGTCTTTCTACGGGCCGTCGTTGCCGCCCGGCTGCTGCCAGACTCCGGCTTTCTGGAGTTGGGCTTGCAGTTGCTGCTGCAGCTGCTCCATTTGCTGCTTGTAGACTTCGAGCTGCTTGGCAACGTCGCTGAGCTCGAAGCGGATGTTGCCGTCGACGGTGCGCAGGCGGACGAGCGGGCCGCCGCCGTTGAGCGAGCCTTCGGCGCGGACGGTGCGCGCCCCATTCGACGAATCGTCGTATGAAATTCGCAGCGGGAACGCCGGGTCGACGATCACGCGGTGCTCGTTGCCGAGCGCGACTTCCGCGTCGATGGTGACCGCGAGATTCCGCGGCATGTGCACCACGATGTCGCCGGCGCTTGCCTGCAGGTCGCACGTGCCCGAGGATTTCGGCGGAGAAACGAACCACGCCGTGATCCCGCCCGCGCTGGTGGATGCTTTTACCGGGCTATCGACTTGCGTGAGGTAGATGCTGCCGCCGGACGTTTCGAGATTCGTGGGGCCGATCACGCGGACCACGCGAATGCCGCCGCCGCCGGTGCGCGCGCGAACGAGGCCCGCCGCCTCGCCGACTTCGATTTCGCCGCCGCCCGTTTCGGCGGTGAGCTCGCCGCCGGAATGTTCGAGCGTGATGTTGCCGCCGCCCGTATCGAGGTGAGCCGTGCCCTGAATCGAGGTCACGCGGATGTGGCCGCCGCTGGTGTGGAGCGTCGCGTTGCCTTCGACAGTATCGATGGTGATGTGGCCGCCGCCGGAATCCGCCACCAGGTCGCCTGCCACGCTCTTCGCGCTGATGTTGCCGCCGCCGGTTTCCAGGCGCGCCGGGCCGCCGATATTTCCCGCGGTGATGTTGCCGCCGGCGGTGGCGAGCGAAACGCGGCCGTCGATCTCGCCTGCCTCGATATTTCCGCCGCCGGTGGAGACGTCGAGCCCGGAAGTCTTGGGGATGTCGAGCTCGAGAGTGACCCAGAGGCGGCCGGAGGAGCGGCGCGCGTCACTCTCCGCCCTGAGGGTGAGGCCGTCGGGCGTCTCGTGAGAGGCGATGGTGAAGCTCTTCAGCAGCTTTTCGGCGTCTTTTTGCGTCGCATCGGTCTCGAGATGGACTTTGTAATCCACTTTGTCGGCGTCCTGCGTGTGCACCACGATGCTCCCGAGTTCGGTCGCGAGATGGATGCGCTCGCCGGGGCGCGCCGGGATGGAGCCGGTCAGATCCGACGTGAGATGCGGCGTGGAATTTCGCGCCGGCGAGGAATCCGCGCGGCGATGCGCCGAGGCGACTCCGCCGAGGGCGAGCGAACCGAAAAAGAGCGAGGCGGCGAACGAGACGCCGATGATGGGCGCGGCGCTGATCGGTAGAGAGGTCGCTCGGCTCGTCATCGTCAGAACTTTTCGCGCGGCCCGAGCTCGCGGATCACTTGCGCGCTCTGCAGGCGAATGTAAGTGTTGGGATCTTTTTGCACGCGTTCGCGGAGGACGGACATCATGTGGCCGTCGTCGGAGGTGACGCGTCCCTGGGCGGCGAGATCGCGGAGTTCGTTGATGGCTTCGACGCGCACGCCGGGATTGTCGTCGTCGACGAGGGCGTCGAGCAGCGTCTGCTGGACGATGTCCTGAGGTTCGGTCCCGTCGAGCGCTTCGAGAGCCTTCAGGCGCACGGCGGCATTGCGATCGTTGCGGACGGTGTGGCACAGCGCGGCGCGTACGTCGGGATCGTTGTTGCGGGCACGGAGCAGGTCGACCGCATCCATGCGCACGTCGGGGCAGAAGCGCTCGCCGTTGCGCAGCACGCCGAGCAGGACGTCCTTCACGTCGTCGTTGTTCACAGTCCCGCTCAGCGTCACGGGCTGTTGCGAACGCAATTGCAATTCGACGCGCGGAGAAGCGCCGCCGCCATCGGACGGCAGCACGTCGATTCCGGCAACGTCGGCGGTGCGGAGATCGAGCGGCGACGGAGCGATATTGGCGAGTGGGTTGGCGCCGGGGTCGGAGGAATCAGTCTGCGCGTTTTGCGCCGCGTCGGATTCGTTGGTCGCGCTGAGCGTGGAAGCGGAATTGCCGGGGACCACGGGATTTTCGGAACGGTGCAGAAAACGAGGCGCCAATACTCCCACGCTGAAGCCGATCAACAGAAGCACCGCCGCGCTCCATGCAGGGCGCGGCGTAAGCCAATCGCCCGGCAGCACGGTTGCTAGCGCGCGGCGAAGCCAGCCGCGTTCTTCCTCGCGGTCGAGCGCGTCGGTGAGGCTTGCGCGGCAGCTCGCGAGCAGCATCGCATCGGGTTCGGTGTGACTCTCGGCGAGCAGGGCCAGAAGTTCTTTTTCGCGTTCCAGAGATTCGCAGCAGGCGGGGCAGCGGGCGAGGTGGGCGGCGAGGCGATCGTGCTCGGCGTCTTCGAGTTCGCCGCCCGCGGCGGAAAGCATCAAGAGGGGCTGCCAGTCGGGGCAGGGCGTGTTGGGCTCGTTCGTCGCTGCGTCCCGGTTCATCTCGAAGTTCCTCACCGAATGGCGTCCAGGCTTTCGCGAAGCTTACGCGTGGCCCGGAAGAGCGAATTCTTTACCGTTTCTTCGGACGTGCCGAGCAAATCGCCGATCGCGCGGAGCCGGAGGCCCTGATAGTGTTTCATCTCGAAAACGACGCGCTCGCGCGGCGAGAGGCGTTTCATCGCCCGCTCGATCTGGCGTCCCACTTCCTGGCCCAGGAGGCTCTTCTCCGGATTCGCCGAAGCCCGCAGCTCGGGCTGCTTGTCGAAGAAATCCGGCTGGCTTCCTTCCGCTTCCTTGGGCACCGGGGCCTGCTCTTCGCGGTGGCTGGTCCGGCGGCGCAAATGATCGAGCGCCACGTTCGTCACGATCCGGTAGAGCCACGTATAAAAGCTGCATTCAAACCGGAAGCGATGCAGGTTCCGGTAGGCGCGCAAAAACCCTTCCTGATAAACGTCGCGCGCGTCTTCTGGGCTGTGGACCAGATTCAACGCTAGGCGCAAGACGTCGCGATCGAAGCGGCGCACCAAGTCTTCGAACGCCAGCCGGTCTCCCGTCTGGGCCTTACGGACGAGCTCTTGCTCTTCCGCGAGCTTCACTGCCGCTGCCTGGCGCGCATCTCCGTCGAGTGCGACGCTCATCCCCATCGTATCCGCCGCCGAACTGGATTCTGCTGCGGTGCGCCCGGTTTCCTTCTCTCGGTTTGGCGCATCCGGGCCGGTTTCAAGCCCTTCCAAGGGCCTATCGCCGGCTCCTGTGAATATAGACGCGGGCACCGGCGGTTGGTTAGCACCCGGAGCGGCCATTTTGGCATTGTCGGACGGTTCCACCAAGGCCCTTCCTCCCTGAGGCCAGCGTGACACGGGGTGAGCCGCGTTCATACATGAATACGTGCGGGGCGAGGCGGTTGTTCCGGCCAAATTGGGCAGGAGGCATAGGACTACGGTATTCGTGCGATTTGTTGCAATTGTGGGCGTGGGACCCGGCAGTACCTTACCCGCCAAGGCCCGGACGGAAGCGCTAGAGGCTCGAGCCGAGGCGAATCAAGCCATAGACAGCGGCGCAGACCACGAAGTCGACCAGTGTGCCCCAATCCGTCCGGTAGCCCCGGTGCCGAAGGCTATCGGGCAGATGCGGGAAAAGCGAGAAGTAATAGATAGCGTTGCCGATGAGGATGGCGATCAGGTATTCGAGCCACCTTCGCGGGGTCGCGCCCAGGAATTGCCGCTGCCGCTCCATAGATCGATTCGCCGAAAAGTCGAAAATGCGACGCCCGATGGGGCGACGCCGGGCCGGGGAGCCGGACGGCTCATCTTAGGCTCGCGAGCGGGTTGGATGCAAACAGGCGCCTGGGCCGTTGTTTGCGGCGACGCCGCGAGCGAAACCCGGTGGAACAAAAGAGGGGCGCCGCGCGTATTCATCCCTAGAAGGACGACTTGGGCCCGGACTCGATGGCTCTCAGCCGGGAACCGGAGGGACGTTGTGAACGCAGCCGCGCGAATGGCGACGCACTCGGCCCCGCACCTGCGCACCACCCGGAGACTGCTGATCGCTGCCGGACTGCTCGGCGCCGCGATTCCTGCCTGGGGCGGACCCCAAGTTCAAAAGACGCTGAAGCTCGATCCCGGCGGGCGTTTCGTGCTTGAAGCGGACGAAGGAAGCGTGAGCGTCACCGGCACGGACCAGCCCGGCGCAAGCGTGGTGGTGACGAGCTACCACGACGATTTCCAGCGGGAAATCGATTTGAACTTCGAGGAAGATCCGGGGATCGTGCGCGTTCGGGAGCGCCGGCGGGACTGGAACCCCTTCGAATTTCTGTTCGATCCGCTCGGACTGCATTTCGAGATCCGCGTGCCGAAGTCGACGACGCTCGAAATAAAAACGGGCGGCGGCGCGATTCGCATCGACTCCATCGTCGGCTACTCGGAGCTGAAGACATCGGGCGGCCCGATCCAGATGACGAATCTCACCGGCGATGTGCACGCACATACGTCCGGCGGCAACATCCAGGCGCAGCAGATTCGCGGGCAGATCGAGGTGGGCACCTCGGGCGGCCGAATCGACGCGGATTCGATCGACGGCGGACTCTTCGCGGAGACCAGCGGCGGGTCGATTCGGATCAATGGGGTGACGGGGCGCGTCCGCGCGCACACCTCGGGCGGATCGATCGAAACGACCTTCAGCAAAGGGAACGCGAATGGCGGCGATCTCGACACGTCCGGGGGGGCGGTCTACGTGAAAGTCGACGCGACGGTGAATCTCAACGTGGATGCGTCGTCGTCGGGCGGCGGCGTCACGTACGGCATCCCGCTGCGCGGCGTCGATTCGTGGTCGCGCAACGCGGTGCACGGCACGCTTGGCTCCGGCGGAGATCTGTTGCGCGTTCACACGAGCGGGGGCTCGGTGCGGATCGACGCGCTGTGAGAACCGGCGCGAATGGCGCCCTCGAGGGGGTTATGAACGCGATGCGCGTACAGTTCCTGGAGCCTCCCGGCGTGTATTCTGGTACCACGAGCAAGAGTGCCGCCCGCACGATACCGGCATCCCGGATTGTGGAACGTTTGACGATTTCAGGAGGAGATTCATGCGACTCAAGAGCGCGGTTGCGTTTCTGTTTGCGGTGATCCTTTCGGCGTCAGCGATCCCCGGGGTCGCCCGGGGACAAGCCCCGGCTCCGCCGTCCCAGCAGGCCGGCGCGGCGCAACGCGACCCGCAATCGGCCGGGCCGGTTACGATCGGCGCGGGAATGCCTCCGGGGATGATGCAGATGATGGGACCGATGGTGCGCGTGCAAAGCGGACCCGGCCACCGGCCCGACGCCGGCGGACCGCTCCAGATGGTTGCGCGTCTCTCGCGGGCCCTCGACGACGCCGACGTCCGCGCGAAAATCGGAATATCCGACGAGCAGGCGGACCAGCTGCGCAAGATCATGACCGACACGGAAATCTTCACGATTCAGACGGGAGCCAGCATCGCCGTCGATTCGATCCAGCTGAAGGAGCTTCTGCGGCCGGACAAACCGGACAAGGCCGCCGTGATGAGCAAGGGCGACGAAATCTCCAAGGCGACGTCGGCGCTGATCATCCACTATCTCGGCGCGATCGTCGAGGCAAAGACGATTCTCACGCCCGAGCAGCAGAAAAAGCTGAGCGAATACGTGGACGGCGACGCTCCGATGCCGGCGCCTGTTCCACACCATCCGTAGCAATTCCGCTCGGATCGCCTGCCGAGCCCGGCCGGCGATTCGGGCGCATTCCGTCGCGGCAGTCTCATCCTGAGTCGGCAGCATCCAAGCTGTCGCAGCTTCGCGGTGTCGCCGCCATACCCCCGCCCGGCAGGCTGTCACACGTCAGTAACAATCGGTGCGGTCGCCAAGCGTTAAACTGAGGTCGGGGGCGACAACGGGCGCGTAAAGGGCTTACAATCCCCCGGCGCTGAGGGCTAATCTCGCAGGCTTCACATTCAAAGGAGCAAAAATGCGGAAAGGTAAAAGTCTCTTCCTGACTGGGTTGGCAGTGGTCTTAGCGGTGGCATTTACGGATCGCCCCGGGAGGGCGGCAGGCGATACGGTTCGCGTGGGCATGATTCCGGACGCAGGCGCCACGCAGGTGTCCATCGACCAGAAAAAGCCGCTGAAGGATTATTTGCAATCCGCTTTGGGCCAGCCAGTCGATTTGATTATTCCCACAAACTACAACGCGACTGTCGAAGCGCTCGGCAACGGCTCGCTGGATTTCGCTTATCTCGGCGGGCTCACATATCTGAAAGCGCACGAGCAGTACGGCGCGACGCCGCTCGTGCAGCGCGACACGGACCGCGAGTTCCACTCGCTGTTCATCACACAAACGGATTCCTCGATTCATAGCCTTGCGGACCTCAAGGGCAAGAGTTTCGCATTCGGCGACATCAACTCCACCAGCGGTCACTTGATGCCATACCTGGCGCTCAAGGATGCCGGCATCGATCCCGACACGGACTTGAAGTTCCGCTATACCGGGAGCCATCCGGCAACGGCCAAGGCTGTCGAGGCGGGAGTTGTCGACGCCGGGGCGCTGGACGAAACCGTGTTCCACCAGCTCGTTTCGACCAAGGAAATCGACCCATCGAAGGTCCGGGTCTTCTACACTACGCCGCCGTTTGTGGACTACGTTTGGGTGGCGCGCAAGGACGTGAATCCAGCGCTCGCTCAGAAGTTCGCGGAGGCGTTCCTCAAGCTTCAGCAGCCGCAGGACGCGCAGATCCTCGATATCCTGCGCGGCTCGAAATTCGTGCGAGCGGATAACGAGGAGTACTCAAAGCTGCGGGCCGTCGCGATGCAGCTCGGCATGCTGAAGTAAGCGCGATGTGCGACACTCAGCTCCTGGGACTCCGATGCTGAAGCTCAACGACGTGACGGTCCGGTACGCGCGGCAGGGCGCAGCCGTATTGGACCATCTCCACCTGAACATTGAGGCCGGCGAGAGAGTGGCGCTCGTCGGCCCCAGCGGTTCGGGCAAAACGACGCTGCTGCGGTCAATCAACCAGTCCGTGCCGGCGACGTCCGGCCAGGTGTGGGTGAACGAGGTCGAGGTGACGCGCACTCGCGGGGCGGCGTTGCGGAGAATCCGCAGCCGCATCGCCTTCATCGCGCAAAAGCACGATCTCGTGGATAGGCTGAAGGTCTACGAGAATGTGATGGCGGGCGCGCTGGGGCGATGGTCGACGGTCCACGCCTTGAGGTTTCTGGTGTGGCCGAAAGCGAGCGAACTCGAGGAGGCGCGCGTGGCGCTGGAATCCGTGAATCTCGCGGAGAAGCTGCGCGTCCGCACGACCGAAATTTCGGGGGGGCAGCAGCAGCGCGTGGCGATCGCACGAGCCCTGATTCAACGCCCGCTGCTCATTTTGGCTGACGAGCCAGTGGCTTCTCTCGATCCCGACAACGCGGAGCAGGTGCTGGAGCTTCTCTGCGGGCTCGCCAAGAGCCACGGGATCACCTTGCTTTGCTCGCTCCACCAGCCCGAACTCGCGCGCCGTTACTTCGACCGGCTGCTGCGGATCGAGAAGGGCCACGCCGTGCCGGTGCCGCCGGTCGCCGGGCAGCGGCGGGCGGCCTACGTGCCGTGCTGATGATCGGTCGCATCGCCGGCTTTTTCCACTTCATGGCGCAGTTTTTCCCGCCCGATCTCTCCTGGCATTACATTTCATATCTCGGCACCCCGGTCGGCCAGACCGTGGCGATGGCGATGGCCTCGATTTTTCTGGCGGTAGTGTTGGCCCTGCCGCTGAGCTTAGTCATCGGCACGCGGATGCCGGGAGCGCGGCTGCTCTATGCCGTGCTTGCGGCGGTGCGCTCGATCCCCGACCTCACGCTCGCGATTTTCTGCGTGATTATCGTGGGCCTTGGTCCCGGCGCCGGGATGACGGCGCTCGTGATCTATTACGGTGCGGCGATGGCGAAAATTTTCGGCGAGATTTTTCTCGCCGCCGACCCGCGGCCGCTCGAAGCTTTGCGCGCCACGGGAGCGTCGCGCGTGTCGCTCGCGGCGTTTGGCTTGATTCCGCTGAAGCTGAGCGACGCGCTCACCTACGGCTTGTACGAGCTGGAAAGCGCGATCCGCGCCTCGGTGATCGTGGGCGCGGTGGGCGCGGGAGGAATCGGCGCGGAGCTCGTCGGCTCGCTCAACGATTTCGATTACCGCCGCGTGACGACGCTGGTGATCACTCTCGTGCTGCTGATTGTGGGGGTCGACCGGTTCTGCTGTCTGGTGCGGAAGCATCCGCTTGGGCTCGCCGTGATCCCGCCGGCCGGGATCGTGTCGTTATTTTTCTGCTGGCCCCAGCTTTTTGCGGCGCGTCATGCGCTCAAGACGTTCGCGTCGATGTTCCCGCCACATCTGAACCCGACCGAGATACACCACCTTCCGACGCTGGTGTTGCAGACCTTCGGCATGGCGGCGGGCGGAACGTTGTGCGCCGCGGCGATCGGGCTTGTGATTTCGCCGGCGGCCGCGCGCGGGATTGCGCCTGGGTTTGTGGTGCAACTGGTGCGGCGGGTGCTCGATTTTCTGCGCGCCGTGCCGGAAATCGTGTGGGGACTGCTGCTGGTCACGTTCGCGGGCGTCGGCCCCTGGTCCGGCATGGCGGCACTGGGGCTGCATTCGACCGGCGTGCTCGGGAAATTGTTCGCGGAAAGCCTCGAAAACGTACCGAGGAATCCCATCCGGGCGCTTGAAGCGACGGGAGCATCGCGCATGGCTGTGGCCGCTTTCGGTAACGTGCCGCTGGCCGTGGGGCCGATCGCCGTGCACACGCTTTTTCGCTTCGAGTGGAACGTGCGCTCGGCGACCGTGCTCGGCATCATCGGTGCGGGCGGGATCGGCGAAGCGCTGTTCAACGCGCAGGAACTGTTCTTCTACCGTGAGATGATGGCGTACGTGCTCGTGACTTGCCTGATGGTGGGCGCGATGGACATTTTCAGCACGAAGCTTCGAAAGCGCCGTCAGGTTTCGTGGGAAGCGGTTGAATGAGCGCCGAGAAAGCGCCGGCCGGCGAAAGGCCAGTGGTGTTTGTGACGAACCGCGTGCATCGCGAGGTGATTACGTTTCTCAATGAGTCCGCGGAGGTGCTCGCGAATCCGTCCGAGGATCCGTTTCCGCGCGCAGCGTTTTTCGAGCGCGCAGCCCGCGCGAACGCCATGATGGTCTTCATGAACGATTCACTCGGCGCGGCGGATCTCGACCGCTGCCCGAATCTGCGCGTGGTAGCGGCGGCGCTCAAGGGCTACGACAATTTCGATGTCGGCGCGTGCGCCGAGCGCGGTATCTGGTTCACGATCGTCCCCGATCTGCTGACGATTCCGACAGCGGAGCTGACGATCGCGCTGATGCTGGGGCTGGCGCGCAAAGTGCTGGAAGGAGACCGCGCGGTGCGCTCGGGCGCGTTCGCGGGCTGGCGGCCGATCTTGTACGGAACCGGTTTTGCCGGCCGCACCGTCGGGATTGTGGGGATGGGCAAGCTCGGGAGCGCCGTCGCGGAGCGCCTCGCGGCATTCGGGATGAAAATCCTGTACGCCGATCCGGTCGTGCTGCCGGCGGATACCGAGAAGAATCTGAGTGCGGCGCGCGTCGAACTCGACGAACTTGCCGCGCGCAGCGATTTCGTCGTGCTGCTCGCGCCTCTGGCGCCGGGAACCTTGCACGCCTTCGATGCGGCAATGTTGGCGCGCATGAAGCCGGGAAGCTTTCTCGTGAACGTCGGACGCGGGTCGGTTGTGGACGAGCCGGCCGTGGCGACTTCGCTTAAGTCCGGGCGGCTGGCTGGCTACGCGGCGGACGTTTTCGAGATGGAAGATTGGGCGCGCGCGGACCGGCCGAGGTCGATTGACCCGGGGCTGCTCGCGCAAGCAGATCGGACGCTCTTCACGCCGCATCTCGGCTCGGCGGTTCGGGAAACGCGACTCGAGATCGAGATGCGAGCCGCGCGCAACATCGCGCAGGCGCTTGCCGGGCGGCGTCCGCCGGATGCGATCAATGAACCGCGGGGCACGAAGGGCGACTGACCCTGGCGAGAGTTTCAGAAACGCTGGAATCAAGCCGACGGGAAAAAAAGGAGGCGCTCGGTCAAACTCACAAGCGCCTCCTCTAAAGAATCAACGTAAATCGTACCTCACTGGATCACCTCCTTCTCGGCTAAGCAGCCGATGGCGCCAAGCAGGCGCGTGCAGCCAGTATAACGCCGAACCGGAAAAAATTCAGGGGCGAGCCTCTCGGACGACGGACCGCACGTCGATTGACCCCAAGCCGGATTCTTGGCAGGCTGGGCGTCGGGATCGTACGAGAGAATCGATGCCGAAAGTGATCCGCATCCTCGAAACTTGCCTGCACGTGGAAGACGTCGAGCGGAGCGCGCGTTTCTACGAGGCGCTCTTCGGTTTTCCGCGAATGGATTTCAATGAACGGTTTTGCGCTTTCGATGCGGGCGGCGGCACCGTGCTCTTGCTTTTCCGGAAGGGCGGCACAACCGAGCCGGTTCGCATCACGGGCGGCGTGATCCCTCCCCACGGCGGAAGCGGCGACCTGCACCTTGCCTTTTCGATTCCCGCGGAGGATTTGAGCCGCTGGGAGCAGCGCTTACGCGAGAACGAAATCACGGTTGAGAGCCGCGTGCGTTGGGATCGCGGCGGAAGCAGCCTGTATTTCCGCGATCCCGATCACCACTTGGTCGAGCTCGCCACGCCGGGAGTCTGGCCGTCGTATTAGCCTCTCCGCATCAGGATCCTGCTTTGATATCCGCGACGTGAATCGTGTTGGTGGCTTTGTCGAGAGTGCCGGTCACCTTGACCTTCTCCCCGGCAAACTGAACGGGCTTCTGCTGGTCGTCCAATTTGTAGATCTTCTTGGACGCGGCATCGTACAACACGAACTTCGCGCCGGCCTTCACGCAACTCAGAGTGCACTCCTTGTTCGCTTTGACGCCGTGCCCGGTCGCCATCGCGTCGTGAGAGCCCATTTGGGCGCAAGCACTGTCCATGATCTGGCCGCTATAGGTGCTGTCTGCGGCGGGGGAGCTTGCGGCGAAGAGCGCCAGCACGGCCGAACCCAAAACTGCGAGCAACGCTTTTTTCATGTGACTCTCCTTTTCATTGATCACGCAACCTGAACATCGCGCCATGCTGCGCCCTCGTGGATTTCAATGCACCGAAGCTTACCGGATTCTGTGGCGTCGTTCCAACGCCGGGCACCCAAGGATAACCCAGCGGCGATTTTCTCGGCGCGTGCTACAGTTTGGCCACAGCGCGTTGATTCGAGACCACTCGTTGCGAGGCCACATGAAGATACTGTTTCGCGTTTTGCTGATTTTGGCGGTTGCCGCGATTCTTCTGCCGGCTGCGTCGTCGTTGCGGGCGCAGCAAGCGGAGGCGCAGCGCGAGCAGCAGGTGCTCGCGGCGCTGCAGCCGGCCGAGGGCGACTACGTGGCGCGCGACTTCCATTTCAAATCGGGCGACACGATGGCCGAATTGCGGCTGCACTACACGACGCTCGGAAGACCTGTGCGCGACGCGAACGGCCGCACCACGAATGCGGTCCTGATTCTTCACGGCACGGGCGGCAGCGGCACCAACCTGCTGCTGCCGATTTTCGCGGGCGTGCTGTTTGGTCCCGGAGAGCTGCTGGACGCGAACCACTACTTCATCATCCTGCCGGACGATATCGGGCACGGCAAATCGAGCAAGCCGAGCGACGGCATGCGTGCGCATTTCCCGCATTACGACTACGACGACATGGTGGCGGCGGAACACGAGCTGGTCAATAAGGGGCTGGGCGTCGGTCATCTGCGGCTGGTGATGGGCACGTCCATGGGATGCATGCACACGTTTGTGTGGGCCGAGACGTACCCGGATTATATGGATGCGCTGATGCCGCTCGCGTGCCAGGCGGTGGCTGTGGCCGGGCGCAATCGCATCTGGCGGAAAATGGCGATCGACGGTATCGAGAACGATCCCGAGTGGAAGGGCGGCGAATACACCACCGAGCCGCGCGCCGGCATCGAGATTGCCACGGACATGTTGTTGATCGCCGGCAGCGCGCCGCTGCAATTGCAGAACAGCTATCCGGCGCGGGATGTCGCCGACAAGTATCTAGCCGATTATCGCGCCCGGACGGCGAAAGAGCTCGACGCGAACGATTTTCTCTATGCGGTGAGCGCTTCGCGGAACTACGATCCGTCGTCGCAGCTCGCGAAGATTCAGGCGCCCGTGATGTGGATCAACTCGGCCGACGATTTCATCAACCCGCCGGAACTGGGAATCGCCGAGCAGCAGGTGAAGCAGATTAAGCGCGGCAAGTTCGTCCTGATTCCGGCGTCGCTCGAGACCTACGGCCACGGCACGCATACGCACGCCGCCGTGTGGCAGCAGTATCTAAAGCGGCTGCTCGATGAATCGCAGCGTTGACGACCGAATCACGGTCGCGGTTGACTACCGTGTCTTGCAGGAGGAGATTCGGCGTTTCTGGCCGAATCTCGACGGTTTTTAGGAGGTCGGACCTTCAGGTCCGACATAAGAACGACGGCGAGAAGCGCCAACCATTGCGCTGCCTCCTTCGCAGCATGTAGTGTTTTCCTCCGCGATCACCAGGGCGAAACGCGCGCCCATTTGTTTGCGCGTTTGTCACACAGGCTCTTCATCCCCGGCATCACGACGCCCAATGCGTGTGGATGCGGTCTTGCCGGCGCGGTTCATTTATACTCCGGGATTACGGCGTTTTGGGCCCTTGGCAGATCACATCGCGCGAGGAATGCATGAAAAATCTGTTTGAAGCGGCAAGCGTGCAAGAAGTGAAAGATCGGATCGGGATGCTCAGGCCCGATAGCCAGCGGCAGTGGGGCAAGATGAACGCGCCGCAGGCCGTGGCGCATTGCGCGTCGGGCATGGAGTTGGCGCTGGGCGACACGAATCCGCCGCGGATGTTCGTGGGGCGGCTCATCGGGTGGATCGTGAAGCCGTTGGCGCTCAAAGACGGCGAACCGATGCGGCGCAACTCGCCGACGATGCCGGAGCTCGTCGTGCGGGATCAGCGGGACCTGGGGCCGGAGCGCGAGCGGCTATTGGGACTGATCGACCGGTTTGCTGCGGCCGGGCCGGCGGGATGCACCAAGCATCCGCACAGCTTTTTCGGACGGCTGACGCCGGAGGAGTGGGCAATCCTGTCGTACAAGCACCTGGATCATCATCTCCGGCAGTTTGGGGTTTAGCACCCGCGGAGCACTTGGTTCGCCAGAGACCTGCGGCCACGATACGCATACGCAGGCGGCCATGTGGCGACACTGCATGAAGTTAGTATGGTTCTCCGATCCACCGACCAGCCTTGCACTCCGCGTATCCGTCGGACAAACGGGTCAGGTCATCGTTCTCATACATTGCTACAAAATCGTCGACGACCCACCGATTGTTCTCTAGGATCACGGTTACGACACCGTCGGTGTAATAGTACGATGTGGGACGGCCACAACAGTTGTTCGGTTCAGGGAACCTCAACTGAACGTCTACCCGGTTTTCTCCTATAGCCCTGCTGCTGACAATAGAAAACCTCAGTGGAGTCGCGGCGTCGTTTGGTCCGGTGAACAAGCCGTCCTCCTGCCATGGAATCGCGCCTTTGTACGTGTTTCTGCGGAGAATCTCGCCGTAACGCCGGTAGTAGTCATCGCCGCATGCCTGGAGGCTGTCGAGGTCCTCAACAAGCCGTTTGCTAAGAAGGGGCCAGAGGGCCCTCTTTGCGTTTCCATAGGGAAGGCCCAGGGGTCGGTATCTCGTAATGCGAGTGTAGAAAACACGCACGGCGTCAATCGCGGACTGAGGGACATTGCTGCCCACCCGAAGCGGTTGGAGTATGCACGCCTCTATACAGAACCCGGCTCTCGTTGAACGGAAAATGCCGCTAGGAATCTTTGTCCCGCCCGCAAAGGATGAGAAGCGCTCCGTGGAGCCCAGCGAGTATTCGGCAGTAACGAAATATTCACCCGGCCCGTCAAAAACGAATCCTGCGCCGTCTTTGAGCGATATGACCTTCTTCACGGAAATTTCGTGATATTTCTCCAGCACGGTGAAATCAGAAGGGGCGTATGATTTGGAATCGGTTCGACGCCTACCCTGCCATTGCGCTTCCTTGCCGTCAGGTCCAATGACATCGAGATCCACAAATGCGCCGCCCTTTAGGCGGCTCACAAAAATTGGTTCTTCTGAGGCGTTGTAAATTGAAAGTACGAGAACTACAGCTTCACCGTGCGCGTAGATCTGCCTTTCGGGACTGGCCGAAAAAAAGCACAGCGCACATTCTGTCGTTGGCCTCGCCGTAGTTTGCCCCAGCGTGGCACTAGCGAGTGCTAGGCAAAATAGCAGGGTCAGAGAAGTCCTCGCGAGCCAGTAGTTTGGCTTGGTCATACGGACATTAGACACCGCAAACTGACTCTCAGCCCAAATGAATACCCCTGAGTCGAAGATCGCCTACTCGGACATGATGCGGTCGGCCCACTCGACTAGCGAAACGAAAATGGTGGGGTTGCCGTATTTCGCTTGCCAGGAGGCGAGATCGGCTTCGGTGATTCCGCGGGCTCGGGAGCAGGCGCCGCAGGAAAAGACAGGGATTTTCTTGGCGATGAGTTTGTCGCGCATTTCGCTGAGCGGCGGCCAGCCGATGGGGATGATGGCGTCGGTAGTGGCCTTGCGCATCAAGTAAGTCGCGTCGCCGGTGAGGAAGATCTGAACGTCGTGGCCGGCGTCCGCTAGCGCAAGCGAATGGGCGAAAACGAATGATGCTCTCGTGGCGTCGTCGGTGCCCCAGGAGCTGCGCATCATGATCTTCAGCATCTTTTTCGGCTCTTGCGGCTCTTGCGCGGCCTTTGCACCGAGCGCCAAGAGCGGTATGCCGGCTAGCTGGGCCAGGAAGTTGCGTCTCGCCATGAGATTTCCTCCACGGGAAGTTGCGACACGATACTCCTCGCTACCTGGGGTGTCAAAAGAAACTGTCCCGGCATCGGATAGATCGTGGCTCGCCGTGCCGCACCTACGGCGCTCTTGAGTTTTCTCGTTTGTCGTTTTCGCACCCAACGCTTCCGCGTTGGGCTAACTTGTGTCGCGCGTACCGCGCTCGAGCTTTGCAGACACGCGAAGGCCGCCATGGGCGAGGCTGCCCGGTAACTCGCTACCTTGCCGTCGATCAAGAACCAGCCAACGCCGGAAGAGCACAGGCAGGATTGCCTGTGCCACTAAAGGCAGATCACTGCGCTTCAGTTGGCGCTGAAGGCGAGAAGGGCGTTGCCGGGCATGGCGCCGAAGCCGGGGTAGCCGGAGACGACGAAGATCATGCCGCCCGCGATGACGGGGCCGCCTACGTCGAGCGAGCCGCCTTTCGCGGGAACTTTGTTCACGGCGTCGAAGGACTGCGCGGTGTCGAAATCCCAGATGATTTTGCCGTCGCTCGTCGCATAAGCGCGCAGGTGGCCGTCGATCGAGCCGGAAAAGACGGCGCCGGGAATCGCGCTGACCGCTTGCGACTGCGCGGGGCTGCACGGGCGGCGATCGCCGCAGCCGGGCGGCGGAGTTTTCCAGAGCAGCGTGCCGTCGTCGACGCGATACGCGGAGATGCCGCCGCCTTTGGTGGGATCCGGGCCGCCGCGGCCAAATGCAAGATCAGAAACCGCGACATAGACGTTCGTGCCGTCGGTCGCCGGTCCCCACTGCACGCCGCCGAGCAGGCCACCCACGCCCGCGTGCTTGAACCAGAGCAGCTTGCCGCGCGCGTCGGGATCGACTCCGTAGATGATGCCGGTTTTTTGTCCGAGCAGCAGCACCCGATTGCCAGATGGCAGCGCAACGAGAATCGGCGACGCGCCGAGATCGAATTCCGGCACCGTCGGCGGCTGGCAACCTGCCGCGGGCGGTGTGCCGCACTCCATCTTATAGATATCGTCTTTATCGAATTGCGAGGACCAGAGCATCTTCCCGGTCTTTAGGTCGAGCGCCACAACCGCGTCGCTCGTGTCCGTCCCCGGCTCCGAATAATTGTCGCCCGTGCCCACGTAGATTCGTTTCTTCGCCACATCGATCGTCGGCGAGGACCAGATCGCCATGCCGGAGGGCGCGTAGATGGTGCGGCCGTCGGGCGTTTTGCCGTGCGGCGACGGCGCGTCGGTGGCCATGTACGTTTGCCAGAGAATTTTGCCGCTGGCTGCGTCCATCGCGACCACGCTGCCGCGGAACGTGCAGCATTCGTAATCGGGGCGGCGGCGCGATTGCTCTTCGCCGGAAGAGACGGGAACGTAGATGCGCCCGTCGAGATACGACGGCGTGCCGGTGATCGTCGCCGCGGGATGCGAGTCGGCGCGCGTGCTCCAGAGGAAGCTGCCGGTCGAGGCATCGAGCGCGTAGACAGTGCCGTCCGCTTCGCCGAAGAAAACGGCTTCGATCGAACCGGACTTGCCGACGAGCATGCCGGAGCGGACGGGCTTCGGCGTGGAGGTCGCCCAGAAAGTGCAGCCGGTCGCGGCGTCGAGCGAATACACGCTGCCGTCGTTGCCGCTGACGTACACACGGCCGCCCCAGATTGCCGGCTGCGAGCGCACCATGCGCACGTTGGGAATGCCGAACGCCCACTTCAATTTGAGGTGCGGCACGTCCGCAGCGGGAATGCCCGCGGCTGCGGCCGGCTGAAAGCGCCAGTTCGCGGGATTCGCACCCCAGTCGGGCCACGCGGGCGCGGTCGCCGGGCCCGGCTTCACGTCGGCCGCGCAGCGATTCGCGATTTGCTCGGCGGGCACCGGCGTTGCCGTCGTGGGTGACGTTGCGGCTGGTGGCGGCGGGGCTTGCGCCAGCGCGGCCGAGCTGAAGAGCGCGCTCGCGCCGAGCGACATCGCGAGTGTAAGAAGACGGATGTGCCAAACATTCATCGTGACAGTTCCCCCCGAAACCCTGGTGCCGACGCCCGAGACTATGCCGCAAGCGCAGCGATGATATAAATTGAAGAACGCGATCAAGCCCCGGAACGGGGCGCAAGATCGTAGCCCACGGCCTCAGCCGTGGGACGCCAGGCAGATGTGAAATCCAGCCTGCGGAGCGGGCGACAGAAGGGTCGGGTCCATGTGTGCGGCGCGATCTTTCCCCGCCAAAGACTCTCTGAATCAGAGAGTTGTTTGAAAGCTGCGAGCCATACGCGTGCGCCCGCTTCGCGGGCTGGATGCGCTCGCGCTCGTGCAACTGTACGCCCGGCGATGTCGGTCAGCCTCCACAATCCGGTGAAGTATCTGCGCGGCGTGGGGCCGCAGCGCGCGGCGGCGCTCGAAGAGCGGGGTATCGCCACCGTCGGCGATCTGCTCGGTTACTTGCCCTTTCGATACGAGGACCGCATTCGATTCACGAAGATCGCCGAAATTATTCCGGGGCAGGTGCAGACCATTCTTGCCGAGGTAACGCAAGGAGGCGGCAGCACCGTGCGGTTTCGCGGCGGGCGCGGGCCCGTGTTTCACGTCACGGTGCGCGACGCGTCCGGCCAGCTGCACGCGCGCTTTTTTCACGGCGCGTATCTCGAAGGGCGGCTCAAGCAAGGCCAGCGCCTGGTGATGCACGGCAAGGCGGAAGTCGATCCGTACCGGCCGGGCCGCATCGAGATGGTGAATCCTCAGATCGAGACTCTGAGCGGCGACGGCACCGCCACCACGGACTCGACGGAAGTGGGCCGGATCGTACCGGTGTACGAAGCGATTGGCGCGATCAGCTCCCGAATGCTGCGGCGGATCATCTACAACGTGCTGCTGAATTTCGACGGCAATATCGCCGATCCGCTGCCCGAGGAGATTCGCGCGCGATACCGCTTTCCCTCGCGGCGCGAGGCGTTGCTCGCGGTGCATTTCCCGGACAAGAAAGAAAGCGTCGAGCTGCTCAACGCTTTCCGCGGCCCGGCCCAGATCCGCTTGATCTTCGAAGAGTTTTTCTATTACCAGATCGCGCTGGCGCTGCGGCGCTCGCAGGATCATCTTCGCCGCGGCATCGCCATGCGCGTGCGCGAGGAAAAAATCCGCGAAGCGCTGAAGCGGATTTTGCCGTTCAAGCCGACCGCCGCGCAGAAACGCGTGCTTGGCGAAATCGCAGGCGATCTGGAAAAGCCGTTCCCGATGCACCGTCTGCTCGAGGGCGACGTCGGTAGCGGCAAGACGATCGTGGCGCTCGAAGCGGCGACCATCGTGATCGAAAATGGCTACCAGGTGGCTCTGATGGCCCCGACGGAAATTCTCGCGGCGCAGCATTTTCTTTCGGCGCGCCGGGTGTTCGCGCCGGCGGGCTACGGCGTCGATTTGCTGGTGAGCGGGCGGAAACGCACCGAACGCGACGAGGCGCTGGCGCGCATCGCGAGCGGCGAGGCGAAGCTGGTGGTCGGTACGCACGCGCTGATCGAAGATCCGGTGAAATTTCACAAGCTGGGCCTCGCGATCGTCGACGAGCAGCATCGCTTCGGTGTCCTGCAGCGCAAGCGCCTCATCGAAAAAGGCGCGTCGCCGCACGTGCTGGTGATGACCGCTACGCCGATCCCGCGCACGCTCGCGCTCACCCTTTACGGCGACCTCGATCTATCGGTGATCGACGAAATGCCGCCGGGGCGCACGCCCATCGAAACGCGTTGGACCGCCGACGCGCAATTGCCCGGCGTGTGGGAGTTCCTGCGCCGTGAAATCGCGAAGGGCCGGCAAGCGTATGTACTGTATCCGGTGATCGAGGAGTCGAAGCAGGAGTTGAAGGCGGCGACGCTCGAATACGAGCGGCTGGCCCGGGAGGTTTTCTCCCGGCTGCGCCTCGGCCTGTTGCACGGGCGGCTGAAAAACGACGAGAAGGACGCGGTGATGGACCAGTTTCGCGGCGGCGAGCTGCAGATTCTGGTGGCGACGACGGTGATCGAGGTCGGCGTCGACGTTCCGAACGCCACCGTCATGGTGATCGAGCATGCGGACCGCTTCGGGCTCGCTCAACTCCACCAGTTGCGCGGCAGAATCGGTCGCGGCAAGGAGAAATCGTATTGCATTTTGGTGGCGCCCAAAACGATCCTTGGAGATGCGCGCGAGCGGATCGAGACGATGGTCGCCACGTCCAACGGATTCGAGATTGCCGAGCGCGATTTGAAGCAGCGCGGGCCGGGTGAATTTTTCGGCACGCGCCAGCATGGCGACGCCGCATTTTCCTTCGCGCAGCCGCTCCGGGATCACGAGATTCTCGAGATGGCGCGGCGCGAAGCGTTTGCGGTAGCGGAGGATCCCGCGCGCGCGGAGGAGATTGTGAAACGCCTCGAGTCCGTGAGCCCGACTTGGCGCGCCCGGTATCAGTTAGCGGCGGTGGGATGAGGCAGAGGAGAAGAGAGATTCTTCGGGCCAAACGGCGGCTCTCAAAATGACGAGCGAGCCAACGAGTAGGAGGACGTAGGGGCGCTGCTTGCTGCGCCCCGTCGACGGCGAGGCGCCGGCTCACCTTCGCGCGCGGAAAAGGGCGTTGGTTCTTCCTTGCCTCGTTGCATCCGTGCCTCTTTGCTTCTTGGGGCAAAAGTAAGGTGGACGCTGTGCCGAGAAGGACATGCGAGTAATCGCTGGCAAATTCGGGAGGCGGAAGCTGAAGGGCCCCGGAAAGCTGCGCATGCGGCCCACGAGCGACCGCCTGCGCGAGACGCTCTTCAATATCCTCGGCCCGGCGGTGGAAGATTCGCTCTTCGTCGACCTTTACGCCGGCACCGGCGCGATCGGCATCGAGGCGTTGAGTCGCGGCGCCAAAGAGGTCGTTTTCGTCGAGGGGCACTCCGCCAGCGCCCGCCTGATTCGCGAAAACCTTGAGGCTCTCCGTGCGGACGGCATTCCCGAGGTAATGGCTACGTTCGCGCTCAAGGGGCTGGAGAAGCTCGCGGCCCGGCACCTCATGGCCGACTTCATTTTCCTCGATCCGCCCTACGACAATGAGGAGGAGCAGCTGCTGGCGCTCGAATTCATCGACGAATCGCATCTGCTCGCCCCGCAAGGGCTCGTGATCGTCGAGCACTCCTCGAAAACCGAACTCCCGGAACGGTTTACGCGCCTCGAGCGAACTCGCGTCGTCGAGCAGGGCGACGCCTCGCTGAGCTTCTATTGCCTGGCAGCCGCTGCCTGAGCCGCCGCATCTGACCCTTCTGTTCCCGCACCCTCGGGCGAGTATAATGGCCGAACCCATGCACCCTCTCTTGCAGGGCGATCCCCATCCCTTGAAGGGCTCCATCGAGGAGCTACCGCCGCATTCGCGCCTGCCCAGGCTCGATCTGGCCATCGACTGGGAATCGCCGCAGGAGGAGTTTGCCTCGAGCGTCCGCGATTTCTTCGCGGGCCCGCGCGCCGCCAAGGAGAACGCGCCGTCCCGCGACCGCGCGCTGCGCGTGGATTGGGTGGAGGGGAAGCCGCCGGGGAAAGCCTTCCTGGCGTCGTGCCTGTGGCATGTCATCGCGGTCTGGCTGCTGATCTTGCCGATCTGGGGCTTTTTGCCGCAAACGCGGCCAACGCTCGCGCCTGTCCAGATCGAATACGACGTCTACGATCCGCCCGACCTGCCGAAGATTCTGTTGCCCAATCGGGCCGCGAAGCCGAGCCCCTCGCCAAAGAAAGCGGAGGATGCGGCGAACCAGCCGGTGGCGCGTGGCGAGGACGCATATCATCCGCGCCAGACGATCGTCTCGATTCCAGTAAAAGTCACTCACCCGCGCCAGACGCTGATCCAGCCCGACGCGCCTCCCGAGGCGCCGAAGATCGTCACGCCGCTGCCCAATATGGTGCAGTGGGCGCAAAAGGAGCAGCCCAAGCTACAGATACCGGTGGTACCGACCGCAGTCGCGCCGAAAATCGAGCAGCGCAGGGTGCATGACGTGGCCGCGCCCGACGTCACGAACAACGTGAAGAATTCAGGCCCGCTCGACATCGCTCCATCGCAGGTGAATATCGCCCGGCCGCAGATTCCCATCAATCCGATGTCGAAGCCGGTCGAGCGCCAGCGCGTCGCGCGCGAGAATCCCGCCGTCGCTCCCGAGATCGCGGAAAATCAGGGTGATCCCAACGCGCGCCGGTTGATCGCGCTCTCGGCCACGCCCGCGCTGCCCGCGCCCGTCGTCAACGTGCCGCAGGGCAATCTGGCCGCACGCATTTCGATTGGGCCCGACGCGAAGCCCGGCGCTCCCGGCGGCGCCGAGCGGGGAGCTGCCGGCGCGGCCGAAGGCAAAGGCGCGGCGCCTGCCGGATCATCCGCCTCGGCCGGAGCGAATGGCGGAGCGGGCAGCGGCAGCGTCTCGGCGATGGCGGGCGGCGCCGGCAATCGCAACGGCGAGCTTCCGGCGGCGGTCAGCATCAGCGGCCCGAGCTCGCGAGCTCCCGGCGGTGGCCTTGCTCCCGCGCATCACGGGCTGATCCTGCGGCCGATGATCGCAATGGACCCGGCCGAGAGTGTCCGCCGCGGCCCCGCCAACGTCGCCGGCCTCAATCCCAGCCTCCCGCCCGAAACGATTTTCGGCGGCAAGGAAATCCACACGCTCCACATCGATCTGCCCAACCTCACCAGCTCGAGCGGCAGCTGGGTCCTGAATTTTGCCCAGCTCGATGAGGATCCGCGCCCGCCCTATCGGCCCAAGGGCACGCTATCCGGCCCCGAGCCGGTTACCAAGGTCGATCCCGAGTATCCCGAGGACGCGATCAAGGAGCACATCGACGGCGAGGTCGTGCTCTACGCCATCATCCGCAAGGACGGCGCGGTCGATAGCATCCAGCTGATGCGCTCGCTCGATCCGCGGCTTGACAAGAGCGCCGAGGCGGCTCTGACGCGTTGGAAATTTCTGCCGGGGCGCCGCGCCGGCGTTCCCGTCGACCTCGAAGCCGTCATCCACATCCCATTCGAGTACAAGAATCCTCACGACGACTAGCTCGCGCCGGAGGTCTCTGCCAATGAACGATCCGTCGATGACGACCTACGGAGAGAAAAACCCCGCCTCGCCGCAGGAACTCTCGGTCTTTTCCTTCCTCATCGGCAAATGGCAGGGACAGGGAAAAACGAAAATCGAGGATGGGAAGTTCGCCGAATACGACGTCACGTGGATCGGCCGCTACATCCTCGACGGAACCGCTATCGCTGACGAGCTGCACGCCCCCAATCCCGACGGCAGCCCCTATCTCGGAATCAGCCTTCGGCAGTACGACGCCGGCAGGAAAACTTGGATCATCGAGTACCTGAACGTCTCGGGTTCGTTTCTCCGCAGGCAGGTCAACGCGCAGACGGGATCAGTCGAGGTGGCCGGGCGAGAGGTGATCGTCACGTCGGCGGCCCCGGGCGTCGTAGTGCGCGAACGCTACGAAGTGCAAAACGGCGCGGGCTTCACCTATCGTCTCGACGTCTCGAACGACCAGGGAAAGAGCTGGAAAGAAGCGCAGATCGAGATGACCTTCCGCCCCGCGTAACCGGCTTACCGCTCCTCCGGCGGACGGATCTGTAGCAGAGTCAGGCTCCAAGTACGCGCGTCGTTCATGGGCACGATGAACGCCATCACTACTACCGCGAGGAATACCGGCGCCAACGCGGCAATATTGGCGACGAGAATGGGGTCGCGCCGGGCCGGCAGGCCTGCAAGCAGCGCGAGCGTCGCCACCGTTGCAACCGCATAGCCCGCGGCCAAGGGCTTCCCAACGTGACTCCAGCCTCGCGGCCAGAGCCCTCGTTCCTTCCAACTTCCTTTCAGCTGCGTAGACGAGCCCCAGCCGGAATACGCCACCGCCGCCAACGGCATGATCTCGAGCGATCGCAACAGGATCGCTCCCGCCGCGGAAAGCAGCGAGAGAAGCCAGTGCCCGTTTGCGCCGAATCCGAAGAAGTCGCGCGCTCCGGGCAGGTTCCAGTAGTGGCTGCGGTTGATTTCGAAAGCCCACAGCAGCGTGAGCGCGCCCGCCCATGCGAAAACGCGCCACTCCCTCGCGTATCCCAGGAGAACTGCGGCCGCCGCCTGGCGCCAGTACCACAGAGAGCCGCGCCCCTGGCTGAACTGCTCGAGCAAGTCGCCGGCAAGCGCCTCGTTTCGCCGGCCGGGAATGGCGCGCTCGACAAGCCACGTGGCCACCGCGGGAGGTTCTGAGGATTTCATGCGCGTTCTCCTTCCAGCTCTCGCAAGCCTTTCCAGAGATTCAACAGCGCGTCTCGGGCGTCGCGTGCTTCACGCAAGCCTTTTCGCGTCACGCGAAAATACCTTTTCGCGCGGCCGCCGCGCTGGGGCGTCGGCTCACCGAATTCCGAACGGACCAAGTCCTTTTCCTCGAGGCGCTCGAGCGCGGCGTAGACGGAACCCACGGCCACCTCGCGCCCGGACTGCTGTTCGATCTCGCGGGAGATCGGTACGCCGTAGGCTTCTTCCCCGAGCCGCATCACGGCCAGCAGAACCATCAATTCGAACTCGGAGAGATAATCTCGCTTCGGCATTTATTCAACTATACTGAATAAATCGGCGGTTGTCAAGAACTGGCGCCCGCCCGTCCCGCACCACTCAGTTGCATCGCTTGTACAGGCGTATGCATCGAACGGCCCAGGAGGCACCTATGCAAGCTGCCGTCGTCCCCGCCGCCAATAGTGCCTGGCAGATGAAAGACGTTCCGCAACCTCAGCCTGGATCGAGTCAGGTGCTGGTGAAGATGCACGCCAGCGGTATGTGCTATACCGACGTCCATCAGACGCTCGGCAGCTTTCCCGGACCGTTTCCGCGAATCCTGGGCCACGAGCCGGTTGGCGAAATCGTTGCTGTGGCTTCCGACGTCACCACGCGAAAGGTCGGCGATCGCGTCGGGTGCGCGTGGATTCAATCGACGTGCGGCCGCTGCGAATGGTGCCTGCGGGGCCGCAGGCTGTTTTGTCCGCATCTGAAGGGCACCAGCGTTGACGCGCCGGGCGGACACGCCGAGTACATGCTGATGTACGCCGACACGACGTATCTGATCCCGGACAGGGTCAGCTACGAGGAGGCGGCTCCGATCTTTTGCGCCGGCTATACGGTGTACGGCGGACTTCGCTGGGCGCGCCCACAGCCGCACGAACGCGTGGCGATCGTCGGCATCGGCGGGCTCGGGCATCTGGCGCTGCAATATGCGAAAGCGGCGGGCTTCACTGCGATCGCGGTTTCGCATTCTCCCGACAAAGACAAGTTGATCCGCGAACTCGGTGCCGACGAAATCGTGCGCGACGGAAAAGGACTCGCCGCGGCTGGCGGCGCGGACATCGTCCTCAGCACCTCGAACTCGACGAAGTCGATGGTGGACAGCATCCAGGGACTCCGGCCCGACGGCCGGCTGGTCATCATGGGGGCCGACGCCGAGCCGCTTTCGGTTCCGCTGATGGACTACATCATGAAGCGCATTCAGGTGATCGGCAGCCAGCAGAACGGCCCCGAATATCTGTACGAGGCGCTCGATTTCGTCGCGCAAGGCAAAGTGAAGCCGATCATCGAAGCCTATCCATTGGCGGAGGCGCCGAAAGCGTATGAGCGCGTCGCCGAAGGCAAGGCCCGCTTCCGCGCCGTGCTGACAATGTGATCGCCCGAGGTTTCCCATTGTGTTTGGCCACGGTGACGTAGGTACCAAGGGTCACTCTGGTGGCGAGTGTTTCGGCGAGGCCACAGGGAAGGGTGCTCTGCACGACGGATAGCCCGCGTCCCGATTTTTACCAACCTGAGACATTTGGGTTTGGGGCGACAATTATTTCGGACCAAGTCCGATACCGAGCCGCTGGTAGCTCACTCACCATCCGTGACGACCATTCTCCTCCGCGAGGACTGAGTTGCATCCCAAGGAAGAAATTGCCGCCGAAAGTGAACATCATTTCGTAGCGGATCGGCGAGTGGCCACAAGTTACTTGAGGAAAATGTTGTTTTTCGAAATACCCCGAAAATTCGGAGTCTATTTCACTATCTGCCGCATAGATTGGCGTAGACTGCTCGACCCTGCCGTTGGGCGCAACCACCAAAAAGTACGACCAATTGCTCGCCCGCATGGACTGGCCCTGTCGAGTGCGAAGGAGGACCGCCTCCAAAGCCTCCTCGGGCGGCAGCGCCGGGGCCGCGCCTTTTACGACCGGGTCGGGACACCAGTCGTCGGCGACGGCCCCCGAAGGTGGCGAGAACTCGCCAGGTACAAAGCTGGGCGCAACCTCGAGCGAGTTGACAGTCACGGAGAATGACTGTTGCGAGCTCTTCCAGAGGATTTGCCGGGGATAACGCGCAGGACCGAGATCGACGAAACTCGACGCATCAAAGGAAAAGTTCCCGCCTGCATTCCTACCCTCGAATCGATCGGAAACGATCTCGTGCGTCGTCGGATCGACGCAAACCGTTCGTTTTACGTCCGGATCGTCGAGGTCGGCGCACAGCGCCTCATTGCCGCGAATCGTCGCTGAGCGGACTTTGTCGATCTTGTGATTCGTTCTCAACGCCGGAGCGACAGGGAGATTCATGAGGGAGCGGAACGTCACCTGGCCGAGACTGATAAACGGAGTGTTTCGGGCATCGTAGCGTTTCGTGTCGGCGACCACCTCTACCTGGCCGGCCTGCCCCAGGCGGAACATCTCGCGATATTGGCCCCGACGCGACCAGAACAACTCGTAGCTTCCATCGGCGGCCCCGGCGCCATCCGTATAGTGCAATTGGGCGACGAGGTGGAACTGCGGCGACCCCTCGCGCGCAAGACTCAGCTTGGCGTACGCGCGATCGACGATAGTCGACATCTCTTTCTTCGAAGGGAGCGGTCGCGTGGCCGAATATAGAGTTTGGCCAACGAGCGCGGCGGTCACGGCCAGGGCGCCGATGCCAAGCCTGTGTCTCATAACTTGCCGGTACATTACCAATTGTATTAAACCGGGGCAAGCCCAGAGGGTTTCTCTGGCGGCGCGCGCACTGCCTTCATTCGACGGGGCGGTGATATCTTTGACCCGATTCTCCGGGAGAATCTCTCATGCTACGAAGGACGAAGCTGCTCAGTCACCAATAGCAGCTATTTCGTGGATACCTCGAAGGCAAGCAGCAAATTTCCCGGCATCCCCGACGTGCCGGTGAAGCCGGAGGTGACGTATACCATGCCGCCCGAAACGGTGGGGCCGCTGCCGCTCATCGAGCCGCCGTGCGCCTTCACGTCGTTCACCGTCGCGACGCTTGGCAGCGTGTCGTAGTCCCACAGGATCGAGCCATTTTTCGCGGAATACGCGCGCAGGTGGCCGTCCATCGAGCCCGAGAAAACGACCCCGGGAATCGCGCTCACCGCTGCGAGCTGACCGGCGCTGCATCCGGGCTGGCCTTCGCACGCGGGTTTGGGCGGCATCGTCTTCCATACGAGCTTACCGGTGCGGATGTCGACCGCGAAGAGTCCGCCGGCTGGCGGCACCACCGCGCCCGGTCTTGGCGGCGAGAGCGACGACGGAATGTCCGAGAGCGCGACGTAGGCGTTTGTGCCGTCGGTGGCGAAACCCCATTCGATTCCGCCGAGGCCGCCGCCGTGTCCGAGCTTAATCTGCCAGAGTTCTTTGCCGCCATCGTCGGGATCGAGCCCGAAAAGCACGCCGCTCTTTTGTCCCGCGAGCAGCACGCGATGCCCGTCGCCGAGATTCTGCAAAATCACCGACGAGCCGAAATCGGAATCGGGGCCGACTTTCGGCGGGCAGTTGATCGGGTGAGCCTGGAAGCAGCCGAAATTGAAGACGTCTCCCGGGGTTTTCTGTTGCAGCCAGAGTCGCTTTCCGCTGGCGAGATCAAAGGCGACGATCGCGTCGGTGCCTTCGGCGGCCGGGTCGACGTAGGCGTCGCCGGTGCCCGTGTAGAGGCGGCCGAGCTTTGCGTCGATCGTGGGCGCGCTCCACATCGCGCCGCCCGCCGGGTTGAACTTCGCGTGGCTCGTGCCGGGTGCGGATGGGCCCGGCGTTTTCGCGATGCCGTATGCTTTCCAGATCAGCTTTCCGGTGCGTGCGTCGACCGCGGTGATGTTGCCGCGAAACGTGCAACACGGATATGCGGGATCGCCGCCGGTCAGTTCTTCGTTGCCGGTGAGTGGTACGTACAGGCGGCCGTCGTAAAGCTGCGGCGCGCCCGTGATGCGCGCGGTCGGATGCGTGTCCACTTTCGTTTTCCAGACGAGCTTGCCGTTCGCGGCGTCGAGCGCGTAGAGATTGGCTTCGCTATCGCCGAAATAGGCGAACGCGCGGCCGTTCGCTCCGGGCGCGACCGTGATCGCGTCGCGCACCGTCGTATCCGCATGGAACGCCCAGATCGTGCAGCCGGTCGATGCATCGAGCGCGTAGACGGTGGCGTCGCCCGAGCCGACGAAGAGGCGCCCCGCGACGATGGTCGGCTGGCCGAGCGCCGAGCTCGCGTTGGGAATGCCGAACGCCCATTTCAATTTCAGATGCGCGACGTTGTCGGCGTCGAGGCTCGTGTGCGGCTGGTAGCGTGTGTTGACCACGTCCACGCCCCAGCCGTTCCAGTTGCGCGGATCGGCGAGGCCCGCCGGCGTGATGCGCGGCGCCGCCGAGCAGAGGTTCGCGCGCGAAACGTCCGCGCCGACTTTCGAGCTGAGGAACGCGGCGACGGCGCGGCGCTCGGCTTCGTTCATCTGATTGCCGTAGATCACCATGGCGCCCGATTCGAGCGTCTGCAAAATCTCCTGCTGCGTTTTTTCGGCGAGCACGGCGCGCGAGGGCGCGCGGCTGGCAGCGGCGGCCGCGCCGGCGTGGCACGACGCGCAGTGCTGCTGGAAGAGCGCGGCGCCGTCGGGCGCTGTCTGCGCCGACGCGCGCGACGCAGAGAGCAATAGAATGAGGGAAGCAGCAACGAGCAAACTTGCGGTTTTCACGCGCACTCCATATCAGTTTTGCGCGTGT